>Ga0315338_1000226_pt1 | contig 192167 bp, 162 predicted proteins | sample ASW8metaG_FD_204518 | JGI IMG/M metagenome (GOLD analysis project Ga0315338, IMG submission 204518) | Ammonia-oxidizing marine archaeal communities from Monterey Bay, California, United States - ASW #8 | ecosystem: Environmental > Aquatic > Marine > Coastal | place: USA: California | collected...
CGAGCACCTGCACAATCAGGCCGACATTGCCGCCGAGTTTCTGGAACTGGCGCGCCGCGAGCGGCAACTGGGCAACCGCTCATTGATCGACGTGCTGGCTGGTGAAACGGCGCTGATCAATGCATCATCGGATGCCGCCTCCGCCGACACGGATGTCGCCATCGCCGTGTTCACCCTGCTCAATGTTATGGGCCGGATCAACGCCAAGGATGTTCGTTGATTACTTAACCTCGGCAAGCGCTAGGTCGCCGAACAATTCTTTGCGCGACAGCCATGGTGTTTGTTCGCCGGCTGTTTCGTCGTGAACAAAACCCGTCACATACCGAACCAACTCGGAGAATTCCACGAACCCGTTGCGGTCGCGGTCGGCCTTTTTTGATTTCGCGCCCAGGGCCTCCGTAACGGCATGGGTGAAAATACCGGCACCATTACCCACGTCCGGGCTCTCAAGTGAGAATTGGCGTCCTTTCGATGCCGAGTAGACAAGGGTGCCGCCGGTGCCGCCGCGGAAGAATTTCTCTGCCAGTTCGTCGTTCGGCACCACCGTTTCCGAAATTATGCTGCCTGAGTGGCAGGCATCGAGAAGCATGACGATACGGCCTTTCGTCTGGGCAAGATAGTCGCCCAAAACAGCCCAGCTCAATCCGCCGAGCTGCGGATTTTCGAAACTGCCCATCGGCGTCAGAAAGTAGAATGTACCGTCTTTGGCGCGGATTCCATGGCCCGCCAACGATAGGATGGCAACATCATCCGGGCCCATGGCGGTCAAGGCATCAAGCGAGTCCGCCATAGCGCGCGGTGTTACCTGCTCATTGGTCAGCAGACGATGATATACATTGCCAAACACCTTCCCCTCCTGCGCTTCGAAGGCGCGAACCAAGGCCTCGGCATCGGAATGGGCGTAGTCCAACTGCCAAATCGCCGGCAACTTCGGGTAACTACTGACTCCAATGGCGAGAACATATAGGTCGGGCTTGGCGGCTGATTGGGCACCTGAGATGACATCGACGTATCGGGCATTGCTGGAGTAGCCGCTCTCATCATAAGCCATCAAGGTAACCCGGTTGGCACCGGAGAACAGGGGGATATTGAGGATGAGGGATTGCTCTTTCGCCGCCACCGACATCTGTCCGCTCGGCTTGCCGTTTACATAGGCGCGAACCGTTTCGACCCGCCGCGCGCCAACGACCTTGACGGAAATGGGTATGAATCGGTCGTCAGTGTGAACGAGGCCCATATGCTGAACCATATCCAAATACGGTGGATTCGATATACGTGGAACCGGCTTTCCGGCATTGGAATTTCCGGCAAGTCGGGACCGCACAACGTCCGGCTTGTCGAACAGACGCCCGAATTGAGCCATAGAGAAGGTCTCCAATCCGGCAACGCCCTGCCCCGCAAAGTGCACGAGGTTGTTGCCTTCCGGGCTCTTTGAGAAATATCCGTCGGATGTCATGACGATCCATTCACCTTCCGGGGACGACACAAGACGCGCGATCTCTTTTCCGGAAGACACCTCCCAGACCTTGACGGCTTGATCACCGCTTGCCGTCACGATCAGACGGCCATCAGCGGAGAAATCGACGGAAAGCAACGAGCCCACCGAACCCGCGAAGGTCCGCACGGCGCGGCCCGACCCGACGTCCCATAATTTTAAGTATCCGTCATCACCGGTTGTCGCGAAGACACGACCGGCGGGCGAAAAGGCAACAGCTCGCGAACCGACTGTACCGGCGCGCAAAGATCGAACCTTGCGCCCGGAATTTGAGTCCCAGAGCGTCAATTGTTTATTTGGCGCTTCGGTCAGAAGATAGTTGCCGTTCGGAGAAAACGTCGCCGAGACGATGGATCCTCGGTACCCGGAGAACTCGTGGACCTTTTTGCCGGTCCGGCCATCCCATAGGCGTAAGGTCTTCCCCGTACAAATATCCGAAATCCCACCACCAAGCTGGCCGGCGACGCACCCCGCACCCCCTGCAGAACAGCCGCTGCCGCGTGCCAACAAAGCTCCCGGGCTCGCGGCGCACTTCCCTGCGGTGACGATCCTTTGGCCTGATGGTGACATAGCCGCCAAGGTTCGGGAACCGCCGTGCCCTTGCTTGATTAACGTGCGAACACGTCGTCCTTTAACGATATCCCAAAGTTTCGCCGACCCGCCGCCAGTCACCATGTAGCGGCCATTTGGAGACATTGCCGTTTCCGACAAGGACACAGCCGGCTGTTTGAGTTTCCGTAGAATAGTGCCGGTTTGGGTGTTCCAAACGCGAACCGATTGGTCCTGGGCCGCCGAAGCCCCCCGGCTCCCAGTCCGAGCGATCGACAGCGACGTCACGGCGTCGCCGTGCGGCCTGATAACCTGCGATTTTCCCCCGGATGCCAGATCCAGAAATTCCAAAGTCCCATCTTGGTGACCGGTAAGTAGTTGTTTCCCATCGGCGGAAAATCGAACTTGGGTGATCCGGCCCTTCGACGTATGAACCAACTTTCCACGACGGAGGTCCCAGACGGCAATGGCACTTCGGTTCGCTGACCGTCCCGAAGACAGTGACCGCGTCACGACGTACCGGCCGTCCGGTGAAAATCGCGCACTGGCGCTGACCGCGGATCGTCCGTGAAATTCCCGAACCTTGCGACCGGAGCCCGTCTCCCAAAGAGTCAAACTGCCAGAACGATTGGCGGCAACAGTAAATCGGCCATCAGGCGACAATCCAATCGCGGTGACCGGTTCGAACATGCCGGCGAAGCGATGCACTTCCCGTCCGGTTTCAACATTCCATAGAATTAGCGTAGCGCCCTTACCGAGAGGAGCCGCCTCGCTCCCCGAAATCAAAAATTTTCCATCAGGCGTAAACACCACGCCAGACACCGCCGCCGGATGACCTTGCATGGTTTTCAGCAACTCCTGATTGGCAACATCCCAAAGTCGTACAAACTTGTCGCTGCTCCCGGATGCCAACTTGGTGTCGTCCAAAGAGAAAGCCAACGCCGTCGTTGTTCCCGATGCCAGCGCGTTCGCAAATCGCCCGACCTCCGTCTGGGTTTCCAGGTTCCACAATCGCGTGGTGCGATCGTGTGCGCCGCTCGCCAATTTCCGCCCAGACGACGAAATTCCAACAGCTGCAATTTGCCGGGAATGTCCCGATAGGTCATGAACGGACCTGCCTGTGTCTTGGTCAATCAGGTGAATATTGTTTTTTCCCCCGCCGACAACCAACATACCTGTGGAAGAAGTTATGTCGATCGCGGTAAGCCTCTCATTCAGGTGTGGCATTTCGCGAATCATCCGTCCGGAATGGACGTCATACACGGTATTCGATCCTTTTAATCCAATGGCCGTTAGTTGTCGTCCCACCGATAAAAAGTCAGAGAATATGTATGTTTCGTCGCCTTGGATCGTTCGCACCACCCTTCCCGTGGACGTTTCCCAAATCTTTATCTCCCCACCCGCGGAAACAATATAGCGACTGTCACGCGAGAATTTCACGGACTTCACCGTGGTGGAATGGCTCAGCTGGACGACAGGAGTCAAACCGGCGCGGTTGGCGTTCGCGGATTGCGCTGCCGCCGCAGACACGCCGATTAGAAAATATCCGAGTACCAGGATCGACATGCATGCCAATCCCGTTGGCCGGCTCATGGCATAACTCATGATTTAAAGCAGTCGTAACTGGTTTCGTTTGCAGAGGCTTTCATAGCCTGAGGATAAAATGATGATCCTGGCAATACAAATCAGGTTCCGAAGGTATTCACTCGTGGATGAATTCAATAACGTGGGAACATCCCTCACACAGATTCTTCAAACGCTGGGCCAAAACGGTAAACACTTCACCTTCCTGGCGCCATGCGACTTCGGTAAAATCGTTCCTTACCTCGGTTTGCTCTCCGCGCCGCGAGAACAATCGTTTCAACTTGGCCTGCGCCGTCTCAACACTCCTTGTATCGCCCGAAGATCGGCCGCGCGAGAGCTCCGTTGATAAATTCTCGATCTCTTGATTGGCTGTCGATGAGGCGACGAAATATATGCGCTCAAGTCCCGTTGTATCATCAAGACGAAACGCCTTGTCCTCGGCGGGCAAAGAATAAGTACGGGTAGCATTGACCGGATTGACATTATTCAAGGCCAATTTGCCGTATTTCCGCATGGGAAACAGGCGAAACAGGTTCCCGGCACTATCGACCTGGAAAATATAGACGTACGATCGATTGTCCGGTGTGAAGATGATCTTGTATTGATCGCCGGATTTAAGCCGTGCGTTGTCCGTCAACGGTTTGAAGGAACCATTTCCCGGAGTTCGGTAGACATAATTGATCTGCAGGGAATGTGATTTTGGTAAACCTTGCTCGCGTGCCGGAACGACTTTGGCCGCAACTGGTCTTACAGGTGTCGCTGGGTTTTTGATGGGGGGCACAATTGTCGGACTGGCGTTGGCTATACCTAGATTGAAATAGAAATCCCCGCCGCCGAGAGAAGAAGAAACCCATGGCGTTTGCCTATTCCTCGTCGCGTCAGAAACTTTGTTCCGCACCAATCGAAACATAGATTCAACGACAACCCGAGGAACCTTCATGGCTTCAACGAGCGCAAGGGTATAGGGGCTATTTCGTCCACCGCCGTCCGCGGCAACGTCGCCAGGCCCGGTCGCATAGGCGATTAATGAGCCATTCGGAGCGTTTAGCTGAGCCAAACCGGCAGACGATGAGCGGAAGCTACGAGAATAAGGATTGTTTCGACAGGCATCAAGAATGATGAAATTCGTTTGATTGCGAGCGAACTCCATGGCGCGTAAAACACCGTCAACATTAACGCCTTCGACGAAAACGTCCTTTTCTCTGGATATTTCGGCATCGACGGGAACCATAAAATTCTTTCCCGCCACCTGAATGCCGTGACCGGCATAATAAAATACACCCACCGTTTCGCGACCCGCTTGGTCCAGGAGGTCGCCGAATTCGTTGATGGCGCGTTTCAATTCCCGTTGCGTTACGTTGAGCCGCTCAATAACTCGAAACCCAAGATTTCGAAAAGTCGACGCCATGAGACGGGCATCGTTGACCGGGTTCGTCAGCGGCGCCGTCTCATATTTGCTATTGCCAATGACCAGCGCCAGGCGTGTTTCTTGCGCACCGACAGCGGGCGACCAAAAAAAGAGAAGCGCCATCATCGCGATCAAACGCATTCAATCTTCCTTCACTTCAAAATTGACCGGATGGCGCGTTCGCTTGCGGGCCCGGGTTTTGATCGCGCTATTCGACCCGTATGAATTCGACCCGACGATTGAGGCGCCGGCCCTGCTCCGAGCCGTTGGTAGCAATCGGTTTACGCTCGCCGTAAGCCTTCACAACCAATCTCTTGGCATCGATGCCGTAGTTTTGGACGAGGTAGTTCATCACCGCCTGGGAACGTTTCTGCGAAAGATTCAAATTGTATTGATCCGCCCCTTGCTCATCCGTATGTCCAGCAACAACGACCTTGGCCCCGGAAAGCTCACCTTTCAGCGCCTTGGCGAACTCATCAAGCAGACGCAAGGACTGCGGTTTAATATTATCGGAGTTTGATGAAAATGTGACGAGCGCACCAGCTTTCGGAACAATCGGAGACTCCTCAATGCGGTCAATACCGGCAAGGCCTCGAATGCGATAACGTTTACCCTTGATAACTTTGTAAATACGCCCATCCTGAACTTTGTATTGCAGTCCACGATGCTTGATTGCCCCATCCTTAAATTTTAAGGCACTGACAAATTCCTCGCTGGTTCGAGGGAATGTCATATCGCCGGCACTTGCTTGCCCACAAAGCAACATCGCCGATATCGCTACAATCACAAATTTCGTCCACAGCATTGCCCTTGCCTCCACGACCGTAACTAGAAACCGTTATTTCAACTAACCATTATAACAAAATGAATAATCCACCACTACCTCCAAATAGACAGTGTCGAGAAGGCGCTATCTCGACATTTTACTCATCGCAACACCGCGAGGAGTCGCATCGCCTGCTCGGTGCACCCGCGTGATGCCATCCAGGCAATAATGTCGGCTCGGTTATCCAATTCCGGAGGAATGACCTGGGTCTGCACTGTCATCTCAGATTCGGATATAGAGATGGAAAACTGCGTGTCCTTGGCCGCCAGATGTTTGGGAAGTCCTATACTCTGCGCTCCCGTCGGCCATTTAGCCTTGTGAATTCGATCGCCGGCCTCTCGGATGAGCACGGTGAATTCCTGATCGGATTTGGGGCGCCAAATAACGAGATGTTCCTTAGGTACACAATGGATACCCGATTTGCCGACCCCCATGAACCACGGGTCTGGTGGGACAATTGAAATCTTTCCTTCTGCCGTCGCCCGGACGGCTCCCGGTGAAAATGACACTGCTCCTTGATCAAGAATAAGTCGGGAAATCTTCGCGAGCGCACCTGATCCTTTTTTGCTTCGAGATGTCCCCTTTAGTTTCCCACTATGTGGACCCTTCAACTTGGAGATCGTGCCGTCCGGCCTCAGCAAAGTAACTTCCTGTCCTGCAGCGAGCCGAACAACTTGACCTACGCCGACCACGCTGCCGACAGCTAGGCCCTTGACGTCGCCAATTGATGCAATCACGACCGCAGACTGATCGGCGGCGGCATACGATGGCTGCGGCTCAAGAAGCAGTACGGCGAGGCACAGCGCCCAAAGATGTACAGAAAATATATTTCTGGTGCCGCACGTCATTTTCAAATTTTGGGACATCTATTTTGACTCCATCTTTATGACGACGCCACGTTCCTGACGCTGCAATCGATCAAGATGAAAACATGCCAGCGGATCTGCAGGATAAACATTCAAAAAATCAACGAACTGCTGTTCTGCATCAGGATTCATATTTTTCATTGCGTCAAATGCCTGTTGATATTGATTGAGCCATACATCGTCTGCGGCGCTTTTTGGTATCGGCTCGAAAACGTCGATGCCTTCAACCTTGCCCTTCAAAATAAGCGTTCCACCTGGCCGGAAGACGGCATCATTACATCGAGATGCAGTTTCACCGCTGGTGCACATTCGTGTTCCCAAGTGCTTATTCACGCTTTCAAGTCGAGCCGCCGTGTTCACCGTATCGCCGTGTCCGGTGTAGTCAAAAAATCTGTCGCCACCGAAATTCCCCACCGTTGCCGTCCCCGTATGTATACCAACCCGTGTGATGCCAAAATCTATACCATTCTCGACTTGGCGTAAGTGAAAGTCTTCACAGTAGGCATCAATAGCCAGCGCGAGCCGAATACCGCGGGCGGCATGGTCGGATTGCGCAACGGGGGCGCCAAAGAAGCCGACGACGGCGTCACCGACAATCTTGTCGATTGTCGCCCCGTGTTCGAAAAACAATGCACACACCTGATCGAGGTATTCGTTAAGGAGCGCAACAAGTAGCTGGGGGTCCGATTTCTCGGTCAACGTGGTGAAGCCCGCAACATCCGTAAACAGATAGGTCACATCGCGTTGTTCGCCGCCCAGTTTCAATCGTTCCGGCTGATCCAATAGTGTTTGAACCAAGGACGGATCGATATACCGCGAGAAAGCCCTCCTCACGAACACTTTTTCTTTCTGATCACGCTGCCACATTAGAAATGCGAAAGCACTGGTGACGGCGACCGCCGAAAATAGCGGTGGGAACACTTCTATAAGTATTCCCCATTGGCTAAACAAAACAAAAGCAATCGCAACAAAGGTGCCGAAAACCACGAGAACCGTCACGGCTCCAAGCACCAAATTTGCAATCAATGCGATCGCCAGATATCCCAACAGCGAAAGAACAAGGGCAATGCCAAATGTGGAAAACAGATTGAAGGTTGTTAAGCGCCGTTGATCTTGTATCTGTGCGATGGCATGGGCGTGCAGGGCCACACCCTCAATTACTGAGCCATCATCGGAACCCAATACGGTGAACGGAGTCCGATGCCGGTCTCTTGCTTGCAATGCCGCTCCGATAAGAACGATTTTGTCTTTGAACCACGATTTCGGGAGCAATGGCACCGTATGTGCCGGGAAAGTCGGAAATTTAAAAGGAGCCCCGTTCGCATCTCTTAGATATGCCAACGGAATAAGTATTTCGTTCGGATTCTTCGGTTGGGATTTGGTCAGTGCGGTAGCAAACCCGGGAAGCCATTTGTCACCAATCTTCCGTCCCACGAAATATCTGCGTACGGTATTGTCTAACTTATCCGAAGGTATAGCGACGAGGCCTTTAGGGATGCCGGTCAGAAATTCATCCAGATACGTTTGCTGATGATTGGCAATTCCCTCAAGCTGCGTGGCATACGCCATAACAATGGGAACCGTCGACGACGACAAAACTGACCGGAGGCGATGATCTTTTTCAGCTTCGGTCGGTTGATCAATTAGTACATCAACGCCAATGGCGGAAGGATTTCCCTGAATAATTTTCTCGATAATCTTCGCGAGGAAATTGCGATCCAGTGGGGATCGATAAGGTAATTTCGCTAATGTTGTTTCGTCGATAGAAACGATCACCACGCGGCTGGTCGTTTCAATCCAAGGCGAGACAACAGCGATACGGAAATCACCGATCCAATTTTCAATGATCCGTGTAAACGGAAGAAAACTCGCCGCCAGAAAACATACTCCCGACATAAACACAGCCAGAAGAAAGTAATTCGGCGAAATCAGACCGACAAATTTCAATTCTTGTAATTTCATACTGATTGGATCAATCCCATGTATGCCCGGAAGTCAGAGTACCCGACGCTGGCGCATTACGTCACATACATTTGGACGGCACTGTCAGAAGAAACGTGTCTTTGACCGGGGCGTCCCATTTTCATAACGTTTTGGAATGAAAAATCACAATCCATTCCGTTATTTCAAGACCTCACCTGAGGTTATCCGCCTGGCGGTTATGATGTACGTCAGGTTTCCTCTTTCATTACGCAATGTAGAAGACCTGCTCCACGAGCGCGGTATCGATATTTGCCACGAAACCGTTCGCTATTGGTGGAACCGGTTTGGCCCCATGTTCGCTCGTGAGATCCGTAAGAAACGTCATCATCCTTCTCCGAATTACTCGAACTGGAAATGGCACCTCGATGAGGTCTTCGTAAAGATCAATGGAGAAACGCATTATCTATGGCGCGCCGTCGACGATCACGAAGGAGAGGTTCTGGAAGCATTTGTTTCCAAACGTCGCGACCGCAATGCAGCCTTGGTTTTCTTGAAGAAGATCATTAAGCGTTATGGACGACCACAGGCAATCGTCACTGATAGATTACGGTCATACCGAGCCGCAATGAAGTTGATCGGCAATGACAAGGTTCAAGAAGTTGGGCGCTGGTTGAACAATCGTTGTGAAAATTCTCACCTGCCTTTTCGACGACGGGAGCACGCCATGTTGAAGTTTAAACTTCGACAAACGCTCCAGAAGTTTTCAGCTATTCATTCTTCCGTTTACAACCACTTCAACAAGGATCGCCATCTAAATTCCAGAGATACATTTAAGGTTCAACGTGAAGCTGCCCTTGTCGAGTGGAAGCAGCTCTGTGCTGCATAATATGGATGGATATCCGGTGAACTGAGACGAGTTCGCATTCGTCTGACAGCACCGCCATCATTTAAACCGTTGTTTTAATGATATTTCTCATCAATTTATCTTTCGGAATTACCCCGTAATTTCCGGAACTTAATGGCGATGCCCGCAACACCGGAGGCGTCCATACATGACAATGCTGTAGCGGGATACATCAAACGCGCTTTCTGTTTTTTGAGGCGATGCGGACAAAACTGCCGGGGGGGCTCCTCACTTCAAGGCCTGCCCCGTAGCCGCCTTTCCGATCACTGGCCGTTCGACCGATCACTTGCCGTATCGCGAATATCGACGCAGAGGAGGTTGTCGTTCCAGGTGTGGGTATCCGCCGCTTGCTGGCAGTTAACGGAGGTTTTGCTGTTAATGGCACCGCTTGCGGGCCTGGCGAAGCCTGCCGGCACCGAGAAGCGGCCCTCCCATAGGCGCTCCGGAAGCGACCCGACCACCGATTGCCGTGATTCCGTGGCGGTCGATCAGCCGGCCATGGCCTTTTCGATGGCCTCGTTCAATTTGCCCTGATCGCAGAGCTTGACGGCTGCAGCCGGCGGCTTGCCGCCGGTCATCTCCTTGATCGTCTCCTGGCAAATTTTGACCTCTTCCGGCGAGGCCTGCTGCGCCGCCGTCGGGCCGGCCATCAACATGCCGAGTAAACCGGCGGCAATGGCAAGGGGGATGGTTCTGTTCATGATCGTCTCCGTTCGTGCTGTGGGGATGAAAAAGCCGTTGTCTTCTCCGTACCGGCGACTGCCGTCAGCGGACCAGGGTGAATTTCTGATTGCGGTCGCCGTGGCAGCGGTCGGCCTTCACGATTTGACCGACCCGGCTGTCGTTTTGGAACACATCGACGCAGCCGCCCATGCCGGTGTTGCGGATGCGGCCATCGGCGAGTCTTTCGAATTTCATCCCCGGGTTGCCGGTACAATTGTAGGCCCAAAGCTGATTGTTTTCCTGGGGATCGAGGCACCACCCATTGACGGTCTTGATCTCACCACTGTTGTGCAGGGTAAACCTCTGGTTCTCACCGCCGTGGCAGCCGGCGACGATGATCCGCCGGGCCCCGCGGATGTTGCTAGTGCCCACGTCGACGTCCAAGCAGTGACCCGCATAGTCCTTGACCATGACGAATTCGAACGGCCCGCGTGGTTGCGGCCGCGGCCCGCCGGGGCGGACCAGGGCCAGGGCCTGGGACGGCACCCGGTCGTCACAGTTCCGCAGACTTGGCGTACCGCCATCAACGGAGATGCAACGTTTGTCACCGAAGTTTTCAATGGCCCGTTGGAACCGAGGGTCAATGTGCCACTTGATGTTGTTGCGGTCCGGGCATTCCGGGTGCATCCAAATCAGGTCTTGCTCCTGGTAATCCAGGCAGTAACCGTTGATGTCCTGGATATGCAGGGAACCGACCCGTTCGAAACGCTGGTTCTCACCGTTGTTGCAGTCGGCGGCGGCGACCCGGCGGGCCTTGCGGTGATTGAGCTCGTTGGTGACGGTCAGGCATTGGCCGTTACCCATGAGAAGCTGCTGGCTGCGGGCCAGGAACGCCTGGCGCCGCTGGAAGTCGGCCTCGACGTTACGGATGGCGTTCTGCAGGGCCGCCTGCTGGGTGCTCGGCCGGACCTGGGCGCCGTCGGCGGAGAAAATCTCGACCTCGGAAATATTGAGGTAGTCCGGGCGCGGCAGTTGCAGGCGCACGTAGCGCGCCGTGCGGCCGCGGAAGTTCAGGAGGTTGACGGGCACGGCCCGCTCGATGCGGTGCGCCTCGATGCCCTCGTCCGGGTTCGGCGACAGGGCCAGATCGCGGGCCCGCACCGCCGGGTTGTCAGCCCACTGGCCGATGGGCCAGTCGGAGATCATCACCGCGGCACCGTTCAGCCGCTCTGCGCAGCAGTCCGTGCGGTTATGGACACGGACCTCGCCGATCTTGTAATGGGCGCCAAGGTCGACCTCCCACCAGGGGAACGCCTCGTTGGCCGAGTGGGCAAGGTTGCGCTCGCCATTGCTGGCGGTGCGGCCATTGACGGCAATCTGCGCCACTGTCGTGCCGTCAAACTGCGACGACAGGCGCGCCGGCTTGCCGTAGGCGATATTGACACCCGGCCGGCCGGTGCTGGCGGCGACGCGGTTGGCGGCGCCGATGACCTGCACCTCGGTCATGTTGAGGAAGTGGCCGCTGGTCAGGTGCAGGCGCACGTAGCGCGCCGTACGCCGAACCGGCGCTTCGTAGACGCGCTTAATGCCGCCGAGCTTGTGGCGCTGCACGTTGTCGCCGCCGTTGCGTTGCACGGCGTAGTCAGGAATCGGCCAATCGGAGACCATGAGGGTGCCGTCCTGCATGCGTTCGGCACAGCAGTCGGCGCGATTGTAGATTTTGATCTTCTCGACGTTGTAATGCGCCCCGAGATCGACCTCCCACCACGGCGTGCGGTCGCCCTCGGCCGTATGGGCCAGGGCGCCGGCGCCGGCGCGGCCGTCGATGGCGTTGGCGGCACCGTTGTTGCCGGGGAAGGTGGTTGATTGGCGGGCTTGTTTGCCGGGCGCCAGATTGACGTAGTTGGTCGGCCGGGTGCTCGGCTTGACCGGCCGGTTGGCGCCGCTGACGACGACCTCGGCCAGTTGCAGGTAGTCCTTGCGCGGCAGTTGGATGCGCACGTAGCGCCCCGTGCGGCGCACGCCGACCGGATTGACCCGCTGCGACTTACCGAGATGGTGCCGGAACACGTTATCGCCGGATTGCGCCTGCAGGGGATCATTCCCGAAGGGCCAATCCGAAACCATGACCACCGCGTTGTCCAGACGTTCGGCGCAGCAGTCGACGCGGTTGAACAGGGTCACGGCATCAATGTTGTAGTGATTGCCGAGATCAACCTCCCACCAGGGATTGATGTCTTCCCGCGTATGGGAAATATCGTTTTCCGCCTTGCCGTCCGTGGCCTTCATGGCTTGCGCTTGCGGTTGGGCGTCGGACGACTGATAAGCCGGTTTGCCGACGGCGAGGCCGCCGGACGGCCAGCGGCTGCCCGGCTCGAGCCGGGCCGGCTCGCCCCAGACTTGGATTTCGGCGACGCTCAAAATCGCCCGACGCGGAATCTGCACGCGGACGAAGCGCGCCGTGCGGCCGCTGACCTTGACAAAATTCTGGGTCGCGGCCTTGCCAAGGGTATGGCGCTCGATGTTGTCGCCGCTCCGGGCCTGCAAGGGATTACCGATGAACGGCCAGTCCGACAGCATGACCACGGCGCCATCGAGGCGGTCCTGACAGCAGTCCGTCTGGTTGTGGACGACAATTTCATTGATCTTGTAATGCCCGCCAAGGTCAACCTCCCACCAGGGATTCTGCTCCTCGTTCGTGTGCATGGCCTTGGCGGCGCTGTAATGGCCATTGGTGTCGCCGTCGACGGCTTTTTTGGGGCCGACGTTGGGGTTGTTATTGTGGCGTGACGATTGGCGCGCCGGCTTGCCGCGGGCCAGGTTGCCGCCGGCGGCGGCCAGCGCGGCCATTTTGCGATTTTGCTCTTCGCGGGCAAACTGCGCCTTGCGCGCCGCTTCCCGCTTGATGCCGGCGACCACGGCGGCGGCGATTTGCGCCTTGGTGACCGTGGCGACGGGCAGTTGCGGCGGCGGCGGCAGGTTGTCGGCGTTGCGGTTGACCTGTTCGCCCTTGATCAGCGCCGTGACCATGACGGAAAGCTCGCGTAGGCCGGCTTTCGCCGGATCCAGAAGATTAATGCTGAGCCGCTGGAACAGGTTCTTCTGATCGAGGATATCGACGTTCACATGTACGTCGGCCTTGGCCTGGCGCAGGCTGCCCGTGAACACGGCCTTGTTGACGACCAGCACCTTGGCCCCGGCAACCGCATTGATCAAAGCGTTGGTCACCTTCTTGAACCGGTTGTTCAAATTCTCGGCGCCCGAGAAGGCCAGCTTGGCGCCTTGCAGGACGCCGATGGAGACGCCCCGGGCGACGATCAAGGGCGCCACCTTGGGGTGCAGGTCCAGCGGGATATTGGTCAAGCCTTTGTCGATACCGCTGAAAGCGGCGCGCGACGCGTTGCGGGCCACTTCAGCGGCCTTGAAGGCCACGTAGGCGCCCTTTTCCAGGCCCCAGGTGGCGGCGACGCGGACCCACTTCCACGGCGACCAGCCGGCCCGCCGGGCTTCGCTATGCTTGCGCTGGAAGTAGCGCCAGGTGCCTTCGGCCCGGCTCATGAGCCATTGCGAATGGTCGAGGGCCTTGCGGGCCTGCTGGATCAAGCGGCGCAGGTTCTGAAGCTCGCGTTTCGCCTCCTCGCGTTTGCGACTGATCAAGGCGCTGATGCCTTTGACCTTGGCTAGCGCGCTGGCGAGGTCGCGCTGGGCGTTCTTGTAGGTGCGGTCGACGGCGTCGAAGCTGCGGTTCAAGTCACCGCCCACCTTCTTTTTCAGCCACGTGTAAAAATCACTGCTCAGCGACCCGTAATATTTGATGTCGTGCGGTGCGAGCGCGGTGCCGCCCACGGACCAGGCCCGCAGCTTGGCGTCCCAGAGCCCGCCGGCGATCTTATCATGGAGTTGGAAGGCATAGCCCTTGTCAGACAGGGTCACGTCGACATCCCGTGATCCGCCCAGGAAGTTCGAAACCTTGCCGCCAAGGATGAAATTGGGTTTCAACGGGTCGGTGAAGATGGCCGTCAGCTTGGCTTTTTCGAATTTAACCAATCCTAAGTTGACTTCTTTGATGTCAATTGGATTGGCGGCCAGATAGTGGACGAAACTTTTGGTCATCTCGGCCGCGACGACGGGATGCGGTATCGCCTTCAACGGGTCCGCCCATACCGGCTTCACCGTGATCACGGCCGGCGGCACGCGGTCGCCGAACCATTCGTGGCCGATTTTCATGGTCACGCCTTGGCCCTTGAGGAACTGAACCAAGGAGCCCTCGAATGTGACATCGTCGATGTTTAGCGGCTGCATTTTCCGAACCAGATCGGTAATGACCGTCGGGATGCCCATTTTGCCCGGAATTTCCTTGGTCAGGATCGTGTTGATATTGTTGGTGGCCTTCGCCGTGACCATGAAGTCACGGGACCGGAATATGTCCTCGCCGACGGTTCGGGCATCGAACTTGATACCGCCGAGCTTGCCCATCTTTTTCTCGAAGGTGAACCAAATGCCGTTGGTGCCGAAGTTAAGGGCCACGTGGTCGCGGAACCCCGGCAGCACCGCCGCATCCCCTTCGATCTTGAAAAACGGCCCCTTCGTCCAACTGGCGCCGATGTCGAGTTCCGCCGTTTTGAGTCCGACCCCGCCGATCGTCATATTTTTCAACAACCCGTGCCAGCGCATGCCTTCCGCGAGGGTAAATATCTGATCGATTTCGAAGAACTTGACGGTCTTGCCCATGGCCTTCATTTCAGCTTTGCCGGACGAGCGAATGCCGATGGTGTTGAGCACTTCCTCACGCCCCGGGATGACCGAGCCCGGCGTCGCGAAGAAAATATCGACGTCCGTGTAAATCAACTGCGCCAGGGGCAGTTTGTCGATCTGCATGATGTCGTAGAAGCTGGCTTTCCTGAGCTTGTCCTGCAGCATCAAGGCGAACTTGCGCTCGTTTGGCGGCAGCGCCTGAAGGATGCCTTTCGCCATGGGGCCGGTGAAGACACCCTTGATTCCACCTTCCTGAATCTCGAACAAGGTGAGCGCGTCGATCTTGTTGATCTGGAAGACCATGGCCAGCTTCTTCGGCAGCGGGATCGAACTGGAGAAGTTGATGTTAATCAGGAAATCGCCCTTCGCAACAATCGTCCGTTTGCCGCCGCGGGTCTTGATGTGCATGTTGCCGCCGACGCCGAATTCGACCGCACCTTCCGTGTCGAAGCCGATGATGAAGGCCGGGTCCTCGATGGCGGCGTTCTCGTTGTAGCCGAAGGGCTTGTCCCATTTGCCCTTCATCAGACCGGCGACCTTGATACTGCCGGTGTAGGAGACCGCATCGACACTGCCGAACAGTTCACCCCGGAAAGTCAGCTTGTCGACCTGCTTGGGATCGTCGATATGCGGCACCCGGATCGTCATTTCGCCGCCCAGGCCGACCTGGAAGGCGAGTGCCGCGAGGTTGGCGCGGACAAAGAAATCGGCGCTGCCGCCGTCGATGGAAACGACCCGCGACAGCGGCTGGTTCTTAGGCAGTTTCAGGCCCGGCAATTTCGCATAGAGCGCCACCTTGGGTGTGACCTTGAAGAAGTCGGTGATGCCGCCGGCCAGGATCAAGGGGCCGTCGATGGATTTAAAAATGCCCATCTTGTTGGCCAAATCACGCATCTGTTTCGGGAAATCGCGCTCGCCGACGGCGCCGATCATGCTGACCCCGTCGAACACCGGGACGAAGCCGTCGGGCCGCGTGACGATGCCTTCGAGGATTTCCTGGAAAGGCCGCGGCAGGTCGCCGAGCGCCATGTCGTCCAGGTCGACGGTCGAGAAGGTGATCACCGTGGCCGGGAACTTGAGATCGCCGAAGGGCGCCGGCACCTGTTTGACGATCTCGCTCAACCGCGTGTCCTTGACCCGGAACATCAGCGTCATGCCGTTATTGACGGGCATCAGGGCAACCTGCGAGGTGATGCCGACGCGCTTCCAGGTCATCGAGCCGTACATGGAGCCGATGCCGATGCCCATGTCCTTGAAGGCAAATTCGTTGATCCCCGGAATCTTGCCGATGCCGGGCAGCTTGGCGATGTCGACCTCACCGGGAATGGCCAGCGAGATGTCGACGATGGCGTTGTTTTCAACAACCAGGTTGGTGACGGCCTGAACGTTCTGGGCGCCCAGGGTGACGTCCGACATGAGACCCAGATTGAAGGACCGGTTGCCGCCGCCGTGGTCCACCAGACCGCCGGCCATGCCCAAGTTGTTGAGCGTCAGGAACGGGATACCGAAGGCGCTTTTCCAGCCGATCGTCGATGTGCTGGAGAAGCCGATACCGATGGACTTGCCACTGCCCTTGATCAACGTCAGGCTGCCCACCGAGGTCAGCGTTTTGCCCGGCGCTTTCAGGGTCAAGGTGCCGTCGATGGCCGTCGCGACGATGACCTCGCCGGTGTCCGGGTTTTCGGCGCCGCGGATGTGCAGGGACGCGCCTTTCGCCGTCAGGATTTTCTCGATCCCGGGAATTTTCGGTGTCGGGATCGGCAGCTGGATGTCGAGACTGCCGAGGATAGCTTTCGCCATACCGCTGAGCACCGCGCTCTTCGGCACCGTGAAGGCCGGCTTCTTGGCGCCACGGACATTCGGCGCCTTGAAAGAACTCATGCTGGGGAACGAATAGCGCGGCTTTCGCGGCGTCTTGACGCTGGGCGCCTTGCCCGTGAAGGCCGCGGTGCCGGGTTTGGTCGGATTGACCAGGACGTCCGTGGAAACGGAGCCGGTAAACGGCAGCGCCGTCTGTTTGATGCTGACGAACCCCAGCAGGGTCTTCAGAACATTCGATTTGCGCACATCAAAGGCGCCGACGATGTTGACGCCTTCCTTCAATTCGAACTCCCGCGTGGAACCGATGGCAGCCTTGATCGTCGCCTCAACGGGGCCGGGCAGGTCGCGGGCCTTCGTCTTGGCTTGGGCTGCGCCCTTCGGCACGATAATCATCGCGGTGTCGCGGATTTCCGCCTGATCGAGAACCGATCCTTTGATCCCCGGCAGGTAGACGCCGGCATCGAACTTCTTGTGCAGCAGGGCCAACACGGGCTTGCGCTTGCCGGACCGGACCACCACGGCGGATGTATTAACCCCACGGAAGGCGACGGTCCCCGACACGTGATCGGGGCTGAACAGGGCGTTTTTGAAGGCCAGGCCGCCGATACCGGGCACATTGACGCCCAGGACGTCGGCGACGGTCAGATTTCCGGTGACCGACAAATTGAGTTGCGGCGGCAACTTCGCGAACGACAGATCGGCAACGAAAGTCAGGGGTTTTTTCTTGATCAGGACCTCGCCGATGAAGCCGACGGCCAGCTTCTTCTCACCCGTTACCCGGGCATTGAGGCCGAGTTTCCTGACCTGCTGGCCGCCGAAACTTTTCGGCAGCACCTTCACGCCGCCGCGCATGGAGATCAGACTTTTGTCGGCCCCCTTGGCCTTGGCGTCGAATTGAAAGGCGCTTGGAAATTCCAGTTTCGCCTTGCCCACCGTGACCGCCATGACCGCCTGACCACCCAGTTTAACCAGCCCCTTGGCGTCGGCGCGCAGGGTGACGAACAGACTTTTTGCGCTGACATAGCGGCTGACCTTGGCTGGCTTGATCGGACCCATGGCGGCCGTCAGCGAAATTTTAGCCAATTCGTTCGGCTTTGAGCCGGCGGTGCCGTTGGCCAGATAGCGGATGAAGTCCTCGCCGACCTGGCCGAACACGGCGACCTTGGTCTTTGAGACACCGAGCGTCGACTTCAATACGGTCAACCCAGGCACCTTGGCCATGTCGGCGATGAACGAATAATTGATGCCGGCCAGGAAGCCGACGGATTTGGCTTTGCTGCCGAAGACCTTGGATATCCCATCACGCACCGGCTTTGGCAGGACCGAGACGTTCTTGCTCCACTTTGCCGCGGTAATGACAACGGCCGAATTCGACGGTGCCAGCGGCGTCAACAGCTTGGCCAACGGCGCCTTTCCATAAGCGCTTTTCAGGACAACCGACTTCGGATAGATGCCGACGTTCCAGATCGGCTTCGACGCCGTGCCGGTATTGAAGGCGATGGCCGGGATTTTTTTCGTGCCCAACTTCACGGTGAAGTGCTTGCCCGACGCCTTCACCTCGTTGACCGCGATCCCCTTGAAGGCCGCCATCGCCTTAATGCCCGCTTCTGCCTTGACGGCGTCCTGGGCAAGGGCCAGGTCAGACATAAGGAAAGATAGGGCAGCCGCCATGGCGGCGCCCGCGAAGACGGGTTTCACGCTCGGAATAGCTTTCATCGGTCTCGACCTCTGTCCCGCTGTTTCACTGATCCCAGACGCGTGGCGAAGGGCCACGCACCGGGTTTCCCCCAACAGGGACGGCGGATCATGCCGTCCAGGTCCCATAGGTCTTAACGCTTCGAAATTCGGTGGGTAATGACGTGACAAGGCACGCCAATGCCCCTGCCATTAATCGAAAATTTTAACAGCAACCGGGGGGGCTATCTATAGGGTGAACACCTTAATTTCGTACGGTGAACACCCTCAATATCGTTCCGTGGGCAGCTAACGCGCCGCCCACTTCTGCGTCAGCGCGGCACTGCATTTGTTGAGCACCAACTTGCCGCGCCGCTTGCCGTAATTGGTGGCATCCAAACAGAGGCCGCTGTCCATGTGCCGGAGGCGGCCACCCGCGGCCAGGCCCCACTGTTGGCGTTCCAATGACGCGCCGCTACGGTTGCAGGCCCAGATGATGATTGGCTCGTCGATTCGCGCCTTGCCGCTGGCCACGTCGAGACAGAGATTGTTGGTGCTGACAACCTGACCCCGACGGTTGTGGGTCCAAAGCTGGCGCTTGCGGTCCGATCCTCCACCCTTGCAGCCCCACATGATCACCTGGCCGCCGCGGGTTAATTTGCCGCTGTCCTCGTCGGCGCACTCCCTGTCTCCACCATTGACCAATTGGGCCAGTTTGAATGCCTCTTTCTCGCGCAGTGCCCGCGGCGGACGTTGCGCCGCCGACGGACGTTGCGCCGCCGGCGGACGTTGCGCCGCCCGCCAGGTTTGTGAGGCCGGCCAAGTGTCGGCATTACTGGAACCGACGCAGTTTCGGGTTACGGCGCGCCCGCCGCCCGTACCGTTGGACAAATCCAGGCAACGGCCGCTGGCCCGGTGAACAATCTGAAACCGCTTGTTGGGTTCAATACCTGACGGAACCTTCCCGCCGGACCAGCGGACGTCCCACCTCTGGTCCGGATGATTTTCGCAATTGGCGACGACCAATGGGGCGCCGTTGGCGCCGCCGCGCTGAACGTTCATGCAGAGATCCTTGGGATCATGGCGGATCGTTTTATCGGACCAGAATGTGAAACGCAGGTTAGCGTGGTTGATGCATGACCGTGAGCCGACGGGTGCCGTGTGGTTCGGCCACGCATCCAGACAGAAATTGTTGTCATTGGTGGCCATATACACGTTGCGGAACACCGGATCGGCAACGCCTGTCTCGGTCCGGGCCTTCCATATTTGCGTGAAGGTGTCGGAGCAGGGACTGAGGACGAGCTTGCCGCCCGAATTGCCGTCTTTCGTGCTGTCCAAACATAGGCCGCTGTCTATGTGCTGGATGGCGCCGTAATTGGCCAGCCGCCAGCGTTGACGTTGGAGTTCCGCGCCCGAACCCCGGCAGCCCCAGATGATAATCGGCTCCTTGTCGCGTGCTGTGCCACTGTCAACGTCCAGGCAGTAGTACTTATTGGAACTGACAATCTGCCCGCGTTTGTTGTGGCTCCAATTTTGCCGATCCCCAGCCCCGCAACCCGAGACAATGACCTGACCGCCAGCGGTCAGCTTGCCGCTTGCCTCGTCGACACAGAGCCCACCCAGGTTGACCAGGTTACTCTTGGTGAAGGCCCAGTTGTCGCGACCTTTCAATTTTAATGCCGGCGGCGTCCATCCTTCGGGGCGGGGGTCGCGGTCGGTACGGCCCCTGTGAAACTCTTTCCGACCCGTAAGATCCCAATTTTTGTACATTGTCATTGTGGTCCAATCCGGCAGATCTTTAGCGCGTTTTTTGTAGGTTTTGATGTCGAACCCGGGCGCGCCCTGCCTGGCCTCACTCATGCCGTGCAAAATCCAATGCCGGGCCATGTCCCGATGCAGCAATTCCATGGAATTGTGCCGTTCACCAGCGTTGAATTCTGAGTGTCTGGCGACGTCCGGATTGTCCTTCGCGTAGAAATCCGGATCGAAGATTTCGTTGCTCAGGCCGACCCGCTTGATCCATTGCTGTGACGGCTTGTAGTTCCACACCTTATTCGCCCGGTAGCTGTACCAAACAATGCGCGGCGCGTCGCCGCGGTCGAAACCCTTGCAATCCCCCAGCACCGCCTCATTATCGTCGCCAATTTGCAGGCAGCCATTGCCTTCCCAGTTCCGATTGCGAAGATGAACACGGCCGTCCAGGTCGAGGACAGAATGGAGAAGTCCATGAGCGTTTCCACCTTTGCACCGCTCAAGTTTGACGGAGGCCCCGTGCGTGGTGCTGAAGGCGCCGACACATCCGCCTTTATAATTGCGAATTTCGCCGCGATCTTCCAATGTCCAGGCTTGGTTCCAGGCACCGGTGCATTTTGCCCAGCGTATATTCTGTAGTCGATTGTCTTTGCAATCTTCGATCTCAAGGCAGAGGTTCTTGTCGTTGTGGCGGCCGTCATGAAGTTTCATGACCAGCCAATCGGCGGCCTTGGGTCTACTCGCCCCGGCGCAGGCCGACTTACCGCGGAACAGGTTCACATCACCGAAGATATCTAGGAGATCTACGGCTTTACTCATCTCCTGCTTGAAACGATCGACGCCGAAATCGGCGATGCGGGTCATACTGCCGACGCCGACATCGACGGCGCTGGTCATATCGTCCACACCGAAAAGGCTGGTGGCTTCCAGGGTGGCGCGCTTAATCTCCCCACGGGCGGCCTTCGCCGCCCTTTCAGCTTCCTTTTTGGCGGCCTTTGCCGCCTTCTCAGCCGCGACACGGACCGCTTTCTCGGCGGCCTTGCGGAGCCTTTCCGTCTCTTCGAAGGCCTTCTTGGCGGCCAGTTGCGCGGCCTTGCGGAGCTTTTCCGTCTCTTCGAAGGCCTTCTTGGCGGCCAGTTCCGCCGCCTTGCGTGCCTTGTCGGCGATGTCCTTGGCGACGCCGAGGACGCGCGACCCGCAGTCCTTGGCGCCGGACAAACTGGGCAGTTCAATATCGGCCTTAAAGTTGACCAACTCGCGGAAGGCTTCCGGCGGCAGCGGACCCTTGGCGGCGCGCTTGCCGAAGGCGGCCAGATCACCTTGGCTCAGATGCGTGTTGCCGGAAAACGGAATGCAGGGATGCCGGTTGGCGCCGTCCTTGTCGCGCGCCCCATAGGCGATGTCCATGGACGTCGGCGTGCCTTCGAACTTGAACCCGACGGCGCCACCGAGACCCAGGGTATCGACGGCAAAAGCAATGTCGTATAGGCGATGGCCCGTGCGGTCATTGACTTTCACTTCCGCGGTGGCGCCCGTCTTGCCCAAAACCCCGACCGGCGGCAGCGGCAGGCCGATGGGAATCTCGCTGGTCGAGGTGAATTCAAGGCCGGACCGGCCGTCGAACCTGGCCGTGGTTTCCGTGAACGCCAGGCCGGCGATGGCGGCGCCCTTGATTTTCGCCTCAAAGGCTTTGGCTTTATAGAGGTTGTCGCCGACAGTTTGCGCGTCCATATCGACCAAAAGCAACGGCCCCAGGTCCAACAGCGCCTTGAACCCCAAACGGTTCTTGGAAAGCTCGATTTTTAGCGTCTGGTCGGCGCCGAACAGGGTGGCGTCGCCGTGGATGAAGAAGCGCGGCACGGATTGGATGTTGGCCGTGACGTCAACTTCCGCGTCATGCAATTTGATCGGACCCAGGTCGCGCTTCGGAAACTTGGTGTGGATACGCAGGCCGTCCTGCAGTGTCAGGCGGTTGTCGACCTCGCTGAGCGGCGTCTTCTTGCCCATAATGCCGAGGAACATCTTGCCCGCCGATACGAAACCGACGCCTTCCAGGGTATCCTCGCGGCCCGGGATGGTGGCGCCGGGCGTCGCGAAGTAGATGTCCAGGTCCTGATATTCAATGTAGGGAATGGGCAGTTTGTCGACCTGCAGGATGTCGAGAAGACTGCGTTTCTTCAGATGCTTTTGCAGATAGGCCGCAAATTCACGCGCCTCCGGTTTCTTCAGCCTGCTGACGATAAATTTCGCCATGGGGCCAGTCATGACGCCACGGAAAGCACTGTCGGCGACCTCCAACCGGGCAATCTCGCTGAGTTTCTTGGCCTGCAGGCGGAAACCCAGTTTCTTCGGCAGCGGAATCGTCGTCGAGAAATTGATGTTGACGATGAAATCGCTCGCGAACCGCAATATCTGCTTGTTGCGCGCGGCGAACTCCATTGTCGTGCCGATGCCGAACTCGACTGAGCCCTCCGTATCGGCGCCGATGAGGATGGAGGGGTTCTCATAGGTGACATTTTTCAGGCCGAAGGGCTCGCGCCATTTGCCGTCGATGCGGCCCGCCACCTTGACGCTGCCGGCCAGCGAGACCAGATCGGAGCTGGCGTAGGCCTCGCCGATGAAGGCGATGGTGTCCTCCTCCTTTGGATCATCCAAGTGCGGGATGGTGACTTCCATGCCGCCGCCGACGCCGACATTGATCATCGTGTCATCGGCATCGGCGCGGATGAAGAAGTTGGCCTTGGTTTTGTCCAGGTTGACGATGCGGGCCCAGGGCTGGCCTTTCGGGAATTTGTAGGTCGGCAGATCGGCATAAAGACCGACCATGGGATTGCCGCTGAACACGCCGCCAATGTTGCCGGCGACGACCAAGTCGCCTTCGATAACGTCGTAGATACCCAGGTCCTCGGCAATGATCCGGTGCAGATCGTCGGACAGGTCCTTTTCACCAAAGGCGCCGACAAGCGTGACGCCGTCCCAGACCGGGACGTCGTTGTCGCCATCGACGATGTCGGCAAATATCTCTTGGGCGGCGTCCGGCAAATCACCGACCGTCAAACCGGTGATGTCCTTGGCGCTGAAGGCCAGGACGGCGCGTGGGAAGGTCAGGTGCTTGAGCATGTCGAGGGGCTTTTTCAACTTGCCCAAGATGGTCTCCAGATCCAGGTCGTGAACGCGGAGGAACGCGGTGTAGCCGTCCTCCAGTTTGACCAGGGCGAAGGCGCCTTTGTATTTGAGCTTCTTCCAGATCAACTTGCCATGCACGGCCTCCTTGGAAATGGTGTAATCCTCGAAAGCGAAGTCGCGAACCCCGGGGATCTTGTTCAAACCGGGCAACTTGTCCATATCGATGCGCCCGGCGACGGACAAGGATATATCCGTGATGCCGTTGGCCTCCATGACCAGTTCAATGCCGGCCTTGATGGCATCATCTTCATCATATTTATCGCGCAGTTCCTTTTCGTTCTTGGCGGCGCGTTCCTTGTTAACCATGCCTTTGTAGGGATCTACTTCGGTGTTGCCGAGCTTGATGGTCGCCGTCAGGCCGGGCGTGAAAGAATGCCCGCCGTCCTTATCAACCTCCAAGGCGGCAGAAAGGCCAATGTCCTTCAAATTCAGGAAGGGGATGGCGAAGGCCTTATTCCAATCGACCTCGGAGGTGCCGGTGATGGCGACTTTAAAGGCTTTCTTGTCGAGACCTTTCTGCAAGTCCAATTGGGCCGTCATGGGGATCGTCTTGCCCGGCAACTTGACGTCCACCGTGTTTTCGATCTCGGCGATCACGGCGTCGTCATCTTCCTCGGCGTCGCCACGGAACCGCAGTTGGCCGCCGGCGAACTGGAATACCTTGTCGACACCGGGAATGCGCGGCGCGGCGATGGAGGTCGCGATCTTGAAAGATTTCAAGGTCTCTTCGATGACGTTGTCGTTGCCCTTCGGCGCGGCACTGATCTTGTCCGGCAGGGTACCGAAAACCAGCGGTGAAACGGAACCCACCAGGGCCAAAGATTTTTCCTTGATGCCGATACCGCCGAGGATCGTGCTTAAGGCGAAGGATTTACTGACGTCAATCCGCAGATACAGATTGAGGCCATCGTCGATGGGCAGCTTATTCTTGTTTTCGCGGATCACGTCGCGGCCGACGACCTTGACGATGCGGTCGGCAACGATTTTCGGCAGTTCCTTTAACGGCGTGTCATCGCCGCCGCCATCGGGAACCACCATCAAGACCGCGCCGGGGATGTTGGCACCGACAAGGGCTGAGCCCTTGATGCCCGGTATCCAGGCACCGATGTGAAACTTCTTCGGCACGATGGCCAGGTGACGTTCGTCGCCGTCCGGATCAACCTTGAAGGCCAGGACGGGCATGTCCTGGCCGGTCAGCCGCACCGTCCCGGTGATCACGTCACCGGCACGTTTCAGGTTCTTGAACGGGATATTGTCCAGGCCCGGCCGGGCGTAACCGATGACATCCTTGACCGTCGGGTCATCGGGGAAGGTTTCCTCGATGGTCAGGTTGTCGCCGCCGCGTTTTTCTTCAATCGTTGCATTGAGCGTGAAGGGTTGTTTTTTGTCGGACTCGCCGGTGAAGGCGACGACAAGGCGTTCGTTGCCCATGACCGCCGCATCCAGGGCAAGGCGACGTACCTTCAGATCGGCGAATTCAAAGACCTTCTTTGGCGCCGGGGTCAACGGGCCCACCAACGTAATGTGCTTCTTATCGGCGCTTTTGGCTTTCGGGTCGATCTTGACAGTTGCGTTGAAACTATAGACCGGCTTCTTTTTATCGTCGCCAAGGGCTGTCGTGATTTGGGTGCGTATCGATCGTGTGACCTTGCTATCCTTGCCGCCCTTGTAGGTGACAACCAAGGGACCGGTGTGAAAACTCTCAAAAAGCTTATCTTTCCCCGCACCATTGAGAACCGCCGTTAGGGCGACTTTCGCCAGATCGCTCTTAACGGTCGTTCGCTTGCCCTCGGCCAGGTAACGGATCAAATCGGCGCCCATGGTGCCTGCCGCGGCGGCTGTTTTGTCGGAAATGTCCAGCATGGGTTTCAAGCTGGACACGGCTGGCGTCCTCGCAACATCCATGACGAAGGAGAAGTTAACGCCGGCCGGGTAGGTGACCTCTTTCACTTTCGGGCCGAAAACTTTCTTGATGCCGTTTTGAACAGCTTTCGGCAGCGCCGTGAACTTGGTTTTCGAGGTGCCGCCGGAAATAATCAGGGCCGGGTATTTGAGGGCGATGTCGCCAAGAACACGATCAGCATTGCGGCTGTATAATTTCTTCAGATCAAGCTTGGCGGGATAGATGCCGACGTTCCAGACGGGCTTTGTTTTGGTGCCGGTCGCGAAGGCAATGGCGGCGATTTTCCTTTTGCCGAGCTTCATGGTGAACGACTTGCCAACGGCTTTGAGGTCTTGAACGGCGATGCCCTTGAGCGACGGAATGGCGCTAATGCCCTTCTTGGCCGCGTCCGCGGTTTGGCCCTGCGCCGGATGAAATGGTGCCATCGCAATAATTGCGGACAAGAAGATGATTAAACGGCGGACGGAAAATATTGGTCCAGACGCCATGGCGAAGCCTCCGCGATACCCAGTTGGAACGAGATAGATCATTAGGGAACGCGCCAGCACGGGCGGCAATTGGGCGAAGGCCTTAGATTATCTCGCTCGAATGGCCTTGGGCTCGGGTGAACACCCTACGAGGTAATGGCCGTGTGGAGATTTATGCGGTCAAGCCGTGTTTGTGAGCGAAGGCGGCGACCTCTGCGGCTTTGTGCAGATCGAGTTTGCGCATCAGGTTGGTGCGGTGCGCACTGACGGTCTTTGGACTGATGTTCAGGAGGTTGGCGATCTCCGGACTGGAGTGGCCTTCTGCGATGAGCTTGACGATCTGCCGCTCGCGGTGGGTCAATTGAGCCAGGGCCGGCGGCAACTCGCCAACCTGCGATGGGGTGGCCTCGCCCAGCGCGGCTTCCAATGCCGGGTCGAAATAGTTGCGTCCCGCGGCCACCGCGCGGATCGCTTTAATCAACTCGTCCTTGCTGGCGGTTTTCTGCAGATACCCACTGGCCCCGGCACCGATGCATTCGGAAAGAGAACTTTCGGTTCCCTCGACGGTAATGACCAGGACCTTGGTCTTTGGGCACCGGCGGCGAATTTCCCGGGTTGCTTCACTGCCGTTCATGCGCGGCATGGCCAGGTCCATGAGCACCAAATCCGGTTGGTGCAGGTTGGCCAGATGGACGGCGGCCAAGCCGTCTTCGGCTTCGTCGTCCAGAACCTCAAAGCCGTCGACGCCGGACAGGATGGCACGCTGACCGTCGCGTTGCAGGGCCTGATCTTCAGCGATGAGTATGCGAATTTGTCCAAGCACGCCTAATTATTCTTGTTTTGCGCCGAACCGTCCAGCGCTTTGCCCGCGGAAATTTCGCTTGTGTCGATGCTTTCCACGGCGGTTTGCAGGGCCGCGATGATTGGCGAGAGATTGAGTGACTCGAGGACCTTCGGCTGCTGCTCCAAATCAGCAAAGGCAGAATCCAATTGGGTGAAGCGGAACATTCGGCAATGGCCGCGCGCCTGATGCGCGATTCGCGACACCGCGGCGAAATCCTTCAACGCCGCGGCGTCGTCGATATCCATGGCCGATTGGCGTATTTCATCGACAAACCGTGGCAGCAGAGGAACCAACTCGGGCTCGATGGCGGGGGCATCGACGTTATCCTCAGGGGAGAAGTCCGCGTTTGGTTTTCCGGCAACCCGATGCACCGCAATGATCAAATCCTTCTTGCGGATCGGTTTTGACCAAAATTCCGTCGCGCCGGCTGCCGACACCGCGGCGCGGTCTTCCGGCAGGGCGCTTGCCGATAAGACAATGATCGGCACGGGATCTTGGCCGGCGGAGCGCTCCAACTCCCTCAGTTTTCCGACCAGCGCAGTGCCGTCCATGCCGGGTAGGCGCAGGTCTGTGATAACCAGGTCGAAATCCGCGCCGTCGAATATTCTAAGCGCCGTTTCCGCGTCCACCGCCTCATCGATATGGCAGTCGTAGGGCGCCAGAAATTCGCGTAACACGAACCTGTTGAGTTCAGAATCCTCGACGCTGAGGATGCGCAGACCGCCGAGGCCGCCCGGTTGCGTGTTGGCATCGGCGTCAACGACCGCCTCAGGCGCGTCAATGACCTCAAAGGGTGCTTCAAGGGTGAACGTTGATCCGGCACCCGGCGCGCTGACGAGGGTGATCTCGCCGTCCATCAATGTTGCAAGTTCCTGGCAAATGGCCAACCCAAGTCCGGTCCCGCTGTGCTCGTGCGGGGTGTTGAAACGGGCCTGGGCGAAGGAGTCGAAAATCAGTTTGTGCTCTGACGGATCGATCCCCGGTCCTTGATCGATGACCACGAAGGCCAAAACGGCGCGTTTCGCCGTCTCATGCGTCGCCGAAACGCGCAGGCAAATTTCACCGTCATCCGAGAACTTAACCGCGTTGGCCATCAGATTGTTAAGAATTTGACGGATAGCTTGATCGTCGCCAAGGACCACGTCGGGGATGTGATCATCGACTGTCAGCACAATTCTCAGGCCCTTGTTCTCGGCTGACGCCTTGACGACGCTGAACACGTCTTCGGCGATGCGGCGCGGTGAAACCGGATGTTGCGCCAGCATCGTCTTGCCGGCATCCAGGCGGGAGAAATCCAGAATATCGTCGAGCAAGCCGCGCAAGTGCTCGCCCGCCGTTCTCAACTCCGCAACGTAGCGCCGTTGTTTCTCGCTGAGATCGGTCTCCGCCAATACGTCGCTTAACCCGAGAATGCCATGGATCGGGGTCCGGATTTCGTGACTGGTGACGGCCAGGAAACGGTCCTTGATTTCGTGGGCTTCTTGCAACTGACGTTGCAGCAAGTATTCGGACTCCAGTGTCCGCGCGTAGCTCTGTACGTAACGTAGCCGGAAACAGACCCAGAGCGTGATGATCGACACGCCGGCCGTAAACGCCCAATCACCTTGCAAGGCGACGGCACTGACGATGCAGATAGACACCGGAATGACGCGTGCATACATGACGCCGGGGATGGAGGCATAGGGCGTGATCGCCACAGCACCGGTACCAAACCACGTCAAGATGAGCAACAGAACCCGGGCTTCAACGCTGACGATACCATAGAGATAGGCGAAACCGCCGCCAAGCGCGACCGCGTAGAGAAAGGCGATGACCACGAAAACGAGGCCCGTTTTTTCCGGGTCTTCAATGGGGCCGCTGGCAAGCAGACGGCGCGTGTAGAGCAGGTTCGCCAAATTTACCGTCGGCGGCGTAATCAGCCATAACACCAATGGCAACCATGGGAAGTCGTTCCAAAAGAACGACAGCACAAGGACCGGTCCGACCGTGTTTTCCACGTACCGCCGGCCATCCAACGCGTTCGCGCAAAAGACCTCAAGAAACCGCCGACGAAGTTCCTCGTCGGCGGTGTGCCAGCCGAGAATTTTATCCGCATAGCCGGTCACCGGATTGGCCCATTTTCAACTTTCATGAAGCCATTATAAATGAATGTTCCATTGAGAACTACGCAAAGGCAATTCGCTCAGGCAAGCCCACGCGTGGGCCTGTCGGCCAGAGATACCCGCAATCTGGACAAAAACTAAAACCACGTTGGGCCCGCGATGATCGGCAACCACCTTGCGCTCAGAGCTTCCGAAGCTACGGAACGGGTCGAAAATCAGGATTGGTCAACAGCGCCTCACAAATCGCCTTGCCGATACGCTTTGATCCTTGTGGCGTCGTGTGGACGGGGTCATAGAGATCACCGTCGCCGAAGGAAAGCGTACCTGCCAAATCCACGCAGAACGTATTGGTCTTGCGGCAATGATCCTTGAATACGGCGTTCCACGCGTCGACTTCAATGAAGGCCTCTGCACTGCCGGTTACACGGTTATCAGAAAAGCGGTATCCGCCATTACCTTGAGAAATGAAAATCGGCGTCGATCCGAATTTCCGAATTTCTTCGTTCAGCGCCGAAAGCCGAACCCGATAGGCATTGAGGGCCGGCCCGTGGCGGCCGGTATATTCGACGACCAGGCTTTTGTGCGTCGCCGACCCACGGACCAGGGACGCTGCCTTTGAGTTTGATCCATACTTTCGGGTCATCTTGTCGCGTTGCGTTTCGCCATGGAACGCCGGCCCCGCCGGTTTTTTCAGAAATGCCGGATGAATGCCGATAACGATGGCCCGCAGGTTTCCGCGCACGGCCCGCCATAATGCATAAACCGCACTATTAATTTTGATCCACTCAATCAGAACGTCAATCCGGCCGGGCGCCGTTGGGAACTCCGTATAATACCTTGGATCCTCAAATGGCTGGCGATGATCGATGGAGCGATCGTTAAACCCGATAAAGGCGACCGTATATTTGGGTTTGAGGTTTGGAATATGATTGAGCCAGTATTTAAAATTCAGGATATGGCCGCGCGTCGATTGCCCGGCAACCCCGGCATTGGCCAATGTTGCAGCGACGCCGCGGCCGCGTAGGCAGGTCTGCAAAATCCTCGGCCATGTTTCCCGGTTGTCGATTTTTCGTTCGTCGGTGGTACTGCCACCGATCGTTAGGATATTGACCGCTCCGGGTGTTCCGTGATTGCCGCGCAGGCCGAAATAATCCCGGTTGTAGGCGATGGGTTCATTGCGCCCGTAAATTTCTTTGACCGGGATCGTCCAGTTGACGTTTTTATAGATACTCAACTGCCAAAGCGCCGGCGCGCGAAACCAACTACCGAAAACCAGCTCCGCACTGAAAAGCGCAAGAAGAAGAAGCCCCACGTTCCACGCAAAAATCGAGCGCCAGCGATATTTCATAATAGACGTCATGGTAATTTGGCGATCACTATCATCTTAAAAAAATATTGGATTTGAGAGCCTATTTGAGCGCTATCAAATGTCGAGCCCGCCGCGCAACCCGGTATGGGCCTTACATATCATCCCAATCGTAATCCCGCGAGCGTTCGCCGGCCAGACATCGGTTGCGGGTGCCGCCGCTGACGGCGGCGGGCGTCAGGCGGGGCTGCAACGGTTGACGGCCGGCGATTTCCAGGATCAGTTTGCGGCGGATGGCGCGGGCGAAATCATTGAAGCCGTGGGCAACGACAATGAACGCACCATTGCCGCCGATCACACAGTCGCGGTAATACCCGTCCAAATCCTTCATGGGCAGGCGGCCGTAGCGGCTGGGCCGGCCGTTGATAATCGGCAGGCCGTTGATGGTGACCCGTTGAGCCAACACCTTTTCGCGCATGCTGAGCACCGGCCCGCCCGAATTGTTGGGACCGTCGCCGGATATATCGAGGACCCGGCGGCGTCCTTGGTGCGGACTAAAGTCGAGCATTTCCAGGCCATAGCGCATGGCCCCGCTGAGCGACGTCCAGGCCTCGACCCGCAAGGGCTCGGCCGCCAAATCGTCGCCGAAGGCCTTGGCGCTGGCGGCGTCGTGGATCATCGCCCAATCGGTGACGATCTGCTGGAAATGATCACCGGCCCATTCCGCGTACATAACGGCGATGCGTCCATGGCGGCCGCTTTGGATCACCCGAAGAACACGGGGGTCGGTGATTGCCTTGATATAGCCGTCGCGCTGCAGTGCCGCCTCGTCATCGTCAATGCTGCCCGAGACGTCAACCAGCAGGACCAATTCCAAATCAACAAACGCCGCGCGAAGCGGTTGCGCGCTAAAAACAAGCACCGCCAGCAGAATGAAAATTGCCCTCACCTGTCCCATATCCGATGATGTAAGCATTCATTGGACCATCAGGACAATAAGGAGCGCGCCATGAGTCTCGAAAATGTGAAGGTGTTGCTGTTCGATACCTTCGGCACTGTTGTCGATTGGCGCGGCTCGGTCGCCCGCAAAGGCGAGCGTCTGGCCCGCGATAAAGACATCAGTGGCGTCGATTGGGACGCCTTCGCCCGGGCATGGCGGGCCGGCTACAAGCCGGGCATGGCACGCATCCAATCGGGCGAACGGCCGTGGACGGCCATCGATGTCATCCACCGCGAACGCCTGGACGAAATCGTTTCCGAATTCGGTATCGACGACGCCCTGTCGGAGGAGGACCGCCAGGCCATGAACTTATGGTGGCATCAATTGGACCCCTGGCCCGACTGCGTGCCGGGCGTGATCCGGCTGAAAAAGAGCTACCTTCTCAGCACACTTTCCAACGGTTCGATCATCGGCTTGTCCAGCATGGCGAAGCGCGCCGGCTTGCCCTGGGATTTTGTCTTCTCATCAGACGTCTTCAAGGCCTACAAGCGCGACGCGGCCGTCTATCTGGGCGCCATCGAACTGCTTGGCCTGGAACCGGATCAGACCATGATGGTCGCCGCCCACAACGACGACCTGGCGGCGGCCCGCTCACACGGCATGCAGACCGCTTATATCAATCGCCCCTATGAATACGGCCCGGACCAAACCAAGGATTTCGACGCCACGGAAGCCTGGGATGTGATCGGTGAAAGCATGGAAGACCTGGCCTCGGCCATGGGCGTGTAAACGAAGGAACCGATCCTATGGCAGCGCTGACCATCAAAGGCCTCGACCACGTTGTCATCCGTGTCCGCGACGTGGCGGTAATGTTGGCTTTTTACACCGAGGTGCTGGGATGTACGGCCGAACGCACCGTCGACGCCATCGGTCTGCATCAACTTCGGGCCGGCGCGCATATGATTGATCTGCTGGCGGTCGCCCGCGACTTGGCCCGTCCGGACGGTGAGGTTCCAGACTCAACGTCGCACAACATGGACCATTTCTGCGTCACTCTTGAGGACTGGGATGAGGCCGCCCTGCGCACCCATTTAGCAGCCCACGGCGTCAGCGCCGGTCCGACGGAGGCCCGCAACGGCGCCGAGGGCACCGGCCCGTCGATCTACATCGAGGACCCGGAAGGCAACGTCGTTGAATTGAAAGGTCCGGCCACCGGTTAGCGCCGTTCAGCGAGTTTCTCACCGAGATAATGCTGCATGAACCGGTCAAGTGCGCCGGAATCGACAACCGATTGGGCGGCGCGGCGCCATCGGGCCAATTCATCCGCCGCGATTCCCGGTGATGCCGCTAAATATAAATCGCCCAATATATCCGTGTAGCCCGGATGAAGACGGGCATCGCTGCCGAGTATCTTACGCGCCCGGTAACCGATCACATCCCAGGTCAGCCAAGCGTCCACCCGTCCCCGGACCAGCATCTGCAAGGCGATCTCCTGGGAATTGACAACCTCGACGCTGGATTCCGGAAGACCGTGTTTTGCTGCCGCAAACGTTCCCGTGCTGCCGCGTTTCACGGCTACGTGGGCGCGCCGCGCCTGCGTCAAGTCGGCAATCGCCGGCTTTTGATCCTGGATCGTCAGATAGACGATACGCATGGGGAACAAGGGCACGATCCAGGAAAATTTGGATTCCCTCGATTTCGTCCGCGTCAACGGGCCCAGCGCGATATCGTTGCCCTCGGCGGCCAACTTTTGAGCGCGTTTCCAGGGCAGGCGACGAAACACGACCGTGCGCTGGGCACCTTCGGCCACGCGGCGGAAAATATCCGCGAACAACCCTTCCACGCCGGCTGCAGTTTCCTCGGATAAAAGCGGATCATCGGACAGGTAAATCTGGCGGATTTCCCCAGCGCCCGCGGGATGCGGGACCGCTGAAACAACGATCAGCATAAAGACGATCGCAAGGAAACGCTGGACAACCATTTTTCACGACGCGCATTTGGCCGGAGAGCCAGGCGACGTCACCCCTTTCCTATCGGCGGCACTGACGTGAACGCCAACCATAACGATTTCGAAGGTATTCAATTATACGCCCAACGCACTTAAATATATAGTGGAATTCCCTAAGTTGTGAACTCAGTCGACGTGCCATCGAATGTCGAACGCGTTGGTTTCGCGGGTGAAATCGTCCATGTCGAATAGATTCAGACAGGCCCTGGCGCCCGGTTCGGGGCCACCGCCGCCTGCCAGTTGGCGGGCCAGGATGACCGCCGGCAAGGCTGGGATCCAAGGGCCGTCACCGGACCCGGCGATCACCGTCCAGATTTTAGTCAACGGCGCGCCGGCGGCGTCAACCCCTCGAAGTTCGACGAACATGCCGCCGCGGTCCGTGCCGAATTTCCCAAACCACCGCGCCGTCCGCCGCATCATCGGCGCAAACCGCAAAAGGCTCGGCAGCAACCCCAGGCGCACCGGCCACGACAAGGCCCAAAGCCCCCAATGCAGAAAACTCAATTCCAATCCAGCATGAAAGGTCATGGTCCGCACATCCGGATAAGCCATTGGCAATAGCGCCATGTCCGGCACATCACAGGCCGCCAGCCACCTGGGGCCCAATCCATCGATCTTCCGACGGCGCATATCCTGCCAGCCGTGGGCCGTCCGCCAAGCACCGGCCTGCCACCGCCGCATGGGCTGACCAACGGTACCGAGGATAGCGGCGACGACGGCCGGTCCGCGCGGCACCCGGTTGGCCGGCGCAATGGCCATGGCAATCTCATCGACGCGTGCAAAAGCCGGACTCAGGTGGGCGACCACCGTCGATGACAATCCCGGCACACTGCTGGCGCCGGAGATCGCGGCAACCCCGTTCTCACGGGCCAAGGCATCCAGGGTGTGAAAACCTTCCGTGAAGGCGCGTCCGTCAGAAAGATCGATGTAATGGACACCGGCCTTCAAACAGGTTTCGGCCACCGCGTAATCCTGGCCCTGGAACGGTCCCACCGTATGGATCACCAGATCGACGTCGCCCAGGGACGCCGCCAGCCCATCCGGCAGCGCCACGCATCGACCTTCCCGGGCGCCGACCTCATCAGCCGCGGCGCCGGCGCCGTGTTGCGAACGCCCGGCAATGATCACCCGGCAATCGCCATGATGGACAAGACGTCGGGCAATGCGTTGCCCGAAGACGCCGGTGCCGCCCAGGATCATCACCGTGAAAGTCTCGCGCATCGATTTAGAGGTCCGGCTTGAAGATCATCAGATAAAACACCCCCAGCAGGGCCGCGAAGGCCGGCCAACCAAGAATAAACCAGCACCGGTAGAGCTTGAAATAAAGCGCCGGCAGATCAGCCCCTGCCTGCGCGGCCGCCTCGGCAATGTTTGCCATCCGCATTTGCAGGGCGACAACGGGCAGCCAGCAAAGGCCCGCCGCGACGAACAAGACCAAGGCCCAGAGCACCCACCCCTCGGTCAGTTCATACCCCGCCTCGTAGATCAGCCAAAGCCCGCTCAGCGGCTGGACGAACACCGCCGGCGTCGTGAACAGCCAATCGGCCCAAACCACCTGGCGGGTCACCCGGGCCAGCACCCGGACATCCGGGGCGCGATGCGCCGCCCACATCTGAAAGGCCGTGCCAAGCCCGGTGCCGAACAGAACAACGGCGCCCAGGATATGCAGAAATTTTATCCAAAGTGGGTCCAATACGGTGCCGGGCCGGGCTTAAAGAAGCCCTCCTTCACTGTTGTCAAATTGTTCGGGTTCGTCTTCACCGAACAGACCTTCCACATAGGAGAGTTCCTTACGCAGGCCGCGCCGTTCGCGCAATTTCTGTTGGGCACCTTCCGGGAAGTCGGTGAACAGGATGACTTTTTTTTCCATGAGCACCTCGATCAAATCCTCAAGCACACGAGCCAAGGCCAAATCCGACTGGACCCAATCATCGGCCAGAACATTCCCGGCATGCGGTATGTTGCGCTGAATGAATGACACCAATCCCGGATCCGTGGGATCCACCTCTTCGGTGCCTTCCAGGTATTCTTCATAGACGGCCTGAATGGTCCCGTCGGCATCACGGTGAACAAATGGCATGGGCCGTCCCCTTTTTTCCTGACCTGATCGGGAAGTTTAAACCAACCGGGGTATCCGTGTCATACCTCTTGGTCATAATCTCTTGAGCGTTTGTTTAGGCATTCCTTCATTTTTCTAGGTTAGGTTTTTCCAAATAGTTGCCCAAGGGGAGACCAGACATGAGATTTCTGATCGCCATCACCGCCGCGTTGATCGCCTTGCCGGTTGCCGCCGCACCGCCGGTGCCGGACTGGTTTCAGGCCATCGACCGCAACCAGGACGGCGTGATCAGCATGGATGAGCTGCACAACGCGCGGTTTCAGCGCTTCGCCCAGATTGACGCCGACCGCGACGGCCGCCTGACACCGCGTGAATTGCGCGCCGACCGCGCGTTGCTCAGCCGCTTTGCCTGGTTTGATGCCGACCGCGACGGCCAAATTTCCATCGGCGAGTTCGAAACCAAGGGCATGGCGCGCTTCGCCATGCTGGATACGGACGGTAATGGCCGCATCACCGTCAATGAGGCCGTGAGTGTCGCCCGCGCCGCGCGCAATCAAACCGCCGGGTCAGAAGGCTGATGCAAGGCATGGCCGTGACCGCTGACAACTGCTAGAACCGGCCAATGATCGTCGTCAGTTACAACATCCAATACGGCACCGGTAAGGACGATCGCATCGATCTGGCGCGTATCGCCAATGAGATCGGTGATGCCGATTTGATCGCCCTGCAAGAGGTCGAACGATACTTTTCGTCAACCGGCATGATCGATCAGGCGGCTGAGATCGGCGCCTTGTTTCCGAAGCATTTCCACGTCTATGGCGCAGGCGTCGATCTGGATGCCAGCGAAATCGGCGTCGATGGCCAAGTCACCAACCGGCGGCGTCAGTTCGGCAACATGCTGCTGTCGAAATGGCCGATCCTGTCCAGCCGCAATCACCTGTTGCCGAAGTTCGGTATGGTTGACCAACTGGCCCTGCAGCGCTCGGCCCTGGAGGGCGTCATCGACACGCCGGATTTCGGCGCCATCCGGGTTCACTCTGTACACCTGGGACATGCCGCGGCGACGGAACGCCGCGTCCAGATCGGCACGCTCAATCGCATCCTGCGCGAAACACCGGGCCAGGGCGGCGTTGTCACCGGCCGCAATGCCAGCCGCCATTGGACCACCGACGGGCCGCTTATCGACATGCCCCGCGCCGCCATGTTCCTGGGCGATTTCAACATGAAGCCGACGGACCCGGAATACGAACTGCTGGCCGGCCCCGATGACCCCAAATACGGCCGGATCAGCCGCCTTGATGGCCTGGTCGATGTTTGGACGGCCTTGGGCAACGATCCCATGGACGGCCTCACCTGCGGCAGCGAAAACGGCATGGTCCGCATCGATTACGCCTTCATGACCCCCGATCTGGCCGACCGGGCGACGCGCATGTGGGTGGATGCGGATGCCCAAGGTTCCGACCATCAACCCATCTTCATCGAATTCTAGCGCCTGCCGCCCATCCTTCGACAAGCTCAGGATGACGCCGTAACAGGCATCTTTCGCCGCGACCAATATCCTCATCCGCTGCGAGCATTATCCTCATCTTGAGCTTGTCGAAGGATGGGCCGCAAACACATTGGCCCGCCACGGGATAGACCGCGCCGCCGCTTTGAAATCCGCACGGCTGGACCTGATGGCTGCCCCTGTGCATGCTAGCGCCCCGAACAGACCAACAGGGCGGCAATCATGACCAAACGAGACATGCGAGACATGAAACCGGGCCTCCGGGTCCTGGTCACGGCAGGCGCCGCCGGCATCGGCCGGGCCATCGCCGAGACCTTCGCCGACCGGGGCGCCAAGGTATTTATTTGCGATGTCGATGACGACGCCCTGGCGACCATGACCGCCGACCGCCCCGACATCGCAGCGACCAAAGCCGACGTTGCCGATGAGGCACAGGTGGACGCGCTGTTCGATGCCGCCCAGGACGCGCTGGGCGGGCTCGACGTGCTGGTCAACAACGCCGGCATCGCCGGGCCGACGGCGCCCATCCACGAGATCACCCCCGATGAATGGCGGCGCACGGTGGATGTTAATCTGAACAGCCAGTACTACTGCCTGCGCCGGGCCATTCCGTTGCTCAAGCAATCAGACGATGCGTCGATCATCGCCCTGTCATCGGTCGCCGGGCGGTTCGGGTTTGCGCTGCGCACGCCTTATTCGGCAACCAAGTGGGCGATTGTCGGCCTGACCGAGTCCCTGGCCAAGGAATTGGGCCCGGACGGCATTCGCGTCAATTGCCTGCAGCCGGGCGCCGTCGAAGGCCCGCGTATCGAACGGGTGATTTCGGCGAAAGCCGAAGCCACCGGACAATCCTACGAAGACACGGAAGCCGAACTGATGTCAAACGTCTCGCTCAGGCGCGGCGTCTCAGCCCAGGACATCGCCGAAATGGCAGCCTTTCTGTGCACCCCCATGGGCGCCAACATCACCGGCCAGGCCTTGAGCGTCTGCGCCGGCGTTGAAACCATCTGAACAAGGAACAACACAGACATGAGCGAAAAAATCGCCGTCATCGGATCGGGATTGATCGGGCGCGCCTGGGCTATTTCCTTCAGCCGCGCCGGCTACACCGTCGAGATGACCGACATTGATAACGACGCCCTGGATCAGTCCGTCGATATCCTGAAAGGCAGCCTCGCGGACTTGGCCGAGAACGATTTGCTGGAAGGCCAAGGTGTCGACGAAGTTTTCGCCCGGGTCACCGCGCAGCCCGACTTAACCGCCGCCCTGAAGGGCGCCGTCTATGTTCAGGAAAACACCGCCGAGGTGTTGGACGTGAAGAAGCTGGTCTACGCCGAACTGGACGATCTGGCCGATCCGGAAACCGTCATCGGCAGTTCCACATCCGGGTTCATGGCGTCGCTTTTCACTGAGACGCTGGAAGGCCGACACCGTTGTCTGGTCGCGCACCCGATCAATCCACCTTACCTCGTGCCGGCCGTCGAGCTTTGTCCGGCACCCTGGACTGACGCGGCGGCCATGGACATCGCCGCTAACGTCATGGAACGCGCCGGCCACGCGGTGATCCGAATGGAAAAGGAAATCGACGGTTTCATTGTCAACCGCATGCAGATCGCGCTTTTACACGAAGCCTTCAGGTTGGTGGATGGCGGTTATGCGTCATGTGCCGATGTGGACCGGGCCATCAAAGACGGCTTGTCACACCGTTGGTCCTTTATCGGGCCGTTTGAGACGGGAGATTTGAATGCGCCGGACGGCATCCGGGATTATTGCACCAAGTTCGGCGAGCTCATCGACCGGGTCGGCAAAAGTCAGACGGAGAATGCCGATTTCCGGGGGCCATTATTGGACGACATCGAAGCACAGCGCCGCCGCGAACTGCCGGCGGACCAATTGGCCGAGCGCACCGCCTGGCGCGACCGGCGGCTCATGGCCTTGGCCCTTCACAAAAAACAAGCCACCAAGACACTCGGCAACTAGAGACCTCCAGAGAGACAGGAATACATCATGGCAACTGCCCGCAAAGTCATCATCACCTGCGCCGTCACCGGCTCTATTCACACGCCGTCCATGAACCCCAACCTGCCCGTCACCGCCGACGAGATCACCGACGCCGCCTTGGGCGCCGCCGAAGCCGGCGCCTCGGTCATCCACCTACATGCCCGGAACGAACAGGATGGTCGGCCGGACCAGAGCCTGGAGGCCTTCATGCGCTTCCTGCCCCGGATCAAGCAGAATACGGAAGCCGTGGTTAACATCACCACCGGCGGCGGCCAGGGCATGACCATCGAGGAACGTCTGCAACCCGCATTGAAATGCAAGCCGGAGGTGGCCAGCCTCAACATGGGCTCCATGAATTTCGGCCTTTTCCCCATGATGAACCGGTTTTCAGACCTTGAGCATGATTGGGAACGCCAGCACCTGGAAGGCAGCCGCGACGCGGTGTTCAAGAACACCTTCGCCGATATTGAGCTGATCCTGACGTCCTGCGCCGACAACGGCACCCGGTTCGAGTTCGAATGCTATGACATCTCACACCTCTACAACCTGGCGCATTTTTTAGAGCGCGGCCTGGTCACGCCGCCGCTGTTCGTGCAATCCGTGTTCGGCATCCTGGGCGGTATCGGCGGCCACCCGGAAGATCTCATGCACATGAAACGCACCGCTGACCGACTGTTCGGGGATAATTATCATTGGTCGATCCTGGGCGCCGGACGGAACCAAATTCCGTTGGCCACCATGGGCGCCGCCATGGGGGCAAACGTCCGCGTTGGCATGGAAGATTCGCTGTGGTGCGGCCCCGGTCAGTTAGCCGAAAGCAACGCCCAACAGGTGACCAAAATGCGCCAGGTCCTGGAAGGCATGTCGCTGGAAGTGGCCACACCCGACGAAGCCCGCGACATTCTGCAATTGAAGGGCGGCGATCAGGTGGCCTTCTAAGGTTTCCAATCGCCGCGCCAGCTACTTCGTATCGAACGCCAGACCTCATCCCAGTCGACCGGCGGCAGCGTGGCGCGCAGCTGATCAATGCGGGCCAGGTAAACTTGGCAGCAGGCATCGCCGGGCCGCGCCGTCAGGCACGCGTCGAAGGCTTCCGCCGGCGCCGGTGCAACGGTATCGTTCCGGTTTTCCGACAAAGCCGATTGGGTTATGATCGGCGCGGCAATTGCGAACATGGGGGAAGACGGCATGAATGAACCTACGGAAGGCTGGCCAGCGTATTTTCGAATTCGCAATGCGTCTGCGTTGGTTTTGTTGGGCGCTTTTTTGGCGTCATGCACGACCGCACCCAACGTCGATCACCTGGTCCGCCATGATGATGACCTTCTCCACATGGGCGACGAACTGCTGGTCCTCGACCCGACCCCAGCATACCTGGCGGCACTTCCGGAAATGGGCTTGGCGATACGCGAAGTGACTGACCTGGGGAGCATGGGATCAAAGCTCTACCATATGGATATTGTCGACGGCCGCCACCCGCTGCACATTCGTGATCATCACCAGTCACGGTTTCCCAATGTCACGGTTGATGTGCATCACCATTTCGAACATCACGCGACCCGGAAGAAACGAGCCGTCGATAAAAACTACACGGCGCGCGGCGCGACAAAGTGGAAGAAAGCCGGGGCCCGGTGCGGGCGCGGCATCCGCATCGGCATCATCGACAGCGGGGTCGACCTGAAACATCCGGCGCTGAAAGGCGTCGCCCACAAGCACCGCTCGTTCAAATTGAAAGGCCAGAAGCCGCCGAACGCCATCCACGGCACCGCGGTGACGACAATCTTGGCCGGGCGCGGTGCCTGGGGCGGCCTGTTACCGTACGCCGAATACCGAACCGCCAATATTTTTCACCGCGGCAAGCGCGGCAAGAATGTCGGCAGCACCAAGGCAATCATTCTGGCCCTCGACTGGCTGCTCAAGGAAAAGGTTTCGGTGATCAATATGAGCATCGGCGGCGCCCCCAATGCCTTGCTGAGGAAAGCCATCCAATTCGTCCGCAAGCGCGGCATCATCATCGTCGCCTCGGCCGGCAACTCAGGCCCGTTCTCGAAAAAGAAAAGCTATCCGGCGGCCTACAAAGAGGTCATCGCGGTGACCGCCCTGGACAAATTTGAGCGCAACGCCAAATTCGCCTCTTCCGGTGACTATCTGGAATTCGCGACACCGGGGGTCAATATCTGGACCGCCGTGCCGCGCGGCGGCCGAGCCATGTCGGGAACGTCTTTCGCGGCGCCGATCTTCGCCGGGTACGCGGCAGCGGCGCTCAAGATGAACGGCGTCAAAGGCCTTAAGGCGGTCCGCAATTACTTCCGCAAACATTCCAAGGACAAGGCAAAAAAAGGTTGGGACAAGTACACGGGCTGGGGTCTGGTGCAACTCAAGCGGCCTTGCTAAACCATGTTGCTGATAATGATGCAACTCGGCACATCGGGGCCGGGTAACCGGCGCCTTCCCGCCGCCTGAATAATTTTTCCGGAATGCCGTGCGTTAGGCCTTTGCAACGAACGTCACCGATGGTTGATTTGCTGATAGGCTGCAACGGGCATACTGAAATTTGTGCCGCAGATAGACGATCGGATGAATGGGTTGGAAAACGACGACAATAAGCCCGACACCGATGCAGATGACATTCGCGCCCGATTGGCGAACGGATCGCTGGTCGTCATTTCCCTGATTGCGGCGCCGGCCGTGGCCATCAGTTTATGGCGGGCACAATCCATTGGCTGGCAACCGGTCATGGGCCTGCACGTGGTGGCCGCGTTGGTTATCTGGGGCATTACAATTTTCAGATCCCGTGTGCCCTATAAATGGCGGGTGCAAACGATCGTCGGGATACTGTTCGTGGTCGGGCTGGGCGGCTTTATCAACTTTGCCCTGAGCGGCGCTGGGCCCTCATTCATGATTATTTCCGTGGTTTTTTCCGCCGCTCTATTAGGCACCCGTCACAGCATCGCGGTGCTGGTGGCGGGCTGTCTTGCGGTCGCGCTGGTCGGCGCCGGATGGATCTCGCAAACCATCGGACCTGCACTGGATTTCAATACATACAACATCGATGCCGGTTCCTGGTTGACCACCTTGATCAGCTTCGCATTGCTTGGCGGTGGCGCGATCACCATGGTCGCCGGCCTCAACGGCGCGCTGATCCGGTCAATCAAGGCCCTGAGGTCGAAAAGCCAGAGCCTGGAAACAGAGGCCGCCAATCGGGCCCATGCCCTGGCGCACGAAATCTCGGAGAGGAGAACCGCCGAGGCATCCCTGTCCAATACTGAATCGCGATACCATATGATTGTCGATATGCAGTCGGAGGTGATCACCCGTTTCAAACCGGACGGCGCGTTAACCTTCGTCAATCGAGCCTATTGCGAATTCGTCAACAAGACGGCGGAAGAACTGGTCGGCACGTCGATCTACGACGATGTGCCGGCCGATGACGTGAGCCGGATGCAAGCGTACTTCGCCGCTTTCACGGCAGAAGAACCAGTCCGCAAAAACGAAAATCAATTGCGTCGGTTCGACGCCGAAATGCGCGATTTTGAATGGTCAAACTATGCACTATTTGACGGCAACGGAGAGCTGCATCGCATTCAATCGGTTGGTCGCGACGTCACCGAAAAGAAATTGACGGAAGCCGCGCTGGTCGCCAGCGAAGCCCGCTATCAAGCGGTCGTCGATGGTCAGGGCGAATTGATCACCAGATTCAAGCCAGACGGCGACTTCACCTTCGTCAATGGCGCCTATTGCCGGTTCGTCGGCCGCGCCGCTGACGACATACTCAGCGGCTCGATCTTCAACGATGTGCCCGACGACGATGTCGCTAGATTGAAGACATATCTGAATGGCTTTTCCGTCAATAATCCCGTCCAGCACATCGAAAACAAGCTGCAACGCCATGATGGCGAAGGCCGTGATCTTCAATGGCAGGACACGGCCTATTTCAATGATCAAGGTGAAGTTATTGAGTACCAATCGGTGGCCCGCGACGTCACCGAGGAGCGGCACGCGCAACGCGCCCTCGAGGCGGCGACCGTTGAGGCGCAGTCGGCCAATGTGGCGAAATCGAATTTTCTGGCAACCATGAGCCATGAAATTCGAACCCCCGTAGCCGGCATCTTGGGTCTGGCCGATATCCTGCTCGACGAAGGCCTTTCGCCAGTCCAGGAAAAAACCGTATCGCGTATCAAAGGTGCCGGCCAATCCCTGGTCACCATCCTGAATGACATTCTTGATCTGTCTAAGATCCAAGCCGGTAAGTTGGAGATCGAGAATATCGAATTCAATCTGGGGCAATTGATCAACGACAGCCTCGATATATTTTATCCGAAGGCCAGCGACAAAGGCGTCGCGCTCGGCTCAAAAATTGATCCCGGTCTGCCCGCCCAAATGACCGGCGACCCAACCCGCCTCCGCCAAATCCTCATCAACCTTTTGGGCAACGCCATCAAATTCACGGACAGCGGCAGCGTTACGCTGCGGGTCGTGGTGGCGAACAAGACGGATGACGCGGTGACGCTGCGGTTTGAAGTCATCGATACCGGCATCGGCATCGCCGCCGACCGCGCCGGTGATCTTTTCCAGGATTTCACCCAGGTCGATGCGTCGACGGCGCGCAAGTATGAAGGGACCGGGCTGGGATTGGCCATTTCGAAACGACTGATCGAGCTTCTGGACGGCGAAATCGGCATCGACAGCGTCGAGGGTGAGGGATCGACGTTTTGGTTCACTATCGCCGGGGCACCATCGCAGACGGGATCCATCTCCATGCCCGCGTCGCCAAGCGCGACGGCATTCCGCGCCGTCAGGCCGCTGCAAATACTGCTGGCCGAAGACAATGATTTAAACCAAATGATCATCAAGGCCGTGCTGTCAAAATTCGATCACCGCGTCACCACCGTCGATGACGGCCGGGCTGCTGTTGAAACGGTCCGAAACAATGATTTCGATCTGATTTTAATGGATGTTCGGATGCCGGAACTGGACGGCCCGGATGCAACCCGCATTATTCGCCAAAGCAAGACGCCCAACGCGGATATTCCCATTATCGCCGTCACCGCAGATGCCATTGTCGAAAACCGCGCCAGTTATACGGCGGCCGGCATGAACGCTTGCGTGACCAAGCCGATCGACGTGCCGGAATTGTTGCGCGCCATTAACGAGGTTCTTGGCGAGGACGTTCATGTGCCGGCTGATACGACCGCATAGACCACGGCGGTCGGCTCAGCAACCGGGCACCTTACCCCCACAAAGCTGCCGACGGCGGGTGGACTTTGCCATCGGCAAAGCTCAGCCCATCGGCGCGGTCCTCGGCCAACAATAACGGGCCGTCGAGATCCAAAAACTCGGCGAAATGGCCGAGCAACAGGGCTGGCGCCATGGCCAGCGATGTGGCCACCATGCACCCAACCATGATCTTCATGCCAATGCGCTCGGCGGCGCGGGCCAGGAACAGGGCTTCGGTCAATCCGCCGGTCTTGTCGAGCTTGATGTTGATCATCTGGTACTTGCCGATCAAACCGGGCAGATCGGCAACCGTGTGGCAGGCTTCGTCGGCACAGATCGGGATCGGACTTTCGAAACCCGCCAGGCCCGTGTCGTTGTCGGCAGGCAGCGGCTGCTCGATCATCTCGACGCCCAAACGCACCAAATCCGGCGACAGTTGGGCCAGCAGGTCAACCGTCCATCCTTCGTTGGGATCAATGATCAGGCTGGCATTGGGCGCCCCCGAACGCACGGCCTCCAGGCGCCCGATGACGTCGTCGGCATCCAGCTTGATCTTTATCAGCGGCGCCTCCGATAGCGCGGACGCCTGGGCCGCCATCTCGTCAGCGGTGCCGATGCCGATGGTTGTCGCGGTGACGGCCGGTTCTGGCGCCGGCTGACCAATCAGCTCCCAAACCCGTTGACCGGTGGCTTTCGCCATTAAGTCCCAAATCGCCGCATCCAGGGCATTGCGGGCGGCCCCGGCGGGCAGCCGCTCGCTTAGACCATAGCTATCAAGGCCAAATGCGACGGCGCCGGTCTGACCTTTGATCTGCTCGGCGACACCGGAGACGGTCTCACCATAATGCGCGTAGGGCACGCATTCGCCGCGACCGCGCGCGCCGCCGTCGTTGATCTCGGCAACCACCACATGGGCTTCGGTTTTGGTGCCGCGGGAAATGGCGAAGGGCCGGGCCAGCGACCAAGTCTCGTCGGTGACCGAAAGTTCGCGGGTCATGGGGCTGGTCGCGGCAGGTTGTCGACCAATTTGCCGACGCCCGTGGCGACGGGATCAACGGCCGGCAGACCCAACTCATCCTCGACGCCTTTCAGATAGCTTTCCACCTGATCCGACGGCAGGTCCTTGGTGTTGATCGCCGCGCCGATGCACGTGGCGTTTGGATTGGTCAGGCGCGCCGCCTGTTCGTTGGCATCCAAGCATTCCTTAAGGCCCGGCAACGGGAATTCGGGCAGGCCGCGCATATGCGTGCGGATAGGTTCATGACACAGAACCAAGGCGTCCGGCTGGGCGCCGTGCAGCAGGCCCATGCTGACGCCGGCATAGGAGGCGTGGAACAATGAGCCCTGGCCCTCGACCAGATCCCAGTGGTCGGGATCATTGGCCGGGGCCAGCCATTCGGTGGCGCCGGAGATGAAATCGGCGACCACGGCATCGACGGAAACACCGTCGCCGGCGATAAAGATGCCGGTCTGGCCGGTCGCCCGGAAGGTCGCCTTCATACCGCGCGCCTGCATTTCCTTTTCCAACGCCAGGGCTGTATACATCTTGCCGACCGAGCAATCGGTGCCGACCGGCAGAAGCCGCATGCCGGGGCGCTTTTTGCCGCTGGCGACGTCAAAGTTGCGAACCGGGTGGCGGGCGTCGACCAATTGGCGGCCGTGCTTGGCGGCCGCATCGGCGATGGCCGCCACATCGCCGAGTTTGGCGTGCAGGCCGCTGGCGATGTCGAAGCCCAGTTCGATGGCCTGGACCAACGTTGCCGCCCAGCTATCGGAGATCAGGCCGCCGCGGTTGGCGACGCCGACGATCAGGGTCTTGGCGCCGGCCGCCTGAGCGGCTTCCAGGCTCATGTCCGGCAAGCCCAAATCAGCGTTGCAGTTGTCCATTTTCAACTGGCCAATACAGATATCCGGCCGCCAATGCACGACGCCTTGCGCCGTCTTCGCCGCCAGTTGGTCCGGCGCATCGCCGAGAAACATGAGATAAGGTGTTTTCAGGGCCATTGCTCGCCTCTCCAAAGTCACGAAATTCCCGCCACCTTAAGGGATCGGCCGGCTGCTGTCAGGTGCCAGAATCTGGTCTTTGCAGGAACCGGTTATGGGAAATCCCCAGGGCTTGGTTGATCGCGCCCAGTCGCTTATAACACCGGCCAACACCTTCATAACCAGGGACGTTAATTACCATGGCCTACGTCATATCACCGCCCCCCGTACCGGCCGTCGCCATCGCCGGCTCGGATGATCTGTTCCCCGTCAATCGGGTCTATTGCGTCGGCCGCAACTATGCCGCCCACGCCATTGAAATGGGCCATGACCCGGACCGGGAAGACCCCTTCTTCTTTAAGAAGGCTCCAGACAACCTGTTGTCGGCCTCGGAATTGGACGGCGGCGGTGCTTTCCCCTACCCGCCGAAAACCAGTGACGTGCATCATGAAATCGAACTGGTGGCAGCACTCTCCAAAGGCGGCGCGGACATCGCCTTGGACCAAGCCATGGACTGCGTATGGGGATTTGCTGTTGGCATCGACTTCACGCGGCGCGACCTGCAGGGCGAGGCCAAGAAAGCCGGCCGGCCCTGGGACACGGGTAAGGCCTTTGACCATGCCGCCCCCATCGGCCGCCTGCACCCGATCGCCGAGACCGGGTCCATGGCAAGCGGCCGGGTCTGGGTCGATGTCAACGGCGAAACCCGCCAGCAAGGCGACTTGAACCAACTGATCTGGAAAATCCCCGAGATGATCACCTATCTTTCAGGCCTCTTCACCCTGCAGCCGGGGGATCTGATTTTCACCGGCACGCCGTCCGGCGTCGGGCCGGTGGTCACCGGCGATGTGCTAATCGGCGGTGTCGATGGGGTCAGCGGCATCAAAGTCACCGTAACCTGAGGCCGATTCGCCGAAAACGCGATCCGCGTTCGATCTTTCGGTTTTGAATGGTGAGTCAAGAACACTGATTCATCACGCCATTTCAATGCGTTGCCAGAGATCATTTTTGTCGCCTCTGCTCATTTGGCGGTGCCCCGATTCGTCGGGTACCCATGGAGCCAACGTGCCTAGGGAGGAACCAAACAACCTCCAGGGAGGATAAATGTTCGATCCAGCTTGGCGCTCCGGTCTCCTCGCCGCAGCCTTTTCGTTGTGGCTCGCCGCACCGGTTGCGGCGGGTCTCGGCGGAGGGGGCACCGGGCCTGATAGCGCCAAGCGGATCGGGCATGCCACACTGACCCAAATCCGGATCAACGGCCAAAAGACCAATGCCGTTGTCCGGCGCGGCCGCAATGTCACCGTCAAATTCGATCTGCGCTCGGATTCGTCCGGCTGGTGTCCGAAATGCACCAATCAGATTGTTGTCGGCTATGCCCGCCAGACCCGCCGCGGGCTGGAACGCCTAGCCGGCGGGAAATGCGTCTATTCGGCAAGCGGCCCGCGCCGGCGGAACGATTTGCTGGTGCGCCTGAAGGCACCCACGAAACCCGGACGCTACCGGGTCATTGTCTCGGCACCGCAGGCCTACAACTGCATCCGCGCCTTGAAATGGCGCGGCCGACCGAAACCGATCGGCGCCTTAAAGGTTAACTAGGCCGCCAGGCTTCACGAAGATGTGTCGAAGGGTTAATTGGCACGGCGTCTGATCGGCGCCAAGTTCTTCATTATGATATTTCATTGGCTCAGTCTTATTGTTTTAAGTATCGCCGTTTCAGCCGTCCCGGCGCGCGCCGAACCAACGGCGCTTAGCGATACCAATATCCAGGCAATCTCGGCCATGACGCCGTTGACGGCGGCCGCGGTGCCGTCGATCAAAGGTAAACCCATCGTCGTTAGCTTTTTCGCCAGCTGGTGCCCGCCATGTACGGATGAGTTCCGGCAATTGAACCGCCTGCGGGCAAGATTTCCGGAACCGGACCTGACGATCCTGGCACTGAATATCTTCGAGGGTCATTTTGAGAAGAACCGCGCACATCGTATGAAGCGGTTCCTGAATCGCACGGCACCGACCTTCCCGATTCTGGCCGGCATGGATGACGACGCCTTGTCCGCGTTGTTTGGCGGCGTCGAACGGATCCCCAGCGTCTACGTCTTCGACAAACACGGCAAACCTGCCTTTTCCTTCATCCACGCGCTGAACGCGACGAAACGCCACGCCACCTTCGAAGAATTGGAAAAGGCTGTCGCACCGCTGGTTGCCGCGCCTTAAAGACGGCGCCCGCCCATCGGAACGCGCCCATCGGAACGCGCCATGAAATTGCCTTAATACGCCCTCAAATCGGCCACGGGCCCTGTTCATGCTCGCACTCATCAACAGGGCAACACAGGGGTGAACAGAGATGACCGCCATCGCCATTCAAGGATGTATCGATTTGAAAACCGCGCCCCAGGTCCAGCGCGACCTGATGGGCCGCCTGGCCGATGACAGGCCGCTGCACCTGGATATGTCCGAGGTCACCTGGATCGACAGCGCCGGCATCGCCAGCCTTGTCCGGCTTTTGGCGGAAGCTAGGCGGCGCGGTGGAGACTTGATCGTCGAACAGGCCAACGACGGCGTCCACCGCATGTTGCGCCTGGCGAAACTGGAAAGCCTTTTTCCGGTTCAGCCTACGCTTTGATCCGTTCGCTTTTCGGATCATACAGCGGACGCAAGGATGCGATCGCCGGCACCCGGACACCGGCCACATCGATCTCAAATCCGCCGTCTTGAATATAGGCGGCATCAACGCCGTCTTGTTCATGAACATAGCCGAGGCCGATGGCGGCACCCAAGTGGTGGCCATACATCCCCGACGTCACATACCCGACAATCTTGCCGGCCTTATAGATGGGTTCATTGTGATATAGCATGTGTTCGGGATCGTTGAGTTGGAACTGAACCAGCCGTTTCGACAGGGGCTCAGCGCGCTTCTCGATCAAGGCGTCACGGCCGATGAAACCGCCCGGCTTGTCCCAGGCCACGGCGAAGGCCAGCCCCGCCTGCATCGGTGTTTCTTCATCGGAAATGTCGTGGCCCCAATGACGATAGGCCTTTTCCATGCGCAGCGAGTTCACGGCATGCATGCCGACGTGGCTCATATCTTGCGCGGCGCCGGCCTCGACCAGGGTTTCGTATATATGGACCGCCATCTCGGCAGGGACATAAAGCTCCCATCCCAATTCGCCCACGTAGGTCATTCTTGAGGCACGGACCAAACCATAACCCAACTCAATCTCGCGGCTGGCACCGAACGCGAACGCGTCCTGGGACAGATCTTCCGTCGTCAGCGGCTGCAGCAAGTCTCTGGACTTGGGTCCCATGACGGCAAGCACGGCGTAGGCCGAGGTCACGTCCGTGACGACGCATCGGGCATCGGCGGGAATATGCGCCTTCAGCCAATGCATATCGCGGACTTGCGACCCGGCTGAGGTCACCACCAGAAAATCGTCGTCGGCCAAACGGGTCACGGTCAAATCCGATTCGATCCCGCCGCGCTCATTGAGCCATTGGGTATAGACGGTCCGCCCGGGCGCCACTGCCACATCGTTTGCCGACACCTGGTTCAAGACGGCGACCGCGTCGGCGCCCTGAACCCGGAACTTTGCGAAGGTCGACATATCCATCAAACCGACATTGTCGCGAACCGCTCGGTGTTCGGCGGCGGAATAATCAAACCAGTTTTGCTTATTGAAGGAATATTCGTACGCCGGCTTAACCCCCTTGGGCGCGAACCAGTTCGGGCGCTCCCATCCGGCGGTCTCACCGAAGCACGCACCACGCTCGGCATGGCGGTCATGCAGCGGGGTCCGCCGAACGCCGCGCGACGTTGCATACTGATGAAACGGCCAATGCACGTCGTAGAGCAAGCCCAGGGTCTCGGTCACCCGGTCGCGCAAATAGCGCCGGTTGCCCTGGAAGGTCATGTTGCGGCGGATATCCACGGAGTTCAGATCAACGGGCGGCAATCCATCACGCATCCACGCCGCCAGCGCCTGGCCGATACCGCCCGCCGATTGAATGCCGATGGAATTCAGACCGGCCGCGACGAACAGATTTTCGACCTCCGGCGCCGGCCCCATGTGATAACGATCATCGTGGGTGAAACTTTCCGGGCCACAGAAGAAGGTTTGAATACCGGCTTCTTCAAAAAACGGCATGCGGTGCATGGCGCCTTCCAGGATCGGCATGAAATGGTCGAAGTCATCCGGCAACTGGCCAAATTCAAAATCATCGGGAATGCCATCCATGCCCCACGGCTTGGCCACCGTTTCGAAGGCGCCCAGCAACATCTTGCCGGCGTCTTCTTTATAGTAAGCACAGGCATCATAATCGCGATAGACCGGCAAATCCGGGGTGATCGCCTTGTGCGGCTCGGTCAGGACATAAAAATGTTCGCAGGCATGCAGGGGCACATTGACGCCAATGGCCGAGGCGAATTCGCGTGTCCACATGCCGCAGGCCAGGACGACGAAGTCCGCGGCGATGTCACCTTGCGGCGTCCGCACACCAACCGCTTTGCCGTCGTCGACCAGAACCTGTTCAACCTGGGTGCGCTCAAATATCTGCGTGCCGCCCATGCGCGCGCCTTTTGCCAAGGCTTGGGTAATACCCACCGGGTCGGCTTGCCCGTCGGATGGAATGAAGATGCCGCCGACAATGTCGTCAACGTTCAGCAGCGGATAGTGATCCTTGCAGCCGTCGGGCCCCAACACATCAACCTGAAGATCGAAGACTTTTGCCATGTCGGCACGGCGGACCAGATCCTCCATGCGACCGCCATGGGTCGCCGTGGATAGAGAGCCGTTGATTTTATATCCCGTCGCCTGCCCGGTTTCCTCTTCCAGGCTTAGATAAAGCTCGGCCGTGTACTTCGCCAGTTTGGTCATGTTCTGACTGTCACGCAGTTGGCCGATCAGGCCGGCGGCGTGCCAAGTCGTCCCCGACGTCAGTTGATTGCGTTCCAGCAAAACAACATCGTCCCAGCCGATCTTCGTCAAATGATAGGCAATCGAACATCCGATGACGCCGCCACCAACAATGACGACGCGGGCTTTTTTGGGTAGGTCCTTGGCCACGGCAAAATCTCCTTCGGCTTTCCCCGCCTTAATAAGTAGGGGGTGCAATAATCCACAAAACTGTCGTATCCGTTGTTCCCGGATTGCGGCTCCGGTGCGGTTCGTTCAGCGCGAACTGAAACGAGTCGCCTTCGTGCAGATGGAAGTGATCGTCGCCGACCCAGATTTCCAACTCGCCCTCAAGCACCAGACCGGCTTCCTCGCCCGGCCGGCTGTAGGATTTCTCACCCGTCGCCGCGCCCGGCGCGATGGTGCCCAGGATCACTTCGAAGGCACCATTCAGCGTCGGCGATAAAAGCTCTTCTGTTATGCCGGCACCGGTGAATTCCAAGATACGCCGGCGATCCTTACGCACGACAAGGCCGCGCTCGCGTTTCGCCCCGGCACCGTCGCCCTGAAAGAACCAATTGATGCCAATGCCCAAGGCGCCGGCGATATCGTGCAGATTCTGAATATCCACCGAGGAGATATTACGCTCAACTTGCGAGACATAACCAACGGACCGCCCAATGGTATCGGCCAGGGCCTGGATCGTCATGCCCCGCGCCTTGCGGAGTTCGCGTACTTGATCGCCGATCTGTTGGGCTTGGGCAGAGCCGTCTCGACTCGCGCCGCGTCCGCCCGACATTCCAACATCCCGATCAGCCATGGCGCTGAATCCCCGTTATCCAATGTCGCAAGATTAAGGCCGCGTATGAAAATTTCAATAATTTTTTCACATTTATGAAAATTACTTCACGCTTGGTCGAGTTTTCTTCTGCAGGCGGTCACGCTAGGGTGCGGGATTGATATATTGATCGTTCAGGAGGCCGCCTTTTGGCGTCAGAGCAAGCCATCCCGCACCCAAATTGGCTCCGCCTAGCAGTCGGTGGCGGTGCGGCCTTGTTTGTCGGCATGGGGTTGGGGCGATTTTCATACTCGGCGATGATCCCCGCGTTGATCGCCGACGGCGGCCTGACACCGGCCCAGGCCGGGTACGTCGCGGCATTCAACCTGGCGGGGTTTCTTTTGGGTGTCCTGGTGCAACCCAGGCTACGGGCCATTGCCGGAGAACGCGGCACATTGCAACTCAGCCTGATCGTCGCCCTCGTCTGCCTGATCGCCAGCATCGGCGTTATACCCGCACCTTGGGCTTTTCATTGGCTGGCCTTCTGGCGCGGTTTGGTCGGCATTGCTGTCGGCGTCATCATGGTTCAAGCACTGGCGGTGGTCACCCGCGCCGCCCCACGGGGCAAACTTGGGCTGGCTTCCGGAATCGTCTTCACCGGCGTCGGCGGTGGCATCCTTTTGTCAGGTCTGGCGATCCCACGCCTGTTGACCTTTGATCTTACCAGCGCCTGGAGCGGCGTTGCGGTCATCGGCGCGGTCGCCGTCGGTGTCGGATTTTGGGGGCTTGCGGCGCCCATTCCGGATGCCGGCACAAAGCCAGATACGTCCACCGATGACAGCCGTAAATCCGACAGGAAAGCCGCCCGGTATTTGGTCGCAGCACAGACCTTGTTCGTTGTCGGCCTGATCCCGCACACGATTTTCTGGGTCGACTATCTGGTCCGTGGCTTGGCCCACGATATGGCTTTCGGCGGCTATCACTGGGCACTGTTCGGGCTCGGCGCATTAACCGGCACGGCATTGTGGGGATGGCTGGCCGACCGCATCGGATTTCGCGCCGGGTTGGTCCTGGTCTTTCTCAGTCTGGCCGTCGGCTCGGTTCTGCCGGTTTTGGAAACGGCCGGATGGGCGCTGGTTTTCTCATCACTAGTCGTTGGCGCCCAGCCTGGGTGTTCGGCCTTGCTGTCGGCGCGGACCCAACAGATTTTCGGCAACCAGGCCATGCCGAAAATCTGGCGCCGCATGACACTGGTCGGCGGCATTGGTCAGGGCATCGGCGGCTATCTGCTGGTCGCCTTGTTCGATGCCACGGGCAGCTATACGGCCGTGTTCATGGTCGGCGGTGCGGCGATGGCCGCCGGCGCGGTCATATCGGTCTGTCTCAAACCCAATTAATTGACGCCAAGGCGGGCCGCCAATTCGGGAAAACTATCGACGATAATATCATGCGCCGGATTGGGTTCCGGGTCGGGTGGACCGGCGGGGCCCCATTCGTCCGGGCGCCGCACGAAGGCCGTCATAAATCCACTGGCTTTCGCCGCGTCCAGATCGAAGTTGTGGCAGGCCACCATGCAGCATTCGGAAGGGTCCAATTGCAAATACCGGGCGGCGGTTTCATAGGCTTCAGGCAGCAGTTTGTATTTGCCGATGGCTTCACAGGATATCACCGCGTCCCAGCTCAACCCATTGCGCCGCGCCGTGTCGATAATAATGCGAAAACTCAGAATCGTGAACGACGCACAGATATACGCTTCACGCAGTTTCGGCAAAACATCGGGAAAATCCGGCCAGCAGGAAAAATTGTGCGGACGATCCCAGGCCAAGGCATGACGCTCCGCCTCGGTCGCGGCATTCAGGCCATTGGCGTCCAGGACCTCATCGACGACGGCCCGGTGCGCGCCATCGAAATTGTAGGCTGGCGGCTCGTGTTCGCCGAGGTTCAACATACGCTTCAGGGCGCCGCGCCGAATGTCGTTGGCCAGGGTCGGCCAGTCCGCGTCAACGTCGTGGGTCACGCCCAATTCGGCCAGGCCGTCGCGAAATCCCGAGTGCCAATCCAGGATCGTGCCACCCGTGTCAAAAGTCAGTGCTTTGATGTCATGTAAACTCACGGTTCACCTTCTTTGTCGCCGGCCTAACCACGGTCCGCCGTATCCAGCCAAATGGTCACCGGTCCATCGTTGATCAGCGACACCTGCATATGCGTTCGGAACCGTCCGGTCCTAACCTCAATGCCCTCACCCTGCAAGGCCCCGACAACATGCCCATAAAGCCGCTCGGCGGTGTCGAAATCAGCACCCCTCGAAAATCCCGGCCGATTACCGCGTCGGGTATCGGCGGCCAAAGTGAACTGACTGACCGCCAATATCTCACCGCCCGTGTCGATGACGGAAAGGTTCATCTTGCCGGCCTCGTCGTCAAAGATGCGCAGACGCGCAATCTTACGCGCCAGCGTTTCGGCCTCGGCGGCCGTATCGCCGTCCATGGTGCAGATCAAAGCCGCCAAACCCGGCCCAATGGTCCCCAGCACCTCGTCCGCTTCCACGGCCAGCACCGAAGCTTTGGTGACGCGTTGCAATAAAGCCCGCACGGCAGCTACTGCCGGTTAACCCGGCGCCGTGTCTGACCCGGCGTGGAAGTTGAACACGGCGCCCTCCTTGATGCCCGACGGCCAGCGCGCCGTCACAGTTTTCAACCGCGTATAGAACCGCACGCCTTCCATCCCATGCACCGCATGATCGCCAAACAAAGAGGCTTTCCAGCCACCGAAGGAATGATAGGCAACGGGCACCGGAATGGGCACATTGACACCGACCATGCCGATGTTCACCGACTGAGTGAAATCGCGGGCCGTGTCACCATCGCGGGTGAAAATCGCCGCGCCGTTGCCGTATTCGTGATCCATGACCAGTTGCTTGGCGGCTGTGTAGCTGTCCTGGCGGACCACGGTAAGCACGGGTCCGAAAATCTCATCTCTGTAGACGGACATGTCCGGCGTCACCCGGTCGATCAAGGTGCCGCCGACAAAGAACCCGTCTTCGTAACCCTGCAGGTTGAGGCCGCGCCCGTCGACGACAAGTTCCGCCCCGGCGCCAACGCCTTCATCGATATAGCGTTCAATGCGTTGCTTCGATTCACGCGTGATCACCGGCCCCATCTCCGCCACCGTATCCGTATAGGGGCCGACCTTCAGACTTTGCACCCGCGGCGCCAGTTTTTTAACAAACGCATCGGCTGTTTCTTCGCCGACGGGCACGGCCACCGAAACCGCCATGCAGCGTTCGCCGGCTGAGCCGTAGGCTGCACCCATGACGGCATCGACGGCCTGGTCCAAATCGGCATCCGGCATGATCAACATGTGGTTCTTGGCACCGCATAACGCCTGGACACGCTTCCCAGCGGCCGCCGCCGTCTCGTAAATATAACGCCCGATGGCGGTCGAGCCGACAAAGCTGACGGCACCGACACCGGGGTCGGTGAGCAAGATATCAACAGCCTCCTTATCGCCATTGATGACGTTCAGGCAACCCTTGGGGAGCCCTGCCTCGACCAGCAGTTCGGCCAGACGCAGGCCGCACGACGGGTCGCGTTCCGAGGGCTTAAGAATGAACGTGTTGCCACAGGCCAGCGCCACCGGGAACATCCACATGGGGACCATGGCCGGAAAGTTGAAGGGCGTGATGCCGGCGCAGACGCCGACCGGCTGGCGCACACCATAACTATCGACCCCGGCGGCCACGGCCTCCGAATATTCGCCCTTCAGCATCTGTGGGATGCCACAAACAAACTCCACGACCTCCAAACCGCGCGAGATTGATCCCTTGGCGTCCTCAATGGTCTTGCCGTGTTCGGATGACACCAATTCCGCCAGTTCGTCCATGTTCCTCTTAATCAAATCGCGGAAATTGAACATCACCTGAGCCCGCTTCGCCGGCGGTGTTGCCGCCCATCCGGGAAGCGCCGCCGTGGCCGACGCTATGGCGGCGCGCACTTCATCGGGGTTGGCCAACGGCACTTGCTTGGTGACTTCGCCGGTGGCTGGATTGTTAACGTCACCGTGCCGGCCGCTGGTGCCCTTGACGCGTTCGCCGTCGATAAAATGGTGAAGTTCCTGGCTCATGATCGTCGTCCCCCATCATACGAATGAGACGCCCTCCGATGGCGGACGTGCATCCCAATTTAATCCGAAGGTCAGATTGCCGGAACCGACCGTCGGATGGGAGAAATTTCTCGCCTGGGTCCAAGGAAAATCGCCAGCTGGCCTCAACAGGTTACGGGCTGGGCGTTTCGTCGGGTGGCTCCGCATCCATGGGAAGAACGACCGTAATCGTCGTTCCTTTGTCAATCTCGCTGGCGATCAGCAATTCACCGCCATGCAGATCGACCAGGGATTTTACAATCGCCAGGCCCAGGCCGGCGCCCTCCTGAGCCATATGAGGACTGGGCTCGGCGCGCACGAATGGATCGGTGATCCGCTGCAGCTTGTTTTCGGGAATGCCCTGCCCCGTGTCACAAATTTCAAAGGCGCATTTGTCCGCATTCTGGGTTATACGAATTTGAATTTGCCCGCCTGTCGGCGTGAATTTTACGGCGTTTGACAACAAATTGAGAAAAATCTGCCGCAGCGCGCGCCGGTCAGCGTAAAGCGGTCGGGGGTTGTCGGGGATAAGGGTGGTTAGACGAATACCCTTGTGCGACACGGGTGCCGCGATAATGGCGGAGAAGTCATCAACAATGTCCTCCAATTCCAATTGGCTCTTATCGATGGGCATCTTCCCGGCCTCAATTGCCGAAAGATCCAGAACATCGTTCACCAAAAGCAATAAGTGATCACTGCTGGCATGAATATCGCCGGCGTATTCGAGATACTTGGGCGCGCCCAGTGGACCCAAAAACTGGCTCATCAGCATCTCCGAAAACCCGCTGATGGCGTTTAGCGGGGTTCGAAATTCGTGGCTGATTGTCGCCAGGAATTCGGACTTGGCCCGGTTCGCCTGCTCGGCTTCCCGCAACGCATCGCCAAGGGCAACTTCGGCCAACTTCCGATCCGTGATATCCAGCGCGATGGTGATGACGTAGGCAACGTCACCGTTGTCGTCAAACAACGGCGTCTTCGACGTCATCATCCGGAACACCTCGCCCCGAATGACAACGGTTTCCTCAAAAAACGGCAGAGCTTCACCGCTTGAGATGACCCGGTCGTCATTGGAAGACGTTTCCCTGATAAAAGCCGGATCGCCGTGTTCCGCCAGAACTTCCTCGAGAACTCGGCCTTCGAATGCCGCCGGTTGCAAGCCGTGGCGTTCCGCCGAATAGCGATTGGCGAAGACAAACCGCTTGTCGGAATCCTTGATTGAGATCGCCACTGGCGCCGCATCAATGGTTTGCTGGAGTAAACGGCGATTGGCGGTGGAAAGTGTCTCGGCACTTTTACGTTCGGTAATATCCGTGTAGGTGGCGACGAACCCGCCCGAAGGTAGCGGCGATCCGATGATTTCAAGGATTTTGCCGTTCGGGCGAATTCGTTCAAAATGATGCGGCTCGAACCGTCTCGCCAGTTCAACACGTTCGGCGACCAGCGTTTCGATGTCACCCTCACCGTACTCACCGCGCGCCGCGTTGAAGCGAAAAAATTCCGACAAATTGGCCCCCGGCTTCATGAGATCGGCGGGAAAATCCAAAAGTCTTTCGGCGGGCTTATTCCAGGCGACCAAATTCAAAAGGCGGTCAAAGATCACGATGCCCTGGGACAGATGATTAAGCCCGTCGGTTATCAGCAGAAACGCGTCGGTTTCCGGACCCGTGTTTTCGAAGGGGTTTTCGCCGCTTGCCATTAATTCCGCCCGAACAAAGAAACTATCACTATCGAATTGAATGCATCGATGACGATGGGCATGTTATCGGAATTCCTTGGAAAAATGGAGCCCTGCTGCGCACAGCATGAGATTAAGGGCCAAGCAGCCGATGGCGCGCGGCCGCGCCGGCAAAATCACCGCGGCTCAGGATTCAATAAGGCCCCGCGTCCGCAGTTCATCCATGGCGTCATCGGAGAATTCGGCCTGCGGCTGGTTGCCGCCGATGACAAACATCAGCAAATGCTCCACCTCGGGCTCATCAAAAGTCACGTTTTCAAACCGCCTGGTGACGCCGGCGGGAAAGGAAATGACATCGAAGGGACCCAAATCAAAGGCTTCGACCTGGCCGTCGACTTCCCACGAACAACGCCATTTGCCGGTCATCGGAATAAAAGTCTCGTTGGTGTCATGGTTGTGCATCATCGGCCCCTTACCCGCCTTGGCGCGGCAATAGCCTAAGTTGAAGCCCTCCGAAATTTTGATTGCCGACGCCGCCGCCGCGTGTTCGCCGACCGGCGAGGTCGTCGCCGCGTTCGCGCCCTCGGGCGGCTGAAATCCGATGACATTGAAGAGTGTTCGAATGGCGTCAGGGTGACGGCTGTCGGGCAACCCGCCGTCGAAACCATCGAGGTCAGAAAACCGGGCAACGCGTTTTTCCATTTCGTCCCTGGTCACACGAATTGAATTGATATCCACGACATCCTCTCCTTCACTCATTCAGCCATAATATTCTCTGTCGAACCGCGACGACGCGACGAATTCTCAGTTTCCTATTCAGCGCTTTCGGTAATTGCGACATGCACCTCTTCGCCAAGCACCTCGTTCATGGCTAACAGCAGAACCCGAATATCAATGGGCTTGGTGACGCAGGCATTCATGCCGGCGTCATAATACGAAGATTGATTTTCGACAAGCGCGTCGGCGGTCACCGCGACAATGGGGATCTGACTTTTCGCATCGGGTTCCTGACGAATAATCCGCGTCGCATCTGTGCCGTCCATTTCGGGCATCCGAATGTCCATGAGCACCAGATCAAAATCATCGCGGCGCACGGCCTCAACGGCGTCGCGTCCCGTCCCGACGGGAATAATACTGTGCCCGTACCGGGAAAGTTGGGCCGTGATAATCGCTTGGTTCAGATCGTTATCCTCCGCCGACAGAATCCGAAGCACCCGGGTCGATTCAAATGATGATATCTGTGCCTTGCTTGTGTTGGCCGGCAGTTCGGTGGTTCCAATACCCGCTGAAACCGTGAACCAGAATGTCGACCCCTTGTGTTCGACACTTTCGACCCCGATCTGGCCGCCCATCAACTCGGTTAGGCGCTTTGAGATTGCCAGGCCCAGGCCGGTCCCGTCATAGCGCCGCGCCGTTGAGGTGTCGCCTTGGGTGAAATCCTCGAACAGGCTGGCCTGGCGGTCTGCGTCTATGCCGATACCTGTATCGACAACTTCAAACCGCAGCATCACCCGTCTAACGTTGGGCTTGGTGGCAATGATGCGCAGCGCGACGCTACCGCGGTCGGTAAACTTCACGGCGTTACCCAGCAAATTGACCAGGATTTGCCGTAGGCGGGTCGGATCGCCGTTGATGACATCCGGCAATTCACCCTCAATTTTCGATCCCAGCGCAACGCCTTTTTGGCTGGCCCGCGCATACAAAAGATCAAGTGTTTCCGTGATGACCGAACGAAGGTCAAAGTCGATGCGCTCAATCTCAAGTTTGCCGGCTTGAATTTTCGACAAATCAAGAATGTCGTTAAGGATCGTGACCAACCCGCGGCCGGCGCCCTGGATCTTCATCACCGTGCCTCGCTGGGTGTCGGAAAGCCCACTATCGAGAAGAATATCCGCCATGCCGAGCACGCCGGCCATGGGGGTGCGGATTTCATGGCTCATGGTCGCAAGAAATTCCGACTTTGCGCGGCTGGCCATCTCTGCGCGATCTTTGGCTTCTTCAAGCTCCAAGGTTCTGTCGGCGATTTCCTGTTGGCGTTGTTCAATGATTTCCTCAAGCGATTGGCGATAGGCCTGCAACTCCAACTCTTCTTTCTTGCGTTCCGTGATGTCGGTGTTGATTCCGCCGACGCCCAAGACCTCGCCATTTGCGCCAAATATCGGAAACTTCTGTAGAAGAATTGTACGGCTGTCCCCGTCATCGGTTTCCTTTGTCACCTCCCATTGTTTTGGGGTGCGCGATTCAACCAGCGTTCGATCCTGCTCCTCCATCTCCTCGGCCCTGTCCCGCGGATGAAAATCAAACGGCGTCTTCCCGATAACGTCTTCACCGGTAGGATTAAACCATTTGTGCCAAATTTGGTTGGCAATCCGATAGCGGCCTTCCTTATCCTTGAAGAACACGGCCGACGGCACATTATCAACGAAAGCTCGAAACTGCTGATCGCGGTCATTCAGCCTATCCAGCATCGTGTTTAACGCGGCCGCGGCTTCGCCAATTTCATCATTACCGAGTGTCGGAACGCGAGCGGCGGCGCGGCCCTGTTCCTGAGCCTCAAGCACCTCATGGATGCGCGCCATCGGCGTCACAACACTCCGAAGCATGAGGGCCACGGCGAAACCGACGATCGCCCCGACAACCAGAATAATCGCCAGCGACGATTGCAGGAGAACATGCGACGATGATTGAACGACGGCACGCCAATCCATCTCGACCCGGACGACGCCGCGGTATTGATCGGGTTTGAAATAAAGATCGGCGCCTTGGTTGGCGTTGGGTACCGTTTTCTGAGGATTAACCGTACTGCCGAAGGGAATATCCTTGGGCAAAATCGGCAGCATCGTCACCAAACTTTCGCCGCCCCTGAAATAGTGACCGAAAACGCCAGTGTCGTTGGCCCGGGAAATATCCGAAAGCACGCCCCGCAGGCGGGCGTCGCGTTCGCCGGCGCGGCCGTGAACCGTCGACACCAAGATGATGCGCGGATTGGCCGTCTGCACGGTAACCGCCAGGATGCTGGGCTCGACCTTGACGAAATCGTCAACGGCAAGGCGCAGGTCGCCGACCGTCGATTGATGATCACCGGCGGAGATGGCGGCCAAATGACGGATACTGGCGGCGACCACCTGCCCGCGTTCGACAAACTGTGCGCGCAGCCGATCCAACGTCGTCTGATAGGTCATCCAGGACGCAGCAATCCCAAGCGCCGCCCCACCAAATATCAGTGGCAACAACATCTTGCGGCGGAGCGTGGTAGTTTTCGACATGGCCATCTGAACTGAATTCTATTCCTCAACAATTCGACCGAATGAATGCCGGCGCTTCACTATTATATAGCGGTCAATCATCTGCGGGGATAGCTCCTTCGGCCCCAGATGATGTCATGCATACGGATCATAATGTGGTCATGGCCGGTAGGGTTTGCACCATATTTGAGGTTGCCTCGGCACTGTGGCGGACCGATGTTCAATGCAAGAATGGCCGGGATTACCGTGCAAGATGGCACGCCCAGCCGGCGCAGATGTAAGCTCGTTGGCTGATGCGGTCAGGGCGTCGCGGCTTGCCTCAAAAATTTAGTGCAACTGGCCCCATCGGTTTTGCGCAGGGTTTCTGGGGTTTTGGCCCTTTGAGGGGAAACTGTGGCCACCAGCGCCAACGCGACCATGGGCTGCGGGTTGACGGAGGTTCCGGCGCAGCCTCATAATCCTTTCCTGGAAAACCGCGCGCCGAATTCCCAATAAAATGCGCGGTTCAAAACAATTCGTCGGGGTCAACTGCCCCAAACAGGGAGGTATGCGAATGTCCACCAACAAAACCAATCCGTCCGCCGAAACGATGCGCGCCGCGAAGGCGTTTACACGGCGCACCCTGCTGAAAACTGCGGCCGCCACGGGCGCCGTGGCCGCCGCCGGGCCGTGGATCGTGCAAGATGCATTTTCATCATCCGGTGAATTAAACGCCATCGTCTGGTCCAACTACCTGACCAAGGAATTCTTGGCCGAATTCACCAAGAAATCGGGCATCAAGGTCAACATGACACCCTTGGGCTCCAATGAAGAATTGTTGAACAAGCTGAAAGCTTCGAAAGGCCGCGGTTTCGATCTGATTACCCCGACCTTAAACCGGAAAGGTCAATGGGAGCCGCTGAAACTGACCCAACCGTGGGATTTGTCCAAGATTCCCAACCTTAGTAATGTCGAAGACGCCTTCGTCAAAGCCTCCCAGGCCTGGACCTGGGGCGGTGGCCAGCACCACCTGCCGCACATTTGGGGCACCGAAGCCATGTCCTATCGGACTGACATGTTCAAAACCGAATACGGCAAGCTCAGCTTGGGCGATCTCTGGATTCCCGAAATGAAGGGCAAGATTCAGGGTCGGCCGCACTCCATGATGGCAGGTATCGGTCGTTACTTGGCGGGTATCGGCAAATTGCCGCCGTTCGAGAATGCCTACAAAGATGAAGCCAACATGCGCAAGATTTGGGACGGCATCACCAAGTTCGCCGTCGAACATAAGCCGTGGGTGAAACAGTTCTGGAATGACCATAACACCCAGAAATCCGGCCTCATGCAGAATGGCGTCATCTTGGGCCAGACCTGGGACGGACCTGCCATTGAACTCATGAAAGAAGGCAAGCCGGTCCAGTATATGGCCCCGAAAGAAGGTGCCTTTGCCTGGTTGGATGGTCTTTGCATGCCCACCGGCGCAAAGAACAAGGCGCAGACCTATGAACTGGTCAACGCCATCTACACCGCCGAAGCGGCCGCCGATTCAGCCATCAAGACCGGCTACAACGGCACCGTCAAAGGTACCGCCGATAAACTTGACGCGAAGTCAAAGGACGCCTTCAACACGTCCTATCCGGGCGATGCCCTGGCGAAGCTCTGGTGGTGGCCGGACGAGCCGACCTGGTACGCGCAGATCCGCGCCGAATACCGCGACAAGTTCGTCGCCGCGTAACATTACCTTCGGAGTTCGGCGGTTCCCAATTGATGGGAACCGCCGGCTTCAACGCGCGGAAATTCTCTGCAATTGGCGATCTGGGCGGCTTGCCGTCCCAAAAGCAAAAAATCTTTCGGCACTTTACGCGCCTGAACGGCGGCGGCCGGCAGGGGCGCTCTGACCAGGGTTCGAGAAACTTCGATCCTGGGGCACTAGGGAGGCCTTTATGAGCAGCGTTGAGCTAGACCACGTTTCCATCCGTTTCGGCGATTTCACGGCCGTCGATGATTGCAATCTAACCATCGAATCCGGTGAATTTTTCAGCTTCCTGGGTCCGTCCGGTTGCGGCAAAACGACCATCCTACGCGCCGTCTCAGGCTTCAACGAACCGACGGAAGGCGTTGTCCGGATCGGTGATAATGACATGCGCGGCATGGGCCCCAACCAACGCCCCACGGCATTGATATTCCAAAATCTCGCGTTGTTTCCGCTGATGAGCGTCGCCGACAACATCGCTTTCGGGTTGGAAGTGCGCGGCATCAAATATGAAGAACGCCGCCGCCGGGCCGAAGAGCTGTTGAACCTGATCGCGCTTCCCGGTCAGGGCGACAAAATGGTTTCCGAACTATCCGGCGGCCAGCGTCAGCGCGTTGCCATCGCCCGCGCCCTGGCTGTTGAACCCGGCGTGTTGCTTTTGGACGAACCGCTGTCGGCGCTCGATCTGAAATTGCGCCAACACATGCGGTCTGAGTTGCGCTCAATCCAGCAACGGGTCGGCATTACATTTATTTACATCACCCATGACCAAGGCGAAGCCCTGACCATGTCAGACCGCATCGCCGTCATGAGCGCGGGTATCGTCGAACAAGTCGGCAATGGATCTCAGATTTACAATGAACCGGCCAGCTCCTTCGTTGCCTCCTTTGTCGGCGAAAACAATCCATTGAGAGGTAAGGTCTCAAAAGCCGACAACAGCCACGCGGTGATCAACACCCACTTCGGCGCGCTGCGCGGCGCCAATCGCAAGGGCCTGAAAGAAGGAGATGACGCCTTCATCTTTATTCGCCCCGAAAGCCTGATGCTCGGAGAGGGCGACGTGGACAACACTTTTGAGAGCACAGTTATCAAAGAGGAGTTCGAAGGCAATTTTGCGCACCTGTTCCTGCGCGGCGAGACGGACGATAAAGACCTCAAGCTGGCGGTCATCAACGACGGCAGCGTGCCCAGTCTAAACGCCGGCGAAACGGTAAATGTTCATTTCAACTCAGATTTCGCCTCGGCACTCCCCTATGGGGAACTCGCCGATGAGTAACACTCTTCCCCCAGGCGCCTTTCAGCTTTCACAGCTGAAGATATCGCCGCAATTGCCAGGCGCCGGCAGCGCACCTTCTGCGCCGGCGCCCGCACCAACCATAACGCCGTCGTTGCCCGGCTCCTCCGGGCCGGCGATCACACCGTCTTTACCGGGATCATCGACGCCTTCGATTTCCCCGTCCTTGCCCGGATCAGCACCCAGTATCAGCCCCTCGCTTCCCGGTTCATCGGCACCCGCGGCGGCGCCATCAGCAGCGGTCCAAGGCGGCGGGTCGAACCTCAATATCACCATCACCAATCCGGAAAACCTGCCGTCCCTGCCGGCAGGCCAGCACGAACTTAAGCTGGTCATCCAGAAGGATCCGCCGGCCCCGGTCCAGCAAGATACGGGCCTTGGGTTCCTGGAGATATTTATCGCCGTGGTGGCGGCGCTGATCGTTGCGCCCTATGCGCAAGGCAAAGCGTCAAAATGGTTCGGCAATTTGAATGCCATCGATTTCGTCAAGAAAAACGGCATGGTGGTGTCGACCTATCTGATCGTCTTCACGGTTGGCTGGATTGCCTTCATGATTGTTTTGCCGCAATTAAATATGTTGGATTTTTCATTCCGCTATTCCCTGCCGCCGGATCAAGTGGGCGGGCCGAACGATGTCTATACACTGAAGAATTACAAGTACTTGATCTTCGGTCGGCCCGGTAGCGACGAATGGTTCAACTGGCTGCACTTACACGTATTCTTCAAAACCATCGTCGCCAGCGTCATCGTCACGGCCTTGAATTTCCTGATGTGTTACCCATTGGCCTATTACATGGCGCAAAGCGTCGCGGGAAGTTCTCAACGCCTACTGTTCCTTTGCCTGCTGCTGCCCTTCTGGGTTAACGAAATCCTGCGCGCCTTCGCATTCAAACTGATCTTCGCGCAAGTCGGTCTTTTGAACTCCGTGCTGATGGGCATGGGAATTCTTGATCAGCCGTTCGACTTCTTTAAGGCCGACATCGCGCTTTATACGGGCCTGACGTATGCCTATCTGTTGCTGATGATTTTCCCGCTCTACAACGCCATTGAGAGCCTGGATCACAATCAGATTGAAGCGGCCCGCGATATGGGCGCCAGTTGGCTGAAAATACACCTGCGCGTCGTTATGCCGCACGCCAAGCCGGGTATCGCATCGGGGTGCACCATGGTCTTCATGCTGTCCGCCGGCGCTTTGGCGGCGCCGCAAATTCTGGGCGGTCCATCGAGTCTCTGGTTCACTCAGATTATCCAGCAATGGTACAACACCGGCGGCAATTGGCCGCAGGGGTCCGCCTATGCCTTTGTGCTCCTGCTGGTCTGCATCATCTTCGTGCAGATCATGATGCGGGTCTTCAAGGTCAGCCTCGGGGAGATTGCTCAGCGATGAATTCTTCAGATATTCAAAAGTGGGTGGTCCGGGGATATATCCTCGTCTTCTTCGTTTATCTTTTCGGCCCCCTGGTCATCATGTCGGCGTCAGCTTTCAACTTGTCGACCTATCCCACTATCACGCCTTGGGAAGGGTTTACACTGCACTGGTTCTCGGACCTCGCCAACAACGACAAGATCATTGACGGATTCCAGAATAGTCTTTGGATCGGCTTTGGCGTTTGCGCGCTTTCCGTACCCATCGGGTTGGCCGGCGCCATTATGATGATGCAGGTGCCTGAACGCTCCCGGCCATTGTATTACACTGTCGTGGTGTCACCAGTCCTCATCCCGGGGGTTATTCTGGGTATTTCGACGGTAATCTTTTGGGATCGCATGGGCGAATTCTTCGGCATTGCCTATGAAACGTCCAACGATCCCTTCTTCCTGACGATTCTTGGCCAATCAACCTTCATCTCGGCTTATTGCATGCTGGTCTTTATCGCCCGGTTGCAACGCTTTGATCATAACCTGGAAGAAGCGGCATTGGATTTGGGCGCGACCCATGTACAGGTATTCTGGAAGGTCCTGATCCCGTTCCTCAGGCCGGCGATTCTGTCCTCCATCGTGTTGGCGTTTCTGACTTCGTTTGAGAACTACAACACAACCATCTTCACGATGGTCGCCAAAGGCACCCTGACAACGGAACTGGCCGGCATGAACCGCTTCGGCATCAACCCGGAAATCAGCGCCTTGGCCGTGGTCATCATTGCCATCACACTTACCGGCGCGGTGATCTTTGAAATTAAAAAACGCAGTGAAGAAGCCGAAGAAGAACGCATGAAAGCCCGGGCCAAAATGAAGACGGTGAAAATCGAGGCCGTCGCGGCCTAGAAGGAAGGAACCGAAGACATGTCCTCAACCGTCCACAAAATTGCCCGGTATTCGGTCCAGGTTCTCAACCGGAAATCCGGCGAGCGGCGCGGATCGATTATCGTGCATCTCTATAACGATAAAGATGAGAATTGCGGTATCGCGCTTTTTCAGGATTATGGCGAGTCTGTCGGTGAATCTCCCGAAGCTGATGCCAAGGGCGACCGGGTGACCGCCCATTACGATGTCAGCTTCTTTCAGGCCTTCATCGACATTCTGCGTACGGAAGACGAACTGTATTGGAAGTATCATCTGGTTCAAATGGGCCCGAACAGGGAGGTTACCGATGTTTCCCTGGACACCAAGAAGGAAATTATCGGCGAGTTCTTTTCGCGCGCTTCGGAATGATCGCCCTGCCGCTTGCAAACGCGGCTTTCGCGATCACGACGATAACCGCGCTTGCCTCCAGTGCAGAGACGTTTGGGCGGCAATATTTTCAACTGCACTATGATTATGAAGTGGCCGCGCAATGCGGGCTGATTTCCGGCACCGTCGAGCAGGTTTTTCGCGACCGCCGTCAAGTCGGCGACACGAATGGTCTGCTATCGGACGTGGCCCGGCGCCAACTTCGTCTGAATGCATACGTCGCCGCCGCGCGCGAGTACAACAACCGCGGACTGGGCGGCTACAAACAGTGGTGCCGCGGCGCGGCAACTCTGGGTGTCCGAAGAATTCTTAGCCCTCAAAATAGATAAAACGACAATACTTTCATAGCCTTGTTGCGAAACTCGTCCTCCAATCCGAATGGAACCGGCATACTGTTGCCTGCCGGAAGTATACCGATACCCGCTGACTTTCTCTGATTGTTCGGGACTATTTGACGGATTGGATGGCAGTCCCAATTTGAGGTCGCGAATGGATATTGCCGCGGATACGCGGCCGGTCCGGTGGACGCCCTGGTCGGCGGGGCATCATTAGACGGCACGATCAACGTCGCAAGGGTGGATGCTGCCGGCGATGATCAGATGACCATTTCTGTATCCGACAACGGTGGCGGCATTTTGGAAAACATCCGCCGGCAGATTTTCGCGCCGGTCTCTACGACCAAGGAAATCGGCAGCGGCACCGGACCGGGCTTGTCCGTGTGCGCCGCCATCATTTCACGTTTCGGCGGAGAGATTTCCGTCGACAACATTGGGACGGCGCCCGCTTCGTCATCTCTCTGCCCAGTGCCGAGCCCTGAACCTCACAGGGACGGCTGACGCCGACGCATGATATGGCGCGGCGCCGAGCCCTTTATATGGCTTCCAGGGTCATCCGTAATTTGTCGATCATTTCATCGATATGGGCTTTTTCACTGGCAAACGGCGGCGCGACAATGCCCGTGTCACCGGTGAACTTGGCGTGCATGCCGTTCCAGAAAAGATCCTTCTGGGTCTGCGTGCCCAAGGCCCCCGGCGCGCCTTTCGGTTTCAACTCAACGGCGCCCAACAGGCCGTAGCCGCGGATATCACGAACACAATCCATATCCCGCAGGCTGAACAGGCCATCAAGGAAATAGTCGCTCAACGCGGCGGCCTTGGCGAAGCTCTGTTCCTCTTCATAGATCTTCTGCACCGCAATACCGGCGGCGCAGGCCGCCGGGTGGCCCGAATAAGTGTAGCCGTGAAAGAACTCGATGGCGTTTTCCGGCGCCGCTTCGGTGATGGTCTTGTAGACCTCGTCATGCACGGCAACCGCGCCCATGGGCTGGGCGCCGTTGGTCAGCGCCTTGGCCAGGGTCATGATATCCGGCGTCACGCCAAAGGCATCGGCGGCAAAGTTGGTGCCCAGGCGCCCGAAGCCGCAAATCACTTCATCAAAGACCAATAAGATACCGTGCTCGTCACAGATTTCACGCAACCGTTCCAGATAGCCCTTGGGCGGCACCAAAACGCCGGTCGAGCCGGCGATCGGTTCAACGAAGACCGCGGCAATGGTCGACCCGCCGTAGGTTTCGCAGAACCGTGCCAGATCGTCGGCCAATTCGACGCCGCTTTCCGGCTGGCCGCGGACGAACAATTCGTCCGGATTCCAGGTGTGGCGCATATTGATCACATTGGGCATGACGCTGGTGAAGGTTTCTCGGTTCTTGACCATACCGGCCAAAGACACACCGCCGATGTTGACCCCGTGGTAGGCACGGTCGCGCGACACGAAGCGAGTCCGCTGGCCATCACCCCGGGCACGGTGATAGGCCATCGCCATTTTCAAGGCCGTGTCGATGGATTCCGAACCTGAATTGACAAAGAATACATGATTAATCGGCTCCGGGGTGATCCGCGTCACCAGGTTGGCCAATTCGAAGGACCCAGGCGTTGACGTCATGAATGGCGAAGCGTAGTCGTTTTCCAGAAGCTGCTTATAGACGGCCTCGGCGATTTCCTTGCGGCCGTGACCCAGCGGGCAACAGAACAGGCCGGACGATCCGTCAATCACCGTGCCGCCCTTGTGGTTGGTCAAATAGACGCCCTGGCCGGCGACGATCAGGCGCGGATCGGCCTTGAATTCACGGTTCGAGGTGAACGGCATCCAATGTTGTTCAAGATCATTTGTCTGATATTGCATTTTTTGTTCCTCCCGAGGGCCGTCCGAAGACCGCCCAAAGACTGTCAGGGCTTAATGCCGGCCCGATGATTCCAATGACCACGCGCCGACGGCTGTCGCTTGTCCGCTGGCGAGGCTTAACGTAGACTCATCACTTGGCTCCATCGTAGAGCCAATTGCCGGATAAACCTGGGCCAGCCGAACCGATGCGCGACAGCCTGTTCCATCTGAGCCGTGTGGAAAACGCGTCCCTGCAAACACAAATCAGGGAAATGCTGGTCAACGCCATCCTTGAAAGACGTTTGCCCGAAAGCGAACCCTTGCCATCCAGCCGCAAGATGGCCCAAATCCTGGGTGTTTCGCGCAATACGGTGGTTTTGACCTATCAGGCGTTGGTTGACGACGGCTACCTGATGGCCCGCGAACGCAGCGGCTTCTACGTCGATCCGAGCATTTTGGCGGAACGTCCGGCCGCGGGTGAAACACTGAGCGAAGTGCCCGCACAGGCGCCCGACTGGACGGCCCGTTTCCGGGTCCGGCCCTCGCTGCAGGACAACATCGAAAAACCGTCCGATTGGCGGTCCTACAAATACCCCTTCATCTATGGCCAGGTCGATGAGGAGCTGTTCCCCATCGGAGCCTGGCGGGAATGTTCGCGCCAGGCCCTGGGACGGCGCGGCATGGATGCCTGGACTGGCGACAGCCGGGAAAACGATGACCCCATGCTGGTTGAACAAATCCGCACCCGATTGCTGCCCAGGCGCGGTATCTATGCCGACAGCGATCAGATACTGATCACGCTGGGCGCCCAGAACGCCCTGTATCTATTGGCCAGTTTGTTGATGACGCCGGAAACCTCCGTCGCCATGGAAGAGCCCGGCTATACGGACGCGCGCAATATTTTCGGCTTGAAAACCCGGCGGACCAGTTTAATCCCCGTCGATGAACGGGGCCTGCCGGTGGACGAGCGGCTGAACGATGCCGATTACGTTTTCGTCACCCCCAGTCATCAGTTTCCGACCACCGTGACCATGCCCATGGAGCGCCGCCAGGCCTTGCTGAACCAAGCCACGGAAAACGATTTCGTCATCATCGAAGACGACTACGAAGCCGAAACCAATTATGTCAGCGACCCGACACCGGCGTTGAAGACCCTCGATACGGAAGACCGGGTGATCTATATCGGCAGCCTGTCGAAGACGCTTTTTCCGGGCTTGCGCCTGGGCTATCTGGTGGCGTCGCGCGAATTGATCGCCGAGGCCCGTTATTTGCGCCGCCTCATGCTGCGCCATGCGCCCAATAACAATCAACGCACCGCGGCCCTGTTCCTGTCGCTGGGTTATCACGACACGCTAATCCACCGCCTGCATCGGGCCTATGAGGAACGCTGGCGGGAGATGGGCAACGCCTTACAATCCTTAATGCCGGATTCAACCCGTCAGCCAACCTTCGGCGGCACTAGTTTTTGGGTCCGCGGCCCCGACAACCTGGACAGTGACGACCTTGCGGTCGCGGCACGCTCTCATGACGTTATGATCGAGCCGGGAACCATCCACTTCGGCGGCTCACCACGACCGCGCCATTTTTTCCGCCTTGGTTTTTCATCGATTGCCACGAAGCAGATTGAGCCGGGAATCCGAAACCTCGCGGCAGCCATCAGTTCCCTGGCTTAACCTAGCCACGACGGGCCGCACTGGCTTTAGTGAATTCGCACATTTGGACCTACCATGAGGCCAATTTGCGCCGTATGAATTATACCATCAGTTCAACGGGCGCCTTGCCGCGATCAGCCGGCGGCGCGCCGTGTTTTGCGTTAAACCCATTCCAATACGAAGGATCAAAGCCATGAAGATCGGCGTGCCCAAGGAGATCAAAAACCACGAATATCGTGTCGGCATGACACCGACCAGTGTTCGCGAAGCCGTCCACCACGGCCACGAAGTCGTCGTCGAGACCAACGCCGGCACCGGCATCACCGGCTCTGACGATGACTATCGCAAGGCCGGCGCCAACGTCGTCGATACACCGGCCGAGGTTTTCGCCACCGCCGATATGATCGTCAAGGTGAAGGAGCCGCAAGCCAACGAGCGCAAAATGCTGCGTCCCGGACAAATCCTGTTCACCTATCTGCATTTGGCCCCCGATCCCGAACAAACAAAGGACCTGGTCGATAGCGGCGCGGTCTGCATCGCCTATGAAACGGTCACCGATTCGCACGGCGGCCTACCCCTGCTGGCACCCATGTCGCAGGTTGCGGGACGCATGTCGATCCAGGCCGGCGCGCATTGTCTGGAACGTGCCCAGGGCGGCGGTGGGGTTTTGCTGGCCGGGGTGCCCGGTGTCCGGCCGGCCAAGGTGGTCATTGTCGGCGGCGGCGTGGTTGGCGAGAACGCCGCCTATATGGCCGTCGGCATGGGTGCCGACGTCACCATTCTGGACCGCAATGTGGATACCATGCGATCCCTGGTCGTCCGCTTCGGACAGTCCATCAAGACGCTCTATTCGACGCGACTGACCCTGGAAGAAGAAATCCTCGCGGCTGATCTGGTTATCGGTGCGGTCTTGCTGCCGGGCGCCGAGGCACCGAAATTGATCACCCGTGATCTGGTCGCGCGCATGAAGGCCGGCTCGGTGATCTGCGACGTGGCCATTGATCAGGGCGGCTGCGCTGAAACTTCAAAAGCCACCACCCATGCGGAGCCGACCTACATTGTCGATGATGTCGTCCATTACTGTGTCGCCAATATGCCGGGCGCCGTGTCGCACACCTCCACCTACGCCCTGAATAATGTGACCCTGCCGTTCACTTTGGCGATTGCCGACAAAGGCTACAAACAAGCCCTGTTGGATGATCCGCATCTGCTTGCCGGGCTCAACGTCATGGAGGGCAAGGTCACTTACGAAGCGGTGGCGCATGATTTGGGTTATGATTTCCACGCGCCGGAATCCGCATTGGCGGCTTAGCCGAAGCACGTTCGATCAAACCGATGAGGCGGAATGCCCGGGTGACGGCAATTGATGCCGGCCACAAAGACATTCCGCCTCGGTTGCGATGAATTGTCCACTTGACGCATGCAAGAGATTATGGTTTTTTATCACCGTATTTTAAATAAATGGTATTTTTTGTATCATTATTGATATTTTAGCACAATATGTGAACGGGAGATGACGATGAAAATGACCACCGAAGAGGCCTTCGTAAAGGTCTTGCAGATGCATGGTATCGAACATGGCTTTGGCATTATCGGTTCCGCCTTTATGCCGATTTCCGACCTGTTTCCGAAAGCCGGAATTACGTTTTGGGACGTCGCCCATGAAACCAACGGCGGCTTGATCTGCGACGGATATACCCGTGCCACCGGCAAGATGGGCATGGCTATTGCCCAAAACGGTCCCGGCGTCACCGGGTTCGTCACCCCCATCAAGACCGCCTACTGGAACCACACGCCGATGCTTTTGGTGACCCCGCAGGCGGCCAACAAAACCATCGGCCAGGGCGGCTTTCAGGAAGTCGAACAGATGGCCTTGTTCCGCGATATGGTCTGCTACCAGGAAGAAGTCCGCGACCCGTCGCGCATGGCCGAGGTTCTCAACCGGGTAATCGAGAAAGCCTGGCGCGGGTCCGCTCCGGCGCAAATCAATGTGCCGCGCGATTACTGGACCCAGGTTATCGACATCGAACTGCCGCCCATCGTGCGTTTGGAACGCTCGTCCGGCGGCGCCGAGGCCATCGATAACGCGGCCGAGCTTTTGTCGAACGCCAAGTTCCCGGTCATCCTGTCCGGTGCGGGCGTCGTCGTCGGCGGCGCGATTTCCGATTGCGTGGCGCTGGCCGAACGCCTGGATGCGCCGGTCTGCAGCGGTTATCAGCACAATGACAGTTTCCCGGGCAGCCACCCCCTGGCCGCCGGACCGCTTGGCTATAACGGCTCAAAGGCCGGCATGCAGCTAATTTCCCAGGCTGACGTCGTCCTGGCCTTGGGCACCCGGCTCAATCCGTTCTCGACCCTGCCGGGGTATGGCATGGATTATTGGCCGACCGAGGCAAAAATCATTCAGGTCGACATTAACCCGGACCGCATTGGCCTGACCAAACCGGTCTCCGTTGCAATTTGCGGCGATGCCAAGATGGTCGCCCAACAGATCCTGGCCAAGTTGTCGCCGACCGCCGGCGACACCAACCGCGAGGACCGCAAGGCCATCGTCCACCAGACCAAATCCGCCTGGGCTCAGGAACTCAGCAGCCTGGACCATGAAGACGATGATCCGGGCACCGTGTGGAACGCTGAAGCCCGGACCCGCGACGCCGACCGTTTGTCGCCGCGTCAGGCTTGGCGCGCCATTCAGGCCGGCCTGCCGAAGGACGCCATCATCTCCAGTGACATCGGCAACAATTGCGCCATCGGCAACGCCTATCCAACCTTTGAGGAAGGCCGCAAATACCTGGCCCCGGGGCTGTTCGGCCCTTGCGGTTATGGCTTCCCATCAATTATCGGCGCCAAGATCGGATGCCCGGATACCCCCGTCGTCGGCTTCGCCGGTGACGGCGCTTTCGGCATTTCCATGAATGAAATGAGTTCCGTCGGCCGTGACGAATGGCCGGCGATCACCATGGTGATCTTCCGCAATTACCAATGGGGCGCCGAAAAACGAAACACCATCCTCTGGTACGACGACAACTTCGTCGGCACCGAACTGGATCCGCACCTGAGCTATGCAAAAGTCGCCGAGGGCTGTGGCCTGAAGGGGATTGCCGTCAAGACCCAGGACGAACTGACGGACGCCCTGAAGACCGCCTGTAAGGCACAGGACGATGGCGTGACGACGTTCATCGAAGTCATCCTCAATCAGGAATTGGGCGAACCGTTCCGCCGCGATGCCATGAAAGCGCCCGTCGCCGTCGCCGGCATCGACCCCAACGACATGCGGCCACAACAGCCGGTTTAGGCCGACCGCCAAATCATCACACAGGGCCGGATGGACGCACGCTCCATCCGGCCCTATTCTTTTGCCCGAACACGGAAAGAATTTGGCCATGCTGAGCTCCGCCCCCTTTGAACTGCCGGCGTATTTGCTGGACCGCGCCAAAGGCATCGCGCGGGTTCGCATGGCGGTCGCCGGCGCGGATCATCCGCTGGCCCTGGAAAGCGCGCGCCAAGGTGCCGATAGCGGCCTCATCGAGCCCGTCTTGGTCGGTGATCGTGAAGCCATCAACGACGCCGCGAAAACCATCGGCTGGGACATTTCGGCCTTTGATATTGTTAATGCCGGCGGCGAAGACAAGGCGCCTGCCGCCGCCGTTGCGCTGGCCAAATCCGGCGACGTCACGACGCTCATGAAAGGCCACGTCCATACGGATTCATTGATGAAAGCCGTCGTCAACCGCGACCACGGCCTGCGCACCGGGCGGCGGCTCAGCCATATCTTTCATATGACCGTGCCGGACAGCGACCGGGTCCTGCTGATCACCGACGGCGCCGTCAACGTCGCACCCGACACAGCAACCAAGATCGACATCATCAACAACGCCGTCGTCATGGCCCACGCCTTAGGCAATGCGGCGCCCCATGTCGCCATGTTGTCGGGCACGGAATCGGTGCTCAACGCCATGCCGTCCAGCGTCGATGCGGCGGAAGTCGTCAAGCGAGCCAACAATGGTGAGGTGAGGGGTGCCGTGGTCGATGGTCCGTTTGCCTTCGATAACGCCCTATCCCCCGAGGCCGCGCAGTTGAAAGGCATCGACAGTCCGGTCGCCGGCAACGCCGACATCCTGGTCGTCCCCAACATTGAGACTGGTAACGGCCTGTTCAAGATGATGGTCTATTTCATGAGCGGCCTGGCCGCCGGGGTGGTCATGGGCGCGCGGGTGCCCATCGTGCTGACGTCGCGCGCCGATCCCCCGGAAGCCCGGTTTGCCGCCACTGCCATCGCCGCCATCGTCGCGGCCGAACCGGAAGACGCCGGCGCCTAAGGCCTATTTAGACATGAATGGTCATCTGGCGTTCCGCCCAAGGGGCCATGGCGCGAACCGGCCCAGCCACCATCTTTTGCAAAATGGTCCTAATCTCAGTTTCCGCCACGCAAGCCACCTCATCCGTCTCTTTGCCCTTTGACACCAGGCTGAGTGTTCGGGTCGGCGCCGGGTCGGTGATTGGGACCAACGCGACGTTTCGCGCGTGCTGCCGACCGTGAACCATACAAAGCGGCGTGCTGACCCCCCACCCCAATCCCGCCGCCACCATTGGCAGGACGGAATCGGTGCCGTCAAACTCCAATGACCTCGGTGCTTCGGCACCGTTGTCTTTCAGAATTTTCTCCACCTGCAGGCCAATGTGTGAACGGATGGAATAACGCACCATGGGATGGTTGCGAGCCAAGTCGGCAATCCGTGGCGCCGGCGCGCGTTCGGCAAGCGCGGCGGGCAAAACCATCAAGAACGGCTCGGTCAGCAGTCGCCGCCATGCGGTCCCCGGCGGGGCGCGGGTTTCGGTGACGATGATCAAATCCAACCGGTCCGCCATCAGGTCGTCCAATAGATTGGGGGTAATGCCGGACCAAACTGAAATCCGATCTGCATGACGCCGCAGCGCCCGGATCAATGGCGGTCCCGCCGTGGCGGCGAAGGAATCGACCAGGCCGACCCGGAAATTGGACAATCTGCCCTCGCCAGCCGCCCGGACCTGCTCGCGAAGCGTGGCGGCGGCGGCGGCCAGTTCGGTGCTGCCGGCCAACAGAACGTCCCCCGCAGGCGTCAACCGCAAGGGCCGGCGGCTGCGGTCAATCAACTGTGTGCCGATCTGTTCCTCCAACCGCACGATGGCTTGAGATACGGCGGACTGGGTCATGCCGAGCCGCCGGGCCGAACCGGTCATACTGCCCGTTTCGGCAACAGCCGTGAAAATTTTCATGCCCGGTAAATCCATGATTGAATTTTATCATAACTAATTACTTATTATTATAATTATTTTCATTAATTTAATGACAGGCCTTACAGCGCCGTCAATAATCATCCAAGCCATCAATACCCGACCGTCGAAAGTCCGTTTCATGTCAGAAACCACCGCATGCCAAAAAATCGGCCGCTGGGTTGCCGGGTTCAATTTGGATGACGCACCCTTGGCTGTCCGCGAGACCGCGACGCGATGCTGGGTCGATGTCATCGGATGCATGCTGGGCGGTGCGGCCACGGACGCGGTCAAGCCGATCCAGGCCCTGGCTCGTGCCCAACACGGCGACGGGCCCTGCCGCATCGTCGGCACGGATTGGACGACCAACGCCACGGGTGCGGCCTTGGCCAATGGCACGGCGGCCCATGCCTTGGACTTCGATGACACCAGTTATGCCGGTGTCGCACACGGTTCGGCGACCATCGCGGCCGTGGTCCTGGCCATTGCCGATCAGGAAGATGCGGGCGGCGATGCTGCCATGACCGCCTTCATCGCCGGACTTGAGGCCGAATACGCGTTGGGCATGGCCGCCAGCAACGCCGTTTTCATGGACGGCTGGTGGGGCACGTCTCTCTACGGCGGTCTCGGCGCCGCCGCGGCGGCTGCCAAACTGCTTGGATTGGACGGTGATACGACGGCCACCGCCATGGCCCACGCGCTCTGCCGGACGGGCGGCCTGCGGGCCATGCTGGGCACTGACGCGAAGTTCATCGGCAATGGTCAAACCGCCAGCCTCGGCGTGACTTCCGCCTTACTGGCCCAGGCCGGCGCCACGGCCCCGCTGGATGCCCTTGAAGGGACCAACGGCTTCGCCCAGTTGATCAAACGGGGCCCCTTGGATTTGCAGCGCTTTGCTGCACTTGGGAAGTCCTATGCCCTGCAGGATCCGGGCGTGTTCTTGAAACCCTATGCCAGTTGCTCGGCCTCGCATGCCGCCGCCGAAGCAACAGTTGCGTTGATCGCGCAACACGGCTTGTCGGCGGACCGGGTACAATCGGTCGATGTCGATGCGCCGCAACTGGTTTGTGATAGCCTTGTTTATGACAGTCCGTCTCTGGTCCCCGAGGGCCAGTTCAGCATGCCGTTCATCTTGGCCAGCATTTTGGTTGACGGCGACTTTACGCTGGCCCACCTGAGTGCCGAGGCTCTGCACGAGCCGCGGGTTCGCGCCGTCATGCCGCGCATCGCCTTGCATCACGATGCCGCTTTGACCCGGCAAGCCAATGCCGGCGAGGTGGGCCCGGAATGCGCTCGTGTCCGTCTCACCACGACTGATGGTGAAACACTGACGCACTTCAACTCGCTCGCCACCGGCGCCCCGGACAAACCGATGTCCGATGCCGCCATAGACCGCAAGTTCATTGATCTTGCGTCGTTTGGCGGTCACCAAGGCCGCGGCAATGCCTGGTTGGCACGGCTCCGCGATCTGCCGACCGCCGGCCCGACCCGACAGTTATGGAATTGAGATGACCAGATATTCAATATTTTCACTGGCCCGCAACGCCCTGACGGGACACAAGAATTGGCCCGAGGCCTGGCGCAACCCGGCGCCGAAGGCGGCCTACGACGTTATCATTATCGGCGCCGGTGGCCACGGTCTGGCGACCGCCTACTACTTGGCGAAGAACCATGGCATCAGCAATGTCGCGGTGTTGGAAAAGGGTTACCTGGGCGGCGGCAACACGGGCCGCAATACGACCATCGTGAGGTCTAATTACCTACTGCCGAAGAACGAACTTTTTTATGAGCATTCCCTGAAACTCTGGGAGGGCATGAGCCAGGATCTGAACTTCAACGTCATGTTTTCGCAGCGCGGCGTCATCAATCTGGCCCACACGGACGCCCAGGTTGACGCCTTCCAGCGGCGCGGTAACGCGATGATCCTGAACGGTGCCGATGCCGTTTTTTTAAATCGCGCCGAAATCAAGGCGCGCGCGCCCTTGGTGGATATCTCCGACACCGCCCGCTTCCCCATCAAAGGCGGGTTGCTGCAGCCGCGGGCCGGCACGGCGCGCCACGACGCCGTCGCCTGGGGTTATGCCCGCGGCGCCGACGCGCGCGGCATCGACATCATTCAGAACTGTGAAGTTACCGGCATCGATATTGAGCACGGTAAAGTCATCGGCGTGCAGACCTCGCGCGGCGCCATCAAGGCGACGAAAGTCGGCATCGCGGTTGCCGGCAATACGGGCCATCTGGCCGGCATGGCGGGACTGCGCATGCCCATTGAAAGCCACGTCCTGCAGGCGATGGTCTCCGAGCCCATCAAACCGTGCCTCGACACGGTCGTCACCTCCGGGGCGACGCATTGCTACATCAGCCAATCCGACAAAGGCGAGCTGGTCATGGGCGGCGATCTGGATTTCTATAATTCCTATGCCCAGCGCGGCAACTTTCCGCGCATCGAGGACGTGGTCGCCTCCGTCACGGCCTTATTTCCGGCATTCAGCCGGCTGCGTCTGATGCGGACCTGGGGCGGCGTCATGGATATGAGCATGGACGGCAGCCCGATCATCTCAAAAACGCCCATCGACGGCTTCTATATCAACGGCGGTTGGTGTTACGGCGGCTTCAAGGCGACGCCGGGATCGGGCTGGGTGTTCGCCCACACCATTGCCGAAGACCGGCCACACGCCTTGAACGAAGGTTTCGCCTTGAACCGATTTGAACGCGGTTACGCCATCGATGAACATGGCGCCGGCCCGACGCCGAACGCCCACTAGGGAAGGAACGGATATGCTGGAGATCACCTGTCCGTGGTGCGGCAAGCGCGCCCAAACCGAATTCACCTACGCCGGCGACGCCACATTGACGCGCCCCGACGCCAAAACCGGCAGCGACACCGAATGGGCCGACTTCGTCTATCTTCGCGATAACCCGCGCGGCGTTCATGACGAACTGTGGCAGCACGCCGCCGGATGCCGGCGCTATTTGAAAGTCCGGCGCGACGTGGTCAGCCACGACATCGCCGCCACCGGGGCGCCCGCCGACAACCTGGGGGAACGGTGATCATGGCCGACCAACCGTTCCGCAATGGCCACGGCGGCGCCATTGACCGGTCGCGTCCCCTGCGCTTCACATTCGATGGCCGGGCATATGCGGGCTGTTACGGCGATACACTGGCCTCAGCGTTGCTGGCCAATGGCGTACGATTGGTCGGGCGCAGTTTCAAATACCATCGGCCGCGCGGCATCTCCGGGTTCGGCACGGAGGAAGCCAGTGCCCTCATCCAACTGCGGCGCGGGGCGCGCACGGAACCCAATATACCGGCCACGCGGATCGAGTTGTATGACGGCCTGATTGCCGAAAGTCAGAACCGCTGGCCCAGCCTGAGTTTTGATCTGGGCGCCATCAATGCGTATTTTCACGCCCTGTTGCCGTCTGGCTTTTACTACAAGACCTTCATGTGGCCGGCCAATCTGTGGCCGGTTTATGAGCACGTGATTCGCAAAATCGCCGGCATGGGCCGCTCACCGGTGGACGCCGACCCGGATTTCTACGCCCACCGCTACGCCCATTGCGACGTGCTGATCTGCGGCGGCGGCGCGACGGGGCTTTCTGCTGCCCTGGCGGCAGGCCGGAGCGGCGCCCGGGTCATTCTTGCCGACGAAAATGCCGCATTGGGGGGCCAGACGCGGGGCTTGCACGACCCCATCGGCGGCAGGCCGGCCGATGCCTGGGTCGCCGATACAGTCTCCGAACTACACGCCATGGAGAACGTCCGGATTCTGACTCGAACCACGGCCGCGGCCTACTATGACCACAACCTTCTGGTTCTCGACGAACGGGTCGCCGATCACAAGCCAGCGCCGGAGAACGACGAACCACGGCACCGATTATGGCATGTACGGGCCAAGGAAGTCGTATTGGCGACGGGCAGCCTGGAGCGCCCCATGGTGTTCGCCGACAACGACCACCCGGGGATCATGCTGACCTCGGCGGCTCGGGCCTACGCCAATATCCACGGCGTGCGTTGCGGCCAACGCTGCGTCGTTTTCACTAATAACAGTTCCGCCTATGCGGCGGCGGCGGATTTAAAGACGGCGGGCATGGAGATCCAGGCCATTGTCGATCTGCGCCCGCAGCCGCTGGCCGGCGATCTGGAAATTGCCGGCAACGCCAACATCGGCGTCCTTGCCGGACACGCCGTCGTCGCCGCCCACGGCGGCAAGGCCGTCGACGCGGTAACGGTCATGAGCCTGAATGAGGACGCCAGCGCCGCCATCGGTGAGCCCCGGGAAATTCAGTGTGACTTGGTTTGCGTGTCGGGCGGCTGGACGCCGAGCGTCCATCTGTTCTCTCAATCGCGGGGCAAACTGCGCTACGACGAACAGCTGAGCGCATTCCTCCCGGACGCATCCTTTCAGCGCGAACGTTCGGCGGGCGCCGCCAAGGGCAATTTAGGTCTGGCGGATTGTCTCCGGGAAGGCGGCGAGGCCGGTGCCGAGGCGGCCCGGGCGGCGGGCTTCGCCGCCACCGCGCCCGACGTGCCGACATGCGTTGATGAGGCGAAGGTCAAACCGCGGGCCCTGTGGGCGGTGCCCCTGCCGGCCCATCTGCACGGCAAGCGGTTCGTTGATCTGCAGAACGACGTCACCGCCGAGGATGTCGGCTTGGCCTACCGCGAGGGCTATCGCTCCGTCGAGCATTTGAAGCGCTATACGACGCTCGGCATGGGCACCGACCAGGGGCGGACCTCGAACGTCAACGGTTTGGCGATCATGGCCGGCCACCGCGGTGAGGCCATTCCCGCCGTCGGCACCACGACCTTCCGCCAACCCTTTACACCGATCCCCATGGGGGCCGTGGCCGGTGCCAACGCCGACGACCATATTGCACCGACCCGCACGTCACCACTTTACCATTGGCATAAGGAACATGGCGCGTCGTTTGCCCCCGCCGGCCAATGGCTGCGGCCCGAGGGATATCCCAAACCCGGCGAGACCTTGGACCAGGCGACCCAGCGCGAAGCCCGCCAGGTGCGCGAAAACGCCGGCATTGTCGATGTCTCGACGCTGGGCAAGATTGACCTGCAGGGCCGCGACGCCCTGGAGTTTCTGAACCGGGTCTATATCAACGGCTTTTCCAATCTGGCCGTCGGCAAATGCCGCTACGGGGTGATGCTGCGCGACGATGGCATTGTCGATGATGACGGCACCGTCACCCGGCTGGCCGAGAACCGCTACCTGATCACCACGACGACCCTGCACGCCGGTCCCGTCATGAGCCGTCTGGAATATCTGGCCCAGGTTGACTGGCCGGAACTGGACGTGCATCTGCTGTCGGTCACCGATGACTGGGCTGGCATTGCATTGGCCGGGCCACGGTCGCGGGATGTCCTAACGAAGCTCACCCAAGCCGACGTCAGCGATACCACCCTGCCCTTCATGGGCTATCTGGAAATGACGGTCGCCGAGGTGCCTGTGCGGCTCTTTCGCATCAGTTTTTCCGGCGAGTTGGCCTATGAAATCAACATGGCGCCGGCCCATATGCTGCACGTCTGGGAAGCGCTTTTAGACGCCGGCGAAGACACCGGGATCATCACCTACGGCGGTGAGGCCATGAACGTGCTGCGCATTGAGAAGGGCCACGTGGTCGGCGGCGAGTTGAACGGCCGGACGACCGCCGACGGCCTCGGCTTCGGTAAAATGATGTCGGCAAAAAAGCCCTTCATCGGACAGGTTTTGGCGCGCCGCGAAGGTTTGACGCACGACGATGCCCGCCAACTTGTGGGATTGGTCCCAGCCGATGGCCGAAGCCGCATTCCGCGCGGCGCGCAACTTGTCGCCGGCACGGCCGCGCCGCCGCCGGTCACCATGCTGGGCGAAGTGACGTCGCAATGCGTCAGCCCCAATCTGGGTCATCCCATCGCGCTGGCCCTGGTCAACGGCGGACGCCGGCGCCACGGCGAGACCCTGCAGGCCCATTCACCGCTGACCGGCGAGACCGTATCGGTGACCATCACCCATCCCATATTCATCGATCCGCAGGGAGAGCGCCTCCGTGGTTGAGCTAAGACTTCCCATGACCGACGGCGTCTTCGGCGCCGAAAATGCCGGCGGCCCGGGCGTCACGATTGCCGAGCGGCGCGACCTGCATATCGTACACATGGCCGGTAATGTCGATGACGCAGCCTTCCCAACCACAGCCCGCCACGTGCTGGGCCTGCCGCTGCCCCTGACGGCCGGTGAGACCCGCGACGGCCATGGTGTCCGCGTTCTGTGGTTGGCGCCGGACCGCTGGCTGGTGGTCAGTGCGCACGCCGTCGATACGGCCCGGTTGGCCGGACTGGCGTCCATCAATGACGTCGGTCAAGGCCGCCTGGTCCTGCGCCTATCGGGGCGAAACGCCCGCGATCTGCTGGCCAAGGGCTGCCCCATAGACCTTGACCCTTCGGTGTTCACCGTCGGACGTTGCGCAGCAAGCCTGTTGGGCCATCTGAATGTTGTCGTTGATGCCATTGCCTCCGACACCTTCGATCTGTATGTGCCGCGCTCCTATGACCAATTCGTCCGCGAATGGTTGCGCCGCGGCGGCCGGGAATTTGGTGTTCGTCTGACCTACAATTGATATCGGTCAAGGATCGTGCCCGACAGGCCTGTAGGGTCGTGTTGTCAATGATGGCGCCAAACAACCCGAACGGTGAGGCACAGATGAAGATCACAGACGCGCTGCTGGGCGAACACGGCCTTTTCTACGCATATTTCGACATCTTGGCGGAACGGATCAACGCCGCCGATCATGGCGCCGCCCGGACCCTGGCGAACGCTCTCGACACGTTGTTGCGTTCCCACGCCAAGGCCGAGGAAGACCTGTTGTTTCCGGCCATGGAAGGTCAGATGGGCGAGGTCGGACCGCTGGCCATGATGCGCCAAGAGCACCAGGAGATTGATCGCTTGCTCGACGAGATTGCCGGCGCCACGGATGATTCGGATGTGGCGCCACTTTTGGGCGAACTTCTGGAACTGATCTACAGCCATTTCCACAAGGAAGAAGCGGTGCTGTTTCATATGGCCGAGCAGTTTCTTGACGAGGCGACGCTGCTCGAGATGGGCCGGCGCTGGGCCGGCCTGCGCCAGGTCACGCTGGAAGCCGAGGGCTGCGCCGCCTGAACGGGGTCAGATTTCCTCCCAGACCTTATTCTCGAAGGCCAATTCGTTCTCAAAAGCGGCCAACTCCTTACCGAGGATATCGCGTAAGGAAATGACGCCGTACGGGCCCGGTTGAAGCCCGGTGACAACCATGTGCCGGGTCTTTTCGTCGCGCATGGTCCGCACCGCCTCGAAACCCAGCTTGCGGGCGGCCAAGGCAATGGGGTTTGACGTCATCACCGCCGCAATGGGCGTGGTGTTCGGATCCAACCCGGCGACAACCACGCGGCGCAAAAGATCGCGCTTCGTGAAGATGCCCTTCAACTGATCGCCATCAATGACCAGCACCGCGGTGACGTGATGATCGTGCATCTTCTGGCAAGCTTCGTGCACCGGTGCGTCTGGGGCCACATACTGTAAGTCCCGGTTGCCGACAATATCCTTGAGTGTACGTTGCGGCATGATGCGCCTCCCTTCGACTTGCTGCCATGGTAGGCGCAAACACGGGGCGCGGCGTTGATCGGCATCAATCGCTGAACACTAGGTGATACGAACGCGTTGGTCGGGAATTTTATCGCGATTGGCGTCGCATCGGCCTATGATATCGGCATGATTCAGGCATCCTATCACGGCGTTTTTCCTTATCTCGTTTCACCGGTTCACGAATCGGGCGAGGTGATGCGCGACGTCCTGGCCAAGCTCTGTAACGACTTAATTGCGGCCGGCGTTCACGGCCTGACGCCGCTCGGCTCGACGGGGGAATTCGCCTATCTCAGCTGGGACCAAAAGTGCGCCGTGGTCGAGACCGTCGTCGAGGCCGCGGCCGGACGCGTACCGGTGGTTGCCGGCGTCGCCGCAACGACAACCACCGAGGCCGAGCGCCAGGCCCGCCACTTCGCAGGCATGGGCTGCGACGGTATTCTGGCGATCATGGAGGCCTATTTCCCGGTCAGCGACGACGGTGTCTACGATTATTTCAAGGCGATCGCCGATGCCGTGACGATCCCGGTCGTCCTTTACACGAACCCGAATTTTCAACGCAGCGATCTCTCGCTGCCGACGATCAAGCGGCTCGCTGCCGTCGACAACATCCAATACATCAAGGATGCGTCCAGCAACACGGGCCGTCTGCTCTCGATCATCAACCTTGTCGGCGACCGCATGCAGGTGTTTTCCGCCTCGGCCCATATTCCCGCCTGCGTCATGATGATCGGCGGTGTCGGCTGGATGGCCGGCCCCGCCTGCATCGTGCCGGGGCAAAGCGTCGCGCTTTACGAACTCTGCCGGCAAGGCCGGTGGGAAGACGCCATGGCCCAGCAACGGGACTTGTGGGCGCTGAACCAGTCGTTCGCCAAATACAACCTGGCAGCCTGTATAAAGGGTGGCTTGGAATTGCAGGGGTACAGGGTCGGCGCGCCGCTGCCCCCGCAGGCGCCGCTTTCCGATTCAGGCCGCGACGAAGTGCGCGAAACCTTGCGCCGTCTTGGCGCCTTGGATACGGCTGAATAACTGAAGCCCCCTTCAGCCGACAAAACTGTCGCGGCCCGGCATAGCGGAGACGTCGGGTCGTGACCCATGGGAGACATCGCCATCCCATTGTTGTCATACCCGGACCTGATCCGTGCAATCTTCTGATTTTGACCCAGGGCGGATATTCAAGCGCCCGGTTTTGTACGTCTTCCGGCTCATATCATCCTCCTCTGAAGATCAATTTAAGCCAGGTCATCGAGCTAAGGGTGGGCTGTTTTCAGGGGCTCAGTTCAATCCACCAGGCGGAGGACGCGTACTCTTAGTCAACACTAATTAGATTGATGTATCGTTTCGCTTCCTCAATAGAGGCGTACCCGCTGGATCCCCTGAGCTTAATATCAAGCTCAAATACCTCAAAAAGTCCTCTTTCAGACCGCCGTATTTTGAAGCCTTTGTAAGATACGCCACGCATAGAAAGGCGCACTTCTTCATCAGACTTTCGGCGTTCTTCTGCTTCTTCGCGGTAACGTTCTTCGCGTTCTCTATACCCGTCTTCAATTTGGTTTTTCTCTATTTCATATTCGGCCGCGGAATATTCATACTTACAATGCAGACAATACCTTGCTCTCAGTTTAATAATTTCGGCGCACCTTGGGCATTCTTTCGCTTCGGGAAAAGTCGATGGCGTGAGGGTCTCAATGGCGTGAGGTTTGACAAGATGATGAGGTGCTGGCGATCCCAATATGTTCTGAACAGAAGGCGCGCCAACACCTATTGCCGCTGAGATGACGGCTTCCCCTGCCGGGGGCCCATCCGACACACGATCAGTTTGCGGGTTGGGGAAAAGTGCCTCACGCCACCTTGCAACATCAGGGGGCCGTTGATCAGGCGTTATGCCCAAGGCCCAGTCGACAGCATCCAGAAAATCCGCATCGTATTGGCCGGCGCCGGCCTCGACGGCCGGTATCATGGTGTCCTTCAACCGGCGCCTCGGCGATGGTGGTGGCGGCGCGCCGCTTATGGCGTGGTGGATGGTTGCCCCCAGCGCATAAATGTCGGACCAAACGCCTTGGTTTTCGGAATCACTGGCATACTGTTCCAAAGGCGAATAGCCCTCGGCAACGATGCCGGTCAACGCCTTGGAGCGCTGATCGCGGCGGGCCGAGCCAAAATCCAGAAGCACTGGCACGCCATCCTTGCGGACAAAAATATTGTCGGGCTTGATGTCGCGGTGCAGAATTTCGCGCGAATGGACTTCCTCCAAACCGTCGAGGACCTCGGAGATCAGGAACCGCAAACGGTCTTCTTCCAGGGGCGCCTCGCGTTCAAGGACCGCATGCAGGCTTTCCCCTTCTTCGTATTCCATGACGAAGTAAGCGGTTTGGTTTTCACGAATGACCCGGTTGACGCGGACGATGTTGCGATGGCCGCGGAACTGCGCCAGGCGATTGGCTTCCTCAAGGAATCTCTCAAGGCCCCACTGAAATAACTCTCTGCTTTGTTGCGAACGGGGGACCACGGAATGGTCGGCGGTGCGGACCGCCGTATCGAGCGGGAAATATTCCTTGATCGCGACGGCAAAACCCAGGTTCGCATCCGTCGCCAAGTAAGTGATGCCAAAGCCGCCCTCGCCGAGAATATCGTCGACGCGGTACTCTTGGAGTTGATAGCCCTGGGGCAGAATATGTTGGCCGTCGTTTCCCATGGCTCCCTCGTCCGTTAGCGCAAGCAACCACTTAATCATAGGAGCCAAAATCAGACAACGATACAAAGTGCACGAGCGTCAACGGCAGACTAAACGCAGCTTTCTTACATCCAGAATTCGTAACCCGCCTAAATGGCCGTAATAGCCGGCGTCCACAGACGGCAAAACTTTACACCGTTCCGAAATCACACCGTGCAGTGAGAAGCAGATGAACCGCGAGTCTCATAGTTTGGAGCCGAAGTTGATAAGGAGATTGAGGCCATTGCACCGTGAAACGCGGTCCGAATGTGGGGTCGATTATGGCCTTTCACGGAAGAAATTCGATCAAAGACTATGCGCCTGGAATCAACTCAAAAACATCCATCATCAGTTTTCGTCACGGCCACCGAAATCAGGTCGCCTTGGTCAAAAATCTGCCAAAAAAACTGATTAAATCCTCCGTCGCCTCAAGCGGCAACACACCGGCCACATACTGATCCGGTCGGACGATGACCATACACCCGGCGCTCCGGTCGATACCGCGCATGTCGAAGATATCGTCACCGCTTTTCAGATCCGGGCAGAACATCTTCTCGCGGTCCTGCAAACCGAGCCGGCCTTTTGTCGGCAGCAGGAACGGATGCATGGCGCCGACCTCCAGGTCGCGATGGCCTTGTTGGAAGATGGCGCGGACGTCGATCGCCGCGTCAATATCCGCGCCGCCCGGGGTGTGGGCGCGGACCGGCGACGCGGGCTCGGTGGCGAGATAATCGCAAAAAGTCCAAATGCGTGAATGCGCCGAACCCGGATCGCCTGCATCAGCGAAGACAAAGAGGCGCCAGCGGCCGTCGGCTTTGATCGTGTGGCCCAGATGCACAGGCTTCGCATCGGCGAGGCGGATCACCGGCGCGGAATGAAAGCGCATGCCAACGGGGAAGCCCGGCGCCAGATCCTGATGGGTGGCCGCCGCCGTGATCAGCGACGGCGAATATTTGACGGCGACGCCGGCGGTATAACGCTGGTGCTCAGCGAAATAGCTCTCAAACGCCGCACGCTCAGAGGCCGCGCCGTCGCCGGTCTCTTGGGTCGGTCGGCCGCTCATGCGTTTCGCCCAATGGCGGTCGAAGTCGATCAAGTCGGCGGCGACCCGCTGGCGTTCTTCCGAATAGGTGTGCAGCAATTCGGGCTTCGCCCGCCCCCGGATCACCGACGCCAGCTTCCAGCCCAGATTGAAAGCATCAGCCACGGAGACATTCATGCCCTGGCCGGCCTTCGGGCTGTGGGTGTGGCAGGCGTCGCCGGCAATGAAGACGCATGGGAAGCGGGTCGCCATGTCATCCGCCGATACGTCATCAAACTTGTCACAGAGCCGCTGGCCGATCTCATAGGCCGACCACCAGGCGATTTCTTTCACGTCCAGCGTATAGGGATGAAGAATGCGATTGGCGGCGGCGATCAGCTTGTCCGGGGTGATGTTGCGCGCCGCGACGCGTTCGTTGTCGGCCAACTGGTCCATCTCGATATAGAAGCGCGCCATGTAGCCGCCCTCGCGCGGGATGATCAACGCGTTGCCTTCGGTCGCCGAGCGGATCACCGCTTTGAAGCGGATGTCGGGGAAGTCGGTGACCGCAAGGACATCCATGACGCCCCAGGCCTGGTTGGCGGAATCACCCTCGATGGTGCGGCCCATGGCGCCGCGCACCGTGCTCCGCGCGCCGTCACAGCCGACGGCATATTTGGCGCGAACCACCTCTTCGCCTCCGCTGTCACCCAGGCATTCAAAGGTCGCGGTAACCGGCAGATTGGCCGCCGGGTCGATCGTCAGATCAATGAGCTTTCGGCTGTACCGGGGTTCCAGCCGGCGCGGTCCGTTATTTATGACATCAAGGTAGAAATCATGGACGCGGGCCTGATTGAGAATCAGATGCGGCATCTCCGACAGCCCATCCTCGACGTCCTGAATGCGGCCGCTGCGGACGATGCGGCTGGGATCGGCGTCGTCGGGTTTCCAGAACGTCGTCTCGTTAACCCAATAGGCTTCCTTCAGGGCACGTTCGGCGAAGTTGAAAGCCTCGAACATTTCCACGGTCCGACACGCAATGCCGTCGGCCTGGCCCAGTTGCAAGGGTCCGTCCTTCTGTTCGGCGATGATGACGCGGATATCGCCAAAGGCGGCAAGCTGGGCGGCCAACGTCAGCCCGGCCGGCCCGCAGCCGACGATCAGGACATCGGCTTCGTTCGCCGGTGCCCCGGCCACGCCCTCGGCCGCCTCAAGGATATGAGGATCGCCGGCCTTAAATCCGTTTTCGTGAAACTGCATGGCCTGACAGTAGACGCAGACCGGCCCGGCCCGCAACCGGGCTTGCAAGGCGCGGACGTTTACTCCGCCGCCGCCTCGTCGATAAGCGTTTCGCCCGGCTTGACCCGGGTGAAGTCCACCGGCTGGCGCTCCACCGACATGTCGCCGCCCTGAAGCCGCACGCGCGTGAACCAGGAGTTTTCCAGATCGCGGGTTTCCGGGAAATCGGCGCGGAAGTGCGCACCGCGCGAATCTTCGCGGGCCTCGGCGGCCAAGACGATGACCCGGCTGACGGCGATCAGGTTCTTCAGGTTCATCCAGTCGTGCCAGGTCAGATTGTAGGCCAGGTTGTCGGCGGCGACGCCGGTGTCGTCCAATGCCACGTCCAAGTTACCCAGACCGTCCGTCGCCCGCTGCAGGCTGGCCGCATCGCGGATGATGCCGCCGTCCTCCCACATGAGATCAAACAGGCCTTCGCGGATACCTTCCAGGTTGCCCGGCTTGCGGCCGAGCGGGTAGCGGCAGGCGGAGATGGCCGCGTCCATGGCAGCTAGATCCGGTTGGCGGAGTTTGCCCGACGACGGTGTCCATTTGGCGATGGCGTCACCGGCCAAGCCGCCGAATACGGTGGAGTTGGCAACCCCATTGCCGCCCAAACGATTGGCGCCGTGCACCCCGCCCGTATCCTCGCCGGCTGCAAACAGGCCTTCGATATCCGTCGTACAATCAACGTTGAACTCGACCCCGCCCATCATGTAGTGCGCGGTCGGCACTACCTCAACGTCGCCCGACACTAGATCAAATCCGCAATCCGCGCAGCGCTCGACCATGCCCTTGAACATCTTCCGCACGGTCGAGTTGTCCAGGTGCTTCATGGTGATATAGAGCCCACCGTGCGCCGCCGTGTTGCCGGCCCGCATCTCCGTGAACATGGCGCGGCTGACAATGTCACGGGTCGCGCGTTCATTGCGCTCATCATACTTGTGCATGAACCGCTCTTTGTCGCCGCCGAGCAAATGGCCGCCGAAACCACGCAGCCCTTCCTCGATGATGGTGCCGGTGATCCGCGTGTCCTTGCCGGCGATCAGACCGGTTGGGTGAAATTGTACCATCTCCATATCGCGGAGCCCCAGGCCGGACCGCAGCAGCATGGCCAGGCCGTCGCAGCTCTTGTCGCCCGATGGCGTGTGGTATTTGTACATGGTCGGGCCGCCGCCGGTACCGACCAGCACCGCCTTAGCGCGGACGAAGCGGAAATCGCCGGTCCGCATGTCGATCATCAAAACGCCTGAGACAGCGCTGCCATCCGGTGTGAGGATGAATTCGACGGCCCGGTGGTCCTCCAATCGCCGCACGCCGCGGTTCCAGACCTGCTCGGCCAGGCGATTGATGATCTCAATGCCGGTCAGGTCGCCCTTGTGGACGGTGCGGTCGAAGGTCTGCCCGGCGAAGGCCTTCTGATGCACGGTGCCGTCCGGGTTGCGGTCGAAATAACAGCCAAGCTCGTTCTCCAGCTCACGAATTCGGACCTGGGCTTCGGTCACCAAGGTCCAGGCCAGTTCCTGGTTGTTCAGCCATTTACCGCCCTCGATGGTGTCCATGAAATGGCGTTCGGCGGAATCGCCCTCGGCCAAGGCGACATTGTAGCCGCCCTGCACCATCCGGGTGCAGCCGGTCTTACCAAGCAGGCCCTTGACGGCGACAGTGACGTCCAAATCCGGCACGCCCTGCAGGGTATGCAGCGCCGCGAACAGGCCGGCACCGCCGGAACCCAGGATCAGCACGTCCGTATCGATGGTGGGGATATCGCGCGCACTCATAGGACTTTCCCTCCCGTTTGAACCAGCAACAGCACGCCGGCGACGATCAGCATGATCAGCACGGCGCGGCGGAACATGGCCGCGTCCAATTTTCCGTAAGCCTTGAGACCCAGCCAGCAGCCGAGACCGATCCCCGGCAGGGTCCAGAGATACCGTGCGCCGGTGTCCGCGGTGACCATGCCGGCGGCGAAAAACCAGGCCAGCGCCATGCCGTGCATGGCCAAAAGATACGGCTGCATGACGCCGCGTTGTTGGGCCGGCTGCCAGCCACGCTGCGCGCACCAAAGTGCCGGAATGAATCCGCTGAGACCGGCCAAGCCGCCCAGCAGGCCGCCGACGGCGCCGATGGCACCATCCGCCGGCCGGCCGCCGACGGTGATCACCGGCATGGTCTTGAGGCTGAGGAAAACGCCGGCGTAGATGACCAGAAACACCCCCATGGACAGACGGAATAGGTCCGGGTCGGCGTAGTTCAGCAGGGCCGAGCCGACGGGTACGCCGAGCGCCCCGCCGATCAAAAATGGTTTCACGTAGCTGAGGTCCAGGCCACCGCGGAGCCGCCACATGACGATGATCTGGATGGTCACCCCCAGCGACACCACCAGCGGCACCGCATCATGCGGCGCCAGCACCGGCAGCCAGAAAGCAGTGGCCACCAGGCCGTCGCCGAAGCCCGCCGCGCCGACAGCAAAGGCGGCAGCGAAGGCACCCAGCACAATCATCATCAGATCAAGCGGCATTGAGCAGATACACCAGGGCAACGACCAAACTAAGCCCGGCAGTGATGGCCACAAGGGTCTTTTGGCCATCGCGCCAGGGCAGAAATTCCACCGCCAGCAGACGCAATCCGCCGGTCAGGTGGGCGGCCAACAGCAGGATCAACAAGGTTTCCGCCGCCTTGACCAGGGGCATGTGCGTCCACGACAAAAAGGCATCGAAGCGCTCGGCATTTTTGAGGCCCAGATAGAGGACCTGCAGATGCACCGGGATGAACAAGGCCAGCAGCACACCGGAGACGCGGTGCACGACAAAGCCCCAATAGTTAGGGTGGTCGCGGTGTTGTAAACTCATAGCGCACCCCCCAACTTGTAAAACCCCCAGGCCACCCGGAAACCCAGGTAGGCAATGAACACGGCGGCGATGAAGCACAGCAGATCAACCCGGGGCCGCGCTAATTTGGTCATCTCCGAAAGCACGGCGCGCAGCCCGATGGGCGCGTGCACGACGACGGCGGCGACGAACACCAGATAGAAGGCGAACCAACCGGCGCTGCCGCCGACACGGCCGATGATCTCCGCCGCCGACAGGCCGCCTTGAACCGCGATAACGATGGTTGCCAGATGGACGATAATGCAGATGGCCAAGACCATGGCGCTGAGCCGTTGCGCCAACCAAAGCCGGGCTTCCGTTTGCGGGCCGGCGGTGTCGTTGGCATCGATCATTTCAATTGGCCTTTCAGCGCGGCGAAGGCGGTCGCACGCTTCAATCCGGCAATGGCGCCGGTTGGGTTCAGGTGCTTGACGCAACGTTCCACACAGCCCTGTTGCGAATGGCAGGCCTGACAGCCGCCGGTGCCGCTGACCGCCTTCAAACGTTCGCGGTTGGCGCCGTCGCGCACATCGTTGACCAGGGTCCAGGCCCGGTTCAACGCCGCCGGTCCCAGGTAATCCTTGTTCCAGGCGACCACATCGCAGGCCGCATAGCAGACCCCGCAGCCGATGCATTCGATGCCGGCGCTGGCGGCCCGGCGTTGCTTGTCATCCGGGGATATGGCGGCGAAATCATCATGGCGGGTCTGCGTGCCCTGGAACTGGCCCTTGGCTTTCGCCCATTTGTCAAAAAAATCGGTCATGTCGACGGACAAGTCCTTGATGACCTCCAGATTTCGCAGCGGCGCGACTTCCAACCGGTTGCCATCAACAACCTTGTCCACGTGGGTCCGGCAGGTCCAGCGCGGCCCACCGTTCACCGTCATGGCACAGGACCCACAGACTCCGACCCGGCAGGCAAAGCGGTAACTCAGGGACGGATCGATGTGGCGCTGGATATAGGTGATCACGTCCAACACCGTCTGGCTCTCCTGGCGGGGCACTTCGTATTCCTGATAGCGACCCGTTTCCGCGCCGCGCCAGACGGCGACGGTCAATGTTTCTTCGCTCACGATGCTTCTCCAAACTCAATGACGCAGCCGAATCCCGCCGCCGGGCCAATCCATAAACTTTGCGGCGCATCTTCATAGGCGATGTCGTTTTCGCCCATGCAGGTGCGCACGGCTTCCATATCATCAACCGCAATTTGGAACCCCCCGAAGCGGCCGTCCGGTACCGCCGCGCCGGCAAACCGGGCGGCGAAGGTATCGGTGGACATAATGCTGACTTTGGCCTCCGCCGGATCAAGGCCAAGGCCCGCCGTGAACCGGTCCGCAGGGACGGCCTCATTGGCGAGCAGAAAAACTTCGCTGATGGTCTGCGCACCGTTGGCGTGACGCTGATACTCCGATTTCCAGAATAGATCGGGCCGCCATTGCTGACACGTAAAGGCCATGGCTTCGGGCAATTCCGGGACGGACGCGAAGGCCAAGGTGAAGCCGACAGTCGCCGCGCTGCCGTCCGGCAATTGCGCCTGTCGTGAGAAATCGAACATCTCATAGGTGGTCAAGCCTGCCGCCTTGAAATCGTCACGGTCGGCGGCGGCATCGGTGGTTTGCAGTACCATCATGCTCATGCCCTGGCCTCCTGGCAGGAAGTCCCGGTTGTGGGCGCCGAAGCTGAAAGCGCCGTCGGCGGCTTCCGAAATATCATCCAACCGGCAGACGGCCAAAAGTTCCAGAAAACATCCCTGCATCTGGGCCAGGCGGTTGTCCGTACCAAAGGGATGCTGGGCACGCGGCGTCAGCGTGAAGCCAAGACGTTCATAGAATTCCGCTGCCGCGTCCATATCATCGACGGCCAAAACCAAGTGATCGAAGGCACGGCTCATGTGGATTCTCCATTGATGGTCACGGTGCCCGATGCCGGGTCCACCCGGACATGATCACCGGTTTGGATCGCCGCCGTGATGTCCGTCTCAAAACGATCGACCAACGGGAACTCGGCAAACGCCGCGCCCTGGGCGATGATCGGGTTGGCGTAGTTCAAGAGCAACGCCACCGGCGCCATGTCCCGCGATGTCATCTCGCGCAGCATCCAGGCCGTCGCCACGCCGCCCTTGGCGGCGTTCAGCACCAGCACCTTGCCGACATAGCTTTCGCCGCAGAGCTTGTGCGCGGGGCGCGAGAACACGCCCTTGATTCTGTCCAGGTCGTAGCGCGCCGAGAAGTTGTCATCGGCGACCAGCGCGGCACCAGAAACCGCCGGCCCGATACCGGCATGACCTTGGATCACGGTGCCCATCAGATAACCCTCCCGGCGACGGCGCTGTCGATGCAGCGTTCCATGTCGGCCAACACCGGTTGGTAGCCATAGCCGCCGATAATGTTGGTGAGCTTTGCCGAGTTGGTCATCAGATGAGTCCAGCCGTTGGCCTCACCCAATTCGCGGGCATGCATTTGATAAAAGCACACGCCTTCAAGAACAATGGCGCCGGCGGCCTCGATGGTCGCGGTCAGGCCCATACGGTCAGCGGCGTGTTTGTTCTCGGGGTTGGTAGCCACCAGCACCGCAATGTCATCGCTGACCTGGCGCCCGTTCAATAGGGCCGCACATTTTTCCATTTCCAGCAGCGACAGTTGCGGGGCGGCAAAGACGACCACATCCAACTGGTCGTCGGCGCCGGCATAGTCGGCCATGAAGTCATCGAAGTCGGCCTTGCCGATAATCTGTGGATCGGGCGGTGGTCCGTCAAAAACCGACTGCAGATCAGGCGCTTCCGGGGTCACGCCAACCATGTGGAACAGCGCCGTCGAGCCGAAACTGGCCAACGCCGCGCCGAAATGCTTGAGATCGTCGGACGTCGGCGTCGGCCCAGTAATCCCGTCAATTACCGGCACTTCGTAGTAGGACGCCATCTGGCGGCCGATCAATCCGCCCAGCGCGCCCCATGCGGTCCAGGTTTCAGGTCGATAGGTGATCTCAAAACGCACCGTGCCGCGCCGGTTTTGATCGAGATGGAATCCATATCGGGGTGTTCGGCCGGTCATCGCCGCCGCTAATGCCGACGGCCCGCCTTCATAATTGGTCCTGGCACCCTGCACGGAGTTTGAATAAATAACGACGCCCGTATCACCCATGGCCAGATGCTGACCCAGGACCGGCGGCATCATGGTTTGGTAGTTGATGCAGGTGTCGGTCATCAAGACACCCAAGGCCCGGAACGCCTTGTCGGCGCGGCGCTCCAAGGCAACATAGGCGGGGTCGTGGTTGATCCGTTGGTAAGCGTTAAAATCGGCGCCGCGCGGATCGGTAATGGTTGGAATAATGACACGGCTTTCCTCGGCCGGACCTGCGGCCAGGTCTTCCAGAAACGCCACGCCGGCTTCGCCCAGGGATTCCGTATCGGCCATGATGTGGGCCTGGGCAACCTCAACGAAATCTTCGGCATCGAAGAACCTGCCGATCTCAATCTGCTGGGCGATGGCGCGCCCGCGGGCGGCGCCAAACGCGCCGTCGGCCAGGGCCCGTTCGTGGTCGCTCAGCCGCATCAATCGTCCTCACCGCCGAAGTTCATGCGCCGCTGGTGTTCGTCCAGGGCCAGGACCAATAGGGCAAGGCGCGCCATGTCCATGTTCGACCAACCCGCCGTCACCGTGCCGTCCTTCCACAACACCGAAACGGCGACACCCTCAATATCTTCCAGGTTCTCAAGACCGCTTTGGAAAATTTCAGCGGGCGTTGTGCCGTGCAGGCTCTCGATCTTACCCATGGGTGCTCTCCCATTTATTCGGCCTCGTTTCCCCGTCATTCCCGCGAAAGCGGAAATCCAGCGTTGCGGCCGACGTCCTGGACTTCCGCTTGCGCGGGCGTGACGGAAGTCGTGAAAAGGTGGATGCAGAGAAAATCATATCAACCTCACCGGAAAATATAGGTCGGGCTGGACCAGATGAAATGACCGTCTTCCTGGGTTACCCGGACGTAAAGCGCATTGTCGCGATCATCAGCCAATTTGATCCGCCGCTCGACAGTACACGTGCGGTGCGGGTTGTCATCAGGCAGCCGGAAAATGCGGATACGCCGATCAATGCCGCCGTTGGCGAAAATCATCTCATCATAACCGATATCCTTGAGCGCAATCTCTTCTTTCACCAGCGCCGTATCAATTTTCAGCGTCCCGGCCTGCGCATCGGTCAGCCAGGCATCGAACCCGCCAAAGCCGCCGGTGGTCAGCGCGGTCCATTCGACGGCGCCGGGACCCGTCTGCTCGAAGCGTTTGTCCAAATTGTACCGATTGATGACCTCCAGGCGATCGAAGCTATTCCCGTCCAGCCGCGCGCTGCCGTCCCAGATGGTTTCACGCCCGCGGCCCCGGTATTCGGAGCCTTCCCACAATATCCGGATGCGCCGGCCCAGGTCGGTTGGCGCATAGGGGCGAAACACTTCGACGGTTTCCAGGCCGTTGCGGATATCGATGCGCTCGATGGGTGCCGACGCGTGGACGTCAATTTTGAAGGTGACCTCGGCATCACCGGACTTCAAAATATCACCCATCATGGCCGCGTCGACCATTTGTGATTCCGTGTCGCCCAGGTTCGGGTCTTCGGCGAACTGCTCGGCCGGATTGTCGAAATGAACCCGCGCGTCCAGCACCATGCGGCAGCCCGTGGTGCCGTAGTGATGGCGTTTCCGGAGCGCCTCCATAAGCCCGGCGCGGCTGTGTTCGGGGGCCAGCAGACACGACAGGCCACCGTAAGATCCGAACTTCGTGGCGCCGGGATGACTGGCGCCGGGCCGGCCCTTGTGACCGTCCGAATTGCTGAGGATGCCGACCCGGTAACCCTGCTCAAAAGCGTCCTGGATCAGCCATTCGAAAGTGCCCCAGGCGGAATGCACCTCGACAGAGCGCTCCAACTGGTTGTCGTGGGCCATCTTGATGTCGGCATAGCGGCCGCCGATATGGGCGAAGACGGTGCAATCCTCGCCTTTCAGGTCTTTGAACAAATCAGCGGCGGAGTTGGAATCCGTCGTCACGTCGGTGAGGTCATCGACCAGGGCATGGGACGAGCGGTGAATTTGCCGGCCTTCTTCCATATGCAGCACATTGCGGTCCCCGCCGAGGCCCGTATTGCCGGACCATTCCCAGCCGGGAAACACGGTAAATTCGCCGTCCTTGTTGAACTCAGCCGACAATTCGTTCAGGTGTTCCCAAAACTCGGTGGTGATCTGGAAGTCGTTGCCCTGGTGCACGCAGGCATCCAAGAACGCCTTGTCGCGGCCGAACTCATAAAATTCGCGGGCAGAATTGGTGCCGATGGTCTCTTCCGATTGACCGTGCAAATCGCCCCAATATGGCAGCAGCGCCGTAGCGTCGACGATACGCAGCGGGTTGGAAGAACAGGCCACCTGGCCGTCACCGCCGACCAGGTCAATGACCACGTCACCGGTCTCCCGTACACTGAGGCCTTCGACGAAAACGGCAAATTCACCGGCCTTGAAGGTCACGGTGTCGGGCAACCCGTCAACCGGCAGATTGGCGCGCAGTTGGAAGGTCTCGGTGCATTGGTTACTGGGATTACCCCAACCGTCCTCGCCTTTCATGGCAAGGCGGAAAGGCGCACCGGCGACCCTGCTGGTTGGGATGATTGCCTTCCAACGGGCCGGCGGTCCCGGCACGATGGCAATTTCCGGCTGCTTGGGCAATTCCACATAATTGTAAGTGGCGATGGCATCGACAATGACCCGAAATTCAAAGGTCTGCTCGCAAAAGGTTTGCAGACGGATGCCGGGCGAGCCCTGGCGGCGGTCGCCGAAGCGCACGACGATCTGGTCGCCCTCGCGCAGAAAGCCGCGCACCACCTTGATATAGAGCGTCTTGTCCCAGGGCCGAATGTTGCGCTTCATGTCATATTCCACATGCAGCACGGCGCCGTTCGACGCCTCAACGGTGGTGTAATTGGCGGCCGTCGGATCGCCGAACTGCGGCCGCCCCATATCAGACGCGAAACGGTGCACCAGCTTGATGGAGCCGGTGTCGTCAATGCCGAAATAGCCGGCCGTATAGGTCACGGTGAATTCCTGAAAGGACCCGGCCTCAAAGGACCCCGTCGGGGTGACCGTGGCGGTGCCCATCTTTTCCGGCAGGTAAGTTGAGTGTGGCATGTTCCTAATTCTCCATCATCACGGTAGCTTCGGCTGAACTTCAAGGCGCCGGGCGTTCGCCGGAATGTAGACCACTTGATAGCTCAGCGGCATATCGCGGAATCCGTAACCCTGAATGTGCAAAACCAGACCGTTTTCACCGGGCGTCAAACCCAGGTCGCGGGCGATCTCAGGCGGCAAGGTCTCGGCGCCGACCTGCTCAACGGCGCGCAAGGTCGGCGCGTCATAGTTTTCCCGCAACAGAGCGCGGATATTCAGGTTGTCCGATCTGGCGGCCGGATCGGTCAACAGGCCGGTGAAACGCGCGCCCGGCACATACACCCGCGACAGCGCCCGGAACTCATGATCAACGTCGATGTTGCGGTCAATCCGCACATGAAAATCCTCGTCACCCAGAAAATTCGTCCAGGGACCGCCGGTCTCGGCCTTCGTCACCTCGGTGACCTCAGTGAACACGGGCAATAGGGATTTGCCGTCAGGCGCCAAAAACCGGAAGTGCCATAGCTCGTTCAATTGGGCCGGTGCCTCGGAGACAAACGTGCCCGTGCCGTGCCGGCGCACCACAGCGCCCCGGTCGGCCAGATGCGACAGTGCCTTTTGCACGGTGCCCAGACTGAACGGCAGGACATCCGCCAATTCGGACTCGCCGGGCAAGCGCTCGCCCGATTGCAGCTCACCCGATTCGATAGCCTGCATGATTCCGTCAGACAGGCGCAGATATTTCGGCACCCGCGAGGCGCCCGCGCCTTCCGGCAAGTTCATAACATCCGCAAGTTTGATGAGTTCCATGGTTTGCGTCGCGCCCTGGCCCAACCGTTAGATCAGAGTTTACGACGGGCATCATCTGCATAGCAAGAGCTATATAGCTCTATAGCTTGTGGATATCATCGGGCATCTGATTTGGCATTCAGCGGCCTTGATGCGGTGGCATTCCACCGACACTATGACGCGGTCAACCAACAAAAGGACAGTGTTCATGAACGCTTTCCGAAAGGCGCAGCGCGAGGTCCGGCCGCGCACCGATATGCGACCGCCGCGCTGTCCGACTGACGTCGATGTCAGTGGCGGCGGCTCTTGATTGTGCGCGTTCATGTTCGGCTATAGCCTTGAGCTGATCACGATCATCAGTCTGGCTGTTGGCTTGGGCGGGGTCGTCAAGGGGGTGACCGGCATCGGCCTGCCGATCGTCGCCATCGCCGTGCTGGTCAATTTTCTGGACCCGCTGATCACCTTCGCGATCCTGATCATTCCCATCCTGGTCACCAATCTGTGGCAAGCCGCCACATCACATAACTGGACCGAACCGATCCGGCGTTTTTGGCCGATGATCGTGTGTTTCATTGCCAGCCTGTTGATCGGCGTCGAATTGGTGGTCTCGCTCGATACCAGCGTCCTGCTCATCGTTCTCGGTCTGAGCGTCGTTATTTTCGCCGCCTCAAACCTTATCAAACCCCGCGCCGTGGCCCTGTCACCGGCCACGGAACGATGGGCGGGCCCGGTCGCTGGAATACTGGGCGGTATCCTGGGGGGCCTGACGACGATCTGGGGGCCGCCCATGATGATGCTGTTCGTGATGCTGAAGTTGGATAAGAACACCTGGGTCCAGACAGTCGGTTTGATCTGGTTTATCGGCTCCGTTCCGCTGGCCTTGGCCTACTGGAACAACGGTATTCTGAATACCGAAACCGCACCTGTGTCGCTGTTCGCCTGCGTGCCGGGCATGATCGGTATCTGGTTCGGCGAGGCGTTGCGCCGGCGCATCAACCAGGAAACTTTCCGCAAGGTCATGCTGTTGGCGCTGTTCGTCATCGGTCTCAACCTGATTCGCCGTGCGATTTTTTAGGATCAGCCTCTTTTGCCACAACGCGCATGACGGCATACTGAGGCAAGCGCAACAAGGACGCCGGACGCCATGGACTTAACCGACCCGCAAATTTGGGCCAGCCTGTTGACATTGACCGCCTTGGAGATTGTCCTCGGCATCGACAATGTGATCTTCATCTCCATTGTCGTCGCCCGTCTGCCCAAGGAGACGCAGGCCAAGGCCCGGTTCATCGGGCTTTGCGGCGCTTTGGTCTTTCGGGTGTTACTGCTGGCCTCGCTGGTCTGGCTGGTCGGCCTGACGAAGCCCGTGTTCGCCGCCTTCGACATTGATTTTTCCTGGCGCGACATCATCCTCATCGGCGGCGGGTTGTTCCTGATGTACAAGGGAACCTGGGAAATCCATGAAACCGTCGAAGGCGCCGGTGATTCCGGCAGCGCCGCAAAGGTCATGTCCTTCGGCGTCGCGATCTTCCAGATCATGGTTTTGGATATCATCTTCTCACTGGATTCGGTGATCACCGCCGTCGGCATGACCCAAGACCTGCCGGTGATGATTACGGCTGTGGTTATTGCCATCATCGTCATGATGGTCGCCTCGGGCCCCGTTTCCGATTTTATCGAAACCCACCCGACGACGAAAATGCTGGGGCTCTCATTTCTCTTGCTGGTCGGCATGGCGCTGATCGCCGACGGGTTTCATTTCCACATTCCGCGCGGCTATCTGTATTTCGCCATCGCGTTTTCGGCATCCGTTGAAGTGCTGAATGTGATCACCGACCGGCGGCGGCGGCGCAAAAAGGCTCAGTCCGGTTCCTAAGATTGTTCGGCAGCGGCCAGGGATGATCGCAACAACAGGCACAACGGCAAGGCCAGCATGACCATTGCCGCCAGCGCGGCGACCGCCGCTTCCAGGCCCCAGGTATCGCTGACCACGCCGAAAATGAACGGCGAGGCGACACCGGCGCCAATGCCCAACGTATAGAACAGGCCGAAGGCCCGGGCCTGGCGATCCGGGTCGATGAAATCACCGATGGTGCCGTAAAGCACCGAAGACGTGCCGTTAAGCGCAATGCCCAGCAACGGCAGCAAGATCAAAGCGGGCACCAATGGCGCCGCGATCACCGCGAATATGAGCCCGGTGGTTGCCAACTCGGTTCCGACGACGGTTCGCAGAATGCCGATCCGCTCGGCGGCCAACCCGCATATGAGTTTGCCGGCCGCGCCGCCGGCAAACACCAAGGCCAAGGCGAACCCGACGGCCTCCGTTTCGGCTCCTTTACCAATCAGCAGAAACGGCAGAAACGTCAACAAGCCCAAGCGCGAACCGCTGTCGATAACGCCGATCGCCGCCAAAATGGAAAACCCGCGCCGGTCGCGAATTCCCCAACCAGCAGGCTTTTCACCGGCGGCGGATTTCTCCGGGCCAGAACGCGCCACCGCACCACCGGCTTTGATCCGATGCAAAAAAATGTACAGCCCCAGCGCCGCGACCAAACCGACGACGCCGTATCCGAAAGAGCCGTAGCGCCACCCGACGGCAGCGGCGATGGCGGCAACCGATGCCGGGATGGCGATTTTTCCGAGATCGCCGGTAAAGTTATACGTGCCGAGGGCGGCCCGGCGGCGTCCGCCTTCATAGGCCCGCGACACCAGGGCCGAGGCCAGGGGATGCTGCGTACTGCAGCCGATTCCGGTGATAAATAAACACACGGCCAGACCGGCGAACCCATCGGCGAAGGCCAGCCCCATGAAACCCAAGCCCGCCAGGACCGTGCCAAGCGCCAGGACGGCGCGCTCACCGACCCGTTCGGCCAGATAGCCCGCCGGCACCTGGAAAGCCGCCAACCCGGTGGAAATGCAGGATTTCAGCAACCCGACTTCCGCATGCGAAAGTCCGAGACCAGACGCCCACAGCGGCAGAAGGACGTATACCGTATCCGTGAATCCGTCATGAATAAAATGCGCAAAGCCGCTGACCGAAAGGATTTTTCGGCGTCGGGAACCGTCTGCGGTGTCTGGTGCTGTTGGCATGGTTGGCGAAGTTTACGCGATGCTTTATTATTGGTCTAATCGATAAATTTAATTATTGATTGGATTATCCTATGTATGAGACATGGCTGCGATCCTTTCACGCCGTTGCCCGTCATCAGGGGTTCACGGCCGCGGCAAAAGCCCTCAACCTGAGCCAGCCGACCTTGACCGAACAGGTCAAGGCGTTGGAGGCAAAATTCGGCATTGAATTGTTCCATCGGCGCGGCCGCACCGTCCGATTGACCACGCACGGGCAATCGCTTTACGGCATAACCCAGGGCATGGCGGGACACCAGGAAGAAGCCCTGAGGTTTCTGGATGCCGCCGCCGAAGCGCCGGGCGGACGCTTCGCCATCGGCAGCGTCACGCCGTATTACGTCATGCGACCGATCAACGGCTTTCAAACCCGGTTCCCTCACGTGGAAACGGCGCTGACCGTCGACCACCGCCGGGAAATTATCCTGGGCCTTTTGGATTTTCGTCTCGACGTCGCCGTGATCGGCCGCGCCGAGCCCGACACGCGGATCACCAACACCAAGCTGGGCGACCGCAGCGTCGAAATTTTACTGCCTGTGAATCACACGCTAGCGCGCCGCAAACGCTTGAGGATGCGGGACTTGGACGGCCAAACAATGGTCCTTCGCGAAGAACAATCGACGACGCGGCTGGCCTTCGAACGCGCCGCACGCAAGGCTGGCATAAAAACCGTCGCGGCCATGGAAATCGACAACCGCGAAGCCATTCGCGAAGCCGTCGCACTGGGCATGGGTTTCGGTTTGGCGACGCTCGACGAAACGCTGCCGCGCGACCGCCTGTGCAGCCGGCCGATTGCCGACGCGGATTTGCGTGTTGAGCTACATGTGGCATGCCTGAAAAACCGCGCCCAGCGGCCGTTGATCGCGGCGTTCTCGGAAATCGCCACGGCGCTCGGCGGCCTGGTTTAAAGTTTTTGCGGGGGCTTCTTCGCTTCGCACTTATCAGGCACGGCAATCTCGGCTAAATTAAAACTGAAATGCGCAATCGCAAAACCATCATGAAATTTGCCGCGGTCTTTGCCGTGGTACTCTCGGGCGGATTTTCGGGCGGGTTTTCGGGGCCGTCAGGCGCTGCCGCCGAAGAGCCGCTTCGCCTGCTCTATCAGGACCGGCCGCCCTATTACGTGACCAGTCCGAACGGCACGGTCGGCGGCCTTGTTTCCGGGGTTGTGGCGCAGGCCCTTAGCGATGCCGGCATGACCTTCCAATGGCTGATCCGGCCGGGCAAGCGACAGATCGAGACGATACGTCAGAATAGGGCGCCGGTCTGTTCCCCCGGCTGGTTCAAAAAGCCGGAACGCCAAGCTTTCGCCAAGTTCAGCGCCATGGTCTACCAGGACCGCCCCCAGGTCGTGATCATCCGGTCGACGGATTTGCATGACATTAATTACCCGACATTGGCGGCGTTATTTGCTGATCGGCGTTATACCTTCGGGGCGAAATTGGCCTATTCCTACGGCGCCGCCGTCGACCGTCTGATCACCGAGACCAAACCGGCGATCCAACGCACACCGCAAGACGTCCAGGGCATGGTCCGCATGCTGATCGGCCGGCGTTTCGACTACATGCTGGCCGCGCAAGAGGAATTCAAAAGTTTGCAGGCCGATCTGCCGACCGTGTCCGATTCCATTTCGGCCCTTCAGATGCAGGACATCCCGGCCGGCAACAAACGTTATCTGATGTGTTCAAAAAAAGTCAGCGACGACATCCTGCGCCGCTTCAACAAGGCCCTGGCCGACCTTGCGGAATAGCCCCGCACATCGATCATTTGATGCGCCGCCTTTCCGCAATGCATGACCAACTACCTGCCCAAACCCTCTTTCAAGGCATCCCCGACCTGCGACGGCGTCGCCAGCACATTGACACCGGCCGCTTCCAGCGCAGATTTCTTGGACGCATAGGTGCCCTTGTTGCCCATGACGATGGCGCCCGCATGACCCATCTTCTTGCCCGGCGGGGCGGCGCCGCCGGCGATAAAGGCGGCGATGGGTTTCGACATGGTCGCCGCATAATCAGCCGCCGCCTCTTCCATGGCGCCGCCGATCTCGCCAACCATGGCAATGGCCTCGACGCCCTCGAAGTTGTCCAGCGCTTCCAGGGCGTCGCGGGTCGTCGTGCCGATGATGGGATCACCGCCGATGCCCAGGAACGCCTTGATGCCGAACCCGGCGGCGGTGATGTTCTGACACATGAGTGTCGCCAGGGAGCCGGAGCGCGAGACAACGCCGACGGAACCGGCCTGAAAAATACGCTCATTGAAGGCCGGCATGAAGCCCAGAAAGCATTCGTCCACCGTCACCGTCCCCGCCGTGTTGGGGCCGATGATCGTCGTCCCGGCTTCCTTCGCCGCGGCCATGAAATACATGACATCCTGGACCGGGATGTGTTCGGTCAGGCAGACAATCAACTGGGCGCCGGCCTGGATGGCATCCAAGGCGGCGGCCTTGACGCCCAGCGGCGGAATAAACATCACCGTCGCATCAACACCCCCGAGGTTCTTGGCGTCCTTGGCCGCATCAATGGCACTGGCGTAGACCGGCACGCCGCAATGTTCGGTGCCCGCCTTCTTCGGATTGACGCCGCCGATAATGTTTGTGCCGTATTCCTGCATGCGCTCGGTCCAGAAGGTGCCCTGCTTGCCGGTGATTCCCTGCACCAAAACCCGATGTTCGCGTCGGCAGATATGCATCAGGCCGCTCCTTTATTGGCGGCATCGGCCGCAGCTTTGCAGGCCGCATCCATGTTGGGCAACGGATCCATGTCCAGTTTTTCCTTCAGCATGGCAATGGCTTCCTCGTCGCCGGTGCCGGCGATGGAGAAGAACACGGGGAAATCCGGTTGCACCTCGTCCCAGGCCTCCAACAGTCCGCCCATCATCACGTCGCAGCGCGCGAAGGCACCGCAGAAGTTGACGACCAGGCTTTTCACGCCGGGTTTTCCCAGCACCATCTGCAGGGCCGCCTTGCCCTTGGTATAGGCCTCGCCGCCAATCTCGCAGAAGTTCGCCGGCCGGCCGCCGTAGTGGCGGACCACGTCCATGGTGGTCATGGTCAGCCCGGCGCCGTTGGCCAGCACGACCACATTCCCGTCCAACTCGATGTACTTGATGCCGTGACCCTCGCCGACGGTCTCCAGGCCCGTCAGCTTATCCGGCGTGCCCTTCGGCGCCAGGTCCGGTTGGCGCTTGATGCCGCTGTCGTCCATAACGAACTTACAATCCAGCGCGACAACGTCGCCGGAGCCGGTGACGATCAGCGGGTTGATTTCCAACAATTCGGCGTCGTTCGTGGCGTAGGCATCGTAAAGCTTCACCAACACCTCGGCGACGGCATCATTGGCGCCACTCAGGTCCAGGCCATCGACCAGCACACTGGCGGCATCCTTGGCAAACCCATGGCGCACATCGACCGACGACTTGCGCAGTTTCTCCGGCGTGTCTACGGCGATCTCTTCAATATCCATACCGCCTTCCGTGGAGAACATAACCACCGGTCCCTTGCTTTCGGGATCGTTCAGGACGGCTGCGTAGAACTCGCGCGCGATGTCTGACTTGGCTTCCACCAGAACTTTCTCAACCGTGTGTCCAGCGATCTCCATGCCGATAATCTTCTCGGCGTGTGCCCGCGCCGCGTCGGCCGTATCGGCCAGTTGAATGCCGCCGGCCTTGCCGCGCTTGCCCGTCGGCACCTGGGCCTTGATCACGCAAGGACCGATGGCCTCCGCAGCAACGGCGGCTTCGTCGGGTGTCATCGCCAACTGGCTGACCGGCACGGCAATTCCAGCCGCCGCCAAGACTGGCTTGGCGGCATACTCTTCGAAATTCATGACGTTATTTCCCGACCTTGGCCCAGTGCGCACCAAAAAGAGCTTCCTCGGACGGCTTGTCCTCGGGGATGGTGTGCACAAGATGCGTGATATTGAGGAAGTTTTTGTAATTCAGATTTTCCGAAATGGAGTTCCCGGCCCAGGTCCCGCATCCCATGGACAGAGTAAAGTTCAGGCCGTTGTCGAAACTGCCGCCATTGCCGAATGTATGCGCCTGATTGACCAAGACGCGGACGACGCGCAGGTCGGCGGCCAATTCAGCGGCATGGGCTTCGTCCTTGGTGTGGATACCGACCGAATGGCCCATGCCGACAAAATCCAAGACGTTCTGGACATGCGCCTTGGCCGCCGCGAAATCCTTGGCCCGGTAGACGGTGAGCACCAAAGAGAGTTTCTCGTCGGACAGCGGATGGTCCTTTCCGGCTGCGTTCTCGTCTTCAACCATGAAGAACTTCGCCGACTTGGCGTCATCGGCAAGACCGCAGTTCTCGGCCAGGACATCGGCGTCCTTGGCGATGACATGGCGGTTCAAGTGTCCGTCGACCCAAAGCGTGTCCAACACCTTCTGCTTTTCCGCCGCCGTGCAAAGATAGCCGCCGGCGTCCTTGAGCGCCTGAATGGCGTCATCGTAAACGTCGTCAACAATGGTCACCGAATTTTCCGACGAACACGACGTCGCGTTGTCGAAGCATTTCGACATCATGATCTTGTTTGCCGCGTCGGCCAGATCGGCGGTGGCGTCGATAATCACCGGCACATTGCCCGCCCCCACACCGATGGCCGGCGTCCCCGACGAATAAGCGCGCTTCACATTGTTCTGGGAGCCCGTCACGACCACCAGATCGGCCTGGTTCATGAGTTCCTGGGTCAGTGCCTTGTTCACCGGCGACGGCAAAACCTGCACCAAATCTTCCGGCGCACCGATTTTTTTCAACTCGGCGCGCATGTAGTCGACGGTCAGGGTTGTCGTCGACAGACCGGCTGGACTGGGCGCGACAACGACCGCGTTGCGGCCCTTGACGGCCATCATCGCCTTGTTGACGGGCGTCGCGGCCGGATTGGTGCTGGGCGCCACGGCGGCGACGACACCGACCGGCTTGGCATATTTGACCAACCCCTTTTCCGGCAGTTCCTCGATTATACCGACGGTCTTGACCCGCATGAGGTCGCGCAGACACCCAAAGGTCTTGCGGGTGTTCTTGATGACCTTGCTTTCAACATGGCCAAGGCCTGTATCGCGGACCGCCATTTCGGCCAAGGCCCGCGCCCGTGCCGGCTCATAGATGGACCAGGCCAAGGCCGTCACGGCTTCGTCGACGTGGGCTTGGTCGGCAGCCTCGAAAATTTCCATGGCGGCCCGCGCCTTGATCATCAATCCCTCGATGACGGCTTTCGGATCCGGCGTTTCAAGGGTTTCCTGGACGGCGGCGGTTTGGCTCATTGGTTTGTTCTCCTCAAAAATAATTCAGGCCCGATCCGTGGTAACGCCTGCCTCGATGTTGGCAGCGGCATCGGCGCTGGGGTCCTGAAGTTCAATGATGTGTTTCTGAAGCGTTGCCGCCACGGCGCGCATGGTTGGCAGATGGGTTTCCGCCTCGGCAATATTCATGCGCGCCTCCGGCGCGTGCACGGCCAAACCGGCAACGACCCGCCCTTCACCGTCGTACACCGGGACGGCCAGGGCAATCAGGCCTGAGACATTTTCAGATCTGTTGGTGGCATAGCCATGGCGGCGAATAGTCTTCAGTTCGCCTTCCAAAACCGCCGGATCAATGATCGTTTGGTCAGTCAGCGACGGTAGCGGCGCGGCCTCAATCAGGCGCCGCCGGGTGCGGCTTGGCAGGTGCGCCAACAACAACTTTCCGATTGCCGTGGCATGCACCGGCACCCGCGATCCCGCCTGCAACTGCAGCCGCAGAGGCCAATCGCATTCGACCCGGTCGATATAGACGATTTCATCGCGGTCCAGAACGCCGATGTTGCAGGTTTCACCCACATTAGCGACCAAATCCTTCAACACGGCGCGCATGGGTGCCATGCGCCATGCAACGCCAATGGCATTCAGGCTGAGCCGTACCATGCGCGCGCCGACGGTGAAATGATCGCGGGCGAAATCTCGGCGGATTATGTCCAGATCTTCCAACTGGCGGACTACCCGATGCACGGTCTGGCGCGGCATATCCAAGGTTGCGGAAAGTTCGGCCAGGCCCATGGGGGTGTCCGTGTCGAACAGCACGTCCAAAATCAACACCGCCTTTTGTAACGCCGAGCCGCTTTCCTTGGCTGTATCAGGCATCGTTGGTTTCCGGTCTTTGGTGAAGCATGCTAAACAGGATCATGAGGGCGCACTTTATAGATAAATCGACGAAATTCAAATAATTTTACCTAATTTGTCCCTTTTTTTAGATATTTGCATTTCATTCTGACCCTTATGGCTTGAGGATACTGCCCGTGACCACGCGATTTGCACTTCTGCTGACGGCTGTATTTATTGCCGTATGCCCGGTTGCCGGCCAGGCGCAGAGTCCGTGTGCGGCACCGGCCGCAGTCTGCGCCGCCGCCCAAAGGGTGTTTTCCATCGCGTCTTTTGACCCCGCCGCCAGCGCCGTGCTCATCGCGCCGGGGCTGTTGGTGACGAATCGCCACGTGATTGCCAATCATCCCAACGCCGCGATCATCAAACGCGATGGCACCCGGCTAACCGCCCGGGTGGTGCCGACCAACTACCCGGGCGATCTGGTGCTGCTGCGGGCCGACGGCCTGACATCATCGCAGCCGCTGCCCCTGGCCGCCGCCCCCAGCGCCGAAACGGCGCTTCACGCCATCGGCCACGATGTCGGCCGGCAAACGATCCGGGTCTACGTCAAGGGTCACGCCATCCGCACGCCGGCGCCGGACAAACCGCTGGCCCGCCTGCATCACACGGCGCGCTCGCAGCCCGGCAACAGCGGCGGCGCCCTGGTCAATGCGCAAGGCCATCTGGTCGGCATCGTCACCGCCGGCGGTGAAGGCCGCCACGATGCCATTCCGGCGACCGAGATCGCGCGGCTCAAGGATCGTTCCGGTCCGGCGCATCGTGATGTCCATGACCGGATCGGACTCGCCTACCGCCAGTGCATGGCCGCCACGGATGCCGCCGGCGCCAACCGCCGGGCGATGACGCCGAAACAAGCCGATTTCATGATTGAGCGCTGCCAGGCATCGAACAACCGCCAGCTTATTGACCTGGCCGCGCAGGCGCTGGGCAAGCGGGGCCGGTACAAACAATCCGTCGACCTGTTTGAGGCCGCCATCGCCCAGGACCCGAACGCAGTGAATTCGCGCTTGGGCCTTGTCGTCTCACTTCATCTGGCGCGGCGCTACACCGACGAGGTGCCACACCTCAAGGAACTCATCAAGGCGCTGCCCGCCGATCTCCAGGTCCTGCGTTTCGCCATCCAAGCCGGCACCTGGGGCGAGGCGCCGGAATTGGCGGCAACGGGCATGTCGCTGCTCAAGACCCACCACCCAAAATTGGCGCCGCTGGCGAAACGCTTCATGCAGACGCCACCGCCGAAACGCCGCCCCTAGGGTCCGCGCCAGGTGCCCGGCCCGCGGGCTTGATCGTGCTGACGTTGTTTCCAGGTTTATCGACGCGGCATATACGGATATGCTGGATTTCGGCAATATCTTATGGACCTCAAGCCAGACGCAGACTCGGCCGATGACCAGTTGCGAAGTTTTTTCTGGAAGCATGAGATCAGGAGCCTGATGGGCCAGGATACGAAGACGCAGGACGATCTCGGAATTTTCGCCCGCGGCGCCCTGGACCCCTTTCGGTCGCGCCTGTGTTGGCAGGTGTCGGGCTATATATTCGCCGCCATCATCGTCATCGAAATCCTCATTCTCATCCCGTCCTATATGCGCCGCGAAGCTGAACTGCTGGCCCACAAGGAAGACGTGGCCTTGAGCGCGGTGCGCGCTCAATACGCTGAAAAAGCCCACGCACCGGCCGGACCACAAGACACCGGCTCTGCCGGAAACGACGGCCGGGCCGCCCAATTCGACGCCGCGGCCAAGGTCATGGCCGCAGCCAAGGCCCTCGGCATCAGCTTTTTATCTTCGGACGGACGACGTTTTCACAGTGTCGGCGAACCGCCCGACGTCGCCAAATTGCCAGCTCCCATTGACGGCAGTCTGCGGCATTGGCCGGCGGTCGGAAATCGCTTCGATGTGGGGTGGAGCGCCGGTACCCACGGATTTCCTTGGACCATCATCATGCGCCTGGACACTAGCGATATCGCCGAGGACCTCAGAGCCTACGTCATGCGGATCGTCGGTCTCATATTGACCATTTCTTTGTTCATCACCGCCGTCACCATGCTTGTTCTGTGGCCGTTGGTGTTGCGTCCGATCCTCTGGCTTGCTGATCAACAGGCCCAATTGGCGGACGATTTTTCCAATACTCAACTACCGTCAGGACAGCTCGCCCGAACCGATGAAATGGGCCTTCTTTACCGGACATTTCAGGCCATGTTGAAACAGATCACCGGATCGGTCTCGGATATCAACGCGGCAAAAAGAGATCTGGAATTTGAGGTTGCCGACCGGACCCGGGAACTACAGGTAAGTGAGAGCCGGTTGGCCGCCATCAACAAGACCGTACCGGCGGGCATCCTGGCGTGGCGGATTGCCGATGGCCATCTAGTTCTCGCCAACGATTTCGCCACCGGGTTTTTCGGCGGCCAGTTGGGGCAGACTTTCGGTGCCTCCTGGCCCAACCGCTTCGCCGACCCGGAGAATTATCAGGACATACTGGTCCATTTCTCGGCCGAGGAATTGATCCGCAACCGGGAGGTCCAACTGATCCGTCCGGACGGCAGCCATGTATGGTGCCTGTTGTCCATGTCGGAAATTACGGCCTCCGGGGATGAATTGTTATTGGTTTCCTTTATCGACATCACCGAACAGAAAAACGCCGAACAGGCGTTGCTGACCGCCCGCGACGAAGCCGAGGCGGCAAACGCGGCGAAATCTGAATTTCTGGCCGCCATGAGCCACGAAATCCGCACGCCCATGAGCGGTGTTATCGGTTTCGCCGATATGCTGCTGGACCGCGATATCGAACCGGACGTCCGCGACAAGGTCATGCGCATCAAGTCGTCGTCCATGGCGCTGTTGCGGGTGATCAACGACATTCTCGATGTCTCCAAGTTGGATGCCGGGAAGATGACGATCGAGAACATCGACTTCCACTTGCCGTCACTGCTCAAGGACGTCATTTCCCTGTTTGAGAATAACCGCCGCCGTGACGAAAACTTGGCGCTGCGTTTGGTTCTGTCAGGCGACCTGCCCGAAACCGTCAACACCGACCCGACCCGGCTTCGCCAAATTCTCATCAATCTGGTCGGCAATGCGGTGAAGTTTACCAATGAAGGCGAGATCTTGATTGAGGCCGCCCGCCGGCAAGCCGATGACGGCCAGGGGGTCCTGCAATTTGCGATTCGGGACACCGGTATCGGCATCGCCGCCGAAACCATTGCCGGGCTGTTCGTCAATTTCACCCAGGCTGACGCCTCCATCACGCGCAAATTCGAAGGCACTGGCCTTGGCCTGGCTATCTGCCGCCGCCTGGTCGACCTGATGGGTGGCGATATTGGTCTGGAAAGCACGCTTGGCGAGGGCACCACGGTTCGCTTTCACATCCCCTATACAGCGGCCACGGAAGAGGTTGAAGAGGCCGCCAAGCCCGTCGCCGTTTCGCACTATGAGACCCGCCGGTCGCTGCGCATTCTTGCCGCCGAAGACAACCGCATCAATCAACTGATCATTCAATCGCTGATGGAATCCCAGGGCCACCACATCGACATCGCGGCCGATGGCGCCGCCGCGGTGGCCGCCCACGAAGCTGGCGTTTATGACCTCATATTAATGGATGTCCGCATGCCCGAGGTCAGCGGCCCCGACGCGACGCGCACCATCCGCAAGTTGCCGGGCGACAAATCGAAAATTCCGATCATCGCCGTGACCGCCGATGCGGTGAAGGAAAACATCCAGGGATATTTCGATGCGGGGATGGACGCTTGCGTGACCAAGCCGATCGACCGGGGCCATTTGCTGGCCGCCATCAATGAGGTGATGGCCGAGGAAATTCATAGGGCCGTCGCCGGGGAATAGTCGCCGGCGCCAAAAAAGCCGCCGGGAGCGGACCCATACCGCACCCGGCGAGTAACCTCCGAGGGAGAGACCGAGGAGGGCGAAAAAATCTAGCGCTTCGTCGACAACATCTGGTCGGCCGTCGACATGACCTTGGAATTCATGGAATACGCCCGTTCCGCCCGGATCAGGGCGGCGACTTCCTCGATGGCGTTAACGTTCGACGCCTCGACAAAACCCTGCATCACCGACCCGGCGCCGTTCAGGCCGGGATTATTGATCCCTGCGGCGCCTGAGCGGTTAGTCGCGACAAACAGATTGTCGCCAACCGCTTCCAAGCCGCCCGGGTTCGGAAACAGGGCCAACTGAATTATGCCGACATTGATCGGCCCGTCCGTGCCGGCGATCTTCGCCTGGACATTGCCGTCGGCGCTGATCGTGACAGTCGTGGTGTTCGGCGGCAGCACGATGCCCGGCTGCACCGGGAACCCGTCGTGCGTGACCAGCGTGCCGGTTTCGCTCTGCTGAAAGGCGCCGTCGCGGGTGTAACCGGTCTCACCGTTGGGCAGTTGCACCTGGAAGAAGCCATCGCCCTGGATCGCCAAATCAAAGGAGCCGCCGGTCTGTTTATGGACGCCGGGCTCATTAACCCGGTAGATGGCGGCCAGCTTGACGCCATGGCCGCGGTGTACGCCGCCCGGCACCGTGCCGCCGACCGGCGACGAAACCGTGTCCTTGCGGGCGTGGTGCTGATAGATCAATTCATTGAATTCAACGCGGCGTTTTTGATAGCCGAAGGTGTTCATGTTGGCGAGGTTATTGGCAACCACCTCGGTACGGCGTTGCTGTGCCATCATGCCCGCGGCGGAAATTTGAAGCGCATTCATAATCTAGGTTCCACTTTTCCCGTTCCAGTCCCCAGGCCGTCCGAAGTTTTCTTCGTCACGGTTCTGGCTGCCCTATGCAATGCAGGCTGCATGCCAAGTTAAAATCGTTTTGTATCAATTACTTACATTCTCGCATGCGCCCCGGAGACCGATAATTTCCGGATGATCGGCAGGTTTTGCCGGGCGTGCCGGCCGCAATGCGCTATACCTGAGGAAACCGGTAAGGAGAGACCCATGCTGACCACCCACACCCCCGCCGCCATCTCACCGCCGTCATCGGCCTACGCGCACGGCGTTTCCGCCCCCACCGAAGCGCGCTGGCTGCACGTTTCCGGCCAGGTCGGTTTGAATGACGACGGCTCCCTGGCCGGTGACGCCGCCGCCCAAATGAAGGCCTGCTGGACACGGATATTCGCGGTCCTGGAAGACGCCGGCATGAACAAGGACAATATCGTCAAAGTCACCGCCTTCATTACCGACGCGGCGCTTGTCGGCACCTACCGCGAGGTCCGCGACCGGTGCATGGACGGCCATCTTTCGGCATCAACGCTGCTGGTCGTCAGCGGCCTCGCCCATCCCGACTGGGTTGTTGAAATCGAGGCCGTGGCCGCCGGCTGAGGTCTACAGGGGCACCTCCGCCAACACCACCTCGGCGTCTTCGCTGGCGGTGATCGTGATGGCGGGTTCTGCGGTGATGGTCACACCGGCGCGCAGCGCGGCCGGCTGACCGTTAATCTCGACGGCGCCTTCCGAGACCACCAGGTAGGCGCCACGACCGTCGGCGAGATTATGCGTTACTGACGTTCCGGCGCGCAAGCGCCCGCCCAGGATCTTCGCGTCTTGATGGATCAACAGGCCACCGTCGGCGCCCGGATCACCGGATGCCAGGACCGGCAGGCTGTCGGTTACCTGCTCCTTCGGAAACTTGCGCGCGTCCCAGCGCGGCTCATGGCCCCTGGCATCCGTATGAATCCAAATCTGGAATAGGGTCGTCGGCTCGTCCTCTTCGTTCCTTTCCGAGTGCACGATCCCGGTACCGGCACTCATGACTTGGACGTCGCCGGCTTCGGTGCGGCCCTTGTTGCCAAGGCTGTCCTCGTGACTGATGGCGCCACTGCGCACATAGGTGATGATTTCCATGTCCCGATGCGGATGCGCGTCGAACCCCGTGTGGGGTTGGATGGTGTCGTCATTCCAGACGCGCAGCGCGCCGACACCCATGCGCTCCGGGTCGTGGTAGTGGGCAAAACTGAAATGGTGCTTAGCGTCGAGCCAGTCCATCTTGGCCGCGCCCAGGTCCTCGAACGGTGTAACGGTGATCATGGTTTGGTTCCTTTCTTGTTCTAGAGATGGCCGCGGCCGTGTGGCGCGTCCAGATTGACCTCCGGCCCGACCGGCACGATCCCCTTCGGGTTCACGGAGCGGTGCGAGCCGTAGTAATGCGATTTGGTGTAAGGAATATCGACGGTTTCTTTGACGCCGGGCACTTGGTAAAGCTCGCGCAGATAGCCGGGCAGGTTGGCGAAATCGATCAACCGTTTGCGGTTGCATTTGAAGTGGCCGACGTAGACCGGGTCAAATCTGAGTAGCGTCGTGCACAGCCGCCAATCGGCCTCGGTGATGCGCTCACCCATGAGGTATCGGTTGGTGCCGAGCCGTTCGTCCAGATCGTCGAGCGTGTCGAACAGGGCCGTGACGGCCTCTTCATAGGCCTCTTGCGTCCCCGCGAAGCCGGACCGATAGACGCCGTTGTTGACGGTCCGGTAGATGACGTCGTTGAGGGGGTCGATCTGAGCACGCAAGTCTTCCGGATAGAAGTCTCCCGGCGCCGCCCCCAAGTCGTCAAAAGCCGCGTTGAACATGCGGATGATTTCCGCCGATTCATTGCTGACGATGGTGCCGCGTTGCTTGTCCCAAAGCACCGGCACGGTGACGCGGCCTGAATAGGTGGGATCAGCCTTGGCGTAGACTTCATATAGGTAACGCGCAGCGTTTATGGGATCGGCGCCGTCGCCCAGTTCCCAGCCGTTTTCCAGCATCAGGGCGTCCACGTAAGAGACGGAAATTATCGCCTCCAGACCCTTCAGCTTGCGGAAGATCAAGGTCCGGTGCGCCCACGGGCAAGCCAGGGACACGTAGAGATGATAGCGCCCGGCTTCGGCCGGAAAACCGCCCTCGCCCGCTGGACCCGGCGCGCCGTCGGCCGTGATCCAGTTACGGAATGAAGACTCCTTGCGGACAAAGCGGCCGCTTTTGGTCTTCACATCAACGCTGTCATCCTGCCACTGACCTTCAACAAGCCTGCCCATGATATGTCTCCTTCGCTTCCGCCGCCCTACGCGGCGTCGGCCATCGATGTGGTGGCGATGGCGTCGATCTGGGCTTCCGCGGCGCGAACCCCGGCCTCGCCCATGGCGACACCTTCGGCATTGATGAAGGTTACGTCATCCAGACCGACAAAAGCCAAGACGGTTTTCAAATACGGCACCTGGTGATCCAGAAAGCTCATCGGTCCGGCGTCGGAATAGTCGCCGCCGCGGGCCGTCACCACATAGACTTTCTTGCCCTTCAACAGGCCTTCCGGGCCGTTTTCCGTGTATTGAAAAGTCCGGCCGACGCGGGCGATCTGATCGATCCAGGCTTTCAGGGCCGAGGGCAGGCCGAAATTGTGCATGGGCGTGCCCAGAATGATCACGTCGGCGGACTGCAACTCGTCAACATAGGTATCGGACGCCCGCAGCAATTCGTTCTGCGCATCTGAGCGGGCCTCGGCCGGCGTATAAAAAGCCCCGATGGTCGGTTGATCGAGATGCGCCGGCGGCGCCGCGCCAAGATCGCGGGCAACCACTGTGGTATTTGCGAAGGTTGTCGAAAGTGCATCGGCCAAGCGGTTCGCAAGGCCGGTGCTGGTCGAGCCGTCACGGTTCGGGCTGGCGGTAATAGTCAAAATGCGGGTCATATTCTGTCTCCTTTAGGCGCCCCAAGGCGCGGGTTGATCTGTTGCGAAACAACCTAAGCGCCTTGCTTAGTGAAGACAATTAGGGTATTTGGAACATGATTGTTTCTTTATTTCTACAATTAGGCATAAAAATGGATCATCTCGCTGGCATTGCCGTGTTTTCGCGGGTTGCCGAACGCGGCAGTTTCACCGCCGCAGCGCGCGATTTGGGCTTATCGAAATCCGCCGTCAGCAAGCAGGTGGCGCGATTGGAGGAACGCCTGGGGGCGCGGCTTCTGCACCGGACGACGCGGCGCCTGCATTTAACGGAAGTCGGCCAGGCCTACTTTGAGCGCGCCCGGCGCATTGTCACCGACGCCGAGGAAGCGGAACTGGCGGTCACCCGCCTGCACGCCGAGCCGCGCGGCACCTTGAAGATTAACGCGCCCATGAGCTTCGGCATCGCTCATCTGGCCCCGGCGATCCCCGAATACATGGCGCTGTATCCGGACGTCCGCATCGATCTGTCCATGAACGACCGCCAGCTGGACCTGATTGAAGATGGCTTTGATTTGGGTATCCGCATCGGCCGGCTGGCTGATTCGTCGCTGATCGCGCGCCGCCTGGCACCGTGCCGGTTGGCCGTCGCGGCAACCCGGGCCTATTGGGATAAGCACGGCCGGCCCGATCATCCCCGCGACCTCGCCGATCACGCCTGCATGGTCTATGACCATCTGGCCGCGCCCGGTGATTGGACTTTTCAGGAAGACGGCGTTGACTTCAGCATCCGGGTCGACGGTCCCTTGAAGTCAAACAACGGCGAGGCCCTTTTAGCCGCGGTTCTAGCTGGCCAAGGCGTCATCCTGCAGCCAACCTTCCTGTGCGGGCCGGCAACCTGCGGCGGCCAACTTGAAGAGGTTTTGGCCGGCTATACGCTCACCGACATCTTCGTCAACGCGATCTGGCCCGGCAACCGGCATCTATCCGCAAAAGTCCGCACCTTCGTTGATTTTTTGGTCCAGCGCTTTGGCCCGGTGCCCTATTGGGATGTGCCCATTAGTCCCGCTGATAGACAATCCGCAGTTTGAACGCCGGATCATTGTGGGGGTGGCCCATATTTGTGAACACGGCCGTGTCATTCTTCAACAACAGGACCTCCTTCATGGCGCGGACCTGATTGGTATCCAATTCGAATGCCCCTTGAAAGGTATTGAGGATCGAGCTTTCGCCGCCGCGTAACTCACCATCGGCCAACGAAACGTCATAAAGATTAGCAAAAACGGCCAGCTTTTGTCCGACCGACAATTCCCGCGCCACCTGATTGGCAAAGGTCTCCACCTTTACCGTTCGGGAATGGGTGAACGCCGCTTTGACCATCAGCTTCAGCTGATCGGAGGAAATTTCCTTCATACTGACGTGCTTGTTCAAAATCGCCAACAGCTTGGCACGTTCTTCCGCGGAAACTTCGCCGTCACCTTTCATCAGATAAGCCAGCGAAACCACCAACATTTCTATAGGCGTCATGATCTTCCTTCCTTCCACCAAGCGCCCATGAGAACCAACAAGACGCCCAGCATGAACAGGATCGGCGGCACCAGTGGAAACTCGGCAACGCCGGTGACAACATAGGCGTTATTCTCGATCAAGCCCAGCCAGCCCTTGCCGGCACGATCACGATTCGCCCGCACCTTGCGCAAATCCGGCAGGCCGTCGCGCACCCATTGGACGCCGCCGCCCGTCGCGTCAGACAGCGGAGTCAGCATCGCCGCCGTCGCTCTCAAGTCGGCGAATTCCAGCGGGTTCAACGATCCGGCAGCGGCCAAGGCCTCGCGTTCGCCATCGCCGATGCGGTAGAGCCCGGCCTCCTCGGCCGGCACAATCAGTTCGGCAACGCCGGTTTTTGCCGTCGTCACGTCGTGGCGCTGGACCTCGCCGCTGGGTGTCGTCACGGTAATCTCGGCCGGCGCGTCGCGCAGGCTGCGCCGGGTGACGTGTAGTTTGCCGTCGCGGACCTGGGCGCGCAGGCCTTCCTCTTCCAGATCCGGCTCTTTCATCAGCCAATGGGCCAGCCGGCGCATCAATTCGGCATGCGGTCCGCCGCCCTCAAACCCCCGAGCCCACAACCAGATGTGATCGCTGAGCATGGCTGCAACCCGGCCTTCGCCGGCCCGGTCCAGAACCAACAGCGGCCGCGCCCCCGGGCCTTCCATCAGGGTATGCCCGGCGCGGGCCGCCGCTTCGACCTGCCGGAACCAGCGTCCCCAGCTGCCGGTACCGCGGTTGGCCCGGCTGGCCTCGGCCTTTGGCAAAGCCGCCGTCACCGGATGACGTCCGCCGACCTCCGTCACCTTGGGCCGGTAACCACCCTCCACGACCTTGCCGGTCGGGGCCGCCGGCAACAGCTCACCCAAGGGCGTGTTGAACAGGCTGCGTTCCTTTGCATATTCCGGTCCGACAGCCAGCAGCAAGGCGCCACCTTCGCGCACATAGCCGATAATGTTGCGCAAGTAAGACGGCGGCAGCACGTCGCGCACCATATAGCGGTCAAAGACCACCAGATCGAACTCCTTGATCTTGACCTCGAACAGCTCACGGGTCGGGAAGGCGATCAGGGAAATCTCATTGAGCGGCGTAAAATCATCCTTTTCCGGCGGCCTGAGAATGGTGAAGTGGACCAGGTCAACGGCCGGATCGGACTTCAGAAGGTTCCGCCAAACCCGTTCGCCGGCGTGCGGTTGACCGGAAACCAACAGCACCCGCAGACGTTCGCGGACGCCGTTGATGGTCACCAATGAGCGGTTGTTGACGGTCGACAATTCGCCCGGTGTCGCCGCCACCTCCAAGGTCAGCACCGTCGGCCCCGCGTGGGTCAGCGGCACCTTGAAGGAATCCGTGCGGCCGACGGCAATCTGCGCCGTCCCGATGACCTTGCCGCCTTCCTTCAGGGTGACCCGGGCCAACTTGTCCAAGCCGCCGCCACCACGGGAGTCCAGGGGGCCGACCCGGTCCTCGACCCGGTAGGCGATGGTTGCCTCCTGGCCGACCAGGCCATAGGCCGGCGCCTTTTCAATGATCAGGCGCCGATCGACCTCGTCGCGCGCGCCGGTGACCAAAACGTGGATCGGGGCGCCGGTCGCCTCGACCTCCTTGGCCAGGGCGTCGTCGTGAATCTGGCCATCGGTGACGACAATGGCACCGGCGACGCGTTGACGGGGAATACCGCCGAGCGCCCGACGCAACGCGCCCATGAGCAGGCTGCCCTCGCCGTCCGCCTGGCCGGCGCCGGCGACCGCGTCGCGCAATTCAACTTCGCGTACATCCAGGTTTGGCATGGCGCCGAAACGCTGGCGCAGGTGCGCCAAGGCGGCGGCGGTCTCGGCCGGGCGGTCGCCGACCTTCTGGCTGGCCGTGCGGTCGATGACCACGGCAACCACGTCCGACTGCGGTTCGCGCTCCTCATCAACGACGCGCGGATCGAGCAGCATCAAGGTAATTGCCGCCGCCGCAAACATCCGCCAGAGCGCGCCGGGGCCGGCCCGCCACGCCATGACCCCGCACAGGATCAAGGTGACGGCGGCGAACCCACCAATCAACGACAGCGGCAACTGCGGCGAAATTTCGATCACACCGTTCATTGGCCAAGTCTCTGAATAATCGCCGGCATGTGCACCTGATCGGCCTTGTAGTTGCCGGTCAGGGTATACATGACCAGATTGACGCCGAACCGGTAGGCCATTTCACGCTGCCGCTCACCGCCCGGGACAACCGGAAACAGCGGGTGTTCTTCCGCATCGACGGCCCAGGCGGCGGCCCAATCGTGGCTGCCGGCAATTACCGGGGACACGCCGTCGTTAATCCGCTCCCCGGCCTTTTCGACCCACAGGGCGCCGCCGGTCCAGCGGCCCGGAAATTCCTTCAACAGATAAAACGACCTGGTCAACACGTGGCTACGTGACACCGGCACCAGCGGCGGAATTTCCAATTCCTGCGACAATTGCGCCAACACGCCCGACGACGTGTCGGAGGCTTGATCGCGGGTATCAAATAAGATCGTCCCGCCGTTCCGCAGATAGGCGACAATCCGCGCCGCCGCACCCTGTGGCAAGGTATAACCGGGGATCACCGGCCAATAGAGCAGCGGAAAGAATGATAGATCGTCGACCGCCGGATTGATGCCCTGGGGCGGCCCCAGTTCTGCGGCCGTGCGCCGCCAGAGGATCAGGTTCAGCCCGGTCAATCCGGCGGCACTGATCTCATCGATCCGCCGGTCGCCCGTATAAACATAAGCCAAGCTGGTTTCCAGGCTGTTCTTTTGGGCAAATGCATCGACCGTCGGATTTTGTGACTGAGATTGAGCGCCGGCCTGCGATAGGGGAAGGCTAGCCGCCAAAATGATCAGGCCCGCGCGCAATGCCGGCATGCCGAGCAGACCGCGGATCCACATACTGGCCAGCAGATCAACCAAGAACAGCAACGCTGCGGCGGCCAACAGCCAAGGCTTCAGATCGCGAGCTTCGGAACGCGCATAGGTCCGCCGTTCGACCCCGGCCGGCAGATCACCCAAGGCGCTCAAGGCTCCCATATTTTGTGATAGGTTCAGGGCGCGCCGCGCCGCTTGGGTCCCGTAGTATCCCGGCGGATGCTTCGGCGAGACGCGGGTCTCGGTAAAGGTCTTGCCCGGCACGGCGGTGGCCCCGCCCGGCGGGTCACCCAAGCGGCCGAAGGCGTCGAGCGTACTGATCGGCGGCAGGGGCGCACTGCCGGCACCACTGGCAACACCCTGCGACAGCCGCACCAAACGCTGCAGCATATCAACGAACAGACCCGAGAACGCCAAATCCGACCACTCGGCATTGGCTGTTGTATGAACAAGCACCAGCCAGCCTTGGCCGCGCTTCGCGGCGGTCACCAGGGGCGTGCCGTCACTGAGCCGGGCCCAGGTCTTATCGGCCAGATCAAGCGACGGTTGGGCCAATACCTGGCGGCGAATTTTGACGTCCGGCGGTACCGGTAAGCCGAAGAACGGGCTGATCGCCGGGAACGCCGCCAGGGCTTCCGGTTGGCGCCACGACAGGGCGCCGCCGATGACCCGACCGCCGCGCCTGAGCTGCACCGGCAACAGCGGATCGCGGGCCCCGGCTTCGCGGGCCAGACGCGGCCCGGCAAAGCGCAGCACAATGCCGCCCTTGTCGATCCAGGTCGTCACGCCGGCAGTCTCGGCGTCATTCAAGCGCCCGGGGTCGGCCATGATCATGACCGCCAAATTACGTTTTAATAGGTCTTCAACGCTGCCGCGCCGGACCTCGGCGAAGGGACCAACGGCTTGTCCTAAATAGTGAAGCGCATCCAGCAACGGCTGCGAGGCCTCCGTGCTGACGGCCGTCAGCAATCCGACCGGACGGCGGCGCCAGCGTTCGTCCGTGAGCACCACACCGGCCACCGATTGCGCCCCTATGACTTCCAGCCGGGCCAAGCGGTTGCGCAGTTCGGCCGGCATTTCCAAGCGCCCCGTGGCGATGGCGGCGCCGGCCCTGAAGGCCAACGGCAGGCGCCCCAAAATCTCGCCGTCGTCGGCAACGGCGCGGACCTGAACACCGCGCCCGGCGCTATCGCGGACCCGGCGGGCCTCAATGGCCAGCGCTGCGCCGTCGGCCTCGGGCGGCATCAGGACAATGGGCAGGCGGCCCGGGGCGTCAGTGAAAACGGTGACGGCGCCCAGCTTCCGAAGCTGCTTAACCAATGTGTCCATGCCGACGGTTTCCGCAGCCTTGGCCTTGTCCGCCGACTCGGGACTTGGGCCGACATTGGGGTCCTCGCCGACGCCGTCACTGAGCCAAATCACATCGCCCGGCCGCTGATCGGCGAACGAATCATTTGCCAACAGGGCATTGACCGCGGCGGCACGGTCCGTCGCCCAGGGTTTCGGTTGCAGGCCATCGAACAGGCGCCGCGCATCGCCGGCGCTCATCAGTTGCGGCGGCGCGGCGGCGGCACCCTCCGGCACCGGGGACGTGGCGACAAGCACGGCCGCACGGCCCTGGCGTTCGGCGTGATCAAGAAGGTCACGGATTGCCGATTTCCGGGCCGGCCAGGCGGCGCTGGCAGCCCAGCCGTCATCGACAATCACATATACCGGGCCCTTGCCGAACAGCTGGGTTTCCGCATTCAATAGTGGACCGGCCATACCGATGATAATCAAGCCAGCCAGAACCAAACGCAGCAACAACAGCCAGGGCGGAATGCGCGCCGGACTTTCGCGCTGCGAGGTCAGCCGCTGCAGCAAGACGATGGGCGGGAAAATGATGCGCCGCGGCATCGGCGGCTTCAGGCGCAGCAACCACCAGATCACCGGCAGCGCCGCCAGGCCCGCCAGGGCCCAGGGCACGACAAATGAAAGGGCGCCAACAGTCCACATGATCAGGTATGCACCGATTGGGAAAGTTGCAGATAAAGCGCCATCAACGCCTGTTCGGGCGGGCTATCCGTGCGATGCGTGATAACGCTCCAGCCGAAACGGCCGGCCAGCGCCATCAGACCATCGCGGTGATGCGCCAGTTCGGCCCGGTAATCGTCGCGCAATGAATTGACGTGGGAAATCAGCACTTCGCCCTCATCTTCCGGGCCGTCGAACAGAACCCGTCCGTCGTAAGGCAGGCGTTCCTCGGCCGGGTCCAGAACTTGGACCAGGTGCCCGCGCAGGCCACGGTGCGCAAAACCGTCAACGGTCTCGGCGATCTCGTCCAACGGCGACAGCAGATCACCGACCATGACGATACGGGCATAGCGCGGCAAGGTCTCGGCTTCGGGCAGACTGCCGAGCGGCGTTTGACCGCCTTCAATCATTGACCACATGCGGTTCAGCACGGCGCGGCCGGAGGCCGGCATCATGCCGGTGCCCAGCAGGGCGACACGCTCGCCGCCGCGGATCAGCAGCGACGCCAGGGCCAGCACCAACAAGTCGGCACGCTGGCGCTTACTTTCCAAATTCGGGTCCGACTGAAAATCCATGGACGGCGAGCCGTCGCGCCACAACCAGACACTCTGGGCGGCTTCCCATTCGGTTTCGCGGACGTACACGGGATCGGACTTCGCCGACTGGCGCCAGTCGATCTGCTGTACCGAATCACCGAACTCATAGCGCCGGAACTGCCAGAAAGTTTCCCCCTGACCGACCCGGCGGCGTCCGTGGACGCCTTGCGACACGGTCGACGCGACCCGTTCGGCGGCGACCAACAGCGGTGGCAACGATGTCGCCAACTGTTCGGCACGATGATGTGTGCCGGCTTGCGCGTCTGCGGCCGTCCGCCAGCGCGGTGACATGGCTACTCCTTTGCTCCCGCCGGCCTCAACCGATCCGTTCGCACAGACCGTCGATGATCGAGGTCAGAGTCACGCCTTCGGCGCGGGCCGCAAAGGTCAAGGCCATGCGGTGACGAAGAATGGGATGCGCCAAGGCCAGCACGTCATCGACGCTCGGCGCCAAGCGGCCTTCAATGACGGCCCGGGCCCGAACGCCAAGCATCAAGGCCTGGCTGGCCCGCGGGCCGGGGCCCCAGGAGACGTGCTCGCGGACCGAACTAATATCGGTGGATTCGGGTCGCCCGGCGCGGACCAGGGACAGGATGGCATCGGCAACCTTCTCACCAACGGGCACCCGGCGGACCAGTTGTTGGCCGGCGATCAGCGCCTCCGAACTCATCACCTGACCGGGACGCGCTTCCTCGGTGCCCGTGGTCTTAATCAGAATGTCGCGCTCCGCCGCCAGGTCCGGATAGTCGACATCGATCTGCATGAAAAACCGGTCCAGCTGAGCCTCGGGCAGCGGATAGGTGCCTTCCTGCTCCAACGGGTTCTGGGTCGCCAGCACGTGGAAGGGCGCGGGCAGATCATGATATTCACCGGCCACCGAGACGCGGTGCTCCTGCATGGCCTGCAGCAGTGCCGATTGGGTTCGTGGGCTGGCCCGGTTGATCTCGTCGGCCATCAACACCTGGCAGAATACCGGGCCCTTGATGAACCGGAATGAGCGCCGGCCGGAATCGGATTCTTCCAAGACCTCTGAGCCCAGAATATCGGCGGGCATGAGATCGGGGGTAAATTGAACGCGGCGGCTGTCCATCCCGAAAACCACGCCCAATGTTTCGACCAGACGCGTCTTGCCCAGGCCGGGCACGCCGATCAACAATAGATGGCCGCCGGCCAACAGGGTAATGAGTGTTTCCTCAATCACCTCGTCCTGACCGAAGATGGCGCTGTTGATGGCCTGGCGGGCCGCCGCCAGGTCGCGGCCCAATTTATCGACCGAGTCCAGCAACGCCTCGGAATTGATTAGCTCCTCGGTTTCTTTATCCTTGGTATCGACTGGTGCGCTCACAAGTGAATCTCCCGAGTTTGACGTCATGTGCGAATGAACGTGTTAAGGCGATTATGACCAAAAAACAGCCCGACCTCACCAATTTGTCACAAGGCTCCGTAGAAAGTGATCACGGGAGCCAATCGTTGCAAGGCCCGGCGGGTATTCAGCCGCGCCCCGGCCAGGTTATTTGTGGCGATATCGGCATGCGCATTGATCACCACGGTGTCTGGCATTATCAGGGGTCTCCCATCGCGCGTAAAGAACTGGTGAAACTGTTTTCCACCGTATTGCGGCGCGATACGGATGGTGCCCATTGGCTGATCACGCCGGCTGAGATGGCGCCGGTGCAGGTTGACGATGCGCCCTATCTGGCCGTTGCCCTGGACGCGGCCGGTACCGGCGCCGCCCAGACCATCCGGTTCCGCACCAACATCGACGCCGAAGTGACCTTGTCGGCGGACCATCCGTTGCGCGTCGATACGGACCCTGATACGCATGAACCCGCGCCTTATATCCGCCTGGATCACGGCCTTGAGGCAAAACTGAACCGCCCGGTTTTCTATGAATTGGTCGAGATGGCGGTTGAAGAACATATCAAACGGGCGCATCTGTTGGGTGTCTGGAGCGCCGGTGACTTTCACCCCATCGGCGACAGTCCGCCCGAGGACTAGCAGAACAAAGGAGACGGTGTGGACCGAGACTTGATCATTGAACGGCTGCGCGGACGCGAATCTGGGGACGTCGCAAAACGCGGCGACCATGATCTCAATCCCGGCATGCCGCCATTGGAAGGCGGGGCGGAAAAACTAGTGCCGGCGGCGGTGTTGGTGCCCCTGATCGAACGCGCCGACGGTCTGACGGCCCTGTTGACCCAGCGCACCAACCATCTGGCCCATCACCCGGGCCAGGTCAGCTTTCCCGGCGGTCATGTCGACCCGGAAGATACGTCGCCCGAGGATACGGCGCTGCGCGAAACCGAAGAAGAGGTCGGCCTGCACCGGCGTCATATCGACGTCCTGGGGCGGCTCGACAAATATCGGGTGCGGACCGGGTTTTCGGTGACCCCGGTGGTTGGCTTGGTCAAGCCACCGTTTGAGATCACGCCCGATTCCTATGAAGTGGCCGAGGTTTTCGAGGTGCCGCTGACGTTCCTCATGGACCCGGCCAACCACGAACGCCACAGCCGTGACTACCAGGGCGAAACACGGCATTTTTACGCCATGCCCTATAACGGCTATTATATTTGGGGGGCCACGGCCGGGATGCTGGTTAACCTGTATAATGTCCTGACCGAAGCCTGAGCCGAGAAAGGTTTGAACAAACCATGAGCCGCGTACTGCTCAATTATATTCTGCCCCTGGCGCTTCCCTTGGCGGTGTATCTCACCTACATCTGGTGGCGGCGCGGCCGTGCCGTAAAAGCCGGCGATGATGTGCCCGCCGTTGAACGGACCCATGTCTTCATCTCCATCCTCATCGGTTTCGTCCTGATGGCCGCGTCATTGACTTGGATTGCGGTAGTCTCCGGCGAGGCGCCGGGTGAGGGCACCTATCAGTCGCCGCGCTATGAGGACGGGAAAATTCTTCCCCCGGCGTTCAAATAGACGGCGCTGTTTGGCGAGCCTGACTATGACCACAACCGTCTCCCTGGTTTCCCTGATCCCCGACGCAACGCATTCGACCGGCCAATTGCCGCCGCTGGACTGGATGACCGCCGCCGAAACGCGCCAGGTGATTGCCGCCCTGCAGGCCGGCGGCGCGGCGGTGCGGTTTGTCGGCGGCTGCGTGCGCGATACGATCGCCCACCGGCCGATCACCGATATCGACATCGCCACCCCGGATCTTCCGGAAACAGTCATCAAGCTATTGGAAACCGCCGCCATCCGCGCCATCCCGACGGGCATCGCGCACGGCACCGTCACCGCCGTCTGCAACGGCCAGCACTTTGAAATCACCACGCTGCGCCGCGATGAGGTGACCGATGGCCGCCATGCCACCGTCGCCTTCACCGACAACTGGCTGGAGGATGCCAAACGCCGCGATTTCACCATCAACGCCATGTCGGCGACACCGGACGGCGACGTTTTCGATCCCTTCGACGGGATTGCCGATCTGGCCCAGGGGCGGGTCCGCTTCGTCGGCAAGGCGGGTCAGCGGGTGCAGGAGGATTATCTGCGTATCCTCCGGTTTTTCCGGTTCTTCGGTGCCTACGCCCGCCCACCCATGGACGGCGATGCGCAAGCCGCCTGCCGGGCCCACGCCGAGAACCTGACAACGCTTTCCGGCGAACGGGTGCGCGATGAACTGCTGAAGATTCTGCTGACCCCGGAACCGGCCGACATCGCCATGCGCATGCGCGGCCTAAATGTCTTGGAACAAATCCTGCCCGAAGCCGGCGACATCAACCGGCTGCGCCTGATTAATTGGCTGGAAACGCGGGCCGTCAATATTGATCAGGTCACCCCCGACCCGATCCGACATCTGGCGGCGCTCTTGGATACCGACAGCATCGGCGCCGCCGCGGTGGCTCAGCGGCTGCGCCTGTCGAATGACCAGAAGGCGCGACTGATTGATTTGACCGAGCCGGAAATCAGCGTCGGTCCGGATATGGGCGAGCCGGCCGAGCGCCGCGCCATTCGTCATCACGGGGCCCCGCGAGTCCGCGATCTGGCGCTCATGGCCTGGGCCGGTGAACTGGTCGATACGACCCGTCTGGCGCGCCAGCGCACTGAAGCTTACATTGCCCTATTGGAGCGATGCGCCCAGTGGATACCCCCAGACTTTCCCTTGACCGGCGCCGATGTGCTAGCGTTGGGCGTCGCCCGGGGTCCGGATATCGGCACCATGCTGGATCGGGTCGAGGCCTGGTGGGAAAACACGGACTACCAAGCCGGCCGCCAGGAATGCCTGGACCGGCTGATGAAGGTGGTGCGCGAGACGAAAGCTGCGGGAGGCACGCCATGAGCAAGGACCTGAGAATCTGTTTTGTCGGCGACAGCCTGTTGCTGGGCACCAACGACGACAACTACCTGGGCTGGCCCGGCCGCTTAAGCCGCCGCGAGCGCGAGGCCGGGCACTACATCTCCATGTACAACCTGGGCATCCGCGGCGATACCTCGGAACAGATCGCGGCGCGCTGGCGCCACGAAGCCCAGGTGCGCCTGCCCGACTTCTCCGATTGCGCCCTGGTGTTTTCCTTCGGCGTCAACGACACCGCCGACATGGAAGGCTTCGGCCGGCGCGTGCCGCTGGAGCGCTCCGTTGCCGTGGCCCGCGGCATGATTGCCTCGGCCGCCGCCTGGCTGCCGACGCTCTGGATCGGCCCGCCGCCGGTGGACAATTCGCGCCAGCCCTTCCGCGCCGCGCCCAGTGTCACCTACCATTTTGATTCAAACCGGGTCGCCGAGGTCAACGAAGCCTACGCCAAAGTGGCCGCCGAACTCGACGTGCCTTATTGCGATCTCTACCGGGAACTGTTCGAAGACCCGGCCTGGCCCGGCATGTACGAAGAAAATGACGGCGTGCACCCGATCGCCGGCGGCTACGACATCATCGCCGAACACGTCTTCAATTGGGGCGATTGGCGCGAATGGTTCGACTGAGACCGATAACGACGTTTTGATCTTACGGGACTGGGCCGCGGCCACGTTAATAAGATATCCTGCCCGCTCATGACGCCGGACAAACCGGTGTATTTAACGGGAGGAATTTCACATGACCGGCAACATCAATTGGGTTCTTGAGGTCAACATCAAGGATGGTGAACTGGACAACCTGAAGGCCGTGATGGCCGACATGGTGGCGGCGACTGAAGTTGATGAGCCGGGCACCACGCATTACAAATGGTACATCAGCGCGGATGAAAAAGTCTGCCATACGCATGAACACTTTGTCGATTCGGCGGCAACCATGGCGCACCTTGGCAACTTCGGGGCAAAATTCGCCGAACGATTCCTTGGCGCCGTCGAACCGACGCGGCTCATGGTTTACGGCAATCCCAGCGATGAGGTGCGCGCCGCACTGGCCGGATTCGGCGCCGTCCACATGACACAGCTCAGCGGTTTCGCACGCTAGAGCAACTACGGGCACCCATTGTGTTTGCGCCATTGCGCCACGTCGTGACCGACGGGTGCGGCGGCGCAGGGATCGGCCCGGTTATAGCCGCGCAGTTCATTGTATTTGCGGATTTGCGCGGCTGACAGAATGCTTGGGGTTTTCAAGTGCGTCGCCAGATGAACGTAGCGCAGTTGGCGTTTCGTTTCGGCGATGGCGGCCAACGACGTGCGGAGAATGTTGTCGGTGATCGTGCCCATGCGGAAATGGGTTTCCAGGGCGCGCTCCTGGCCGATTAACTTTTCACCCTGCTCAATGGCGCGGGCCCGCATGGTGTTGAACAACGCCGTGATATCGCGGATCTGTGCCGCGTCCAATGGGATGGCTTCCTTCATTTCCAGAAGATGCGCCGGTCCCGGTACGCCGTTCAATTCCGCCGCCTTGGCCAATCCCCAACCGCCGCCGCGCCGGAGTTCCTTGATGTCATCGGCTGACAGGCTTTTGATCAAACGGTTTTCCTGACCGGCATATTTTGAACCGTGGCTGTGGCCGCTCATGCCGGCGGAATTGGCGAGGCCGGTACCCACAATGAGGCCGGGCAAAGTCAGGGCAAGAACCAGTTTCCATCTCATCATCGTCTTTCCCTCCATCGCTTTGGGTTAAAACAGGCCGTTGGTTTTTTGCACGGCGCGAATATAGAGGACGATCTTCTCGATCTGCTTATCGGTGATGCCTTCGACCGGCGGCATGTCGCCGAACTTCCAGTGATGGGCCCGCGCGCCGCGCTTCGCCGCCAGATAAAATGAACCATCGGCGTGGTGTCCCGGATGGTAGACCCGATGCAGGAAGGTCGGCCCCTTATCGGTGCCGACACCGCCCGGCCCATGGCACGACGCGCATTTAACATCGTAATTCATTTTGCCGATGTTCAGGGCCGGGGTCATGGGGGGTTGCTTGGCCGCGCCTTTTTGCGCCGCCCCAGTGGGAACTGAGACGGCAAGAAAAACGCCACTCAGCATAGCGATCACCCGAAATTTCTTCATCAAGATGTCCCTTATCCATGCGATGCGATCATGAAGGTCATCTTATGACGTTTCCCGCGGCTGGAAGGTCAAGCCCCCAGACTCTCCAGCTCTCGGGCACCGGCTGACAATGGTGTCAGGCGTTAAACCCGCCGTCCGCCATGAACACGCTGCCGGTCGAGAAGCTGCTGAGATCGGAGGCCAGATAGAGCACCGACCCGGCAATCTCATCGGCCGTCGCATGGCGTCCCATGGGGATCATTTGATCCAGCATGGCGGTGGCGTCGATGCCCATCATTTTGCTCATGCGGTCTTCGATAGTCGCCTGGAAGTCGTTGTCGGTGGGCCCGGGCGCCAGGATATTGACCCGGATATTCTGGCCCGCGACTTCCCGCGCCACGCATCGCACCATGCCGACGAGGGCGTGTTTTGACGTGATGTAGCCGACCGAATTGGGCCGCGCCTGGACCCCCATGATGCTCGACGTGACGATGATCGAGCCGCCGGATGTCATCTGCGGGATCGCGTACTTGAGGGCCAGGAACGAGCCCTTGATGTTGACGTCGATGACATTATCAAAAATGTCTTCCGGGTAGGTGGTGATTGGTGCGTTGGTGCCGCTGACCCCGGCGTTGCTGAATAGAACATCCAATTGGCCCCAGGCCTCAACGGCTTGGGCAATATAGGCCTGGGTGTCGGCCGCGTCGGTGACGTCGGCGGTGGCGGTTAGAACCTCGCCGCTTCCCAAAGCGGCGGCCGCTTTGGTCAGGTCGTCGGCCTCACGATCGACCAGCATTATCTTGGCGCCTTCGCTTTGCAGCAGCTTCGCGCTGGCCAATCCGATACTGCCGGCACCGCCGGTGATGATGCAGCATTTTCCGTCCATTCGGGCCATAACCAAGCTCCCTATAATTTTTAAACGCTGCGGATATTATATGAAGAGGTCTTCATCAGCACGGCAAGATGATCATCAAGATGACGCCGTGCCGCCGGAAATGGCCTGATTGACCGCTTCGGCGGCGCGTTGACCGGGCGCCCCCCAAACACACCCGCCGAGATGGGCGCCGCCAACCATATGGCGCTTTTCGACGACAAGGGTTCGGATGCCGGATTTCGCCAGATAAGCGGCAGCGATCAGGCCGTTGTGGCCGGCCCCGATGATGACGCAGTCGTAATCCATTGCACCTGCTTGAAATCGTTATTCCTGAATAATCCCGATGAAAGCCCAGGGATCGGGCGTCGTCAAATTACCGGGCTGGTTTCGCTTGGCAGGGCCGGTTCAAACCCGGCAAGCGTGTCTTGACAAATATCTTTTTGTTCTATATATGTTCTTATTTCATTAAACAGAACCAAAGGAGGAATTGGACATGCGGGGCGAATTGACAACGTTTCCGGACGCGCCAGGCGCCGCGGCGGTGGGTAACGGCCTAACGGATCAGCAAGAAGCCTTCTGCCAAGCCTTTGTATTTTATGCCAATGCTGCGTTGGCGGCGCGGCAGGCCGGCTACGCTGCCGCGTCGGCACGCCAATCGGGGCACCGGCTGTTGAGCAAACCACATGTCGCGGCGCGGGTCGCCGGCATCCGCCAGCATATGGCCCGCGAGGGCTGCCGAAATACCGGCATTCTGCTTGGCAAGCTGGAGAACGTCTACAACCGGGCCTTGGAAGACCGGGCCTATCATGCGGCGTCGCGGACCGTCGAAATTCAGGCCCGTTTGGCCGGTCTGATGCCGTCGGTGCACGAACGCCTGCGCGTCATCTCGCCGGAGCCGGGTGAATCCGCGGAAACCCGCGAAAATTGATGGCGCGTGGATGACATTATGTCATCCGCGAACTGTGCTGAAACATTTGCCGGCATGACTTGCCGACATCACCCGGAGCCTATATGAAAAGCCGATGAAATTTCCTGCTCCCCTCATCCGTGGCACCCTGATTAAACGCTATAAGCGGTTCATGGCCGACGTGACACTGGAAAACGGCGATGTAGTGACGGCGCATTGCGCCAATTCCGGTTCCATGATCAGCGTCAATGAACCGGGCGCCGAGGTTTGGGTTAGTCCGGCGCAGAATCCGGACCGCAAGCTCAAATTCACCTGGGAGATGATCCGCATTAAACGGTCCCTGGTCGGTATCAACACCCAGCATCCCAACAAACTGGTCGCCGAAGCCATTGAAGCCGGTAAAATCCCTGAGTTGACCGGCTTCGACAATCTGCGCCGCGAGGTCAAATACGGCAAAAACTCACGCATCGATATATTGCTGGAAATGCCGGGCGGCAAACTTTGTTATGTGGAGGTCAAGAACGTTACGCTGCGCCGCGACCTGACGAAAGGCGCACCGGCGGAATTTCCCGACGGCGTAACGGCGCGCGGCGCCAAGCATCTGGTTGAATTGTCCGACATGGTGCGTGAGGGCCACCGGGCCGTTATGTTCTATCTGGTGCAGCGCGGCGACGCCGATCAAATGACCATCGCCCGCGACATCGACCCGACCTATGGCGACACCCTCGACAAGGCCCGCAAGGCCGGGGTCGAAGTCATCGCCTACAATTGTAAATTGACTTCGAAGGCAATTACCGTCGCCGACACGGTGGACTTCCTTGGCTAATGCCCCCATATGGGGAACAATCCATATCGCTACGAAGGCTAGGCAAACCAAGATGAAAACTGGCATACTCGGAACATGCAGGAAGAACTGACCTCACGCGCGGTGGGCCGCGACGGCCGCCATATCAAGATCCACGGGCCGCTCGGGTTCGAGGGCATGCGCCGTGCCGGCAAGTTGGCCGCCGAGTGCCTGGATTTCATCACGCCTTACGTTCAGCCGAAGATCTCGACGGAGGAACTGGATAAACTTTGTCACGATTTCATTGTGGATCGCGGTGCCGTGCCGGCGCCCCTGGGTTATCGCGGATTTCCCAAATCCATCTGTACGTCGATCAATCATGTCGTCTGTCACGGCATTCCCGGCGACAAGCGCCTGTCCGATGGCGACGCCATCAACATCGACGTCACCGTCATCGTTGAAGGCTGGCACGGCGATACCAGCCGCATGTTCACCGTCGGCAAGGCCGGGGTGAAGGTGCAGCGCCTGATCGATGTGACTTTCGAGGCCATGTGGCGCGGCATCCGGGTCGTCAAACCGGGCGCGACGCTCGGCGACATCGGCCACGCCATCCAATCCTACGCGGAGGGCGAACGGTTCTCGGTGGTTCGGGATTTTTGCGGCCATGGCCTGGGCAAGGTGTTCCACGATGCCCCCAACGTCATGCATTTCGGCCGGCCGGGCGAGGGTGATGTTTTGCAGTCTGGCATGTTCTTCACCATTGAACCGATGATCAACGCCGGGCGTTTCGACGTGAAAATTCTCTCTGACGGCTGGACGGCGGTGACCAAGGACCGATCCTTATCAGCCCAGTTCGAACATTCCCTGGCGGTTACCGATGACGGCTATGAAATATTCACCCTGTCGCCGGGCGGCCTTGACCATCCGCCTTACGATATCTGATCGCGCTCGCTGATCTCCCTCCGAGGCCTCCATGAACATCGATGGAAAATCCGACGCAGAGATTTTGGCCGGCGCCGGACTCAACCTGAGCGAGCTTCAAGAGGCAGATGGATCGCCTATCACGCACATAAGCGGCAATACCCATGCCTTCCGCAATCTGCTGCGCGCCCAGGGCGGCACCTGGGAGAAGATAAAGCGGGTTTGGGTAATTGACGGCACCGACGCGGCGGTCCGGATCGCCGAAGCCCTGCGCGCCGAACCGCCGGCCGTCGGTGGCCTGGCGGACGGCGATAACAAGCCGCACTACTGGGGCCATCGTCAACGCCTGCGCGAACGGTTTATGGCGCAAGGCGCGGCTGGCTTGGCGGACTATGAGTTGCTGGAGCTTTTGTTGTTCTATTCAATCCCCAAGGTCGACGTAAAACCCCTGGCCAAGGAACTGATCGAAAAGTTTGGCGGGTTTGCCGGCGTTCTGGCCGCCGATCCGGATCGGTTGGCGGAAGTCGATAAGTTGACCTATCAGACCATTGTCCAATTGAAGGCCGTTCAAGCCGCTGGCTTGAATGTTGTTCGGGCCGAATTGGTCGAACAGCCGATCCTGAAATCCTGGAACAAGCTGCTGCAATACCTGAAGGCCCATATGGGCCATCAAACCAAGGAACAGTTCCGCATTGTCTTTTTAAACGCCAAGAACATGGTCATTGCCGACGAGGTGCAACAGCAAGGCACGGTCAACCACACCCCGGTCTATCCGCGCTATGCGTTGGTGAATTTTTTTGTTTGTTTTCTAAGGAGTTACAAGCGCGAAATTCGTCTGTGAACGCCCTGTGAATGCAAAAAAGTTCCGCCAAATAACATCTCAATAACTGCTCAGAACCCGCCATCCGCTATAGAGTCAAAGGAGAATTCTGTAGTTGATAATGTCTGGTTAGCACATGAAAGCAGACGTTCTGAACGTCTGCTGAAAGAGTCCGGGTGTAGCCAAAAGCGGGCATTCGCCACATCATAATCCGACAGTGTGGTCTTTTGAAATGCGGTGCCAAACTTAGTCAATTTTGTTGCGCTAATGTGGCTAAATAGCAGAGGATCAAGAACATTTGGTATTCGAACCACCGATATCCAAACCTGAAATCAGACGGACACTGATTTCAAAACCCAATGGAGCCTTAGCAATGATCGGAAAAGGAAAAGACGACGAAATTCCAACGTTCCATCGTCTTTTTGGCGATATCCCACTTCATTTCCCATGGCTTTCTTTTTCAGATGACCGACTAGAGAAAAACTTTATCCGTTCGAGGGCGGCAACGAATTGCCGTCGCATGGCCCTCGGATTGATGCTGCCTGTGGTTCTGTATTTGCTGCTCGGGATGGTCGATTATCTGGTCCAAGGCAAAGGTATTGAATCCATTCCGATCATCGTCCGCATATTTTTTGATATCCCAATGCTATTGATATTTGCGGCAATCTCTTTTTTCCATCTGTCTTTCCGGCTTTCCACATTTATTACCTCATTGGCGCCGATTCTTGCAGCCATCGGAAATTTCTTGATTGTCGCCAACGTGGATAATCCGACGGTTTATATGATTGAAATTTATATGATCGTGTTTTGGGTTTTCACAACTTCCGGTCTTTCTTTCAAATATGCGATGATTTCCGGAACGCTCACGGCTCTTGTCGGCGCTGCCGAGGTTTTGGTCGCCAAAGACGTTTCGGTAATTTCCACGAACTTTCATTTATTATGGATCATTTCTGCGATTTTGTTGGCGGCGTTGCCCGGCTATTTAATCGAAATGTTCACGAGAAAGTCCTTTGCGAACATAGTGGCCCTCAAGAAGGCAGAGGAAGTTATTGCCGCCAAGGAAGTGCAAATGCGGGTTGCCATGGAAAACATGCCAGGCGGGATGTTTATGGTAGGTGAAAACCTCAATTTCCGAGTCGTCAATAATCAATATAAAGAAATATTCGATTTTCCAGATGAAGCTGTTCGTGTCGGCGAACCAATGAGCAACGCCGTGAGATTTCGGGCTGAACGAGGGGATTATGGTTCTGGAGATGTGGATCAACTGGTCGAAAATCGTCTCAATAAATATCGTGAAGGCGCTGTTCTACACATCGTCGAATTGCTGCCCAACGGACGTCACGTCGAGTTCCACATAAGACCGACTGGAGAGGGTGAAATGGTCGGCATTGCGACCGACATCACGGAACGCAAACAAGCAGAGGAAGAACTCGCTAGCAAAGAAGCACAACTGCGAATGGCGATGGAAAACATGCCGGGCGCCATGGTGGTTGTCGATCATGACCTGAATGTCATTCTCGTTAATGATAAATACAAAGAATTTTATGGTGATTCTGACGGATTGGTGGCGCCTGGCGAATCCATGCGGGATATCCTCAAAAACGAGATAGATCGTGGAGTTCTATCCGGTAGCGGAACGCCCGCGGAAATTCTTGAGGAACGGATCAATTCGTACCGGCCGGATTCGACGATGACGTTTGAGGATCGTACGCCGGACGGACGCCACATACAATTAACCAGAACTCCGGCTCCAGAGGGACACACCATTTCCGTCGTCGTTGATATTACTGAGCGCAAGAAGGCAGAAGTCGAGCTTAATGACGCCTACGATGTAATTTCGAGCAGCATCGCATATGCCAGCCGTATTCAGCGTTCCGTCTTGCCTGACGATTCATTATTCACAACCCTATTGGACGATCATTTTGTGATCTGGGAACCGCGAGACGTTGTCGGCGGTGATATTTACTGGTGCAAACTTTGGGGGAACGGTCTGCTTATCATTCTGGGCGATTGTACGGGCCATGGAGTACCAGGCGCCTTCATGACGTTGATTTCGACAGGTGCCTTGGAGAACGCATTGTCGGAAGTCGTTCACGGGCATGTAGGGAAACTATTGCAACGAATGCACCAAGTGGTGCAGTTGACGTTGGGCCAGCACATGGATGGCGGTCAGTCCGATGACGGTATGGAACTCGGGATTTGTTATCTCACGCCGGACATGGACGAAATAGTATTTTCGGGCGCCCGTTTCGAGTTGCATTGCATCGAGGACGGAAATGTAACTACGACGAAAGGCACAAAGAGCGGAATCGGATACCATGGAATTCCGCACGCTCAGGAATATGAAGAGCATGTAATCGGCGATCTCGAAGCGAAGTCATTTTACATGACTTCCGACGGCCTGACGGACCAAATCGGCGGCGAAAAAGGCCGCATGTTTGGCAAGAAACGCTTCAAGGAAGTTCTATTGTCTAATTGTGATAAACCAATGTCAGATCAAAAAGACGCCGCATTCCAGGCCCTTCTCTCATATCAAGCTGATGAAACCCGACGGGATGACGTGGCGGTCATTGGATTTAAAATTTAGAAAATGCTTGCTCGGAAATGTCTGCTGTGGGTCATTAGCTGAAGTTTTATTCGTGCCGGACCCACGTCCGAAGTTCAACACATAACGGACCTGAGCAAAATCACCCGTTGATATCCGTCCACCATCTCTTTGGTGATTTGGGACAGCGGTTTGTTTCCAAGATGGTTGATCCATTGCGGGATACCAAAACGCGCTAACTTGACGGCACTTGCCTTAGCTAATCCGTTTTCTAGCTCATGCTCTTTCGCTTTTAGAAACTCCTTTGCCACTTGGTCAAAAGGGCGAACCCATAGTTTCGCGGTGTCCCCATGCTTCTTTAGAACCTTGGCTTCATGCCACAGGTCTATCGCAACGGCTTCCGCTTCCGCTTTATTGGTTTTGCGGGTTGAGCGCGTAACGTAACGGTTCTCCGCACTCACCTTGATCCGTGCTTGCCATACAGGGTTTTCCGCTCTGCTGTCCGCACGGGTGTATATTGCCACCTCGTCATTCACTAGATGGTAGTCTTTATAAAAGTTGTGTGATGTCATTTTGTTTATCCTTATGATTGCACGTTGACACAAAAAATTGCCGCTTGCGAAAGACGCAAACGGCTAGTGAACGTTATGTGAATTATACAGTAAAGTTATGGTAATTATCAAGTTTGTAAACGCGATGTGAACGCGAAATATCTACTTGAAAGCGTTGGAAACACTCAGGTTATTACTTGTCCGCGCGAGGTCATCAAACGTGCCTTGGAGCTTGGCGCGACGGCGCTGATCATGGTTCATAAACATAATAGGTCTTTTTTTCCTGTTTGTTTACAAAGACTTAATGACCATTTTTTTGCCTGTGTAGGACATGTGTATTTTTTTAATCAAATAGGCATTTTAAGATCTATTAAATAAGATCGTTCTTTTGTGTATTTATACTCCTTTAACGTGTATTTTCGTATACACGATAGAGGAGATAATTGTGTCCTATCTAAAAGAACTGACGATCGTTGAAGAACTTAATTCCAAATCAGTCTCACCAGTCCTCAAAGCCAAAGCACGTTTGATTGCTGCTTTGAAGGAGCAACTGAAAGCTGCTGAAGCAATGGTTGCTGGTGAGCCATACATGATCACCAAAATGAAATGGCAGACAAACGATGACACTGGAGAACGTGTCCGTGCTCCAATCCAAGTGCCGTTGAGAAAATGGTATTGGCGTGATGCTGAGGGCAACGTTCGTTTCTGTCTCCGTGTAAGAAACAGGAAGCTAGAATTAAAGAAAGGAAAAACTGACATTGTGGTGGGAGATGACAGGGAACTACCAAAGGTGGTAGCATCATGCCTCTCAGCTGTGGAGGCTGGGGAGTTGGATGGCGTGATTGTTGGCTTGAGACCTGATGTTTTCTCGCATTTATAACCTTCTCGGAACGGAAAATTACAATGAAGAAACTAATTATATCCCTTTTTTGTATACTTTTATCGGCCGGATATGGTGTAGGAGTTTTTGCAAAAACTAGTATGACCAAAGCAGAAATGGATAATCTGCGGGCAGATACAAAGGTGGGAATTGATGCGTACAAAAAGAAAGATTATTCCACTGCATTTCAAATATTGAAACCACTTGCCGAGAAGGGAAATGCGGATGCCCAAAACCTAATGGGTGTAATGTACATTCTAGGGTTGGGAACTAAAAAGGATCCAAAAACATCATTTGAGTTGTTTAAGGCATCCGCTCTTCAAGGACACGCAGTAGCCCAAAGAAATTTTGGGCGCATGTATTTTAAAGGAATAGGTGTAGCGATTGACATTGACGAAGGGATTAGGTGGTATCATCTGTCTGCTGAGCAAGGGGATAAAACATCACAGAACATTCTCGGAAATTGGTACAAAAATGGAAAGGTAGTTCCTCAAAATTATGAAACAGCGATTAAATGGTATAGGCTCGCTGCTGAACAAGGTCATTCCTCCGCCCAGACAACATTAGGATACATGTACTATTCTGGGGAAGCTGGCTCAGTTGATATTAAAGAGGCCATCAAGTGGTACTCACTGGCAGTTAAACAAGGCGATTCATTAGCAATGTATGCCCTTGGCTCTATTAACGAAGATAGCCAAAACTATGAAATGGCACTCTCGTGGTACAAGCTAGCGGCAGAACTAGGATATTCTGATGCTAAAGATGCTATAATTGAAGTCCAAAAAAAGGAAGAAGCTAATCTTGTAAAGAAAGGCGCAGTTGAAACGGCAGATTCTACAATTGATCCAGATAGCACAGAAAGCGTGATCACAAGAGTTTTGCAAGGTGGTAAAGCCAAAAAGCTCTCAGACGAGTCTATCTTAATATCTCTTTATAGGTCGCTGGGGGACAAATGGGAAGAAGTTGAAAACGTGGATCCTGCATTTTTTGGACGCATAGAACTGAAAAGCAACTCTATTTTGAAACCAATTATCAAACAAATAGAGGAACAAAAAGAACGAGAAGCGGAACAAAAAAAACGAGCTTCACTTCGCCTGAAGATTGAAGAGCGCGAAATAGAACTTAATAAAATTAGAAAGAAGTTTATCGGAAAAACATCTCAAGTTAGTCTCTCCGATTATTTTAAATACTGTAAGGGAGCTGATAATTTTGACGACGTGTGTGAAGGGAAAGAAGTCGTATATACAGGGGTAATCAAAGAAGTAGATGACGACGAAATTGAGGTGAACATACCCGGTCGCGATGGCGTGTATTTTATCGTTGAATTGGATGAGGAAATGATATGGGAAAAACCGTATTCTCTTCACGTTGGCCGAAAGGTAAAGTTTTATGGGAAACTTGAGGATGACGGAGTTACACAACAAGATGTTGAAGATGGTATAATCCTTGAGCTATCTCCGATCCCACATGAGAGCCGACAAGCCGTTGAATGCAAAAGTGATTGGACGAAATGCTCAGGTGTAGAGCAATTCGTAAAATCCGGGAACTCTATGTATGGCGGTGGTTATCTTTGTAAATCAGAAGCTAAAAAGTTGTCAAAATACGATGACACGGATTTTCCAATGTTCTCTTTTGGAAGATACTCCGTTGATGATAAATTGTTTAAGTCAGGCCAAATGATGCGATTTGAAAATAACGCGAAATTTAAAAATGGGTTTGGCGTGATGGCTCCAATTCGGCTTTATTGCCATTACGACTTCGTTAATATGAAAGTATTGGCCGTAGGAAAAAATTAGATCCAAGCGTTCATTTTTTGTCAATATTTTCACATACGGCGATAAGAAGGGACTACAGTAGAATATCTAACTCCGTTGATACCCCAGTGCTCACATCCGTAAAAATAATATGGTATTGCTGATATACTAGGCCAATTCAACAGCCTTCACCAACATGCCTTCATTCACATCAATGTACCGCTGCGTTGTCTGCATTGATGAATGACCAGCAAGCGTTTGAACGACACGGACAGAAACACCCTTGTTGGCTAACTTGGTGATAAATGACCTCCGACCTGAGTGAGAACGAGCATCGCGCAACCCAGCTAAGTCATATATACGGCGAAACAACATAACCATTGTCGTTGATGAGAACGATCCACCTTTCTGTGACATGATCAACGGCTGATCAGCATTACGACGAAATCCCGTTAGGCCTCTAACGAAATTCAATATCTCCTTCTGCAATGACTTGCTCAATATGACAGTCCGTTGCCTGTCACCTTTGGTTTGACCATTGATTAGGTGGATACGATCACATACTGAGCCATCGTTGTTCATAACGTGACCTATCTTCAAATTGGATATTTCACCTGCTCTCATACCAGCTTGAAACGACAACAGCACCAGTAGCTTGTTCCGTTTGGCATATGCCATCGTGGCCACTACAGCCAGCACACGCTTTAGTTCTTGTTCACTTAATACCTTTGCTTGAGACATCGTAACCACCTGTAAATGTGATGTTTTCTTGTCTCAACAACATAACATAACGAGTTACCGGAATTAAGAACTCATTGAGTGGTTGGGTTTTGTTTTCAGACAGGAACTTACCAACGGAACCTTATATACCACGTAAAATATAACATTCTGGTTTGGCCTAAATACTAGTAACACAAACTGGGAGACAAAATGCTGATTGCAGATTTAGGCTTAAGGCCGTGTTTGAGAGAAAACGCTGAGCTGAGCAAAAAATTGGACTTGGCAATGATCCAAAAGATCCACCAGCACATTACTCAGGCCAAAGACCTTAAACGGCGTAAGAAGAAACTGAAGAAGATTTTGGACAAGATTGACGATGAGATTTGAGTCAACGAAAACAGCGTTTTTTGGTCCGTTTCAGCGTTGGTACTCTAACGAAGACTAAATAAAGGTAATAGGACATAGCATCATTAGAATGGTGGTGAACCCACCGACGGAAGGACTACTTTGGTATTAGGAACGTCGTAAAATCTCAGATGCAGAGGACCGCAATGAAAACCCCTACGGCAAAACGCTACAGGGCGGTCGGCGGTATAATGTGTAAGAACCAAAAGAGACTGATGGCTTGCACATCCAAATAGGACACGGCAGCTGATGGCTGTTTTGAAAATGACCAAGCAATGTCTACCACTGACAACTTGGACCAACGTATGGATCGTTTGATGGGTCTGTACGTTGCACCGTCCCAATAAATCTTTGATTTATGCAAACTGAATAGAGCGGCAACGGGGGACCGTCGTTTACACCAAATATTCACATCAAATGGAAAGGCTCACATCTAAGCATGCCCAAATTGCTCCCTTCACCATTTTGGTGAGGGGGGGGAAAATGGAAGGTCTACATCACAGCATATGGGCCATAAGAAATAACCAAAACAAAAGAACGACTAAGACCGATAGGGCTTAGTCAGGCTGAACGTAGTTCAAGCCTAAAACCACAACACCGACAGATAAGGAACAAATGAACCTAATTGAGATATACCAACAGATGAGAAATACAGGCCACGTAATAGATCAATACAGCTTTGATAGGAGTTGGCTTGGAAGGAGACCAGGTTATACGGCCTACATCAAATCAACAGGCAGAGACCCAAGTGTAGAAACTCTGCTCAAGTTTTATTTCAGGCTCATGGAAGTTGAACAACGAGAGGCTCGTTATGGACTGAATACGGGTTTGCTGAAAGAAATGGCCCAGCAGGTGTTCGCTCAGGTCCAACAACGAACAAAAGCAAACACAACCAGCATGACAATGGTTTTCTCTTAAAGGCACAGACAGAACGGAAGAGGAGAAAAAGCCCCAAGCAGCAAGCAAGAGGCTTTTCTCTGTAGCCTGATTAAGCAGCTTCATCCATTGAAAAAACAGCTATCTCCAGTGATTGCATTAGCTGACGATAATCACCGTTAGAGGCAACAACCCACTGTTTGACTTGCTCGTCTGGCAGCTCAACACCCTCAGCAAGGAGAATAGTTTTTGCCCTTTTGATCATTGCGTTTTCATCAAAGCTATCAAAGCAAATATCTACACAACGGCTATGAATGCCACCTTCAATCTTGCCCACGTAGTTTGTGCAGAAAATGAAGGAGCAAAAGGCCTGAGTATCGTCCATCACCTTTTTCATGCTGTCCATTGCTTTGTGGGTCATTTGGTCAGCCTCATCAATGACGATGAGTTGCTTTGGCAACTGAAATTGAACCAAGCAAGCATTGATACGGAGCTTGTCCAGTGAGGCAGTATTGACCTGATGGCCAGCAATTCCCAAGTTCCATACCTCCGTGCAGGTAGGGTCTGTTTGACGGGCAATCTCCAACGACAACAGCTTTGACAATGTGGTTTTGCCAGTGCCATACCGTCCGTGCAGAAGCAAATGGCCATCCATCTCATTTTTTATATAAATGCCCACTTTGGCCTTAGCTGTTTTGGAAGGCCAAACGTATTCAGCCAGGTTCTTAGGGGCGTATTTGTTTTCGTAGTTCATCATAAATCTCCAAATTGAATGATTTGTGTAGGCAGAGGTGGGGGCAATAAGCCCCCATCCCCAAGCCAATGGTTAGGCGGCTGTGTCCTGCTGACGTGCTTTTTCAAACTCTTTGAAAAGATCACGTTTCAAATCAGCAATACGGTCCTTTTCAGAAAACATGTGAAAAGCCGTGGCTGTTTGAAGCAGATCCAACTCTTCTTCTGACAGATCAATTGTCAGGTTCCATTTTTCAGAAGTGCTTTTGACTTTTTCCAGCAGGGCATTTGAATCTTCTTTTGTTTGACCCAAAACAGCATCTTTGCCCTCAACGTCAGCAAAGTATGAGAAGCTCTCCAACGCATGCTGTACGTCGTAGGCGTTGATCGTGGTGAAGTTAAATGTAGACATAATGTTTTCCTCTATGTATTCACTCAAACAATATGTTTGAGTTCCAATGTCAGCCTGAAACTTAGGATATTTCCTGTTCCAAGCCATACCTATACAATAGGGTATTTCTTCATCACGTCGCTTTATGGTAATACTATTGATTATATTACCATCACTCAGACAAGATTATGAGCTATGAGCAGAATACCCTGGCAACTCAAGCCAGTAGACAGCAAGGCTGAAAGCACACGCTCAAACAGACGAGATAGAAAGTCTGAAATAGGCGTACCCGTAGGTGGCAAAATCAATCTGAATCGCCGTCGTGGCTATAAACGCCATAGAGGTGGGTACTGGTTTATGCACGGCAGTCCCATCTACACATTGTGGTGGGAGTACCTTGTCCGTGCCTACCAATCACCTGACATTGAAGTGGATGAGAAACGCTACAAGGAATGGGGCAAGCCAAAGCTCTACATGGATGTGGATATTTGGTCCACAGCATCACGTACAGAAGCAAGCCGTGTGTGGTGGAAGGAACACGGCCGTTACCTGTTTGCTGAAGCTGATGATCGTGGTGTTAAAGTGATCAACGCTGGGCAACGGATCACTGTTGCCAAGGATACGTTTTGCCTTCAAATCCCGGTTGGCACACCAGCCAATGAAATGAAGGACGTAATTCAGAGGTTGGTGAAGGAGAACGTTCAGACCAGCAAAACCTCTCACACCTCAACGGCAGAAGAACAGTTAACGGCAAATGAGATTAGGCCAGAAGCTTATCGTCGTTGGTTGAGAATGTATGACATGAGGAACGTACCTGGTTGTCCCAGCTTTGATCGTTATTCTGCTGAAGCAAAATACGGAGAGGTTTTCTCCATAAAATTCATCAACGATATACATGGTACGGATGAATTTCCCCTGACCAGACGTGGCAACAAGAGTGACATTTACCGTCAACTTTGGAAGGTAAAGAAGATCGTTGAGAACGTGGCTAAAGGTGAATTTCCCGGCGGTAATTGATCATCTTGAGTATTGCCGATTACAGCGACGGCTGAAACAACCCCACCCACACTATCTAAACTTACTAGTCGTTGCACTACGGTCGCTCAAAAGCGAACCTGTGGCAGTTTTCAGCGTAGTATTATCCGCTGATCAACCTTCATTTCTGGTAGCAACAAAACCAGATGCACCTTTTCCTTTAGCACGTTTAATCGTGTAGCCATAACGGCCTAGGTTGAGTTTTTTGTCATTTGCCAAACCTGCCAATGCTTCTTCAATCTTCACTGCTACTTTATCAACAGAGGCTGCTGCCTTATGTTTCGGCTGAGCATCCATGTAGATTTTAAACATTGCCTGAGCAGCTTTCTCATCACCATTCACAGATTTGCGGTAGGCATTGAGTTTACGAAGTTGACCTTTGTTTAGTTCACTGTCTTTGAAAGCCATAGCCATTTCCTTTGAACTTTTATTGAAAGGGAGAATGCGTTGGGCGCAAAATACACGATCAACGGCATATAGCTAGATCACATTTTCAGTTAGATATAGATTTCTTACGTGACTTAAGATGTGTTCCACGGCCCGCTAATTCAGCCGCGCGTTGTACTGGCTCTAAATGACCATAATGCTTTTCAATCATCTGAATGCTTGTGCCCATGTTGGCTGACAGTAAATGTAGATCAATACGGTTGTTGACGATCTGATTGGTGGCATAGGAATGCCGTAGACTAGTTAAGGCACGGGGTTGACCCAACCTGTCCTTTGATAGGTTCAACTCTTCCAATATCCCGCGAAACATACTGTCATCCGTCGTTGGTCGTTTGCCTGTGTTTTTGGCAAACACGTAGTCATCATCAGCATTGAACTTGGCTTTGGCTCTCCACTCATCCAGCAGCTTGGTCACGTTTTTCTTAGCTATGAGTCTACGGCGTTTCCGTTTTCCCTGTACCCATAGCTCACAATATTCATCACCGTCTTCGTCTGTATGTTTGCCAACATCAGCCCACGTGAGATGTGAGCTTTCAACGGTCCTCATGCCTGTGTGGAACATGACCATTGCCCTGTACCTCAAACGGTGACGAGTGAGCTTTTGCCACTCTGTTTGTGGTTGCTCTGCCCATTTCCGCATATATGTCAAAAGCTGTTCCCACTCTTTGTCACTGAAAACAGCTCTGCGTTTACGATCTGCATTCAAAGGGTGATTGACTTGGGGAATATCTTTTCTGTCACACCACCCTCTTTGATCTGCGTGGTGGAAGATTTTACGGATCAGCTGAACATCATGCTGAAGAGTGCTGTAGGAAGGAGATTTGGATTTAACGCCAACTGACTTTTCAGCTTTGCCATCACCTGTAGCCCAATAATCAATTCTCCATTTCCAATAATCATCAACCTTGCTTTGGGAGACAGCGTTGATCTGCATTTTGCCAAAATACGGAATGAGGTAACGCTTAATGACCGTCTGCCTGTAGCTCCAATGACCAGCGGTGATAATGCCCCGTTTGACACGGTCTTCCTGTTCATCCTGTACAAGCTGAGCAACGTCACCAAAGGTTTTGGTGAAGACAGCCAATCCTTCTTCCTGCCTGAAACAGAGCTTGTTCCATTCCTTCAGAGCCAATTTCTTAGCTTCGTTGAAGTTGGAAGTCTTGCTGCTACGACGGAGATAACGATTGGCAACGCCAGGGACACGGAGACGGTATTGCCAAAGCTCACTTCCGTCATCCCTCTTATAGATAGCCACACAACCATCCATAAAGTATCGTGTTCCTAGTTGATGATTTGCCATATTTCACTGTGTAGGAAATGTGTAAATTTGGATTTAGAAAGCCATTATACACTAATGTGTAGGCAATGTGTAGGATATCAATATACGCTAACTAATTGATATTACATATTTTTCTATGCCAAATTTATTATTCATAACCACCCGTCAGGCGACCCCACACCCAGCCAGGCGGATATCGACATGACCACGGAAGTCATGGAAGCCGGCGACAAGCTCGGCATCATACTGCACGACCACATCATCATCTCCCGGCACGGACATAGCTCATTCAAAGAGATGGGGTTGATTTAATGATGTTAGGCGGAGCGGCCTAACAGCCGCGCCGCCAACTCGTCGCGCAGACGATCCGGGGTGCCAAGTGCGGCGCGGTTGAAGCCGATGCGCTTGTACCAATAATGCAGGCCCATGAGATCGGTGAAGCCCATGCCGCCGTGAACCTCGGTCGCCGTGCGGGCGACGAAGCGGCCGACCTCATCGACATGAGATTTCGTCATCGCCGCTGCTTCCCGTGTCTCATCCGGCAAATGATCAAAGGCATATGCGGCGTGCCAGACCAGACCTCGGCACGGCTCCAACTCGGCGGCCATCTCGGCGCACATGTGCTTGACCGCCTGAAACGACCCGATGATGCGGTCGAACTGTTTGCGCTCGCCGGCGTAGGTCACGGCGCGGCGCAGCATTTCCTCGCCGGCGCCCAGGGTCTCGGCGGCCAGGATGATCCGTCCGGCGTCGATAATCCGCGCTGCCACGCCGCTGTTACCACCGGCAACCAAGGTGGCCGGCACATTGTCCAATTGGAGGTCGACAACACATCGGGTGCCGTCAATAGTTGGAAAGGCCGTGGTCTCGACGCCCGCCGCATCCGCCTCCACCAAATACAGGCCGCCGGACCGATCGCCAACGATCATCGCCGCCGCTTCGCCGGCTTCCAGGACGAAGCGGGTCTGTCCGCTCAATGTCGTGTCGGTCGCCGTAACGCCCATGCCCTTGCGTACGCCGGCGGCCAATTCCGTCAAGGCAACGCCAAGACGTACCTCCCCGGCGGCCATGCGCGGCAGCCACGCGGATTTCAACGCGTCGTTCTCACCCCCCATCAAGGCCAGCGGCGCCAGCACGGCGCTGCCCACATAGGGCACCGGGGCCATGGCGCGGGCCAGTTCTTCGGCGACCACGGTGGCTTCCAACAAGCCCAGGCCGGCGCCGCCGAACTCTTCGGCGATCAACAGGCCGGGCATCCCCATTTCCGTCAGCAACGACCAAAGGCCCGCATCACACGCGGACTCAACGGCGGCAACGTCACGGATCAGATCCAAGCTGACGTCCCGCGACAACAATCCCCGGAAGCTGTCCCGGATCATCACCTGTTCATCGGAAAGCGCGAAATCCATGATTCCCTACCCTTGCGCCGGCTTCGGTTCGCGCGGCATGCCGAGGCCGCGCTCGGCAATGATGTTCTTCTGGATCTGCGCCGTACCGCCGCCGATGATCAGGCCCAGGTCGTACATGGACAACTGCTGCCAGACCCCATCGCTGGTAATGTCGGGAATACCGTCGAACTGCACGCCCGTCGTGCCGAAGGCATCGATGGCGAGCGTATCGAGCTCAAAATTCAGTTCGCACCCGACCCATTTGCAGACCAATCCGGCAAGCCCCGGTTTCTCACCCTTCCGCATCATCGAGGTCAGGCGAATCTCATGCAGGTGCATGGCGTGGACGCGGGCTTTCAGACGAAAGAAGCGGTCCGAATAGGCCCGGTCTTCCATCAACCGCCGGCCGTCGACGGTTTCGTCCATGAGCAATGTCTCAATACGGTTCAGACGCTCCTGGGACAGATCGGCGTTGGCCAGGAAGCCGCGCTCGTGAACCAATGTGCTGTTGGCCACCGCCCAGCCCTGACCGCGCCCGCCGACGACGTTCGCTTGCGGCACGCGCGCATCGGTGAAGAACACCTCGTTGAAGGACGGATGCCCGGTCATGGTCTGCAAGGGTCGGATGTCGATGCCGGGCGTATCCATGGGGAAGATGATGTAGCTGATGCCTTTGTGCTTCGGCGCGTCCGGCTCGGTGCGGACCAGACAGAAGATCATGTCGGCGACGTGCGCCCACGACGTCCAGATCTTCTGACCGTTGATCAGAAAATCGTCACCGTCCTCTTCACCCCGGGTTTGCAGGCTGGCCAGGTCGGAGCCAGCACCCGGCTCGGAATAGCCCTGGCACCAGATCAGGTCGCCGTTGATGGTCGGTTCGATCCAGGTCTGCTTCTGCTCTTCCGTGCCCGCCGCCAGCAGGGTCGGTACGAACATGGAAATGCCCTGGTTCATCAGCCCCTGGGGCAGATCGGCGGCGAAAAATTCCTCGGCGATAATCCGCGATTTCAGAATGTCAGGATCGGCTCCGAACCCGCCGTATGCCCTCGGCACGTCACGACAGGTATAGCCGCGCTCGACCAACAGCCGCTGCCAGGCCTTGACATCGTCGGCAAACTTTTTCGGTTCGATCCGGTAGGAGAACATGCGCTCCTTCGGTGCCCGATCACCGCACTCGGCGATGAAGTCCCGTACTTCCTGGCGGAATATCCGGTGTTCTTCACGGTCTCTCAAATCCATGCCGGTGACCTCCACTCAGTGCGGCGCGATGTCCATGAGTTTCGAGATGATCCTGAGCATCACCTCATCGGCACCGCCGCCGATGGACGATACCCGATAATCGCGAAACTTTCGCGAGATAGGGCTTTCCCAGACATAGCCATGCCCGCCCCAATATTGCAGGCAGCCGTCGATGACTTCGCGCAGCAATCGCCCGACCTTGAGCTTCGCCATGGAGGCCAACTTGGTGACATCCTCACCGGCGATGTAAAGCTCAACGGCCTTGTAGGTCAGCGCCCTAAGCGCCTCGACCTCCGTCTGCATTTCCGCGATGCGGTAGTGGACCACCTGGTTGTCCAGGATGGATTGCCCGAAGGCTTTGCGGTTACGTGTGTACTCGATGGTCTCACCGATGGCTTCCTCGAGGACGCGAATGCCGCGCAGCGCGCCGTACATGCGCTCCTCTTGAAATTGTTCCATCTGGTAGATGAAGCCGCGGTTTTCGTCGCCGATGCGATTGGTTTGCGGGACCCGCACGTCGTCGAAGAAGATCTGCGCCGTGTCGGACGCCATCATGCCGATCTTGCGCATCTTGTGGCGTTCGATGCCGGGGCTATCCAGGGGCACAATGATCAGCGACTTGTTCTTGTGCACAGCGCCGTCACCGGTGTTCGCCAGGCAGCACATCCAGTCGGCCTGGATGCCATTGGTGATGAACATCTTCGAGCCGTTGATAACATAGTCGGCGCCATCCTTGCGGGCCGTCGTCTGCAGGCTGGCGACATCCGACCCGGCGCCGGCTTCGGTAACGCCAATGCAGGCGACTTGATCGCCAGCGATGGCCGGCACCAAATAATCGCGGCGCAATTCGTCGGTGCCGTACTTCGCCAACGCCGGCGTCGCCATGGAGGTCTGCACGCCCGTGGCCATGGCGACGGCGCCGCAATTGATGGCGCCAAGTGTTTCGCAGGCCACGGCTTCGTAAGAATAATCCAGGCCGCCGCCGCCGTACTCCTCGGGCTTACCGATGCCCAGAAAGCCCATGTCGCCCATCTTCTTGAACAGCTCATGGGCCGGGAAGATTTCCGCTTCTTCCCATTCATCCACATGAGGATTGACCTCGGCGGCGATGAACTGCTCCAGACTCCGCACCAGTTCATTATGCTCATGGGTCAACAGCATGACGGGCCCTCCCTTATGCCGCGCCACGAGGGCGCGTAAGTCCGGCCGCTGCGGTCTTCCGCCGCAAACCAGCCATTGAATTCATTCCAACAACAAACTATCATTCATGAATGCAAGTTTCAACGAGAGTCTAAAAATGGCCGTTGTTGCTGAAACGAAGGGTGAGCTCCCGACAAAGGAGAAGGCATCGGACGAGCGTCCGGCCGCTCCCCGTCAACGCCGCACCCAGGAGGAGCGGCGCACCGCAACGCGCAAGAATCTTATCGCCGCAACCATCGAAATTCTGCAGGAGCGGGGTGCGGCCAACATGACAACGGCGGAGGTCGCCGAACGCGCTGGCCTGACCCGCGGTGCCATCCAGTACCACTTCGCCACGCCGAAAGACCTTCTCAGAGAGACGGTGGTAGAAATCGCCAACCGCATGGGTGGCATGCTTGACGTTGAGGCGGCCCGCAAGCTGGACCTAGAGGAGCGCATCGACTACGTCATCGACACCTATTGGCAAGGCTACACCAGCCCCACCTACATGGCGTTCACGGAGATCGCCGTGCAGGGCCGCCTGGACGATGAACTCCGCAAGGCCGTTCGCGCAACGTTGGATGAAATCGAACGGGGTCGGGCTGACGTGTGGGCGGCATTGTTCGCCGATAGCGGCCTCAACCGCGATGAGATCATCGGCTGGCGCACAGCCTTACAGGTGATGACCCGGGGCCTGGCGCTGTCGAAAATGATTTCCCTGCCAGATGCAGCGGTCAATCCGCAGATTGCGCGCTTCAAGGACATGTTCAAACATCAGATGGGTGTCGGCTGACCGCCGCACTGTTAACCGAGGACATCATGCCCCCATTGCCCGAGTGTGAATTTCTTTTGCTTGAACAAAACAGCGGCCGCCTAGATATCATCTTCAATCGGCCGGAACGGCGTAACGCCATGAACATGCAGATGGGCGATGAGTTCTCTGCTGTCGTCGCCTGGCTGAAAACAGCTGATGAAATCCGTGTCGCCGTCATCCGCGGGGCCGGCGGCCACTTCACCGCCGGTGGCGACATTAAGGAGCGCAAGACCCTGGCCGACGTAGACACCAAGGACGGAGAAGATCCGATCCTGGCCCGCAATACACGCGCCGGCATGGGTTTCCTGAAGTTCGAGAACCTGCCGCAGACGACCATCGCCATGGTCGAAGGATCAGCATTTGGCGGCGGCATGGGTTTCGCCTGCCTAGCAGACATCACTATCGTCACCCGTGGCGCGCGGATGGGCATGCCGGAAACGACGCTGGGTGTCGCGCCGGCCCAAATCGCGCCCTATGTGGTCAAGCGCATCGGCCTGACCCGGGCCCGGCAGTTGGCGCTCACTGGTGAACGCTTCGACGGCGCCAAGGCCTATGACTATGGCATTGCTCAGTATCTTTGTGACGATGACGCGGCCGACGAAACCTTGAATTCCGTGGTTCGCCAAGTGCTGCATTGTGGCCCTCAGGCAAACGCGGCGACCAAGGACATCATGCTGAAGGTCGGCACCATGCCTACCGAGGCCATGGTCCGTTATTCCGCCGCGAAGTTCGCCGAACTCAACCGCGGCAACGAAGGTAAAGAAGGCCAAACGGCCTTCGCCGAAAAGCGCAAACCCGCATGGCAGGAAGAGATCGATGATTGAACCGTCAAAATCCTCGGTTCGTATTGGCGGTGCTGCCGGCTATTGGGGTGATTCCCAGGAAGCGCCGAAGCAGTTGGTCATGCAGGGCGATATCGACTACTTGGTCTTCGATTATCTAGCCGAAGTCACCATGTCGATCCTGGTCCGCGCCAAGGCCAAGGACCCAGACGCCGGCTACGCCAAGGATTTCGTCGCCCTGGTGATGAAGCCGCTGATCCGCGAAATCAAGGCGCGCGGCATCAAGGTTGTCGCCAATGCCGGCGGCGTCAACGTGCAGGCCTGCGCCAAGGCCTTGGCCGAAGTCGCGACCGAGACTGGCACCGACTTGAAGATTGGCACCGTCGAAGGCGACGATCTCCTGGGTCAGATCGACGAGCTTCGCGCCGACGGCATCACCGAGATGTTTTCCGGCGCGCCACTGCCCAACGACCTGATCAGCGCCAATGCTTATCTCGGCGCTTTCCCCATTGCCGCCGCGCTGGATGCCGGCGCGGACGTGATCATCACGGGGCGCTGCGTTGACAGCGCAACGACACTTGGTCCCTTGATCCACGAGTTCGGTTGGAGGCCTGAGGATTATGATAAGCTTGCCTCAGGCACCCTGGCCGGCCACATCATCGAATGCGGGGCGCAGACCACCGGCGGCAACTTCACGGACTGGCGCGACGTGGCCGACGGCTGGGATGATATGGGCTATCCCATCGCCGAATGCCGACCCGACGGCACATTCACCATTTCCAAGCCCGACGGCACGGGCGGCTTGGTTTCCCGGCTTTCCGTCGGCGAACAAATTCTTTATGAGATCGGCGATCCGCGCGCCTACATTGTCCCCGATGTGGTGTGCGATTTCAGCGGTGCAGTCTTGGCGGAAACCGGCCGGGACCAGTTAAAAATCAGCGGCGTCCGAGGACGACCGCCAACCCCGACGTTTAAGGTTTCGTCCACCTATCGTGACGGTTACCGGGCGACTGCAGCGACGGTGATCACCGGCTTCGATGTGACGGAGAAAGGCGAGGCCTTCGCCAAGGCGCTGATCAAGCGCACCCGGCGGCTATTCAAGGAGCGCAATCTCGGCGACTACCGCGACACGGCCCTGCACCTGATCGGCGCAGAAACCCTTTGGGGCGGCAATGCCAATGCCGACGCGTCGAAGGCACGCGAGATCACCGTCCGCCTTGACGTTCGCCACGATGAACGGGCCGCCCTGGATTTGTTTTCCAAGGAAACCACTGGTGTCGCGCTGTCCATGATCACCGGCCGCTGCAGCGCCGGCGCCGCCGGGCGGCCGAAGATCACCCCAGTGGTGGCGCAATTCGCCTTTCTCATCGAAAAAGGCCGAGTGACCCAGACCGTCCGGATGAACGGCCAGGAAATTGCCGTTGCACCGTTCATTACCAGTCCACAGCCGGCATCGGCGGAAGATAGTCCGGCCGCCGCCGCTCAACCGAACGGCGACATGGTGGACGTGCCATTGATCGCGCTGGCCGTGGCCCGCAGCGGCGACAAGGGCAATAACGCCAATGTCGGCGTCATGGTTCGGAATCCGGAATATCTGGAATGGGTGCGGCTGGGCGTCACCGCCGAACGGGTGCGGCAATGGTTCGCGCATACCGTTGAAGGCGAGGTCCACCGGTTCGATCTTCCCGGCTTCCATGCCGTTAATTTCCTGATGACCAATTGTCTCGGCGGCGGCGGCACCTCGTCGCTGCATCTGGACAACATGGGCAAGACCTACGGACAACAAATCCTCGCCATGCCGGTAGCCGTACCGCGCGATTTGGCCGAGAAACTCACCGGCCAGGCCTAGGAACACCTCATCATGGCGCATTCCCTCGACGCTCTCTTGAAACCCCAATCCATCGCGATTATTGGCGCGTCGGATACCCAGGCCCGGATCGGCGGACGGCCCCTGCATTTCACCAAGAAACAAGGCTTCAAAGGCAACATCTATCCGGTCAACGCGAAGCGCGACACGGTGCAAGGGCTGCCCGCTTATCGGTCCATCAAGGACGTGCCCGAAGCGGTCGACAGTGCCGTTATCGCTGTGCCCGCTGCCGTCGCCGTTGATGTGATCCGCGATTGCGCCGATTGCGGCGTCAAAAGCGCCGTGATCTTTACGTCGGGCTTTGCCGAAATGAGTGAGGATATGGTCGATGCCCAAGCCGAGATCAGCGCCATCGCCCAAGAAAGCGGCATGCGCATGATCGGCCCCAATTGCCTTGGCGTCTTCAACATCTCACATGGCTGGTACGGCACCTTCGCCAATGCGCCCAGCATGATCAAGGTGTCCAACGGCACGGCGGGCATCATCAGCCAGAGCGGCGCCTATGGCTCACACTTATTCCTGGCGGCCCAACAGCGCGGCATCGGCACCAACTACTGGGTGACGACGGGCAACGAAGCCGACGTGGACGTCGCCGAGGTGATCGAATATTACGCCCAATCACCGGACGTCGATGTCATCTTGGCCTATGCGGAGGGCATGAAAGACGCGGACCGCATTTGCCGCGCCTTGGAAATGGCCCGCGATGCCCAGAAACCTGTTGTCTTCATGAAGGTGGGCACCACCGACGCCGGTGCCCGGGCCGCGGCGTCGCATACGGCATCGCTGGCCGGCGCTGATGCTGTATATGAAGCCCTGTTCCGCCAATATGGCGTCTATCGGGCGGAAACTACCGAGGAGTTGGCCGATGTGGCCTATGCCTGTCAATTCGGGCGCTTCCCCGCCGGTAACAAAATCAGCCTGCAAACCATTTCCGGCGGTGTCGGCGTGCAGATGGCCGATGCCTCTGTGAAACGGGGTTTGGATGTGGTGCCCTTGCCCGATCCGGTGCAGAAGAAGTTGAAGAAAATGATCCCCTACGCCGGGGTCAACAATCCAGTCGATTTCACCGCCCAGGCGCTGAATGACCCCGATCTCATGGACAAGAACATCAGCCTGACCATCGACGAGGCCGACTACGATTCCCACATCATCTATATGGCCAGTGTGCCCGCATCACCCTTCACCACGGACGTCTGCTTGGGCATTTTCGGCGGCCTGCAGAAGAAGTATCCGCAAGAGGTCTTGGTGATGAGCATGCAGGCCCCGGAGGACCTTGTCCGCACCTATGAATCCATGGGTTATCCGTGCTTCGATGACCCTACCCTGGCGGTCCGGGCGACAGCCGCCCTGACCCGCTTTGGTGAGATTTACCGGCGCGGCCGCCCCGACGCGCCACCGCCGCTGCCCGCTGGCGCATTGCCGGCGCCGGCCGCCGCCATTGCCGAACACGAAGCCAAGGCGATCCTGAACAGCGTCGGCATCCCGGCGACCAAGGATGGGCTAGCCGGTAACACCGATGAGGCCTTGGCCATTTGGAAGGATATCGGTGGCCCGGTCGTCATGAAAATCGCCTCGCCCGATATTCTGCATAAGACGGAGATCGGCGGTGTTCTGCTCAATATCAATGACGAAAGTGGCGTTAAGGAAGGCTACGCACAATTGCTGGAGCGGGCCCGGACGGCCCAACCGGACGCCCGCATCGACGGCATTATCATCTCCGAGATGGTGACGGGCGGCGTCGAGACGCTCCTGGGCGTGGTTTCGGATCCGGTTTTTGGTCCGGCCGTCATGTTCGGCCTGGGCGGCGTCTTCGTCGAGGTCCTGAAAGACGTCACTTTCCGCCTGGCGCCCTTCGGCATCGACGAAGCGCGGCGCATGATCGATGAAATTCAGGGCCGCGCCATGCTGGACGGAGTGCGCGGCGCACCACCCTCTGATCTCAACGCCCTGGCCGAGGCGCTTTCAAGGCTCTCGGTTTTTGCCGCTGAAAACGCCGATAAGATCGAGACCATCGACGTGAACCCCTTCCTCGCATTGCCCGATGGCGCCGTCGCCGTAGACGCCCTCATCGTGCCAAAATCAAAGGTGTAGCCGGATATGCCTGCATTCGATTCCAAAATCGACACGGGCTCGGACGCCTTCGCCGACAACCGTCGAGACATGCTGGCTCTGATAGATGAATTGCACGCCCTGAAGGACCGCGCCGTGCAGCTTTCGGAAAAACGCCGCCCCCGGTTCGAGGAGCGTGGCCAACTGACACCACGCGAACGCCTGGAACGGCTTTTGGATCCGGGCCTGCCATTTTTGGAATTGTTCGGTTTGGCCGACTACATGGTCGATACGGATGACCGCGACACCTCCATCCCCGGCGCCAGCACGATCGCCGGCATTGGTTTCATCAGCGGCGCGCGATGCATGATCTTCGTCAACGATTCAGGCATCAACGCCGGCGCCTCGACGCCCATGTCCGGTGAGAAATACCGGGCCTGCCAGGAAATCGCACTGAAGCAAAAGTTGCCTTTCATCCAACTGATCGAAAGCGCCGGCGCCAATTTAATGAAATACAAGGTTGAAGGTTGGGCGAAGAGCGGCGGCAGCTTCCGCAATCTGGCCTGGCTGAGCGCGGCGGGTATCCCGGTGATCGCCGTACTGCACGGGCCATCGACGGCGGGCGGGGCCTATTATCCGGGCATGAGCGACTACATCATCGGCGTCAAAGGTCGCGGTCGAGCCTCACTGGGCGGGGCGGCCCTGGTCAAGGCGGCAACGGGTGAGGTTGCCGATGAGGAAGATTTGGCTGGGGTCGAAATGCATGCCTCCGTCTCGGGCCTCATCGAATATATGGCGGAAAACGATTCGGATGCGCTGATACAGGCTCGGGATTTGCTCACGCGGCTCGGCTGGAACGACAAATGTCCAAAGCCAACGCCGCGCACTTTCAAAGAACCGCTTTACGATCCAGACGAGATCGCCGGCGTCGTTCCCGTCGACTATCGTCGGCCTTACGACGTCCGCGAGGTCGTTGCCCGGTTTGCCGACGGCTCGGACTTCATCGACTTCAAGCCGAATTTCGGCCCCAGTTTGGTCTGCATGCAGGGTAGCGTGTTCGGCCATGCTTGCGGGATCGTCGGCAACAACGGCCCCATTGACCCCGACGGCGCGGCCAAAGGCGGACACTTCTTCCAAATATGCGATCAGGCCAACATCCCGCTGATCTTTCTCAACAACATTACCGGCTACATGGTCGGCACCGATTACGAACAGCGCGGCATGATCAAACACGGCTCGAAAATGATTCAAGCCGCCGCCAATGTCCGCGTGCCGAAGTTGACCTTCTACATCGGCGCCAGTTTCGGCGCTGGTAACTACGGCATGGCGGGCCTTGGCTATAACCCCGACTTTCTTTTTGCCTGGCCCAATGCGGCAACCGGGGTCATGGGCGGCGAGCAAGCCGCGCGAACAATGGATCAGGTGGCCCGGGGCTCCGCTGAGCGGCGCGGTCAAGCCGTTGACGAAGAAAAGCTTCGTGATCAGAAAGAACGCATCATCAAATATTTCGACGACCAGTCGGATGCCTTCTACACGTCGGGGCGATTGCTGGATCAAGGAGTCATCGACCCCCGCGACATGCGGAAAATTCTCGGTTTCGCTTTGGAAACCTGTTGGGAGGCGCGACATCGCGAGACACATCCCAACAGTTTCGGCGTCAGCCGGCTGTAGGGGGCACAACCATGACCGCCTTCACCAGTATTCTCGTCGCGAACCGGGGCGAAATCGCGGTACGGATCATGCGAACAGCCCAGGAGTTAGGTTATCGGACGATCGCCGTTTATTCTGAAGCCGATGCCACCGCGCCGCATGTTGCCATGGCTGACGATGCGGTGTTTATCGGCCCGGCGCCGGCGGCGCAGTCCTATTTGGACATGGAGCGCATCTTGGCTGCCGCCAAGTCGACGCGCGCCGAGGCCATTCACCCAGGCTACGGTTTCCTATCCGAAAACGCTGCTTTCGCTCAGGCCAGTGAAGACGCCAACCTCGTGTTCATTGGCCCAACGCCGGAAGCCATCGCCCTCATGGGCAACAAGGCCGCGGCAAAACGGCGCATGATCGCGGCGGGCGTGCCGTGTGTGCCCGGTTACGAAGGCGAGGATCAGACAGACGCTGTCTTCATCGACGCCGCGACGACTATCGGTTTTCCACTGATGGTGAAGGCGGCCGCCGGCGGTGGTGGGCGCGGCATGCGGTTGGTCGAAGACGTAGCAGCGTTGCCGGACGCCCTGGCGGCGGCCCGTTCCGAGGCGGCAAATGCCTTTGGCTCCGATGAGTTGATCCTCGAAAAAGCCATCATCAAACCCCGCCACGTTGAAATACAGGTTCTTGCTGACATGGAGGGACACACCATCCATCTTGGGGAGCGAGATTGCTCGGTTCAGCGCCGCCACCAGAAGGTGGTCGAAGAATCGCCCTGCCCGGTGATGACCGACGACCTGCGTGCCCGTATGGGTCAGGCTGCCGTTGATGCGGCTCGGAACATTGGTTATCGGGGCGCCGGCACCGTCGAATTCCTGCTGGATGCGGATGGCGCGTTCTATTTCCTGGAAATGAACACGCGGTTGCAGGTTGAGCATCCGGTCACGGAGTTGGTCACCGGCTTGGATCTGGTCGCTCTGCAGATCAGCGTCGCCGAGGGCCAGCCCTTGGGGCTATCGCAAGGCGACGTATCCCTATCGGGCCATGCCATCGAAGTGCGCCTCTATGCCGAAGACCCGGCGCAGGATTTCCTGCCCTGCACGGGGCAGGTCACGGACTGGAAGCCCGCCGATGGTCCGGGTGTGCGGATCGACAGTGGCATTGAGTCGGGCCAGGAAATTTCTCCCTTCTATGATCCGATGATCGCCAAGATCATTGCCTGGGGCAACAACCGCGATCAAGCGCGCGAGCGCCTGAACGACGCCTTGCGCCGGACCCGCCTGTTCGGCCTGACGACCAACCGGCGCTTCTTAATCGACGTGCTGGACAATCCGGCGTTTGCCGCCGGTGAGGCGACGACAGCGTTCATCGGCGAAGAATTCTCTGCACAAAACCTCGCACCAGCATCCATTGGCCCCCATGAAGCGGCAGTGGCGGCCGTGCTGCTTTTTCTGAATGACCGGGCTGCCGCCCTGAATCACGCCGTTATGGTCTCGCCGGAATTACTGAATTGGTCCAGTGGTGTAACGCTGGCGACCCGATATACCTATACCCTGGACGGCCAATCTACTGAGGTGGCCGTAACGCCGACAGGTGATGAGACGTATGACGTGTCGGTTGGTGATACGGTTATGACTGGTCGTGTTCACGACGTCGCCGATGGACAAGCACGGCTCAGCATTGCCGGCCATCGGTTTGAAGTCCAATTTAACTTACCTGGCCCCGGCTTGATCGATATGGCCATCGATGGCCGGGCAATCTCAATGCGGGACGCAGCCGCATTCTCTGGATCGACCGGCGGCGTGTCGGACGGTCAAATTGTCGCGCCCATGCACGGCACGGTCTTGGAGGTGCTGGTTGAAGACGGCGAGATGGTGGCTGCCGGTACGCGGCTGGCGGTTCTGGAAGCCATGAAGATGCAGCACGATATCGTCTCGCCCGTGGATGGAATCGTCGAGACCGTCAGTGCCAAGGCCGGCACGCAGATCGCCGCCGCCGCCGCCATGTTTGAGATCAAGGTCACTGAGCCATGATGCGACAAGCCAAGGATTTCTATGACGAATGCGAGGCCATCCATGAATTGCTGGCACCGCTCGACGACGCGGACTTTGACAGTATCACCTTGTTCAAGGACTGGACCGTCAATGACGTGATGGCGCACCTGCACCTGTTCAATTACATGGCCGATATTTCATTGCAGGACGAAGCACGGTTTCAACGCGAATACGGCAGTATGAAGGCCGCGCGCGATGCCGGCGAGACCTTGCGGGAAGCCACCGACCGCTTGATCAACCACGCCAAGGGCCGCAGGCTTTTGAATGTCTGGCGTGACTACTACCCCAGCATGGCCGAGCGCTTCGGCGCCGCCGACCCCAAGCGCCGGGTTAAATGGGCCGGGCCGGACATGAGCGTCCGGTCAAGCATCACGGCACGGCTGATGGAGACTTGGTCCCATGCCCAGGCCATCTATGATCTTCTGGGCGTTGAGCGCGTCAACGGCGACCGGATCAAGAATATCTGCGTGATGGGCGTCAACACATTTGGTTGGACGTTCGTCAACCGAGGCGAGGCGGTGCCCGAGGATAAACCGTACATACGCCTGACGGCACCATCGGGCGCCATCTGGGAATGGCATGAACCCTCTGACACCGAACGTATCGAAGGGCCTGCGGAAGGCTTCTGCCAAGTGGTCACGCAAACGCGTAACATCGCCGATACGGATATGGCTGTAACCGGCGATGTCGCAGCCCGCTGGATGGCTGTCGCCCAATGTTTTGCCGGCCCGGCGCGAACCCCGCCGGCACCCGGCGCAAGGCGCACGGGTTAAGACGAAACGTCCGGGTTCTGGGTATAAGTCCCAACCAGCTTGCCTTCCGCCAGAATATGGCCTTCGAGCGCCGCCATGACATCCGGTCCTCGGAAATTACCGCCGCTGTCCAGTTCCAGGGTCTCCACGTCGAGCGCATAAACCCTAAATTCGTAATGGTGCAGCAGTTCATCGTTCCATGGCGGACAGGGTCCGTCATAGCCACCGTAATTTCCCGCCATGTCCGGGTTTGAGGCCATGAACATGGTGAAATCGTTAATACCGCGCAGGCCATGGGCCACCCTGCCGATGGGTTTGCCTTTCGCCACCAGGCCGTCGGAGTCTTCACCTTCCGCAAGACTGGTACGCTCGGCCGACACATCGACCAGAAGACCGTGATAGAAATCCTGACGCGGTTGGTCGGCGGGAATGGTTTTACCTTCCGTGTTAATGTCATCGAAGATTGTCGGGACATCAACATCGACGCAGATGACGGCAAAGCTCCTGGTGGCGTCCGGGGCGCCGCTCCAACTCAGTGCCGGGCTGATGTTGGTGCTCATCTTTGAATGCGCTTCGGCGCAGGGTGCGCAGAAGGCGTATTTTTCCGGGATCGGGTCACCATCATTGAAGGCATTGGATGTGACATTCAAGGTCGCGGGCATGATTTCCTCCTCTGCAGCGTCGGCCATTCCAATGCACGAAGGATAACGGGATACACCGAGCCATTCCAGGGTTTGCGGCGACATCGACGGCGCGCTATCACCTTCGCATGACGGAAATGAATGACCCCGATATTAGCTGGCGCGATGGTGCGACCCCGCAATCCAATCAATTTGGCGATATTTATTTTTCGCCGGAACATGGTCTGGCGGAAAGCCGTCACGTTTTCTTGAAAGGCATTGGCGCGCCCGAGGTCTGGAAATCGCAACCCCGCTTCACCATCGGCGAATTGGGGTTCGGGACCGGATTGAACTTCCTGACGGCCTGGCAAATGTGGCGTGACACGGCGCCGGCGGCAGCGCGGCTTCACTACATCGGCGTCGAAGGCTATCCGCTGACACAGGAAGATCAGCGCCGGGCTTTGGCGGCATTTCCAGAAATTCAAGAACTGGCAGGGCCCCTGTTGGCCGCCATGCCGCCGCGTCGCCAAGGGTTCCATAGCATCAATCTCGATGCCGGACGGGTCTCGTTGTTGCTGATTTATGGCGATGCAGAGCCATCTCTCAATGATTTGTCCGCCAGTGCGGATGCCTGGTATCTGGATGGCTTCTCGCCGGCAACTAATCCTGCCATGTGGACCGCCGGTCTTCTGGCATCGATCGCCGCGCGGTCCAAGGAGCATACGCGTGTCGCCACGTTCACCTCCGCCGGCGCCGTGCGCCGTGGCCTGACGGCGGTCGGCTTCAATGTGGAGCGACGCACCGGATTTGGGACGAAGAGGGAAAATCAGGCCGGCGTGTTCCAAGGTCGCGGCACGTCCACGCCGCTGCCCGTATGGAGCCGCCTTCCCAGCTCTTTGTCCAGCCCGGGCCGCATTGCCGTCGTCGGCGCGGGCATTGCCGGAGCATGTGCGGCGGGGGTCCTGGCCAAGCAGGGCGCCAAGGTAACCGTGTTCGCCGGCCCGTCCGACGATGGCCTTGCGTCCGCGACGCCTGCCGCCGTCCTGCAACCGCGCCCCCTGTGGGACGGATCGCCAACGGCCGCATTCTTTGTCGCAGCCTTCGAGCAGGCCATAAAAACCTACGATGATCTGGACGGGGCCTGGCACCAGAAAGGCCTGCTGGCGTTTGGCCGCGATGATTATGATTCGGAACGCTACCGCCAACTGCCGTTCGGCACACCCGCCACCGGCACTGACACCAGCGACAGGACCGGTGTCGATATGGGCCTCGATGGCACCTGGTTTGCCGAGGCCGGTGTTCTCAATTCCCTTGAATCCTGCGCGGCCATCGCCGTCGATGCCGCGGCGCGACTGGCAAGAACCGTCGTGACACTGGAACCGGCGGCCGACTTGTGGCGGATCACGGATGATCATGGCGAAATCCACGAAGCCGACGCCGTGGTCCTGGCCTGCGGCATGGAGACGACCGCGTTGAGTGGATTTGCCGACCTTGGCCTGGTGCCTAATCGCGGTCAGATTTCCTTTGTTGCACCCAATGACAGCACCCAAGCACTTCGTGCCGCCATCATGTTCGGCGGCTACCTGACGCCGCCGATCAACGGACCCGGTGGTGCGCCGGCCCATGTCCTGGGCGCGACCTTCGAAAGACGGACCGATTGGCCGGGCCAAGCCTGGCAGATAATGCGTGACGACGATCACCGGCGGAACCTTGCCGTCCTGGCCGACAGGCTGCCGGAGTTGGCCGAAAACCTCGGATCGATCACCGGTGGCTGGACCGGCCTGCGGGCGACGACGCCGGACCGGATGCCGGTGATCGGACCGGTGCCGGACCGGGCATCCTATCTTCGGGACTATCGCCTTTTCCACCATTGGCGCGCGCCGACGGAGGGCCCGGCACCAACCTATCGGAACGGCCTCTATGTGCTTTCGGGCCTGGGATCGCGGGGTTTTCTGACAGCTCCCCTGGCGGCTGAAATTCTGGCCAGTGTGATCTTCGGAACACCGTTGCCGGTGCCGTGGCCCGTATGGCCGCTGCTGCATCCGGCGCGATTCCTGATGCGCGACTTGCGCAAAGGCCGCGCCGGATAAGGGGTTGCCGGTCATTGGAACCCGGACCAGAATGCCGAAACCAATTTGGGAGACATCATGCGCCTGCAACTCGCCACCTGGTCGGAAACCGACGACTACCTGAAAACATCGACGGGAATCATCGTGCCCATCGGATCGACGGAACAACACGGGCCGACGGGGTTTATCGGCACGGATGCCTTGACGGCGGAGGCCATCGGCCAGCGCCTGGGCGACGCAGTCGGTGCCATGGTCGCGCCGACGATCAGTGTCGGTATGGCCCAACATCACCTGGGGTTTTCCGGATCTATGACCTTGCGGCCGTCGACCCTGCTGTTGGTGGTCAAGGACATGATCGATTCGCTGACCGTGCACGGCTTCGACCGATTCTTTTTCGTCAACGGCCACGGCGGCAACATCGCCACCGTTAACGCCGCGTTTTCGGAAGTCTACGCGGACGCAAGCCTAGGCGGCGCATCGAACCGGGCGCCGGTAAAATGCGTGATGCAAAACTGGTTCGTGATGCCGGGCGTCACGGCGCTCGCCGAAGAGCTTTATGGCGACGCCGAGGGCAGCCACGCGACGGTATCGGAGGTGGCGGTCACCTACGCCCTGTTCCCGGAGGACGCGGCCCGGATTCGTAACGCTGCCCTGGAACCGGCGATCGCGCCGGACGGCGATATCTACGACGCCGCCGATTACCGACGCAGCTTCCCGGACGGCCGCATCGGCTCCAATCCGGGATTGGCGGAGGCCGAACACGGTGAACGGTTCATGGCCGTCGCGGTGGCCGATTTGGCCGTGATCTACAAAGAGTTCACGGCGTCCTGAGATAACCTCTAGCCGCCCTGAATGGCCGGCAGCAGGGTGATTTCATCGCCTTCGGACAAGGCGTGGCCGGCCCGGTCATCGGGGACCACGGCCTGCCCGCCGACCAGGGAGGTGTACGATTCCTCCTTCGGCAAGCTGACCCGGGCCATGACGTCGGCAACATTGCTGCCGGACGGCACGTCCATTTCACATTCGCCGAAAGAATCGAACCCGGCCGGCATATCACCAGCCGGTGACAGCAGTTTGACCCGGACTTTCACGATCAACCGCCCCCTAGACGCCGACCCGGTCCAGGGTCTCGTTGGTCGGCACGCCATCCGCCGTCCAGCCACGCAGTTCGTAGTATTCCGGCAGCATCTTATCGAGCTCCGTCACCCGGCCCTTGGCGACACCGGACTTAGCCGCTTCCTTGAGAAAGCGTTGCGGCAAGGTATCGTCCGCCGCCGTCAGGCCGGCCCGCAAATTGAACTGACGTTCCAGCGTATAGGTGCGTTCTCCAACTTCCAGCATGCGCGCCGCATCCCAGCCGCCGCCACAGGCCGCGTCGATCTGCGCCGCATAGTCGTTCATGTCCCAGGCGTTGCCGGAAAATGCACAAAGCCCGGTGTTGTCCTTGGCCGCATTGACGTCCTGGGTATCCTTGACGATCTGCGCCTTGCCGTCGGTCCGCACGTGGGTGAAGTCATCAACAAAGGGTGCCGCCCGCATATGACACGCACCGCGGCTCGATGTCGCATAGGCCAGGCCCATGCCCTGCATGGCGCGGGTGTCGTAGCCGGGAATTTCCTGACCCTTGACGACGATGGCAAACTCCGGATGCCCGTATTTTTCGCAAAGCCGCTTGGCGCCAAGACCGATATCGGCACCGATGCCCTCACCGGAAATAACCATTTCGGAAACCTTGGTCATGGCTTCGGCATTGCCGAACTTGAGCTCAATGCCGCCGGTGTCTTCCTTGGTGATCACACCTTCTTCATAGAGCTCCATGGCCGCCGAGATGGAACCGCCCAACGAAATCGGGTCCATGCCGTCCTCGTTGCAAATCGCGTTGGCGTAGGTCGCCGCATCCAAATCACTGCAGCCAACCATGGGGGCCAAGGCGAAGATGCTTTCATATTCCAGCCCGCCCATGGCCTTGCCGTACTTGTTCTTGGCCTCTTCGGAGCCGACCGTGTAGTGCTCAGGGTCAATTTTCGCAACCCGGCCACAGCCGATGGAGCACGCGAAACAGGCTTTGGTGGAAATTAAGTTCGGCTTGCCGTCTGACCGCCGGGGCGTATGCGCCGTCTTCACCTTGACCGCATCATGGCCGTCGAACTGTACATCGCGGCTGTTGCGGGTCGGCAGCGACCCATAGGCGTTGGTGTTGTCCATCATGGCATGCGTGCCGACCCGGCCGAGGCGTTCGCGGGCCGCGTGGGTATCGAGCTTCTGGCGCATTTCCGCCACCACCTTCATGAAGCGCGCTGGATCATGCACGGCGACGCCCTGAGTGCCGCGCACGGCGATGGCTTTCAGGTTCTTCGAGCCCATGACGGCACCCACCCCGGAGCGCCCGGCGGCCCGGTCCTTGTCATTCATAACGCAGGCGAAGCGGACCATGTTTTCTCCGGCCCGGCCGATCGAGGCGACGCGGATCAGCGGGTCTTGATGCTTGGCGCGGATGCGGTCTTCCGTCACCCAGACCGTCTCACCCCAAAGATCATCGCGGGCGTCCAGAATCTGCACATCCTCATCGCGGATCATCAGATAAACCGGATGCGCGGACTTGCCTTCGAAGATGATGAAATCCCAACCGGCCAGCTTCAGCTCTCCGCCGAAATAGCCACCGGAATTGGAACTGGCGATGGCATTGGTCAGCGCACCCTTCGTGGTCACCGACCAGCGCCCACCGGTGGATGCCATGGTGCCGGTTAACGGCCCGGTGCCGATGATCATCTTGTTTTCCGGTGACAGGGGATCAACGGCCGGGTCTATCTCTTCGTAGAGATACTTCGTCGCCAGGCCGCGTTGGCCCAAATACAGCTCCGCCCATTCCTGGTTCAGGGGTTCGCTCTCCGCGGTAGCCGCTGTCAAGTTGACCCGCAGGACCTTGCCTTGCCACCCACCTGTATTTTCCGCCATGTCTCTTAACTCCTCATGCAATCCGGCGCGGTCAAAGCCGCGCCGGTGAAAATCCGTTGGCCCTTATTTTGGCCATTCCCGAGGCCGCGTAAAGGATTCTTATCGGTGCCCCCGGGGCGCGGTCAAGGGCGCCGCCAGGTTCGCCATATCTGCCTATAAAAGCGTCAAATCATACCTAAACCATTGTGATTACAGGAAACTGCGCCGCGCCTCACCATGATGACAAAATGTAATCCGCCTAGAGCGCAAGAGTGCCGGAATTCCGCCATTTTTCGATTTCGAGCGTGGTGACACGCCTTGGCGTTGGGCCAAATTGTCATCTTCGAGGTCGTCTTCCACTCAATCCTCAAACAGAACATATATGGAACATATAGTTATAAAAATCAAGCTAAAATGCCGATTTGAAGGGTTGATGATGTGGCCCCTCGACGATTGGTCTGCGTTGTGCCCGTCATGACCTTGCTTGGGGCTGTGATGCCATCCTTTGACAGCCGTCGCCGTGGCCCATAGTGAAGTTCCCGCCGCGCACGGCATCGCCGCCTTGTGAGGCATACGCGGCGCTTATAAGATAGGCGAAACATTTTTGATTTTCACTTCTTAGGCGAGGCATGCCATGGCCAATAAATATCATCTGATCAGCTCTTACACCTGCCCTTGGGTGCAGCGCTCCGTGATCGCCATGCGTGCCAAGGGTGTCGACTTCGATGTCACCTACATCAATCTGCGCGACAAGCCCGACTGGTTTTTACAGATATCACCGCATGGCAAGGTGCCGGTGCTGAAAGTTGATGACAACGTGGCGCTGTTTGAATCCAACGCCATCGCCGAATATCTGGACGAGATGTTTGAACCGAGGCTGCATCCTGCCGATCCCATCAAACGTGCCCAAAACCGCGCCTGGACCGACTTCCTGCCGAATTTCACCGCCGGTCTCAACGGCGTCACTTATTGTCCGTCAAAGGATGTCCTGCCCGACGCCCTGGAGACGGCAAAACAACGTCTGTCGCGCCTGGAAGCGGCGATCAGCCGCGAACGCGGCAATGACGGGCCCTATTTCAACGGCGATACGCTGTCACTGGTCGATGCCGCCTACGGGCCTTTCCTGCAGCGCTTTGGCATTGCCGAGCGGGTTCTGCAGACCGGACTTCTGAACGATTTCCCCCTGGTCCGCGCCTGGTCCGACGCCTTGCTGGCCAACGCCACCGTCACCGGCGCCGTGGCGCCGAATTTCCCGGAAGAGTTCGACGCCAACTTGGAGCGCCGCGGCACCTATGCCTGGACACTCATGAACGCTGCGGCCGCTGCTGAATAAGTGGCCGGAAGAGTATTGAAGTCCGGTGCGACGGGACATCGCGAGACGGTATGACCGACAATCGTAGTAATGCCGGATCCATTGACCGGGTCTGGAAAGCCTTGAGTTTAGGGGATATTGAGACGGCGGTGCAGATCACTGAATCGCTCACCCAACGTTTCCCGGGTGACCCCAATGGATGGTTCCTTTTTGGCGTCGCTGAGTCGCAGCGAAACAGGCCGGCCGAGGCGCTACAGCATTTGCGGAAGACGGCCGCCCTCGACAATCAATTTTCAACGGTATGGCACCGCATCGGCAATGCGCTCATTGCCGTCGGAGATTTGGCTGGCGCTGTCGACGCCTACATTCAGGCAATAACAACGGAACCATCAAATGCCTGGACGCAAGTTGAATTTCTACGCCTACTCGCGATGGTGCAAGGTCACCCGAACCATATCACTGAAGCAATGGATCGTTGGCTCAGCGCCTTCGCGGTCAAAGATTTGCGGGACGGCGTTGAAAAGCTTGAACGGCTTTTCAGCAGTGGCGGCGGCAGCTATGACGAAAGGGTATTTATCGAGATGGCGCGGGTCCTTCACCGAATGGGGATGGAGGAAGACGCCATCAACTGCTTTTCAATTACGCTCCGCAACTTAGCTGAGGGTAGGCGTGACTTGGACACAGATCATAACGAGATTATCAATATCTACAGCCAGGAGGCGGAATCCTATGAACAGGTCAAGAACGCCATCGTGTCCGCCCGAGAATTAGCCGATTTGACAAAGCAGATTTCGGGACAACGATCAGGACTTCGCATGCTGGATGCAGGATGTGGTACGGGCCTCATGGGATCGTTGCTCATGGGCATAGCGTGGCCCATCGTCGGCATCGACATGACCGCTGAAATGCTCGCCAAGGCGGAACTCAAGGGCGACTACGACGAATTAGTGAAAGGCGAGATGGTCGATGCGATGAAACAACGGTCCGATTCATTCGACCTGATCACAAGTAGCCTTGTCTTGTATATGATCGGTGACTTGTCCGATTTTTTCGCGGTCACCGCAGAGCGTGCTGCGCCAAACGCTCTGCTCGCCTTCAACGTCTTCCCTTGCTTGGATCGGATTGACATCGGTTATTCCCATGCTCTCGGCTATTTCGCCCATAGCAGACAATATCTCCGCCGCGTGGCGAAGGATAAGGGCTGGGAAGCCGTCGCCATGCGGGTCTCGGAACATGGGCCGCATTCACCGTCCGTGAGCCTTCCGTTTCTTATGTCCTGTGTGTTCCGAGCGCCGAAAGGATAGCGTTGGAAACCAGATTGACGCCCGCCGAGGCGATTATCATTTCCGGGCTATATATGGTCTGTTATCCGTGGCACCCGGCAGTTTCGCGCCGATCGGACGTGGTCAGAAGTGCGAGGTGATCAATTGGCCCGGCAGCCAAAGCGCCAGCATCGGGAACATCAAAACGATGATCAGCACCACGGTGTCGGATATGCAAAACGGGAAGGACCCCCGTATGACCTGGGTCACAGGCAATCCCGTCACGCCGCTGACGGCAAACAAGTTGAGGTCGACGGGCGGGATGACACTGCCGATTTCGATGCACAGCGCCGTCAGAATACCCAGATGTACCGGATCGACGCCCAAAGATAGCGCGACCGGAAAATAAATCGGTACCGTCAGCACCAAAATGGCGACCCCAGTCAACCACATGGACAACGCCGGCAAGGTGCCCATGAGGGCAAACAAAAATGCGTGTTTTGAAAGCCCAAGCGTCCAAGCCCAGGCGGCGATCTCTCGCGGCCAGCCCATGTTGGCCAGATAGAATTGGAAAATGCCAACACAGCCCAGCAGGAAGAACACAATCCCCGTCAGGTTCATGGTGCGCCGCGTCACATTCATCAATTCGCTGGTGAATTCCTTACCCTTGAACAGCACGCCATAGCCGAGCGCATTGCAAGCTGCCGCCGCGCCGGATTTGGGTAACGGCGAAATAGAGTGCCACCGCCGCGACCATGCCGACGATAATGGCATCCTGTCCCCATTCGAAGACGACGGAGAAAATGTAGCGACGAATAATTTCAAGCAGCGCGAACAACGTCAGAACCAACATCATGGCCGCCGCAATCCAACCCAGTATCGAATCAATTAATTCTTTGACGCGGCTCGAAAAAGCCAGGAACCCATCTATGACCACCCCCCAATCAGCAAATGCCTCAGCCCCTTGATGTCCGTTAAAGACGCTAACCGTTATTTCCGGTTTTTCGCCTTATAAAGGTCGGCGCCCTTGCCGTACTTCGCGAAATGCTTTTCGTATTTCGAGCAGTCGGTCTTTTCGAGAGCGTGGGATCCCGGAGGATTGGCTTTCACCAAGGCTGCGGCTTCCATGGTGAACTGTTCGACCAACTTGTCGCCCGTATCGTTCACCTTGGTCTTGATCCACTCGTTGGTGGCGCTGCCTTCGGCTTTCTGGATGACGGCCGATTCGGCTTGGCTCATAACATAAATGCCAGGCGCGTTCTTGTCCTTGGTGACGAACTTCGCCAGCGTTCTGGCATCGTTGCAGTAGTTGATGACACGCTGGAACGGGATGAAGTCGTTCTTGATGATGTCGGTCAGGACATCTTGCTGCTCTTTGTTCAGCTTGCTCCACCAGCGGTTCGACACGCCGAACCAGTAGTAGTCGCCGGCAATACCGTTGAGGCCGGCCACCGTGAAGTATGGCGCCTGCTCCTTGGTCGCGCTAAAGCCGCCCAGCGAGGTCAGAAGTCCGTCGATAACACCGGTTTGCAGGGCCGGCGGCACGTCGCCGAAGGCCATCGCCTACGGGTTGGAACCGAGCGCGCTCAACAAAGCGTTTTCAGCCGGCCCGATGGACCGCATTTTCTTACCGGCGAAATCGGCGGGACCGATCAGCCGCCCCTTCACCGCACCGGCACCCATATACATGCTCAGATGACCGGCGCCCATGAGGGTAATGTCGTGGGATTTATTAAAGTGGGCGGCCAAATCTTTGTAGGTTTTGGTCGAATCGATGCCATCAATGGCGCCCACCGTGGTCAGTTTGCCGGCGCCCAACAGGACGTTGGCCAGGGGCTCGATGCTGGACGTCTTGCCGAATTGGCCGGTCGTGATTTCCAGGTTGCCCTGGGTCAGCGCTTTCGTGCCTTGCGGTACGGTATATAGCGATTTGGCCCAGAAAATCTGCACCTTACTGCCGGGGATTCTCTTTTCCACCTGTTCGGCGAAATATACTTCGGCAATGGCGGCCGGGTGCGGCGGGCCGTTATGGTCCGACGCCCAGCGCAGTTTGACGGGATCTACGGCACCAGCGATGCCCGTAGATGCGATAAGGATTCACGCCCCGATGACGGCGGTGGTCAAAGTCCGAAAATGTAACATTTCAACTCCCTTGGTTTTGTACGTAGGCTGAAACTCTTCAGTTGGCGGCTCTACAGAGCGGCAGAGCGCAGCAAATTGTCCGATATGATAAAACGACTACGATTCTCGAGATGAATGTTCGAAACGCCGCACTGATTGGAATGGTTTGTGGCGCCGATTCTTGTAAGCGGATTCAGCCCTGCCCGAAGACATCCATGATCCGCTTCGACGCCGCCAACAACAGATCGTCGTTGGCGATGCCGGCAATGAACTGACAGCCAATGGGCAAGCCGGAATCAGTCGCGTTAAACAAGGCCAGCGTAATGGTTGGATTGCCTAAAAGGGTCCAGGCCGAACTGAACGCCGCCTCACCCGTCGTCTTCAGCGTCGCCGGGGCCGGTCCTGCGGCACTGGGGGATATCAAGATGTCTACTTCGGCGAATGTCCGGGCCAGTTGCTGGCGCAGCGTCGCCACCTCCTGGATGGCGCTTTGGTATTGACGATTGTCGACCCGGTGGCCGTCGGCCAGACGGCCTTCGCGCAACACCGCGCTCAACTGGTCCAAATGACGGGACCGTTCAAAGGCGATGCTGCGCCGGAACTCGTAGCCGCTGATGAGGCGATGCAATTCTAAAAGGCGCGTAACTTCTTGGTCGAGTTGAACGTCCGCGAGGCGGGCACCGTTGGCCGCAAGATCGCCCATGACTCCTTCCACCAGGCCCTGGGTTTCAGGATCGGCCGTCTCCCATGGCGGCGCGGTGAGAAGCCCGAAGGTCAATCCGGAGAGCTGGGTTTTGGGGATTTCCCGCGCCGGTTCTTCCAGCAAAATCTGGCGCAGCAACCCGACGTCATCCACCGATCGCGCCAGTATGCCCAGCGTATCCATGGACGGTGCATTCGCCAAAATGCCGGACTTATCAAAATCATTGTAGGTCGGCTTGTAGCCGATGATCCCACAATAGGCGGCCGGACGGATCACCGATCCGGACGTCTGGGTGCCCAGGCACAAGGGCACCATCAGATCGGCAACCGCGGCCGCCGAACCCGACGATGAGCCGCCTGGCGTGTGTTGGATATTTCGGGGATTGCGTGTCGGGCCGGGGTGCCGGTGGCCCAGTTCCGTGCTCACGGTCTTGCCCATGATCGCGCAGCCGGCGTCGCGCATGATCGTCACTGAGCCACCCTCGCGCGTCAGCGGTGCCGGATCATGGAAATTTGTCCCCATCATCGTCGGCAGGCCGCAGACATCGATGATGTCCTTGACGCCGACGGGAATGGACGGATTTTGGCCCAGTCCGGCGCCGGCTTCGGCGTCTTCAACAGCACGCGGGTTGAGGCTTGCCCAGGCCTTGATCTCGGGCTCGCGGTGTTGAATTCGCTCGTGGCAGGAGACAACCCATTCAACCGCCGAAAGGGTGCCCGCGTCGATATGGCGAAGCGCCTGCGTCGCGGTCAAAGTGTAAGGTTCTGCAGGGTCGATCATATTGTGCGCCCACCGAAATATTTGATGGACTTGATTATGGACTTCAATTTGCGCCTGCCAATCCTTCTGTGACTTTTGCCAGCTTCCCGACCGACCGGCCGCATCCATCGGCACTGAAGCTGAAATACAGGAAATGCCGCTGGTATCCGCGTATCCGCCGGCCGATTGGCGATCCTTATGACGACGTCGGTTCAGGCCTGGCGGTCTTGATGAAAGCCTGAAACCGCGACGCTTGATCGGGGTTGATGGCGTTGTGCGGCCAGCGTCCCTGGGCCGCGGCCCGCGCTTGTTCAACAGTCTCCAAGGCCTGGGCCTCAACCGCCGCCGGGGTTTGCCCACCGATATGCGGCGTCGCGATGACGTTCGCCAACCGGGCCAGGGAGGGCGTTGGCTTTTGATCTTCGGCACGTCCAACATCCAAGGCGGCACCGGCCAGATGGCCGCTGGACAAGGCGGCTTCCAGGGCCGCCTCGTCGACCAAATTGCCGCGCGAGACATTGATGAAATAGGCGCCGGCTTTCATGGCAGCGAAGGCCTCCGCGTTCATCAGGTTTTCCGTTTCCGGTGTGGCGACGGCTAGGCAGTGGACGAAGTCCGCCTGCCCCAACAGCGTGGTCAAATCCGTCTGCGTAACATGGCCGTCAACAATGTCCTGGTACGGATCATGAACCATGACGGTCATGCCGAGCGCCTGGGTGGCCCGGGCCAGGGCTTTACCGATGGATCCGTAACCGATAATCCCGATGGTTGATCCTGACAATTGCCGGCCCATGCGGGCGGGCGGCGGTGTGGCGCGGTGATAATCGGCCACGTAGGCACTGACGGAGCGGGCCAGATCGATCATCAAGCCCAGCGAAAGCTCGACAACGGCGTCGACGAAACCGGGACTGGCGTTGGTGATCAGCACGCCGGCCGCACTGGCCGCCGCAACATCGATGGAGCGGATATCAACGGCGCAGCGATGGACGCTGACGATCTCCCCGCAGGCCGCGAAAAACGCCGTGTCTGCCGGCGTATTACGATCAAGTATAACCAGATCACAGCCCTGGACCGCCGTCGCCAGCGCCGCCGACGTCAAAACCCGGCCGGTGTCATTGAACGTGACTTCGGCAAATGCCGTCAGATCACCGAGAGCCCGTTCGCCATAGAAGTTTTTCAGGGCTTCCGGTTCATGGCTGAGAAATACCCGGATCATCACGGATCACGCCGGCAATTTAATCTGACTTCCCCAAGGCCGGCGCGCCGCCGCCTTCGGAGGATACGAAGTTGCCGCCCTGGCTGGAATCGGCCAACGGGTCACCGGTATCTTGGGCAAACCCGGCCAGGACACTTTCCGCATAGTCTTCGCTTTTGTCCATGGGCGCATAGCCCAGCCGGACGGCGTTGGCATTATCCCACCAGGCCCGCTTGTTGTCCGACATGCCATAAACGGTTTCGTACGTGATGTCGGGATGTTCCAAACCGATGGCGATGAGCTGCGCGATATCGCGGTGGGATATCCAAATGGCCAACCGGCGCACGTCCAGCGGTTCGTCGCCCACATTGCCGATGCGAATGTTGAAAATCTCAGCCCCGTACTTATCGGCGTAGAGCCGGCCAAGCGCCTCACCAAAGACTTTGGAGAGGCCGTAACGGCTGTCCGGGCGCGGCTGATCCGTGTGATCGATGGTCTCGTCGCGGCCATAAAAACCCATGGCGTGATTGCTGCTAGCAAAGACGATGCGTTTAACGCCTTCCAGGCGGGCTGCTTCGTAGAGGTTCCGTGCGCCGATGATGTTGGCGTTGAGAATCGTCTCCCAATCACCTTCAACGGAAAACCCGCCCAAATGAATGATTCCATCAACGCCAGCGGCGATCTGGCGCGCCGCCTCAAGATCGGCCAGATCGGCCTGGATGAACGTTTCATTGGGGCTGCAATCATCTATCGCGACGATATCCGACAGACGCAATTCATAGGTCTCGCGATATTCGGTGCGGAGCACGCCACCGACACCCCCAGCGGCGCCGGTTAACAGTATTTTCTTCATCGACGGGAATATCCTATTTTCCAGGTCCCGGCCGCCGTCAACCGGCGATTAAGTTCGGCCAAGCGGATTGCTCAGGAGGCGCGGACGCTGGCCAGGAATCCGTCAACCTCGTTCCGGAGTTTTGTGGCCTCGTCATTCAATGCCTTCGACGCATGATCGATCGACCCCGACGCCTGCAGGGTCTCCTGAGCCGCTTGGTTGACGTTGACGATATTGGTCGAGACCTCTTGCGTGCCGACAGAGGCTTGCTCGACGTTGCGGGCGATCTCCTGGGTTGAGGCCGATTGCTGTTCAACGGCCGCCGATATGGCCGTGGCGATCTGATTGATTTGTTCGATGGTGTCGGAAATCGCACCGATGGCCGCCACGGAACCTTGGGTGGCATCTTGGATCTGGGTGATCTGGACACCGATATCGTTGGTCGCCTTGGCCGTTTGATTGGCCAGGTTTTTGACCTCGGAGGCGACCACAGCGAAGCCCTTGCCGGCCTCGCCGGCGCGTGCTGCCTCAATGGTCGCGTTCAGCGCCAACAGGTTGGTTTGCTCGGCAATATCGGTGATCAGGTTGATCACCTCACCAATCTTTTCCGATGATTCCATCAAACCCTGGACCTGGGCATTGGCGGTTTGCGATTGGCCGACGGCGTTCGCGGCGATGGATGTCGATTGCACGACTTGATCGCTGATTTCCTTGATCGAAGCGGAAAGTTGCTCCGTCGCCGCCGCCACGGTCTCCACGTTGGCCGAGGTCTGCTCCGCCGACGTCGCCGCGTTGTTCGACTGCGCACTGGTGCCATCGGCGGCCGAGGCAACGGTTTGCGCCGCGGTTTCGATATCGCTGGCGGCGCCGGCCACCTTCTTGACGACGTCACCGATGGACGCTTCAAACTCATCGGCCAATTTGTGAGCGGTTTCGCGAGCTGCTTGCCGACTGCGTTCTTCGGCCTGTGTCGCTTCATCACGCAGGCGTTCCGCTTCCGCGGCATTTTCCTTGAACACCTGCACGGCAGCGGCCATCTCACCAATCTCATCAGCACGGCCGAGGCTGGGCACTTCGGTCTCCAATTCCCCATCGGCCAAGTCCTTCATGGCCACCGTCATACCATTGACCGGGTTGGCGATGCTCCGCGCAATGAAGTACCCGGCCGCGGTAATGAGCAGTAAGCCGGCCAAGGCAATCCCCAACAAGGAATTGCGCATGCTGGCTTCCGCGGCGAAGGCTTCGGCTTGGTCAATTTCTGCCAGCATGGCCCACCGGACGCCGATAATGTCGGCCGGCGTGTAAGCCGACAGAACCGGCTGACCATTATAGTCCATAACAATTTCGGCCCCCGCTTGCCCGTCCAGCGCGGCCTGACTGGCTTTGGTTTTGACCGAACCTTTTTCGGGGTTGCGGAACGACGCGACCACGGAATGGTTTTCCGGATCAAGAAACGAATCCGATCGCATCAAGTTATCCTTGCCGACCAAATAGGTTTCGCCGGTTTTTCCCAAACCGCCGCGCTGGCTCATGATCGCGGTGATTCTGTCCAGCGGCATCTGGAACACCAACACACCCTGAAGTGCAGCACCTTCGTAAATAGGCGAAGCGATAAAACTCGCCGGTGCATCATAGGACGGCCGGTATTGAGCAAAATCAACAAACGCGAACTCGCCTTTATTCAGCTTCAGGGCACTTTGAAACGCCGCAGCAAAATTGGTGCTGGCGTAGGGGCCATCTTTCAATGAGGTCGCGTAATCCAGTTCCTTGAAGACGGAATAGACGATATCGCCGCTTTTCGGATCGACGAGAAAGATGTCGTAGTAGCCGAACTTCTCGAGAAAAATGCGGATCGCCGGATGGTACTTGGCATGCAGGCTGCTGTATGAGGATTTGTCCTGGGCGCGGTCCAGCTTGTGCTTTTCGCCGAGCGCGTTCGCATTGGCTTGAATGTAGTGATACTGCGCAGCAATCGCTTCGTCATCCAGAGCATCGAAGATCGCGTCGACGCCTGCCTTCTTGCCGCTGTTCTGCTTTTCAAACTCCGGCGCGAATTGACCCGTGTAATAGGTTCGCAGTTCGGTTTTCATCCGATCAATGTCGGCCGCCTGCACATTGTTTTCTGTCTTGAAGGCATTGAATGCGCCCCGGAATTCGCGCATGGCATCAATGATCATCCGGTCCTGGGCGAAGGTGATGGATTGATCACGAATACCGGCAAAATATTTCTCGATGCCGTCCTTCTTGATCTCGCGCACCGCGACCAGCTTTTGAAACGCCTGATCATGGATTTCCTCGCCGGCTAAATAAAGCGTCACGATACCCGCGACAGCAAACGGAATCAGGCCAATCAGCATGAATGCCGCGATCAATTTCGGTCCAATTTTCAATTGCACGTAAACTCTCCTCAATCCGATCCGGCATTTCACGCTGACAGATTGATCAGCGCGTCACGACAACCTATTACGTTATTCAACCTATTCAATCAGCGTGCCAGTTTATGCGAAACTGCTCAGCCTGCTGATTTCCAATCATTTTCTATATCAACCGATCAAATGGAGCCGGCCGTTGGATGGGCGATTGCCAAAAATATATTCATTTTCACGAACATGCCGTCTTTTTTAGCAGATTGTCAGCACACGTCATCAATTTATGATGAACACGATATGAATGTTGGTGAACGATACTCGGCATTGGCGGTCCACCCAGCCGGTATCAGCTTCGACACACCGGATAATTTAAACCCGTCCCTGTTGACGCGTTCTATTATTCCCGGCGTTGTCCGCGCAGGGACGGCAATCCGACACCGGTACTTTCAAAACCGCCATCGGCGGCAATCACCTGGCCCGTGACATAAGCGGCCTTATCCGAACAAAGAAAGATGATGACGTTGGCGATCTCATCTTCAGACCCATACCGGTTGAGCGGGATCGCATCGTGATAGGCCGCGACGATATCCGGCGTGTGCACGGCCATGGCCAATTTCGTACGTACCGGCCCCGGCGCCACGCAATTGACCCGGATGCCATGTTCACCCAGTTCCGCGGCTTGCTGTTGCGTAAGGTGAATCACGGCGGCCTTTGAGGTGCCGTAGGCGACGCGTAATGTTGAGGCCCGCAGCCCAGAGATGCTGCCGATATTGACGATACAGCCGCGCGAACGCTTGAGTGCCGGCGTGACCGCCTGACAGCACAGGAACACGCCGTCCAGGTTGGTCGCCATGACGTCGCGCCAGCGTCGGTAATCCGTGTCTTCGATGGGTCCGAAATCGGCAACGCCAGCGTTGTTGACCAGGGCATCGATCCGGCCGAATGCCGCCTCCGTGTCAGCAACCATGGCCGTGACCTGGTCGGGATCGGAAATATCGTAGGCCAACGGCAATGATCCTTTCAGACCGTCGGCCGCTTCATTAAGGGCGTCGGTATCGCGGTCGACCATGGCGACGCGGCGGCCCTCGGCCAGAAAAAGTTTTGCCGTCGCCAGTCCGATTCCGCGGGCAGCGCCCGTAACAATGGCGCTCAGTTCGGTCACCGGCCTATTCCGATTTCTCGATAAATTCGACGGTAATGCCGTCTTCATTGCGCAAATAGACGACCCGGCTCCCCGTATTGGGCCCTTTGTCGATGACAACGGGATCACCGAGCGGCGCAAACCCGAAGCGCGCGGAGGCCGCCATGGCCGGGTCGATATTGTCGACATCATAGGCGATGTGGGCGAACCCGGTATCGCAAGGCCGGCATTCAACCCGGCCCCGATCAGCCGGCGCCAGGTATTGAATTAGTTCGATGCGATGACCCGGTCCCTGCACGAACGCAACCATCATGTCAGCGTCGGCGACGCCGGTAATCCGCTGCACGGTCTTGGCGTCGCGGGGCGCTTTCGACAACAGTTCGAAGCCCAAGGCTTCGCAAAAAAAACCCACACTCCTGTCCAAGTCGGACACGGTGAAGCTGGTGTGGTTGGTGCGGAAGATTTGAAATCCCTCGGTACCCATCGGTCGTATCCTTTTGTTCAACTCGGCGCCGCGGGAACGCAGGCCCGGCCATGAGCCTTTCAGATTTGCGGTGTCAAATCAACGCGCCGCATAGGCTTTCATTTGATCGGCGGCGACCACCAGCGTCTTTCGAATGGCCCGGGCCCGCGCCGCTGCCAGTTGCCCGTGGCGCGGATCGGCCCGGTATTCATCGAACGCTGATGCCGAAGGAAATGCCAGGATGTGAACCTCGTCGGGGGGATCGTCAAAAGCGCTGAGACCGAGATCCGGCGCAAAGGCCTTTTCCAACCGGCCGTCGTGGTCCGCAATGATCGGCAAGACTTCCGCTTCAAATGCCGTCAGTGCCTCCATGCCGCCGTCGCCGGCGTACAAAAGTGCGATCACCGTCAATGGCATGCCGCATCCTCCGTCTCATTTAACGGTGGGAGTGTATCGGCGTACGGCCAAGCCGAAAACCCAATCAAACGCCAGCCGATGAATATTCCGGTGAAGTTTGAATGCGCTTAGCTAGGTGTCGCGCTGCGGCGCCGTTCGGGGTCATCAAAAAATCCGCCGCGGCGGCGGCGGCGGTCGGGACCGAAGAACGCATTGGTGCGGACATAGGGCCGGGTTGAATCGATAACCGCGCAAATCCGACTGTAGATGGACTGCGCCGACACGGGCTTCGTGAGAAACTCGGTCATCCCGGCATCGCGAGCGTCAAAAACATGGTTCGGTTCGGAATTCGCCGTCACCATGACCACAGGGACAAAGGGATTGGGTGATTTGTCGTCCGTGCGCACCCGGTTCAAAAACGCCAGCCCATCAAGATCGTAGGTCCAGTCACTCAAAATGATATCTGCCGGCGTTTGCTGAAAAAGCTGATAGGCCTCTTCCGGGCTATCGGTAATCTTCAACTTATAGACACGAAACTGACGGAACACCTGCTTCATCAGGCTCTGCATGAGCGACTGTCGTTCCAGGAGTAAGATGTGCAGCCCGGAAATATCGTAGCTGGGCAGGCCACGGCCGCCGTCGCTTTTCGAAATCGCGTTCATCTGCCCCCCGGATTACCGCGGCGCAATTAGAACACGCCAACATACGATAGTAACCTATCGTCCTGTTTGCTGACAACCTAACAAACGGAAAGGTGACGAAGGCCGGCGGGCAACGAACAGCAAGCTGTCAGGCAGTGGCGCTCGGCCGGGCCGAAATAACGTTGTACCAGCGCTTCAAGTTGGCGGTCTCGTCGGACGGGCGTTTTTTGACGACTTTGGCAAAATCGACAGCCACCACGGCGGCAATATCAGCAATCGAGAAGTCGTCGCCGGCAACCCATTGGCTGTCTCCCAACTGCTCATCCAACAGGCCAAAAAACATATCGATCCGCGCCAGACCGCGTTCCGCCAGGGCCGGAATTTGATCGAAGTCGACCGGTCCCGAAAGCGCCCGGCCCTTGAAAAATTCAACCGTATTGCGGACAGCGTCAGCCGCCGGCTGCATGCCTTCCAGTTCCATGCGGCGATGCCACATCTCCACCGTTGCCTGGCCCAAAGCGCCGGTCCCGAACAACGCGGGTTCCGGATGAAGCGCATCCAGGTAGCGGCAGATGGCCACGGATTCAGTCAACAGTGTGCCGTCATCCAGGATCAGCGCCGGCACCTGGAGGCGCGGGTTGATGGCCTTGTAATCATCAGCCATCTGCTCACGCGTGCCCAAATCAACGGAGATCTTATCCAGATCGAACCCCTTCTCGGCGGCGAACATGCGGACCCGGCGCGCGTTGGGCGCTCTGGTGTAATCATAGAACTTCATGGGTTGTCTCCCTTCGATCCTGTTGAGCGCCGCAGTATCCTGCCGGCCTTGGGAACCGGCAAGAATGCGACGTTTCAAAACTTTCGCGTCCAACGCCGTCCGCGGGCCCACCGATATTTGTTGGACCCGCCCCGGTCAGGCGCGCTAATAACGGAAAGATCAAAACACACCGAGCCATCCTCACGGGAGCCGAAACCTTGCCATCAACCGTCACCGCCGAAATCGCCCCGGGCGAGCTTATCGACAAGATCACCATCCTGGCGATTAAGATGGAACGCATCGGTGATGCGGAGAAACTGAAGAACGTCGGCGCCGAATGGCAGGTCTTGACGGCGTCGCGTGACGCCAATCTGCCGGCGTCGGCCCAACTGGACGCGCTGACGGCGTCGTTAAAAACCATCAACGAGAAACTTTGGGTCATCGAGGACGACATCCGCGATTGCGAACGCGCCCAGGATTTCGGCGAGACCTTTGTTCAATTGGCGCGCGCCGTCTATCACACCAACGACCAGCGCGCCGCCGTCAAACGCCAGATCAATGAACTGCTGGGCTCGACGTTGATGGAGGAGAAGTCCTACGCCGCCTATTGATCCGCCCCGAGCGCTTCGGCCATGAAGCTGTTCGCCCTGCAAGACCGAGTCTTGGCCTGGCGCCGCCGGTCACGCCGGCGCCCCGGCCCGGCACGCGGCGTATTGCTGATCTCCAGCGGCGGGTTGGGCGATACGGTATTGTTTTCCCTGGTTGCGGAACAATTCAGGGGGCTGGCGGAAGCCGATGAACCGGTCACCGTGCTGCTCAACCAAGGCGCCGACAAGATGGCCTTCTTGCTGCCTCCAGACCTTGGTGTCGAGACCGTTGATCTGCAACGCCTGCGCCGTGATCTGGGGTATCGCCGCCGCACCATGGAACACCTGTTTCAGGCCAACTACCGTCTGGTCGTGCATACGGATTTCCTGCGTCACCCGGAAATGGACGAAGCCCTGGCCTTTGCCTGCGCGGCGCCCGAAACAGTCGCCATGGCACCGCGCGCCTGGCCAAAATACAACTCAGTTCTGGACGCCAACCGGGCGCGTTACGACCGCCTGTTCGACAGCGGACCGCCCATTCGCGACAAGGTCAGGCGTTGGCATGCCTTTGGCGAATGGCTGACCGGGCGAGCCGCGCCACTGCCGGATTTCCTACTTGGCAATGACCGCCTGCCGCCGACCGCTGAGGAGGCCAAGCCATTGGTTATCATTCAGCCGTTTTCCGCCGTTCGCGAAAAACAAAGTCCAGCGGCGCTCTACGCAAATATTGTCGCCGCCCTGCCCGCCGACACTGCGGTCGCGATTGCCGGCGCGCCGTCGGACCGGCGGAAAAACCCCGACTTCGAGCCGTTGCTGGCCTTGCCAAATGTCAGTTACGAGGACGCCACCTTCGAGAATTTAGCGCCGCGTCTGCGCGCCGCGCGCCTAGTGATATCCGTCGATACGGCCTGCATGCATCTGGCCGCCGTGCTGGGCGCACCGACGCTGTGTCTGGCCAGCGCTGCCTACGTGGGCGAAATCGTACCTTATGATCTCGACATTGCGCCGCCGAACATCCGCTTCATCTACACGCCCATGCCCTGCGCCGGCTGCCTGGGGAATTGCTCACTGCCATTGGAGAACACCATGTTTCCGTGTGTGGCAAGGTTGGATGAGACCGCCGTGCTCGGCGCCGCGAAGGAGATGCTTCAATCGCCGTCGTCGTCATCCGACGGCCACTGGCCGATGCCGCGCTGACGCAATAGCATCAGATCAACGGTGGTGAAATGCCGAAACACCGGCGTCGCGCCATCGCGGTAGAGCCATAGAAAGCCATGCTGGCGGTCCGGGTGGACATGGCGCACGTCATCATAAGCCCGGAGTTCCAAAACCATGGCGTCGCGGCCGTCGTCGAAAATGCTTTTCCAGCGGACAATGGTGTTGATGATTTCGACGTCGCCGGGCACCGGGCTGACAGTAACATTCTGTTCCGTTGGTGCGCCGTAACGCGCCGTCAGGTGCTCGACCAGGTCAATGAAGGCCGAGGCCGGAAACATGACGTGAGCCTGGGAAACCTGCCCGTCGTCATAGCGCACAACAGCGCGGGCGCCGCGATAGATGGTTTCCTCATCGGCCAGTTCAAGCGCCGCCGACATGGGCGCCGGCCAGCTTACCGGATCCATGCAGAACCGGGCGCCAAGGCCGGGCTTGTCGATGCATCCGCCGGGCCCCTGGGCGGTGGGATCGAAGGGCCGGTCCAGTTGCACCGTGTCGCCAAGATTGAACCGCGTCGCCCTGAGCGGCGGATTGAAGATGCCCTTCAGCGTACGGGCCGGCGGCGGCGGGATCGAAATCACCAGCCCGTCGGTTTTCTTCGTCGGTGCCTGGGCCACCGCCTCAGCGGATATGACAAGCGTGGTCAGAAGTCCCGTCAGAATTGCCAAATATCTCCTGGCCGCCATCTCAACGCTCCCGCATGGCGGCGCGCGCCGAATTGATGAAAGGATCGGCCAGATAGGCCAGGACTGAACGCTGGCCGGTGCGAATCGACGCCATCACCTGAACCCCCGGCACCAGACGATAGCGCAGGGTTTGGTATTGGAAGTAATCCTTCTCGGTGGCGATCCGCACCTTGTAAAAGGCCTGACCGTCGCTGGTCTCAATGGTATCGGGGCTGACGTTGACGACCTCGCCGTCCAATTGCCCGAACCGCACCGCGTCGCTCGACGCCAACGCCACCAGAGCTTTCTGGCCGGGCTGCACGTAACCGATTTCCTGCGGTGCCAACCGGGCTTCGATGATCATCCGATCACCGCCGGGCACCACGTCAATCACCGTGCCGCCCGGTGGCACGACGCCGCCAACGGTGAACACATAGAGCGATTTGACGACACCATCGACGGGCGACCGCAAGACGGTGCGGCGTTGCGAATCTTCGAATTTCTTCAACCGGCTGGCATATTCCTCCAACGACCGGCGCTTCTTTTCCAGTTCCTCGCGAACCTTTTCCTTGAAGGAATGACGGATCGCTTCCAGCTTGTTCTTAGCCCCCTTCATGGCCGTTTCCGCTTGCCGCAAGCCGGCCCGATCATCCGCGGTTTGGCCCTTGAGGGAGGTCGATTCCTTCAACAGGTTCAGATGCTGCATACGGTTGGTCAATTGGTCTTTCATCAGTTCGTTGGAGATGCCGATCTGTTCGACGATTAGGCGCAGCTTCGCGCGGTTGTTTTTAATCCGATTTCTGTACTCGGCCATCTTGTTCTGCTGTTGGGAAATCTTTTCGCGCTGGCCGGCCAGCTGATTGCCGATGCGCTGAACGCGCGTATTGAACAAGGCCATGGTTTCCTCGACCAGCCGGGTATGGGTCTCCAACAGGCGCTTCGGGAATATCGGCGCTTTGACGCCCCGGGCTTCGGCGTCAAGGCGTGCCACGTCGGCCGTCAACGACGTGATTCGGACCTGCAATTCTGCCACATCGGCGTCGCTGGCCGTCGGTTCCAGGCTCATCAACGCCTGGTCCTTTTTGACCGTGTCGCCTTCCTTGATCATGATTTCGCGCACGATGCCGCCTTCAAGATGCTGAACGCTTTTGATCTGCGAAGATGGGATGACCTCGCCAACCGCCGTGCTGACCACATCCAACTGGCCGTAGTACGCCCAGGTGAAAAACGCCGCCACCAGCAAGGCGCACATGAGGAAGAACAGATGCGTCAGGCCCTGGCCTTCATCGCGCTCCACGTCCATCTCCTGAGGGTTCATTTGCTCGCTCATGAGGCCGTGCTCAGGGCCGGATCATTTGCCACTTTCGCCGCCGCGCCGGCGGCCGGTCCGTCGGAAGGCTTGCGGACCAGGGTCGGCACCGGCTTTGAATTCAAATCCACATAGTGTGGCGCGCCCTGCAGGATCTGCGGATCGTGCGAGAACGCCAGGACCGTACGGCCGTCCTTCGCCATGTCGTTCATGGCGTCGATGACGAACCCCGCGCCTTCCGCGTCCAGACCCTCGGTCGGCTCATCGATGATCATCAACATGCCGTTCGTGGCCAGCGCCCGTGCCAAGGCCAAACGGCGGCGGATTCCCAAGGAAAGACTGGCGCCGTTGTGGACGATCGCCGTATCCAGGCCGTCGGGGCTTTGGTCCACATACTGGCGCAGGCCGGAGCGGTCGATAACATCGTTCAGCATCCTGGGTTCCATGTCCGGATTGGCCATGATGATGTTGTCGCGCAGCGTACCGTTCAGAAATTTCGGCTCTTGGGGAAGATATGAGATCTGGCTCCGCCACCACTCCGGCGCGACTTGTTGAAGGTCGACGCCGTCGGCCAAAATACGGCCGCGGGTCGGTTCGATCAACCCGGCGACAAGTCGAGCCAGGGTTGTCTTGCCGGACCCGTTGGCACCGGAGAACACCAGTACGCTGGCCGGTTCCAGCTTCAGATTGACCGATTCAAACAGCGGTGTTTTCGCTGACGGGTGGGCAAAAGCCATGTCCTGAAATTCGATACTTCCGGAAAACCGCCCGAGCGCCGTACCTTCCGTCTTTTCCGCCGGCAGCTTGGCGAATTCCTGGAACATGTTCAGCGCCTGGCGCGATTTGGCGATGGCCTCGCTGAGCGTCGCCAGCTTGATGATCGGCCCCAAGGCCCGAGCCGCCAGAATGTTGGCGCCGATCATGGCGCCGACATCCATCTGGCCCTTCACCACCTGCAGCGCCCCGACGGCGATGACGCACGTACTCATCATCGCCTGAATGGTCATGCCCAGCGTTTGCACGAAGCCCTGGCGCTGCGAAATGCGGCGCGCCAATTTCTGAAAGGCCCCCGTTTCACCGCGCCACAGGCGCGCCATATAAGCGCCGCCATTGAAGGCCCGGACCGTGTCGCCGGCTTGGATGGCCGACGCGATCAACCCGCCGCGACGCCCCGATGCGGCCATCATCTCCCGCGACGGCCGGCGCAGGGAGGCCAGCGTGATCACCGAGATCAGGAACCCCAACGTGACAAAAATAATCACCACCCAGGCCAATGTCGGGTTCAGCAGATAAAGCACACCGATGAACAACAACGCGAAGGGCACATCCAGGATGGCGCTGACGTTGGCCGGCGTATAGGCGGCTTGCACCTTTTCGGCGCCGGCGATCATTTCCTGACGCACCCCCGCCGGCAGCTGGTCGACGGCACCGATACGGGTGTGGGTCAGCGTTTGGTACGCGGCGGCCGCCAGCTTACGGTCATAGGGCGCATTGATGGCGGCACCCAGGCGCATGCGAATTTGGCGAAACCCCAATTCCAACAGGATCGCCGCAACGACACCGGCGGTCAGGGTTGCCAAAGTCGCATCAACCCCTTGCGCCACGTAGCGGTTCAACACCTGAATAACAAATAACGGCGAGGCCAGCGCCAGAAGGTTCGCAAACAGCGACGCACCCACCATCTCCAGCATCAGGCCGGGGCGCGAGAACAGGCGGGCAAGTAGTTCCCTCATGGTCGGGCGCAGGCTCCTCGTCGCGGTGATTCAGTGATTGGAATCAACACGCTACATATAGCATGAGATTGGACCCACGGATACAAGGAATGCGCTGGTACCTACAATTCGCCCCACAACCGCAACAGATTGCCGTAGGTCCGCATGAGGATACGGTGTTCTTCCGTGTGGGGCATCTTCTGGAACAGGGATTGGCAGACCATGTCCAGCTCATAAATCATCCGTCGCCGATAGGGGTCGGCGACCATGCTCTGCATCCAGCTGACGATCACCCGGCGCTCGCCCTTCGTCACCTTGTTGACGGCGTGAATGGCGCCGGTCGGATAAATAATGGCGTCGCCACGAGCCAATTTCAGGGCCGCGTCGCCGACATCGCTTTTGACCACCAGCTCGCCGCCTTCGTAGGTATCCGGCGAGTTCAGAAATACCGTGATCGACACATCCGTGCGGATTGGCGGATTGGTCCCCATGATGGGATTGTCGACGTGTGCCCCATATTCCATGCCTTCCGTGTATTTGGCGTAATACGGCGCCATGATGCGTTTCGGCAATACGGCGCCGCGAATGGTGGCGTTGTTCCACATGACCTGCAAAATCATGTTGTCGACGTCCGACAGATCGCCGCTGGTATCGCGATCCAATTGCAGGTTGTTCTTGATGTCCTGGATGGCCGGTCCACCGGTTGACCGGCCTTCAACGAAACTCGCGTCAGCCATCGCCGCGTCGATGCTTTTGAGCTGATCTTCGTTGAAAAGCTTGGGGACACGGACGTACATGGCAAATCTCCGGCCAGCGGCGCTGTGATGATGGATGTCGTCGGATGGTAGGGTGCAGACCGGCGCGGGGCAATGTTCGTCAGGAACCGTCGGTTGCTTCTGTCGGCATCTCTAGGGCCATCTGCAAGGGGCTCAGATAATCGGCGTAGTCAGCGGCGCGGAACCGGATTCCACCGGGGTGCACCCCCGGTTCGCGGCCCGGCTCAGGTGTCTGCAAGCCCAGAAAATCATCAATCCTGGCAGCAACATCCGCTGGCCGAGCCGACAGGTCAGCAAAGTCGACCTCCAAAATGGGATTTGGAATGACCGCCTTCCAATGCGCCCACAAATCGCGGCCGAGCCGGACAAACCGGCCCGTATGAGCCAGATCGGTGCTGTAGAGCTGGGTGCCGGCAAACCGCGCGGCGTAGCAGGCCAGGCCGACATCAAGGGGATCGCGCCGGCAATAAATGACCGGTGCGCGGCGAAACATCAGCGCGGCAAATCCCAACAACATCAGGTTGTTGGCATTGGTATCCACGATGCGCGCTGCGTCCGGGGCCCGGCGCTGCAATTCAGCCAGAAAGGCGCGTGCCCGAAAATCGATGGTGCCCCGATGCAATTGCCGGGCGGCGCCGGCCGATGTCATCTTGTTCTCGATGGCCGCCGCCGTGTCCTGCAAAAGCCGCAATTCACCGGCACCGTGGATAATCGAGTGCCGTGTCATCAAGGTTTCCAATGTCGTCTTCCCGGACCGCGGCAGACCGACGACGAAGACCGGGACCGTGCTCTCCGATCCCCAATGCGCCGTCGCACCGAAGGCCTCAGCGGTAAAATCCCGCTGCAAGATGGCGATCACCTGGGTGTAGGCATCCAGATCATAGTTACCGTTGCGGCCGCGCAGGTAGGCATTGGCTTCCCGGTAACCCAAAAAAGCCGGTTGGATATCGCCGCGCCAGTGGTGACGGTTGGCCTTCGCGTACAAAAGCGCGGCGCGTTGATCCGGCGACAGGTCGTCTCTATCCAACAACCCATGAAGCACCGTATCAGGCAGGTCATCGTCCGCCGGTGGTGCGCTCAAGGTCAGCCCCAACAACGCTTCGGTCGCATGGGGGACAACATTCAACAGAGAGCGGTAAACCGCCGCCGCCTCGCCGTCGCGGCCCATATCGCGGAGAAGTGCCGCCCGGTTGCAGGCAATACCCTCGGCCGCGGGGTAAATACCGCCGGCCCGCGCGTAGACGGCCAACGCCTCGGCCCGCCGCCCAAGTGCGTTCAAGGCCATGGCCGCCAGATGCAGCGCATCGGCGTCTTCTGGCATCGCCGCCAGCACGGCATGGACCCGGTCCAAGGCTGCCGCCGGCCGGCCGGCGGTCATGTCATCGCGGGCCGTGTTCAAGGTGTCGGTGGAATTGGTGGCGGCCAATGGAAACCGCCGACGCTAGGCCTGCACGTCGAAGTCGCCGGCTGCCAAGTTCGTGGACGCCGACGTGTCGGTGATGGAACTGAAGGTCGCGAGATCACTTGTCGTGCCGTCGTTAGCCATATCCGCCGTGTGAATCAGGGTCAGAAGATTGCTGTTCGCACTGTCGTTGAACAGGAAAACGGCATTGGTGGCGGACGCATCGCTGGCCGCCAGGGCCGTTGCCGCGTCGGCGAGTGTGCCGGCATTGCCGTGAAGCACGACGACACTGGCACCGCCGACGGTGAGGGTATCGCCGGATGTGCCGTTCCAGGCGACCTCAAGATAGCTGATCGAGGAAATACTCAAGTTTGACGTATCAAGGATAATCTGATCGCTGTCGCCACCGCCACCGCCGAAGGCCGTCGCGCCGCTAAAATCGACAAGGATGTCGGTCCCCAAGTTGGCCGCCGTATTACCGGAAAAGATGAACCGGTCTGCACCGCTGCCGCCGGTAATGTGATCATCGCCGTCGTTGCCGGTCATGTCATCGTCGCCGGCGCCACCGTTAATGAAGGTATTTGTCCCGTCCGCCTGCTCGGTAATCGTGTCGTTGCCGGTACCGCCGTTAATGGTTTCCGTGCCGAAGAAAATGAAACTGTTGGCACCGTCGGCCAGATTGGCCGTGTCCTGAGTGCCGCCGCCGCCGGAGATACGTCCGCCGGACGAAATCGCTGCGCCCAGGTTCATCGTGTCGTTGCCGTCGCCGCCGGAGATCGTCTCCACGCCGCTGATACTGACCGTATTGTTGACGCCGCTGCCCAAGGTCACGATATCCGTACCGGTGCCGCCGACGATGGTTTCGACCGTCGACAGACCCAACGAATTGGTGCCGTTGGCGAAGATCACCGTGTCGGTGCCGGCGCCGCCGGTGATGGTCCCCGATCCCTGCGCCGCGCCCAACGTCAGGATATCGTCGCCGCTGCCGCCGACGATGGTTTCAATCTTGCTCAGCGTCAGCGTGTTGTTGCCGGTGCCCGAATGGAGGGTCAGTTGATCCAAGCCTGCGCCCAGGCTGAAGGTCCCCGATGACTGCGCCGCCGCCAGGGTCAAAACGTCGGCACCGCTGCCGCCGATGATCGTCTCGACGTTGCTCAGCGTCGTTGTTTCGCCCGCGTCGCCGAAACTGACGATATCGGTACCGATGCCGCCGACGATGGTCGCAATGGCCGAGACGTTGGCCAATTCACCGCCGCTGGAAGAAAAGCTGATAACTTCCGTGCCGGTGCCGCCGGCAAAGGTCTCGATGACGCCGCTGACGGTGATGGCATGCGTGGTGTTGGCCAGGGTTGCCGAATCGGTTCCGGTGCCACCGACGATGGATTCGATGCCGCTGATCGCGGTGACCGTATTGGACGTGCCGCCGAAATTAAGAACGTCCGTGCCCGATCCGCCGGTCAGGGTGGCAATGGTCGCGCCGCTGGTTGCAAACTGGTCCGTACTGGCACCACCGGACAATGTCGCAAGGACCGAGGACGAACTGATAGTCAGCGAATTTCCCGAATCGCTCAACAAAAGCGCGGATCCGGAACTGGCGGTCACATCAACGCCCGACAGGGCCGAAACCATCGTCGTCGCCGACCCGGCAATCTGCAGATATTCGATCCCTACCATGCCGTCGATGGTGTGGGTGCCGGAATCAAGCGTCAGGGTATCATTGCCGCCTGAGCCGGAAATTTCCAGGCTCGCGGTGCCGCCGATGGCACCATTCGACACCATAGTGAAGTGCTGATCCAAGGTTTGCGAGGTTGAGCCGTCAGCGGTACCGGAAATGCTGACCGTTCCCGTGGCGTTCGCCATATCGACAGTAATTGAGCCGGCCGAGGCGTGATTGAGCTGAAATGTACCGCTGTTGGTATCTGAGAGAACCACCCGTTCAACATCGTAAACCCGAAAGATATGATCGACGCCGGTGTCGTGAAAAGTGACCGTATCGTTCCCCGTGCCGCCATCGAACACATCACCGGCTTGGGCCTTACCATACAGAAACAATTGATCATTGCTGCCATCGGCGCCCACGTAATAGTCGTTCACGCCATTGACCAGGGTGTCCGACGCGCTGGTCGAAAATGAAATGGTGGTCGTCGGGTTGCCGGCGGCCTCGTTCTCAAGATCGGCGATGGTTTCGTCAACGTCGTCGATGAACTCAGCTTCGAGGAAATCCAAGGTATCGTCAAAAGCCTCGAAAAAGATATCTTGAAAGATGTCATCGAAAACATCGCCGAACGGATCACCTTCGAAGCCGCCGTCACCGAAATCACCAAATCCGCCGCCAAATTCCGACAAGAACCCTTCATCGGCAAGATTGTCGTAGGCCGCATTGAACGTCCCGGCCAAAAGCGGATCAATCAGTCCGCTGTCGGCGAGATCACCCATGATATCGCCGATGGCGTCCTGGGCGTCGGCAATGGAATCGCCGATGATGGCGTCAAACATCTCCGCGGCCCCGTCGTCAAAGGCCTCGCTTTGCTGATCCATGATCGTATCGCCGCCGGTGCCCGAATCCATCGGATCACCAGCTTCGAAGCCCAATGCCCCCATGGCATCGTTAATCAGTCCGCCCATGGACGAAGCGATGGAGTTGGCGCTGCCGAAAGCATTGACGTCGAAGGCCAATACGGCCTGAATTTTGGTTTCCGCCGCCGCGTCCGTGGCCGCGGCCATGGCCGCGTCCAGATCACCACCGTTGGCCAAGGCATCGGCAAAGGCGTCGGCGGCGGCGTCCTGGGCCTCCGCCTCGGCCGCATTGAGGGCCTGTTCGACACCGCCTTCAGCCGCCGCGTCGGCTTCCGTTCCACCTTCCGCCTGGGCGCCCGCCTCGGCGCCGCCTTCGGGCGTTTGCTGGCCAGCCTGGCCGCCGCCTTCCTGTCCGCCCGATTGTTGTCCGGCCGCCTGTGCGGCGGCGCGAACGGCGACAGAGACGGCCACGGAAATCGCCGCAGCATAGACTTGATTGACAACGGACGGCGGCAGATTGATGGGAATTGTCGGCGATGAGAACCGGCTGGAAACCGATGACGTCGCGTTCGGCTGGTTCAATGTCTGGCTGCCGACATCGTTCGAAATGACGACTTCACCGCTGGGCGGGCCGCCCGGCGCCTGGGCCAGCAGCGTGTCGTCGCCGGCCTGGCCGTTAAGTTTCGCGTTGTTGGCGGCGGGATTGGCCTGCTGATCTTCCAAAAGTGTGAAGGTGTCGCCGTTCTTGCCGCCCACCTTGGCGGCGATCGACGTGCCGCGAATGCCGATGGTCGATGTCGGTGTGTTGATCAGCATGGCATCGACGGCGGTCTTGGCGATTTGTCCGGAGATGAAGGTGAAAACGCCCGTCGTCACCGACATCGCCGCGCTGCCTTCCTGGGTGCCGGGATCGTAAACCATTTCATCAATGGTCATCTTGCCGTCGTCGGCCAGCGAAAATGTCGAGTTGTCGGCGAACAATATGCCGACCGAAGATTTGCCAACAGTCTCGACAACGTCACCTTGGAAAATATCCAAACCGACATCGGCCTTGACCTTGGCGCCGTCGGTGCGCGTCACCGTGGCATTGCCGTTCGACGTCTCAATGCGGCCGACGGCATCCCCGGACCCGGCTTGTGCCAGTTCCGTAGCCGCTGTCGTTAAATCGCCTGCTTGGCGTCCCAAAGAAGTGCCGCCGCCGTCCATATCCGATCCCTGATCATCGCGATTTAGTAGGTTATTTTAACAGAACGCAGTCTAGAACAACATGCGCGAAATCAATCAAAACCCGCCCGCAAGCTGACGGCGCCAATGGCGATCAAGCCTGGACACTGAAATCGGCACTGTCCAAATTGGCCGCCGCACTGGTATCGGTGACGCCGCTGAACTGGGCCAATGAATATACGTTCGCCGAACCGCTGGCCGCATCGTCTGTGTGGATCATCGAGAGCTGGTCGTTATTGCCCGAGTTATGGAACAGGATGACCGCATCGCCGCTGCTCGCATGGCCGGCGGCATTGCCGGCCACCAGGGCCGTCAAGGCGTCAGTCTGGGTTCCGGCGGCGCCAGTCAGGACGATGACACTGGCATTGGCGTTGGTCAGGTTCAACGTCCCCGTGGTCCCGTCCCAGGTGATTTCTTCGTAGGCAATGGAGCTGATCGAAAGATTGCTGGTATCAAGCTGGATCGAGTCGCCATTGCCCGTCCCACCGCCAAACGCCGTGGCGCCTGAGAAATCCGTCAGCGTGTCGGTGCCGAGCCCCGAAGCACCGGCACCGGAAAAGACGAACCGGTCAGAACCGTCACCACCGGTCAAGCTATCTGAACCTGTGCCGCCGGTCAGCGTATCCGCGCCGTCATTGCCGAAAAGATAGTCGTTGTCGTTGCCGCCCTGCACGTCATCAGCCCCCGCGCCGCCCGACAAGGTGTCGTTGCCGGCGCCGCCGATTAGTGTGTCGGCACCGGCATTGCCTTCTGCCGTGTCGTCGCCGGCAGCGCCGGACAAATAATCATCGCCGGTGCCGCCGAAAAGTTCATCATTGCCGGTACCGCCGTGGACGAAATCATCATCCGTGCCGCCGTACAGGGAATCATTGCCGGCACCTCCATAAAGGGAATCATTGCCCGTGCCGCCGTCCAGGGTGTCACCGGCTGAGCCGCCGGTCAGCGTATCGTTACCGGTGCCGCCATAGACCTGGTTTTCCTTGGCGCTGACCCCGGTGATTGTGTCATTGCCGTCGGCGCCGAAAAGGATCGTCCCGAGGATGCTGCCGGCGTTTGCCGACAGATCGAAATTTTCGCTGGAATGATTGGAAAAGCTCAGCGTGCCGGCTGACACATCGATGGTATCGTTACCGCTGTCGCCAGCATAGACGATACCGTATCCGTTCGAATCCTCGGCATTGACGCGGAATTTGTCGCCGCCCGGGATGGAGGCGTATATCTGCTCAACCGATGTCATCGTAACACTGCCTGACGTGCTGGTGTCACCGTCCTGAAACGTAATAATCGGTGTCGCGCCGGTGGAATCGTAAACGCCGTAGGCATTGGACAAGTTGATAAAAGCGATCTCATCGGTGCCGCCGTTGCCGGTCACCGTGTCGTTGCCGCCGAAGACGCTCATTTCGAAGCGGGTATTGGCGTTGTTGCCGATGCGCACGTCGTTGCCGGCCGAAAAATCGGTAAAGTATTCGCCGAACTCGTTGACCACCGGCGGCGGGCCGTCGTCGTCGTCGCGCTGGAATTCGTCCGGACCGGGACCGCCGTTAAGCGCTGAATAGATTTCATAGTTCTGGAATTCGATGGGCCCGTATTCGGGACCGTAACCGAAATCAGAGATCAGAGGGTCATAATAGGGATCGCCAAAGACTTGGCCGAAGTCATCGAAGGTCTGAAAATCAGCGTTCTGACCCGTATTCGACCCGCCATCATTATTGTCCGTCTGTTGCTCCTCGACGGATCCATCGGGACTTTCGGCGACTTGAACAGTTGATATTTCCTGCCGGACCGATGTCGGCGCCAATTGCGCCTGTTGTTCGTCAAATTGCACGGCGGCCTTGCGGCCGGCCGAATCGGCGGCGCCGCCGGCGGCGAAAAAAGCATCTTCCAGAGACGCGCCGTCGGCCAAGGCTTGATCAAAAGCCGTCGTCGCCGCGTTGATCTCGGCATCGGTGATGCCCTGCGTGCGAGCCTCCGCGACCGCCGCATCCAAGGCCGCCTGTTGGCCGATCTGTTGGGCTTGTTCAACGCTGGCGCCGCCCGCCAAAGCCTGCCTGGCGGCTTCGTCGGCGGCGGCGAAGCCGGCTTGTTCGATTTGACCACCATCATCCGCCGGCTGGCCGTCGGGGCCGACACCGTTCGGCTGCCCGGCCAACGGTTCACCGCCTTGCGCGTTCTGGCCTTCGCCGGGAATGCCCGGGGTTTGGCCTTCCGCCAAGCCTTCCGGTTGGCCATCGACAGGACCTTCACCTTCCGCCTGCTGTTCACCTTGCGCCGCGCCTTCGCCGTCGGCGGCTTGCTCCGCTTCGCCTTCCTGGGTGCCTTCGCCCTCGACCTGGCCTTCCGTGGCGCCTTCCTCATTGCCTTCAGTTTGGTCGCCGCCCTCATTGGCGCCGGAAGACGTCACCGGTGACGGCGGTAAGGCCTGGGCGGCCTTGGCGTAGAACTTCTCAACCACCTGCGGCGGCATCACCACAGGCCGTGACGGCGGCTGGAAGGCGCTCTTGATCAGGGTCGTCTGGTTGACCTGATTGAGAATCTGGGTGCCCACCTGGGTGGTTACGGTGGCCTCACCGACGTTGCCATCGGGATCGGCGAACAAGGTGAAGGTGTTTGTCTCACCCTCCGGCGCGGCACGGCCGCCGCCCGAGGTACCACGGATGCCGATGGTGCTGGTCGCCGTTTTGATGACCATGGCATCGACGTCGGTCTTGGCAATCTGACCGGAAACAAATGTGAAGACCCCCTGGGCGACGTTGAAAACCGAGGTGCCTTCCTGTGATCCCGCGTCATAGACCATCTCATCAATGACCATGCGGCCCTGATCGGCCAGGGAGAACGTCGAATTGTCGGCGAACACCAGGCCGATGGAGCCTTCGGCATCGGTTTCCACGGTGTCGCCTTGGAAAATGGGTTGGCCGATTTTCGCCGGCACCCGGGTGCCGTCGGCCTGTACGATGAACGCGTTGCCCTTGGCGACCTCAACCTTGCCGACGGCGTCGCCGCCGCCCGGCGCCTGGCCGACCTGCGGAGCGGCGGCATTCTGCGCCAATTCCGTAATCATTTCCGGAGTCTGTGAAAACCCGTCCATGGTTCAGTCCTTCTTTCTGGTCGTGACCGGGGTCGTATGCATTTCGCAACCCTTATACGCGATCTACCTGACAGAAGTCTGTGATCACCGTCATACCCCAGTAATCGTTCCCTGTGACCGGCTCAAATTTCGGTACAGGACTAAGTTAGAACAAAATTTTACGTGGAGATTGGCCGGCCCGGAGAATTTACGCCACGCGTGGCATTGGATTATCGGATATCCTTGGCGTTGATCCGGCCCATGACATTGAGCAGGGTGAACACGGCAATGGCGACATCCGTGTCGGCGGACGCGGCATCCGATGATGCATTGATCAGCGCCGTTTCACCAGCCAGCACGTCGATTAGTGAGCGGTTGCCCAGTTGCCGCTCGCGGCGCGCCAGTTCCAGAAACTCGGCGGCAATGTCGGCCTGATTGTGCAGGTGCTCA
>Ga0315338_1000227_pt1 | contig 190988 bp, 138 predicted proteins | sample ASW8metaG_FD_204518 | JGI IMG/M metagenome (GOLD analysis project Ga0315338, IMG submission 204518) | Ammonia-oxidizing marine archaeal communities from Monterey Bay, California, United States - ASW #8 | ecosystem: Environmental > Aquatic > Marine > Coastal | place: USA: California | collected...
CGGGCGCTCTTGAGTTTGTCGGGTTCGAAATCGAGGCGCAGGAAGCGGTGGGCGGTCGGATCCTGCCACGCGATGGTCAGGGCAGCGGTCCAGGTCGCGTTCCGGATGGTCAGTTCGACTTCCTCCTCGATTTCAAGTCCGGTGCCGGTGGGAATTGTGATAATCCGGCCGGACGCCTCGGTGAAGGTGATCGACTTGGCGGGAGCGGACAGGGTGAGGGTGAGCAGGGTGGGAACGACAGGGGACGGCGGGAGCTCTTCGCTGGTCACGGGGGGCACCGGGTCGGTCTGTCGCGCGTTGTCCAGCACGGCAGCGACCAGTAGTCCGGTGAGGCATATGGCGGTGAGGAGGACTCCGATTTGAAGAATGGGATTTCCGCGCATGGGGGAGGAAGAACCACTCTAGAGGCAAAGAAACTTATTGCAACTAATTTGCGTTATCGAGAGGAGAGCCAACGGTCTCGAGAAGAGCGGAAACCTTCTCGAAGTCTTTGATGCCGGGTGAGGATTCGGCTCCCGAGGCCACGTCGAGGGCACAGGCCCGGGTTGTGCGGAGTGCTTCAGCCGCGTTTTGTGGCGTGATTCCGCCGGCAAGGATGACGGGAGGAGAGGAGTAGTGATCGATGAACCGGGTGACTGTCTCCCAATCAATGGTCCGTCCGGTTCCCCCGTAGACGCCCGGAGCATGGGCATCCAGGAGGATTCCGTTGGCGGGGCACTGGAGGGCGGAGGCCAGGTTGGAATCCTCTGTAACTCCGATGGCCTTGAAGAAGGGGAGGTCCTCTCCGGCGAACGCTTCGCAGTAGGCAGGGTCTTCGTCGCCGTGTAACTGTGCGACGTCAATGAGATCGTCGGCGAGGAGGTTGCGGGGCAGGGCGGGATCGGCATTGACGAAGACGCCCACCCGGAGAATGCGATCCTTGAGGGTGGGGAGGAACTGCCGGGCGGTATTCGGAGGGCAGTAGCGCCTGCTCTCCGGCCAGAAGTTGACCCCGAGGGCATGGACCCCGAGCTCAGTGAGCCGGTTGGCGTCGTCGACGGTGGTGACACCGCAGATCTTGAGGGACGGAGCAGCGGATGAGAGGAAGCTGTCGAGAAGCGGATGCAAAGGGTAATGATGAAGGCTGACGGATGAATGTCGAAGGTGGATTTCGGAATTCAGATTTCGGGATTCATCCGTCAGACTCCTGGTGTGGACGCGATACGGATCCGGGGAGCCCGGCAGCATAACCTGCGTAATGTCGATGTGGACATTCCCCGCGGGAAGCTGGTGGTGGTGACCGGGTTGAGCGGCAGCGGGAAATCGAGTCTGGCCTTTCACACCCTCTATGCGGAGGGACAGCGGCGTTATGTGGAGAGTCTGAGCGCCTACGCGCGGCAGTTCCTCGATCAGCTCGACAAGCCGGAGGTGGATGCCATCGAGGGCCTCAGTCCCGCCATTGCGATCGAGCAGCGTGGGGCAGGGGCCAATCCGCGCTCGATCATCGCGACCTCCACCGAGATCCACGATTACCTCCGGATTCTCTATGCGGCGGTAGGAATCCCTCACGATCCGGGAACGGGAGAGCCGCTAGAGCGTATGACTCCGGCGGATGTGGTGGCGAGCCTGATGGGCCGACCGGAAGGAACCAAAGTGGTTCTTCTGGCACCGCTCGATCCGGAGGCGGCGGGTGATATGCCCGCTTTGTTGCGGGATCTCCAGCGACAGGGATTCGTGCGCCTGCGGGTGAACGGAGAGCTTCTCGAGGTGGAAGAGGCGGAAGCGCGTTGGCCGACTGGCGAGGAGGAACAGGTCGACAGGTTGGAGGTGGTGGTGGATCGCCTGGTGATCCGTGGGGGAGAGGAGAGCCGACTTGCTGATTCGGTGGAGACGGCCCTGCGCATCTGTGGAGCGGAGGCGGTGGCGCTGCTCCAATTGCCGGAGGGGGAATGGAGGGAGCTCTCCTTCCTCACCAGCTATCGGAATCCGAAGACGGGATTCGAGTTGCCGGACCTCAGTCCCCGGCACTTTTCCTTCAACAGTCACCTGGGAGCCTGCGAAACCTGTCACGGACTGGGGACGGAGCTCTTCTGTGATCCCGACCTGGTGGTCCCTGATCAGTCCCGGAGCCTGAAGGACAAGGCCATCAGACTCGCCAAGGGTGGAGGGAAGGGGAAGAGCTGGCACCGGCGCCAGGTGGAGGCTCTGGCCGAGCACTTCGGAGTGTCGGGTGAGGTGCCCTTCCGGGAGTTGCCCGAGGAATTCCGGAGTGCGCTCTTTTACGGGACGGGGGGAATGAAGATTCCGATGACCTCGGAGAGGGAGGAACGGGAGATTTACCGGGATCACCGCTACGAAGGCATTTGCCGGGATGTCGAGAGTCTCTACCGCGAGACCGGGAGTGAACCCGTGAAGCGGAACATGGGCCGCTTTATGGCGTCCCGCAGCTGTCAGACCTGCGGAGGGCGGCGATTGAAGCGGGAGTTTCTGGCCGTGAAGGTGGAAAGTGAAGAGGGGAAGGGAGGGCTTGGAATTCATGAGTTCTGTGCTCTCCCGATTGAGGAGGGAGTGGCATGGATGGAGGGAGTTCGGGTTCCGGCGGACTGCGAGGAGGCAGTGCGCCCGGTGGTAGAGGAAGTATGTCGGCGGCTGCAATTCCTTGATGAAGTCGGGTTGGGCTACCTCACCCTGGACCGGGGAGCGGTTACCCTCTCCGGAGGTGAATTCCAGCGGATCAGGTTGGCTACTCAGCTGGGGGCGGGCCTGGCGGGGGTGCTTTACGTCCTGGACGAACCGAGTATCGGGCTTCATCCGGAGGACAACGCGCGTCTCATTGGAGTTCTCAAGGCTTTACGGGATCTGGGAAACACCATCGTGGTGGTAGAGCACGATGAGGAAATGATCCGGGCCGCGGATCATCTCATTGAGATGGGGCCCGGGGCGGGATTGCACGGAGGGCGCCTGGTTGCGGACGGGACGTTGGAAGAGGTGATGGGGGTGAAGGATTCTCCCACGGGGGCATGGCTGAGGGGGAGCAGTTTCCGGGGATCTGGCAGCGGCCAACTGGGAACGGGTCTGGAAACGGGCCGGAAACTGGTGATCAAGGGTGCGCGCGAGCACAACCTGCGAAACATCGAAGTGGAGATTCCACTGGGGCAACTGGTGGCGGTGACTGGTCCGAGCGGAAGTGGGAAGTCGACGCTGGTGGACAAGATCCTGAAGAGGGCTCTCGCGCGGATCCTTCACGGTGCGAAGGCGCTACCCGGGAAGCATGACGCCATCGAGGGAGCGGAGAACATCGGTCGCCTCGTGGTTGTCGACCAGTCACCATTAGGCCGCTCACCTCGTTCGAATCCGGCCACCTACACGGGAGCCTTCGGCCACATCCGCAACCTCTTCGCCCAGCTCCCTCTTTCGCGGCAGCGTGGATACGCGGCAGGGCGCTTCAGTTTCAATGTGAAGGGAGGGCGTTGCGAGAAGTGCCAGGGAGGTGGAGCAGTACGCATCGACATGCACTTTCTCAATGATGTTTATGTGACCTGTGACGCGTGCGGGGGACGTCGCTACAATCGTGAGACCCTGGAAGCGACCTACAAGGGACGCAGCATCGCAGATGTGCTGGAGTTGACAGCGGAAGAGGGAGCCGAGTTTTTTGGGAAAGTGCCCAGGTTGAGCAGTCTCCTCGATGCTCTTTGTGAAGTGGGACTTGGCTACATCGGTCTGGGACAGGCTGCCAATACGCTTTCGGGCGGAGAGGCGCAGCGGGTCAAACTGGCCACTGAACTGGCCAAGACCTCGGCGGAGGGCGTTCTCTACCTTCTCGACGAACCGACCACCGGATTGCATCACCACGATGTGCAGGTTCTGCTGGGGGTGTTGCAGCGCCTGCGCGATGCGGGGCACTCGCTGGTCGTAATCGAGCATAATCTTGAGGTGATCTCGGCGGCGGAGTGGGTGATCGACCTGGGTCCCGGAGGTGGTCGTCATGGAGGGGAAATCGTAGCGGCGGGACGACCCGCCGATCTGATGACAGAAGGAGCCTCTCTGACGGGAAAATGGCTTGCCAGAGCGGCAAGAGATGTTGAGAACTCATGAGTTTTCGGTTAGACTGTTTCTCATCCATGCGAAATTCCGGCACCTACGCCATGAAGGAAAAGAGCTCGCGCTGGCGCGAATGGCTCAGTGAGCACGGGTCGAAACTGCTTCTGTTCGCCCGCCAGCAGACGCGTCGGCAGGAGGACGCCGAAGACATCCTGCAGGAGGCCCTGGTCAAGTTGGCCCGGAAGGTTGACGAGGGCATCTTCGTGGGAGGGCAGGAAGCCTGGATGCCGTTTCTTTACACCCAGATTCGCCGGGAAGCTATCGATCTGGGCCGTCGCAACGACAGACGGAAGAAGCGGGAGGACACGGTGGTGGAGGATGAGCAGTGCCAATCGGGCGGTGAGGATGCCTGGTTCGAAAGCGCTGGCTACGACGAGGAGCGCCGAAGCCTTCTGGAGGCAGCCCTGAAGGAACTGCCCGGGAAGTTCTCCGATGTCATCGTGATGAAGATCTGGGGGGGGCGGACCTTTGCGCAAATAGGTGACATTTTAGAGATTTCGATGAACACAGCGGCCTCACGGTATCGCTACGGAATTGAAGCCCTGCGAAAGCGTCTCTCCGGCGCCCGCATTCGCGGGGACCTGTAAGATTCAAAGAAACCCACCAGCCTGGCCTGCGCCGGGCAACGTAACGACCAATGGATTCAGAACTGCAGAAGATCGAAACTGACCTCGAGCGCATGTCTCCGGGAAGCATGCCCGAAGGGATGATCAGGCGGATGGAGGAAGCGATGGAAGGATGGCAGGAGGTCCCGGAGCAGGATGAGATCGAAAAGGTGGTTCCCTTCCCTCAGGAAGAGAGGAGTGATCGCGGGGAGACGCGCAGTGGGTGGAGTCTGTGGGCTGCAGCTGCCAGCGTGGCCCTTCTCGGTGGAGTGGCAGCCATGGTGTTGACCGTGGAACCGACCCCCCGCAAAGTGGTGGAGCGAGGTGGAAGCAGTGCCGGAGATTCCACTGCCACGATGATCAATCCTGAAGCATTGCATACCATTGAGCTGGCTCCCAAGACTGCAAAACGGACAATTCTGGATGCATCAGATCGCGACGTCATTATCCCCAACGGTTCGAGGCCGATGCGGTTGATGCGAATTGATCTGGTTGACCGGGTGGTGTTTCTCAGTCCTGACGGGGAAGAGGTCCATCTTGAGGTGCCGTCTGTAAACTATCAGTTGATCCCCGTCCCGACCGACTAGTCTGGTGGTTGATCCCCGGCCCCGGGATGACCGGATCACATGTCGCATTCATCTCCTGTCCTTTCTCTTCAATGTGCTTCAAGGATTCTAACAATAAGGGCTTTATTGGATCATTGAATTGAACAAACCCTTGCTGATGTGTCGCTAGCGAGGTAGAGAAACCATTACCAGAAATGAAAGTTCCGTTTTACGCTTCCCTCCTACTTGCACTCGGTCTTCTGCCGCTTTCCGCGATTGAACGGCCCAAGTCACTCGACGAAGATAAGACCAGGGAGGGTGTCTCCACCGAGCAACCAAAGGACCAGCTCAAGGAAGGGGACGCCGAGGCTGACCAAGGCAACGAACCCGAAGCAATCCCGCAGGTCGATCGTCCGGCGGGCGCATGGCTCGGGGTGCTGAGCAAATCGGTGGGCGAGACCCTGCGGATCCACCTTGGTGTGGAAGAGGGCGTGGTGCTGGATTACGTGGCCCCCGGTAGTCCGGCAGCCAAGGCGGGACTGGGTCAGCACGACATCATTCTTGAGGTGAATGGTGAGTCGATCGGGAACCAGGATGAGCTCCGGGAGGCGATCCAGGCCCACAAACCGGGCGACAAGGTGACCTTGGCAGTGCTGAGCAAGGGTGAAGAAGAGGAGCGTGAAGTCGAGATGGCCGAGCGCCCCCGGGAACCGGGGAATCCACCGCAGGGTGTGATTCCTGGCAGGGAGCGGGCTCGCGGACTTCTCTTCCGTGATCTCCCGGAGCTGCCGAAAGATCTGGAGAACCTGATTCCCCCCGGTGGCGGAGAAGACCTGCAGCGTCAGTTGGAGGGCCAGATGAAGAAGTTTGAGAAGCAGCTGCGTGAAATGGAGCGCGGTGGTGGCCCGGGCCTGAAGCTGAACTTTGATCTCTTCAAGGACCTTCAGCGAGGGAACAAGGAGGGGGGAGCCTTCAATTTCAACTTCAAGTCTTCAAGCAGCTTCAAGTTCGTTGACGAGAACGGCAGTGTAGAGATGAAAACCACCGATGGAGGCAAGGAAGTGATCGTGAGGGATACCGAGGGAAAGATGCTTTTCGAAGGCCCCTGGGACACCGAGCAGGATAAGGCGGCGGCACCAGAGGATATCCGGGAGAGAATTGAGGGAATGAACCAGGGTAATCGGTTCCACTTCCGGCTCGACCAGCTTCCGGAGCCCGATCTGGAGATCCCCGAGGAGGAGAAGCCTGAACTTGAGTGAATCCCTCCAGGAGCAGAGGAAATTTAACAGGAACCCGGGCCGATCTGGTCCGGGTTTTCTGTTGGAAAGGAGGGGCATGGCCTTGCGCCTCCCGGCCTTCCAGGGTCGGACGATTACGTTTCGACCAGGAGCGTCTTGAGGTAGGGATCGTCGGTGAAGTCAGGGGGCATGGGATGGCTCTCGAGGCGGACATGCGAAGGGAGGGCTTCGGCAACCATCCGTCTGAAGCCATGGTCGGGGAGGCGCCGGCAATTGGTGGTACAGAGGAGCCAGCCTCGGGGCGCGAGGCAGGCGGCGGCGAGGGCGACGAGTTCTCCGTAGTGTTCCTCGGCACGGAAAACCTTGCCCCTGTGGTCGCGTGAGAAGGTGGGTGGATCCAGCACGATGCCGCTAAAGCACCGGTCTTGCCGGGCGAAGCGGCGCAACCAGTGAAAGGTGTCGCCCCTGCAGAAGTGATGCGCCAGGGCATCGATTCGGTTGAGGAGCATGTTTTCCCGTGCCCAGTCGAGATACGGTTGGGAAAGATCGAGGGTCGTGGTGGTGGCGCCACTGAGGGCCGCACAGACAGAGAAGGTTCCGGTGTAGGCAAAGGTGTTGAGGACGGTGTCGCCTGCCTGGCAGCGATCCCGGACGCGAATGCGGTTTTCACGCTGATCGAGAAAGATGCCTTGCGAGTATCCTGACTGGAAACTTGCCAGATAGCGAATGCCGATCTCGTGGATCTCGAAGGGTTTGGTCAGTTTCGTGCCGGCGACCAGGGAGGGCGCTTCCCTTGCCTGCTGGTCGAGATGTTTCCAGTAGGTGGTGATGGAAGGGGCAAGGCTGTTCGCCCAGTCCTCGAGTTCCGGTGAAAGGGTTGGGGCTGTAGTGGAGAGGAGGCGGTGACCGGCAAAATCATCGAGGAAGATCCCGGGGAGGTCGTCGCCGGCACCGTCGACGAGGCGGCAGGCATCAGTATCCCCGAGGGGGAGAGTGGTTCGAAGTTTTTCAGATGTGTTTATTTTGCGAACCATGACATGATAGGAAACCTCGTCAGGAGGCTGCCGAACGAAGGGAGGAAATGGAAGACCCGGTGGTCCGTCCTCTTTGACGTCCTGCATGTTGAGCTAAAACGGTTGGATTCATTTTGCGATCATCAAAACTCCCGTGACCATGAGCAATTGGAGGCAGCGACTGGCTGAAGCGGTGGGAGCTGGCAGCGTTCTGGCTGATTCGGGGAGGAACATCGAGCTTCTCCTCAGCGGAACAAGCGATGAACGGGCGGAAGATGCAGTTGTGGAGCTGGTGGACGGCGGGAACTGGGCGGAGCTCAATGATCGATTCTACAAGACCCTGGCCTTCGGGACGGGTGGATTGCGGGGACGAACGATTGGAAAGGTGGTGACCAGTGTGGAGCGCGGCGTGAGTGGACCCGGAGATCGCCCGGAGTTTCCCTGCTACGGCACGGCTTCCATGAATTTCTACAACGTGAACCGGGCGATCCGGGGATTCATTTCCTATGTGAAGAAGTATCTCGCAGAGAGTGGTGAGGACCGGAAACCAGTGTTTGTCATTGCCCGGGATACGCGACATTTCTCGGCCGACTTTGCCCACTACTGCGGGATGGTCTGTGTGGAGACGGGATGTGATGCCTACCTCTTTGACGGCCCTCGGGCCACTCCGGAGCTTTCCTTTGCCCTGCGGACCCTGCGGGCGGATGCGGGGGTGGTGCTCACGGCGAGCCACAATCCCTCTCACGACAACGGGTTCAAGGCCTATTTCAATGATGGAGGGCAGATCGTGGAGCCGCATGCGGGCGGGATCATAGCGGAGGTCAATGCCCTGGCCAGCGACAGCTACGAGGCGCTGCCGGACGATGAGCAGGGGACGGTGCATGTCCTGGGTGGGGAGATGGACGAGAAGTACAAGGAGAAACTGCGAACCATTCTCCTTCGACCCGAATTGCTGGAGGGCCGCTCAGCCAGGGTGGTCTATACCAACCTGCACGGAACGGGTGGCTGGATCGTGGTTCCCATGCTGCGGGAACTCGGATTTGAAGTCATAACGGTAAAGGAGCAGGATGAGCAGGACGGGAGATTCCCGACCGTTGACTCGCCTAATCCGGAGAACGCCTCGGCCCTGCATAAGGCGATCGAGTTGGCGGAGGAAGTGGGCGCGGAGGCGGTCATCGGGACTGACCCGGACTGCGATCGGATGGGCGTGGCAGTGCGTAATGCGGACGGTGGAATGCAGTTGCTGAGCGGCAACCAGATTGGGACCTTGATGGCCTGGTACCGCATCAGGACCTTCTTTGATCAGGGCATCGTGACAGAATCGAATCGAAGCCGCGCCACCCTGATCAAGACGTTTGTAACGACCGGATTTCAGAGTGCGGTGGCACGGCATTTTGGCATTGGGGTAGTGAACACCCTGACCGGATTCAAGTACATCGGGGAGAAACTGCGTAAGTATGAGGAGGCTGTTCCCGCCGACAGGCGGGGCGACTATCGCTCGTTATCGGAGGAGGAGACCCGGGCGCTGCGTCTGGAATACTCCAGGTTTCTTGTCTTCGGGGGCGAGGAGAGCTACGGATATCTGGGGGGCGATTTCGTGCGGGACAAGGATGGGAACGGATCGGTGGTCATGTTTGCCGAACTGGTGGCCTTCGCCATGAGCAGGGAGAAGAGGATCACCGACCTGCTGGACGAACTCTACCACGAGTATGGCGTCTACGATGAGATGAACACTGATATTGTGCTGGAGGGTGCGGAAGGAGCCGCCAGAATCGCGGCCCTTATCCGATCCTATTCTGATGAGCCTCCGACCGAGATTGATGGCTCTGCGGTGGTGAAGATCCAGGACTTCAGCAGGGAGGATGTCTATGACGAAGAGGGTGACCCCATTCCCAGGGCAGGCATGATCATGGTGCACCTCGAAGGTGACTGGCGCTTCGCGGTAAGGCCCTCAGGGACGGAGCCCAAGATCAAGTTCTACCTCTTTGGGAAGGGAGAGCCGAAGCCAGCCGATCTTGCGACCAGCAAGGCGGCCGTCAAGGCGGGTCTGGAAGCCCTCTGGAAGTGGCTGGAGTCGGATGCCCACAGTCGCATGGAGGCGAATGGGGAAGGATGAAACAGGAAGGCCGGAGTGAAACCAGCGAAGATCTGAGCTTCCGGGGTTTCCCCTAGACCTTCCGCCAGGTTGCTGCGTAGCCGCGGGTGTCGAGGTGGATAAAGGTCGGGTAGAGGCCGATTCCACCGCGGAAAAATCCCTCCTTGCGGAGTTGAAGGGCCATCTGAAAGGCTTTTCGGGCCGAACAGAAATAGATGAGGTCGAGAGCCTGGTTGCGGGTGTGATAGGATCCTCTCACGGCCCCCGGGATGATGGCGTTATAGCGTGGACTACGGTAGCCGGAGGTGATGCGGCAGAGGGGTAATTCCAGACGCTCCCGGAGTTCGTCCGCGGCCTTGAGTGTCGGTGCCAGTTTTTCCCAGAGGTGTCGAGGAGGGAGAGTATTCTCGATGCCGTCGGCCACCCCCCTGTGAGGGTCGATGATTTCCCCGGGGGAAAGATGTCGCAGATCGAGACTGAGCAGGAAGTCGTTGTAACTCTCTTCATTCTCGAGGGGACGTCCGAGGGGAGGGATCGGCTCGGTTTCCCATACCCAATCGAGGAAGGGGGGGCCGGACCCTGAGGTGGACCCTGGGTCCGCCACAAGTTGACGGGAGGCAGGAGCAGCCAGATTCCTCGTCCGGGGGGGCTGGGAGAGTTTTCGAGCTGCGAGCAGGGTGGAGACGGTGCCAAGGGCAAGAAGTGAGCCGGACCGGAGAAACCGCCGTCGCTGCAGGGTGGAGCGAGGGATATTCATGGCATACAAAAGCTGAGGCCAATAATTATTACGGATTACTTAATTAAATGGAAGCAGGAAAATGAATAATAGGGAATTGTGATTGAAGGGGGGAGAGCGAGAATTGAGAACCGATGGGAGTGATGCAGAGGATCTGGCCGTGGTTCATCGCGCTGCTCTCGGGGGCGATGCTGGCGCTGTGCTACGCTCCTTTCAACATGCCCGCCATGGTCTGGCTGGGGTTGGCCCCGCTCCTGGTAGCGCTCTGGGGAGGTGGGGGGAAGCGGCGCAAGTTGTATGGATTCGGAGTGGGATACCTGTCCGGGCTGTCCTTCTGGCTGATCAACCTGAAATGGATATCGGAAGTGGGGATGATGGGATGGCTTTCGGTGGCTTTCTTCCTGTCCCTTTACTTCGCATTATGGGGGCTCTTTGCTGCGGGTGCCGGTAATCCGTGGATGGAGCGGTCCGCCAGGACAGAACGAACGGAAGGGGGGATCGCAGAAAAGATCAAGGCACGGATGAGCGTGCAGAAGGAGCGGCGCGGACGGTCGATGGTGGAGTCGAGGCGGGTGCTGAAATTCGCGGCGGTGAATGGTTTCTGGTGGTGTGGACTGGAGTGGGTGCGTGGGTGGCTCCTGACCGGTTTCGGGTGGAACGGCCTCGGGGTGGCCTTCCACGATCAGCCCATTCTGGCGCAGGGTGCGGATCTCGTCGGGGTTGTCGGACTTTCCTTCCTGCCGGTCTTCGTGATGGCTGTCATCGTGCAGGTGGGACGTGGTCTGCACAGGGAAGTGAGGAGCGGTCGTTTGCGGGCCCACTGGGACTTCGGTGCCGCGATGGCGCTTCTTACTGTCTTTTTCCTCTACGGGGTCTGGAAGCTGCATGGTGAGAAGCCGGCAGATTCCATGCCGCTCAATGTGCTTCTGGTGCAGCTCAACATCCCGCAGGAGGCGAGTCAGAAGCTATGGGAACCGGAGGAAATCTACCGGGGCTACGAGGAGGAAACGCTGAAGGCGCTGGAGGAGTTGAACCGGCGTAACGAGGAACGGGGGAAGGAGGCGATGGAGACGGGGAGTCCGGAGGCGCTACATCTTGATGTGCCCGACTGGATCTTGTGGCCGGAGTCGGCGCTTCCAGATGTCCTCTACTACACCGAATCAGAGGAGCAGGAACTCGGGAGGCGCACGCGTGCGGCTCTCAATGAGGTGAACCCCCGGGGACAGGTTACGATGGTGTTTGGCCTGCTGGAATACGAGGGAGAGAGAACCATGCCAGGCGGTCCGCTGACGCGGAAGGAAAACGGGAAGGCTTACAATTCTCTACTGGCGATGCCGACGGGCAGAAAAGATTTCCTCACCTACCGGAAGCAGCACCTCGTGCTCTTCGGGGAGACCATTCCCTATGTCGACCAGCTCAGGATCCTGCAGTGGTTGTGGGAAAAGTCGGCCGGGACGCAGTATGGAGGGTCCTTCAGTGCAGGTGACCAGGGGGAGCCGATGCGTATCCCGCGTCCCTCGGCTGGATCAGGAGACTTTGCCGTTATCCCGACCATTTGTTTCGAGGACACGGTTGCACGCAAGATGCGCAAGTTCGTGAAGAAGGGTGGACAGCTTATCGTGAACGTGACCAACGACGGTTGGTTCAAGGAGAGCGAGGGGGCAGCGCAGCATTTTGCCAACGCGAAATTCCGCTCCATCGAATTGCGTCGTCCTACCATCCGCTGCGCCAACACGGGAGTGAGCGCAGTCATCAACAGCTACGGCACGGTGCTCGACCGTGAGAAGAACGAGGAGCGAAAACTGGTTGACGACAGTGGGTCACACCTGACGCGGGGCTGGCTTTATGCCACCGCTCATGTTCCCGTGGAGGGACCTCTGACACTCTACGCCAGGTTTGGTGACTGGTTCGCCGTCCTGGGGCTGATGGTGGCGGGTGTCTGGTGGATTACAGGCCGGAAAGATCCTCCCGATGGCAGGGGGAGGAGGATTGATTCGGGGAAGGATGCCCTTGACGCTTGAAAAGTACTGTCATGGAACGATAACAGCTGAACGTATGGCGGTTGGTGATGTCAGAGGGACTCTGCAATACGTTCCCATGTTCCGGGGGCGAACCTTTGTGGTGGTCCTTGACGAGGGACTGCCGGAGTTCGCGGTGGCAGAGGCCCTGCTTGATCTCAAGGCGCTCCAGGAGGTGGGAGTCAACCTGGTGATTGCCGTGGTGGGTGAGAAAAAAGGGGGGGGCGCGGTGGCGGAACGCGCGATGGATATCGAGATCAAGTTCGCCCCGGTGGAAACGCTGGATGAAGTGGCGTCGGTGCTGGAGCGGGGGCAGGCTGCGATGATGAATTGCAGGGCTGGGAGGGTGCTGGGGGAGGAGATGAGCAGTCTGGGAACGGGGGTGGAAGCCGCCAAGTTGATCGGTCTGGTGAACGGTCCCGGTGTCTTGAGGGATGGTCAGCCCCTTCATGCGGTGTCCTGTTCAGCCCTGACCGATCTGGGAGAAGTCCCAGAGAAGGGAGGAGCGATTGAGGGGGTTGAACTTCTGGAGGCGGCGGCAGCAGCCTGCCAGGCTGGTGTTCCGAGGGTCCATATTCTCGACGGGCGCCGGCAGGGAGTGCTGGCCGATGAGCTCTTTTCGAACGAAGGGGTCGGAACCATGGTGCATGCCGACAGCTACCGGCAGGTGCGATCGCTGCGTGAGGACGATGTGCCGGAGTTGCTGGCCATGATCGGGCGTTCCGTGCGGGCTGCTCACCTCGTTCCTCGCGATTACGATGAGATCCTGGAAAAGGCGGAGGACTTCCTGATCCTCTGTGTGGATGACAACGTGGTGGGCTGTGTCGCTCTGCACCGCTACGAGGAGCATCCTGCCGAGGTGGCGTGCCTTTACGTGAAGCAGTCCCACGAGGGGCTGGGTTACGGAAGGGCATTGGTGGAGTCTGTGGAGGAGAGAGCCAGGGGTCTTGGAATCAGCTCGGTGTTCGTGTTCACCAGCCGGGCGGTGCCATTCTTTGAGAATCTGGGCTACGATTCAGCGTCCATGGATATCGTTCCGAACGAGCGCGCCCGGAAATTTGAGGAGAGTAATCGCGGATCAGAAGTGCTGGCCAAGGAATTGACCTGAGCGAGATTGCCCTGACAGGGACTCCGGGTAACGGAGGACCTAGTTCCGGCTCGGATCGTCGGAGCATTCCGCGATAATCCTGTGGTAGGTGGAGATGTTTCGGAGGGTTTCGGCCCAGAGCGTTTGATCGTGGCTGTAGGCGAGAAGTTCGGAAGTGGGTCTGGCGGTGATCCACGAGCTGTGGCGGAGCTCACTTTCCAGCTGACCTTCCGACCAACCGGAGTAGCCGACAAAAGCGCGCACCAGAGTGCCGGGATTCTGGGCATGTTTGACGGCGTCGGGGGCCGAGATCCGGGTGGCAAAGCGCAGCCCCTTCTCCTCGGTCCACCAGAGAGCGGCAAAGGTGAGATGTTCGCGGGCAACCGGCCCACCGACATGAACATCAATCTTGGAGAGTGCAGAAAACTCCTCGTCCTTGAGAAACTCGCCCACCTTATGGTCGGAGGGATGGTTGAGAATGAGGCCGTAGGCTCCCTCCTCGGCATTGTGTTCTGTCAGAAGGATCACGGAGTGCGGGAAGATGCCCTCGCGCAGGGTGGGATCAGCGATAAGGAGCTGGCCCCGGAGGCGGATGGGTGATTCCTGTCTGGGGAGGTCAGCCATGGGGTGAAGTTGATGCCGGGAGGCGGCGGCGTCAAGGAGGGGGAAGAATTGATTGATTTACAGGTCAGGGAACCGGGAGGGGGATTTTGAGGTTCAGGAAATGGGGATTAGGCCCTAAAGAAGCGTTCGTGTTCGTTGATCACATCAGGATTTATGCAAAGGCGGGGAATGGCGGAAACGGCGTGGTCAGTTTCCGGCGAGAGAAATTTGTCCCGCGGGGCGGACCGGATGGTGGTGACGGGGCGGAAGGAGGAGACGTGATCCTGCGGGTTGACCGCCATATCGACAACCTGAAGACCTTTCACTATAACCCCCTTCAGGTCGCGAAGGACGGCGGGCACGGACAGAGTTGGAAGCGCCACGGCAAGAATGGCAAGGCGGTCATCGCCAAGGTGCCGCCGGGCACTCTGGTTTACAAGAGTCCGGCCCGGACGGTGGCGGAAGCGGTAAAGATGGAGCGCAGCGGGGAGGAGGTCGGTCTCGAACTGATAGCGGATCTGACCGATGAGGGAGAGGAACTCATCCTTTGCAGGGCGGGGAAGGGAGGCAAGGGGAACTGGCAGTTCCGCAGTGCCACCAACCGGGTGCCGGAGGAGTTCACGCTCGGCACGGAAGGAGGGGCGGGGGTCTTTTATCTGGAGTTGCGTCGTATCGCAGATGCCGGGATGGTGGGGTTCCCCAATGCGGGCAAGTCGACCCTGACAAGCAAGTTGAGTGCGGCCCGTCCCAAGGTGGCCTCCTATCCCTTTACCACCCTGAATCCGATGGTGGGGGTGGTAGAGTTTCCGGACTTCAGGCGTTGCACCATCGCCGATATCCCGGGGTTGATCGAAGGGGCCCATGACAACCGCGGTCTTGGCCATGAATTCCTGCGGCACATCACCCGTTGCGGCCTGCTCCTCTTTGTAGTGGACATGGCGGGGAGTGAGTGCCGGGATCCCATCGAAGACGTGGAGACCCTCCGGAAGGAGATCAAATTGTACGAGGAGGAGTTGTCCAAGCTGGAGTGGTTGGTGGTTGCCAACAAGATGGATCTTGAGGGGGCGAGGGAGAACCTGCAGAATTTTCGTGCGCGCTTTCCGAAGGTGGAGATTGTTCCCATCTCGGCGGAATTTGAGGAAGGCCTGCAGGAACTGAAGGCGGTCTTGTGTGAGCGCGTGGGGGGGGGACGGTGACAGGGGGAAGGGAACCCTGTTCGCTGGTCCGGAATCGGGAAAAGCATTCCGTTGAAGGCCCCCGGGCCTTATCATTGCCCGGGGCCCGGGGACGGGATGGTCCCGGGGTCTCTTCGTGATGTCCGTATCCCGGGAAACGGTGGTCTTTGTTTATGGGACCTTGCGGCAGGGAGCCTCCAATCATTGCCGACTGGAGGGGGCAACGGCTCTGGGAGAGGCCTGGGTTCTGGGGAAACTCCATCGTATCGACTGGTATCCCGGACTGATCCTGGATGACGACGGCATTCCGGTCCGGGGTGAGGTTTATGCAGTGGAACGGGAGATGCTGCGGAAGTTGGACGATTTCGAGGGCCGGGAGTATGAGCGATTGAAGACCACGGTGCATCTCAAGGATGGTGGAGAGGTCGAGGCGTGGCTTTACGAGTACCGGGGGGAGGTTGCAGGAAGAATGGATCTCGTCCCGGCGGACTGGATGCACCGCGCGGAAGACAGAAGAGCCAGTTCGCCCGGCGTCGTATGCAGCGGGGCGACCTTTGCCCTCCTCCCCCTGACCGTTGGAGTGGGGGTCCTGACCCTGGGGATGGAGGTGGGCGGACCGTGGTGGCTTGGATGGTTGACGTGGCTGGTCACCACGTTCCTTCCGCTGATTCCGTTTGTCACCGGGAGGTGGGCACGGAAGCGCAGGGAGAAGTGGGCCCAGGGAGCCGAGGTGGGGGCCGCGTTGGCCTTTGTTGCCTTCTGGATCCTCTTGATCATCCGCCATTGGCCGATGGCGTTCGAGGCGTTCCCAAACTAGGGAGGTTACTGCCGGAGTGCCGACCCGGGCTCACTTCCCGAGAAAGCCGCCCATCGGGGCATAGAGTTCGGTTTGCTGGGCGGAGTGCTCGAGGAGATCGTCGGCAAGGGTGATCCTTCCTGGTTCGAAGAGGGTGATGGTGCTTGAGCCCCCGAACGAAAAATAGCCCCGCTCGTCACCTCGCGTGACCGGGTGGTGGGGGATGAAGGTCTGCCTGATGGAACCGACATTGGTGGCACCGATGTCAATTGTGAGGATGGTGCCGAAGTTCTTTGTTTCGAGTTCGGTGACGACCCGCTTGTTTTCCCAGAGGTAGGCGAGGTTCCGCCGAAGGGCGATGGGCGAGACCGAGAAGAGGGGGCCATTGAGGAGGCGGGACTCGGAGGGCGTTCCGGAAGCCGGGAAATGGTAGCGGTGGTAGTCGATGGGGCAGAGCCGTGAGAGGACGAGGGTGCCTTGTTCGAATCTCCGGGCCAGTTCTGCCGAACCAAGGAGGCCGGGAAGAGTGAAGCGTTGACCCTTGACGAAAACGGCGTCGACCTGTGAAACATCGGGGAAACCAAGATGGCGGCCATCGCATGGAAAGAGGACATTTCGAGGGTCGGGGTCGAAAGGTCGGGCTTCCGGCTTGAGCTTGCGGACAAAGAAGTCGTTGAAGCTTCCGAATGACTCCGGTGGATCGGCAAAATCTGCGGGATCGAGGCCATAATCCTCGATAAAAGTGGCGACGAGCCTGCGACTGGAGGGGTGGGCCATGCGGCGGCCATACCATCGGGAGAAGAACGGGTGTTTGACGAGGTATCGCAGGATCGGACCACAAGGATTTTCGTAGGCAAGACGCAGCCAGCGCTCGCCGTAGATCTGCTCGGTCTCGAGAGTGCCGGTAAGGCGATTAAAATAGCGGACAGGCTCCACGGACCGACTTTGCCTCTTGCTTAGGGGGCAGCGCAAGATTAGGTCTCCCGCAGACGTAAACGCCATATGAATTTCCGACGATCCACCCTGGCCAACGAGTTCCCGGCTGTGAGTCTCCGGGCCGTCTCCAGGCGGTGGGGCAGGATCATTTTATGCAGTACGTCTGCAGCGCTTTTGTCCGGGTGTGACCCGGGGGACCGGGAAGCGACCGTGACCGGCAGCGATCGTCGGGATCTGGTTTTGTGGGACGAGGTCTTTCCCAACAATCTGAAGGACCTCGCCCCGTTGGACTGGCGCCGGGTGCCATGGACCCAGATGAGGATCTACAACTACCGGTTCGGGGCCAGGCAGGATGGCGAAGTCTGGCTGAGCGTGATCCCGAGGCGGGGTGCGGATGCTGTTCTGCAGAATGTAAACCGGTGGTATAATCAGTTCAGGATGCCGGAGATAACCAGTCTGGAGTCTCTCCCCCAGCAGTCCATGCTGGAGATAAATGGATATCTGGTTGAAGCAGAGGGCACCTACCATGCCGGGATGGGAGCCGATCCCCGGCCGGAGACCAGGATGCTCGCGGCGGCCGCTCCCTTCAGCAGTAGCATCGTGACGGTCAAGATGATCGGATCTCCAGCGGAGGTTGAGGAGCAGCAGGAGGCTTTCCAGAGTTACTGCCGGAGCCTGGAATTTTTCGACGAGGCGCGCATATCCAAACCCGAAGACGAGTGAGCGATTCCCCATCCAGGAAGGCGAGCAAGCAGCGGTCCATCGGCTGGTGGATCTTCCGTGTGATGGCGGGGTTTGAACTCGCCACCATCTGCCTGTTGCTGCTCTTTGCCGCGACCTTTTTCGGAACCCTTGAGCAGACCCAGGTGGGCCTTTACCTGACGCTCCAGAAGTATTTCGACATGGAGGCCCTTTTTGTCATCCCGGAACTCAACGGGAAGATCATCCCCCTCCCACTGCCAGGAACATTCTGGATCTGTGCCGTGCTGTGTGTGAATCTGACCCTGGGGGGATTGGTGAGGATCCGGAAGGGCTGGAAGACGGTGGGAGTGCTCATCGCGCATTTCAGCATGATTTTCCTGATGGTGGCTGGTGCAGTCTCGCAGGTGAGCAAGAAGGAGGGGGTCATGCACGTCTACCAGGGGGACCGCTCCGACTACGCCCGGAGCTACACCGAGCCCAGTATTGAGATCTATCCCCCCGGGGAGGACGGGGAGCGCACTCGTCCCTACGTGGTCAAAAGTGAACACTTCGACGGACTGGATCCCGATGAGAGGCTCACCATTCGTCTCCCGGAGCTTCCCTTCGACCTGGTGGTCAGCGGTTTCCGGCGGAGTTCGGAGCTACTGCAGCTTTCGCGCTTCAAGGAACAGCATAAGGGAGAGAGGGTGGTAGATGGCTTCTTCCTGCAGGAGCGTCCGCGGGTCCAGCAGGAAGAGACAAACCTGACCGGGTGTTATCTCACGGTGCAGGACAAGGAAGGCAATGCCCTGCAGGAACTGATTCTCCATTACAACGGGATGTCTTTTCCGACTCCCGTCACCGCCATGGTGGAAGGCAAGCGCTATGAATTCTCCCTCACCCGTTGGATCTGGCCCATGCCCTTTGAAGTGGAGTTAGACAAGACGTTGGGTGAATACTGGCCGGGAACGCAGGCCCCGAGCTGGTTCCAGAGTGATATCACCAAGGTCGAGGATGACCTGCGGAAGAAGTATTCCATCGTGATGAATAAGCCCATGCGCCACGAGGGGATTACCCTTTACCAGGCCTCCTGGGCGCCACCTGCCCCGGGAGGGCGGCCCAGTTCGGGCTTTGCCATTGTCCGGAACCCCTCTGACCAATGGCCCAAGTGGTCCCTCTACATCGCCTCCTTCGGGCTCATGCTGCACTTTGGCATGAAGTTGTTCCGGTTCCTGAGTTCCTCCCTGCCCTCCAAGAAGTCCGATGCCTGAGAAAAGTTTCAATCGTGCGGCCCGTTGGACCGGGCTTGGCCTCGCCATCGTGGTGACGATCCTGATTGCGATCGTCACCAACCAGGAAGGCTACAAGAAGCGGGAGTTCCGGGAGGTGCCGGGCTACGCGAAGTGGAGTGAGGAAGTGGTGGGAATCGCCAAGCACATCCCGGTGCAGGACGGGGGCCGGGTCAAGCCCCTTGAGACGCGGGCGGGCTTCCTCATGCTGAAGCTGCACGGGGCGCGGAAAATGAAGATCAAGAGTGGGGAGGAGAAGATCAGCATCGGGCCCACGGAATGGCTTCTCGATGTCCTCTTCCGCCCCGAGCTGGCGATGAAGATGCCGACCTTCCGGGTGGATGATTCCGATCTCCTGGAAGACGTTGGGATGGATGTCAAAAGTCGCCGCGACCGCTACAGCTATGACGATCTCGAACCCTATCTCCAGGAAATTGGGAAAAAGGCGGGAGATATCCAGAAGCAGGTCCAGGAAAAGACCCGGAAGAACCCCGACTACAAGTTTCCGAGGAACCAGACCGATCCACGGGCTCTTGCGCAGAAGATCATGGAATACCAGGGCATGCTGGCCACTCATGATTTCGCCCGCTACGGACTCACCCTGGACGAGGGTGCCGAGGTCGCTAACGGGGAAGAGATGAGGAAGGTGAGTTACTGGGTAAAGTTGATGCCTGTCCTCGGGGAAATGCTCCGGCGAGAGGGCCTGGCAGAGGAAGGGCAGATACCCCCTCACGTCCAGAAGCTGTTGAACGAGATGAGTTTCCGGCTGGGACGGGGCGAAGGTGGGATCGAGTGGTTGCCTCCCTACGAGGCCGAGGTGGTCCTCACCCCCGGGGGGCAGGCCAGGATTCATTCCGGCGATACGGTCAAGACCTTCGAGATCGAGTGTGAAGCAGGCGAGGTGGAGGTGCTTGAGGGCAGTTCGAGCCTGGGACGTCTCAAGGAAGGAGAGGATGCCAGTTACCCGGGCGCTGATCTGATGGTAAGGAACAGCAGCGGGGCCAATGCCACCATCAAGGTGCAGGGCCGGGAGTGGATGTCGGCAGGAAAGCGCCTGGCGGTGGTTTCCAACGGCCTCGATCTTAAACACTGGGAACTTTTTTCGGAGGACCTCGCGACCCTTGAGAATCTCTTTGTGGCGGCGAAGGGAAAGGAGAGTGAGTTTGCGGATCAACTGGATGACTGGCGTGAGGCGCTGACCTCCCGGGCCACTGCGCTGGGAGAAAAGGAATCCAAGATTGAATCGGAGGTGACCTACTACAAGAGGAACTATTTTATCCGGGGCCTGGTCTGGTTCATCCTGGCCTTCGTGGTTTCTGCCGTTAGTTGGCTGGCACCGGCCTCGGGATGGGGGAAGTGGACGTATCGAATCACGTGGGTGCTGGGAGTGCTTGGCGCAGTCTACCTGGTGGCAGGGATCATCCACCGTTGCATCCTGATGGGACGTCCGCCAGTGGGGAACCTGTATGATACCATCCCCTTCATTGCGGGTGGTGGAGTCCTGGTCCTGTTTCTCCTGGAGGCGGTGACCCGGCGCCGGATCGCCCTCGGGGCGGCCATCACGGTGGGGCTCCTGGGCCTGTTCCTGGCCCGGGCCTTTGAGGGGGTGGATGCCCAGGACCACATGGATCCCCTGCGAGCCGTCCTGCGTTCAAATTTCTGGCTTTCCACCCACGTCATCATCATCACGCTGGGCTACGCGGGAGGGCTCATCGCAGCGGCCATGTCGCACGTCTACCTTTATGCCCGGGCCTTCGGGTTGGACCGGAGCGATCGCTCCCTGCGTCGCTTCCTGACCCGGTCGGTCTATGGACTGGTGTGTTTCACCCTGTTTTTCTCCCTGGTGGGCACGGTGCTGGGTGGGATCTGGGCCAATGATTCCTGGGGACGTTTCTGGGGATGGGATCCCAAGGAGAACGGGGCGATGCTGATTGTGCTCTGGTGTCTCATCATCCTGCATGCCCGGATGGGAGGATATCTCAAGGAATGGGGACTGCACATCGCCTCCATCCTTGGGGCCATCGTGGTGGCCTTCTCGTGGTGGGGGGTCAACCTGCTCGGGACAGGCTTGCACGCCTATGGATTCACGGACGGAGTTGGGGGCGCGGTGAAGATCTTCTACCTCTTCGAGTTCGCGGTAGCGCTTGGGGGGATTGTGCTTGCCGTGCTGGATAAGCGTAATCGCCGGATGAAGTCCCGGGCGGATGAAGGTGATGACCAGGGAGGAGCCTCCGGCTACCCGTTAAAGCGGGAAGCGCTGGAACAGTAGGGTCCATCCGTTTGCAAGCTGGCGATCTGTTTCGTCACGCCCGTTGCCACCGGTTCCGCTTGAAGGTCTATGGCTTGCAGGAGGGAGGGTTGAATTCCCCAGGAGTTTTTTCAGACATGTAAACCATCCTGCAAACCGGGATAGTTCTCACAAAAAAGGGGAATCGGGAACGAACATGGCACGCCAAATGCTCTTCTTGTGATTCTTAAGCCCAAATCCGAGTCAAATCTCAAACCTGTAGAATTCCAATTCCCATGATCCAGTTTATGCAAACAATAAAGAAAATCGCCCAGGGTTCGATCCCAGGCAATATACTTCTAGTTGTGGCGACTCTTTGCCTGATGTCGTGCAAGGAAAAAGCCGCGGATGGAGGTGGCGGCAACGATAAAGCCCCGGCTGGAGGTGACGCCAGCAGTGAAGCCCCGGCTGGAGGTGACGCCAGCGGCAAAGCCCCGGATGGAGGCGACGCCAGCAGCAAAGCCCCGGATGGAGGCGACGCCAGCAAGGCAGCGAGCGGGGATACCGTAAAAGTGGGTGTTCTACACTCACTGAGCGGCACAATGGCGATCTCCGAGACATCCCTGAGAGACGTTCTTCTCTTTACTTTCGATGAGATCAACGCCGCCGGTGGCGTGATGGGCCAGCAGATTGAACCCGTCGTTGCTGATGGTGCCTCTGACTGGCCGAATTTCGCCGAGAAGGCAAAGCAGTTGCTGCTTGAGGACGAGGTCTCCGTGACCTTTGGTTGCTGGACCTCCGTCAGTCGCAAGTTTGTGCTTCCGGTATTCGAGGAAAACAAGGGTCTGCTCTTCTATCCGGTCCAGTATGAGGGGGAGGAAATGTCGCCGAACATTTTTTATACCGCGGAAGCCGTCAACCAGCAGGCAATTCCTGCTGTTGATTACCTCCTGGAGGCCGGGAAGAAAAAATTCTATCTGGTTGGCACGGATTACGTTTACCCGCAAACCACCAACCTTGTCCTCTTTGAATACCTGCTCTCCAAGGGAATCGCGGAAGAGGATATTGGCGGGGGCCTGCGCAAGCAGGGAGGCAAGACCGTCGGTGCGGGGAAATACACCCCGTTCAGCCATACGGATTACCAGGCCATTGTCGGCGAGATCGAAGATTTCGCGGCCGGCGGCGATGCATGTGTGATCAACACAATCAATGGTGACAGCAATGTTCCTTTCTTCAAGGAATTCGCGGCTTCCGGGCTGACGGCGGAGGATTGTCCGGTAGTCTCGTTCTCGGTGTCTGAAGACGAGTTCAGAAGCCTGCCAACAAAGGATCTCGTTGGTCACCTGGGTTGCTGGACATACTTCATGTCGCTTGATACGTCGGCAAATAACAAGTTCACGAAGGCTTGGGAAGACTGGCTCGCCAAGACGAATGTGACGGGTATTGTCAAGGAAAACCGGGTCACATGCAGTCCCATGGTCCTCTCCTACAACGGAGTGTATCTTTGGAAGGCCGCAGTGGAGAAGGCGGGGACGTTTGATCCCACAGCGGTCATGAAGGCCCTGGAGGAAGGCATTTCATTTGATGGCCCGGCAGGAACAGTCACTTCCCAGAAGAATCATCACCTTACGAAAAATGTCTACATCGGCGAGACTCGCTCAAATGGACAATTCAAAGTGGTCAAATCCTTCGAGAATGTGGTTGGCGAGCCGTTCCTGAAAGGAACCTTCAAGTAGCCCTGTCATTGCCCAGGGGGAACCGTTTTCTATAGAGCACTTATAGTTATCAGCCAAAAAACAAACGGCTTTGTAGTCACCAGACGTTGTGCAGAGGAAGCGAGGCTAAAGGTTAAGTGCTGCCCTTAATGCGAATCCTAGGTCCAATCATAACACTGCTGCTGGCAATCCCCGGATTGCCAGCAGCAACTTTTTCAGGCTCCGCCGAGGTCAGGGAAAAACTTGCCGAGGCGGTCATTTCTGCGGAAGAAAAACAGATTCAGATTCTCGAGGATTTAATCGAGACCGGAGATCCCTTTGTATCAGAGGTGCTGACTGCATGGCGACGTGGTGAATTGTTCCTCATTGAGTACGAGGGTTCAACGGTTCCGGCTCTTCTCGAGAACGCTGACAGCAAGGAGCCTGTCAAAGTATTTATTCTGGAAAGCGGAGAAGTGCTGAAGGATAAGTCCGGCAAAGAACTCACAGTCATTCCTTCACAACAAAAGGCCGCAGAAACAACGCGAACCCTGCGCATACAGTTTAAGAGAACCTCTGAATTACTGGGAATTTCAAATCCGGATCCGAAACTGCGGGCAAAATCGGCCTTCAAGCTTGGGAGTCAGGCAAAGCCTGAATACTTCGCCGCCTTGAAGAACAGGTTAGTCATCGAGAAAAACCCCAGGGTGCTCAAGAAGTTGAAGGAGGGCATGGCCATCAGTCAGTTGCGGATTGGTGATGAAAAAGAGAAGGCAGAGGCGGCTGCAAAGCTCGGTGAACTGCGATCCATTGGCGCGCTCGACCGTCTAAAGAAGATTGTCCGCGAGCAGGAAAAACTGGCTGAGAACGAAAAGAATAATGATCTGGTCAGTGAAGCCACGAGGGCGGTTAAGACAATCGAGGACTACAAGCGCTGGGTGGACCGGGGCGAGACAGCTTTCCGTGGAATTAACTACGGGGCGGTGCTGCTGATCGTGTCACTCGGACTGGCCATTACCTTCGGGCTCATGGGAGTTATCAACATGGCTCACGGTGAGATGATCGCGATCGGAGGATACTCCGCTTACGTGATGCAGAAATGGATGACAGGACTCTATGGGGATGAGGCGCTTCAGTGGTATTTCCTCCTTGCCATTCCTTTTGCCTTCCTGACAGCTGCCACGGCCGGGCTCCTCATGGAGCGAAGCGTGATTCGTTTCCTTTACCGTCGACCATTGGAATCACTGCTCGCGACGTGGGCGGTCTCCATGATTCTGCAGCAATGTTTCCGCCTTTATTTTGGTGCCGCCAATGTGCAGGTCAACTCCCCCGACTGGCTCATAGGAAGTGTGTCCGTGGGGGACATGTCTTTCAATTACAACCGGCTTTTTGTAATCGTGTTTGCATCCATTATTGTCCTGGGAACCTGGTTCCTGATGGCCAAGACCCCACTCGGGTTGAGTATCAGGGCGGTGATGCAAAATCGCGACATGGCGGCGAGTATAGGCATAAGGGCTTCAAGGGTACGCATGGTCACTTTTGCTTTCGGGTCCGGATTGGCGGGGTTGGCCGGGTGTTTTCTTTCGCAGATCGACAACGTGGGACCGGAGGTTGGCTCAAAATATATCATCGATAGCTTCATGGTGGTTGTTTCGGGTGGAGTAGGGAACCTCCTCGGCACAATAACCGCGGCTCTGGGGATTGGCACTGCCGACAGGATGCTGGAGGCATGGTCTGATAGTCCTGTGGTGGGGAAGGTCATGGTTTTGTCCGCCATCATTGTTTTTCTTCAGGTGCGTCCCGGGGGCTTGTTTGCAGCAAAGTCACGCAGTCTCGATTAGCCCATGCAGTTTGCTGAATCACGATTTCCCAGGGCTCATCTGATCACTCTGGCGGTATTGGCCTTTGTGACGCTGGTCATTGTGCCGCTGGCCTATTCCAACGGGATGATTGCCAATCACGATATCCAGCGCTATGGGAAGTATCTTTGCTGGGCGGTTCTGGCAACCAGCCTGAATCTGCTGTGGGGATACACGGGGCTGTTGTGCCTTGGGCAGTGCGTCTTTTTCGGACTCGGGGGTTATGCCTTCGGGATGTACCTGATGTTAAATGTCGGAGAAGATCCCGTTTACAAGACGTCCCTGCCGGACTTCATGGACTTCCTGGGTTACACAGAGCTTCCCTTTCACTGGAAACCTTTCGAGAATCTTGGGTTTGCGATGGCGGCCGTCATATGGGTTCCCGGGGTAATGGCACTCATCTTCGGGTTCCTGGCATTCCGCTCACGGATTACCGGGGTCTACTTTGCCATCATGACGCAGGCTCTTACCTTTGTGGCCTGGATTCTCTTTCTCCGTAATGAATTTACCTTTGGCGGGAACAACGGATTTACCGGCTTCAAGAAGATCCTTGGAGCCAACCTCTACTCGCAACCCGCCACCTCAACCAACGGCAAGGAACTCCTGTTCTTCGTTCTCTCGGCCCTGTTGCTTATCGTCACGATTTCGCTGATGATTTCGCTGACCCGAACCCGTTTCGGGAAGATTCAAAGGGCGATTCGTGACAGCGAGAACAGGGTGAGATTCTCGGGTTACTGCACGGAGAATTTCAAGCTGTTTATCTTTACCCTGGCGGCAATGATGGCCGGAGTGGCGGGAGCGCTCTGGTTGCCGCAGGCAACGGGTATCAACGGGGATGTTGCCTTCAGGCCGATTGAGTCCCTGTGGGTGGTCGTCTGGGTGGCAGTAGGCGGCCGCGGCACGATATGGGGCCCGGTCATCGGTGCGATCCTGATCAATGCCCTGAAAAGCTGGGCACAGAGGGAATATGAAAACACCTGGATCCTCATTCTGGGCGGCATTTTCCTGGTCGTGGTAATTTTCCTGCCGGGAGGTATCGCCAGCTTGGGCAAAAAACTTCCCAAGTGGTTCCGGATTTGCCGGGACCGGATTGAGGCCTTTATGGCAACCCGCAAAAAGAAGGTCGATCCCAAGGAGGGAGGGGAAGGAAGATCCTGATGAGCAAGTTACCGGAATTCATCCTTACGGTCGAAGATGTGAGCAAGTCCTTCGATGGGTTTCAGGCCATATCTGAACTCAACTTCTATATGGATAAGGGTGAACTGAGGACAATCATAGGACCCAACGGAGCGGGCAAATCAACTTTTCTTGACCTGATAACAGGGAAAATAAAAGCGGACACCGGGAAGATTATCTTCGGTGAGGAGAACCGTGACCTTACCAAGCTGCGGGAGTATGAAATCAACCGCCTGGGAATAGCCCGCAAGTTCCAGACTCCTTCAGTATATGAGGAGCATACCGTCTACGACAATATCATGCTGTCGTTACCTGAGTCCAGGGGGGTGTTCTCCTCAATATTTTTCCGACTGGATTCGGTGGCGAGGGATCGGATCGCGGAAATCCTGGAAACCATTCGCCTTCAGGACATGGAAAGAGTGATCGCGGGGACACTCTCGCACGGGCAAAAGCAATGGCTTGAGATCGGCATGCTCCTTGTGCAGCAGCCCAGGCTCCTTCTTGTTGATGAACCGGCAGCCGGCATGAGTGATGACGAGACCAGGAGGACAGGAGAGCTTCTCCTCAGCCTCGAGGGGAAACACAGCATTATCGTCATTGAGCACGACATGGAGTTCGTCAGGCAGATCGCCCGCAAGGTGACCGTGCTGCACCAGGGGAAAGTCCTGAAGGAGGGATCTATGGACAGTGTCCAAAGTGACCCAACCGTTGCCGAGGTTTATCTTGGCCGTAAACACTCAACCGTCGCCTGAATGAGTTCCCCGAGATTGAAACTGGAAGATCTGGTGGTTGCCTATGGGCAATCGACCATCATCAGGGGCATTAACCTGGAAGTTCCGGAGAACGAGCTGGTTTGCCTGATGGGTCGTAATGGAGTGGGCAAGACCACGACCCTCAAGACCATTGTGGGATTGCTTCGTCCTGAGTCCGGCGTCATTGCCATGGACGGCAGGCCGTTGGATCGTCTGACGACATCGGAACGCGCGCGTTCCGGCATTGCCTATGTTCCACAGGGACGTGATATTTTTCCGGGGCTTACTGTCTGGGAGAATCTTCAGACAAGCATTGTGGTCAAGGGCAAGTCCGCTCGCGCACAAGTCGACCGTGTCTTCGAATTGTTCCCCGCCCTGAAAGGCATGCTTAAACGCAAGGGGGGAGTGCTCAGTGGCGGGGAACAGCAACAGCTTGCCATCGGGCGGGCTCTGCTCCTGGATCCCAAGCTGCTGATTCTCGATGAACCCACCGAGGGCATCCAGCCATCTATTATTGACCAGATTGAAGATACCCTGCTGGAGTTGAAGGCGGAAAAACGCATGAGCATTCTTCTTGTTGAACAGTATGTCGAATTCGCATTGGCGGTCAGTGATCGTTTCTGCATCATGGAGAGGGGCAGCATCGTCAAGGAGGGTGAGATTTCCCAACTGGATGAGAAGACAGTTGCGGATCACCTCACGGTCTGAGGGGCGCATACGCAATCCTGGCCCCTGGGCAGGGATTCTCCCCGGCGGAAGAATGTTTCCTTTAGGACACTTGTTAACATTCCGGGGTTTTTGTTCCTTCCGCTGATGCAATTACGAGGCTAGTAAGGTTCAGCGATTGGCGTCGGAGAATCCTTCAGATATCAACCGGAGAAAATTCACCAATATTTGGCATGCTAATTGCTCTGACTATTTGGCTTAATGACGGAAGGACATACTGTCCATAATGGGAACAACCCTGAATTGACGAACTACTGAAATACATCCAATCAAACATACCATGAAAAGTAACTATCTTGTTGCCGCGATTATCGCTGTTGCGACATCCACCAGCCTTGTTCCGGTGAGGGCAGGGGAAGAAGCTTCGGCAGAAGCTGCCGCCAGTTCTGTTTCCGGGAGCTTCTCTCTGGGAATCAATTCTCATCACATGTCCTCGGGGCGGGATATCTGGGGCGACGGCAGTGGCTTCCACGACGTGCAATACAACCCCATGCTGAACTTGAACTTTGACCTGGGGAATGACGTGACCTTCAACATTGGTTCCTGGGCTGAGTTCAATGACAAGATCGCAGGATCGGTTGATGGCAATGATTTCCAGGAGATCGACTTCTGGGCCGGGATCAGCTTCGCAGCAGGCAGTATTGATGTTTCGCTGAGCTATCAGGAATGGATTTATGCAGATGATTCCGAGCGGATTCTCGATGTAACGATTGGCGGTCTTGATCTTCCGCTTGATCCTACGCTCAAGTTTCACGGCCGCCTGGATGAGGGTGCCGCTGCAGATACATCAGGACCTACGGCGGGCACTTCCCACGATACCGGCATTGTGGCTTCACTTAGTGCATCGCTGCCTGGGTTCAGTTTCGCGGGACTTGATTTCGCTGTTCCTGTGAGTGTCGCCTTTGCCACCGACGGGTATCATGGTGGCGACTCGGGTTACGCCTACTCTTCAATCGGGCTCTCCACCAGTGTCCCCTTGACTGGTCCCTGGGCCTTAAGCGCCGGATTGACCTATTACCTTACAAATGACGATGTCATCCCCCCGGCGGCTGGCAACGCGGATGATAATATCCTGACCGGCGGCATCAGCATCGGAATGAGCTTTTAGGCCTGTATCAGCGCACGCCCGTTCAACGTTCCTTGAAGTAAGGCTTAACTCCTGAGTGTAGTTGAAAGGGCCTGCATCGATTGATGCAGGTCCTTTTCGATCCGGAAATTATCGCAAGCTGCAGCCAATGCACCTAACACCCAGAGAACGGGACAAGCTCATGATTGTGGTGGCGGCGGATGTGGCTCGTCGCCGTAAAGGGCGGGGAGTAAAACTGAATTATCCAGAGGCAATAGCCTTGATAACCGATGAGGTAATGGAAGGTGCGCGTGATGGCAGGTCAGTAGCCGAGCTGATGTCCCACGGGACAACTGTTCTGACGCGTAATGATGTCATGGAGGGTGTCGCTGAAATGATACACGAGGTGCAGGTGGAGGCGACTTTCCCTGACGGCACCAAGCTGGTAACCGTTCACAACCCGATTCGCTAGGGTTTGCCCAGAGTGATGATTCCCGGAGAAGTCATAGTTGGAGAGGGGGAGCTGATCCTGTCCGAGGGGCTGGCGACAAGGACAATCCGTGTGGCCAATGCGGGGGATCGTCCTGTCCAGGTAGGCAGCCATTTTCATTTTTTCGAGGTGAATTCCGCACTCGAATTCGATCGTGAGGCGGCCCTTGGCTTCCGGCTTGACGTGCCTTCCGGATCGGCAGTGCGCTTTGAGCCGGGCGACGAGAGGGAGGTCAACCTGGTTGCCCTTGCGGGAGATCGTGAAGTGCATGGCCTCAACACAATGGTGAATGGGAAACTTGGAGCGATGAGCTGATTTCTTTCCGATTATGGCTTACCCAATTCAACGCAAGGCCTATGCCGAGACATACGGTCCCACGACCGGAGACCGTGTGCGGCTTGCTGACACCGGTTTGTTCATTGCACCGGAGCGTGATCTGATTGCCGAGGGCGGCGGCTATGGGAATGAAATCAAATTTGGCGGCGGGAAGACAATCCGCGATGGGATGGGCCAGTCAGCACGTGCTACGGGTGCGGATGTTCTCGATGTCGTGATCACCAATGCCCTGATTCTTGACGCTGAGATCGGGGTGATTAAGGCGGATATTGGTATTCGCAACGGACGGATTGTGGGGGTCGGTCATGCTGGCAATCCCGATATCCAGGACGGAATCGGGTCGGTCCTGCCTGACGCGGAGGGCAAATTTCATCCGATGATCGTTGGCGCGGAGACGGAGGCAATCGCCGGGGAAGGTAATATTGTCACCGCCGGAGGAATTGATGCCCATATCCATTTTATCTGCCCACAACAAATTGACGAGGCGATCGCGAGCGGCATTACCACGATGCTGGGCGGCGGTACCGGTCCGGCGGCAGGCACCAATGCAACAACATGCACCCCAGGCGTCTGGAACATTCACCGGATGCTTGAGGCTGCCGATGCTTATCCCGTTAATCTGGGGTTCCTGGGCAAGGGAAACTGTTCAACTGCTGAACCCCTGCGCAAGCAGGTGCTTGGCGGAGCAATTGGCCTGAAGTTACACGAAGACTGGGGGACTACGCCAGGGGCGATTGATTCATGCCTGAAGGTGGCAGACGAGTATGATGTCCAGGTTGCCATTCATACAGACACATTGAATGAATCGGGTTTTGTGGAGCGCACGCTTGAGGCGATAGCCGGACGAACCATTCATACCTATCACTCCGAGGGTGCCGGTGGCGGTCATGCGCCGGATATCATGAAGGTTTGTGGCGAAGCCAACGTTTTGCCGTCATCAACCAATCCGACGCGTCCGTTCACCGTGAACACGCTGGACGAGCATCTTGACATGCTCATGGTATGCCACCATCTGGACTCGAAAATCCCCGAGGACGTGGCTTTTGCAGAATCACGGATTCGTCCGCAAACCATTGCCGCGGAGGATATGCTGCATGATCTTGGTGCAATTTCGATGATTGCCAGTGACAGCCAGGCGATGGGGCGGGTCGGTGAGGTGGTTTGCCGCACCTGGCAAACTGCGCACAAGATGAAGGAGCAATTTGGCACGCTGGAAAGCGATGGTCATCCCGCTGATAATTTCCGGGCATTGCGCTATGTGGCGAAATACACAATCAACCCGGCGATTGTTCATGGTATTTCCCATGAAGTGGGATCACTGGGAATCGGCAAACTTGCGGACATTGTGATGTTCAAGCCCGCTTTCTTCGGGGTTAAGCCGGAGATTGTGATCAAGGGAGGCATGATTGCGATGGCGAATATGGGGGATCCCAACGCCTCGATCCCCACGCCACAGCCAACCTATTACCGTCCGCAGTTTGGTGCTCATGGAAGGGCGTTGAACACGACCTGCGTGAGCTTTGTCAGTCGTGCTGCCAGTGAGCAGGGACTTGAGGTGTCACTGGGCAAGCGGATTTCCCCTGTTTCGAACTGTCGTTCGGTGAGCAAGAAAGACATGCTTTTTAATGACGCCACTCCTTCGATTGAGATCGATCCTGAGACCTACCTTGTGAAAGCCGACGGTCATGAACTGACCTGTGAGCCGCTTGAGGTGGTTCCCATGGCACAGCGCTATTTTCTATTCTAAGCGAATAATGCCGATAATTGAGAACGCTATCGAGCCTGTCCCTGGACTTAAGCGGGTCTTCATTGAGGTTGATCGTTTTCAGCTTCAAAAGTGCCGTTTCAGGTGCAAGGCAAAGGACGGCATGGATTTCGCATTTGCGCTCGGGAGCCCCCTGAAGAATGGCAACTGTGTCTATAAGACAGCCACGCACTGCTACGAGTTGAGGCAACTGAGGGAAAAGGTTGTGCGCATTGAATTGCCCGGCAGTTCTTCGAAAATTGCACAACTCGCATGGCAGATTGGCAATCTGCACCAACCGGTTGATGTGCGGGAGACGTTCCTGCTGGTTGCTGATGACCCGGCTTTGCGACGAATTTTAAAGAGAGGCGGGTTCAAGTTTACAATCATAACAGATACGTTCACCCCTGCCGCCCATTCCGCTTTTGCCGCCCATCAACATGTCCCAGGACTTGAATACCAGCACAGCCACATTTTTGGAATCAGCCACGGAGCCGGGGCCTGATCCGTGGCTGCCATCATTGCTACAATGCAATGACAGTTCCTATCCTGTGGGGGTCTTCGCGCATTCCTTCGGGCTGGAAGCGATGGTTCAGTGCGGCAGTGTCAGTGATCCTGATTCTTTGCTGGGGTTCCTTGAGGGGCCGGTCGGACACGGGCTTGCCCAGGTGGACCTGCCGCTGCTGGCACATGCAAGGGATGCCGCGGGCCATGGTGATGAGGGTGAACTTGTCAGGCTGGATTATCTGTCGTCCGCCTGTCGGGCGCCCTTTGAGTTGCGTGAAGCGGCATCACGTATTGGGCGCCAGCGAATGGAAATACTGAGATCGGTGTGGTCCAGGCATTTTAACGTTCCGGTTCTCGATTTGCCCTGTGAGCAGGCACCCGTGGTGGCAGGGATTGAGGCTCACGTGCTTGGCGTGCCTAAAGATAACGCCATGCTGGCCTATGCCCACGGCGCCTTTGCTGCGGTTCTCAGTGCGGCGGTAAAATTGTTGCGTCTGGGCCAGACAACGGTGCAGCAGTTGCTTCTGGAATGCGGACTATCGCTGCAATCACTGATCCAAACTGCGGACAAGGTTTCGCTTGAGGACCTGGGATCATTTGCGCCACTTCTTGATACTTCATCAATGCGTCATGAACGTTGTCCGGCGCGCCTCTTCCTTTCTTGATTATTTTCCATGCAAACTAAATCCCTCATTCGTGTTGGCATCGGCGGGCCGGTGGGTTCAGGGAAGACAACCCTTGCGCGCATTTTGTGCGAACAGTTTCGGGATCATTGCGACATGGCGGTGGTTACCAACGATATCTATACGCGCGAGGATGCCATGGCTCTGGAGCAGAGCGGAGCATTGCCCCCTGATCGAATCGTTGGAGTGGAAACCGGGGGCTGCCCGCATACCGCAATTCGTGATGATATTTCCATGAATCTGGAAGCGATTCGCGAATTGCACGCCCGACATGTGAACCTGGAGCTGGTCCTGGTTGAGAGCGGCGGGGACAATCTCACCGCTACATTCTCTCCGGAGCTTGTTGACGTGGTAATTTACGTAATCGATGTGACTGAAGGTGAAGATATTCCGAGAAAGGGAGGACCGGCCATCGCCTTCAGCGACTTGCTGATCATTAATAAAGTCGGGCTGGCGCCCTATGTGGAGGTGAACCTCGAGTCCATGCGCAATGATACTGCGCGAATTCGCCAGAATCGGCCATGGCTGTTTACCGATTTGCGCAGTGGCGAAGGTCTGCAGGAACTTGGCGAATGGTTTCACAGCCAGGTGCTGTTCTCGGACCTGAAGGGTCACAATCATGGGTGAGAACACTCAGAGAACCGCTAATGCGGTCAGTGGCAGCCTGTCAGTCGACGCAGTGCATCGCAATGGGCAGACCTGCCTGGATAGTGTTTTTTGTTCAGTGCCTTTTCATATCAGCAAGCCTTACTGGGATGGGGCCGTGTTGCTGCTCCAGGTGGCCAATCCCACTGCCGGTCTGTTTTCCGGTGATCAATTGTTCTGCAGGGTGCAGGTTAAGGAAAATGCCGCACTGCTGTTTACCAATCAGGGAGCAAGCCGCATTCATCCGAGCACTGGCGCGGGGGTTGTGTCGGAACAGACCTTCAGGGTGTCTGACAAGGGGTGGCTGGAGATTTTCCCGGAATTACTCATTCCGTATCGTCAAGCGAGTCTTATTCAGAAGACCGTCGTCAATGTTGCTGATGGAGGACGCGCCTACCTTGCAGAAATGTTGGCGCCAGGACGTACTGCCGCGGGAGAAATTTATGCCTACGAGAAGCTGGACTGGCGGTTTCACCTGTTCCTGCATGATCGCCCCATAGCAGTTGAACGTGCCGAGATTTCCCCGGACACAATCCCGTGGATGTTCGCGAGTCCACCGCACTGGAAGCATGTTTATTACGGCTGCGTGTGGATTGTTGCTCCCGAACTCGAGGCCATGAGCAGTGCTGATTTTGAGGAGATTGAGGATCTTTCCTGTGATGAATGTCTGGTGGGAGTCAGCCGTCTTGCGGCTACTGCCATCGTGGTCAAGGTGGTCTCATCGTCGAGTATTCCCTTGCGGAAGGCTCTGCAGTTGACCCGTTCCCGGATGGCCGCGCTGTTACCGTTTTTACACAGTGATCCGCACAAACTTTAAGGAATTTTCGTAATGCACGTATCTGATGGATTCCTTGAGGTCCCGGTGATAGCAGCCACTACGGTGGCAAGTGTCGGGATTTTGTCGGTGGTTGCCAGGAGGACTCCGGCGGCAGAACTGACATCACCCATGGTAGGGGCCAGTGCAGCTTTTGTGATTGCAGCGCAAATGGTTAATTTCCCGGTGGCTTCCTCTGTTTCCGGCCACATTATCGGCGGTGTCTTGGTTGCCATCCTGTTGGGATGGAGAGTGAGCGTGCTTGTAATGACGGCGGTGCTGGTGATCCAGGCAATGTTGTTTCAGGATGGGGGCATTGCGGCTCTCGGCGCCAATGTGCTGAATCTGGCTATCGTCGGACCGGGTCTGGGATACCTGGTGTATCTGGGTATTCGGGGGAGGATTGTGGAAGGCCGGGAAAGAGCGTGGACTTACCGTGATTCTGTTGCCGCGTTCCTCGCCGGGTGGACGGCCAGCGTTGTCGCCGCCCTACTGGTGGCGGTAGAACTGTGGCTGTCAGGCCAGGCCGAGTTAAAAATCATCATGCTCCTGATGCTTTCCATTCACGCCCTGATAGGGATTGCGGAAGGCGGAGCCACCGTCCTGATCGCCCGATTTCTTGCACATCAACAACAATGCGCAGATTGCTCTCAAGTCCCCCGCGGAAATTGCTCCTGATAGCACTGCTGCTGCTGCTGGCTGTGGGATTCTCAAGCCAGTTGCCTGACGGCCTGGAGTTCGTGATCAAGAAACTGGGTCTTTAACAGGAAGATGCAGCCGATTCTCAGCACAACGACTAATAAGAGAGGAAGCGATGCCGCAGCGCTTGGAGGATGCCTGGCAATTGTGCTGGTCATCGCATTGTTCCCGCTGTCGGCAGCTGTCTACTGGCATGGATTCCTGGCGTTTTTTTCAGCGGTGACGATAAGTGTCCTGAGGGTGCCCGCGGCCTATATGTTTTCACGGGGCCTGTTGATTGTTCCCGGCTTGATCGCAGCGATGCTGATCCTGCCATTGATAGGACGGGGTGAGACCGTCCCCGTATTTGGGATTGGGATAAGTCTTGAAGGTGTGCGCCGTGGCAGTATTGCCGCGTGCAAGCTTCTCGGCATCATGTGCTGGCTGTCATGGATCACCTGGAAATTGCCGCCACAGAGAATGTTTCCCGCTATGGAATCTTTGCGGTTTCCGCGCTGGCTGGTTGCAATATTGCGATCAACCTACTCCAATTTTTCTATTTTGAGTCGCGAGGTTTCTTCAATGCGCCAGGCATTGAGATCACGGGTCGTGCATCGAGGAACATGGTTAATCCAGGCGACCGGGAAAATGCTGTCGTTATTGTTTGTACGAACGCGGGTACGCGCTGCTGCCCAGGTTATCGCGTGTGATTCAAGGTGTAATGTGGATGATTCCCCTGTCATGTCCGCAACCTCCTCAATCGAGATCGAGAACGTCAGCTATTGCTATCCCGGCGCGAGTGAGAATGCCCTGCATGGGATATGTCTGGAGATTCCTGCGCAGGCAAAAGTCGCTATTCTCGGGTGCAATGGCGCCGGCAAGACAACATTGCTATTGCACCTGAATGCTGTTTTTCCCCTGCAAAGCGGGCGTATTACCATTGGAGGGATCGCACTGAGCAAGTCCAGCCGTTCCCGTGTCCGTGAGGAGGTTGGTATGCTTTTCCAGAATCCTGACGACCAGATCCTTGGGTTGACGGTGGAAGAAGACGTCGCCATCGGTCCCCAGCAGTTAAGGATTCCGGAAACGGAAAAAACTGAACGTATCGAAAGCGCCCTGCGTCAGGCGGGATTGTGGAATCGTCGGGATCAACCGCCGCATAAGCTCAGTGGAGGGGAACGCAAGAGGTTGGCTCTTGCCGGAGGGATTGCCGGTGGAGGACGGGTTCTCTTGCTGGACGAACCGATGGCGGGACTTGACTCTCCAGGGCGTGATGAAATCACGGTAATTTTAGACGATTTGCACCGTGCGGGGAAAACAATCATTGCTGCTACTCATGATGTCGATTTCGCTGCCGAATGGGCAAGCATGGTTGTGGTCATGGATCGCGGTCGCATTATTGCCGCGGGACCTCCTGATATGCTTACTGATGCCAGGCTCATGGCAAGTGCCGGTCTAAATATGTCCCGTCTGGCCGAGGCGTTCGCCGCATTTTACGCGGAATGCCCTGAAGTTGAAATGAAACTCCCGGGAACTCGGAAGGAAGTGGTGGAATGGCTGCGCAAGCGGATTTCTGGCGAGCAGATCAGGCACAATCGAGGCGGGAAGTCCCAGGTGGGGGAAGACGATGATAAAGGGGAGAGTCCGGGTTGCCCGCTAGATCAGGAAGCCCTGGAACAGTAGCCCGGATATCAGGACCAGTGCGGATGGCAGTTCCTAACCGGGAGGCCATTCCAGCGGGCGACCGGCGAGGATGTGCAGGTGGAGGTGGGGGACGGCCTCCCCTCCGTTCCTGCCGTTGTTGATGACCACCCGGAACCCATCCTCGGCGAGGCCTTCCTGTTCCGCGATGATCCGGACCCGGGTGAGGAGATGGCCGAGGAGGTCCTGGTCGGCGGGATCGGCCTCCCCGATGCGCACGATCAGTTTCCTGGGGACGAGGAGGAGATGCACGGGGGCCTGCGGGGTGATGTCACGGAAGCAGAGACAGAGGTCGTCCTCGTAGACGATATCGCCCGGTATTTCACGATCGGCGATCTTCTGGAAGATGGTTTTCTCAGCCATGGGCCGAGTGAAGGGGAAAGGAAAGGTGAAGGGGAGGGAAAAGTAGGCCGGAAGCATCGACCGTGGAGAAAGCAGTCCCCCGCCTGATCTGTCTCGTCCCGGTTCTCCTTCACCCCTTGATCAGAGATCAATGGTGAGATGGATCTTCCGGTTCTCGGGGACGGGTTGCTGGGCGAAGTTCTGGAGGAAGGCGAGGATCTCCTGGTGAAGGCGGTTGCAACGGGGGGTCCACTGTCCGCTACCCCGGAGAATGCGGGCGCTTTCACGGAGTTCCGTAAAATGAAACTCCTCGGCGCCGCGTGCATGGAGGTCATCAATTTCCTTCTGCAGCTTCTGGAAGAAGACGAGCTCGAATCCGTTCCCGGCTTCCCGGGCGGCCCGGGCGATTGAGACGGTGATGGGTGGAGCGATCGGATCTAGATTGTTGGCAATGGCATCGCAGCCAATGCGCCGCAGCATCCGCTTCATGCGTTCAAAGAGATCCTCCAGAGGCAGCACACGCCAGGGACACTTGTGTTCGAGGTAATGCAGAATGCCATCCCGGATGTCGTTGATGAAGGGAAAGTCGGCACGGTCGCAGGACCGGGCCGCACGGTGGAGGGCGAGGTCGATCCAATCCGTCCCGTAGACTGCCACCTGATGGCGGCCTACCTGGAGGACGGGGAGTTTTCCGACGAGACAGATCATGATAGAATTATTCCTTGAAGAGTCGCCGCTGCATGTGGTCGCGGGCGGCCCGGGTTTCGAGAGATTGAATTTCGCTGATGAATTCGCCAACGTTGTCGAACTGGCGGTAAACAGAGACGTAGCGCACGTAGGCGACCGGATCGATCTGGTGAAGTTTGTCCATCACTTCGGTTCCGATGATGTGGGAGGGGACTTCGGAGACATGATCCTTGTGCAGATCGGCCAGGATTTCCTCCACCGCCCGGTCGAGGCGGTCCATCGAGACGGGGCGCTTCTCGCAGGCCTTGACCAGACCCCGGAAAAGCTTCTCCCGGTTGATGGCTTCCCGGCTTCCATCCTTCTTCACAACCCTCAGTTCCGTGCGCTCGATCTGCTCGTAGGTGGTGTAGCGGTAGGAGCAGTCGAGGCATTCGCGACGCCGCCGAATCGTCGTCCCGTCCTTTGACATCCGGGAATCTACGACTTTGTCCTTGTGGGAACCGCACTGGATACACCTCATTGACTGCTCAGTGGGGAGCAAGACTACCCAAGATGTAGTAGGGTCAAAGAAAAAACGATACTCTATTTCGTTATGTCCGGTAATTTCTACAGGGAGCGGGAAAATTAGAAAATTTTGGTTTGTTGTCAGCGTTGGAGAGCAGATGAGGGTAAAAAAGAGGGGGAAATCTGCTAACACTCTTCAAGAATGGTGTGTGAGACGGAGGCGGACACTGTTTGGAAAGCCAAATGATCCTCGCATAAAAGGAGAGAGCTTGTTCCCTGGCCCCGTAAGGGATAGACGCAATCCACAATGATCATGAAAAATACCATCGCATGTGCAATCGCTGTTGTCCTGAGCCCGCTGGCACTGGGGGAGACCAATTCCCTGACCGCCGCCGAGAAGAAGGAAGGGTGGAAGTTGCTCTTTGACGGAAAGTCTGCCGCTGGCTGGAACAGCTGGAAGACCAAGAAGCCACTTGAGCTCGGGGCCTGGGTAGCGGAGGAAGGAGCCCTCACCCTGAAGAAAAAGGGTGCGGGTGACATTTACACCACGGAAGCCTACGAAAATTTTGAACTCAGCCTGGAGTGGAAGACCAAGGGAAACAGTGGCATCCTGATTCGCGTTAATCCCGAGGCCGGCGGGCCCATCTACAAGGTGGCTCCCGAGATGCAGATCGAGCGCTCCAAGGGCAAGGCCAGCACGGATGCAGGCGGTCTCTATGCGCTCTATCCCATCGCGGTGAAGGGAGAGAAAAAGATCCATCCCGATGGTTGGAACACGGTGAGGATTCGCCTCGTGGACGGCAAGGGGACCCACTGGTTCAATGGCCAGAAGGTGGCGGAGTACCAGATCGGCAGCGAGGACTGGAACAAGAAGGTGGCGGGGAGTAAATTCGCCAGCTGGAAAGGATTCGCGGAGACCAAGAAGGGTCATCTCGGACTGCAGGATCACGGTGCGCGGGTGTCTTTCCGGAATGTGAAGATCAAGGTGATCAAGTAGGTGCTTGCCGGAGGGGGCACAGCCCCCACCGGTCCTGCGCCGCACTCATCGCGAGGAAACCGGGACGGCTGTAGCCGCTGTCCTGCATTGTGAGGGTGATGCTTGACAGGCTTCCGCTTCGTTGTGAAGGCTGCATGCGATGTCTGAATTTTCAGCGGAGGTGGTCTTCAGGCCCGCCAGTGATGCCCTGGCCTATCTTCCCGAGGGTCCGTGCCAATATGGTCCGGGGCAGATGTCGTGGGTGGCGATCCAGCATGGCGGGGACTCGAAAGAGGGATCGATTAATGTCCTTGATCTGGCCAGCGGTGAAAATCGGCACTACGTCCTGCCCGGGCGTCCCGGGTTTGCCTTTCCCACTGACAATCCCTCCGTCTTTCTGACGGGGTTCGAGCGGAAGGTGGGTTTCTTCGATGTGGAATCCGCCAGCTGGGTGGGAACCTTCGGGGAAGTGGAGGGCGAGGAGGAGGGAACTATCATCAACGACGGAACGGTCTGTGGCAACGGGGTGCTCTTTGGCACCAAGGATGTGGCATTCACGGATCCCAAGGCGGGTTTGTATCTCTGGCTTCCGGGCATGAACGCGGCGACCCACCTGCGCGGTGGGCAGACCTGTTCGAATGGGAAAGTGATTCTTTCTCGGGAGGGGGGCAGCTTTCTTCTGGATATCGATACGCCCACCAGGGTGGTGGTGGAGTATCCATTCGACCTGGAGAACCAGCGACTGGGGAATCCGCGGGTGGTGGTGGATCTGCAGGGGGTTGACGCATATCCTGACGGAATGGTGATCACCCCGGATCAACAGAGCGTCATTATAGCGATGTACAATCCGAATGATGTGGAGTCGGGGGAAGCACGTCAGCACAGCCTGGCTAACGGCGAATTGGAGGCGGTGTGGAAGGTCCCCGGTTCTCCCCGGGTGACCTGTCCGCTCCTGGCGGAGATAGCGGGGGAGGTGCTGCTGTTTCTCACTACCGCGGTGGAGCACATGAGCGCGGAGGAGCAGGCGCGGCATCCGAATGCCGGGTGCCTCTTTCAGGCGGCCACTCCATTTGGGGGCATGGTGGCAGTTGAACGACTGGAGGTTCCGTAGGGGGCCCCGGGACAGAACAGAGCGGACCCTACCCCTTCTGCAGGGCATTGAGGAGACCGGCGAGGAAGGAGAGCATTCCGCTGAGAGCCTCGCGGTAGTCCGAGTCGCCGAGCAGGCGGAGGCATCCTTCGGCCTCTTCAAGGAGAGTCGCAGCCCGGTGCAGAGATCTGCCGATGGCTCCCTGGTATTCGGCGATGCCGGCCAGGACGGTGAGGTCGAGTTTCTCCTGCTGGATGATCCGCTTCTGCAGGATCTCACGCTGGGTGGCACCGGCGTCCTCGAGGAGGTAGAGCATGGGGAGGGTGAGCTTTCCCTTTTCAAGGTCGGTACGAAGTGTCTTTCCGAACTGTTCTTCGCTCCCGATCAGGTCGAGACAGTCGTCGTAGATCTGGTAGGCCGTTCCCAGCTTCATCCCGAAATCCTTCATGGCCTCGCGGGTTTCCCCGGACACGTTGGAGAGGTAGGCTGACAACTCCGTGGCAGCGGCGAAGAGGGCGCCGGTTTTCATCCCGATGATGCGGAAGTAGTCCTGCTTCGTGAGGGTAAGATCAAAGCGTCTTTGAGTCTGCAGGATCTCGCCCTGGCATACATCCCGCGAGGCGGCCGCAATGGCCCGGGAGAGGACCAGATCGTCGAACTCGGTCGAAAGCATGAGGGCATGCGAGAAGAGGGCATCGCCCAGCAGGACCGCGAGTCCATCTCCCCACTTGCAGTTGGCGGTGGCTACATTGCGGCGCGTGCTGGCCCCATCGATGATGTCATCGTGGACCAGGGTGGCCATGTGAATGAGTTCGAGGATGGTGCCAAGCTTCAGATGATTGGCGGTTACTCCTCCGCTGGCGCCGCCCATGAGGATGCAGAGAGCCGGACGGATACGTTTGCCTGCCGTATCGCAAATGTAGGACATGTAGGGCTCCACTCCGGGATCGAAATGGCGTACCTGGTCCCGCAGGGAGGACTCGACCTGCTTCAGTTCATGGTCCACCAGAGCAAAGGGAAGATGTCTGGCATTGCCCGGATCGATCTTGAACTTCGTTGGCATTTTTTCGTGCAGGGAAGCTTGTGAAATATTTCACAAGCTTCGCCAAGGAGCAAACAGAATTTCTGTAATTTCAGTAATTTCCGAAATTCATTTAGAGTTGCCTGTAGGGAGGGCCTGTCGTTGCATTTCCGCTACCATGAAATGTTTCAGGTTCTCCACAGTGTTGGCGTCGCTGGCAGCGACGGGAATGGTCTCGGGAATTGAAGTCGGTGAGAAGCCGGACACTCCGAAACTCCCTGGGGTGCCCTACGTAGTGCATGATGGCACGCGGCCCCAGCCGGTCAAGGTGCAGAGTGCGGGAGCGGTTTCGGTCAAACCTCCCGGTGATGCTCTTGTGCTCATTGGCGAGAAGAGTTCCGCTACCTGGGACGGCAACAAGTGGCCGATCGTGGACGGCGTGATGACGGTGGCCCGGGGGGGTGGAGTGCGTTCAAAGGCGAAGTTTGGCGATTGCCAGTTGCACCTCGAGTACCGGGTGCCGGCTGGTCGCAAGGTGCAGGGGCAGGGGGGCGGCAACAGCGGAGTGTTCCTGATGGGTCTCTATGAGGTGCAGGTGGGTGAGAGCCACACCAACCAGACCTATCCCGATGGACAGACTGCGGCTCTTTACGGGCAGGCCCCGCCGCGGGTCAATCCCTCTACCCCACAGGGGGAATGGCAGAGCTTTGACATCATTTTCGAGGCCCCCGGCTACAAGGACGGGAAAGTGGTGGAACCGGCGGTCATCACCGTGATTCACAACGGTGTGCTGGTACATCACCGCAAGGCCCTCCTTGGCCCGACCAGGCACAAGGCTCTCGCCACCTACGCCGCCAAGCATCCGGAGAAGGCGCCCATCAGCCTGCAGGATCACGGCGATCCCATCCAGTACCGCAACATCTGGGTGCGGGAACTGGGGGAATACGACGAAGGGGACAGCAAATAGCAGGACACCGGGGATTAGTTTCTCCAACAAATTAGACAATATTCACCCGGCGAAGCGTTCTGGCTTTGCCGGGTTTTGCATTTCAGGAGAGCCCCCTGGCACTACAATTATTCCCCCTTAAAACAATTGCCCATTCTCCAGTTGAGGCTAACTATTGACCAATGAAAACCAACCGCCTTCATTTATTCGGCCTTCTCGGAGTTCTCGGAGGATTCGGGCTCAGTGCGTGTGGAGACAGTAATAGCGATGCCGCGGTTCCGGCAGGGGGTGGAGGCTCAAAAGAAGTTGCCCTCAAGGCGGTTGCCGGTGATCCGGCCCCGGTCCCGGCCCCGGCAGGCGACCTGGAGGCGGTAGCGAAGGCAACCGGTTTTGCCAGGCTCATGCCGAACACCACCCACGCCTACATTGGGATTTACGATGGCAAGGGCTTCGTAGACGAAATTCGGAAATCGGCGCTTTTGAAGCTGGCTGAAGAACAGCTCGGCGACAATCTGGTGCCGGAAGAGTTTGACTTGGAGAACCTCGACGAAAACCCCCAGGCTCAGATGATTACCGCGCTTCTGGGAGAGGAGATCTTCTTGGGGGTGGGCAAGGATGTGCCCGGGCAGCTCTCCAATCTGGTGGCCTTTAACGAATCGTATAGCCGCCATTCGATGAAAGCTTCGGTAGAGATGGCAACGGCTTTCCTGACCGGGGAGGGACCAGAATTCGACGAGAATAACCCGGAGGCTGCGCTGCAGACCCTTCTGGGAGGCCTGATTGGAGATCTCAAGGGAGGGCTGGGCGTGCTGGAGAAGGCCCAGATGCCGCCGCTCACACTTGGTTTCAAGGTCAGTGACGAAGAGAAGCGGGGGCAGTTGTTTGAAATCGCAGCCCAGAGCATTGGCGCCATGCTTGAGGAGATCGGTCCTGACGGAGAGGGCTTCGCGGAGGCCGTCAACCTGGAACGGGCTGGATCCAAGTTTACGGGTCTCACGATCAAGGGGGAAGAGCTGGTTGCCTCCATGCCACCGGACGTGAAGGAGGGCCTGACGCAGTTCATGGATGCTGCCGCCGTTGATAAGCTCATGAAGACTCTTGAGTCCAAGAACATCGTAATGGCGATTGGTGTGCATGAGAACTACCTGGTCGGTTTCCTGGGTTCGAGCGCTGACGATCTGCAGATCGCGGCCAGTCCGGCGGAGTCCTTGCTTTCCCGGCCGGAGGCAGCCTTCATGAAGTCCTTCGCAGGCAAGAGGCTGGTCAGTTTCACCACCGTGTCAAAGGAGTTGCAGGACAGCTCAAGGGGGAGCTCCGTCTTTGGGAGCATGGCCACGGGGCTCAAGGAGGGCTTGGCCGAGACCGAGGCCTTTGGTGATTCGCAGGATCTTGAGGTTCTCCTCGGGTTGATCGCCGAGCAGGAGCGTGCGATTCTGAACCTCCACACCTTTACTCCCGGGGGGAGTGTTACCTTCCTTGAGGAGGGGTTGAAGATGGAGATCTTCGGCGGGTCCGCTGTGCCCGGCACGGACCTGGACACGCCCCGGCGCTACGCCGGACTCGGCAAGGATGACGGAGTTTTCCTCTTTGCCAACTGGGTCTCGAATCCGGATTACACTGAGAAGGTCCTTGAGTATGTTGAGACGCTTGGGCAGACAATTTACCTGGCAGCGCAGCAGGTGGCCAGGATGGACCTCCCTGACGAAGTCGCCATCGATCTCGAGGAAATGACGAATGTTTTCGGAATGTTCGATGAGCAGATCCGCCCCCATTTCCTCAAGTTGTGGTCCGGCCTGCGCGATGACATGGTGGCCGGCCTTGGAGAGGAAGGGGCTGTGGTGGTCGATCTCAAGGGCGCGCTGCCCACGGTGCCCGGGCTCCCGCAACTCCTGGTGGATGAAGGCAAGGCCCCGCGTATCGCCATCCTGGCACCGACCAAGGACAAGAAGAAGCTGGGGGATTCCTGGGATAAGACTGAGAAGGCCCTCAACGGGATTCTCAAGATTGTGAGTGAAATGACGGGGGAGAACATTCCCATGCAAAGGCCAATGAGCAGCGAGAAAAATGATCTCAAGACCTGGTTCTTTCCATTCCCCTTCCAGTCCGATGACTTTGTCCTGAACGTCTCTGTCGATGAGAATAATTTATATGCCTCGACTTCAAAATCCTACGTCCAGGATCTCTCCGCCAGACTGGAGAAGGCCGAGGTGGATTCCGCTGCCACGGGTGCCTACTTCAATGTGAACTTCGCGGTGCTGAATGCCTACCTCAACGACTGGATCAAACTCCTGGAGGAGAAGCAGGTGGACATCTTCGGGGAAGGTTCGCCGGACGCGGAGGATCTCATGGAGGCACTGCCCATGGTAAAGATGGCGGTGGCCGGTCTTGGCGAACTGAAGAACATCAGGGGCCATACCCGGAAGGAGAATGGAGTGCTTCGAACCTCGGTGCATTTCAGGACCGGAAAATAACGGACTGTCCGGGGGGCTTCCCGGGAAGATATTCCGGCCAGGATTTTTTGGAGAACCGTGGAGGTGGGCCTCCCTTTCCCTTGAAAGGGCAGACCCCTTTCCGCTGGTCAAGTGGACGGATGGGCATAGAATTACACTATGGCTAGGCTGATCGTACCCCAGGAGGACGAGCAGGAGCTTGGTGCTGCCCAGTCTGAAACGGTTGAGCTGGCGTTGGCCCGTCAGCGCCAACGGGACACGGTTCAGTCCCTGATCAGTTCCATGATTCTGGTGGGACTCCTGATCGGCGTGCTGGCGCTTGTCACGATTCTTTCCCTGCGGACCAAGTCGCCCACGATCGTAACCTACCAGGCTTCCTTACCCGAGGAGGAACGCGTCGAGCGTCCGGAAGTGAATCAACGGGCCCGGCCCAACCCGCCGGGTCAGAAGTCTTCGCGGGCCAAGGTAATTGCCTCGCAGGCACCGTCTCCCGTGTCTGTTCCCATTCCTGATAACCCCGTCCCGGAAGGCCCTTTCGGGATGTCGGACGAGATCGGGGAAGGCTGGGGCGACAATGAAGGCGATGGGACCGGAGGGGGGGGAGCATCTTTCTTCGGGAGTTACCGGAAGGGCAAACGGGTGGCCTACGTGGTCGACTTTTCCGGATCGATGGGCTCGACCGCGGAAGGCGGAGGCACCTTTGCCCAGGCTCTCAAGAAGGAGCTCACGACCTCGATCGGCAACCTTTCCTCGGGAATGTATTTCACGGTCATATTCTTTTCATCCCGCTCCTGGAATCTGACCACCGAGGGCAACGACTATGTTGGAAACGGTTGGCATGGACTTGGCGAGCCTCCTCACACCAACTGGTATCCGGCTAATGAAGGCATCAAGAAGGAAGTTATCGGTAAGATCAACAGCATGCCGGTGGCGGGGGGTACGATGTGGTACCCGGGCCTCAAGATGGCCATGACCATGAACCCGCCCCCGAGTATTGTATTTCTTCTTTCTGACGGGGAACCTCGTGATGGGGACTCAATCTCCTTCAACATGAAGCAGCTTAACCCGGGGGGGACGCCAATTGACACCATCGCCTTTGAAGTTCCCGGTTCGCCTGCGGGTCGTCTCATGGAAATTGCGAAGGATACCGGCGGGAAGTTCGTGATGGTGTACAAGGGTCAGCGTAAAACCGGGCGTGCTGCCGAGGCTCTGACCGATCCGAGGCATGATTGATCTCTCGCCCGGAAGGCGCGGCAGTCACCCCTCTCTCGTCTTCAGGATGGCCTCTGCCAGGGCGAGGTCCTGAGGCAGGGTGACCTTGAGGTTGGAGAGGAGGTTTTCAACGAGCCTGGTGGGCACGCCGATAGCCTCCGCGGCCGACACGTCGTCGGTTACCTCGAGCGCTTGAGACTCGGTAGCCCGGTAGGCCCGTCGCAGGATCTCAAAACGAAAGGCCTGGGGGGTTTCCATGATCCAGAGCCGGTCGCGGGGAACGGAGCGATGAGTGAAGTCGTTGTCGTCGGTCGTCTTGATGGTCTCGGTGACCCGGCGGGCCAGGGCTGCCGCGCCTTCGTCGCGGGAGGCCTTGATCACCTGGTCGATCTGTTCGGGCAGGATGAGAGGGCGGGCTCCGTCATGGACCGCAACGTAGGCCGGAGGAGAGGGGAAGGCATCAAGGCCGCGTATCACGGAGAGAAAGCGTTCACGGTCACCGTCCACCCGCAGGACCGGTTTCCCTGTCCCGGGATCGAGATGAGCAAAGCGTTCTTCGCTGGTCACCACCACGACGGTTTCGATCTCCCTGGCCTGCAGGAAGGCATCGAGGCTCCACTGGAGGACTGGTTTTCCTTCCAGCAGGGCGGTCATCTTGTCGAAACCCATGCGGTGGCCCTGGCCTGCCGCGACAATGATGGCGGAGCAACTCATGTGACGAGGGAGTTCACGTTCAGGGGCAAGATTTCAATTTGGTGGGATGATCAGAGCGTATCTTCAGGAGAGTTGCTTCATGACCGCCTGGGAGAGGCTTTTGCCGTCGGCACGACCGGCGGTACGTTCCTGGAGGATCTTCATGACCTTGCCCATGTCAGCCCGGGTGGAGGCACCGGACTCTTCGATGGCGGCGATCACCAGTTCATTAACCTCTTCCGCTGAGAGGGGGGCGGGAAGATAATGTTCCAGGATGGTGATTTCGGATTCCTCCTGCTCAACCAGTTCAGTGCGGCCGGCCTTGGTGAACTGCTCCGCGGATTCCCGGCGCTGCTTGATCTGTTTCCGGATGAGGTTGACGATCTCGCTCTCGTTCAGTTCCCCGTCCGCTCCTCCCTTTTCGATGGCAGCGTTCTTGATGGCGCTTTTGACTGCGCGGAGAGTGCTGAGAGCAATCGGGTTCCTGGCACGCATGGCGTCCTTCAGGTCTTCAGTGAGTTGGGTTGCGATGTCGGCCATGGAATGGAAGAAGGAGTTTCAGGCCTGAAGTTGCAAGTTTCAAGTGTCCAGAGGCCGCCCCGCCAGTTGTGGGTCACGGGAACCGGAAACTTGAACTTGAAACCCGGGAGAGGAGGCCTCTTCCTCCCTTCGTGCGCGTAGGCAGCCTGTATCTGGTCTTCGTCGGCTTGCTCCTCTGTGTGGCAGGCGGAGCCTTCGCCCTGCTCATGTGGCGGAGTTTCGACCGCGCTTCCGGGCAGCGCGATTGGGAGGAGACGGAATGCACCATCGTGGAGTCCAGGATCGATCAACGCCAGATCGGTAGCGAGGTGGGAACAGAGTACAGTTTTGCGGTGACCTATGGCTATTCCTACGACGGCAAGGTGTTTACCTCGGAACGATACAGTCTGCAGGGAGCTTTCTGGAGTTCCTCGAAAGAACGTTCGCAGCGCAGAGTCGACAAATTCCCGGGGGGCACCACCAAGTCCTGTTATGTTAATCCTGAGGATCCTTCCTCAGCTGTCCTGAAGATGGACTCAAAGGCACCCGGTTATTCGTTGTGGTTCCCGTTGATCTTCATAGTGGGTGGGATCGGCATGATGATCGGGGCCGTCCGAAGCGATTTGATGATGCGACGCTCCGCTCAACATGAGAAACTGAACTGAAGCCGGGCCGATGCTGCCTGCGAGGGAGCGGATCAGCTTGAGGTCACCTTGACGAGGAATCCTTTCCTGCGTGCTCCGGTGAGCATGGTGTGCAGAAGCCAGAGAGCAGCGCTGAGAAAGATAATGTTCATTGCAAGGGAGGCCACCATATGGGTTGCCGGGAAGGTGCCAGACTGGATGACATCTCGCATGCCTTCAAAGACATGAGTGGAAGGAAAGAGTTTGGAAAGGGGTTGGAGCCAGGCGGGCAGGGCGGAGACCGGATAGAAGACCGCGGAAAATGGTTGGACCATGAAGGGGATAGCCCAGGCCAGGGACTCAGCCCCGTGGCCGAAGCGCAGGATAAGGCTGACCGAGATCAGTCCCAGGGCCCAGCCGAAGAGAAGGAGGTTGAGGTAGAAGGGAATGAGAGCGATCTCAAGATTGAAGAGATTGAACTGGTAGGCCGCGATGGCAATGACCGCGAGAATGAGACCGGTGAAAATGACCCGGCAGAACCCTACCAGGAACATGGCCCCGACGTATTCTGTGGTTCGCACTGGCGCGGCGAAGATATTCAGGAGATTGCGTGTCCAGACATCTTCCAGAAACGAGATGGCTACTCCCTGCTGGGAGCGGAAGAGGGCATCCCAGAGAATGATGGCCCCGATAAGGTATGTGATTGTCTGAGGGAAGTCCCCCGACGTCTCGGACTGGAGATATTTGGTCAGGAATCCCCAGACGAGCAGCTGCACGAAAGGCCAGAAAACGAGCTCGACGATTCGTACTGGGTGACGGGTGTAGAGCCAGAAATATCGCAGGGCGATCGAGCCGAGGACACGGAAGTTCATGCAGGGGGCGGGACTGCGTTATTGGGGGCCTGATACGGGATAATGTCCAGAGATTAGAGAATTCCTTGCTTCTTCGGCAGGTTCCTCATGGCGCCTTGGCGATCCTGGGTTTAAACGAGGGAAAAAGGTGGGGCCCGAGGGTCTGCCGCTTTTTCAGGACAGGATCTCCTTGACGACTCTCGCCTCCTCCACGCCGGTAAGTCGCTGGTCCAGTCCCTGGTAGCGGAAGGTAAGCTTCTCGTGGTGAATGCCAAGCTGGTTCAGGATCGTGGCATTCAGGTCACGGATATGAACTGGATCCTCCAGGATATTGTAGGAGTGATCATCCGTCTTGCCATGTTCATAGCCCCGCTTGATTCCAGCTCCTGCCATCCATGTGGTGAAGCATCGGCCATGGTGGTCACGGCCATGGTTGTTCTTGGTAAGTTTACCCTGAGAGTAAATCGTGCGGCCGAATTCGCCGCCGCAGATCACCAGGGTATCATCAAACATGCCGCGCTCCTTTAAATCCTTGATCAGGCCGGCACAGGGCTGATCGATATCTTCGCACTGCTGGCGCAGTTTTGAAGGCAGGCTGCCGTGCTGGTCCCAGCCACGATGAAAGAGTTGCTGGAAACGCACCCCTTTCTCAGCCATCCGCCTGGCCAGGAGACAATTACGCGCAAAGCTACCGGGTTTCTCCACTGCCGGCCCGTAGAGCTCCTTGACGTGCTTGGGCTCCTTGGAGATATCCATCAGGTCAGGCACTTCGGCCTGCATCCGGAAAGCCATCTCGAATTGCTCAATCCGGGACTGGGTCTCCGGGTCGGCAAACTTCTTGAAAGTCCCGCTGTTGAGTTCCTTGAGGCCATCAAGCATCCCGCGACGTGAATCACGATCAATGCCCGGCGGATTGTTCAGGTAAAGAACCGGCTCGCCGTTACTGCGCAGCTTCACCCCCTGGTGACTCGAGGGAAGGAAACCACTGCCCCAGAGCCTGTCATACAGTGCCTGCAACTGCCCACGCCCGCGCGATATCATGACAATGTATGCCGGCATGTTCTCATTGACACTGCCCAGACCATAGCTCAGCCATGAGCCCATGCTCGGCTTGCCCTGCTGCTGGACACCGGTATTGATGAAGGTGATTGCCGGATCATGATTAACCGCTTCGGTATTCATCGTCTTGATGATCGTGATGTCATCCACGATGCCGGCGGTATGCGGCAGAAGGTCCTTGTTGACCCAGGTTCCGTGCTTGCCAAAGCGCTCGAACTCAAACATTGGCGCCACGCAGGGAAAGGACTTCTGGCCGCTGGTCATGCCCGTGATGCGCTGTCCCCGGCGGATGGAATCAGGCAACTCCTTGCCATGGATATCACGTAATTCCGGCTTATAGTCAAAGGTGTCAATGTGCGAGGGACCACCCGGGAAGAACAGATAAATGGCACGCTTCGCCTTCGGGGCAAAGTTGGGAAACCCTGGCAAGCCCTCAGCCGCCTGCGCGGAACCAATCAGGCCGGGATCCCAAAGGCTGCTGAGAGCGGCGGCTCCCATGCCATGTCCGGTATTTAACAAAAATCGACGCCGTGTTGGATGGTGATACATTTTTTACTGGTGTTCAGTTAGATCAGAAAAGTTCAACCCCGTGTAAGGGTTTCGTCCATGTTCAGCAGGAGCTGGGCCACAACCATCCAGGCGGCATGGTCAGGCACCTCAATGGTCTCATCACGGGCCATGTCGCCGACAGCAACAAACTCCTTGGCCTTCTGGGGATCGTTTCGGAATCGTGTTAATTGATCACCGAGGACCCTCTCGATCACCTGCACCTCCTCCTTTGTGGCAGGGCGGGACAGGGCCAACCTGAACCCGTAGTCAATCCTGGAGAGCGTGTCATTACCGCCTTCCTTGATCAATCTCTGGGCAAGGGCACGGGCCGCCTCGACAAACTGTGGGTCATTCAGGGTGACCAGGGCCTGCAGGGGGGTATTGGTAATCGGCCGCTGAATCATGCATTTTTCGCGCGTGGGCGCATCAAATATCAACATGTTTGGCATTGGGGAGGAGCGCTTCCAGTAGGTATACATGGAACGCCGGTAAAGCTTCTCGCCATTGTCGCGTTTATAGCGCAGTCCACCATTGAGCGAGACCTCGTTCCAGATATTGGGCGGCTGGTAGGGCTTAACGCTGGGCCCGCCAACCTTCTTCACCAACAATCCGGAAAGATCCAGTGCCGTATCTCGAATAAACTCACCCTGAAGGCGGAACCGCGGAGAGCGGGCCAGCAGGATATTCGCAGGGTCACCCTTGGCCAGCTGCGGGGTTAACCGTGAAGCCTGGCGATAGGTCGCGGAAAGAACAATCTGCCTGAGCATCCGCTTCACGTTCCAGCCATTCTCGACAAAATCCGCGGCCAGCCAGTCAAGCAGCTCAGGGTGACTCGGAGGAATTCCCTGGTTACCAAAATCATCAACTGATTTCACCAGTCCGCGCCCGAAGAGCAGTGCCCAGTAACGGTTAACCGCCACCCGGGCCGTGAGCGGGTGTTTGCCAGACGTGAGCCACTGAGCCAGGCCAAGACGATTGGACGCTGCACCCCCTGCAAGCCCGGGTAGCGCAGCCGGGACCCCGGGATTGACCACTGCATCGGTACCATCCTTGATCGGCTGGTCATAGGCCCCACGATTAAGGATGTAAGTCACACGGGTCTTGTTAGCCGCGTTGTCCTGCATCACCATTACGCTCGTTGCCTTTTGGCTCTTGATCCCGCTTTCCTGGGCCAAAAGCCCGGCGCGTGCTGCAACCAATTTCTGGTAATCCTTGTCTTGGGAGGAAAGAAAGTGCTCAAGCAATGCCATTTTCTGCTGCTGGGTGCGCTTGGCGGCCGGTGTTGCCAGGATGCCCTTGATCGGATCTCCACCAAGCCGCTGAATCTCACCTGCGGCAAGTGCCCTGTTGTAGATACGCAACTCATCGACTTCCCCGTTGTAATTCCCTTGGCTTGAACGACTGCCGATTTTAAATGGCGTTTGCGTCACGATGGAATCCTTGAGCGAATCCTGCTCGACCTTGTTGCCTACGAGTTTGCCATCGATGAAGATCTTGACCCCGGAAGCCTTGGATGAGCCATCATACACGACGGCCACATGCTGCCACTTGTCGGCAGCAAGGGGCTGGGCGGAAACCACCTTGAGTGCGTTGTTCGGCCAACTGCTCACAATATGGGTGCCAACCGCACGGTTCTGGAGCCAGAGATCATAACCCCGGAAGGCTTGTCCCACATCCATGCGGGCAATCACCGAGCCATTGCCATTGCCGGGCACCTTGAGCCATGCGGCAAAGGTAAAGGCCTGGTTGCGCTCACGGGCCGGCCAGGAGCCAAACGTGACGGCAGTCTTGCCGTCGAAGCGCAACCCCCCATCATCGCCGCGCTTGGCCGGGTATACCTTGCCTCCAATCTGGCCAACACCCCCGCCCACACTAGCCTTGATCTGCTTTCCTCCACGCTCATTGAGTGGGAAAAAATGTGCCAGGCCCGGGGGCTCCGGTAAGGCATTACCGGCAGACTTCTGAGCCACGCGCAGCCACTTGACAAACTCTGGGACAGCCCCCCTCTGATACGCCTCAATTTCCTTATCCTTCGCCTCAATCGCCTTGCGCAAATCGGCCAACTTGCCTGCCTGTTCCCTGGGTGGCACATTGACCACCGGTGACTGGTTGCCCCCGCGTGACTGCATGCCAGGGTCAGTGGTATTGTTGAAGTAGGCAAACATCTGGTAATATTCACGCTGGGAAATCGGGTCATACTTGTGGTCATGGCACTGGGCACACTCCATGGTAAGGCCCATCCAGACATTGGAGGTTGTCTTTACCCGGTCGACAACGTATTCGACCCGCAGTTCCTCCGCAAAGGCACCACCCTCATCCGAGGTGGCATGGTTACGGTTAAAGCCGGAGGCGACCCGCTGGGCAATCGTTGCATCCGGCAACAGGTCCCCGGCCAGCTGCTCAACGGTAAACCGGTCAAAAGGCATGTTGGAATTGTAGGCGTCAATCACCCAGTCACGCCATGCCCACATGTCACGGGGTCCATCCGCGTGCATTACTGAGGAGTCGCCATAGCGCGCCGCATCCATCCACGCCAACGCCATGCGCTCACCGTAACGCTCCATGCTGAGCAGTCGATCAACCACCTTCTCATAGGCCTGCGGCGATTTGTCATTAACGAAGGCCTCGACATCGGCCGGCACCGGCGGCAAGCCGGTAAGGTCGAAGGTGACCCGGCGGATCAGGGTGCGGCGATCCGCTTCAGCAGATTGCCGCAGGTCTTGTTTTGAAAGCATCCTTAAGACGAAGGCGTCTATCGGGTTGTTCACCTGCAGGGCCTTGTCGGCCATTGGCGGAACCTTGGCCTTCACGGGCAACAGGAATGCCCAGTGGTCTTTGTATTCCGCACCGGAAAGCACCCATTGCTTTAGCAGCGACTTCTGTTCCGTGCTCAACACCTTGTGCGAATCGGGAGGAGGCATCACCTCGTCCTCATCATCAGTGGCGATGCGGAACAGCAACTCACTCTTCGCAAGTTTCCCGGGATCGATTGCTCTCACTCCGTCACGCAGCTTGACGGCCCCTTCAGGGGTATCAAGCCTGAGATCAGCCTTGCGGTCATGGGCATTCGGCCCGTGGCAAAGGAAACAGTTGCTCGATAGAATCGGGCGGATGTCGCGGTTGAAGTCGATCGCATCCGCAGCCGGGAGAAGTGGGCTTGCGCCGATGAGACAAAGGAGCGAAGTGTGCTTGGGCGTGAGCATGGGTTGATAGGTCTGTCGTCCGGTGGTGTTTCAGCTAGGTCATGATATCATGAATCACGTGTCCGTGGACGTCGGTCAGCCGATAGTCGCGTCCGGAGTAGCGGTAGGTCAGTTTTTCGTGATCGAGTCCCATGAGGTGGAGAATGGTGGCCTGGAGGTCGTGGACGTGTACCCGCTTGTCAACGGCGGTGAGACCGAACTCGTCGGTAGCCCCGTAGCTCATACCGCCCTTTACGCCACCGCCCGCCATCCAGACGGTGTAGCCGTAGTGGTCGTGGTCCCGGCCCTTCTTTCCCTCCGAGGTGGGAGCTCGTCCGAATTCTCCACCCCAGACGACGAGGGTCTCATCAAGGAGTCCGCGGGACTTGAGATCCTTGATAAGGGCGGCGATGCCCTGGTCGCAGGCATCGGCAAGGGCCTTGTGTCCTCCCGGGATATCGCCGTGGCCGGTGTCCCAGGCAATGTCGTAGCCGCTGATGGAGTGAGAGAGTTGCACGCAGCGCACCCCTCTTTCCACCAGACGGCGGGCGATCAGGCAGCCCTTGGCATACTCGCTGTTTCCATAGAGGTTCCGGGTGGCTTCGGATTCCTTCTGGATATCGAAGACATCCGGTACGGAGAACTGCATACGGAAGGCCATCTCCATTGCTTCGATTCCTGCCTCGAGGCCCTTGTCGCGTTCGCGACGCTCAAGGTGCATTTTATTGAGCTTGGTGAGGAGGTCGGCCTGCTTGCGCTGCTCGGCGCGTGAGAGTTGGGAATTTTTCAGGTTGCGCATCACGGCATCCGGTTTCATTTGCTGGATGTTGACGTAGGATCCAGCGTAGGCACCGGGCAGGAAGGAATTGCCCCAGTTGGCCAGTTTGCCCCGTGGCTGGGCGCGTGGTGACATGGCCACGAATCCGGGAAGATCTTCATTCTCGCTTCCCAGTCCATAGGCCAGCCACGACCCCATGCTGGGGCGATTCGGTTGCAGGGATCCGACATTGGTCATGAGAATGGCCCCGGCATGTTCCGGGATGTCGGTGTGCATCGAGTGAATGAAGCAGAGGTCATCGACCACTTCACCAACCTTCGGGAAGATGTCGCTGACCCATTTCCCACACTCTCCATACTGCTTGAATCCAAAATAGGAGGGAGCCAGCCCACCCTTGGTATTGCGCAGTGATTTACGGTCGACGAGCTGGGGGCGCTGACCGGCATATTTCGCGAGGGCCGGTTTGTGGTCGAAGGTATCCACCTGGGATGGTCCGCCCGGCATGAAGAGCTGGATGACATGCTTGGCCTTGGGGGCAAAGTGCGGAATCCTGGGAGCAAGGGGAGAAGGTTCATCTGCCTGGCGCGTGGCCGCACCAGCGGTGCCCAGACCGGCCTGCTGGAGGACGCTAGCGAGACCGAGCGTCCCGAATCCGGCGCCCATCTTGCGAAGAACCTCACGGCGTGAAAACTGGCCATTGTGAAGCGAGGACAGGGCCTGCCGGTAGGCAGCTTCGTGTTCGTGAAATTTCATCTTGCTCAGGCTGGTTCGATGCTCGTTCAGCATCTTCGTTATGGAGGAAAAATCCAGTTTCTTTACAGGATTAAACTCTATGCGCTGGTCAGGTCGGAGGACAAGGCAGAGAATGTCACCCGATGCGCTTAGCGCCGTTTTTCATACTCTGTATTCTGGCGTCTTTCGTGCTTGGAATTCCTGCTGCGGGGCGCCCACCGAACATCGTGTTCATTCTTGCGGATGACCTTGGATGGGCGGAACTGGGTTGCTACGGCAGCACCTTCAATGAGACCCCGTGTCTTGATCAACTGGCGAGGGACGGGGTCCGGATGACGCAGGCCTATGCCGCGGCCCCGGTTTGTTCGCCCTATCGGGCGAGTCTGCTCACCGGCCAGTATCCGGCCCGCCACGGGTTGCTCGATTACCTGCGTCCTGCTACGGCCAATCCGCTCTCCCGGAGGCACGTCACCATTGCGGAGCGCCTCAAGGCGGCGGGCTATGCCACGGGGATGATCGGGAAGTGGCACCTCAGCGGATACAAGTATCACAAGGCTCCGCTGGAACTGCGGGCGACCGATCATGGTTTCGATGAGGAACTGGTGACCGAGATCAAGGGGGTGGGAAACGGGTCGAACTTTTTTCCGTATGTCTTTCGCACGCAGCCCATTTCCTGGAACAGCGCGAGCAAGGGCAAACTGCTGCCGGGGAAGGAGTATCTTGTGGACCGCATGAACCACGAAGCGGTCCTATTCATCGAGCGGCACCGGGAGAAACCGTTCTTTCTTTATCTCAGCCACTTTGCACCTCACTCGATCCTCAACGGGAGGCCCGATCTTGTGGAAAAGTACCGCCGCAAACACCCACCGGGCAGGAGCACCCGCTCCCGGTGCTATCTTTGCCAGGATGCCGGACTTGAGGGTGACCAGCTCAACCACTGGGCGGGCGACCACAATCCCCATCTCGCCGCCATGATTGAGAGCATTGACGAGGGAGTGGGCCTGATCGTGAGGAAACTGGAGGAGTTACGACTCAGCGAAGATACCCTGGTTATTTTCACCAGCGATAACGGCGGGGAACTGAACGTGACAAGCAATGCACCCCTCCGGGGAGGAAAGAGCCAGTTGTTCGAGGGGGGGATTCGTGTTCCCCTGATCGTCAAGTGGCCTGGGAAATTTCCCAAGGACAAGGTGTGCGACGCACCCACCTCCAATGTGGACTTCTATCCAACCTTCCTTGAAGTGAGTGCTTTGAAGCGGGACGAATCGCAGATTCTCGATGGCCGTTCAGTGCTCGACATCTTTGAGAGGCCGGGGGAGGAGCGGGAAGAGCGGACACTCTACTGGCACTACCCCTTGCCGAGGCCCCACTTTCTGGGAGGGGTTTCAGCAGGGGCGATCCGGGAGGGGAAATGGAAGTTGATCGAGTGGTTCGGGAAGGCAGAGGCGAGCCTTTTCGACCTGGACCGGGACCCGGGCGAGGAGAGGGACCTGGCGGCGGTCCACCCGGAGAGGACAGGACGCCTCAAGGAAAAGCTGTCCGGATGGCGCAACTCGATTCCGCCGCCGAAGTGACGGCGACAGGATGAGAGGCGTTTCGGCGGAACTTGTAACCTGGGACCTGAAACCCGAACATCTGCCATGCCCACTTCCCTGACCCCCTTCCATCTTGCCATCCCGGTGGACGATCTTTCTTCCTCACGGAAGTTTTACGGTGAAATTCTTGGCTGCCCTGAGGGGAGGAGTGCAGAGCGCTGGGTGGACTTCAATCTCTTTGGTCACCAGGTGGTCTGTCACGTGCAGGAGAAGGCAGGTTCGGGGGATGACCGGATCACGGGTTCCAATCCGGTAGACGGACATGCTGTGCCGATCCCCCATTTCGGAGTCGTGCTCGAACTGGAGACCTGGAAGGCCCTGGCCGCAAAACTGCAGGCAGCTGGAATTAGATTCGTGATCGAACCCTGTATCCGCTTTGAAGGAGAACCAGGTGAGCAAGCCACCATGTTCTTTCTGGATCCGAGTGGGAATGCTCTTGAGTTCAAGGCTTTCCGGAACATCGAAGCGGAGCTGTTTGCGACGTGACTACTCCATCTGCATGAATTCGTGGGTCCCTAGGAGAACCTGGGCGTAGTGTTTCCAGTGGTTGGTCCTGTCGCCCTCCTGTGCGAGATAGGTGAGGCCGGCCTCCTTTTCCGCGGTGCTTGGCGGACGTTGGAAGAGGAGCGAGTAGGCGAGGTCAATGCGGGCAGGGTCGTCTGGATCCCCTTCCTGCAGGCGACGCGAGAGGCTCCCGGCCCGTGCAAGGATGAAAGGGCTGTTGAGAGTGAAGAGATACTGCTGGGGCACGGTGCTCTCGGTTCGTGCGGCACTTGTTGAACGCGGAGCGGGGAAGTCAAAGATGCGCAGAAATTCCTCAGAGATCGAGCGGTCGAAGTTACGGCTGAGTTTGCCGTAAATCGTACGGCGGGTGCTTTCAAGAACGTGTTCGTCGGGCGCTCCGCCGAGACGGCGGTCGAGATCCCCACTTACGGCAAGCAGGCTGTCCCGCCAGGCCTCAACATCGAGGCGGCGCGGATTCATGCGCCAGAGGAAGCGGTTGTCACCATCTTTTGCGTACGATTCCTCGTGATAAGCGGAGCTCTGCTGCCAGGTCCCGGAAAGCATGATCTGCCGATGCAGTTTCTTCATTGACCAGCCGTTCTCAATGAAGGTGGCGGCCAACCAGTCGAGCAGTTCGGGGTGGGTAGGCTTCTGGCCGATTACCCCGAAGTTGCTGGGCGAGCGCACGAGGCCCTGTCCGAAGTGCTGAAGCCAGATGCGATTGACCATTACGCGAGCGGTGAGGGGATTCTCGGGGTCGGCCACGGCTTCGGCCAGTTGCCTGCGCCCCGAGCCGTCGGTGAAATGGGGCCGCTGCGGTCCGGCGACGATTTCGAGGAATTTGCGTGGAGCAACCGGGCCCTTCTTGCGCAGGTCGCCACGGATCGCGATGTGCATGTCACCACTTCCGGATTCGCCCAGGCCGTGTGCGCTGGCAGGTTTGGGGGGGACGGCCTTCCTGATCCTGTCGAGTTGCTCGCGCAATGCCTGCAGGTCCCGACGGGAGATATCGGATATCTTCGCCTCGACCTCCTTGCGATTGACCTTGAGTTCACGGGCGGCGCGATCGAGGAATTCGTTGATGACCTTCTCCTGTGCCTTTACCGCGGATTGCACAGTGTTGAAGACATCGCGCTCGGCCTGGCTTGCAACTGGGATGTCCCGGGGTTTTGAGTTTCGGAAGATTCCGGCGATGGCGTAGTAATCGGCGGCGGTGATGGGATCGAACTTGTGGTCGTGACAACGGGCACAGGCCGCGGTGAGGGCGAGAAAGGCACGTGAAAAGGTATCGACCCGGTCGGACAGGGTCTCGGCTTCGGCCTGCGCTTTCGATTCAGGATCGCCGCCATCCGAAGTGTAGGTCGGGCCCACTGCGAAGAATCCCGTGGCGAGCGCATGGTAGTTGTCGTGGAGATCACCGGCGATCTGGTACTTTACGAACTGGTCGTAGGGGAGATCGCGGTTGAAGGCATCGACAACCCAGTCGCGATAGCGCCAGGCGTTGGGGAGGGGTTTGCTGTCCTGGGACGCGCCCATGCCATCGCTGTAGCGGGCCACATCAAGCCAGTGCCGTCCCCAGCGTTCCCCATAGTGAGGAGATCCCAGGAGGCGATCAATTACCCTGGAGAACGCGTCAGGGGCCTTGTCCTTGAGGAAGGCCTCGACTTCCTGCGGGGTGGGAGGGAGCCCAATGAGGGTAAAGTGGGCGCGACGGATCAGGGTGCGCTTGTTCGCCCGGGGAACTGGCCGAATACCGCTGCCCTGCATCCTGGCGAGGACGAAGGTATCAATGGGATTGAGTTTTTCTTCCCGGGATTCCACGACGGGCAGTTCCGGTTTCTGCACGGGGCGGAAAGCCCAGTGTTCGCGCCGGAATTTCTCGAAATCAAAACCGGGTCCCTGGTCTGCAATCCTGGCGCCGTCGTCGGGTATGGGTGCGCCCATGTTGATCCATGCAGCGAGGTGTTCGATTACAGAATCGGAAAGTTTCTTCTTGGGTGGCATCTCAAGATCCTCCACCTGGTAGTGCACAGCCTTGATGAGGAGGCTTTCCTCCGCTTTGCCAGGGATGATGATTGCTCCGCTGTCGCCACCCCTGAGAATTCCTGCCTTGCTGTCGAGGTAGAGGGAGGCCTTCAGCTTCTTCGCTTTCTGCGAGTGGCATTCGTAGCAGTGCGTGGCCAATATGGGCCGCACGTGGGATTCAAAGTAGCTCAGTCCTTCTTCGTCCGGTTCGTCTGTATCCTGCGGGAATGCCGTGAGGGTGGTTGTCATCACCGCGAAGGCGGTGACCAAGGGCAGGGAACTGCGGACCTGAGGAATCATTGGAAGATGCCCTGCAACGGGCCAGACGGCATCTGTCGGCAAGTCGTCTCCTACTTGCTCCAGGGTGCCCGTTCGAGCGAGTCGCGGTATTTCATGGCCGCCTCGGTGCGGGAACGCACGTGCAGTTTCTCGTAGATGTGCTTCAGGTGGACGCGGACGGTTTCCACGCTGATGGAGAGGTCGGCAGCAATCTCCTTGTTAGCCATTCCCTTGGCAACCAGTTGCACAATCTCGGTTTCTCTCTTGGAGAGGTTGAAGGCCTTACTGGCTTCGTTGCCGACGGGGCGGTGAAACGCCTCCACCACGAGCCTTGCGATCTCGGCTGACATGGGCGCGCCTCCGGCCCTTACGTCGAAAATGGCCCGACAGAGATCATCGGGGGAAGCATTCTTGAGGAGGTAACCGGAAGCACCGGCCTGCAGGGCGTCAAATATTTTTTGGTTGTCGTTGTGGACGGTGAGCATGATGACATCCATTTCCGGGTGCTTTTCCTTCACGCAGACGGTGGCCTCGATACCGGACATCCCGGGCAGGCTGATATCCATAAGGACGACATCCGGCCCACCGTTTTCAATGGCCTTCAAGCCGTCCTCGGCATTTTCCCAGACCCCGAAGGTCTGGATGCCGTCCATGGAATCGACGATCTTCTGCACCAGTTGCCCAAGGGCGGGAGTGTCCTCAATGACGGCTACTTTGATGGGTTCTCTATTGACAGCAGGCATAATTGTACCGGTTTGAGGGTGGGCTACTGAGCGGGCAGTTCAACGCAAAATCATCTCGAATTACTGGGAAAAGTGGAATTAGTTGTCTTTTTGTCGTTTCGACAGCGCAATTGGATGGGGCGATCATAATCGGGATGACGGAGGGATGATGCCGGTTTCCTCAGAGGAAGAATGAAAGGGGTTACGTCAACCAGTCATGAATGACCTTTGATTCCCGGGTGAGGCTGGTGAGTCGCTTGTCGGCCCCGCCGTGCCGGTAGGTCAGTTTGAGATGATCGAGTCCGAAAAGATGGAGCAGGGTGGCGTGAAAGTCGTTGACGTGGACCGGATCACGGGCGGGTTCCCAGCCGATGTCGTCGGTTTCGCCGTAGTTGAGCCCTCCCTTTACCCCGCCGCCGGCCATGAACATGGTGAAGGCGTTGGGATGGTGATCACGACCAGTGTTTGGTTTTCGTCCCGGCCGGTTCTCGCCCAGTGGGGTGCGCCCGAATTCTCCGCCCCACACCACGAGCGTCTCATCGAGGAGCCCTCGTTCCTTGAGATCAGAGATGAGGGCGGCCACCGGCTGGTCGCTCATGCCCGCATTGAACTCAAGTTCCTTGTCCAGATTCGAGTGCTGATCCCACGAGGCGTGGATCAGGTTGACGAAGCGAACACCCCGTTCAGCCAGGCGACGGGCGAGAAGACAATTGCGGGCAAATGTGGACCAGGTGCGGGAACCGCCCTTGCCACGTCCGCCGCCGGATGGATCACTGCGGTTCACCCCGTAGGCCTCCAGGGTTTTCTTCGATTCCCCGGAAAGATCGGCAAGTTCCGGGGCCGCGGTTTGCATACGGAAAGCCAGCTCATAGGCCGCGATGCGGCTTTCAATCTCCGGATCGCGTATTTCCTCATGAGCGATTCCGTTCAATTCCCTCAGGGCATCAAGGCCACGCCGCTGCATTTCAGGTGAAATTCCCTTCGGGCTCCGGAGGTTGAGGACCGGTTCCTCACCATTGCGGAAGCGGACCCCGGCGAAGCTGGAGGGGAGATAACCACTCTGATAGAGGGTTGCTCCTCCGCTCGATCCGCGGCCAGCAAGCAGGACAACGTAGCCGGGCAGGTTGTCATTCTCGCTGCCGAGGCCATAAGTTACCCACGATCCCATGGAGGGAAGACCGAAGTGCGGTTCCCCACATTGCATCATGAGTTGTCCGGGATGATGATTGAACTGCGTGGTGTGCAGGCTCTTGATCATGCAGAAGTCGTCCGCACGGGTAGCGAGGTAGGGGAGAAGATCGGAAAACCACATGCCGGATTGTCCATGCTGCTTGAACCTGCGACTGGTGCCCATGAGGGTGGCACTCTCCTTCTTGAGAAAGGCGAAGCGCATTTTCTCCAGGATAGCGGGATCCATCTTCTTGCCGTTGAGCTCGTTGAGTTTCGGCTTGTAGTCGAAGAGATCGAGCTGCGAGGGCGCGCCAGCCATGAAGATGAAGATGCAGCGTTTTGCCCGGGGAGCGAAGTGAGTGAGCCCACGGGCTGCGGAAGCACCCTCTCCCGCGAGCAGATGAGCGAGGGCCAGTCCCCCCAGGCCGCTTGCGGAAGTGGTCAGGAAGTCCCGGCGGGTGCGGAGGTAGTAATCGTGAGGAGAAATCATGACAGTTGCTCCTGCTAGGAGCAGATAATGAATTCGTCGAGGTTGGTGACGATACGAACGGTGGCAGTCCAGGCGGCCAGTTCCGCGTTCTCTTCCTTGCAGAGTTCCCTGGCGGCACCGGGATGAGCCCGGTAGTGGGCCCGGTTGTCAGCGAGGAGTTTGAGGACGATGCCCCGTTCGGTGGCACTCGGACTCCGGGCAAGGGTAAGGCGGTAGAGCCGGTCCACGCGCTCCATATCGCTCTGAAGTGTGGTGTCAGCATGAATGCGCCGGGCCAGTGCCCGGGCGGCTTCATGGAAAACCTCGTTTTGCAGGGTGGCCAGTGCCATGAGAGGAGTATTGGAGATATTGCGCCGAGTGATCGAGGTGTTTGAGTCGGGACAGTCGAAGGTCACCAGGTTGGGTGCGGGAGCAGTGCGCTTGAAGAAAGTGTACATCCCACGGCGGTAGCGGTCCGGACCCTTGCTGACCTTCCATTGGAAATTGTTAGCGAAGCTCTGAGCCGCAACGTCCGGGGGAATGGCAGGGAAGACGCTTGGTCCTCCGATGCGATGAGCCAGCAATCCGGCAACCGAGAGGTGAAGGTCACGAATGATCTCGGCCTCTACCCGTTTGCGGTTCTGGCGATGGAAGAGCCTGTTCTCGGGGTCCCGGCCAGCCAGTTCGGGGCGATGCCTGGAAGACTGCTGGTAAGTGCGGGAGGAGACGATCTTCCTGATCAGTTCCTTGCGACTCCATCCCTCATTCATGAACCCGGCAGCGAGCCAGTCGAGGAGCTCGGGGTGTGAAGGGGCCTTGCCCTGTGATCCGAAGTTGTCCGGGGTAGTACTCAGGCCGATTCCGAAGAGATGAAGCCAGATTGTGTTGGCCGTGACCCGTGCCAGGAGCGGATTGTCCCTGCTCGTTAGCCACCGGGCCAGCTCCAACCTTGTTGATGGTCCATTAGTGGGATCGAGGGGGTGAAGGAAGGAGATTCCCCCCGCCGTTATTTCGCCCTGCGCCTTGTCAGGTTGCAGGAAGTCTCCCCGCTGGAAGAGGTAGGTTTTTCGCCTGCCATTCCTTCGCATGACATCCGCTTCGTGGGTCTTGCCTCCCTCAAGGGATATCTTCACGGCCCCTTCGTCGGCGTTGTTGAAGAAAGAGTAAAAGCGGTAGAAGTCGCGCTGGGTCATCGGATCGTATGGGTGATCGTGGCATTGGGCACACTCGAGGGTGAGTCCCAGCCAGGTGCGGGCGGTGGTTGCCACCCGGTCGATTGTACGTTTGACGCGATCCTCCTCCTGGTCAGTGCCGCCCTCGCGGTTGCGGAGAGTCTGGCGGTGGAAAGCGGTGGCAAGTTGTTGCCGTGGGGAGGCCTGGGGCAGGAGGTCGCCTGCGAGTTGCTCAGTGGTGAACTGGTTAAAAGGCATGTCGTCGTTGATGGCCTTGATGACCCAGTCGCGCCAGAGCCAGGCATTGGGGCGGGGGTTGTCCTTTTCATATCCGTCGCTATCCGCATAGCGCGCCTGGTCGAGCCAGTGGCGTCCCCAGCGTTCGCCGAAATGAGAAGAAGCGAGGAGACGGTTGATGGTTGTCTCGAGGCAGTCCTCCGGATTCTTCTGCCAGGCGTTTTCGAAAGTGCGGAGTTCGTCGAGAGTCGGGGGGAGGCCGATGAGGTCAAGGTGGAGACGGCGGAAAAGACGGGAGGGCGCTGCGGAAGGAGAGGGAGCGATGGAATGCCGCTCAAGTCGGGAGAGAATGAAGTGGTCGATTTTGTTGTGGCCCCAGTCCTTGTTGGTTGCAGAGGGAGGAACAACGGGACCCAGGGATTTGTAGGACCAGTGTTCAGGCCAGGGCGCTCCCTGACTGATCCAGTTCCGGAGGAGGGAGATCTCCTCCCTGGCAAGGGGAGCCCTGGGAGGCATTCGCTCGTCAGGATCGTGATGAGTAAGGCGGCGGTAGAGTTCACTCTCCTGCGGTCGACCCGCCACGACGAGGGGTTCGCCCGATTTTCCTCCCTGCAAGGACCGGGTTCGATTGGTCAGTATCAGTCCACCCTTTTGCTTCACTCCACCGTGGCATTCCGCACAGTGCTTATTGAGCAATGGTTGGACGTCCCGTGTAAAATCGACGGGTGCAGCCAGGCAGGACCACGATGCGGACAGCGTCAACGCGGTACTGAAAGGGAATTTGCGAGGCAGTTTCAAACTGGAACTTTGAATTTGCTTTGAAAAATGGTGATTTTTTTCGAGTAAACAAGAAGCTTTCCCGTGCCTCCTGGATTGGTCAGGATCTGAGGGTCAGCAAATTAAGGAAATACCATGGCAGCATTCACCAGCGATCAAATTGCGGACTTCAACCGCGATGGCTATCTCTTTGTGCGTGGGTTGTTCACGGAGGAGGAAATCGGACTTCTCGGGGAAACGGCCCGGAATGACCATGCCATGGACCAGGCCTCCTTAAGCATGGATGACGGAGCGGGTAATGATGTGCGGCTATCGCTCTGGAATCATCCGGGTGAGGGGGTTTACGGGATGGCGGCTCGTTGTCGCCGGGTGGTTGACGGAGTGGAGGAAATCCTCGGGGAGGAAGTTTATCATTATCACTCCAAGATGATTCTCAAGGATGCCAAGGTGGGAGGGGCCTGGGCCTGGCACCAGGACTACGGCTACTGGTACCAGAATGGACTTCTCTTTCCCGATCTCGTCAGCGTGATGATCGCGGTGGATCCTGCCACGAGGGAAAATGGCTGTCTCCAGGTCCTCCGGGGATCGCACAAGATGGGAAGGGTCAATCATATCCTCTCCGGGGATCAGGCCGGGGCCGACATGGAGCAGGTCGACGAGGCCTGCAAGCGGCTCGAGACCGTCCATTGCGAAATGACCCCGGGCGATGCCCTCTATTTCCACTCCAACACCCTGCACTGTTCCGCCCCGAACAATTCCGACCAAGCGCGCTGGGCGCTCATCTGCTGCTACAACACCAGGAGCAACGATCCCTACAAGGAGTCTCACCATCCCGGCTACACCCCGCTTGAGAAGGTTGAGGATGAGATGGTCCTCAAGGTGGGTCGCGACGATGCGCAACGATCCAGTGTGGCGTTTGCCAACCTTTTGGAGGAAGATAAAAGTGCCAAGAGCCTTTCCGGAACGGAAGCCTGACTACCCTGATCCGAATTGCCCGTCCTCCGGACTACAAGAAATCACAAACAGACAACACCGTCATGAAACTCGGAATCATCAACAGCGCCTTCGGACAGGCCGGCGTGGACACCAAGACCGGCCTTGAACACATTGCCCGCATCGGGTTTGACTCGGTGGATATCTTCACCGAGGCGATGTCCATCGAGCAGGACGAGATTGATCTCATCAAGCGAACCTGTGACGATAATAACCTCCCCATCGTTTCCACCGTTGTCGTATCGGCCGGGTTGATCGATTTCAACGATCCGGTGCGTGACTATCACGTCGAGCGGTCCAATCGCTTCGTGGACCTGGGGCAGGCCTTTGAATCGAAGAATCTCCTTCTGGTGCTGGGTGAGTATATCTGGCAGCGAGAGGTGATTCCACCCGAGGCCCAGTGGGAGTGGGGAGTTGAGGGCGTACGTAAGATCGGGGAGTATGCCGGGGAGCGGGGCATGGAGATTGCCCTCGAACTGGAACCCTTCCGTCTCAGCCTTCTCAACAGCGTGCCCAAGATGGCCCAGTTCATTGACGATTGCGGCCTCCCCAATGTGAAAGCCAATATTGATGTGAGCCACCTCGTGCTGGCTGATACTTCGCCCGATGCCCTCGAACTTCTCAGGGACAAGGCCACTCACGTGCATATCAGCGACTGTGACGGCAAGGTGCATGGGGACCTGCCCCCGGGGCGCGGGGTGGTCAAGTTCGCTCCCTACCTGCAGGCGATCAAGGACCTGGACTTCGATGGCGCGGTCTCCCTGGAGTTGGAATACTCGCCCGATCCTGATAAGATCGTGGAATGGGTGGAGGAGGCCTACAACGCCACCGACAGTCTCATGCAGCAGGTCGGGTTACGGAATTGATCGTGGGTGGGTAACGAAATATCTCCGCATACCGACAGGAGGGAAAGTTCTCCCGCTACCCCTGAGTCATCATGTCCGAAGAAGACGATTATGGATTGAGTCCCACCAAGGAGATCGTCGAGATCGACGCTCCTGCGGTTGATTACAGGCCCCGGATTCCGAAGAGTTACCGGCCCAAGATCGCCATGATTGGCACGGGTGGGATCAGCGAGTTTCATCTCAAGGCCTACCGCAAGTGTGGTTATGAGGTCGTGGCCTTTGCCAGTCGGACCCGGAGCAAGGCCGAAGCCAAGCGGGATGAGTTCTATCCCGGGGCCGAGGTCTACGATGACCACCGATCGATCCTGGAGCGGGACGATATCGAGGTCCTGGACATCACTCCGCACCCTGCTGATCGCCTGCCGATCGTGAAGGAGGCTCTCGAGGCGGGGAAGCATGTATTGAGCCAGAAGCCCTTCGTCCTTGACCTGGCGGAGGGGGAGAAGCTGGTGCAACTGGCGGAGGAGAAGGGTGTCAGGCTGGCCGTCAACCAGAACGGGCGCTGGGCGCCCCACTTCTCCTACCTGCGCAATGCGGTGGCCGGGGGCGTGATCGGGAGGGTGACTTCCCTCGACTTCAACCTGCAGTGGGACCAGACGTGGATCAAGGGGACTTCCGAGTTCGAGAGCATCCACCATCTCATTCTTTTTGACTTCGCAGTGCACTGGTTCGATATCACCAGTCAGATCATGGCGGGCCAGGAGCCGACCCGGGTGCTGGCCTCGGCGGTGCGCTATGAGGAACAGGTTTACCGTCCTCCTGCCCTCGCAGCAGCGATCGTGGAATACCCGGGGGCCCAGGTGCGCCTGTCCTTTAATGCCCATGCCACCCTCGGGGAGGAGGATGTCACCACCGTGGTGGGGACGAAGGGAACCCTGCGCACGCGCGGCCCGGGTCTCAACGAACAACCGAAGATGGAGGTCTACCTCGAGGAAGGGCAGTGCACGGTACCCCTGGAGAGTTGCTGGTTCGATGCCGGTTTTGAGGGGACGATGGGCGAACTGCTCTGTGCCATCGAGGAGGACCGCGAACCGAACAACAGTGCGAAGAGCAATCTCAAGTCGCTGGAGTTGTGTTTCGCAGCGCTGGCCTCGGCCGACACCGGCCAACCGGTGGAAGTGGGATCGGTACGGACGGTCTCGACGGGGCCCTCCTGACCGTCACCGGGCACCGAAACTCTTCATGGCCTGCTCCACGAGCGGAGTCTTGAAGTCGTTGTTTTCGTAGACAAGGAGGCGATAGCGGTAGGTCAGGGTCTTGTCCCTGGGAATCTTGATGTCTCCGCGGCGGGCGAGAGCGGGGCCCACTCCGAACTGCCCGTCGATGCGCCAGAGAGTGGGATAGCCCGGATTCCCAGGGTGATCGATCATGACGATATGCGCCATCTCCGTCATTCCCTCGATCTGCATGGCGAGGTCGACCCATTTGGCGGACTTTCCTTCGCCCTGCTGGTTCCGGTGTCCCTCGCTATTCAGGCAGGCGGCTTTGGTGCCCCGTTTCCAGGGCATGCGCAGGAACAGTCCCCCGTAGGCATACTTGCCGATGGTCACGTCCTGCATGGCGGTGCCGGTCCACTCGAGGTCGAGGATGTAGTGATCCTTGCGGGCCTGACAGTGCCAGACCTGTCGATCCCTGAGCATCGGTGCGCCCTTGCCGTCGAGGAGCTCGGAGTGAAACTCCATGGAATCCCTGCCCTGCCGGTTTTCCAGATGTTTCCAGTAGTCCTTCCTGTAGTTATGGAAGAAGTCGCGTCCGTTGATCCGGGTCTGCCCCCAGTAGAGTCCGGTCTGGTGCTTGTGGTGACCGGGGGAGAACTGGGTGAGGACATTCTTTCCATCGGGAGAACGGAGAGGATGGATGTAGGGGCGGGTGTAAACCTTGCTGTTGCCCTGCTGGGCAATCACCGCAGCCCCCGTTCCGGCATGCGCCGTCCGGATACTGGCAAGGGGGACTTTTTTGGCTTGGCTCGCAGGTGGGGTTTCCGCAGCGCAGCCGAGACCAACAGAGAGAAGGATAGCAGTTGTTCTGATCATGGGGCTTCTAGGTGAGAATACTCTTTACCGGATGGGCCGGTTCGACCCCGGTGATCTTTTCGTCCAGTCCACGGTAGGGGTAAATGAGGCGGTTGTGGTCGATGCCGAGTTGGTGAAGGATGGTGGCATTGAGGTCGCGGATATGGACCGGGTCCTTGGCCACGCTCCAGCAGTAGTCATCGGTCTCCCCGTAGGTGATGCCTCCCTTGATCCCGCCGCCGGCCATCCAGATGGAGAAGGCCCGTCCGTGATGATCCCGTCCCGCGCCGCTGCTGTCGAGGCTGCCCTGCTGATAGACCGTGCGTCCGAATTCACCCCCCCAGATGACGAGGGTCTCGTCGAGCAGTCCCCGTTTCTCGAGGTCGAGGATGAGGGCCGCCGACGGTTGATCGGTGTCCTGACACTGGCGGGGTAGCTGGGAGGAGAGCGCAACGTGCTGGTCCCAGCCACGGTGGAAGAGCTGGACACAGCGCACCCCGCGTTCCACGAGCCGGCGGGCCATGAGGCAGTTGGCTGCGTAGGTTCCGGGCTTCCGGGATTCCGGTCCGTAGAGGTCAAAGGTGGCGTCGGGTTCCTTGCTCAGGTCGGTGAGGTCGGGGACGCTGGCCTGCATTCGATAGGACATTTCATAGGCCTGGATCCGTGCGAGGGTCTCCGGGTCGCCGGTTTGCTCAGCGAAGGTCTGGTTGAGGCTGGCCAGATCGTCGAGCTGGCTGCGGCGTTGCGGACGCTCAATTCCGGGCGGGTTGTCCAGGTAGAGGACCGGGTCAGCCCCGGCCCGCAGGAGAACACCCTGATGCTCGGAAGGCAGGAAGCCGCTTCCCCAGAGGCGGGAGAAGATCGGCTGGCCGGGGTTCTTGCCTGTTCCCTGGCTGAGCATCACCATGTAGGCTGGAAAGTTCTCGCTTCCACTTCCCAGTCCGTAGCTGAGCCAGGCCCCCAGGCTGGCCTTGCCCAGTTGCATCGTGCCGGTATTGATGAAGGTGATGGCGGGATCGTGATTGATTGCCTCGGTGTTCATCGAGCGCACCACACAGATCTTGTCCGCGATCTTCTGGGTCCATGGCAGGAGATCGGATAGCCAGGCCCCGGCAGGGCCACATTGCCTGATGGGGGCGACGGGTTTGGCCACCGGGAAGTTCTTCATGCCGGCGGTCATGCCCGTGACCCGTTGCTTGCCCTTGACCTCGGGAGGAAGGTGTTTTCCGTGGTTCTTAATCAGGAAAGGTGATCCGTCGAAGAGATCGACATGAGACGGGCCCCCGGACTGGAACATGTAAATGACATGCTTGGCCTTGGGGGCCAGCCGGTAGGCGGGATGCGGGATCGAATCACCTCGTGCCAGCATGGAGGTGAGAGCCACCGCCCCGAAGCTGTTGCCAGTGGTACCAAGAAAGGCGCGACGGTTGAGGATGGTGGGAAAATCGTTCATGTTTTCAGCGTCTGGTCACCGCTTCCGAGAGATTGAGGAGGAGAGCGCAGATGTTGGTCCAGGCGGCGTGTTCGGCGGCAGGAAGGTCCGGGTTGCGAGCTGACTCTCCCACGGCGAGGAGATGTTCGGCACCAGGCTGATCGTCCCGGTAGCGACGCCTTTCCCGTTCCAGGGCCGCACTAATGATCTTCAGTTCGCCTTCGTTGGGGGGGCGCGATGAAACGCGCTCAAAGGCGGTCGATAGGCGGTCGCGATCCGAGCCCGGACTGGTGAGCAGGCTCTCCGCGAAGACCCGGGCGGCTTCCACGTACTGCGGGTCGTTCATCAGGATGAAGGCCTGGAGCGGTGTGTTCGTAACCCCGCGCTCGGTGGTGCAGGCTTCCCGGCTGGGTGCATCAAAGGCAGCCATACTGGGCGGGGGAAGGGTGCGTTTCCAGTAGGTGTAGATCGAGCGGCGGTAGAGTTTTTCGCCATGATCCTGTACGTAGGTCTGCGAGGTGGCCGGGGTCGATCCGTAGTGGCTCACCTGGCGCCAGAGGTCGCCCGGATGGTAGGGTTTGACACTGGGTCCGCCGATGCGTCTGACCAGCAGACCGGAAGTGGCGAGGGCATGGTCGCGCACCATCTCGGCGGAGAGACGGAAGCGGGGGCCGCGGGCGAGCAACTCGTTGCGGGGGTCCCGTTGCAGGATTCCTGCACTGGTGTTGGAACTCTGCCGGTAGGTGCGGGAGGTGACGATGGCACGCACCAGGGCTTTCACGTCCCAGCCGGAACTCTGGAAGGTGAGGGCCAGCCAATCAAGGAGTCCGGGATGGGTGGGTCGCTCGCCCTGGGTGCCGAAGTCCGCACTCGATTCCGCGATGCCGCGACCGAAAAACATTTGCCAGAAACGGTTTACCGCTACCCGACTGGTGAGGGGATGATCGGGGCGGACCAGCCAACGGGCGAGGTCGAGCCGGTTCAGATCACGGTCGGCAGGCACCTTGAGAGGGGGAAGGAAGGCGGGCACACCCGGTTTCACGGTCTGTCGTTTGTTGGCATAGAAGCCACGTTCAAGGACGTGGGTGACCCGTGGTTTCCCGGAGGTGTTCATCACCATGATGCGGTGCTTATCAGTCAGGATCTTGAGCCGGTCCTGCAGGTTGGCAACCCGGTGCCGGGCGAGAGTCTTGGCCCCGCTGTGCTTGTTGAAGTAGTCGCGGACGAATTCGGTCTCTTCCCTGCTTCGTCTTTCGGGATCGAGGGCAAGGGCTTTAATGAGGGCGCCGGGCAGCATGGTGGTATCATCGACACCCCTGATGAGGAAGAGGCGGAATTTCTTTGGCGAGGCACCTTCTCCGTAATTGAAGACGAGCTCGGTGGTGAGATAGGGTTGGCGAGTGGTATCGACCGGTTCCATGAAGGTGATGGTGAGATGCTGCTGCTTGTTCACCTCGGAGAGTGCCGGGGCCCAGCCCGTACGGCGGTTGGTGTCGTGAACGACCTCGGGACGGAAACCCGGCTTGAAGGAGGAAGCCGTCACCCGGTGGTAGGGAATGGCAGTATTGAGGTCGATATTCTTGGCCGGGAAGGGGTTGAAGCAGGGCGTGATGGTGCTCATCACGAATCCGCCCGGCATGGAGTTTCCGCCAAAGCCCACTTTCCCATTATGGGCGGGCTCGAAGACCACCCGTAAACCTGTTACTGTTCCCGTGCCTCCGGGGATGCGGCAGCAGACATTATAAGCGGAGAAATCGCCTCCAATCGCTTCCACGGATTCGTCCTCCTTGACCTGGATCCGGTTCGGATCGCCGTTTGGGAGGGTAGAAGTGAGGTGGTCGAGGGCGATGAGTTCGAAATCCTTTCCACGGAGTTCCAGTTCGCGGTGGGCCTGCTTTTCCCAGACACCCTGGGCCCCCGGGGCGGGCGAGGCGAGATCCAGTTCCGCCTGCTCCAGTTCCTTTTTCACGTTGGCAATCTCGGCTTCCGTAGCGAGTGGTGTGATCGTCTCGACGAAGGGGCGCGGATTGATTCCGTTGTCGCCGTCGTTGCCGCGGTCGTCCAAGGTGTTGAAGAAGGCGAAGAGCTGGTAATACTCCACCTGCTTGAGCGGATCATACTTGTGGTCGTGGCATTGTCCGCAACCGGTGGTGATTCCCATGATGGACTCTCCGGTCGTTTTCACGCGGTCGACCACGTAGTTGACGAGGTTCTCCTCGGCAATGGTTCCGCCCTCGTGCGTCACCGAGTGGTGACGGTTGAAGGCGGTGGCGATCAGTTGTTCCTGAGTGGGATTCTCCAGGAGGTCGCCGGCCAGTTGTTCGATGAGAAAGCGATCATAGGGCATGTTCCCGTTGAAGGCCTTGATGATCCAGTCGCGCCAGAGCCAGGCGTCGCGTCCGCCGTCGATCGAGTAGCCGTTGGTATCGGCATAGCGCGCTGCATCGAGCCAGGGGAGGGCCATCTGTTCTCCAAAGTGAGGAGAAAGCAGGAGGTGATCGACGAGTCTGCCGTAAGCATCGGAGCGCTTGTCGTCGAGGAAAGCCTGCAGATCGTTCAAGGTCGGTGGCAGGCCGGTGAGGTCGAGGTGGAGGCGGCGGGCGAGAGTGCGGCGGTCGGCCTCACTGGCGAAAGCAAGACCCTCCTCCCTGAGACGCGCGCCCACGAAACGATCGATGGGATTTTTTTCAGGGATGTCGGGAATTTCCGGGAGTCGAGGTGTGACGAAAGCCCAATGCCCTTCGTATTCGCCCCCCTGAAGAATCCACTCCTTGATCAGCTCCTTTTCTTCGGCCTTGAGCTCCTTGTGGGAGTCCGGAGGAGGCATGATCTCGTCTGGATCAGTGCTCGTGATGTGCTCCCACAGGAGAGACTCCTCCGGTTTTCCCGGGACAACCGTTGGCTCCTTGCTCGTTCCTCCCTTGCGAAATCCCTCCTCAAGATCGAGACGCAGCTTGGCTTTGCGTTCTTGATCGTCCGGGCCATGGCAGGCGAAGCAGTTCCGGGCCAGGATTGGCTGGATATCACGATTGAAGCGTACGTCTGCGGCATGACCGAGGCTTGTCAGGGTCAACAACAAGGGGAGGGGAACTTGCCACCGGTTCATGGGGATCTTTCCGAGCCAAACACGGGATCGGGAAGGAGGCAAGCCGGGGAGATCCGTGTCATGAGTTCAGGAGATCCCACCCGGGTTGATCAGGGGAGCTGCTGATGCCGTATTCCGGTGTTCGCTTTCCGCTTGGCACCCATTCTGCCTCCTGAGAGGCTGCGGAGGATGGATCTGAAGTGCAAATGCCCTCATTGCGGAACGAAGATCCGTTATCAGCTCGAACTTTCGAGTGGTTTGGCGCATTGCCCGGATTGCAAGACGCAGTTTCAGCTGCCTGATGCTCCCGCGGGGATCGCCCGGATGGCGGGTGGGGCGTCTCCCGGAGCGATCCCGTCGACCTGGGGAGGGAGGCCCGTGGTTTCTTCGTTGCGGGGTGGACTGCGTCTTGCCCTTGTCGACCCCATGAACTCCCAACCGGGTGCCATGAACGCAATGGGGAAGGAGTCCATGGGGACGTGGGGATTTCTGTTGTGCGTGGCCTTTCCCATCGTGGGCTGGCTGGCCTTCTGGAGGGGGACCAACGTGTTTGCCGGGCACGTGTTTGGAGGACTTCTCAGAGGGACGATGGATGGCGGGCCGGGAATTTCCGGGAGCCAGAAGGTCGCCGAGCACATCGCAGTGGCGGCTGAGTTGGCTGTTTTCATGATCCTCCTCTTCGGCATTCTTCTGCTTCTCAATGTTCTCCACGGTCGGAAGGTGCCGGTCCGCGGTATTCTGTTTACGACAGGTCTCGTTCTCCTGCCCTTTGTCGGACTGTCTCTCTACTTCGTGGGGAGATCCTTCCTTGAGATCAAGTCGGAGGAGGCATCCGAGGTTCTCGACCATGTCACGATGTTCCTGACCCTGCTCACCCTGAGCAGCTTTTTCCTCCTCCTCCTCGCCTCGATCACGAGCGTGATTGGTTTTTCCCGCAAGGCCGGCTTCTGGCTCGCGCCTGGGGTGCTCATGGTGACCTTCGTGCTCTTTACCTGGATCACAAAGCTGACGGGCGAGATCAGCAAGATGGGTGATAAGAAGAACAGTTTTCTGCACCCGCAGCACAGTCAGACAGTGCTGGTGCGAGGTGATCGCCGGATCCTGGTTCGCGCAGAAATCCTGCGTTGGCAGGGGCTTGCCTCATCCGGAAAGAGAGGAACTCCGCAGTTGGGGAGGTAGTCCGATGTGGCGATCTGTGGGCGGATTCTGGCAACCGACTCAATTCGCAGTTTGACCGGCAGGGGCTTTTCCTGTGCCTTGGTCCGACATCATCCAATCTCCAGCATCATCATGACTATCACTCGTTCTCTCACGACCGCGGCCCTTGTGGGTGCAGCTTCTTTCCTCGGACTCTCCGACGTCTCCGGCAAGGTGACCGTTTCCAAGATCTTCGGCGATCACATGGTTCTCCAGCAGGATGCGCCGATTCGCATCTGGGGCACGGCGGACCCGGGGGAGCAGGTTATCGTTGGCATCCCGGGAGGCGGGAACGCGCTTGTGAAGGCGGATGACAAGGGAAAGTGGAAGGCTGAACTTCCCGCCATGAAAGCCGATGGGAAAACCCATGCCCTTTCGGTTCAGGGGGCGAAGGAGAGTGACAAGATCACTCTCAAGGACGTGCTCATCGGGGAAGTCTGGCTCTGTTCCGGGCAATCGAACATGGAGTGGAGCGTGAGGTCCTCCCTGAACGCGGACAGGGAGATTGCGGGTGCCAAGCATCCACAGATCCGACTCTTCAATGTCCCGGGGCATGTGCGCAATGCTGAACCCGTTGACGATCCCCGCGGACAGTGGCAGGTCTGCTCTCCCCAGAGCATCCCTAACTTCACGGCGGTTGGCTATTTTTTTGGCAGGGAGTTGCAGCAGAACCTGAAGGTTCCCATCGGACTGGTGGGAACGAACTGGGGAGGGACACGGATCGAGCCATGGACCCCCCCGGTGGGTTTCAAGGCCGTGCCTGACCTGAAGGATTACGTGGAGAACCTTGATGCCATTGAGGAAGCGAAGAAAAATGGGGGGAATCGTCCCCGACCCAAGGGTGGGGCGGTCGAGATCTATAATGGCATGGTGGCCCCTCTCATTCCCCTCAGTGTGCGGGGTGCGATCTGGTACCAGGGTGAGTCAAACGCGGGGGACGGTCTGCGATACGAATACCTGAAGGAGGCTCTCGTCAAGGGATGGCGCTCGGTCTTCCAGAATGAGAATCTTTCCTTCTACTGGGTACAACTGGCGGATTTCCAGGGACCGAACGGGAACCCGGCTGGTGGTGGCTGGGGGCCGGTGCGGGAGGGGCAACGCCGCGCCTTGCGCATTCCCAAGACCGGGATGGCTGTCATCATTGATGTTGGGGATGCCCGCGATATTCATCCGCGCAACAAGCAGGATGTTGGCAAGCGTCTTGCGCTCTGGGCTCTGGCCAGGGACTACGGCAGGGAGATCGTCTGTTCCGGCCCACTCTACAAGGGCATGAAGAAGGAGGGAGACGCCATCCGGATCAGCTTTGACCACGTGGGTTCCGGTCTCATGACCGGCCATAAGGAGGGACTCAATCCCGTCATGGAGGTCGGCGGGGCCCAACTGGGTCACTTTGCCATCCAGGGCGCCGACGACAAGTGGCACTGGGCCAATGCGAGGATCGACGGAGATGCCGTGGTGGTCTGGAAAGAGGGAGTGAAGAATCCCAAGCACGTTCGCTTCGGATACGAATCCAATCCCGCCACGATTAACCTCTATAATAAGGAAGGTCTTCCCGCCTCGCCCTTCACCACCGAGGAGTAGCCAGTCGCATTCCCGGCCGTCGGGTTGGACTTGCGGACATGAAGACGATCTTGAAGCGAGTCCTCTGGTTCCTGCTCTCGCTGTCGGTGTTCCCACTGGCGACGGCGCAGGCTGCTGATCCGCCCAATATCATTCTCATCTTCGTCGACGATCTCGGCTACGGCGATCTCGCCTGCTACGGGAACGAGAAGATCAAGACGCCGCACCTCGTTCGCCTGGCGCGCGAGGGGCAACGCTGGACGAGTTTCTACTCGTCCGGTTCGACCTGTGTGCCGAGCCGTACCGGCTTGATGAGTGGGCGCCATCCCGGCTTGCTGGGCAAGGAGAGGCTCCCGGCGTCACGGAAGAGCCTCATGCCCGCGATGTTGAAACGCCGGGGCTATGCCACCGCGATTCTGGGGAAGTGGCATCTCGCGGGTTACCCGAAGGACTTCTCCAAGTCGCCGATGCATCCGCTGGAGTGCGGATTCGATTATCACTTCGGCACACCCGGGAGCAACGATGTGCCGGCTCCTCCGGGGAAGCGGCAGACCCGGGACGTCTTCGACACTTGCGACAAGTTCACCTTCCCCGTTCCGCTGATCCGGGGGCGGGAGAGGGTCGAGTTTCCGGCCAACCAGGAGCTCTTCACCAAGCGCTACGCCGAGGAGGCAGTGAAGTGGATCGAGAAGAGCAAGGGCGGCCCGTTCTTTCTCTACCTCGCCCACAACATGCCGCACGCACCCATCTTCGCCTCGCCGAAGTTTCAGGGGCGGAGCGCCGGGGGACGTTACGGGGATGTGATTGAGGAGATCGACTGGTCGGTGGGGCAGGTGATGGAGGCGGTCAAGAAGGCGGACCTCGACGAGAAGACTCTCATCGTTTTCACCAGTGACAACGGTCCCTGGACGATGTTCGGGCCGCATGGAGGGACGGCCAAGCCCCTGCGCGGCGAGAAGGGGACGACCTGGGAAGGAGGCTTGCGCGTGCCTGGAATTTTCCGCTGGCCGGGCAAGATCAAGCCGGGAGTGGTCGATGGGATGGCCGCCAATCTGGACCTCTACGCGACATTTGCGGCGCTGGCGGGCGCGAAGGACTTGCCCGGCGACAAGCCGGGGTGGAAGTCGCGCGACCTGAGCGGCGTGCTCCTGCGGGGCGAGAAGAGCCCGCGGACGCAGTGGCTTTACGGGAGGTCCGCGTTCCGCTCGGGGAAGTACAAGATTCACCTCACGAGCAAGAAGCGCTCCTCCAATCCTGACACGCGGCAGCGCGAACCGGTCACGAAATACGATCCACCCATGCTGGTCGATCTGGAGAAGGATCTCGGTGAAACGACCGACCTTGGGAAGAAACACCCCGAGGTGGTGGAGCGGCTCCTGAAGGAGATGAAGGAGTTTCGGGGGCAGTAGGGGGTGGCTTGTCTTGGTGGACGCGAACGTCCCTGCCCGCGTTAGTTCCTGGAACCAGACCAGTGGCGTGGCGGCGGACCGATGCGCACAGGGTCGTGCGAATCCACCTGAATTGTCTGTCTCCGCGGGAGGAAGAACCTAAGGTGGCGTCATGAAATTCCTTCGACTTGGATGGGTGGTATCTTTGTTGGTATCATCTGCCCTGCCCGGGGCGGAGAAGCTGAACTGGCACGCTTCCGGGAAAGGGGGCGCGGTGGTCGCCCAGAATCCGAAGGCGGTGGCGGCCGGGATTGAACTGCTGGAAAAGGGAGGCAACGCAGTGGATGCGGCGGTGGCGACCATGCTGGTGGCCAGCATCATGGACTACGGGATGTTCTGCATCGGGGCGGAAGTTCCCTTCATGATCTACGATGCGAAGAAGAAGGAGGTGAAGACCCTCTCGGGTCTGGGACGTGCCCCGCTCAACAAGGACGATATCAAGTGGTATTACGAACACGCTATTCCGGGTAATGGCGGGATCAAGGCGGTCCCGGTCCCCGGGGCGGTGGGACTGTTCTTCGATGCGCTTGTAGTTTACGGCACGAAGGACTTTGCCACGGTAGTGGCACCCGCCCTGCGCATCCTCGACGGAGGAGGGCAGGACTGGTATGATGAACTGGCGGCCACCTTTCGCAGGTTGCTGGAGGCCGAGGACCGGAAGGAGGGGACGCGGGTTGCGAAACTCAAGGCGGCCCGGGCTCGCTTTTACACCGGCGACATCGCGGAGGAACTGGTCCGTTACTACGAGGAAGCGGGAAGTTTTCTGCGCAAGGCCGACCTGGCCGCTCACAGGACCCTGGTCGAGGAGCCTGTCATGGTGGAATACCGCGGTTACGAGGTTTACAAGTGTGGGACCTGGACCCAGGGGCCCTACCTGTGCCAGACCCTGCAGATCCTGGAGGGGTTTGACCTCAGGAAGATGGGACACCTCTCCGCGGACTACATCCATGTCCTGGTCGAAGCCCTGAAACTGGGGCTTGCCGATCGTGACTACTACTATGGGGATCCCCGGTTCGTGAACGTGCCCATGAAACAATTGCTGTCCCAGCCCTACGGTGATCTGCGGCGGGGCCTGATCGATATGGGGAAGGCATCTCTGGAAGTCCGCCCGGGAAATCCGGTCGCCATGAAGGCGCTTGCCGACGACCCCGGCAAGTACCGCCCCGGCCCGGGCGGTACCACCACCTGCGTGGTAGCCGACAAGTGGGGTAACTTTGTCTCCGCCACGCCGAGTGGTAATAGTCCCTACAACATCTGCGCCACCCTCGGAGTGGCTCACGGCAATCGCCTTCGCAGTCTCAACACCACGCCCGGGCATCCCAACCGGATCGAGGCGGGGAAGCGTCCCCGGATCACCCTGACGCCCACCCTGGTCCTCAAGGATGGAGCCCCCGTGATGGCAATCAGCGTGGCCGGGGGAGACCTGCAGGATCAAACCACCCTGAACTGCCTCCTGAACGTCCTTGAATTCGGGATGAGTCCGAAGGAAGCCGTTTCCTGTGCGCGCTTCAGCACGCGCCACCACGAGAACTCCTTCAATCCCGACCGAAAGCGCGAGATTTCCGGGCTGGGACAGCTGACCCTGCAGGACACCATCCCGGAGACAGTGCGCAGCAATCTGGCTGGTCGCGGGCATCGGGTCGCCACCGCGGGTGGGGCGATTGCCGCTCCCGTCATGCTGTTGCATGATCGGGAGACCAATCTCCTGCATGCGGCAGGAGATCCGCGGGCGGGTCGCCACGCGGCGGTGCTCCAACCGGCGGAATAGTCCGGGGCCCGGAAGGGGAGGGCGCAGTAATCAGGACGACCAGTTGGTTCCGAATTCCGGGTAGAGGGTCAGCCCCCCGTCGATAAAGATGGTCTGCCCGGTGATGTAGGATGCCTCATCGGAGCAGAGGTAGGCGGTCAGGGCTGCCATTTCCTCCGAGCTGCCGGAGCGTCCCATCGGGATGTGGCTTTCCACCACCGCCCGCGCCTCGGGGTCATCGATCCAGGCCCGGTTGATGGGCGTGATGGTGGCCCCGGGAGCCACTCCGTTCACCCGGATGCCGTGTGGCGCGTACTCAAGGGCGAGGGTCCGGGTCAGGTTCTGCATTCCTCCCTTGCTCACCGAGTAGCCGATGAAGCCGGGCTTGGGGATGATCTCGTGCACACTGGAGACATTGATGATGACCCCGGGAGCCTCTCGCTCTCGCAGGTTGGCGAGGGTGCGCTGGGCGCAGTGGAAGGCTCCGACCAGATTAGTAGCGAGGATGGCCTCGAAATCGGTACGGGTGGTCTCGTGGGTGGGGCATTCGGTCTGCCAGGCCGCATTGTTGATGAGGATGTCGATCCCACCCGTTTCCTCAAGGAACCGGTTGAACATGGTGTCCACGGCGTCCTCACTGGCGAGGTCAGCCTGGATCACGATCGGTTCGTGCCGGGGGTCTCCCTGCCGGATGCTCTCCTCGGTGGCCTGCGCACCCTCCAGGCCCCGGAAGTAGTTGATACCCACGCGGGCGCCCTCCGCCGCAAGGCGAATGGCGATGGCCTGGCCGATACCCGAACTGGCCCCGGTGACGAGAATGCGTTTATCTTCAATTCCGATCATCGGGCCGAATATGACGGACGGGGGGGCTACTGACCATCCAGGAATAGGGCCCCACTCAGGCCAGACCCTTGATCGGTATGGCACTGGTCACCACCCGGTGCACATCCCGCGGGAGATTCTCCATCAGGCGCACCTCACCGACATCGAGTAGGGTGTGCATGATGGTTCCGATCAGGTTCTCGGTGGTGACCGGGTCGGAGGCGGGTTCCCCGGCATCGGGAGAGGACTGTCCGATGACCTGGCCCATCCGGAGACCACCTCCGGCGAGCATGAGGGGAGCTAGCCGACCCCAGTGATTGCGCCCCCCGTTGTTCTGGAGCTTGGGGGTGCGGCCCATCTCGCCGCAGCAAACAAGGAGAATGCGGTCGCTCAGGCCGCGCTCATGCACGTCATCAAGGAAGGCGGAAACGGCATGGTCGAAGGGGATTCCGCAGTAGTCCATCCCCTCGGCAGCCCCGGCATTGTTCTTGTCGGAGTGAAAGTCCCACACGAAATTGGTGGTCACCGTGACAAAACCGGCTCCGCGTTCACAGAGTCGGCGGGCCATCAGCATGAGCTTGCCGAGGGTCTGTCCGTGGTCGCGGTAGTTTTTGTGGTTGTTCCACGACTTGCTGATGGAGTTGGGATTGATGAGAGGGGCGGTGTCGTAGCGCGCGACGGTGCGGGGATCCTCGCGGGAAAGGTCGAAGGCTTCTGAGATCCCCCCCATGATCATGTTGACGGCCTGCTGCTGCAGTTCGCCGAGGCCCTCGGCCGCGCCGTCATCAAGGGCGCTCTTCAATCCGTCGATCCTCTTTAGGAGGTACATACGGTCCTCGAGGCGCTGTCGCGACATCCACATCGTCATGTCGCCCTGCAGTCCGTTCTTGGCGCTGCCTGGTGCGAAGGGTGCGCAGGCCGATCCCACCGTGCCGTGGGAGAGGAAGTCACCGAATTGCTTGACCCGCTCCTGGGAGGCGGCGTCTACGGCCCGGGGGAAGAGGGCCACATTGCGGGGCATGCCCGTAGCTGGGACATTGGCGCCCGCGATGCGGGCGTAGAGGGCCCCCAGGTTCGCATGGAGGGAGTCCTTTCCCACGATGGGCTTGATGTCGTGGTTTCCGTTTCCGGTGGTGTAGGAGCGCACCACCGCGAGCTGGTGGGCACGCTTCGCCAGTTTCTGAAAGGTTCCACCGAAGGTGACCCCGGGGATGGTGGTCTTTACTTCTCCGGTAGAGCTGCGGATCTCGACCGGGGCCTCCATCTTGGGGTCGAAGGTCTCCTGCTGGGGTGGACCGCCGTGCATGAAGAGGAATACCACCGACTTGTCCTTGAGCGGGATGCCGGCCTGGGCGGCGGCTGCCTTCCATCCCAGCAGCTGGGAGAGAGTGAGACCCCCAAGGCCAAGTCCTCCGACCTGCAGGAAGGCGCGGCGGCTGTGGGGGCTGGAATCGGAGAAGGTGATCATTTCGCGGCCGTCTCGGGCGGAGGGTTTCGCGGTGAGCGGAACGAATACAGGAGTTTACGGTCGCTGGCCTGCCAGACCCGGAGGATGCCCTTCTCCCCACCGGCCACGATGATGGAGCCGTCCGGGCTCACCGCCGCGTCATAGACGAAGTCGTCGATCCCGGCAAGGTTTTGACCGGCTGCCTTGAGGACCTTGTCACCACCACCAGTCACGATGTTTTCACCGGTTCCCACGAAGGCGACCGTGGTGAGCTCCTTCTTAAAGCCCGCTTCCGTCTTCTTCTGCTTGCTGCTGGAGACCGCCCAGAGCTTGGCTACCCGATCGGCCCCCGCGGAGGCGAGGGTTTCGCCATCCGCGCTCCAGGCCACGTCGAGCACGTGGTTGGTGTGGCCTTCCAGCTGGTCCACCAGTTCAAGGGTCTCCACGTCATGGATCTTGAGGTAGCGGTCGGTGGAAGAGGAGGCGATACGATGGCCGTCGGGGGAGAAAGCCAGTCCGGTGATAGTGTCGAGGTGAGCCTTCTCGATCATTCCTTCCCTGGTTCCATCCGATACGAGCCAGAAGCTGAGGCTGCCACCACGCGAAGGGATTCCCGATCCGGCGGCGAGAAGATGCCCCCGGGGGTGGAAGGCAAGGGAGAGGATGCGGCCCGGGAAGGGGTCCTCCTTGCTCTGGTCGCCGATCTGGCGGGCGAGACTCCATTGAGCGGTTTTCTTCCAGGACAGCAGTTTCTTGTCCGGCAGGGAGGCGAGGAGCTGACCGTTCGCTCCATAGGCCAGCGAGGAGGTGGCGGGCCGGTGGATGACATCGAGAGGCAGGCCGGTAGCGGAATTCCACAGGCGGAGTCCGATCTTTTCGGCGCTGACTGCCAGTGATGTGCCATCGGGCGAGAAGGCAAGGGCCTTCACCGCATCCGCGCCAACCTGGGCGGCTTCCCCCTCGAGGGCCTTGACCACTTCCTCGGCGGTGGCCAGCACGGAGTCAGCCTCGGCGGAGGCGGCCTGGGCCGAGAGGAAACGCTGGGCGGCCCGGGTGCCATCCTTGATCGCGAGATCGCGGGTGCGCTGGGCGTTGCGCAGGTTGCGCCGGGCGGTGACCAGTTCGTTCCCAGCCTTGGTGGCCTCTTCGGTGGCCTTCTTGGCCACACCCTGGGCCGCGCCCAGGCCAGGATCCTTGGCGGCTTCGAGGGCGGTTACGAGGGCCTGCGCTTCCCGGGCGGCCTGGCGCTTGCCGGTTGCAGTTCCCTCTTTGGCAGTGAGGTCCTTCTGGGCCGCGGCGACCTTGCCCGCGTCGTCCCTGGACTTGGACTTCAGATCACTCCACTGTTTCTCGTTCTCGCCCACCTGCTTCTTGCGCAGTTCGGCGAGGCGCTTGGCAAGATCGCGTCGCTGGGTGGAGCTGGTGCGGCGTTGCTCGAAGTCGAGATCCCCCTTGAGTTCGCGCAGCATCTTGCCATCCGGGGCGTTCCAGAGCTTGATCACACCGTCGGCTCCCGCGGTGGCGATCTGGGTGGAAGCGGCGTGCACGGCGATGGCGTTGAGTGGGCCCCCGTGGGCAATCTGCCGGACTTCCTTCCCGGCGAGATCCCAGATCCGCAGGTTGCCGTCCTCGCTGGCAGAGAGAAGTTGCGTGCCGCCTTCTCCCAAGGTAGTCAGGGCGATCACCTTGGCGGGTGCCTTCCACTCCGCCGGAGCGGGAGCCCTGCCCAGTTCCTCGGCGGGCAGGTCAAAGTGGGAGACGGGAAGGATGCGAATGACACCGTCCGCACACCCCACCACCAGCTTGGAGTCCTTTTCGAGCAGCGCGAGACTGAGAGCTTCGGACGGGAGCGTGATTCTGGGTGACTTGGCGGCGTCTTCCAGGTTGACGCGCGCCACCGTCTTGTCGTCAGAAGCGCTGAAGAGTTGCTTGCCATCGGCGGAATAGAGCAGTGCCCGCACTGCGGCGTTGTGGACCTTGGAGGCGGCCGGTGAGTCCTCAGGGGCGGAGAGGGTCTGGGCCACGAGGTTTCCCTTGCTGTCACCGGCGGCGATCCAGGTGCCGTCGGGGTTGGTCGCAAGCACGATGGCGGCCTCGGGGAGCTTGTGTTTCACGATCGTAGCCGGGGTGATCGTGCGCTCCCACAACTTCACCGAACGATATCCTCCCGAGGCCAGGATTCCGTGGTGGTTGAAGGCGAGGGCGTGCACGAGATCGCGGTGGGCCGTGCCGGGGCTGCCTGTGGGGTCGACCAGTTCTCCATCGAGTTCGCCGGTCCGCAGGTCGTAGACATGGAGCCGGTTTCCATTGCCGGTGGCTGCGAAGCGCGCGTTTTCCGAGACCGCCACCGCGTAGCTGGCATGCACCCCTTCGAGGGGTTCCCACTTGGTGGGTCCCGCCAGCACGGAAGCCGCCGTGCCCTTGCCGCCCTGTTCGATCCAGAGCTTGAGCAGAGCCAGTTCATCGGGGTTGAGGTTGACGGCATTCGACTTGTTCTTGGCAGGCGGCATGAACTCGTCCTCAAGGTGCGCGGCGGTAAGGAACACGAGACTCTCCGAGGGTTTTCCAGGAACGAGAGCCGGTCCGCTGTCTCCGCCGGTGAGCATCGCCTGAGGCGATTCCAGGTTGAGGTCCGCCTTGGCCTTCTTCTGGTTGTGGCAGGCGAAGCAGTTTTTCCGGAGGAAGGGAACAACCTCAGTGGCGAAGTCGACCGGGGTGTCGCGTTTCAGTTCGGCCACGGGGAGCTCCTCCCCGGCTCGTAGAGCAGGGCCGGTGGCAAGGAGAATGAGGGTGAGGAGGGATGCGCGTGGACGGGAGGAGATCATTTTCCGGGCTCTTTCGGCGGGGGAGGTTTCACCACCACCGTGATGAGTTTCGAGTGGGTTGCGTGCTTGCGATCTTTCTCCTTGGCCTGGTCATTGGCCTGCTTGAGCCGGTCCGAGGCGATCTTTTTCGCCGCGCCTGCCCGCTTGACTTTTTCCTCCGCATCCTTGGCCATCTTCTCGGCTTCCTGGAGCTGGGTCTTTTTGTCCGCCACTGCCTTTTCAAGGGCCGCCCTGGCGTCGTCAGAAGCGGCTCCGAGATTCTTCTCGGCTTCCTGCAGGGCCTTGCGCACGGGTTCGATGGCAGCCTTGGCCCGGGCGGCTTCCTCCTGGGCGGTTTTTTCCAACCCGGCGATGCGCGCTTCCTCGTTCCGGACAATCTCGATCGCGGAGAGGTTGTGGCGATATTTGATGGTGCCACTGCCGCGGAGACTGAAAGTCCATTCCCCGGGTTCGATCTTGAACTCGTTGCTCTTGACGAAGGTGAGGGCCAGTTTTCCCTCTCCGGCATCCTGCTTCACCTTGACCGAGGGAGGCTTGGAGTGGGGGAGCCCGGACACCACGATGGTGAAGTCGCCTTTCAAGCCCATCGCCTTCTCGAGTTTGAAGGGGATCTCCACTTTTCCTCCCAGTTCGACCTCGTAGCGGTCCTGGGCGGGTTGGATGATGATGGGTTCCTTCTCTTCCGCGCTCACCGAGAGGGGGAGTTGCTGGGAGAGGCGCGCCCGGGTGAATTCGGTGTCCCAGTTTCCAATCGACCAGGAAATGGTTCCCGGTCTGGCGGTTTTCTCCGTCTCGCCTGCCTTGCCTGCAACCGTCACGAATCCCTGCCAATTGGCCGCTTCCGTGGTGCCGTGAACCACGAGGGTGGCCGTGTCCCTGCCCGCTGGCAGGATGACGGGCGGACAACTCACCCCCGGGGGAAGTCCTGCCACTGAGAGCGTGATGGAATCCCTGAATCCGTTCCGACGCATGGCGAAGACGCGCAGCAGGGTGGTGCCGCCCCGCCGGATCAGGGCGGCCTGCCGGGAAACTCCCTTGGCGTCCTTGTCCGAGGCGGCATACCAGGGGGTGACCACCAGATCAAAGTCAGGAGCGATCGGACGGACGATCAGGCGGTAGAGGGAGGCGGGACCGCCGCGGCCGGTATAATCGTGCAGGCGGAGGCGGTACCTGCCGTCGGCGGGGGGATCGAAGCGCAAGGCACAATCGCGGTTCAGGATGGGAAAACTCTTCCCTCCGGGGGTGCCGCCGGTGTCATCATTACTCGCAATTTCCTTGAATTGTTCGACACCCTTGTCGTCCGCCGTGATCTGGTCAATCCACAGGACGGGATCGGAGCCCGTCCGGATTCGGTTGGCGAGGCACTCGATCCAGAGGGGTTGGTCTTTTCTGGCATCGAAGCGATACTGATCGAGATCCGACTTTGCGTCGAAGCGCCCGTGAGTTTCGCTTGGAACGGGAATGGTCTGCTCCTGGCCTTCCTCACCCCGGATGATGGGGTCGACGGCGAAACCGATGCGAACGGGATTGGACTTCTTGCCGTTCGCCTCCAGGCGCCAGGTCATTCCTGGCACGAGGGAGGCATGAACCGACCGTGCGGGCAGTTCGGGAGCCCCCTGCCCGGTGAGAGGGATGTCGACCTCGATGCTCTCCAGTTCCTCCGGTCCCAGGCGCACTCCTTCGCCCGTGCTACCTCCGGGGAGATTACGGCCGTAGATCCTGAATTTCCCCGTGGTGCCGAGGGCGCCGGCGGGAGGGTTAATGAAGTCGATGTGGGGAGCGTCGCTTGCACTCACCCGGTAGGGATACTGTGCTCCGCCGGCAAAGGTGAAGTCGTGAACGCGGAGGAGATAGGTGTCGTCCGCGGGTGCGGTGAAATCGAGAAGAGGATCACGGCCGATCGTGTCGCGGTTGCGCTTGTATTCGTGACCGCTGCCGTTCGCGATGGAAATCGTGCCGTCCATGCGGGAGTCGATGACCTGGGCGCTGCAACGGATGATGACCCGCTGGCCCTGCTTGAGGTTCAGTTTATAGTGGTCGATCGCAGAGGTATCCGCGTGCCCGTTCATCACGGTATTGAGGGGAAGTTCCTCCGCCGTTTCGGGCGAATTGTTGGCCTGGTGGATTTTCTCGGGCATGGTGCCCACCGCGAAGGCGCGTGGGGCGGTCAGGCCGAGGCGCGTGCGGACGGTGACTTCGTACACCCCGGGCGGGACTTCGGGAGCAACCGACACCCGGTAGCTCAGCGGCTTGTGACCTTCCGGTTGAAACTCGGTGGCTTCCACCGGGATCTGTCCGCAACTGATACCGGGATGGGAGAAGAGCAACCCGGTGGCTTCTCCCAAGTCGGTTCCGCCGATGGTGACTTCCACCGTCTGTCCGATCTGGGCCCCCTGCGGGAAAATGGTCTGCAGGTCGGGTTGCGGAAGTTGAGCGGTCGCAAGGGACGCCTCGAAAATCGTGCACGCGGTGAAGAGGATCCGCGCTCTGTTCCGTGAGCTGGTCACACCGGATTACAGTTAGTGATTAAAGAGGAACTCCTTGGTGTTGAGGAGTGCCCAGATAAGGTCCTCATAGGGTTCGCGCTCCAGCGTCTCGGGCGTTTTGGGTTTCTTTTTCTCCTCTTCGCTCAGGGTCGCGGGATCAGGGGGCGTTCGCTTGCGGTTGAGGTAGTCGAGCCCGATGGCCAGTTCTTCCGGACCGGGCGGCCGAGAAAATGCACGGCGATAAAGTTCACTGATGCGGGCTTCGTCGTTGGTCTCCTTGTCCTTCACGAGGAGGGCAGCGCGTGCGTCGTTGGAGGCCAGTTTGTTGCGAATGTTGGTGGAATTCACCAGATGCAGAGCCTGGGCCAGGTTGACATCATCCGCCCGCTCACACTCACAGGCGCTGTTCATGTCGGGACGGCCGAAGACGGAGAGGAAGTAGGACTCCTTGGTGAACTGGTCATCGGGGAGTTGCACCGCACGCACTCCCTGTGGTTGCCCATTGAACTTCTCCTTCGAGTTGGTGACGGCATTGATCCCGTCGAGGAGGATCTCAGCGGGAAGGCGACGAGGGTAGAAGCGTGAGTAGTTCTGCCGGTCCCCGATGTTGTGTTCATTCGGAATGGCGCTGAGCTGATAGGTCTTGCTGTTGCAGATGGTGCGGATCAGGGCCTTCAGGTCGTAGCCGCTCTCGACGAAGTTCCGGGCGAGGTCATCGAGCAGGGCGGGATGGGTTGGTGGATTGGTGACCCGCATGTCATCCTCGGGATCGACGAGTCCGCGGCCGAAGAAGTGTTTCCAGTAGCGGTTGACCAGCATCCTGGCGAAGAAGGGGTTCTTCTCGTTGGTCATCCAGTCTGCCAGCGAATCGCGTGGATCCTGGTGCTGAGCCAACTGGATTTCTGCCTCCCCGAGGGGTTTGGGAGCAAGGGATCGTCCACTGCGGGGGTTTTGGGCGCTGGCCTTTCCGGTCTTGTTGAAGATGATTTCCTCTCCCGGTTGGGTGCCTGGCTTGCGTCCCACCTTGGAGAAGAAGGCCTGGAAGCCATAGTAGTCGTCCTGACTCCACTTCTCGTAGGGATGGTGGTGGCACTGCGCGCACTGTAGGCGTTGTCCAAGGAAGATCTGGGCCACATCCTGTAGCTGTTCCTTGCTGTCCTTGACGGTGCGATACCAGATCACTGGCGGGTTTTCTCCGACTTCGCCGGAAGCCGCCACGAACTCCTTCACGAACTCGTGATAGGGACGGTTCTGGTGTAGGGCATCCCGGATCCAGGCGTGGAAGGCGAAGCTGCCGCGTGCGTGGTGGGCGGAAGTCCGCTTGTTGCGAAGAATGGCTGCCCACTTGCCCGCGAAGTAGTCGGCATAGTCAGTGCCGACAAGGAGTTGGTCGATCTTGCGAGCGCGTTTGCCGGCATCCTTTTCTGTCAGGAAGCTGTCGGTTTCCTCAAGGCTGGGAAAGCGTCCGGCGATGTCGATCGTCACGCGACGAAGGAAGGTGGCATCGTCGCTGAGCGGGGATGGTGGAAGACCGAGGGTAAGCAACTTGGCGAAGATGCGTTCGTCCACCAGATTGGCGGGCGTGGGGAGATTGTCGACCGGGGCCCCGAGCGGAATGGTGGCGCGGAAGACGCCCACGTGTTCCTGGAAACGAATCATGACCGAAGTGCTTCCTGGCCGTTCATGCATGGTCACCAGTCCCTGGCCGTTCACCGTGGCCATCTCCTCGTCGTTGGCCTCGTACTGGGCAATCCGGGTGACGTCCCTGGTGGATCCGTCGCTGAAGTGGGCTACTACCCGGAGTTGCTGGACCGCCTTCGCAAGGGTGAGGCGCTCCTGCGGTTCGACCACGAGTTGCTGCACGGAGGGGTCGTTCTCCGGCCTGTAGGGAAGGCCCTGGCGGATCCAGCGCACGACGGTCCGGTAGTCGTCGTTGTCCCTGCTCAGGCGCGATCCACCCTCGTGGGGGAGTTCCCCGCTGCCCTTGAGGAGAAGGAGGCTGTGCCGGGGGGAGGCCCTGAAGATGCGTCGTCCACGTGCTTCCTGCACGAGGTATTCATGATCGTCCTCCGGTTCGTATCCGAGGAGGGAAAGCCTGAAGCCGTTCTGGCCTTCAGCCTTTCCGTGACACCCTCCGCTATTGCAACCATGGCGAGTGAAAATAGGGACCACTTCATTGGGGAAACTGATGGGAATGACTTCTCCGGCCCGGCTCACCTGCACCTGGCGGGTGAGCGAGGCGCCCTCGTAGCTGGCCGTGATGGTGGCTTCGCCATCCGCAATGACCCGGAGGAGACCATCTCCCTCAACATTGACCACTCCTGCCGGTTCAACAGAGTAACTGGCCAGGGCAGTGGCATCCAAGTCGTTCACTTCATTGTGACGGGCAGTGAGCACCAGCTGATGGAGGGCGTGCGGACCGGTCATCGTGATCTCGTGCTCGCTGCTCCAGGAAAGAGCGGGAGGAGCCGGTGGAGGAGCGGTGGGCGATGGCACGTCCGCTACGGGGGTCGCAGGCGTGGAATCCCGGTTGTCGTCCTGGGCGTTGATTTGTGTCGTTGCTGCTGCGAGTGCGAGGCCGCAGCACAGAGAGGGGATGGATTTCACGGCAGGAATGGAAGAATCATCCAATGAGTTCGGGCATCGGGGCGTGCTCGCTGTCCACAAGGTAGCGTGGACGCCCGGAGAGGTCATTGATGGTGGTGCGCCGGGCGTCGATGCCCAGGCAGTGATAGAGAGTGGAAAACACCTCAGGAAATTCCACGGGGCGATCGTCGGCCTCTCCTCCATCGCGGGTGGTGGAGCCGATGATCTGGCCGTGATTCATGCCACCTCCCGCCAGGAGGGCGGTGGAGACATTGGGCCAGTGATCCCGCCCGGCGTTTTTATTGATCTTGGGCGTGCGCCCGAACTCGCCCCAGACCACCACGCTCACGTCCTTCTCCATGCCGCGGTCGTGCAGGTCCTGCACCAGGGCGGTAATGCCCTGATCCAGGAGGGGAAAGTCCTCGCGGCCCCGTTTGAAGTTTCCGCCGTGCCAGTCCCAGCGGCTGAAGCCGAGGGTGACGCAGCGGGCACCGGCCTCTACCAGGCGACGGGCCATGAGGAACTGGTCAAGCCGCTTCCAGGGACCGTCCGCGGTGAGTTTTTCGGTGCCCTTGCCATAGCGTTCCACGATTTTTGGATCTTCCTCGCTGAGATCGAAGGCCTTTGCCAGGCGACTTGAGGTGAGGACCCCGAAGGCCTGTTCGGTGAAGGTGTCCATCCCCTCCATCGCGCCAGAGCTATCGATCTCGCGGCGGAACCTGTCGAAGGACTTGAGGAGTGACTGGCGGTTTGCGAGGCGTTCAAGGCTGATGTCCTTGAGGACCATGTCTTCCTTGCCGCCTCCGCGGAAGGGGGCAAAGGCTGCATGCGAGGGTCCGAGAAAGCCGGGCTTACCGGGGTCTCCCCACTGATCATGTCCACACTTCGGGGACAGTCCGAGGAAGGAGGGAACCCCCGGGGTTACCTGGCCTCCCAGCTTGGAGAGGGCGGATCCAATGCTGGGCCAGCCACCGGGCGGCTGCGGCCCCTGGGGCTTGCGTCCGGTCAGACACTGAACCGCATCATGGCCGCCACCAGCTCCTACCATCGACCGGATGACGGAGAACTTGTTCATCATCCTGGCCATCTGCGGGAACAGTTCGCAGATCTGAATTCCGGGAACATTGGTCGAGATCGGTTTAAACTCTCCCCGGACGCCGGAGGGGGCCTCCATCTTAAGATCCCACATGTCCTGGTGGGGCGGGCCGCCTGCCAGGAAGATCATGATGACGGCCTTGTGATCGAGTGGTTTGCTTTGCGTCCTGGATTCGGCCTGCAGGATTTGCGGCAGGGTCGCGCCTCCCAGTCCGAGTGCTCCTATTCTGAGAAACCCCCGGCGAGTCATCCCGTCGCAGAAGGCTTCTCCCTTTGTTCCGGTAATCGTCAGCATGGCAGAGAGAATATCCTGATCTATTAAAATCTAGTTTACTCAATTAGAAGGCTGTGGCTATCGCCAAACGCCTGAGGTTATTCACGTTCACATGTGTTCACATGAACGCTATTTCAGTGAGCTGCGTCTCAGGATGTGAGAGTGGTGGCGCTTTCCATCGATGTCGATCAACCCGAAGGTGACCTGTGGGTCCGGTCTGGTGGTGTCGAACTGCATGAGTGCGAAGGAGCAGGTTTTGTTATAACCCCATACCAAACCGTCAGTCTTTACCACCTTGTGGGTGTGCCGATTCGTCAGCCGCGAGCTCTCAAATTCATAGAGGGTGTAGCTGGCATCATTCGGGATGGTTCGCAGATCCGTCCGGTGCCGGTCGGCTGCGATGAGAAGGACGCCCGCGATCCTGTCCTTCCTGATCCAGGAGAAGATTTCGGCACGCTCCTCTGGAAAGCCATCCCAGGGATCCTTGCTCCCCGGTTTGATCCTGGGAGAGAAAGGGACCGGTGAGGCGATTACCTTGAAGGTCCCTGACGATGCAGTGAGTGTCTTCCTGAGCCAGGCCTTCTGCACCGGTCCCAGCATGGAGCCGCCTTTCAAATCCCGGTAGTAGCGCCCATCGAGCATGATGAAATGCACATCGCCAATCATGAAGTCGTACCAGCAGCCAGGTTGTTTCTCACCACTGCCGTAGGACGGATTGACCCAGTTCTGCCGGTAGATTTCCCACACTTTGCGTTTCCAGGCAGGCTTTTCGATGGCGGGTCCGGGCACGCAGTCGTTTGTTCCGAAGTCGTGATCATCCCAAATGGAATAGATCGCGGTCCGGGCCGTGAACCGGCGCCACTCCGGACGGCTCTGTCGGCGGTAATAACAGTAGTGCTGGCAGAGGCTGTGTTCGGGTTGATCGATATAGACGTTGTCCCCCAGCATGAGAAAGGCCAGAGGCTGGAAGGTCGAGATGTTGTCCCACTGGCGCTCCCACTCAGGGATGTAGCCCGCCCCGCCGCCGAAGCCGACAGTGAACGGTTGGGGGTTGTTCCGTGAAGGGAAGGTCCGCATGTTGGTCTGCCCGGAAGGGATTTCCTTGCCATTTACAAGCACCCTGTAGGCATAGGTCGTCATCGGTTTGAGTCCGTCCGCCCTGATGACCGTCGTGTAGTCTGCCTCCGCTGTTGTGCGGCTGGAAAATTCCTTTTCCCCTATCCGGATTGTCACCGTGGCAGGTTCCTTGGTGCGCACCCAGAAGGAGGCAGCCTCGGAAGTGACTGCTCCGACCATCGGGCCGTGCACCAGTTCCACTTCGATCAGGCCTTCGACCGGGGGAAGTCTGGAGAGTAGTTTCCGGGGCCCCGCTACGAATCGTTCCAGTGGAAGGCCAGCTGCAAGGGCCAGCTTTCGTCTGGAGATGGCTTCCTCGATCTTGCCTTGAGCTGCCAGATTGAGAGTCTCTACGAAGAGCGTCTCGGCTTTGCCTGCATCCGGCTTCCTGTTTCCGCCAAGGATCGTGGCCACCTGTTCATGCTGGCCAAGCGCGATCTTCTGCACGGCGTTGCGTTGGACATCGTGCTGGGCCTTTGCAGGCGGGGCGAGACAGGCAGTGATCCCGACGAGGAGAGCGGCAGGGTGGGCGGGAAAGGGCAGGGAAGTGAACATGCGGAAAGGAAACAGTGTGCCGGAGGGATGGCGAGCCCCAGATTTTCCGCTCCCACCGGGGCAGAGTTGAAATCCCATGGGTGAGGTGGCAGATGTGTCCTGGCGGAGCCCCAGGAGACGCTCCTCCTTCACTGACGGGGTTCAGGAGGCACTTCGTAATGATAGATCGGGGCTTTCAGGCCCTCTCCAACAGTGAAGTAACTCCGGCCATCCGCAGAAAAGGCGATTGCTTCGCCCTGTGGTTCGTGACGAACGGGGATACGGTGAGCCGGCTTCCCGAAAACCTGAGCCAGGGGGGTGTCTTTCCTTTCCCGGTTCCAGAGGAGAGCCTTGACCTGTCGGTGTGCGGAGTGGGCGCGCAACAGGATCATGCGGCCGTCCGGTGAGATGTCCCCGCCCTTGATCTCGGCCGGGGCGGGAAAACTGGCCACCAGTTCCAGTGTCCGGGTTGTCCCGGGTGTGTGTGGGGCGGGGGAGCGAAAGACGAACGAGTTGCCACCCTGCCTGGTGTTACGATTGCGACTTACGAGGTAAAGGTCAGCGGTAAGCGGATCGATCAACAGGGTTTCACATTCGTGGGGACTGCCGGGAAAACGGAAGGGCATCGCCTCCACTCCATTCAGGGATCGCGTTGCGGCGGAGCTTTTTCCGTCAAGGAGGGGTTCCGGGATGCGGTAGACGGTGACCACGCTGCGGGTCAGGGTGTTGTTGCCCGTATCCGCGAGGTAGAGGTAGTCGACATCGGGCGACGGCCCCGGTCCAATCGCGATGTCCTCCCAGTCGGTGGCCCGGGCCCCGACGAGGGGGAAAACGCCGAGATGGGTGCCGTCTGTCTTCAGGGCGAAGACCCGGGCGATGCCTCCCGAATCGTTGTGGGCCCAAATGACGCCCGGGTTGCGTCGACTCAACACGATGCCTGAGATTTCCGTGAGATTCTCGTGCTGCACACGACCGGTCCTGATGCCCGCTCCGCCCAACGTCCCGAAGCCGGAGGTTTCCAGGAACCACCATCCCACGCTGGCTCCCAGGAGAACGAGAAGGAGCAGGAAGAAGCGGTCGTTTCTCAGTCTCCTGCCAACGAATCGGCCATGTTTGTCCAATTTCATGGGGATCCGGTTTGCATCTTCTCGGTTTGATCAGTTGGCCCGGGGGGATTATGCTCTCCCCGGATAGTAGCACAACCTGTCGATACTCATGGCCACTTATGTTTACGAAACGATCCCGGATAATCCCGATGAAAAGCCCCGTCGCTTCGAGGTGCAGCAGAAGATGACCGATGAGCCACTCACTCACGATCCCGAAAGCGGCCTCTCGGTCAAGCGCGTCATCACGGGGGGGTCGGGTATCGTGACTCACGGAACGAGCATCCTCTCCATGCGTTCCCGGGGGTCGAAGTAGTGAAGGGCATTTTCAAAATGGGGATCGGCTGGGTCAAGCGATTCAATATGCTGGTCTGACCGGAAAATCACCACAAGAAGCAGGATGACCAGAGGAGATTACAGGGTGCCGGGGAAAACTCCCCCGCAATCCGGACTGACAAGCGGGGTTTCCTGTCGTATCACGAACAGATCCGCAGGACTCGTGCCCGTCATGTCTCGATTGCTTTCCATTTGTTCCGCCGCCGTGGTGGCGACCTGGTTGATGCTCCCACCTGCTGCTGCGGTAGAAGTGGCCCCCCGTAAGATTCCGCCTGCGGTTTCCCGCAAGATTGATTTTGCCGAGGACGTCAAACCCATCCTGGCCCGTAGTTGCACCAAGTGCCATGCGAATGGGAAGCGCAAAGGGGGATTCAATATCGATCACATCCACACCTTCGTGGGAGGAGGCGATAGCGGACCGGCGGTGGTTGCGGGGAAGGGTGCGGAGAGCCTCCTCATTGAACTGGTGCTTAGCAACGATCCTGATGAGCGCATGCCGGTCAAGGGGGACCCGCTGAGCCTGGAGGAGGTTACCATCCTGCGGACCTGGATCGATCAGGGGATAAAGTGGGAGAAAGGGTTTACCTTTGCTGAGTTTCGTAACGCTCCGGTGGCTCCCCGCAAGGTTGTGGTTCCACCGGGTTCCGAACCAAATCCGGTTGATCGGTTTTTGTCGGGCTACTACAAGAAGGAAAATGTTTCGAAGACTGAGGTGGTGAGTGACGCCGTTTTCGGGCGCCGGGTTTTTCTGGATGTTCTCGGACTGCTGCCCACCCCGGTCGAACTGGAGGCTTTCAAGGGTGACAGGCGATCTGACAAGCGGACTCGTCTGGTGGGGGATCTCCTCGCTGACAGGGAACACTACGCGGAGCACTGGGTGACGTTTTGGAACGACAGCCTCCGCAACAGCTACACCCGTCAGTATCATGGAGGAGGAGGGAAGCCGATCACCGGGTGGCTGAAGGCCTCACTCTCCGAGAACAAGCCCTATGACCAGTTTGTACGGGAGTTGATCAGTCCGGTGGGAGGCTCCGACGGATTCATCAAGGGGGTTGCCTGGCGGGGCACGGTCAACGCCTCCCAGGTCACGGAGATGCAGGCTGCCCAGAATGTGGCTCAGGTGTTCATGGGCCTGAATATCAAGTGCGCGTCCTGCCACGATTCATTCATCAACGACTGGACTCTCAAGCAGACGTATTCCTTTGCGGCGATATTTGCCGGAGGTCCCCTCGACATTCATCGTTGTGACAAGCCAACCGGGGAGAAGGCGGATCCGGCCTTTCTTTATCCGGAGCTGGGCAGGATAGATCCTGCTGTGCCGCCGGAGAAACGCATCGAGCAACTGGCGGCAATCATGACCTCTCCGAAGAACGGGCGGATGGCCCGGACCATGGTCAATCGTCTCTGGGCCATCTTCTTCGGGCATGGACTGATTGAACCGGTTGATGAAATGGACAATCCGAGCTGGAACCAGGATCTCCTGGACTGGTTGGCAGTGGATTTTGCGGAACACGGATATGACCTGAAGCACACTATGAACCTGCTTCTCACTTCGCAGGCTTATCAGCGACCCTCCGTTGCCCTTGACCCGGATGCAGAAGATTTTGTCTTTCGCGGTCCGGTGGTGCGGCGAATGTCCGCCGAGCAGTTTCTTGACGGGCTGGATCAGGTGATCCTGGCGGCCAGTGATAAAACCGCGGGTAAGGACCCGGTTGATGCCGATCCTCCGGCTGCTGCGCGGGGCACGGGGCGAAAGCGCGCCGGGTCGCGCAACCTGGATCGGCTCATGCGAACCCTCGGGAGACCGAAGCGGGACGTGGTCGTTACCCGCCGGGAATCCAGCGCCACCACTGCGCAGTTCATCGAGTTGTCCAATGGCAGGTCCGTTGCAGACCTGGTCGCTCGGGGAGGAAAGGTGTGGTTGGATTCAGGTCGGATGCCGGAAGCCCTTGTAACTGATCTTTTCGCGAGTTCGTTCGGGCGAGCGCCCTCGAACGGAGAACTGAAATCGTCCCTGAGCGTGGTAGGAAGTCCCGCAAGCGCCAGGGGGATCGAGGATTTGCTGTGGATGCTCGTCATGCATCCGGAATTCCAGTTAATTCAATAAACGCATAGTGTACGAAACAAGCGAGATGAGTAATCCAACCAACCGCCGTGACTTTCTTTCCTCCGCCTCGGCTGCCACCCTCGGTGCGCTGGCGGCCGGTTATCCTTCCGCTACCGCTGCGGCCAGGGCCAAGGCTGGTTCGCTCAATTCCACTGCCGATACCGTGATCGTGCTCTGGATGGGTGGTGGGATGGCCAGCACGGACACTTTTGATCCGAAACGGTACGTTCCCTATGAAAAGGGTCTCGATCCAAAGAGGGTCCTTTCGACCTTCCCGGCGGTCGACACCGTGGTGGATGGCCTTCAGTTCACCGAGGGCCTGGAAAAGATCGGCAAGGTCATGGACCGCGGTACGCTCATCAAGACCTACCGCGCCGCCGATCTCGGGTTCATTCTTCACAGCCGTCACCAGTATCACTGGCATACAGCCTACGAACCGCCCCTCACGGTGGCTGCTCCGCATATCGGATCGTGGGTCTCCCGGACCCTCGGACCACTTAATCCGGATCTCCCCTCCTTCATCGACATTGGTCAAACCTTTGACGGTGGAGAAAAAGAGTCCCTTAAGGCCTTTCATACGGCCGGTTTCCTGGGCAGCGAGTTTGGACCCTTTTTCCTGGTGGAACCTGACCAGGCGGTAGAGGCCGTCAAGCCACCCCCTGGCATGAGCGATGAGCGATTCGCCAAACGTTACCAGGCTTACAAGAAACTGCTTGAGGACAGTCCGATTCAGCAGCACGGATCCGATTACCAGCGCGATTCTCTTCTCAAGTCGATCGACAATGCGCACCGTCTCCTGTCCAGTCCCAAGGCACGCAAGGCCTTCGACCTGAGCCTGGAGCCGAAGGAGAGTTATGACACCTACAAGGTAGGAGGACGCTTCGGACTGGGGTGTCTCCTCGCCCGTCGCCTCACCGAGGCCGGAGCGCGCTTCATCGAGGTGACTCACGGGTATTACCCGTTCAAGTACTGGGATACCCACGACAACGGTCATACCCGCATGAAGGAACTCAAGCAGATGATCGACGCGCCGATCGCCCAGCTCGTTCTTGACCTGGAAGCCCGCAAACTCCTCGACCGTACCCTCATCGTGGTAGCCAGTGAGTTCAGTCGCGACATGATGATGGAGGGTAAGCCCGAGAAAAGGGTCAAGGACCAGGTGAACGTGCCTCCCAGGATCGATGGCCTCCAGCACTACGGCATGCATCGTCACTTTACCGGTGCAGGAAGCGTTCTCCTCTTTGGCGGTGGTGTGAAGAAGGGCTTCGTCTATGGTGAAACCGCCGATGAGCGTCCATGTACCACCGTGAAGGACCCGGTTACCACCGAACAACTGCACGCCAGCATCTACCGTGCCATGGGGATTCCCCACGACCATCACTACGCCATCGAGCAGCGTCCCTTCTATGTGACTCCGGACGGAGTGAGCGAGCCGATCATGGAACTGTTCGGGTAGCTTCTGGATTGTTGCGCCATAAACTCCTTGAAGGAGTCGTGCATCTTCCTACCGTGACTCCCATCATGCTTAAGAAATCCTTGCTCGTTCTCTTCGCGTCCCTGCTCCTACCCGCCCTTGCCTGTGCAGGAGAGGAAGAAGAGGAGCTTTATTCCAATGGGGTCATCGATCTTGGCCTTGTTGTCCGGGACCTCGACAAATCGGCCAAGTTTTACACCGAGGTAGTGGGGTTGAAGGAAGTCAATGGCTTCAAGGTTCCCGGGAAGGTGACCGGGGACTTCGGTCTTACCGACAACCAGGATGTCACGGCGCGAGTCTTTGTTGCGGTGGATGCCAGCGGAAAGCCTTCCTCCAAGCTCAAGATGATGGCTTTTCCCAAGGCCCAGGGTAAGGCCCCGGACCAGGAATTCATTCACAGCACGCTCGGGGTCTCCTACCTCACCCTCTTCGTGACGGACATGGATGCCATGATGGCGCGTCTGAAGAAGGCCGGAGTGGAGACTCTTGGGAAAACCCCGGCGCCCATCGGAGGAGCCAATCGCCTGACCGTGTTCCGGGATCCCGACGGGAACTTCATTGAGCTCATTGGTCCCTCCAGAGAGGGTAAGTGATCGGTTGTTCAGCTGCGCCACTTTCACTCCTGGGGGTTCGGGGCTGCCGGGGAGCATCGGGAGGCCAGATCTTGCAGAGAGTCCCGGGGTCCCCGTGCCGAGGCAAAGGTTGTTGGCGCCGGGTGGCCTTTAAGCAGGGGGTGAGGTCACTCTGGCAAGGCAAAGGCCACCAGCATTCCCCCGCGGGGGCGGTTGGATTTGCCGCCTCCGGCAGAGATGACCACGAACTGGCGTCCATTCACCATGTAAGTGCTGGGTGTGGCATTGCCTCCGAAGGGGAGCTTGGCTTTCCAGAGGACTTTACCTGTGTCCTTATCGAAGGCCCGGAAGGTTTCATCGGCGGTAGCGCCGATGAAGATAACCCCGCCGGCGGTCACCACCGGTCCTCCATAGTTTTCGGTTCCGGTTGGAGGGATGCCTCGTTTGGTGAGTTCAGGGTATTCACCGAGGATAACCTTCCACTTGATCTTACCGGTATTGAGATCCACGGCGTTGAGGGTGCCCCAGGGGGGCTTGATGGCAGGGTAGCCTTCCGGGTCAAGGTAGCGCCGGAATCCCCCGAAGGCGTAGGAGGGTTGGGCGGACTGCTCCTTCTTCTGTCCGGCGCGCGGGGGAACGTTGAGAATGTAGTCGAGGATGGCCTTGCGCTTGTTCTCCGGCATGGAGGAGTAGGGAGGCATGCGCCCTGCTCCGTCGCGGGTGATCTTTTCTATTTCCTCGCGGGACTTGCGCTTGGCAAGATCGAGAAGAGGAGGAAAACCGGCGGGCACGTTGCCCTTTCGATCGACTCCGTGGCAGGCGCTGCAGTTGATCAGGTAGTCGCGTTCACCGGTTGCCAGGCTGGATCCGTCGGCACGCTTGGTCTCGATCATCTGCATGATCCATGGCATCTCGTTGATGTTCACGTAGTAGATGCCGTCGGGGTCGGCCGCCCCGCCGCCCCATTCCATGCCTCCGTCGTAGCCCGGAAACATGATGGTCTCCTTCAGGCTGGGAGCCGGAAAGGGGCCGAAGTTGGGGGAAGCACGGATGCGGTCGAAGGTCAGCTGGTGAGTAGAGGGAGAGATGTTGGAGGCGTCCGTCTCGGTGTAGCGCTGCCGCATGAGGGGTTCGGGCCTGGTGGGGAAGGGCTGGGTGGGCCAGGCCTTTTCGCCGATGAGGTCGGACTGGGGAACTGGACGCTCTTTGATGGGCCAGAGGGGTTTCCCGGTGATGCGGTTGAATGCGAACAGGAGTCCGTGCTTGGTTCCCTGGGCCACGGCATCGATCTTTTTTCCTTCGTGGGTGACAGTCAGGAGGACCGGAGGACAGGCAAGGTCCTTGTCCAGCAGGTCGTGATGGACGATCTGGAAGTGCCATAACCGTTTTCCAGTAGCGGCGTCGAGAGCGAGCAGGCAATTCGCAAAAAGGTTCATGCCGTGACGCTTTCCGCCGTAGAAGTCGGGCTCGGCGGTCTTGGTGGCGACATAGACGATCCCTCGTTTCTCATCGAGTGACTGACCGCACCAGGGCATGGTGCCGGTGGCGGTCTTCCAGGCATCCTCGGGCCAGGTTTCATGACCGAACTCGCCGGGGCGGGGGATGAGGTTGAAGATCCAGCGGCGCTTCCCGGTCCGCACATCGTAGGCGCGGACCGCCCCCACTCCTCCAACTCCTCCCACGATGACCAGATCCTTGTAGATCACGCCCGGGGTGTTGAGTCCTGATCCGAGTGCGATCGATCCGTTGTCGCCGAACTCGCGGATGGTCTTTCCAGTGTCGGGGTCGACCGCGAAAAGGTGCCCTTTCACGCCCGTGAGAAGTCTTCGTTCCCCGCCCTGTTCGTTTTCCCAGTAAACCAGTCCGCGCTGCCGTTGCCTCCCGCGCCCGGTCTTTTCCTGTCCGGGATCCCATTTCCAGATGGTCTTTCCGGTCGCAGCGTTGAGAGCCACGATCTCGCGGGTTGCGGTGGGGGTGTAGAGGATTCCCCGGATGATTAGGTTGTTGGCCTGGTACTCGGCCTTCTGGCCGGTATCGTAACTCCAGGCCATTCTGAGGGACTGCACATTCCCGCGGTTGATCTGTGTCAACGGGGAATAGAGGTTGCGCTCCTTGCCGCCAAGATAGACGGACCAGTCAGCGGACGTGGGCTCGGACGCGATGGAGATTGTCCAGATGAGGGCCGAAAAGGGGATGAGGACGGCAGGGAGACGGGTCTTCACTGGGGACAGTCTAGAGAGGATACGGGGGAGAGGAGAATCCATTTCGTGGAGATTACAGAGAAGGGGGCCCACTCGCGGGGATTTTCCACTTCTCCCCGGAGGAGTGACTGCCCTAGAGTTTCTCAGGCATGGTTTACCCATCAGGAATTTCGATCTGGCTCCACGCAGTCCGGTTGGCAGTGAGATTCTCGACGATCTCTGGAACAATCCGGAGCCCGGGGTGGACCCGGGTTGCCGGCATCCGTGGAGGGTATGAGTTTTTCTAGGGCGAGCGGTCGACCTGCCAGGGTGACTGGATTGATCCGCGGAGGGACTGTCCCGCAGTTCGTCATTCCGTTCCTGTGGACGTCCTTCCTCGTTTTCGGTCCCACGGGTGGCGCGCAGGACGTGGTCATCCCGGAAACAGTGGTGACGGCCGAACGCAGGTTGAGTGGAGATCCTGCCGTTGCTTCCTGGTCCGGGGATGAGATTTCCGCGGGGTCTCCCCGGACCATTGATGAACTTCTGGCGAATGATCCATCCTTCTCGCTTTATCGGCGGCAGTCAGCGGTCTTTGGGCACCCTACTTCGGCGGGGGTGAGCCTGCGGGGAACGGGAGCGACCGCGACCGCGCGGACACTGGTGCTGCGCGACGGGATTCCCCAGAACGATCCCTTCGGGGGCTGGATTTCCTGGGCGCGCTACAATCCTGAACTGCTCTCCTCGGTGCGGATTGTCCCGGCAGCACAGGCGGCGGTCTGGGGGAATCAGAGTCCAGCCGGGATCGTGCGCCTCACGAGCAGGGAACTGGTGGAGAACCGGACCAGCCTGCAGTTCACGGGAGGAACTCACGAGACACTCGGATTCACGATGGTGAGTGACCTGATCTCCGATGACTCCAGGGTCGCCGCCCAGGTTGCCGCCTTCACCCTGCAGTCGGATGGGTTCCACGGATTGCAGAAGAGTCAGCGCGGGGCAGTGGATCGACCGCTTGGGCTTGTGACGAACGGTGCGGAATTGCGCCTAGTGTGGCGCCCTGCAGATGATCTTACCATCGAACCGTCGTTGTCCTACTACGACGAGGAACGAGGGAACGGTACGAATCTTTCACGCAATGCCACTGCAGCTCTTGATCTCTCGCTTCGGGTAACCAAGGAAGTTCCCTCCCGGACCTGGCAGGTAGCGGCCTATTATCAGCGCCGCGACTTTGAAGCACTCTTCTCGTCAGTCGATGCAACGCGTAGCAGGGAAGCGCCCGCCCTGGACCAGTTTGATGTGCCGGGAGAGGGGATGGGTGGGGGAGTGACTGCCACCCTGCACCTGGCAGAGGGGGTCGATGTGATTCTGGGCGCGGACCTGAGATACATGAATGGAGAAACCAACGAGCGGGCAGGATTTGTGGATGGGGCCTTTCTGCGTCGTCGCCGGGCGGGTGGAGAGCAGTTTGTGGGAGGGTTCTTTGCCCGGGCGGCCTGCGAAACGGATGCGGGAGTTTCACTCGAGGGCAGTGCCCGGTTCGATCGATGGGCTTTCCGGAATGGTGGGCGAGTCGAACAGAGGCCCGTCACAGGTGCGCTCCTGCGCGACCTGAAGTTCGGCGATCGTGACGGGAGCGCTCCTTCCCTGAGTGGTGCCATCGGTTACCGGTTCTCGGAGTCGGTTCGTGCCCGGGCATCGGCCGGGACGGCTTTCCGCCTTCCTGCGATCAACGAACTTTACCGTCCTTTTCGTGTTCGAAGTGACATCACGGAAGCAAATGCAGGCCTTGATCCGGAACGCTACTACACCGTGGATGCAGGGATCGAGTGGGCGCCTTCGAAGAGATTTTCATGCGACCTCAACATCTTCCACCACTGGATTCAGGATGCCATTGCCAACGTTCCCGTCCCCGATCGGGTCGAAGCGGAGGCGATAGCCGGTTTTGTGCCTCCGGGGGGAACAGTGGCGCAGCGACGCAATGTGGAGGAGGCGCGCGTGTGGGGGATGGAGGGCCGGGGCCGCTGGCAGGTCTCCTCACGCTGTAGCTGTAGTCTGCGCTATCTGCTCTCACAATCCGAGTTCACCAGGTCGCCCGGTCAGCCCCTGTTGAAGGGAAAAGGCTTTCCACAGAGTCCGACACACCGCCTGGTGGCCGGGGTCGAGGGTGATCCTTTCCAACGCGTGCATCTCTTTGCAGAGTTCGAATTCGGGAGCGGTCAATACGATGACGTGCTGGAAGAGCGCCGTCTCGACTCATGGTGGACGGCGAGGGTTGGTGGGAGCTTGGAAGTGACTGATGCTCTGACCGTGCAGGTCCGTGTTGAGAACCTCTTTGATGAGGAGATCGACACCGGATTGAGCAGTTCCGGGCTGCGCTCAACCGGCCTTCCGCGTTCCCTCTGGTTCAATGTCAGCTGTCGGTATTAGCCTGCGGAAACCGCTCTCCACCTGCCTGCAGATCCTGCTTCTGCGCCACCGGCATCGGATTGCTTCACGATCGGCGGAGGATCTTCTTGGAATGTGGCAGCGACCAGTATTCATGGGGTAAGCATGAAGGCAGTGGCAATCGCGGGTGCTGGGTTCCTCCTGGCAGGAGTATCGTTCGCGGAGGACAGGCAGGACGCGCTGCAGGCACGACTGAGAAACGTGGAGGAACCCAGGATTCTCTTCGTGGGTAACAGTTACAGCTTCAAGTTGCCGGGTGCCCTTGTCAGGGTGGCCAGGGAGGTGAAGCGGAAGGTGATCGTTGAGGGAGTGACCAAGGGCGGATGGACATTGCAGAAGCATGCCGCTTCCAAGGAGACTCTTGCCAGAATCCGGGGGGGGGAATGGGATGTGGTGGTGCTGCAGGAACAGAGCCAGTTGCCCGCCTTCAACAAGGAGCATCGCAACAGGAAGATGATCCCGCCCGCGCAGGCCCTGGTGGCCGAAATCAGGAAGATGGGAGCGGTTCCGGTCTTCTTCCAGACCTGGGGGCGCCGGGATGGTGATCACAAGAATGTGGAGGCCTTTCCCAAGGATACTTTTGAGAAGATGCAGCACCGGCTGGTGATTGGTTATCGCGAGGCGGCGGCCGCGGCGGAGGGTGCGCTGGTTGTGCCGGTTGGGGAGGCGTGGGCGAGGGAAATGAAGGAGGGGACAGGCAAACGCCTCTTCGGCAAGGACGGAAGTCACCCCTCGGCAGCCGGGGTCAATTTTTCAGCGGGGGTATTTAAGAACTTTTTTTTCGGAGAGTAGAGCATGGCTGGGAGGGAACCAACTGCGTGCCTGGGTATGACCGGCGTGTTGCCGGGTTCCTGGACCCGGATCTTCGCCGCGGGCGTCTGCGTGTGGGCCTCAGTGGTTGCCGAGGAGGACGCGAGCAAGGCTGCGACGGCAGAGTTCGAGTCCAAGATCAAGCCCCTCCTCGAGCACTATTGTTTCGATTGCCACGGCGATGGATCCAGGAAGGGGGAGATCTCCCTCGATGATCCGGAGAAGGGCGTTCATAAGCTGGACAACCACGGACTCTGGTTGCAGGTCTGGAAAAACCTGCGCACCGATCTCATGCCGCCGGCCAAGAAAGATCAGCCGACCGCGGATGAGCGTGCGGAGTTGATCGCCTGGATCGAGCGCAAGGTCTTCGGACTTGATCCGGCTAATCCCGATCCGGGGCGGGTCACGCTGCGCCGCCTCAACCGTGTCGAATACGGCCACTCGATCGAGGACATCCTGGGAGTGAAGTTCAATGTGAATGATGCCTTTCCGCCCGACGACACGGGCTACGGGTTCGACACGATCGGGGACGTGTTGTCGATCTCGCCTCTTCTCATGGAGAAGTATCTCGCGGTGGCCGAGCGCATCATGGCGCAGGCGATTCCCCTCGAGGCGGACCGGGCGCAGGCGGTGAACATCGATCCCGGCCAGATGCGCAATGAGAAGAACCGTTCCCGGTCGGCGCGTTTCATGCGGGCGGGAAGCGCTCATCGGGCGGGAATAGTCTGGGATGCCAAGACGGCGGGCAGGCACCGCCTGGCGATCAGCTACCAGGTGGTGACGCAGAGCGGAGGCAAGGATGCAAACGCCATCTGGCGCGTTCTGATTGACGACCGGGAGCTGGCATCCCGGCCCATCAGCTTCGAGAATAGCAGGACGCAGAGCTTCGAGCTGGAACTGAGTCCGGTGTTGGAGAAGGGCCCCCGCCGACTCGAGTTTGAAATGGTGCCCGGCAAGGGCGCGACCAGCGCGAACGTGCCCCTCGCGGTGAAGGTGCTCAGTGTAGTGATGACCGGGCCAGCTGACGCAATGGCCTGGGACAGTTACCCCGAGAGCGTCCGGCGCATCATCGACGGAGGCCCGCCCCCGAAGGAAGCAGCGGAGCGGGAGCAATATGCGCGGAAGATTCTGCGTCGCCTCGCCACGCGGGCCTATCGCCAGCCTGTCGAAGAGGAGACCCTCGATAGGCTCATCGCGCTTGCCAAGGTGAAGTGGGAGGCCGAAGGGCAGTTCGTGGCGGGGATTCGCTTCGCCCTCACGGCCGTGCTGAGTTCGCCCGACTTCCTGCTCCGCGGGGAGTTACCGGGCAAGGGAGAGGGAGAGGTTCGGGCCGTTCCACTCGACGAGTATGCCCTGGCCACGCGGCTCTCGTATTTTCTCTGGAGTTCGGCGCCGGACCAGGCCCTTCTCGACGAGGCAGGCGCCGGGAAACTGCGAACGAATCTGCGGGCCAATGTAGATCGCATGTTGGCCGACCCGAAGGCCGAGCGGTTCATGCGCAATTTTGTCGGACAGTGGTTGCAGATCCGGGAGTTGGACGGGAGGATCTTCGACACGCCGCTGCTGCTCGGTATCAAGGACGGAAACCGGGCCCGCCAGATCTTCAATCTCTACACGCGGCAGGACATGATGCGGGAGACCCAGCTGTTCTTCGCGCACATCCTGGAGGAGAACCGGCTCGCGGTGGAATTGATCACCGCCGATTACGCATTCTTGAACGACCGGCTCGCGACCTTTTACGGGGTGGCAGGAATCCAGGGGAAAGAGTTCCGCAAGGTGACCCTGGAGGGCAATTCACGGCAGGGAGGACTCCTGACCCAGGGGAGCTTCCTGCTCACCACGTCCAATCCGGACCGCACTTCTCCGGTCAAGCGAGGGCTCTACGTGCTCGACAACCTCCTGGGCATTCCGCCACCGCCACCGCCTCCCAACATTCCCGCTCTCGAAGATGCCAGGGAGACGCTGGGTAAGGACGCCACGGTGGAGGAGTTGATGGAGCATCATCGTTCCCAGCCGCTCTGTCATTCCTGCCACGCCAGGCTGGATCCCATCGGCCTGGCTCTCGAGCGCTACAACGCGCTCGGACAGTGGCGGGAGGGAGAGAAGTTTGAAACCTCCGGCGCGCTTGTCACGGGAGAGAAATTTGTGGGCGTCGGTGGTCTCCGGGAAGTGTTGGCGGGGCCGCGCAAGAAGGACTTCCACCGGTGTCTTACCGAAAAACTGCTCACCTACGCGGTGGGCCGGGGAGTCGAGTACTGCGATGCGCCGGCCGTGGACGGGATCATCAAGCAGGCGGAGACCGCGGGCGGTGGCCTGCGCGAGTTCCTCTACGGGGTGGTGGAGAGTGTGCCGTTCCAAATGAAACGGGCCGAGTAAGGGGAGTTGACGGGCGATCGAACTCGACGGGTCAACCTTCAGATAAAGCCGGAGGCCAAGGCGCCACACTGCATCAGGTGCCCTGGAGTCTGGAAAATCTGAGTGTATTGGAAATCTGGCTTGTCGAGTTTCCCCGATGCCCGTCACTTCTTTGGGAGGAGGAATCCCCTTGATTGTTGATTCCGAAGACCGGATCATAAGCTGACCTTGAGTTCACGATGAGTTTTCCCCGCGAACAGATCGGCCGCCGGACGTTTTTGCGCGGCCTGGGGGCCTGCATTACCCTCCCTGGAATGACCTCCCTGGCCGGCGCAGCGACCGTCGCCAAGGCGGGGTCGCGGGGCCTCACCGCAACCGGAGCTCCGCTCCGCACCGCCTATCTCTATGTCCCGAACGGAGTGATCATGGATAAGTGGCGGCCGGAGGGCTTCGGGACGGACTTCAAGTTCAACGAGAGCATGGCTCCTCTGGAACGCTTCCGGAACGATCTGCAGATCGTGAAGGGCTATGCGCAGGTGGAGGGGAATCCGGGCAAGGACGGGGCAGGAGACCATGCTCGAGCCAATGCCACCTTCCTCACCGGGGCGCGTCCCCTGCGAACCTCGGGAGCCAACCTGAAGGTCGGGATCTCCGCCGACCAGCTCGCGGCTCGCTTTCTCGCTGCCGAGACCCGGCTGTCCTCCCTGGAACTAACCAGCGAGAGAGTGCGCAATACGGGAGCCTGCGACGCCGGGTATTCCTGCGCCTACCAATACAACATTTCCTGGCGGTCCGAGCATTTGCCCGCCACCCCGGAATCAAATCCACGCGCCGTCTTCGAGCGTATTTACGGATCGGGGAGTTCCGAAGAGCGGACTGCCAATGCCGCCCGGAGACATGCGGAGCAAAAGTCGATTCTCGATTTTGTGCAGGACTCGGCCCGCAAGATGGAGCAGCGCCTTGGGCGCGAGGATCGCGAGAAGCTCGACGAATACCTCACCGGGGTGCGCGAGGTTGAACAGCGCATCGAGCGCGTGGAACGGCTGGGTCCTCCTGCTGATCCGGGCCGACCCGCACCGGATGGAACTCCGCGGGATTACCGGGAGCATATCCGTATTCTCTTCGACATGATGCTCCTCGCCTTCCAGAGTGATTCTACTCGAGTGGTGAGTTTTCTCATCGGGCATGACGGGAGCAACCGGAGCTTCCGCAACATCGGCGTGAGCGGTGGCCACCACGATCTTTCCCATCACGGGAAGGACGCCCAGAAGATGGAGCTGGTGAGCCGGATCGATCGTTTTTACAGCGAGGAACTTGCCTACTTCCTCGAGCGCATGAAGGAAGCGAAGGACGCTGACGGGAAGTCGCTCCTCCACAACTCGATGGTGGTCTGGGGTAGTGGCCTCTCTGATGGCCACTGGCATACTCACGTCGATCTTCCCATCGTGGTGGCGGGGAATGCGGGCGGCAAATTTCAACCCGGCCGCCATGTGGAGGCGGGTGAGACCCCACTCAACAACCTTTTCGTTCGCATGCTGGAGGAAGTTGGTCTCCCGGGAGTCCGCTTCGGGGATTCGACCGGGGCAGAGAAGAGAGTGTAGCGGAGAGCCTTTGGAGGGCCGGTGAACCCGGGCAGGGAACAGGATCCATCTGGCATGGACGGGAAGGACAGTGGTTATTACGATTCACCCTGTCATGAATGAGAAACGACTGGGGCTCCCCCATGCCCTTATGATCCTGATCCTGTCAGGCCTGCAGGTTCTCCAGGCCGAGAAACTGCAGTCGGGGGAATACACGATTTCGCAGTCGTGGAAACAGGAGCGGTCTTTCGAGCGGCTTTACGTTGTTTCCGTTCCCGAGGGCAGAAAGGGAAAACGTCCGGTAGTAATTTTCCTGCATGGCGGGGGGGGGAACGCGCGGGGCGCATTCAAGGGGTTCCTGCGGCGTCACAGGGCAATGGCAAAGCACTACATCGTGATATGTCCGGAGGGCTACGCGAGGGGCTGGAATATTGTTTCTGAACGATCAAAGGCCGATGACCGCGGGTTCATTGAGGGGATCATCAAGAAAGTAGCGGGATGTGATAACGTCCAACGGGAAAATTTCAGTATCATCGGAAGTTCGAATGGTGCGGCCCTGGTGAATCAACTCGCGATTGAGTGCCGGTTGCCGAACATAAGAAACTATGTCAGCGGAGTGAGTCCGCTCAATGTTTACCAGCACGACGGGAAAGCATTCAAGGCCAAGGGAGAAAACAACACCTATCGGAAATCAGTAGAGCCGATGAAAGGGAAGCGGCTGATGAATATATCTGGCACCGAGGATAAGCTGGTTCCTTACCGGGGAGGGCTTTCGCGAGCAATTCCCGCAAAGGGAGGAAAGCTGGGCTTTGTTCATGCGGAGCATTCAATCTATCTCTGGGCGAAGGCAATGGGTTACGATGGAGAGAAGTTGACCAAGCCCAGCGAGGTTGAAGGAAATCTTGAGAAGTTTTCCTATCTGGGTGGTTCCGTAGTGCATTACAAGGTGAAAGGTGAAGGCCACGGTGCCATGGGAGCGATAAGCGAGGATCGCCTCCTCTCCTTCCTGGAGGGGGGCGAGGAGTAGTTTCCGGTTCCGGTTGCTCTACCGGGCAGATCTGGCCTTCTGCTGCTTTTCGATCAGGAGGGTGCGGAATTCTCTCAGCCGATCTTCGTGCCGGGTTCCCCCGGCAAGGTTCTTTTTCTCGGAGGGATCGTTGGCCAGATTATAGAGTTCCTCTCCATCAGGCCACCTTGCGTAGCGCCAGCGCTGGTTGCGGAGTGCGTATCCCAGACTGCTGCCACGGGAAACCACGCTGTAAGCGTATTTCTTTTTTCCCAATCGTTCCGGATGTCCGAGAAGCGGACGGAGGGATGTTCCCTGCAGGTGTTCAGGCGGTTTGAGTCCGGCTAGATCAGTCAGGGTGGGGTAGAGATCAATCAGTTCGACCATGGCTTCGGAAGTGGTTCCGCCCCGGGTGATTCCCGGAACCCGCATAACAAGCGGAACCTTTGCTCCAATGTCGAAGAGGGTCACTTTCCCCCACAGGAAGTGATCGCCGAGGTGATAGCCATGGTCGGAGGTGAACACGACAATGGTGTCCTCCCAGTGGCCACTCTGCTTCAGGGCATCAAAGACCAGTTTCAACTGGGCATCGATGAAGGAGATGCAGGCATGATAGGCCTGCATGTATTCCCGGCGGAGGGAGTCGTTCTCCTTGCCCAGTTCGAACCCGAAGGCGCTGTAGCGTTTCGAGATGGCGGATTTGGGAAGTCCTTCCCAGAGGTTGGACCGGTCGGGTTGATAGACAATCCCGTCCAACGGGTAGAGATCGAAGTAATTGTCCGGGGCAAGGAAGGGGACATGTGGCTTCTGGATTCCGCAGGCAATGAAGAAGGGCTTGTCATCGGGTGTGTCCGCCCGCAGCCATTGGACAACCTGGCGGACATTCTTGCCGTCCTTGTGCTGCTCGTCGGTCAGTCCGCTTCGCCCGCGTCCTGGAGGGGTCTGGGCATCCAGTTTTCCCGAAACCGTCTTCTTCAGTTCCTTCCACTTTTTCCGGTTGGAACGATCCTCGATGGATCCGTATTGCTCCTCGAATTTCCCGCGCGCTTCCCGCACGACCTTCAGTTCGTCATTCTGGAAACGGTGGAATTCATGCCATGCTGCCTCGCCATGTTCGTGTCGGGACGAGTGAAAGACCTTTCCAACGCTCGCGGTCCAGTAACCGTTTTCCTTGAAGAATTGGGGCAGGGATACCGTGCCGGGACGCTCCTTCCGGATGTCGGCGGTATTGTTCAAAACGCCCGTCGATTCAGGGTAGAGACCGCTGAGAAAGGAGGCACGCGAGGGACCGCAGACGGGATACTGGCAGAAAGTTCGGGTGAAAGTCATCCCTTCAGAGGCGAACCAGTCGAGGGAGGGTGTATGAATGGGATCATAGCCCGAGGGTGAGACGTGCGTGTTCAGATCGTCGCACACGATGAAGAGGATGTTTTTCTGCTTTCCGGTATCGGGTTGGTCCTTTGATGCATTCTTCTTTCCTGTTCCCCGTCTGGGAGGATTCGCGCCCTTCTTCCAACGGAAGGATTCCCCTTCGATGAGGAGGTCGCGTCGGCCATTCAACTTTTCGCAGGGTTCTGCGAAGGTAGCAGGGGCGGCCTTGCGCATCGTGGTCTTCAGGTCGGCATGTTCAGGATCACCCGCGAGGTTGGTCCATTCATGTGGATCCTTCCGCAGGTCGTAGAGTTCTTCGCCGTCGTCTCCGTAACGGATGTAGCGCCAGTCACGATTGATGGTGGCATACTCCCCGGGATGCATGTGGGGCAGGTAGACCGTGCGGTCCCTGGCCTGACCGGTATTTTTCAGCGTGGAAGCGAGGGATTTGCCTTCCAGGTTCTGGCCAGGCTCCGGCAGTTCGCACATCTCGACCAGGGTGGGGAACATGTCAATCAGGCTCACCGTCACGTCGGACCTTGCTCCTTCTTCTATTCCGGGTCCGGCCCAGATGAAGGGCACGTTTGAAGTGCGTTCCCAGAGGGTGTGTTTACCCCAGTCACCCTTTTGGCCATGATGATAGCCGTGATCACTCCAGAACACGACAATGGTGTTATCCGCGTGAGGACTTTTCCGGAGAGCGTCGAGGACGCGCCCCATCATGGCATCCGCATAGCTCATGCAGGCAAGGTAGCCATGGATGGCATCGTCCACCGCATCCAGGTCTTGCAGTTTCCTGAGGATTCTTGAGCGGGCGGTCTTGATCTTGCGAATCTTGTCCGGCAGGTCATCGAGATCGTCCTGTTTAAGAGGGGGGAGCGGGATCTTTTCGGGTTCGTAGAGATCGAAATATTTCTGGGGACAGTAGTTGGGATAGTGGGGAGCATAGATTCCGACCCCGAGGAAGAATGGCTTGTCGTGCTCCTTCTTCAGTTGCTCGACAGCCCAGTTAATCCGGATGGTGTCCGCCATTTCCTCCTCTTTCGCGTCCGGCAGGGGCGCCCACTCGAGAAACATCCCGCCTGTGACTTCATTCTCATTGTTATAGATGCTGGCGGGGAAGGGATCCGGAAGAGGAGTTTCGTCGGACCACGAGTCGAGAGGCCATCCACTGGTGCGCTGGGATTTCCGGCGAAGGAAGAAAGTGTCCCATCCCCGCTGGTCGATCGCCCCGGCGGGGTGATGAAACAATTTGCCTGCACCGAGCGTGGTGTAGCCGGACTTGGCGAAACACATCTGGAGAGCATCAATTTCCGGGTGATGCACAAAATAATTCGCGGTGCGATAACAGCCCGTGGTCGACGCGAACTGGCCGGAAAAAATCGCTGCCCGGGATGGTGCGCAGTAGACCCCGGCGGTGTGTGCGTTAGTGAAAAGCACGCCCCGGTTTGCCAGCTTGTCGAGATTCGGGGTGATTGCACTGGGACTGGTTCCCATGCACCCGAGCCAGTCATTCATGTCATCGACGGCGAGGAAGAGGACGTTTGGTTTCCGAGCCTGACCGGCCGGAGCAAGACAGGAAAGCAGGAGGACGACGATGAAGGGGAAAACGGTTCTCATGATCAGGGGAGAGGACAGGGGGCGTAACTTGAAGGACTAGGGATGGGAGGATTGGGTGTTTGCTGCGGCGTTATGGATCAGTCGTTTGCTGACAGGAGTCCCACCATGGCATCACCCATGCCTTTCCCGATCAGATAGAAGGTTTCCCAGTTGCGGTTCCAGTGATACCCCTGCTTGGAAGGAGACTCCTCAAGCGAACGCTGGAAGTCGCGCGTCTCCACACCCGCAACATTACCCTTGAAAGCCGGGTAACTCCTGGCGTCTGAAAGGGCGAGCTGGGCTTTCATCAGTTTCTCGACCTTGGCCTTGTAGCGAGGAGGGTTATCCCAGCCTCCCATGCCGGTATTGGCGATGACAAAGGGGAGCCTGGCGATGCCGAGATCCCTGCGGATGTCCTTCACGAAGTTGACCATGTTCTTTTCATAGACATCGACCGCCTGCTGGTTGATCCGGTCATTCCAACCCTGGTGCCAGCCGAATCCAACGAGCTCGAAACCCTTGCCGCCGTGGGAGGGAAAGTATTTCTTCAGGTTGCCGGTGATCTCCTTCGTGAGTCGGAGCACTTCGGCATACTGGAAACCGGTGTCGCCGTCCTTACGGGGTTTGGGGTAATCAGCCGAACTGGGCGAAAGAAAGTTCTTCTGGAGCGAGCGACCGCCCCACGCGCACTTGATGAGGAGGACTGGATCCTCGTAATAGTCTCCCACCGCAAAGCCGAATCCGTATTCCGGTCCAATGTGCCCTTCACCCGCTCCATAACCGGTGGTGAGCCAACCCTGTTTCTCCTTGTCCGCATAGCTGAGGTTCACAATCCAGACGTCGTTGCGAATGACGTGTTGACCCTTCCCGTCGACCAGGTGCCCGTAGTCCTTGGCCTTGCCTTTGACGTAGGTCTCCATTGTGCCCGGGTTGCCAGTCAGTTGACCGAAGCCCACCATATTGGACTGGCCCGCCAGGATGAAGACCTTCAGCTTGCCGTTGGCTGCTTCAGGTTGCGGTGCGGCGTGAGCCATTACCGGCAAAGCGAGGACCGAGAGGAGGAGACAGTGATGTATCATCATCTTCACGAGATCGTAATTGTGGTCAGTTGATCGCAAACTTCTAGGTAATAGCTTCAGGGGCGAACAGGCATTAGTTTGACCATGGAACCGCAGGGGTTCATCCCCGAGACATGCACCGGGTAGGATGAGGGATCTCAGTGGCAACGATGGACTGGTTGTGCCGATCCCCTTCCGAGGGGCGGAACACGTAATTAATTCTCGCTCGCAGGGCCAGGTTTGGGACAGTGGGGCATGCGGCTCTTCATTCTTTTATCTGCCTTTTTCTCCCTGGGTTCCGTTCCGGTTGGAGCCGAGAAGATTGCCCTCTTCGATGGGAAGTCCCTGGATGGTTGGCAGTCGGTAGGATCGGCCAAGTGGAGGGTTGAGGATGGTGTGATTGTCGGTGGGCAGGATGGAGATCCGCGGAAGAGCGGGATTCTCATGACAACCAGGTCCTTCAAGGACTTTGAGCTGGAGTTGGAATTTAAAATTGACGAGCACGGAAAATATAACAGCGGGGTGTATCTCCGTCATGGACCAGGAGAGGGGAGGCAGCGGGGTTACCAGGTGAACATTGGCAGGGGAGCAGCGGAGGAGTACGTCGGCCTTCACTACAAGAAGTGGCTCGACAAGGGCGACGAGAAGGATGAGATCCGCAAGCCGCTACAATGGAATCAGCTGCGCATCCGGGCGGTGGGAGCTCACATACAGGTATGGCTGAACGGCCAGCCAATTGTCGACTACACAGACCCCGATCCGAAGCCCGAGCACGTGGCTGCCGGAGTAATTGGCTTCCAGACCTACGGGGCGGAGGGCCATGCAGGATGGGTTAAATTCAGAAAGCTTGCGATCGTAGACCTCGCCGCCAAGGATTAAGACCGGGTCCTGCCGTTCTCCGGCTACTTGCCGCCTGACTGTCCGGAGGGAAGTTCCACCCCGTTTTCAGCTGCCCAGGACTGGGCAGCTTCTTCATTCTGTCGTCTCCAGACTCCGAGGGTGTGCTGCGTCATGCTCTCGCGGAGATCCTGGTTCTCGATCGTTGAGGCCCAGTTGACGGCGGTAGAGGGATCGTCGTAGGCATGAGCCGCGGCCTTGGCCAATCCGGTTACCCCTTCATCGTAACTGGGACCCGCTGGCTGCTCTCCAAGCCAGTTGGCTGCAGCTTCCGGGTCTCTGGTGGTCCAGTTCCACATCAGGTACCCCATCGCCCCGGCCCTTCCTTCTCCTTCGGGTTGGCTTCCCAACCAGGCGGCAGCATCTGCCGGTGCCTGCTCTGACCAGTTGCGAACCACATCACGGACATAGCTCGAACGCTCCTGCTCAGGGAGCTGGTCCACATAGGCAGCCGCCTGAGAGGGGTCGGAAACCGCCCAGCTCCCGAGAGCTTCCTGCAGGGAACCTTCGCGATCCCCCCCTGTGAGCGAATTTGCCCACGCGACCGCCTCGGCGGGGTCCCGTGCGGCCCAGGCCTCGGCAATTTGCCCGAGTAGCTTGGGTCGATCGGAGCTGTCGAGGGTCATGGCGAGAGCCGCTGCGCGTTGGGGGTCACTTTCCATGATATTGTTGATAATGCCGGAGTAGGCTCCCACCCGCTGGTCCGGGTCGAGGGTTGCTGCCCACTCCAGGGCGGCATCAGGATCCTGACGGGCCCACTGTTCCGCGACCGATTGAGCAAGCAAGCCACTCATCCATGGTTGTCGGAGAATCGGGCTGTCGGAGTTGCTCAGCCATGCGGCTGCTTTTGCAGGGTCCATGGCCGCGAGGGTGCCGAGGACGGTGCCTGCATCCGAGTATGCCTGTTTTCCACCCGCCGAGGAGAGGCTCGCCAGAGCTGCATCCGGATCTTCCTGCGTCCACTTGGCCAGGAGAAGATTCCGGAGGAAATTTGTCTCCGCATTCATCTTGCCCTTGCCGGGACGAAGCCCGTCCAGATAGTCCTCGATCTCGCCAGCGGTGAGGTTCTTGACGAATGCAAGGAGCGCCTCATAGCGCTTCAGAGGATCCGGGATGCCAAGGATCTCCGCAAGCGACTGGGAAGGGAGACTTCCCTTGGGTTGCTTCTGCCCGCCCCCCCCTGCGAGGGTCTTGCGCCCGGTGGACGCGACGCCTCCTGCCGATTTCCCGTTCTTTCCGGATATCGTTGTTCCTGCTGCTTCGTCAGGCGGGCTCGAACTCCTCGTCAGTTGCCAGGCGTTGAGAACCAGGGAAATGACCAGGAGGGAGGCAAGGAGGAGGAAGGACTTTTTCATTGTAAATGCGGTGTGTCCGGGACGGTGTGGATTGAGCGGAGGGAAATCAAACCGAATTAGAGGCTCTTCGCCTAGGTAATCGTTCGACCATACGAAAAATTTGCAGGATTTCCGCAAATTAAATCTGGAGTAACAAGGTTGCCTTGGTTTTTGGCCTGCTCCTTCGAATTGCCTTCTCCCGTAATGGTTCTGGTAGAGCCACTATTTTTACAGTGGAGTGGGCCTCGGCAGCGGTGCCTGTAACCTTCGAGAGCAACCTTGTTCAGATGCTCATTCCAACAGCCAGATCAAGTTTTTGCCGTTGGACAGTCCCCGGTCCTCTCATCGCCGCAATACTCGTCCTCGGCTCTGGGCGGGTGGGGGCATCCCCGGAGGGCACCGCGCCGAATCGCCCCAATATTCTCCTGATCGTCTCGGAAGATAATGGTCCCGAACTGGGCTGTTATGGAGAGCCTTCCGTGCAGACACCGGTGCTGGATGCCCTGGCCTCAAAAGGAGTGCTTTTTAAGCGGGCCTACGTTCCGCAGGCGGGTTGCAGTCAGTCCCGGGCCGCCTTGCTGACGGGACTCTACCCGCACCAGAACGGGCAGATCGGCCTGGCAACCTGGAAATTCCGGCTCTATCGCGAGGACACCCCGAACGTGGTCCGGTGTCTCAAGCAGGCGGGCTACCGCACCGGACTCATCGGCAAACTCCACGTCAATCCCGCCTCGGCTTTTCCCTTTGATTTCAAGCAGATCGAGTCCGCGAACTTCGGTCGCCATAAACTAAAGAAATACGCGCGGGAAGCTGACAAGTTCATCAACGCCTCCGAGCGACCCTTTTTCCTCAGCGTCAATTATCCGGACGCCCATCGGCCGTTCCTGAAAACAGCAGGCGGGTTACCGGGAAAGCCGCTTACCGGGGCTGATGTCAAGCCACTGGCTTACTTCGGACTGGATACCCCGGAACTGCGCCAGGATACCGCCGACTACTACAACTGCCTGAGTCGACTGGATTCACAGATCGGAGAACTTCTCACCGTGCTGCAGAAATCCGGCAAACTCGAGAATACCCTCATCGTCTACATTGGAGATCACGGTGCCGATATGCTGCGAGGCAAGCGTACCTCCTATGAAGGCGGCGTGCGCATACCCTTCCTCATGTCCTGGGTCGGACGCTGGGGAGAAGGAGTCAGACATTCCGAGCTTGTTTCCACCCTTGACCTGATGCCGACTTTTCTGGAGGTGGCGGGGGTTCCGCCTCTGGAGGGTCTTGCGGGCCGTTCCCTGCTTCCCTTGCTTGATGGCAGGGTGAAGGAGTGGCGAAGTTACCTGTTCACGGAGTTTCATCTTCATTCCGCGCACAACTACTATCCCCAGCGCACGGTTTGCGATGAGCGATTCAAACTCATCCGGAATCTCATGCCCGGGAAGGTCAATCCTGGTTACGCCTTTACCAACAAGCGTTTTTTCGAAGGCGTGGACAAGATCATCGCCGCTGCGGAGGAACCGGTGAGAGGTGCCTACCGGCGGATGCAAGCTCCTCCCGCGGTTGAACTCTATGACCTGAAAAACGACCCCTACGAATTCAAGAACCTTGCCAGTGACCCGACCCATGCAACGACTCTGGCGCGGTTGCAGGGACAGCTTCAAAAGTGGCGGCGTGCGACGGAGGATCCACTGCTTGACCAGGAGAACATTGCCCATCTCAAGTCCGAGATCGAGGCCTGTATGAAGGACGGCAGTCCCAGCAAGGCCCGCCTCACCCTGACCTACCCGGACTACTTCTTCCGGGGCCGGAACTGATCATTGCGCCTATGACGAGACTTCTCACAGGAATCCTGACCTTTGGGTGCATGCTGCCAGTTTCCGCGGGAGTGGAGGAGCGCCCCAATGTGCTGTTTATCGCCATCGACGACCTGCGTCCTGTCCTCGGGTGCTATGGAGATGAGACGGTAATCACGCCCAACATCGATCGTCTTGCCCGGCGTGGTACTGTCTTTGAGCGGGCCTACTGCCAGCAGGCGGTGTGTGGTCCATCACGGCTTTCGCTGATGACGGGACGCCGCCCGGACACCACCCGGGTCTGGGATCTCAACACCCACTTCCGCAAGGCCCTTCCGGATGCAGTGACATTGCCGCAGCATTTCAAGGCGCAGGGGTATCACTGTCGGTCCATCGGGAAGATTTATCACGGCGGGGGAGCGCCTTCCAAGGATGCGCCTTCCTGGTCGGAGGATCCCCTTCATGACATTGCAAGGGAGGCCTACCAGCGCTATGCCACGCCCCGGAACCTGCAGGGCAGTGGACTCAAGCGGGGAGCGTCGGAAGCAGCAGATGTCCCGGACGGAGTCTATATTGACGGGATCGTTTGTGAGGCGGCTCTCAAGGCTCTCAGATCCCTGAAAACACGGGACAAGCCCTTCTTCCTGGCGGTTGGATTCCGTAAACCCCACCTGCCGTTCTGCGCGCCCCGGAAGTACTGGGATCTCTACGATCGTGCAAAGATCCCGGCCCCGGTTTCAGATGCTCATCCTGCCGGAGCACCCGAAGTCGCGTTGAGGAGCTGGAAGGAACTGGAAGGCTACACTGATATTCCGAAGGATGGACAAATCGCTCCCGGCAAAGTGGCAGAGTTGCGACACGGCTACTATGCCTGCGTGAGTTATATCGATGCCCTGGTGGGTCGCTTGCTTGCGGAAGTGAAAAAGATCGGTCTCAAGGAAAAAACCGTGATCTGCCTCTGGGGTGATCACGGGTTTCACCTGGGGGAACAGGGACTCTGGGCCAAGGCCAACAACTACGAACTATCGACCCGTGTTCCCCTGATTATCTCGGTGCCTGGGCAGAAGAAACCCGGGGAGAAGACTGAAGCCCTCGTTGAGTTGGTTGATCTTTACCCGACCCTTGCTGACGTCTGTGGTCTCACGGTACCCGGGGGGTTGGAGGGGATCAGTCTGCGTCCGTTGCTGGATGATCCCGGTCGTCCTTGGAAAAAGGCGGCCTTCAGTCAGTATCCCCGTGCCTACGCAGGAAATCGCCACCGCACCCACGGGGACATCATGGGGTATGCCATCCGAACCTCCGCCCACCGCTACGTGGAGTGGCGGGATTGGAAGTCCGGCAAGGTAGAGGCCCGCGAACTCTACGATCATGAATCGGATCCAGGGGAAATGCGTAATGTTGCCGCGGGGGAGAATTACGCCGGGGTTCTCGACCGGCACCAGGCTATCCTGAAGGCTGGGTGGAAGAAGTCCCTGCCTTGAATGAGATCTAAACCCGTGATCTTCCGAGGGGCTGTGCGGGGGATTCCTGCCTCTAGTTTCCCGTGATGTGCAGGAAGACCTTCTGCCTCTCCACGCGGAACTGGGTGGGAGGAATGCCTTCGATTCGATTGAAGACCTTGTAGAAGTGATCGGCGTTGCGGAATCCGGCCTCCACCGCCACGTCCTTCATCGGTGCGCGGGTCTCGACCATTCGGCGTTTGGCCCGCTCCAGCCGGAGACGGGTAATCTCATCCGAAATGGTGCGATTGAGGGACTCCCGGAATCGCCGTTCCAGGGACCGGCGGTTGATGCCCGCTGCGTGAACCACCTGCTTGACCCCGATTCGCTCATGAGTGTGCTCCGCGATGAAACGCAGGGCCTTCGTGACAACGGGATCGTCGGTCGCAAGCAAGTCGGTGGACTGGCGCGGAACCAGTTCTGCAGGTGCTACCATGACAGGGTCGGGGGGCGGCTTCCCGCCGCTCATGAGGCGGTCGAGGAGAGCAGCTGCCCGGTAGCCGACCTGCGAGCAATTCATATCGATGCTTGTGAGGGAGGGCGATGGTGCGCTGCAGATTTCCGATTCGTTGTAAGTTCCGACGATGGCCACCTCCTCCGAAACGTGTAGTTTCTTTGAGCGACAAATGTCTATCAGGTAGCGGCAGAAGACATCATTGCAGACGAGGACGCCAATCGGGGGTTGCCAGCTCTCAATCCATGACTGGATTTTCGTGACGAATTGCTTCCAGCCCCGGGCAGGCCCTGTCATAGAGGTCCGGGAAAACCGATGGGAGGTCAGGCCACAGTTTTCCCGGCGAGTGACCTTTTCCATGCCCTCTAACTGGAGACGCGAGTCGATGTCACCGAGATATCCAAGGTAGGCGAGTTGGCGGAATCCCCGGGCAAGCAGGTGCTCCGCCGCCAGAATGCCGGCTCCCTTGAAGTCGGGAAACACGCTCGGGAGCTCCTCGACTGGTGAGTTCAACCAGATATTGACCAGGGGGACGTTTTTTTTTCGCGCAGCCTTCGCGATTTCGGGAGTGGCTCGGGCGAGGATTCCGTCAAAGGGAGGGCGTCCCCTGCCCTCCATGAGAACCCGGTCAATGGCAGGCTCGATGGTGCAATACCACCCGGCGGCGTCGGCGTATTGTTGACAACCGGCGTAGCTCTCCTGATGGCGTTTGAATCCCTGGTTCACATCGAGTGAGATAGCGATCCGAGGGGGATGGGGCTGGGAGGGTGATGTCTTTGGCATGTCGCATTGAGAGGTATCGCATGGAGGGAAAGCGGTGCTCCCTTCGATAGCACAGGGGAAAACGGTACCAAGAACGATTTGTCGCAATAAAGCGTAAAATAAACGCAAAAAGGCCCCTTCGTTTTCTGGCTTTACGATAGGATTGGAGACACGGTCGCTCGTAAGGTCGGCAGCTGGGATTCAGTCGAGCCGGCCTGATTATGGAAAGGAGTTCCCATGAAAAGGCATTGGATTTGCGAGAAGATTGCAGTTGGCACGCTGCTCTCTGTGGCGGTTGGCCCCGTCCACGGCGAGCTCCTGGTTTACGAACCGTTCGACTACCTCCCTGATGAGATCCTCACGGGGCAGGGCGGAGCGTTGGGCACGGTGGGCCTCTGGAATACCTTCGATACCATCGCTGGGGATGGGAAAACTCAGGACTGGTTTGTCCACGCCGAGGGGACGACCTCGGGGGTGGGGCTTTCCAGCGCGAACCCCTCGGCGGAACCTTCGGGGATGCATCGCTGGGACGGGACGGTTGCCAATCTTCCGACCTCCGGCGGCTACGCTGGTCTCTGGGGCGCGGATGACTGGAACGATCCCGATGGGCCGAATACCGGTGAGCCCGGCCGTAATATGTCTGGCGACGTTGGGCTCGATCCCAGCGTGACGGCCACCTTCCAGGGTGGGACGACCACGTGGATCAGCTATGTGTCCGTAAGGGGCTGGGACCGCAACGAGGAGCACCCCAACCTGGTGCTGGCCAGTGATCCGGCCCCGGATGGATCTCGCGGCGATAATTTCGGTGGCATTGGAGCCGGCGGCAGTGGATTCGGAACGGGCGGGGGGCCGACCCGCAACAACCGGACCACCATCTATCCGATGTTCTATGATGCGGGCCAGTACCAGAATGTGAACGGTGCGATTCCGGGTAATGCCTACAATCAGGGTGCTTTCGAGGTGGCGGCAGGTGACAGGTTCGATTGGCGGGAACTGGATGAGGAAGGATACTTCGGAGCGGTCAACATTGTGATAGTGAAACTGGAATGGGACGCGGAAGCAGGTGGAGAAGACGTCATTTCGGTTGTACGCTTCCTCGAGACCGACGTGCTCAGCGAAGCGGCCTTTGAGGCACGTATTGCCGAGCAACCGAGTTTGACCAGCACCAATTGGGACGCGGTCAACAAGCCGGATCTCGATCAGAGCCAGTTTGACACGCTCACTTTCATGGGGCTCAAGTTTTTCGTCGACGAGATCCGCCTTGGCACCACCTTCGATGATGTGATCAAGGGAGGCGTGTCCCCGGAAATCCAGCCCCAGTTGCACATCACCAGTAACGGCTCGGATCTGGATATCCAATGGGAGAGCCATCCGGGCATGTTCTACGTGCTGCGCAGCAGCACCGATCTCGCGGCCGAGCTCCCGGCCTGGAACTCGGTGAACGTGCCGGGATCGGTGGACAATAACGGGGTCTTCGAGATCGCGGAGACTGCCCCGCTCAATACCCACACCATTCTTCGGCCGGGCGATTCGACCCGCTTCTACCGGGTGGAAGAGTTCCTGCTCCCGCCCCCTCCGCCGCTGCTTGAGGAGAACTTCGAATCAGGTGCGGGTGACTGGGTCGCGGTTGTCAATGACGCTAGTAACAACACCCTCTGGCAACTGGGTACGCCTTCCGGCAGCACGGGACCGATCACGGGAGCCGACGGTTCGGCCAACGCCTGGTCCACCAACCTGGGGGACTACGGAACGAACTCCGACATCTCCCTCTTCTCCCCGCCCCTCGACTTCAGCGGGTTGTCAGGCGCGGAGTTGACCTTCAAAGCCTACCGGGATGCCGACGGCTTCGGGGACACCGCGATTGTCCGCTTCCGCCGGGTCGCTGACGATGTGCAACTGGGGCCTCACCATGACCTCGACATGGCCGTCTTCGATACTGGCTACACCAGCATCAGTATCCCGGTCCCGGGCGAGGCCCTTGGCGAGACTGTTCGCATCGAGTTCAACTTCGTGAGCGACAGTAGCCCGGATGCCTTCAGCGGTCTCTCCATCGACGACGTGGTGGTGACGGTTCCCGCTCCCTGACTCTGACCGCTTGCCGCCACAGCCCGGGTGCGTGGGTCCCGTTAGACGGGGGAGAATCCGATCTCATCGAGAGGTGGCGCAAATACGCGACAATAATTCGCAATAAGAATGACAGAACCGGATATTTTCCGGGTAACACCTACCGGAATTTTGTTATGAAATCCCATGGTTCGAACCTGACGTGCCACCTTGATCATGAATCCACTCAAGAATCGACTGATCGCCCCAGCTATTGCAGCTGTTCTTATCGTGCTTTCTTCCAGCCTCTACTCCCGGACGTGGACCAGTGCAGACGGGGCGAAGAGCTTTGAAGGCGAACTGCAATCCTACGACGCCGCGAGCGGAAAGGTCAGCGTGATCCTGCCCAACCGCAAGCGGATAATCTTCAAGCAGGAGAGGCTCTCCGCCGATGACATTGCCTGGCTGGAGAAGAACGGCAGCCGGCCCGCGGGAAAAACCACCGAGGTGAAGGAACTGCCTGACGAACTGCCGGACCCCGACGGTGGGGATGGAGACATGAGCAAGCCGGTCCAAGTCTACATCCTGTTGGGACAATCGAACATGCTTGGGGCTGGAAAGCCGAGCACCTTGCAAGGGGTCGCCGCAGAAAAATACCCTTACCTGGTCGATGATGCCGGGGAGTGGACTGTGCGCAAGGATGTGCGTAACGTGCGTGTCATGTGTTCGGGGACAGGTCCTTCCAAAGATTACACGAATGACTGGATGACCATTCAGGGCAACATCGGCCCGGAAATCGGGATTGGCCACTATGTTGGTCATGTCACCGACGCACCGGTCATGATTCTCAAGAGCTGCATCGGCAACCGCAGTCTCGGCTGGGACCTTCTGCCTCCCGGAAGCGAGCCCTATGAGCACGGCGGGAAAACGCAGCCCGGTTACCGCGGCACCCCGAATGACCCCAAAGGCAACGGTGAGCCGGTTCAGGGCGAATGGTATGCCGGGTGTCAGTACGACGGTGATATCGCTGCTGCCAAGAAGGTGCTTGATGACCTCGACAAGTATTACCCCGGAGCCAAGGAGTACGAAGTCGCCGGATTCTTCTGGTGGCAGGGTGACAAGGACATGCGCAACGCCGCGCACTACGAAATGTACGAAAAAAACCTGATCCAGCTCATCAAGTCACTGCGGAAGGATTTCGATGCTCCCGACGCCAGGTTTGTCACCGCATCCCTCGGTCAGACCAAAAAAGGTTCCCAGGGAGGCGATGGACAAATTCTCGATGCGATGGAAGCCGTTGCGAAGAGCGATGATCCCGAACTCGAGGACAAGGTGGCATTCGTCTACACTCACCCACTCTCGAAGGGTGGTAGTTCCAGCGGTCATTACGGGGGCAATCCGGAAACCTACATGAACGTCGGTGAGGCAATGGGCAAGGCGATGGTGGAGTTGTTGCAGCAAGATCGTTGAAGGCAAGGTGTCGTCGAAGGTGTCCAGAATATTGCCGGTTCTCGTGGCGACAGCCGTCACGAACGCCGTGGCTGAGCCGGTCAAGCTTCCAGGGATTGAGGTCAATGTTCAGGCGCGCTGCGTGGATGTCGAAGCCACGGTATGTCTCCGGGAGGGGACGCTGGAGCTGGTGGCCTGTACCAGGGATAGCAAGGAGCACGAATCGATTGTCGCGATTGCGGCGAGGCCGATGCACGTTCATGCCGCTCTCCTGCTGCTTGGTGCCGAGCCCGGAAATCCGGCGATGATGAAGCCGGTGGAAGGTGATGAGACGCGTTGGCTCAGCGCCCCGCCCCGGGGCGATCTGGTGGACGTCTCCCTGGTGTGGAAGGGGGAGGGAGGAGAAGTCATCGAGCGCCCCATCAGCGATTTCATCATCCGTGCCGATTTGGATGGTATCGGGAAAGACGAGAGCAAAGTGAGCTTCCCTACGCACACCTTCCTGTTTGCCGGATCACGGCTCATTGCCAATGGTGAGGGACCACGCATCTACCTGAGCGACCGGAGTGGGAATCTGATCTCGCTCGCGACCTTCGGGGATGAACTGCTTTGTCTGCCTGGAGTGCATTCCAGGGAAAACGGGGCCCTGCTATGGGAGATCGACGCCACCCAGCTACCGGAACTGGAGGCGCAGGTGATCCTGCGCTTGCGTCCGAAGATGAAACGGAAGCGGCCTTCGCCCCCGGAAAAACAACTCCAGAAATGAGACAGATCATCAGAATTATCGCCATTCATATTGCGGCCCTATGCCTTGCCCCATGGTGTACAGCTGGCGCGCAGTCGTTCTACAAGGAGCCACATGGACTGTTCTCCACCCGGCCAGGGGAAACCAAGTCGCTGCAGACCATCAAGCGCTTCGGTCCCGTGGGCATGGGGATCGACCTGCTTCAACCGGCCTTCGTCATGCGGATCAGCAGCATCGAGGAGGATTCGCCGGCTGCGGAGACGGGTAAACTGGCCAAGGGGCAAATCATCGAGTTGATCAACGGGCAGGCACTCAAGGAGATTGACCCCCGCATCCAACTGGGCCGCATCCTCGCCGCCGCAGAAGCAAGCGATGGGATTCTCAAGTTCGCCATCAAGGGCGATTCCGGGCCTGTCACGGTGAAGGTTCCGGTGCTCGGGGCCTACAGCAAGACCTGGCCTCTCAACTGCCCGAAATCGGATAAGATCGTGCGCCAGGTTGCCGATTATCTCTCCAAGCCGGACGCAGAGAAGGGGCTGGCTGGCATTGGCATGTTATTTCTGCTTTCTACTGGAGAAGCGAAGGATCTTGAGGTGGTTCGGCAATGGGCCCGGGACGTGAAACCTCACAGGTATCCCTGGTATATCGGCTATGGGGGCATTCCATTGGCTGAATGCTATCTGCGGACCGGGGATCCCAAGATCCTTGAGAACATTCAGATAGGCGTCGAGAATGCCGCCAAGTCCCAGCATAACGATGGCTGGGCGGGGCGGGGAAGCGCCCTGACCTCTTACGGGGCTGGTCATCTCAATGCGGCCGGCACCCATGTCGTGACCTTCCTCATGCTGGCGAAGGAATGCGGGGCCGAGGTGCCGGATCGTTTGCTCCTGCGTTCCCTTCGGCATTTCTATCGCTACGCCGGCCGGGGCAATAATCCCTACGGGGACAATCGTCCGGAGGTTGGCTTTGTTGACAACGGCAAGAACGGGAAACTCGCCTTCGCCATGGCTGCGGCCGCCGCGCTCACGCCGGATGGCGAGAATTCGGTCTATGCCAAAGCTCGCGACGTGTGTGCGATTCAAGGCTTTTACACGACCAGCTTCATGTTGCACGGCCACACCGGTGGTGGCATCGGGGAAATCTGGCGCAGCGCCGCCATGGGCCTGATGCACGAAAAGAAGCCCGAGCAATACCGCGACTTCATGGACAACCGCAAATGGCACTACGATCTATCACGCCGTTTCGATGGTTCGTTTGGTATCCTTGGAGGCTCCGGTTATGACAAGGAGCAGTGGGGTGTGGCTTATCCGTTGGCCTACACCATTCCGCGCAAAACACTCCGCATCGCTGGGGCACCACGCACAAAATTTTCCAAGCTCTACCAATTGCCCAGGCAACTGTGGGGAACTGAAGCGGATAATGCTTTCCTCTCCTTCGAGGCCGTGCCCGACAAGGACGGCAAGAAGCAGGACTTGTCCACTGAGACGTTGGCCGGCGATTCCAGCATGGCCTTCATTCGCCGTTTTCACGGCAGCCAGCAACCGACTGATGACGAGATTCGCCGCTATGTCCATCACCAGGAGCACAACATTCGCAACATTGCCGCCTTCAAGGCCCTGGGGATCAACAGCGGTTACATCGGCTGGAAAGCAGGGGGAGGGAAGGTGCGGATGGAGTTGGTGATGGAGTTCCTGAAGCACCATGATCCTCGTGTGCGCCGGGTCATGTTCGGGGCCCTTTTGAATAAGCCGGATGTGATTACTTCTGAGGTTTTCGAACTCGCGGCACAGGCGGTCAGGGATCCGCACGAATCCTGGTGGGTCAAGGATGCCGCGCTACAGATTGTCGGTCGTGGTTCGCCGGACCAGATCGTTCCGCTTGTTGATCTGCTTCTTCCATATCTCAGGCATGAGGAGGACTGGCTGAAGAATGCAGCCCTCACTGCGTTAACTCCAGTGGTGGCGGATGAACGGTGCTACAGGCGCGTTCTCCCCGCGATCGGGAATCTGATCCGGAAGAATCAGCGCGTGTCAGTCACGAGAGGGCTGGGCACCGGAATCCGGTCCAGGATCAAGGAAGCAGGGTCTGCGGTGCAAAAGCTGGCCACCCAGACCCTGGAAGGGACCTTCACTGGTTATGCCGGTTCGAAGACCGCTCCCGGAGGTCTGGACACGACCTCAACCTTCGAGTTCCACCTGGAGGCCATCGCCGAATCACTGGCGGACGTGCCGGGTGGGCTGGATGTGCTTTACGACATCGCCCGTCAGCGTAAGCCAAATGAAATTCTGCCCTACAAGGAGTTTTTCCTGAATGCCGACTCCAGTCAGTTCGGGCCCAAGCTGAAGAAGGCGATCCAGCCGATTATCATGGAGGAGCTGATTCCCGAGTACGTCGGAAGAAACCGGGGCAGGCTGAAACAGTTGGCTGGCGGTGAAATCCAATCCGGCTATCCCGGTGGCTCGAGGGACGTGATCGACGGGTTGGTCTCCCTATACGACCGGGTCGGCCACAAGGATTACGAGTGGAAGATCTTCATGGACCTGCGCAATGCCAAGTGGGACTACCACAGCTTCGACCCGGTTCCTTCCGAGCAGGTGCCCTTTGACCAGTTGATTACCCGTTACCGGGAGGTGACTCCACCCAAAGGCCTGGGAAACTGGTTTGCTCCCGCGAATGCGTCTCCCCTGTGGAAAGGTGGCAAGAGCCCCTTCGGCCATTATATGGGCAAACTCCCGACTGGTCCCGTCCACAAGTGCGGTGCGGGGTGCGTTGGTCCAGGGTGTTATGGGGCTACTAAAATCAATACCTTCTGGGAAAAGGAAGTGCTGCTCCTGCGCCAGCATTTCGAGGTTCCCCCGGTTAAGCCGGGTCACCGTTACCGCCTTCGGGTCAATGACGGCAACCATGTGGGCTCCGGTGGGGGGCACGTTATTTACATCAACGGAGAGCAGTTGATCGAGACCCAGAAATGCAACGGACGGGGCTCGGGAGGCCGGCCCAAGGGTGCCTACATCACCAGGGATTTCATGGATGATTTTAAAGGCGGCAAGGTGTGCATCACCGTGATGACCTTCCTGCGCAACAACGACAAATATAAGGTAAAGCCGAGCAAGCCGGTTCCCCAGGGCAAGTTCAGCCTGCATATCGAGGAACAAAAGTTGCCTCCCATGGAGGATGATCTCGTCTTCAAGTCCGCCTCCATCGTTCCCATGCTCTCCTCGGAATGGCAGGATAGGCAGGATCCGGAGGATCGGGAACAGTCAGCCTCGGCGGTCAAGTATCGCTGGGATGGCCGGTTCGTGAACAACCCGAAGATCTCTGGTTCCTGGAAGGTGATTGCCCAGGTGGGTGATGTGACCGATTTCGATCCTGCCAAGAAAACTCGAGTCAACCGGCCCCCGTTCTCCAGTCTTAACCTCAAGGAAGGCGGCAGGACGGACAGCCCGGTATGGGCATGGTCGGGGGACATACTGATGGATCTGACCAAATTTCAGGCCCTCAAGATGAAACCCAGGAACCTCGACGGGAAGGACTACCTCTTCGTGGAGGTCGGAGGATTCGGTAATCGCAACAAACCGGGTTGGAAATCGCAACTGCTGGTCCTGGCAAGGTAACGGTCTGCACGGTTCTGGAATTCAATTTTCACAGTATCACAGCATGAACAACACACTCTTCTCCTGTCTCCTGGCACTATCGATGGCGCTCAGCGTATCGGCCGCCGATCAGCAACTGGAACTGGCGGCCACGATTCAGATTCCTGTCCTGGAGACCAGGGGCGATGTCTACAAAACCGAGGGAGCCAATGATCCGTTGATCTATGACAGCACCATCGGCCACAAAAAAGCCATCATGCTCTATGCTGACTTTTCGGATGCGGTGATGAAGATTGATACGAAGGAACGGAGCAAGGTCGTTCTGGGCAACGGGACATTCCAGAAACTGTTTCATGAACAGTCTTATGGGAAAATGTCTATTGAGATCGAGCATGTTCACGGTTGGCGGCGCTTGTCCAAGTCTGCCAAGAATTACAGCAGCAGGACAACCGATTCACACCGTGAACTGTTTGTGGAAATATTTGATCTCTTTCCGAAAGTCGATTTTCTGGCCTACGACTACATCATGGTCAACATGCCGCGCATCGGGAACACGGCGTTCGGGGAGCGGAATGAGATTGCCATTCCGTATAACGGCAAGAAGATCAATGTGGCGCTGAATATTTCCAGCGGCAGCCCGTATGTGCTCGCCCATGAAACGGCGCATCTGATGGGTCTGCCCGATCTATATACGTATGGCGGTGTCGAAGGGCCGAAAAACCCCGCTGGTCCTTGGGACATCATGTCGTCGGCTGGGCGGGCGAGCGGCTTCGTCGGCTGGCATCGCCACAAATTTGGCTGGCTCGACGCCAACAGAAAAACCTATATCGCCTCGGGAACCCATCGATTCGAACTGACGCCATTGAACGCGTCGTCCGGTGTCTCGATGATTACCGTGCCCGTAGATGATCCGGTCAAACCCAGCAAGGTCTTTGTCGTTGAGATTTCGCAGCCCATCCGAAGCAAAGACAAGGTTCAGGATTCTGTCGGGGTCCTTGTCTACAGCGTCGATGCCAAGCTTGCTACAGGACAAAACCCGGTCGTTGTTTATCCGAAAGCAGACCTGTTGAAGGCCCCGTTCCAGCCGGGCGATCGATTCGATCACAAGGACGCGCCCATGAGCATGAAGGTGCTGAAGAAAAATCGGGATGGGTCCTACTTGATCGAATTGAAGGTAAACTAGAAGGCATGAGGATATATCCAGAACTGTTTTGTGCCATTCTGTTTGGGGTCTACAGTGGTCATGTGACTGCCGCAGACGCTGAAACGCGCCGGGCAGATGGAGTTGTTTCCCGAAACCAAGAACGGCGAGGGGATCAGGGCGAACTCAGTTGCTGTCAGCACCTCAGCCACCCCATTGCCCCATACGGCAACCTGGACCAGAAAATGGTGCGCAAGAAGATGGTCCAGAAGGGACCGGGAATAAACCTTTTGCTTCCAGACAAATAACATGAAGAAGACACTTTTCTCCGTTTTCCTGCCGCTATTGATGGTTTTCAGCGTGTCGGCCGCCGATCAGCAACTGGAACTGGCGGTTCCCTTCACGGACAACATGATCCTGCAACGGGAATCCAATGTTCCGGTCTGGGGTTTTGATGAACCGGGAAACGAAGTCAGCGTCAAGTTTGCCGGACAAACAAAGACCACCGTGGCGGATAAGAACGGTGACTGGATGGTGAAGCTGGATCCCCTGAAGGCATCCGGGGAAGAACGGGGACTTGAGGCGAAGAACGACAAAGGAAAATCGATCTCGCTCAAGGGGGTGCTGGTCGGTGAGGTCTGGTTCTCCTCCGGCCAATCCAACATGGTCTGGACGGCGGGCAAGAGCATGTGCAACGAGCTGGCAAAGCAACTCACCTCATCCAAGGAGGACGTGCCCATACGGGAAATTAACATCAACACAGTGTCCGCCCTCTATCCGCAGAAGAGGGCTACCTCCGAGGATGGCTGGAAGAAAGCCAGCGCCGCAAGTGGCTTCTCGGCTCTCTCCTTATCCTTTGCCCACGAGCTCTATAAGGAGTTGAACGTTCCGATCGGAATCCTGCTCAGTGCCCACAGCAACACGCGGATTCAGGCCTTTACCCAGCGCAAGGCGATAGAGGATCATCCCAAGCTGGAAAAAGACAGCGACCTTATTCACGATGCGGATCCGCTCACCAAGCAAGGCCGCGAGGCTTTCGTGAAATACGGCAAGGACCTGAAGGCATGGCAGGAGGAGGCCGGCAGGATTGCGGAGGCCGGGGGCAAGATGCCCAGCCGCCCGAACCTCCCGGGAATCGCCGGCATGTGGCGCGGGCCGTCCCAGTTCTTCAATGGCAAGATTGCTCCCGTGATTCCCTATGCAATCCGCGGTGCCATCTGGTGTCAGGGGACTAGCAACAGTGGGGACGGAAGGATTTACGCAGCCAGGATGGAAGCCCTGGTCAAGGGATGGAGAGATGCCTGGGGAATGCCCGGGATGCCGTTTTATTTTACCCAGATGCAATGCTACGGGTCTCCTGATCCGGATAATGTGGGCTTTGCCGACGTCCGCCAGGTGCAGCATATGTACTTTGCCAACAACCGGGAAAACGTGGGAATGGTGGTGCAATCCGACCTCAATTCGGCCAAGCCGGGAGGCATCCACTACTACAACAAACTGCATCCCGGAATGCGCATGGCCCGCTGGGCCCTCGCCAAGCAATACGGCAAGAACGTCGCCTACACCGGCCCGATTTACAGCGGTTACAAGGTGGAAGGAAAGAAGGTGTTGGTCTCCTTTGATAAGGGAAGCCTCTTCGGCGGCTTGATGGTCGGAAGCAAGGGCATGGCAAAGGATCGGCGGGAACCGGGGAAGTTCGTCGAGCCCGCCAAGCCCACCCCGGGAGCCAAACTTAACCATTTCCGGTTGTGCGGCAAAGACAGGCAGTGGCACGCCGCCGAGGCGGTGATTATTGGGGATGCCGTGGAGGTCACTTCTGAGAAGGTGTCGTCCCCGGTTGGCGTGCAATATGCCTATAATGCCGTGCCGGAAAATTCCAATCTCTACAACAAGGCCGGCCTTCCGGCGACTCCCTTTGCCATGATTGACGGCAAGCTGATCTTCGAGGAGGACGACCTGGAAAAAGCCGCTGCCCTCAAGGCGAAGTATGCGCAATACACCGATCCAAACTACCCCATCCTTCAAGTCGCTGAATATTATCGCGATGGAGCCATTCTCCAGCGCGATCACCCGATAGAAATATGGGGGCATGCGAACAAGGGGATCAAGGTGACCGTTACCCTGGATGGCGTTACACAAACAGTCTCTCCCAACGACCTGGAGCAGTGGGTGGTGACTTTTCCTGCAAGGAAGGCCTCGGCTGAACCGATCACCCTTGAGGTCAAGTCCAGTCATGGCTTCAACCGGACGGTCAGGGACATTCTCATCGGGGACGTTTGGTACCTGACAGGGAGCACGCTGCTGTCCACTGAGTGGCCTTACGACAGGCGTGCCAAGGAGATCGAGTTGCCCAAGACAATGCCGCTGGTGAGGGAGTTTTGCAGGAAGACCAAGTCCAGCAGCTTCCCCACCCCGAGGAAGCGTCGTTTTGAGACTGGCAGTGGAAAATACCGGTCCCATTGGTTGGGCGCTGATTTCTCCAAGGAAGGCAGCGGGGTCACCATGTTTGCCTATGAGTTTGCCAGGGCCTTGAACCGACCGGGCATTCCGCAGGGATTTATCACAATGTCATCGGGACAGGGAGGGCGTAATCGACAGTTCGCCTCGCCACTCTCCTGGACATCCTTCCAAGGTGTCAGGAACATAAAGAACCCCGCTTTCCAGGCCCGACTGGATGAGTTGTTCCTGCAGTTCCCCAACTCCGGGGTGGCAAGGAAGGCCGTCGCCAGTCACCTCGAGGAGGTTCAGGTTTTCGTTCAAGGCATTACCGAGGCAGGTAAGAAAGGCACGGACCCATCGACCTTCGCCCTCCAGGCACCCGCCTTCCCGGAAGCCGGCAAGGGCGATTCCGTATCATCGGATACCATTCCAACCTATGCCTACAACTGGTGTGTGAGTCCGCTGACCCCGATGGGCGTCTCGGGAGTGATCTGGGTGCCATCGGAAGGCAATATCGGTGAGAACCCGGCCCATTATGCGGCTGAGCTGGAAATCCACGCCAGGAGTCTCCCGGATACCTACGGCCAAAAGAAGATCCAGTTTCTCTATGCCCAACCGGCGATCTCACTGGTCGAGGGCATTACCGCTCCGAAGATTTCCGGTGCCAGGAGTGTCACCTTTGATCAATGGCCCAAGAGCTTAAAAAGCATCGCCACCGGATTGGCAGGGATTGCGGAGTGAGGCTATTACCAGCATGCTAAATCCAAAATCACTCAAGTTCTTTTGGGGTATAGCAACCTTTCCTTTTCTCATTTTTCCCTGGGTTGGCAAAGTAAACGCTGACACTTCCTTTGCAGGGGACGTAGCGCCTTTTTTCGAGGCATATTGCGTTAAGTGTCACGGGCCTGACAAAAGCAAGGGCAAGATCACCGTACACAGCCTCGATGGTGATCTGGCTGCAGGGCAGGAACTTGAACGGTGGGAGCTCATTCTTGATGCGCTTGTGCATGAGGAAATGCCGCCGGAAGAGGAGGAGAATCGACCGAGTGCTGAGGACCGCGCTGCCATCATCACGTGGATCGAGTCGGGCCTGCGTGACTACGTAACAAAGGCCAGCAAGGTCGCGCTTGCCACAACGACACGTCGGCTGACGAACTTTGAGTATCAGAACACGATGCGGGACTTATTGGGTTTTGAACTCGAGCTGGCCAAGGACCTGCCCGTCGACCCGGACAAGCCGTATCATTTCAATAATACTGCGGAAATGATGATGATCGGGCCGGATCAACTGGTTCGCTACAAGGAGGCGGCACGCAAGGCGATGGCAAGTGTGATTGTCGATCCTGGAAAGCCGGAAATCCACCGATTTAGCTCGAAGTGGGAACATGGAAAACCAGGCAAAGGCGGATTGACCCAGGCCGAAATTGGCGTCTATCAGGGACCTGGGGTCGGCAGGAAAACCGTCGGCTTGAAAACCTGGCCCAAGACCGGTGAGTTCAAAATCCGCATCAAGGCATCGGGGAATTTCCCTCCGGGGTTCAGGGAAGTGCCACTCCGCCTGGTGATGGGTACCGACCTCCGCCATGATTCAGGATCGGGAGTCTATCGGGAAGTGGGAATCGTTCATCTGACAAACACTCATGATAAACCCAAGGAGTTTGAATTTCGGGGGCGTATCGAAAACATCCCGGTCCAGCCGGCCAGCAAGCACAGAAACAAGATACGCCCACCCAGCATCACCATCACCGCCCAGAATATTTTCGACAACGGCGAACTCAACGACCACCGCAAGAGCGGCTTTGATGCCTCCTGGAGTGTCAAGGCTCCCCGCGTGGTCCTTGAGTCGCTCGAGTTCGAGGCCCCCGTGTCTGAGGTCTGCCCGCCGGAGCATCACACGCGGATCTTCTTTGAATCACCTCTGCGTCACACAAACACTGGCGAGTATGCTTACGAGGTTATCAAACGCTTCATGGCACGGGCGTTTCGGCGACCGGTTGCCAGAGGTGAGGTCGATCATTATTTCCGGATCTACAAAATCTACGATGCAGAGTTCGACACTCTTGAGCAGGCGATGCGTGAGACGCTTGCGATGGTTCTGATATCACCGCAGTTTCTTTATCATGCGGTGATTGATGACGCCGCCGCGACGAAGCAATATGAACTCGCCTCGCGTCTATCCTATTTCCTCTGGGGAAGCATGCCGGATCAGGAGCTGTTTGATCTTGCTGCCTCAGGAAAGCTCAATGACCCCGCAGTCATGGGAATCCAGGCGCGCCGACTCTTAACCGGTAAGCGTGCGGTAGGTTTTGTCGAGAACTTCACTACCCAGTGGCTGAGTATCGCCAAGATGAAAACGGTGAACATCAACCGTGATCTCTTTCCGCGGTTTCTCTACACCGTGCACGTCGGTGCGCGGCGTGGTCAGGAGCAACAGTTCCGCCCAACCATCCGCGACTACATGCACGAGGAGACGGTGGGCTTCATCAGCGAATTGATCAGAACCAACGCGAGTGTCATGAATGTCGTCGATTCCGATTTTGCTTACCTCAACGAACCGCTCGCAGTGCATTACGGTGTTGGCGGTGTCGAGGGATTGAAGCTTCGTGCCGTTCCGATCAAACCCGAGCATCGTCTTGGGGGGCTATTGACACAAGGGTCCGTGTTGGTAGGAAATTCCACGGGTTCCGCTCCTCACCCGATCTATCGAGCGGTTTGGTTGCGTGAGGCCATTCTGGGCGACAAGGTCAAGCCTCCACCCGCCGAGGTGCCGGCGCTATCCGACTCCGCTGGGGATTCCGCTGACGAGGCTGTCTCAATCAAGGATCTGCTCGCGCTCCACCGGAAGAAGGAAAGCTGCTACGATTGCCACGTAAGGCTCGACCCATGGGGGATTCCATTCGAACGCTACAGCGCGATCGGTAAATACCAGCCCTTGGTTCCAAAGGACAAGGTCCGGGCCTTCAACCATAAGAAAGACAAGACCTTGGCAGGCTACCAGGCCTATCTGAAATCGATCTACACGGAGGAAGTGGACGCCTCCTCGCGCGTGCCTCACGGTCCTGCGGTGGATGGCATGCAGGAACTCAAGAAGTATCTACTCAAGGAAGGCAAGGATGAGATCGCCGAAAACATCATCCGTAGGCTGATGACGTACGGTATCGGTCGGGAGCTCACCTATCACGATCGATTTGAAGTTAAGAAATTACTGAAGCTTTCGGAGAAAAATGAGTACAGAATGCAGGACATGATTGTATCCGTTTGCCAGAGTCCCATATTCTCGAGAATTAAAACCAAGGAAGAATAAACCCCATGAAACAGAAGTCCTGGCATATTAATCGGCGTGAGTTCGTCAGGGGCGGTGGAGCTGCACTGGCCCTGCCATTCCTCCAAGGCATGTCCTGGGGCAAGTCAGCAGCAGGTAAGGCACTGCCAAAACGCATGGTGGTCAGCTACATCGCCTACGGCGTCTACGAACCTAAAACCAAGGACGGTTCGCACCACGACTGGAACTGGTGGCCGTGCAAGGGCGCCGGTCCTCTCACGTTTAATCAATCAGCAGCTCCCTTTGCTCCATTGAAGGATTCTGTGAGTTACCTGCGCGGCCTTGAACACGCAGGAGGGGTCGGAATGGGCGGCCACAGCAGTGGCGATGTTTTCGCCACCGGCGCCAACATGTCGGGAACGGAAAAAACAAACAACATCTCCGTCGATCAACTCGCCGTGAAGATGAGCGGACATCAGACCCGATACGCCTCACTCGTGTTAGGCACCGAGGGTGGCACGGGATCATATGGCAGTGCCAAGACACTCTCGCACTACGGGCCCGGTCGCCCGATCCCGTCGATGCACCGACCCCAGGAGATTTTTAACCGCCTGTTCAAGCCCTATTCAGGCAAAGGGATCGAGCAAGTTCGCGCCGACCTCAAACGAGAGGCGAGTGTGCTCGATCTGATGATGGAGGACTCCAGGAGACTCCAGGGTCGGCTTGGAAAAGAAGACTACCAGAAAATGGAGGAGTATCTCGACTCGGTTCGCGCTCTGGAAAATCGTGTCGAACGCACCAGTCAATGGACACACCAGCCATTGCCGAACGTCGATACCAAGGGGCTGAATCTTGAGGTTTCCCACAAGGACCCGGAGGAATACACCCGATGCATGTATGACTTGCTCTACCTTGCGTTACAGACCGATTCCACCCGCTTTGCCACCCTCATGCTCGAAAGTGAGCATTCCAGTGGCAGCGAGATGTGGAACTACGCCAACTACGTTCTCGGCTACAAAGGAGCCACTCACGACATCGCGCACAAGCGCCCATCCGAATCAGGAAAGTGGGACAACTGGCGCGCCAAACAGCACGCTTACTTCCTGGAGCGCTTGCGAAAGACTCCGGAAGGCGACAGCAACATGCTCGATCAGACGGTAGTCGTCTGGGGGTCAGCCCATCCGCACGCGTCCCACAATACCAGGAACTACCCGATTCAGGTGGCGGGTGGAAATGCGCTTGGCTTCAAGCACGGGAACCTGCACTCCTTCGAGGGCGACAGGAAGGTGCCGCTTGCCAACCTGTTCCTCTCGATGCTTCATGCCGTGGACGTGCCAGTAAAGTCGTTTGCCGACAGCACGGGGTCGATGGCCGAGGTGCTTGTATAGGCATGAAAGTTCTTCTCTACATTCTTCTGCAAAGACCTCGGACTGACTCCCATCAACTTACCCAGAACATGAAGAAGTTTCTAGTCCTCTTTTCCGGCCTCGCCATCGCTCAGTCAACCTTTGCAGCCCAGGTTCCCTCAAGCCTGCCTGATCCGGACGGCAAGGCTGGCGATGCGACCAAGCCGGTAAAGGTCTACATCCTGGCCGGGCAGTCGAACATGGTCGGGATGGGCAACCTGAGCGGCGCCCGGAACGTCTACGATGGGGCTTATCTCAGCTCCAATCCCGATGTGCCTGATGGACCGGTGCAGATTTATAAAGTGGGCAACTACAAGACTGCTCCCCTAGCCGTTTATCTTCCCGACGGCACAAAGACAGACAAACCAATTGCGGAAGGAGAGCTGGAGGTGCCTCAACACGGGGTTTATCAACTGCGCTGCGGGTTTGGTGTGAGTTCCTACAACGTGATGCAACTCGACGGCAGGGAAGTCTACCGTCGCGAATTGGGTGGCAATCCTGTCAATCAGGGCCTCACGCTCCAACCTGGAACGCGTTACAAGTTCAAGATTTCCGGCTTCAAGGGTGTTCCGCCGAGGTTCTGGATGGAGAAGACCGACCTGCTCGGTAATGGGGATCTCGATGCAGTGGTCAAGCGGGAGGGGAAGTTCCCCTGGTTGCTTGATGCACAAGGCGAATGGACGGTGCGCAACGACGTCTACTTCCAGGAGGCACGGCTGGCGAAGGACGGCAAGGGTTCGCCCCTGAGTGCCACCTCCAACGGCAAGTCCATCGGCCCGGAACTCGGGTTTGGTTATGTGCTAGGGGATTTTCATGACGAGCAGGTCCTGCTGATCAAGACAGCCCAGGGTAATCGCTCGCTGGGGTTTGACTTTCGTCCTCCCTCAAGCGGGCGAACCGATCCGGGTAACGAGTTTGAGTCCGCTGAATACAGGCTGATGGTTGAGGGCGTGCGCAAGACTTTGGATAACATTGCCAAGGTCGTCCCCGGTTACAAGGGGCAGGGCTATGAGATTGCCGGGTTTGTCTGGTTCCAGGGCCACAAGGACAGCTTTACTGAAACGTTGATCGCCGAGTACGAAAAACATCTGGCTAACCTGATCAACGACGTCCGCAAGGAGTTCAAGGCACCGAAATTGCCGGCAGTGGTCGCCACGATCGGGTTTGGCGGACACAACATGCAGGAGAAGTTCCTGCGAATTCACAAGGCCCAGATGGCAGTTGGTGACGCCAAGAAACACCCGGAGTATGCCGGCAATGTTGCTTCAGTCGACACCCGCGATTTCTGGCGCGAGGTGGACGAGTCGCCAAAGGGCGAGGATTATCATTACAACCGCAATGCCGAGACCTACCTGCTGGTCGGGGATGCCCTGGGGAGGTCGATGGTCAGGTTGCTTGGTGGCAAGGCGGAACCCTTTTCTCTGGCTCCACGCCCCAAACGCGTTACTGCAGAGCAGGGTGCTGAACTATCGGAAGAGGAAAAAGCTGCTGCACGGAAAGCGCTGAAGCCAATCATCCTCGATGGGATCGCGGCTTCCTACATTGCCAATCCCCGTTACAACAAGTCCCTGCTTCAGGAGGTCGCAGGCGAACGGCCGCAGCGTGCCAACCAGTTCCTGCGTGGCGCGATGTATGGACTGGAAAACTGCTACCGTGCGGCCGGGATCAATGACTACGATTGGCATTCCTTCGGTTCGGACCTTAACCAAGCGCAGTGGAGCTACTACAGCTTTGACCCCAAGGAGGAAATGCCCAAGGAGAAAGGCAGCCGCTACCGTAAGATAACCTATCCCGCGGGCATGGAGACGTGGAGCATGTCTGCGTTCGATGCAGGTAAAGCAGGTTGGAAGAAAGGCCTCCAGCCATTCGGGCAACTGGACGGCAAGCCGGTACCACTGTCCGAGACATGCACGGCGGAATTTTGCCGGTGCGGGGAAAAACCCAAGACCTTATGGGAAAAGGAAGTCCTGCTGGTTCGAGGCACGGTTGAGCTTCCGCCACTGAAGAAGGGGCATCGTTACCGTATCGTGGTGGGGGGATCGGCTCACGTAAATTCGGGCGAAGGTTATGCGATCTATGCCAACGGCAAGTTGCTTGCCGAGTCAAAAACCGGTGTTGCGGTCAGGCAGGGTGGGCAGCCTCGGGGCGCCCATATTTACAGCGATTTACGAGATGAGTTCAAAGGCGGCCAGGTCACTTTCGCGGCAACAAGTTTCCTGCGATATAACCATCCTCGTCGCGGCATCCAGCCGCCGAGCGGGCATATCTCCCTGCAGATCGAGGAACAAAAACTGCCTTCGCTGAAATAGGCAGATCTTCTGCAGTGGGACTTTGATCATATCGTAAAGTCCTGAAAACATGCAGACGACCGGGACAATGAAATCGTCATTATAGCGTGTTCCTATATGCTGTTTTGGAAATGAAGCGGAATCTAAACAGGATCCGTCAACTGTTACTGGGAGTTCTTCTGTTCCCGGTTGTGGCCCATGGGGCTCCCGGCATCTATTTGCGGCCGCTCTTTGAGCAGTCGGCCAATGGAATTTTTCATGAGAATAAGGAAGTCCATTTCGGGTTTGAACTCAATAACCGGCTGAAGGATCCGGTTGAAGTCAAGGTAGTGTGGCGGGTGACGACCGACCAGAAGAAGCCGGTTGTTCAATCGGCTCCTTCCACGATTAACATTCCAGTCGATGAAAAGAGGGTGGCCAGTTACGCGGCCAAAATTCCGGGCCCGGGGTTTTATAAGGCTACGGTTACCTGCAGTTGGAGGGGAGGCCAGGTCAGTGAGACCGTTCAGGTTGGTTATGCGCCCGAGAAATTATTACCGCCTTTAACTGCGGAATCTGACTTTAAGGAGTTCTGGGATGAATCGCGTGCGAGGCTCAAGGCAGTCGATCCACAATACCGGCTCACTCATCATCCTGAACTCAGCAGGGAGGCACTCAATGTGTATGAGGTTTCCATGCATAGCTACGGGAATATCCGAATCAGGGGCTGGTATGAAGTGCCCGAGGGGAAGGGACCCCATCCGGTGATCCTGCGCGTTCCCGGTTATGGCGCAGAGATGAAGCCCATTGCCCGTTTCAAGGATATGATTGTCTTTTCCTTTAACCCGCGCGGCCACGGTAACAGTCAGGAGGATATCAAGGGGAAACCCGGGAACTACTGGATCCGCGGGCTGGATAACAGGGAGGGGTACTATTATCAGGGCGCTTATCTGGATTGTGTGCGAGCAGTGGATTTTTTGTGTTCCCGCAAAGAGGTGGATCAAAAGCGGATTGCAGTAAAGGGCGGCAGCCAGGGCGGAGGTTTAAGTCTGTCGACTGCTGCGTTGGATTCGCGCATCAGCCTTTGTGCTCCGCACATCCCTTTCCTGACCAATTGGGATCTCTATTTCAAGACCTCCCATTGGCCGGAGATGGATGAATGGATTGAGGAGAAGGACTCGCGGACGTGGCAAAGTACCCTTAAAACCATGGGTTACTTTGATACCATGAATATGGCCTCCTGGATTGAGTGTCCGGTGTTCATGGGGGTGGGGTTACAGGATGGGATCTGTCCGCCAGTCACAAACTTTGCGGTCTACAACCGGGTTAAAGGGAAAAAAGAGTTCCGCGTTTATCCTTACGCCAAGCATAACGTGGACAAGTCGTTTCACCCATTGGTTTTCAATTGGATACGAAAACATTTCGGATTGAAACCCCTTCAGTGAATCTGATATGGGAAGGGTGGGAAGCGGGGCTTCTGCGCTTGGATTGGGGCCAATTACAGGTTTGGCCCGCCTGGCGTCGGAACAAGGGCTTCATAGGCGGAATCATCGCTGGAAATCCTTCCCAGGGAGATGTCCTGCTCCTGGGGACCAAACTCAACCTGATCCATGATGTGGTTGTCCGCCCCGTCAGGTGATGCCAAGGAAAGGGACTCCCCATCAGCTGACAATTTAAAGCTGGCATGCAGCCCCTCAGGGGCATTGCCATCCTCGTCGGCCCAGATGATCAGGTAACCATTGGCTTCGATCACCGTGTTGGCCGGCAATTCCCACTTCCGTGGATTGCCCGGGTTGTCGCTGAGGTACCACCCGGACAAGTCCACCTGATCGCCCGTGACATTGTGCAGTTCAATCCAGTCATCGAATTCCTCCTGGGGATCCATGATGATGGTTTCATTCGAGGCCATCAACTCATTGATGATGACGGGTGAGGCCTGATCCGAGGGAAGGGATGCAACCCGGTAGGACAGCGGGGCGATCTCTGCCATGGCGGGATGAAAAACCGCAGTGTTGGAAGTGTTCGCCGATCGGGCTTCCACATAATACCAGACCTTTTCCCCTGCGGGAAACCCCGGGATGGAAGCACCATAAACACCGTCATTTGCCTGCAGGTCATCATGGTTTCCGTCATCAAACATCTCGGCACTCTCGTAGGGGTCGATGCGCCCCTCCGGCGTGTAATAGACAAACACGGAATTCACGCCTTCACCTGAAGCCGCCGTGACCGTTGCCATGACAGGTGCCGGGCTGTTGGAAGTGGCAACCGATGCCAGGGAAACAGAGCTGATTGCCGGAGGAGCCTTTGAGAGATCGGGATGGGAGGTCAGATATTCATGGCGTGTCTGAATGGAGTCCTTGAGGGCGGTAATGGCGGACCTGAACTGCGACAGGGAAAAGTCCTTCTTTGGATCATCCTCTACAGCGGATTCAATGACCTTCTCGTATTGGTCAATAGTGGCATTCAGGATTTCCGGGTTAAAGTCCTCCTCCAGCACAGTGCGCATGTGGGCAATGTATCGTTGCCGGAATTCCGGAACTGCCAGAAGTTTGCTGATCACCGGGCGGTTGGCGTTGTCCTCGTGCTCAAAGGGATTCAGGCGCACATCCCTCGCGGTGAAGGCCTCGTTCCCGTCATGCTCGATGGGGAAAATGCGGCCTGATTCAGGCTCAAAATAAATCATGAAATCACAACCCTTGTGCCAATAGCTGTCATCATCGGTGAAGACGTTCTCAAGCACCAGGAACCAGAGCCAGCTGTCCACTGCGAGCACTTCCCCGATCTTGTCCTTGAATTCCGCCGCCGGCGTGTTGTTCAGAACGTCCGTGGCATGCATCAGGTTTCCCCAGGGATCATCCGTGTTCTGTTTCTTCAGTTCATACAGGCTCTCATAGGTCGCCGGGTCATTTCCAAGGTAGAGGAGAGCCTTGTCTCCACTGGCCCAACCACCGCCTCCACCGCCTGGAGGCCTGCCACCGCCTGGAGGCCTGCCGCCGCCGGGAGGCCTGCCGCCGCCGCCCCCCCCATTGTTTCCGTTTCCGCTGCCACTGCCACTCGGAGATTTCCAGCGATCTCCATCGTTCTTATCAAAGTAATCCTTGATCAGGGTGCTGTCCTGCTGCTGCACATTGGAATAAACCCCCCAGTTTTCCCCGTTGATGTTTAATTGCGCAAACCCGGCCCTGGGACAGGCCGCGTATTTCCTCATCGCATTAAAATAAAGCGCCTCCTTCAAGAGCGTCTGGTCACCCGCTGCGTTATTCAGGTTCAGGGTCTCATAACCTTCCAGGTCTGCATCCTCGGCAACAGCATCAACACTCAGGTTAAGGGATTTCTTCTCTCCATTTGTCCTTTGATAAGAGGTATTGCCCTTGTAGCGAACGCCCACTCCCTCGATAAGCTCATCCCTGAATTGCAGCCCTCCTGAAATTTCCTCCCCTGTCGAGTAATTCGCAACCAACTGGCTAAGCCAGTCATTATCCTCAAAAGTCAATTCAAGGGTGCGCAGGCACCGCGGATCATAAAACCCCCCGGTTTGCACTGCCCGGAAAAATCCACGGGGGTGGGCACCCGGAAAATTCAGGTTCACCGTGGATGTCTCCCCAGGGAACACCGGGGGCAATTCGTAGAGCTGATCCCAGCTCTTAAGGTCCGTGGAAAACTCAAAAAACCACTCAGAGTCCTCGTCCCCTGCCGGACTCAGGGAAATCAATCCGTTCTCAAAGCTGAATTCAATGTCGTCGGCCAGGGCGAAACCGCACAGGGGAAGACAGAACAGGGGGAGGAGCAGGGGTTTTATGACTGACACGATAACATTAAAGGATACAAGAGCCTGATGATAAAAGGCTGAAAAATGGGAAACTTTCTTCCTTCCCCCGGGGAAGGAAGAAAGTCTCCTTATAAGGGCCGACGAGAACACTTTGTTCATGGTTACATCGGGGGATGAAAAGAGATGAAGGCATCCCATTTATCCCTCAATTGGGGCAGACGTTCGGACGTTAGGTGTGACGGCATGGGACCCTCAGATGAGTCATGGGGAACGATGAAACCTATCAGCCTCAGGGGTTCCCTTCCCTGAGCTCCGGGTTGACGGGTTCACATGATCTTAACGGTTGTCCCTACCGCTTCGAGAGAGGGCAGGCGCTGGGAATTTCCTATTTGAGGCAGCGTCGGATGGCGGTCCGTAGGAGGCAGCGTCGTCGGAAAAATCCCGGAGGCCGAGGCCGACAGGTCTGCACGAGGTCCCGGCTGGACGATCGCCGCTACCCAGTGGTTCTTATCGAGGACAATGCCGGTCTGACCCGCAGCCAATAATACTGGCGAAACTTTCGAAGATTACCGGGGTTCACTGTCTTTATGGAGTGCCATCTAACGCGGACACGTTTTGTCTTCACCATGCTTTTTTGGGTTTTCTGTGGGCAACGGCTTTATGCCCAGGAAGGAGCACCTCCCGAGGATCGGCCTCCGCTCGATCGGATTTCTCAGGCGCTCGATACCGACCGCAACGGAGAGTTGTCTGCGGAGGAAATAGAAAAAGCTCCTCAGATCCTGCAAACATTGGACCGCAATAAGGACGGTCAACTGACACCCGATGAAATACGGCCACGTTTTCCGGGAGCGCCAGGTGGTCCCGGGGGAGAACGTGGTGGCGGAATAGGGCCTAATCGGCCGGAAATAAAAATAGCCGAGAAACACGATGCCGACGGTAATGGTTACCTTGATCCGATTGAGCGGAAGGCAGCGCTGGAGGAATTAGCGACGATCAATGCCAGCAATCCAAGGCGGCGCGGTGGTCCCAGAGGGCCGGCGCGCGAGCCCGGTCGACCTGGTGCGAAAGTGATGCCGAAGCAGGTTCAAAACTATCCCGGGCATGCGCTCTATGATCCCTCAATTCTACGGACGATCTTTATTCAGTTCGACACGGAAAACTGGGAAGAAGAAATGGCCGCATTCAAGGAGACCGACGTCGAAATGCCTGCCACGGTCATCGTTGATGGGAAAAAATACGAGCTCGTAGGCTTGAAATTTCGCGGCCAGTCGTCCTTTGGGCATGTTCCGGCCGGATCAAAACGCTCGCTTAACCTCTCCATGGACCTCGTTGAGGCCGATCAGCGGCTCTACGGATACAAGACACTGAACCTGCTCAACTGCAACGGTGATGCGTCGATGATGAGTAGCGCGCTCTATTCGTTCATTGGCCAGGATTTTCTTCCCGTTCCCAAGGCGAATTTTGTCAAGATCGTGATCAACGATGAGAGTTGGGGGATTTTCAGTAATGTCCAGCAGTTCAATAAAGACTTCGTCAAGGAACACTTCCGGAGCACTGCGGGAGCTCGCTGGAAAGTAGCCGGGAGTCCGAATGCCGATGGCGGAATGCGATACCTTGGTGAGGAATTGGACGGCTATAAGCAGCGGTTCGAGATCAAGTCGAAAGACAAGGAGGTGTCCTGGCGTGCTCTGGTTAATTTGTGCAAGGTCCTGAACGAAACCAGCAGCGGAGATTTGCCTGATGCGATCGAATCGATCCTCAATGTCGATGGCCTGTTGCGGTTTCTGGCGCTTGATGTCGCGTTGGTCAATAGCGACGGCTATTGGACACGTGCCAGCGACTACAGCCTGTATCTGGACCCCACCGGGGTCTTTCATGTTATTCCCCACGACATGAACGAGGCTTTTATTACCCGTGGTCCCCGTGGCAGACCAGGTGGTGGGCGACCAGAGGGTGGGCGACCAGAGGGTGCTGAACCTCCGCCCGGGCCTGAGGGCGCGCGCCCTGATTTTGACGATCGACAACCTCGTAATAACGACAGGGGACGACCCGATGAACCACGAGGCAGTCGACCAGGCGGACGACTCGATGAGCCACGAGGCAGGCGGCCAGGCAGACGACCAGGCGGACGACCAGGAGGACGACCAGGTGGCCGCCCGGGTGGCGGTGGAGGTCACGGTGATGCGTCGCTTGATCCGTTGATCGGTCTGGATAGTGATCGAATGCCGTTGCGCAGTAAGATCCTTGCCGTGCCAGCGTACCGTCAAAAATACCTGCAATATGTGCGGACGATCGCCGAGTTCAAGATGAAGTCGGAAACCATTGGTCCGGTCATCCAGCAATATCGGAATCTTCTGCTCGAAGACATGAAGGTGGACACTCGATCGGCCACTAGTTTCGACGCATTTAATTCCATGACTTCTGCTGCCAGTGGCGAAGAGCCAGCTTCCGGCCTCTACAAGTTCATGAAGGACCGAAGTGCTTTTCTGTTGGATCACGATGAGATCAAGCGAGTCGCAAGTATCGAAAACATATCAAGAAAAACGGAAGCTCCCTCCGTGACAACCAGTGGACCAAAGCCTTCGGTTGCGATTAACGAGATTCTGGCCTCCAACAAGAATAGTGACAGGGATCCACAGGGTGAGATGGAAGACTGGATCGAGTTGTTCAATCACGGCGATGCAGACGTTGACTTGTCCGGGATGTATCTCAGTGACGATCCGGAGAACATGTTCAAGTGGCAGATCCCTTCCGGCACAGTTCTGGAATCCGGCAACTATCTCGTGATCTGGGCCGATGAAGATGGCGGCGAAACCGGACTCCATGCGAATTTCAAATTATCGATAAAAGGTGAGTCGGTTACGCTTGTTCATCGAAACGTGCTTGTGGACAAAGTGGAGTTCGGCGTCCAGGAATCGGATGTATCCTCAGGCCTCCTCGGGAGTTTGCAGGGTCCTTGGAAGGAACTGACTCCGACCCCTGGCGCAGCGAACCGACCGTTGAAATAATCCACCTGCGGCTGACAAGGTCACGTCACGTCCTTTCTGGGGCAACCGGTGTCTGCTCGGAGCAACGAGCCCGGCCCGGGGGTCCCGCTCCGGCCCGGGGGTGCAACTCTGTCGGGTGTCGGTCCCAGAGGAGGTGACCGACAGGTCGGATCGAGATCGGTCGGGGAGCCGCTATGCCGACTGTTTACGCACGGCCTCTTCCTGCTGGATCTCAGTGCGACGTTTGAGGAAGCGCCGGCGCCGCTGGTCGACAAAGTCGTCATCGTAGACGCGTCCGAGGAGTTCGCGGAAGCCGGTTTCCAGTTCCTCCACGGTCATGTGCATCGGCTGGAAGTTGACATCGAAGAGGGTGCACAGCTCCCACGCGCCGTCCTTGAGGATGCGTCCTTCGGCAAGCAGTCTCTGGTAGAGCGGCGTGCCGGGGAAGGCGGTCATCAGCGTGACCTGCACTTCGTAAAGCCCGGTTTCCTCGATGAAATCGTAGACCGCGTCGAAGGCACTCGCATCGGTGTGGTCGAGTCCGAGGACGAAGCAGCCGTTCACGGTGACGCCGGCATCCTGGATCCGGGCGATGGCATCCTTGTAGCGGTTGGCCTGCCGTTGTTTCCAGTTGCCCTTCTGTTCAATCCCGTCGAGGGCCGTCACCTGGGGACTCTCAAGGCCGATGAGAATCTGGGCGCAACCGCTTTTGGCGAGGGCCTTGAGCAGCTTCGGGTCCTCCGCCACCGAGATATCGGTTTCGGTGAACCAGCGGACGCCTTCGCCCTCCAGCGCCTCGGCGAGGGCCAGACCGTGGCGCTTGTCGGCAAAGGTGTTGTCGTCGGCTAACTCAATGAAGGGGTGAGCCCAGATCTTCTTGATCTCATGGAGTTCCGCCATGATGCGGTCGATGGGCTTGGTCCGGTACTTCGGGTTGAGCCTCATCGAGGCCGCGCAGAACTCGCAGGAGTAGGGACATCCTCGCTGTGTCTGGATCGTGAGCCGGTTGTAATTGGAAATGTCGAGCAGGTCGAAGCGAGGCATCGGTGACTCGGCAAAGTCGAAGGTGGTGCTCCGGGCATCATAACGCGGCTTCGTCCTGCCGAGTCGGAGGTCGGCGATGACATCCATCCACACCGGTTCAGCCTCCCCGATGATGATCACATCAGCGTGCCGGGACGCCTCGTCAGGCATCAGGGTGACATGCAGGCCCCCGAGGATCACGAGTGTTCCGGCCCGGCGGTAGCGGTCGGCGAGCGCGTAGGCATCCTTGATCATGGCCGAGAAGCTGGAGATCGCAACCACGTCGAACTCGCCCGGCAGGTCGTCACCGAGCGAGTCGGGATCCGGCACTTCCACGTAACCGACCTCGATGTCGTCCGGGGTCATGCCGGCGAGGGTCAGGAGGCCAAGGCTGGGGAGTGACGCGATGACCTCGCTCCGCTCGACGAATCCCGGGAGCGTGAGCCCGAATTCCATCAATTCCTTGTTATGGCAGCGGACACCGCTCATGGCGATGAGACCAAGTTTCATGGAGGGAGAGGAGGTTGGTGTTCAGTTCGTTCCCCACGGCCAACCAGCGAGGGTGAGGATGATGCCGGTCGCCACGCCCCCGACGGGAATGAAGAAAAGATGGCGGAACGGTTTTTTCCAGGCGCTCAGGAAGCAGCAGGTGGGCATTGTGATTGCCCCGATCGTAAAAGCGATCGCGGCGGGCAGGGCGCAGCCCGTTGCGACGCCGGCGACCTGGTGGCTGATGGCGAAGAAGAAGTTGATGAAGCCGAGGCCGAAGAACGAGATGTGCCCGAGGCGGGTCAGGCGCCGGCGGAAGCTGTTGTAACCACCCATCCAGTCCTCGCGGTGAAAGAAAAGGCCGATGAGGGCCCCGGAGAGCACGCCGAGAAGCATGCCGATCCAGGCGATGGCAAACATGTTGGAAACGATGGAGTCGCGCATGGTGCTGGGAGTTTATCAGTTTCGGGCAAAGCACCGGCAGACGTATGGGCCGCCGAAATCGATGTCGATGGTGACGACTCTATTCATTTGGCGCAGGCGCGGAACTTAATTTATCGACCAGGAGTTTCCGGGCGTCGGAAATGGTGGAGACCTCGGCGACCTCCACGTGGTCGACTCTGATGTCGAACAACTCCTCGATCTTGAGCATTGCTCCCAGGACCGATATCGAGTCGAGGCCGAAGTCCTCATGTAAACGCAGGTCGCCTGCCGGAGAACCTTCTGGCAGTTCGGTGCCTGGCGGATAGTAGAACATGAGGATGCCAACCAGTAAGGCTTCAAAATCCGCGAGTCCGCTACCCGTGCGCAGCGCGATGGCCGCCGTGATAGCGGAATTCTGGAAACCCCGCAGGAGATGGCGGATTTCATCCTCCGTCAGGCGTTCCAAGGGGCCTGATCCGGTGCTCGTGGAATGACTCATGGCGTAAGTATCGGTGAGAACGAGGCGCAAAGCGAATCGATCTTAAGTATATCGGCATCGATTTCACTGATACTCCTTTGGTTCTTGAAAACCTAGGAAGCACCCCATCCCACCGCCGTCCGGGGCCGCCCGCACAGGTCTGAATCGGTTGCGGACCCCTGTTTCGGTGCAGCGTTTCGTCTCGCGGGAAGAGAGGAAGTAGATAATTCAATTCTGCGCGCCAGCGGATTTCCCAGTGGCCCGCCACGTATAGACGAACAGGACGAGGAAAATGATATCGAAAATACAGAAGGTCTTCCAGATCGATGCCGTCAAGTCCGTCCAATGAACCAGGATGATGCTGCAGTAGGAGACCTTCAGCAGGATTCCATAGAGGATGAGGTTGCGGTTCCGGACCGGGTTGCGGGCGATGGCGAAATACATCAGGGCGAACACGAGCAGTAGTGCCGCGGGAAACTGGATGTAGCCGGGGTGATACGGCATCGGAATTTCCGGCATGAATTGCTCAAAGACAGCGTCGGCGGCAAAGAGGAGAGCGATTCCGAGGACCGCATCGTAGATTGCTGCCACCATATACAGAGGTTTGATCATTTTTTGAGCACCCATAGTCCCTAAACAATAGAGCAATACGAAGTATGCTGAAAGGACGCAATCATGTGATATTCGGTGGGGGATTCCTCGCCCGGACTATTTTTCTGGAAACTCTGGAACCAGGGAAGGGGGGGGAGGCCGGGAGTGCGGCAACAGGGAAGTCCTGCAAATCCTGCCCCCCGGTGGGTTAAACCACCGATCTGGAGTCCTGAAGGTATTTTCGATTGGCATCAAACCGGACAAACCGCTAGATTGTCCGTTTTTTTTTCAATACAATCTTCCTGATTCCTCACGGTAACGAGCAAGCCAATAGAATTGACCCGCCAATGGCCAACGAAACACAAAACCTCCAGTCCATTACAGCTTCGGGAACAGGCAATCACACTGCTAGCCCGAAATACCCTGGGATTGCCATTACCTGTAACGGCAACCAGCTGGTTGCCGAGCATGTGGAGGTGCGCGTTACAGAAGGTGGAGTGTTCTACCCCATCACCCCCTCGACCGAGGGCGGGGAAATTTACCAGGCCGCCTACGCCGAAGGTAAGCTCGATGTCTGGGGTAACCAGAAAATCGCGATTGAAACCGAGGGGGAACATTCTGCCCAGGGTGGCGCCACCGCTCTCGCTGTCACTGGGCGCCGGGTGGTGAACTTTACCTCGGGGCAGGGACTGGCCTACGCGATGGAACAGTATTACCACGCGCCGGGGAAATGCTCGACCATGGTGCTTGAGGTCGGTGCCCGCGCCTTGACCAAGCACGCCCTGAATGTCCACTGCGGACATGATGATGTTTATTCGGCACTCGATACCGGATGGACGATCCTCTTTGCGAAGGACGCACAACAGGCTGCTGACCAGGGAATCATCCTGCGAAAGGTCAATGAACTCGCTCTTAACCCCGGGATGAATGTCCAGGACGGCATGCTCACCACCCACTCCGAGCGCATGTACCTCAAGCCGGAAAGCGAGTTGCTGCGCGAGTATCTTGGAGGGAAGGATGACATGATCGACTGTCCGACCGAAGCGCAGAGAGAGCTTTTCGGGCCAACCCGACGGCGCGTCCCGGCGATGATGGATCTCAAGGCGCCGATCCTTCTTGGCCCGGTGCAGAACCAGGAACACCACATGAATGGTGTGGTCGCCCGTCGTAACAACTTCAATGAGCCTATCTTGGGCTTCCTTGAGAAGGCTTTTCAGGAGTTCGGTGACCTCACGGGTCGCCGTTACGGCCTGATCGACGCATACCGGTGCGAGGATGCTGATACCGTGTTCGTATCCCTCGGCTGTGCTGCCGAGAACATTGAGGAGGCATGCGACTACCTGCGCGATCAGCGCAACGCCAAGGTTGGCTCCATCCACATCAATGTCATCCGCCCCTTTCCCGAAGCCACAGTAATCGAAGCGCTGCGTGGCAAGAAGAATGTCATTGTCCTTGAGCGCACCGACGAGGGCATGGCCGGCGATAATCCGCTTGGACGCGACATCCGCACTGCGCTCAACAAGGCCCTGGAGGTGCACAAGGCAGGGGTAGGGACTGTCCCGCCGCTTTCGCTGGAGGAAACTCCGCGCCTGTTTAACGGCTCCTATGGAATCGGTTCACGGGACTTCCGTCCCGAGCACACCCTCGGGGCCTATGAATTTGCAACCGGGACTCTTGCCCGAAGAGACGGCAGGGCCGCCGCCGATGGAGCCAGCTACTTTACAGTGGGAATAGATCATCCTTACGCGGTTATTTCCAAGGACACGCCCTCGCTGCTGCCGGCCGGTGCCATCGCAGTACGCTTCCACTCCATAGGTGGCTGGGGCATGATCACCACCGGCAAGAACATGGGCGAGATTGTCGGCTCATTCGGCCACGACATCTCCAAGGCCAATCCCGATTATGATGAGGAGGGTCGGTTGATGGAAAAGCTCTTCATCATGGCCAACCCCAAATACGGGTCGGAGAAAAAAGGTTCGCCCACAAACTACTATCTTACCGTTGCGGCCGAACGCATCCGTGTAAACTGCGAGCTCAACCATGTCGACGTGGTGCTCTGCTGCGATCCGAAGGCCTTTACCCACACCAACCCCCTCGCCGGGGTCAATCGTGGCGGATGCCTTGTCTGGGAATCCTCCGATCCGCCGGAGACCGCCTGGGAACGTATCCCTGCCCATTACCGCGAATTTGTTAAGGAAAACAATATCCGGATCTTTATTCTGCCCGGTTTTGAGATCGCCAGGGCGGCGACCGACAGGCCGGACCTGCAACTGCGCATGCAGGGCAATTCCTTCCTTGGGGCATTCTTCCGGGTGTCCACTTTTTTGCAGGATCACGGTATTGAGAATGAGCAATACGAGAAAGGCATACGCAAGCAATACGAGAAGAAGTTCGGCCGCTTTGGTGAAGCGGTTGTGGAATCGAACATGACGGTGATGAAGGAGGGCTTCAGCCGTGTTACGGAAATCAAATACGGTGAACTCGATGCACTGGATCGCTCCAGCATGCGACTCGACCCGCTCGCGCCGATTGGTGCAAGCTACACGGTTTTGCCGACTGCAGGGGTTGACGTGGACAATGTCTCCGCCCATGAAGCTCCTGCGGAGCAGGGCGCCAAGGCGCCTGTCCAGCAACTCGGAAAATTCGATTCCGAGTTCCGTGCCGACAAAGGCTACCACCAGCCGGCAAGCGCGCTCGCCTCGGTTGGCGTGATGGCTGCAGGCACCGGGGCGACTTCCTCGAAATATGTCGCCCGTCGCGAGACGCCACTCTATATCCCGGAGAACTGTACCCAGTGCATGGAGTGCATTACCGCCTGCCCCGACACTGCGCTGCCGAATACCGCACAGGATGTCGAGACCGTGCTCAAGACAGCAATTACCAACTATGTCTCCGACTCCGCGGCTCGCGAGGCGTTAATCGGCCACGTCCCGGCCATTGAGGAAGCAGCGCGCGCCAGGATGATTGAAACCACCGAGGCCAAGGAAAAACTGCCATTCAAGGAGATCATAAAGGAACAGATCGGTGCCCTCAACGGCGCCGTTACCGATGAGGCCAAGGCCCAGCTGGATGCCATCCTGGATGTCGTCCCGATTGCCTACAACAAGGTCCCCGCCATCTTCCGCAACATTGAGAAGAAGACCCCCGGTGGTGGTGGGGTATTCTCAATTTTTGTCTCCGACCTCTGCAAGGGATGTGGTGAATGCGTTGAAGAGTGCGGCGACCATGGCGCACTGGTCATGGTTCCGGACACCGAGGAACTCAACCAAACCCTGACAGGCGCCCAGATTTTCAGCCGCCTGTTGCCTGACACGCCGCAAAAATACCTCGGCCTCTACAAGGATGATGCCCCCGAGGATTCACGCCCAGCCGCGTTGCGTAATCACCTCATGGTGCGCCGCAATTATGAGGCACTGGTGTCAGGCGATGGCGCCTGCGCCGGTTGCGGGGAAAAGTCCATCCTGCGTGCTGCCGCTTCGATCACCGAGGCCTATATGCGCCCGCTATACCACAGCAAGGCCGACCGTCTCTACGGGAAGGCTGGGGAATTGGAGAAAACCGGTCTGACCACCCTGCAAAAGATGAAGGCCGGAGACGAGGAGGCCTACCTGCTCTTCAAGCGCGCATTCGCCCATGTCGTTACAGGACTCGGGGGCGAGAGTGACGAGGACACCGACGAGCGACTTGAGGCCCACGGCGAAATTTCCGACCAGGACGTGATTGATGGCATGAGCGCAGTCATGAATCAGGACGCCTTTAACCATAAGCGCCTGCAGGCCACCGACGGGCGGCTTGCCAACGGCATGTCCACCATGTTCATGGGCGCGAGCACCGGCTGTAACACTGTTTACGGTTCAACTCCGCCATCCAACCCGCACCCCTATCCCTGGATGAACTCCCTGTTTCAGGATGGTGCCACGATCAGCTGGCTGTTGGGTGAAAGCCTGATGCTGCAGCATGCCCGCCGTTCGGTTGCCCCGGAACGCCTGGCAAATTTCCTTGTCAGTGAAAATCCCCCGCCATTTACAGAACAATCCTATTGGGACCTGACTCACCTCACCGAGAACATCATGACCGACCTCGAGATCAAGGAGCTGCCGAAGGTCTGGGTGATCGGCGGAGACGGCGCCCTTGGCGATATCGGGTTCCAGAACCTCAGCAAAGTGATCCTGCAAAATCGCCCGAACGTGAAAGCCCTGATGCTTGATACGCAGGTCTATTCCAACACCGGGGGACAAAACTCCGACAGTTCAAACATGCTCGGTGGTTACGACATGAACCAGTTCGGCCGTGCCTCGCAGGGCAAGCTCACTGAGAAAAAAAGTGTCGCCGAGATCATGACCACAGGTCACGGCAGCCCCTACATCGCACAGGTCTCGATGGCAAATTCCGCAAAGCTCTACAAGTCAATGATTGACGGCTTGGAGTACCGCGGAACGGCTTTCTTCCAGTGTTACACCACATGCCAACCCGAGCACGGTGTCGCTGATGACAAGTCCGCTCTGCAGGCCAAACTCTCTCGTGACAGTCGCGGGATGCCAGAGTTCGTCTTTGACCCCCAGCAGGGCGAGCTTTCGCAGGAATGCCTGGATCTGAAAGGCAATCCCAACGTCAAAAATGACTGGGGGCAGTCTACCTACGCGGAGGACAAGGAGAAATACAACTACACCGTGGCCCACTGGGCCACGACAGAGGCACGTTTCCGCAAGCACTTGAAGGCAATCAAGCCCGATGACGCGGAAAGCATGCTTTTCCTTGATGACATACTGCTCTGTGTGACACAGGCCGATGTTGTAAACCGCCGTGTCTTCGACGAGGCCCACCGTTCTTATATCCCCGACTTTGGGGTCTATATGATCGCCGACATCGGCGGCAAGAAGAAGCATGTTGCAGTAAGTCGCCAGGTTGTTCTGTTTTGCGTCGAGCGGCGCAAGGCATGGCGCATGTTGCAAAGCAAAGCAGGAGTGGCCAATGCCGATTACCAGGCTCAAATTCAATTGCTTGAAGACGTCGATGGCGGCAAGATCAGCATCGAGGACCTGCGTGCCAGGCCACGGGAGATAATCGCTGCCGCTGCCGAGAAAGCCACTGAAGGTTAACTTCTGGCCCAGCGTCCCCAGACACGCAGGTACTCGGGAATGTTCAGTTCCCCGTCTCCGTTGGTATCGAGTGCATTGAAGACCTCGTGGGCCAGTTTCCTGTCTCTTAACTTCTTGCTGGCGATGATCTCCTCAGCGGTCAGCCGATTATCATCATTGAAATCCATCGCACTGAATATTTCCTTTGCCTCATCAGTGATGATTCGATTTTCCACGTACTCCTTCTGGGAGACAAATCCATCCCTGTTCGCATCGGATGCCTGGAAGATGCCAGCCCTTGACTCGCGTGTCAGGTAGCGTCCGCCATCTATATATTCTTTTTTCGAATGTCGCCCGTCCTTGTCGAAATCAGTGAACCCGAAGACGCGGCGATAGCCTTCCAGGGTGCGTTCTGCAACGCCTTCGGTTCCCCGCGCACCGAATGACTTGAGGATTTCCCGGGGTGTAAGCCCCCCGATGTCCTTGGGAACCGGAGGGATCGGTCCGGCGGGCCGGGTGACTCCGGCAGGAGGCGCAGCAGGTGTATCATTGCGGTCCGGTTTGATCCGCCTGGTGCCGAATTCTGGACGGAGCTCATCAGCGGTGAGTTTTCCGTCTGTGTTCGTATCGAGCTTTTTCAGGGCCAGGCTGGCACCAGCAATTTCTGCAGCTGATATTTCATTATTCCCGTCGGTATCGAGGGCCGCCAGAATGGGGTGGGTGCGCACTGCATTTCCGGGGCTGTTTCCCCGGCGGAATTGAGACGGTCGCTCACGAGGGCCTTCCGGTCCAGGCCCGGGGGCTTGCGCGATGACCGGGCTCGCCATGATGGACAGGCATCCTGCAACCAGGCTGGCCTGGAGAAGTGCGTTTTTTACCGGGAACATGGCGATATCTTATCACACGGGCTTACTGCTGGGAAATCGGTTTCTGTTTCCAGGTTAACGTTCCGGAGGTCGCGCCCGGTCACGGGAGTTACCCGCGCGTTCAAGGTGTTTGTCCATCTCCTCCCTGCTTACAGCACCGTTCCCGTCGGCATCCATCAGTTTGAAGCGTTCGATCATCGGGCCGCGTGCCTCATCCCGGGAGATGGCGCCGTCCCCGTTGGCATCCATCCGTTTCAGCAACTCCTCCGCGTCGGGTTTGCGGCGTTGTCCAAATCCACCCCGTCTACCGGGCCGCTGTCGCCGGTCAAAACCTCCGCCCTCGCGGGCAGAACGTACCGTACCGGCATCTCGGTCACGACTGAGTTCAATCTCGTAGCGATGACTCACTGCCCTGCACCAACCCTCTTCATCGTCACAGGCGAAATAGGAAACTTCCAGTTCGAGGGGTTGGTCGATTCGTCCGGCGCTGGAATCAACCTCAATCAGAAACTCGCGCGGATCAATGTCAGAGGGGGCCTTGACTTTCGGAGCGGCCCCCTTGCTGGTGCTCAACTTGACCCCCTCGGGAGTCTTGAACTCAAAATGAAGGGGCTCTGCCAGGTTGTTCCAGTGCACCGTATGGACAGGATCGAGGTGGAAACCGATATGCAGCGTTCCCTTTCCCTGGTCCATCAGCCCCCGGTCCGCCTCGGCACGGAGCTTTACGTAAAAGGTTTCTTTCGCATGGTCCTTATTACCCTTTGTCATCATGGGACGGACAATCACCGCAGTCGCGCCCTCGGGTTTTTCCGTCCGGGGGACGATGCCGCTGGCAATCTTGCTTTCCGGAGGGGCTTGGGGCTTGCGATCAAGATCAGAGGGCGAGGTAACGGTCTTGGTTTTCCCAACAAGTTTTTCCAGGTCAGTCCTCAGGGTGTCAGGCTCACTCCAGCTGCGGGAGACGAGAATACGGCCTTCCGGGGAAATGATGAATTCTGAATTGGGGCGGTCGCCAAGCGCATGCTTGAGATCGTTAGCCATGGTGTCGGCGAGCCACGGGATTCTGGTGTCTAGTTGCCTGCGGGCGGCAGAAACGTGTTTCAGTCGCTCCCCGAGCGTGAGGGGTTGAACGAACCGGTCCCGTTCTGGATGGGCAAGAGTCTTGTAGACGTAGTAGAAGGCCAGTTCTCCGCTCTTCTCCCGGTAGTCATGATGGATTGCCTCCAGACTGGAGACATTACGCAGGAAGGGCGGTCAGGTCAGGCAACCGAAGACGATTACCGTATGCCGGCCCTTGAGTTTCTCCCGAAGATCGAAGCTGCGCCCCTCGGCGTCGAACACGCTGATATCGGGAATGAGGCTGCCCACCTTGGGCATGCTCTCACCACCACCTCCACGTCGGCGCCCACGGTCCTGTCCGAGGACCACAGATTGCAGGACACAGGTTATCAGCAGGAAAATCGTAATTTGGAATCGCATCATTATCTTCAGTAGGAAGTAATAGGGAATCTGCCCCGGTAACAAGGCTTCAAGATGTAACTTATGGTTAGCATGTACTCCTGTAAACCAGCTATTCGAATCTTTGCGTGTGATTCGGCACGCTTCTACGGAAACCCTGATTCCTCCGGGGATGTACTGATTTCAATTTTTTCTGCTAGTTCAGCCCGGGCCTGCCCTGCGGTATAATTCAAATTGTCGTATCATGAGATTAATCACGGTGTGTCTTTTGGTCCTGAGTTTGAAAGCTGCTGCGGAGGAGACCGGGGGATATGGCTTTGGCAGAACCCTCACTCTCGGGCCACATGACAAGCTGGTAATCAATGAATCCCTCCGGGTGCTCAGTGCAGATACCGTGGGTTTTGTCTATTACCAGCAGGGAAGGAGGTTGAGCGGTCCTCTGGATAACCCCGAAGCCTTCATGATCATGGAAAATGGACGGGTGCTTTCCGGTCATCGGGTGCTGGGTCGCTTTGTCAAGCTGCACCACATGGGGCATGTCCCGGAGCCCTATCTGCCGGCGACCCTTGTGGGGGTCATTTACATCCGGCTTCCGCGGCCGATGGCCGAAGGTAAAAGCTACACTTTCAGGTCCAAGGGAGTTGGCGTCGACGATACTGACGTCAGTTTCACCTGGTCCTCAAGGACGGTCCTGTCTCATGCGATCAAGGTGAATCAGGTTGGCTACATGCCTGATTCCAGGATCCGCATGGCCTACCTGGGCAAGTGGATGGGGACCGGTGGGGCACTTGGGCTGAAGGCGAAGGAGTTTTCCGTCATTGACCTGGCTACCGGAAGAACGGCCTTCCGGGGAACGGCAAAGTTGCGTCACCGGGCCGGGGAGAAAAGCGAAGGTGCCTACAAGCAGGATTTTTCCGGGGAGAACGTCTACGGTCTGGATTTCGCGGGTCTGAAGAAACCGGGTTCCTATTGCATCAGTATTCCTGGAATCGGGCGCTCGTATTCCTTTCGTATTGGTGCAGCCGTGATGGCAGAGCCGCTCTTTACCAGTATTCGAGTTCTCTACCATGCCCGTTGCGGAATTGCCTTGGAGAAGAAATATACCCCATGGACCCGTCATAGATGTCGCCAGCACGTTAAGATTGGAGTGTATCCCGAGTATGGGCGTCCTCTTGATTTCAAGGGAATCGCCGAGTTCATAAGGAAGGGCAAGGCAGACGGTTCCCTTAAATACCGGGAAGTTCAGGGTGGGTATCATGATGCGGCCGACTATGACCGGAGACCCGTTCATCTTCCCGTCGCCCGTGAACTCTGCCGGGTTTATGAAATGAATCCCGAAGCCTTCATCGATCAGCAGTTCATCATCCCTGAGTCCGGTAATGGGCTGCCTGATATTCTCGATGAAGCATCTTTCCTGCTGAGCTATTACCTGGAGACCCAGTGGCCTGATGGCGGGATTTCCGGTGGCAGTGAGGGAACCGGGCACCCTTTCACTGATGTGCATCCGGGAAATGCCTGGCGCAGCAATACCGAGAACGAAAGTGTCGAATACATCATGCGCCCAGTGAGCGGCTACAGCTGCTTTGCCTTCGCCGCTTCCGCGGCTCAACTGGGGCGTGTGCTACAAGGCTTTCCGCGGGGAAAGAAGCATGGTGACCGTCTTGTCAGTGCCGCGAAGCGGGCGTTCGCTTGCGGGATAAGCAAATTTCCCCCGGTAAAGATTTCGGAGGAAATCACTGTTGCCGAGGCGGCGGCCGAACTCCTTCACGCGACCGGGGATGCCCACTATGCCGGGGTCATTGACCGATTACCGACGATCAAGACCGCGAAGATCGACTACCTCAGCAATATCAGCCTTGCCTATACCTTCAACACCCTGCCGTCCGGCCTTCCCGGTATTGACCGGGACTTCCAAGGCAGGCTCAGGAAGGGGTGCATGGACGCGGTTGGCTGGGCGGTGGAGGCCTTTACCCTCAAGAAGGGGTATATTCATTTCAAGCACCCCTGGGCCCCGATTGGAAACGGCACGGCATCCACGGCACAGGCCTGGTGGATGGCGCTCATGTGGAAGATGACCGGGGATCGCAAATATTACGATGTGCTTTGTGCCTCCGCCGACGTGGCCCTTGGAGCCAATCCGATGGGGCAGGTTCAGTGTTCGGGACTGGGTCAGAGGCATGTCCTGCATCCGGAATATCTCGAGTCGATGAACGATGAACTTGAGGGCTACCTTCCGGGGATCTGGGTCTACGGCCCTGCAAGCGGCAGGAGCTGGATTACCGGGATCTACCCGCCGACTCCGTCCATTGATACGGTTCCGCTCCTGTATTCCTTCTACGATGTGGACCAGTGGCCGGGCCAGACGGAGTTCACGGTGAGCGAAACAATTACGCCCGCGGTCGTGATGTTCGGGGCGCTGGCTCCGAAGAATCCCCGGCCTTATACCGCGCCGTTGCCGGATCCCCGTTGATTCTGTGTGCAGGCGGGGATCAGAGTTCACGTATCCTCAGGAAAAGGCGGTCCGGCGGATCGGGATCGGGCCAGTAAATAAAGCTGGTGGAATCGCCGCCACTGGGAACCGCATTATTAACCACCTGCCAGATCTTCAAGTCGGTCGAAGACTCCACCAGATAGGTCATGCCCGGGTTCGAGCTCCACGTACACAACAGGTTTCCACTCGGCGCATGACGACGCATCGAAGTGATAATGAGCGGGTTGGGTGGATCGGGCCCGATGAGCTGGATCCCCACCATTGAAACGCCGTGAAAATTTGAATGCGAATTGAGCATTTGCGGGGTGATGGTCAGGGTGTCCAGAGTGACGGTTTCGAATTTGAGGTAGTTTCCTGCGACACTCGCATCGGTGCGGATAAAGCCCCTGTTGGGATCATAAACCGAAATGCCCGCCGTGTTGGTGAAACGCGAGTTGAGCGTCCGGTATCCACTGGTTGCCACGCGATTCGCAGGGGAGGGAAAGCTGCCGAAGGTGCCCGCTCCGCTCAGGTAGATGTTGCCGTAGCTGCCGGAAGTGAAGCCGATACCGGTGCCGATATAGATGTAGACATCGTATGTCGTTCCGGCGGCGGCATGGCACCCGGTAAGCTCAATTGCCGCGTAAGGATGCGGATCGCTGCTTGAATCAAACGGGGAGGGACCCTTGCCCTTCATCATGCGGGAATTCGCGTCGTCGTTCAGGATCGAGCTTGCATTCCTGCCATCCCACGCGCGGTAACGGAGACCGAGAGAGGTCGCCCCGCTCTTCGAGTTATGGATGACCTGGGCAATCGTGGTCGTCCCGTTTTGATTCGGCGTATAGGGAACATTGTTCCAGTTCGGGCTGGGAACAGCTCCCGCGATTTCATCCGGGCCGAGATCAAACTGCCCGACAGGGTCAGTCATGCTGATGCTGATGATTCCCGAGAACGCCGTTGACACTGGGAACGCCACCGCAGCGATCAGCAGGTTTGGCAGATTCAATTTCATGAGAGCGGCAAGGGTAGCTCAGGGAAACCGCTTTTTCAACCTGTTGCCAGGAAATCGCTTTCTCAGACCGATCTTCCGGGTCCCGGGAACCCGCTACATTCCTTTTTCCCATCGACCTGCAAGGGCGCAATGCCTTCGGCCTGTTGCCTGGGCAGAGCCGCAGGCCGGGCAATCGAGGGCGGTAAAGAGCAGGTCCTACTTATTCAGCTTGAAGATGCAGGTGATCTTTCCGTTGGGCAGTGCCATGTGGTCAAGACCAGCAATGATCTTGCGATGATCTGTTCCATGGTCCCGGCCCTTCCGGGTTTCAGGATAATTTCTTCCCTTATCACACAAGTCCCTCGGCGAAGTGAGGGGATAGCGTTTTGAATATCGGTCGACAGATGAACAGGGACCGGAACCCTGAAACCAGGACGGAGTGTCGATCCGCAGGTTATACAGAATCTTGGCACCGTCTGCTATTTACGATAGGGCTGTGGGCATGGAAACGTCTGCTTCTCGGGTTGCCATGCTTGCCTTTGCTTTGGTCTTGTCCGGTCCGCCGCTTCATGCCGCTGACATAAACGATCTGGTTTATGAAATCAGGGGTGATGCCGTCACTATCATTGGATGCGACACTGCCGCCTCAGGTGACCTGGTCATTCCCTCAGAAATCGAAGAGAAGCCGGTGACGACAATTTCTTTTGAAGCTTTCATGAATTGCGGCTCCCTGACAGGAGTGGTTATTCCCGAGGGGATCAGTGGTATCAGCAAGGGCACCTTCGCGCATTGCCGCAGCCTCCGTTTTGTAGTCATCCCGGAGAGTGTCACTTCCATCCGGGAGGGAGCGTTCGCTTATTGCACGGCCCTGGTGGATATCGATCTTCCGGACAACCTGCGCAATCTCGAACGTGATGTCTTCCTGAGTTGCACCAACCTGCCAAGCATGAGGATTCCCGCCCGGGTGAAATATCTCAGCCCCGGAGTTTTCGCTCATTGTCACAACCTTACCAACGTTATTCTGCCGGAACGAATGACGAGAATTGGGAACAATGTCTTCTATGAATGCCTGGCCCTGCCGGAGATCAACATCCCGATCAATGTGGAATCATTAGGTCTGGAGAGCTTCATGCACTGCGAGAGCCTGACAAGTGTGAGAATTCCCGAGTCGGTTACCGGGCTTGGGAATGGTTGCTTTGCCTTTTGCAGGAACCTGGAGAGCGTGATGTTTGAGGGAGAGGCCCCGGATCTCGGACTTGGTGTATTCTTTGGGCTGCCTGCCGGAGCGACGGTGACTCATGCTGCGGGTGCGGCGGGATTTCATGGGAACAATTTTGGAGGACTCGCCGCCGTGGAAGGGGAAGTGCCTGACCTGAATCCCTCAATGGCCAGGGTGAAGGTGACGGTAAACCCGGACAGGGACGGGTCAGAAACAACCTGGGAGGTGACGGATGAGAGTGGTCGGATTCATGGATCCGGCGGGCCCTACTTCGATTTTTCCTCCAATCCGGAGGTGTTCAGGTTTCTTGTTCCCTATAATCAAATCCTCAGGATCACGGTCCATGACGCCCAGGGCGACGGGATGGGGCATTTGACCGGGCCTCATCTGGGAACCTGGAGTTGGAGCCATGGCGCCACGGTGCTGGCTTCCGGTGGCGGGCACTTTGGATTTGAACAAACCGGAGCGGTAATCATCCCGGGTCCAACGGGATTGGCCATCATCAGCGTAACCGGAGAAGGAACCTCCGGAGAGTTGACATCCTTCAACATTACCTTTGCCTCCAATCAAGGCTGGACCTACGCCGTTGATCGTTCACGGGACCTTGGAACATGGGAAGCGCTCTCCACTACGATCACTGGGGAGGAAGGCGCCACAATATTCGCCGACAATGACCCGATCCTTGATGGCAAAGGGGTATTTTACAGGGTGCGGGAAGTGAGTGACTAGAAGCAAGAAACCAGGGGAGGTGGAGCTAATGCGCGCTCAGAAGTTCGCGCATCGGCAAGTCTTCTGGTTCGGAGGGCAGACATTCACTCTGCCCTTCGCCACATGCTCAGATGTGCAGAGCCTCAACTTCGTTTCGTGCGACCTTGATGAACACCTCGTCGAGGTCCCTGCCGCTGAAACGCTCCTTGATCTCCGCGGTAGTGCCTTCGGCCAGAATTGAGCCTTGGTGAAGGAAAACGATTCTGTCGCAGGCGACCTCGATGTCCTTCATGTTATGACTGGTATACAGAATCGCAGGTGAGCGTTCGCGTTGTGTGCGCCGAACGAGAGAGCGCACTTTGTCTGCCATATCGGGATCGAGGGAGGCGGTCGGCTCATCAAGGAGAAGGAGCTCGGGGTCGTTAAGGAGAGCCTTGGCGAGGTTGACGCGGGTGCCTTCACCGGCTGAGAGGCGACCTGTGACGCTCTCACGCAGGTGAGCAATCCCGAGCATTTCGAGAAGTTCGTCAATCTTATCTCGGGGATTCTTGACGCCGTAGAGGCCAGCGAAAACACGCAGGTTCTGCCAGACCTTGAGATTGGAGGGGAGATTCGCGTAGGTGGTACAGAAATTGGTCCGCCTGAGGATTTCAATGCGGTGTTTCTGCAAGTCCTTGCCAAAAACAGTGATGGTGCCCTCGTTCGGAATGGTAAGCCCGAGGATCATGTTCATCACGGTCGTCTTGCCCGCGCCGTTCACCCCGAGGAGTCCGACTACTTCCCCCGCCCGGACCTCCAGGTCCAGGTCATCCACCGCCACGAGTTTCCCGAAGTGCTTGGTGAGGTTTCGGATCTGGAGAAGGGGTTCTGGCATCTGGGAAAAGGATTCAGTGGATCGGGGCCACGGGCTAGGAGAGGAGCTTGGACCGGATCGAATCAGTCACCTGCTTCGGGTTTGCCTTTCCCCTGGAGGCTGTCATCACCTGGCCGGTAAGCCAATTGACGAGCTTTTCGTTGCCACCCTGGATCTCGGCCACTTTGTCCGGGTTGGCGGCGATGGCCTCGTCGATCAGAGCATCGATCGTGCCGGTATCGGCCGGTTCAAATCCCATTTCTGCGGCGATCTCGGCGGGATCTCGCTGGGGGCTTTGCCACAGCACCTCAAAGACTTCCCTGGCCTGGTTGTTTGAAATGGTGCCGGCTTCGATGAGGTCGACAGTGCCAGCCAGGCGTTCGGGGGAGACGGGTGAAGCCGAGGGAGCAAGATTGTCGTCGTTGAGATGCCTGAGAAGCGTGTTGATGACCCAGTTCGCCGTCTTCTTGGGCTTGGCCTGCGATGATTTGACCGCAGCTTCAAAGTAATCGGCAAGGGCTCGATCGGAAGCAAGGACGTTGGCATCGTAGTCAGTAATTTCGTAATTCTGTTCGAAACGGGTCGCCTTTTCGGCCGGGAGTTCGGGGACATGTTGGCGCATGCGTTCGACAATATCTCCGGAACGCACGGGAAGGAGATCGGGATCAGGGAAGTAGCGGTAGTCGTGCGCATCTTCCTTGCCACGCATGAATTCGGTGACACCGGCGTCATCATTCCAGCGCCAGGTGGCCTGAACGTGGGTGCCACCCTCTTCCAGGACGTTGATCTGACGCTCGATCTCGTGGTGGAGGGCGCGGCGAACGGCGGAGATCGAATTCATGTTCTTGAGTTCGATCTTGGTGCCCAGTTCATCGGTGTCCCTGGTCCGGACGGAGACGTTGACGTCGCAGCGCAGTTGGCCCTTTTCCATGTCGGCATCGGAGATGCCGCCGTAGATCAGGATCTGCTGGAGGGTCTTGAGATAGGCGAAAGCCTCTTCGGGTGTTTCGATTTCCGGCTCCGAGACGATCTCCATCAAGGGCGTGCCGGCTCGGTTGAAATCGATCACGCTGGCATTTTCCAGGTGGGTGGATTTCGCCACGTCCTCCTCGAGGTGGATGCGGGTGAGGCCGATTTTCCTGCCCGGGTTGGCGATATTCTTCTGGTAATCCCGGGGGTAGTTGTGATCGGAGAGGGCTACCGCCCCACCGAGACAGAGGGGCAGATCGAACTGCGAGATCTGGTAGTTCTTGGGCATGTCCGGATAGAAGTAGTTCTTCCGGTCCCACTTGGAGATCTCCGGTGTCTCGCATTGGAGGAGGAGGCCGGCGAGGATGGTCTGTTCGATGGCGGCCTTGTTGAGGACGGGCAGGGAACCGGGCAGACCGAGACAGGTGGGGCATACGTTGGTGTTGGGTTCCTCTCCAAAGCTGGTCCGACATCCACAGAACATCTTGCTGCTGGTGTTGACCTGGCAGTGAACCTCAAGACCGATGGTCGCAATGTAATCCTCGTGCATCAGGGGCAGTGGTGAATTGTTCGACCGGGTCCAATCAACAGATGGCAGAAGGCAAGGTGTCAGTCCTTCGGCTCCCCGATCCCGATGAGGCCAATTGCTTTTTCGATATCAAGCCCCTCAAGTTGCTTCTCCGCTTCCTTGGTCTCACAGGCCTCCCTGATGAAATCGGAGTGAAGGAGTTGCGAGTACTGACCCTCTTCATAGAAGGCCTTGAGTTTGGCGCTCTGCTTGACGAGGAGGGTATTAATCTGCGTTTGCAAGGCGGCTTTGCGAACGTCCTTGGTCAGGTAAGCGCGGGTGGCGGCCTGCTCGTTCTCAACCAGGATGGTGAGTTTGGAGAGGTTGGCCTGGGAACGGTTGTTGAGGAAATCGAGCCGCTCCTCGTGGAACTGGCCGGCAGTGCTGGTGTCGAGGCCGCGTTTCAGCTTGGAGAAGATTGGCTGGGAGGGGCGTTTGGCCTCCCGGTCCTCGTTCGTGGCGGCATTGAGCCAGTCCTTGTCCTGGATGGCTTCCCGCACCCAGCCGAGTTCGGAGAGGGTGCCGATGTAGCGGACTCCCACCAGGCAGAACCAGACGAAGGCTGCTCCCATGACGAAACCGAGCATACCTCCGAGGGGGGCGACGTTCCTGGCCTTGCCGTCCTTGGAACCTGCGGGACTGAGAAGGATCCCGAAGAGGGCGCGCGCCACGAAGAAGGTGGCGAGGCCGAGGATGATTCCCACCGCGGCGGACATCCAGGGATCGGGATTCTCGATGAGAGGGGCGGCGAGGTAGGCTCCGTTCTTGAAGCCCCAGAGGCTCGCGAGGATGCCGGCTGAGAGAGCGATCAGGCCGAAGGTCATGCGGACGAAGCCCTTGATGAGGCCGATGACAATGAAGATGATGATAATGATACCTATGACTCCGAAGATCGAGATATCGAAGGTTGTGATCGCTAGCATTTCAGAGGGATGAAACCGGTTAATGTTGTGCTGAGGATTCCAGTCCGCATTGGGTTATCTGGCGAAGGAAATGGTCGTAGGTGGCAAGGAGCTTTGCCGCCAGGGTGAGTGATCCCGTCCTGGCAGGTTGGTTGTTCCTGAGGTGAACCTTGATATCCTTTTGCTCGCCAGACTCAAGCGTCACAGTTTTCCTGTGGTTTGCAGCCCGGAACGTGATGCTTGTCTCGTTTTTTTATTCATTCACCAAGGTTTTTTCCGGAATCTTGATTCCGCTGGTCTTGGTTTCCTCGCGAATGATCGCGACGGCATTGATGAACGGCGTCTGCTGGAGGGCGGGAGCCTCGGTTTTCGCCACCAGGTCTATCACCAGGCTTGAGTCGATGTTGATGGAAAATTCCTTCCAGATGCCATGCTCTGGCCTGCCGGCTTCCCTGACGATGTCGAAATCGGTAAGCACGGTTTCCCCGTTAAGTCGCACACCAAAAACACGCTGCCCGGGAAGGTCACCAGCGGGAGCGGAAAATCCCAGGCGTATTTTGTACCGCCCTTTCCCATCACCGGGCGTGGTCACGGGCACCGTGCATTGCCTCATCCCGCGAACAGCGGAGGTGAAAACAAAATGTGTGTCGGTATCACCTTCCGGGATCGATTGCGAATGGCGCCCCACGGATCCACCTCCAGGGTATGTGACCACCTCCGCTTCAAGATCAAGCAATAGCTTGTGCCGGTGGGGACGTTCCGTGGTCAGCCAGAGATTGCCGTCCGGATCCCGCCGGTCGCCTGTGCCGCCAAGATCAAGATAGAGGTGCTTTACCGGCAGGACGGGGCCGGGTTGGGCGAAGAGGAAAGGCGTTGCGGGAGGAGCTTCCACCTGTCCCATCGCCACGGAAAACGGCAGTGACCAGGAACAACTGCAATACACAGCCATTGGCGGCTTGATCATCATGCCGCCACCGGTGATAGCGTCAAAGAGACAACTCATGCGGCTGTGATAGAACGTGTAGAGACCGTCGTCGTTGAGCAAGTCGTGATAGGCAACGCCCGTCGAGCGCCCAAAGAGAAAGTGCCGTGAGGCGGAGAACTGCCCGCACTGTTTCCCGTATCGGCACCAGGCCCAGTCTGCCTTCTGGCCGGTGACCGGATGGGTGCGCTGACGGCGTTCTCCGGTTTGGATGTCATAGCCCCAGGGTTCAGCATAGATTGTTCCATTGGCGATGACAGGCCGGGTTCGATAATCGGCATGCTTGCTCCACAGCAGTTTTCCGGTGTCGCCTGCGTAGACAGTCAGGGTGCGTGGCTTGTAGGCTCCATTGGGCCATTGTCGCCAACCTTTGTCAGCTCCGCTCTGGGTTGCGAAGACAACAGTGTTGTCGCTGGCCATGGTGAAGGGAATGATCGACGGGTTGTAGTGGACACCGCGTCGACCGCTGTAAAGGAAGACATTGGTCGTATCGATTCCGGCTTCGTAGAGAATTCTCCCGGTTGTTCCCTCGAGGGCGGCCATGGCCTGGATCGTACGTTTTGAAGGGTCAAAATCCTTAAGCCGTTCCGGGGAATGCTGCTGGAAATAGGCTTTTATCTCGGTGAGTGCTTTCTCACGATGGGTGTCAGTTACGGGAATACTGCAATAGAGGCGGCCGTCACTGATTGCCACCCAGCTATCCCACTGGCGTTCCTGTCCCACTCCACCGATTGTCCAGAGGCGCTTTCCAGAGGCGGAGTCTTCCGCGAAGAGGCAGCGGAAGTCCTTCCTGATCTCCTGGTCTCCCTGCTTGGTGATTTTCTGCCATTGGACGTGGCCGTAGACAATCTTCCCGTTACGACTGGCGGCCATTTGACTGATGGTTCCCTGCTCCATCATCCTGGGAAGCACAACACCATCAATTTTCTTGCCAGTCTCAAGAGTGACCCGTTCCCACAGGGCCTTGCCGGTGGGGCGGTCGTCCTTGAATATCTCCCTGCGGAGATAAACCGTCTTGTCAGCAATGAAGAATTGCGAGTTTTCCGGGCAGGGGTAGTACCAGAGTTTGCGGCCGCTGTACTGATCACAGGCGATGATGCCATTGTGGACGGGAAGCAGCATCAGGCCGTGTGCCAGACGCGCGGGCATGCTGTTGTTTCCGTAGCGCAATACTGGTGGCCCGTACCACAGGACGCCCAGCGGTCCCTTGAGCGCGCCATCGTCACTGGAACCGGTATTGCCGGAGTCACCGAGCTGGTGTGTCCAGCTCCCGGATTGGGCGAGTTGCGGACGGATCCGCCGGCTCCAGATCGCGTCACCGCTCTTCACGAGCGTCCAGCCCTGCTGTTGGGTAGCGGTGTTCCATCTTCCTAACGCATCAGCTGTGGTTTTGCCGCCTCCGATCAGCGCAATGCCGCGAATTGGTTTTAATATGCGCGAGAGGTCCTCGATCGTCTTTTTGGTCGGCAATGTTCCTTTTGCGGCAGCCTCCGAAACGATCAAGTCGGCATAATAAGAGGGGAACGGCAACCTGGTGCCTGGGGGCTGATGAAAAACCGTGATTCGGGTGCCGTTCAGGTTGGCCTTGGCGTAGGAGGCCCTTGTGGCGATCGCCTTTGCCGCGTCGTCAAAGACAGCGCAGATAGAGAGATTTGTTTGCCGGGCCAACTGCTCGGCCAGAGCGCCACTCTCACAATCGAGAACCAGCGCGTAGCCATCGCGAACATCAGTCTGCTGCACAATCGACGTGGCAATGGATTGAAATAATGCCTGCTCGCCAACGGCTACATCGTTGCTCCTCTCGGTAATGGTGCCGTGTTTTTCCGTGCCCGGGGGAGCAAAACAGCGGATGACTCCGCGTCGAGTCGTGGCAAAAAGGCGACCGTTTGCCACGACCAGCTGGTTGGCTCGTTCCGGAATCTGAGTGGACCAGAGGATGTCACCGTTTTCCGGCCGACGGGCGAGGATCCTGGATCCAACGCCTTTTCCTGGATCGATCTGGAACATCGAATGATAAATGATGCCGCCTGCGAAGACGACGGTGCAGGCGTCCGGGTCATTGCGGTAATGCACACCACCCACGCGGTACTTGCTGCTGCCGGAGCGCAGACCAAGCACGGAGTCGACATCAGTCCAGTGCGTGGGGTCTTTCGTTTCGCGCCGGTCCCAGACCTTAACGGCCGGCTTGTTCTGTTCCTTCCTGGTCGTCTGCGCCACGTCGCCCAGATAACGGGTGTTCCCGACGCTCACCCCGAAGACCGGCACATCACCGCCGTAGGGGATGGCGTGCGGATCCTCCACCTTGACGGGATGGTTTCCGGTTTCACGTTCAAACGAGATGAGCATCCCGTGGCTCTGGTTGTAGCCGAGGTGGTCGCGTGGCACCCAGATGGTTTTGCCTGAAACGATCAGGTGACCGGCCGGGGCAATGGCTTCCCGTCGCATGGCAGCTCCCTGTGAGGCGTTGCACCAGATCAGCTTTCCCGTCTCTGCGTCCACAGCGAAAAGGAACGTTCCCTCGTGCGGCAGGATCCCCGCCGTGAAATAAGCCACCCCACGATCGACTACCACATCGGAGCGAACGGGCCATGCTGAGGTTAATTTTTCATATGAGAGCATCCACCGGTTACGTTGCGCGGCTTTGAATTTCCAGATCAGCTTTCCCGTTCCCGCATCAAGGCAATAAACGTGCCCGTCGTCACTGCCGACGTAGATTCTCTTCTCGTAATAAGTCGGCGTTCGATTCATCGCGGCGGCGGCGACGAATTCCCAGCGCTTAGTACCGGTTGTCACGTCAAGACAAACCGTGCGTCCGTCGATGTGACTGTTGAAAAAGAGTGAATCGCCAGCGGAGCTGATCGGCAGCGTATAATGCATGCCCCAGGGGTAAGCGAATGACTGCGGAGCCTGGGTGGGGACCGGTGCGTCCCGTGCCTGGCGCGAGTGAAAGACCCACACTTCCTCCAGCGGCGGCGCGAGCCTTTCCCCGCTCACCCCGCTGCGGAGCGGGTCGTGACGCCAGGTGGGCCAGTCCTCGGAATGCGCCGTCGTGACAATACAAACCAAGGCGATCAGAAGAGAAAGGGTCCTGTTCATGTGAATTGTTTTCCGGAACCGGGATTATTCATTTTCCGGGGAGGCAGGTTCGTAGTCGATCACGAGTTGCGGGACATTTTCCGGTCGGACCCGGGATCCCTGGGAGGCCCAATACACCGGTCCGTTCATTGCGGTTGCCTCAAGGATGAGCTGCACAAGCCCCTCACCATTCTCATTGCGCTGCACGCCGGCAGGCAAAACGGCCTCGACAACGTTCGGGTCCGATCCACTTGGTGCCAATGGGTAATGTTCTGGCAGCATTTCGGGAAGTTCCGGGTAATTCAACGGATTGATTTCCACCTGCGCGAGGCTGTCCAGCAGGCGTAGTGCACCCCAGTGATTTTCGCCCGGCTCCGGTCTCGGTGTCTCTGAATCGGATCCGTAGAGAGAATGCCAGCATGCGCTCAGTTCAGGTGCAGCGTGCAGGCGCATGCGCATGCTGTGTATCGTGCCGATTTCGCGTGGAATCCCGAATCTCATCCACGAGCACGCGGCCCCGTCGTCACCGGCCCTTATTGATCCCAAGGAGGCGGGGAATCGGCCAACATAGTGCGGTGGAACGCTGCGGTTGATCCATGTCTCGTATGTCCTGCGGGTCATGCACCAGCGCCCGGTGCCGGTCAATGAACGGCGTTGAAGTTTACCAAGACAATCGACTGTTAAGGTGTGTTCATGCTCAAGTTTCCCGGTATCAGAAAGGAGTTGCAAGGCAAGGGAGTGAGAACCCTTCCTGGCCGGCTCATTGTTTTTGACAAGCAATTCGATGTTTCTTCGCTCTCCGGGTTGTAGAGCGACAGGCACGGGGCCGGAAGGGGTTGCCATGATGCCACTCGGTGCGTTCAGGTGCAATTTGCCGGAAAACGGAACATCCCGATGGTTGGCGACCTCTATTTCAACAGCTCTCTCGGGTGTTTTCTCATTCACCCAGGCACTGGCAGGCATCTTGAAGCCAAGCGCGACGACTTCCTTGCGAATGACCTCCATGGCATTAATCAATGGCACCTTGATCTCGGCAGAATTCCCGGGATTTGCCACCAGGTCCAGTTCAAGGTTCTCGTCGAGCGCGACGGTAAACTCTTTCCACAGGGCACGGTTGGCCCTGCCTGTCTGCTTGACGATATCGAGGTCTTTCTGGACAGTTTTGCCGTTGATCCGCACGTCAAAAACCCGCTGGCCGGGCTGGTCGTCCGGCAGAGCCGAGAAACCAAGGCGCACGGTGTAAATGCCGGTTCTCTCGCCCGGAACAGTTACCGGAACGATGAATTTTTTCAGTCCGTAAGCGTAGGAATCGAAGAGGAACGGGGCAGAAGTGCTCTCGGTTTCAATGTCGCTTGCACTACGCCGGCCATACCTGGTGGAAGAACCGGGGGACTGTTCGCCCGTCGGGTGAAAGGTCATCATGGGGGCGAGAGTAAGGTGAAGTTTGCTTGGATGCCCATCACGCACGGGGTTGAACCACAGGTTTCCAGCCTTGTCCCTGCGGTCGCCAGAGGCACCAAAATTGATGCGTAGTTCCTTGACCGGAAGGGAACTGCCGGACTGGAAGAACCGGAACGGAATGGCCGGCTCACTTGATACATTGGTCATCGCAATCGTGTATGGGAGTGACCAGGGACAACCGCACCCGATGTTGAATGGCGGCTTGAGCATCATGCCTCCGCCACTGGAGGTATCGGGGTCGCAGGCCTGACGATGGTGCCAGGTCTGATACATGCCGTGGTCACGAAGCACATCGTGGTAACCGAAACCCTTGTTGCGACCGAAGAGGAAGTGCGTCGATCCGCTGTAGCCGCCACACTGCTTGTCGTGGCGAACCCAGGTGAAATCGCCCTTGGCGCCCGTGATGGGATGTTCCCGCCGCTGGCGCTTGCCGGTTGCCAGGTCAAACGCCCAGGGTTCGGCGTAAATAGTATTGTCGGTAATGACCGGCTCGAACCGGTAGTTGCACTTCCGCTTCCAGAGGAACTTTCCTGTTGCGGCATCATGGACGGAGATACTGTTGTTCTTGAACGCGTTCGCACCAAATCCGCCCCACCACTTCTCACCGGAATTATTCAGGAAAAGGACCTTTCCGTTGTGTGCGGCAACGTAGGCGTCACAATCCTGAACGTCCACGGCACGGTCATAGAGAATTTTCCCCGTCATGGCGTCTATGGCCACGAAACGTTTGAGTTGCCGCCGCAACTGGTCGAAGTTCTTGAGGCTTTCGGGGTCGTTCAGCGCCAGGTAGGATTTTGTCTCAGCATCGAGTTGCGCGACTTGTTCTGCGGATGGCCCGGCTCGCTTGATGTAGATGAGCCCATCGCCCATTGCGGCCCATCGTTCATACGGAACGCGTTCGCTGTAAAGACCGAAGGGCTTCTCTTTTCCGGGGCCTCCTGCCATCCAGAGCACCTTGCCCGATTCCGTGTCGACAGCATATAAGCAGGTCCAGTCGCCCTGGTTTTCTGTTTTGTCGCCATACCCGGATCGCCAGAACGTCTTGCCGTCCCGGCTGAGCGCGAAATGTCCCATCCGCATCTCGGGAAAGGGCGCAGGGTAACCGCCGATGACTTTCCCGGTCCAGAGGTCAAGGCGCAGGACTCCCTGGTTCTTTTTGCCCGGTTCGACATTGCCATCGGGAATAAACAGGCTGTTGCCTCCGACCGCCATCATTCTGCTATTCCTGTCTGTGCTCCTGCCGCCAAGTGCCAGCACCTTGTTGTAGTGCCAGAGTTTCCGGCCGTTGTAGTGCCAGAGTTTCCGGCCGTTGTAGGCATCGTATCCCTCGACCGTGTTTTCGTCGATCGGGCAAACGAGCACGCCGTTATGGACAAGTGGCGGACGCCCGAGACTGTGTTTGGAATAAGGGGGGCCGTACCAGACAATGCCCAGGGGCGGCTTCAGTGCCGAATCATGGCTGCACATGGTGTTACCGGGATTGCCGTTGGCATGTGTCCATCCACCTCCGTTGTCGACGGGCGGACGCACGTGGACTGCCCAGCGCATTTCGTGCTGGATCATGGTCTTCCATTCACCGGTTCCTGCCGTGGCCACCCACTGGGCAACGACCTTCTCTTCCTGCTTCCCTCCCAAAAGGGCGATGCCGCGGATCGGCTTCAGCAAGTGCTCCAGTTCCACGGAGTAATCTGGCATCACCCCGCCAACGGCGGCCCGTTCCGAGACGATCAGGTCCGCGAAGTTCGGGGAATACGGCAACCTTGTGCCTGGTTCCCGGAACCATACTGAAATTCTTGAAGCGAGAAGGTTGGCACGGCTGAATCTCCTGCGGGCAGTCTGCGCCTTGTCGGGATCGTCAAAAACAGCGCAAATATACAGATTGCTCGACTTGGCGAGTGAAAACGCAAGGGCACCGCTGTCGCAGTCAAGGACGAGTGCAAAGCCCTCTTTTTCCAGGCCGAGACCCTGTTCGCCGGGATCATTGGCAGCCAGGATGCGCTGCGCTGCGTGACGACATGCCTGAATATCCTTGTCTTGCACTTGCGTGAAGGGGTCAGGTTCAACGGACTCGTCTACGACACCTCCTCCTTCCTCTCCAGGTAATCCAAAGCAATAGATTGTCCCTTGGCGGGTGGAAACAAACAACCGTCCGCCGGCAACCGCCATCTGATGGGTGCGTTCGGGGATCCTGACCTCCCAGAGGTTTTTGCCATCCCTGGCATCCAGTGCAAAGACAGCTCCGTCTTTGCCTTCCGCCGGTTGCCCCTGCCCCCGGTCCCGGTGCTCGTTGGCAGCATAGTAGACAACGCCTCCGGCATACAGGGTGTCCCTCGAGTCAAAAAGCATGCCTGCCACGCGTTGTCCCCATATTTGCTTGCGCCCGCCATCAGCTTTTCCGTCATCCTTTTTCCAGGCCATGACCGAGTCGTTGCGTGAAGTATAGTGGATGCCACCAATCACCACGCCCCCATCGTTCTCATTAAGGTATTCCCTACGGGCATCAATTTCAGGGTCCTGGTCGGAGCTGAGCGAACCGTCAGAGCGCCTGAACTTCACCTGATGCCTGTGGAATCCTTTGAGCTCGGTAGGCAGGACAAGCGATGTCTTTGAAGCAAACAGATGACCGGCAAAGCCATAGCCGGAGCAAACACTCCGCCACTCCCTCTTTCCGGACCTTGCATTGATTGCATTGACATACATGCCGTCATGAGGAAAGACGCCTGCCCCGAAATAAGCGCTGCCTTCGTCCACCAGAACGTCGGTGCGCACCGGCCAAATTGATGACATGCGGCCAAATGAAATAAACCAGCGGTCGTCAGTGACCGGCTTATGTTTCCATATCTGTTCACCGGTCCGGGCATCGAGGCAGTAGACGTGGGCGTCGTCACTGCCAATGTAGATCCTTCCCGCGGCATAATTAGGCGCGCAGGTAATAGCTGCGCCGGTCAGGAATTCCCACCGTTTCTGTCCTGTCCTTGCCTCAAGACAAACTGCGCGCCCGTCATGGCTGGTAAAATACACCGAGTCGCCCACGGCGATGATCGGCAACGAGAAACGGGCATGTTCGGGGAGAACTTCCTGGTGGCTTGAACCGAATTGTTTTGTCGATTCCGGGCGCAAGGGCAGATGCCTTGGGGCTAGTCGCGCCTGACGTGAGCGAAAATACCAGATATTCTTCAAGGGCAGCTCAAGTTTCTCACTCGTTACCGCACCACGGCTTGGGTCACGCCGGTAAGTCGGCCAATCCTCAGCCAATGTCGTCGCGCTCAGGCAGCCCAGGACAAGAAAAAGACAAATCTTCTGGCGCATTCCTTTTATTGTTTGGTGATGGGCACAGCCCTCAGCAGTTCCCCGTCGACAGGAGTCAGGTGCAGTGTGCCGAATCGCCCCTCACCCCCGGCAGCGGACGGCATTGGCTCCCACTTCCCCGTCTTCTGGTCCATTTGCTCTGCCGCGCCAACCAGAAGCCGTGAGTCTGAGGGGAGGTGCCATGTATTCCTGAGGAGGGTGCCGGCGATGGAGGTTCCGTTCCTGAAGCTCCAGAGGTCGATGCCCCTGAGGGGGCTAATGACAACGAAGATGATGAAAATGATGCCGGTGACTCGAAAGATTGAGATATCGAAGGATGTCATCGCTAGCATTCCAGGAGGGTGAAACCGGTTAATGATGTGCGGAGGATTCCAGTCCGCATTGGGCTCTCTGGCGCAGCAGGTGGTCGCAGATGACAAGGGCGGACATGGCCTCAACCATTGGCACGGCACGCGGTAGCACACAGGGATCGTGCCTGCCACACCCCTTGAGTTCAGTATCCAAGCCTGCGTTGCTGACAGTTGGTTGCTCTGTCATGATGGTGGCGGTGGGTTTGAAGGCAACCCGGAAGCCGATGGATTCCCCGTTGGATATGCCTCCCTGGATTCCCCCGGAGTGATTGGTGTGGGTGCGTACGCGTCCGTGATCCATGTAAAAGTGATCGTTATGCTCCTCACCGGTAAGCAGGGTGCCGCTGAAGCCGGAGCCGATCTCGAATCCCTTGGTGGCAGGCAGGCTCATCATTGCCCTGGCGAGGTCCGCCTCCAGTTTGTCGAAGACGGGTGCACCGAGTCCCGGCGGGCAGCCTCGAATGACAGCCTCGATGGTGCCCCCCAGGGAGTTGCCTTCGTTCCGGGCCTCCTTGATGAGAGCAATCATTTCCTCAACCCTGGCGGAGTCGCCGGTGCGCACGATATTGCTTTCGATCTGCTCGGAGGTCACCGTATCCGGGTCAACCTCGGCTCGCAGGTCGCGAATGGTGGAGACCCAGGCGAGGATTTCGATGCCGGGAATAAGAGTGTCGAGGACCTGGCGGGCAATGGCAGCAGCGGCAACCCGTCCAATAGTTTCCCGGGCGGAGGCTCTCCCTCCTCCCTGCCAGTTCCGGATTCCGTACTTTGCGTCGTAAGTGTAGTCGGCGTGGGAGGGCCGGTATTTGGTGGCCATTTCCTCGTAGGCTGCGGGACGCGCATCCTTGTTGCGCACCAGGACGGCTATGGGTGAGCCGAGGGTCTGCCCATCGAAGACGCCGGAAAGGATTTCACATTGATCGGCTTCGTCGCGGGGCGTGACAATCTCGCTCTGACCGGGTCGTCGCCGGTCGAGTTCGCGCTGGATCTGCTCTTCGGAGAGGGGGATGCGGGGCGGACAACCGTCAATCACGACTCCTACGCCGCCCCCGTGGGATTCACCCCAGGTTGCGATCTGAAAGCAGCGTCCGAAGAAACTGGACATCGCTGGCAGTTTAGGGCGATTGGATTATCAAGGCAATCCCTGCGTGAGCATGATCAGTGAAGCGTCGGGAACGCAGGCGATCCCCGCGAATCGGAATTCCACCGGAAGCAGGGATTTCTGTGGGTCAATTTCGGGAGGGAATTGCGATCCGCTGTCAGGCTGAAACATGGGAACAACTGGTGGGAGCAGGAGAGTGCTCGCGGGAGGGGGAGAATGGATCCCTCGGACACCCGAGGCAGTGCGATCCTGGGGCTTGAGATTTCAAGGCAGCTTTGCCTTGTTGGGTGGAATTTGCCTGTTAGCGTTCCGTGCGTTATAGCCAGTGGCTGCCATGGAAGTCTCTCTTGATTGCCCTGTTCTCGTCCTGAACCGGCTTTGGCAGCCGATTCATACATGTTCGGTCAGGCGGGCGTTGAGGCTGGTCTGCCTCGGGCATGCTCAAATTGTCCAGATTGACGGCGAGTCCCGTTATCAGACGCATGACCTGATCTCCTGGGCGGAGCATTCCGCCAACGATCTTGCCGGGGAACTGGTCCGGACGGTGCGGCATGCCTTTCGCATTCCCAAGATCATCGTGCTCGCTCTCTATGATCGTATTCCACGAAAGGAGGTGAAGTTCACCCGGCGCAATATCTTCCTGCGTGACAAGTATACCTGTCAGTATTGCAGCAACAGCTTTCCGGAGAACGACCTGAATCTCGATCACGTGGTTCCCCGGGACAAGGGAGGCAAGACGACCTGGGATAATATCGCGACTTCCTGCATCCGTTGCAACACCCGCAAGGCGAACAAGCTGGCCCACGAAGTGGGCATGCGATTGCTGCGCAAACCCGCTACTCCCCGGTGGCGACCGCTCTTCGGGATGCGTTCGGAGACCCCCGCCGATGAGAGTTGGACGCAGTTTTTGTATCCGGATCGCGAGAACGTCTCCGTGAGTGGATGAACACGGCGTCTCGAAAGCGCTGCCACTTCATCCGCCGATGACCCAGAGAATCGGGTTGGGCCAGAAGCCAAAGAGGATGGTGAGGAGGGTAAGGCTCACGATGGCAAGTCGGCTGACGCGGGGAACCACGATCGTGCTGTCGGTGCGTGGTGCGCGCCAGTAGATGGAGCGGACGACCTTGAGATAGTAGTAGAAGGAGGCGGCCACTCCGACAAAGCCAAGACCGACGCCGAGCCAGAGCATCTTGGTGGTGGCGGCCGCGGTGATGGCCAGCTGGAAGGCAAGGAGCTTGCCGATAAACCCGGCGGTGAGAGGCAGTCCGGCCAGGGCGGAGAGGAGGATGGTGCTGCAGAAGGCGAGGAGTGGATTCCGCTGGCCGAGTCCTTCGAAGGCCGAAATGTCGTCACTTCCCTCGGAATCCCGAACGACCACCAGGACGAAGAAGGCGCCGAGGGTAATGATGAGATAGGTGGCGAGGTAGAGAGAGACGACCTGCGGAGTGCTGAGTGAATGTTCGCTGCCGGGGTTCCAGGCTGCGATCGCGAGGAGGATGAATCCGGCGTGGGCAATGGAAGAGTAGGCGAGGAGACGTTTGAAATTGTTCTGCGGGATGGCGGCCAGGTTGCCTACCAGGAGGGTGAGACTGGCGAGGGTCAGGACAATCAGGGTGGTCTGGGTGCGCGTGATGTCGGAGGTGAAGAAGGGGTCGAGGATGCGGAGGGCCACGATGAAGCCTGCTGACTTGGATCCGACCGAGAGGAAGGCAGTGGTGGGAGTGGGCGCACCCTGGTAGACATCGGGGATCCAGATGTGCATGGGCACGGCACCCACCTTGAAGGCAAGGGCGAGAAGGATGAGGGCGAGTCCGAAGAGAAGGGGAGCGGGATTGGAGGCGAGGTCGGACTGGGTGTCGGAAAGCACGATGGCAATCTCGGGGAGATTGGTCGTTCCGGTCGTTCCATAGATCCAGGCGATCCCGTAGACGAGGAAACCGGTGGAGAGTGCGCCGAGGATGAGATATTTCACGCCAGCTTCAAGGGAGCCGACCTGACGGCGCATGAAGGCGACAAGGATATAGAAGGTGATGGTGACAAGTTCGAGAGCCACGAAAATGGAGACAAGGTCGTGGGCGGATGCCATCCACATCATGCCCGCGCAGGCAAAGACGGGGAGGGCGTAAAACTCCCCGGTGCCGTGATCGGAGCCAGGATCCTCGGTGAACTGGTTCAGGACCTTCCGGTAGTCGTAGGCCATGAAAAGGATGAGAATGGTGGAGAGAAGGGCGAGGAGCTTGAAGAAGATGGCCCAGTTGTCGTAGACGTAGAAGCGGCTGAGTTCGGCGTTATCAGGAGACGGAGCAACCGCAAAGTAAAAGGGAACCAGGATGAAGATGAGCCCCCCGATGGCGACTCTCCTGACCAGTTCCCTGCTGGTCGAACGGCCGAAGGCCTCAATCAGGAGAAGGAGGAGGCCGAGAGCGACCACGGTGGCTTCTAACCAGTAGGCAGGCATGGTGGTTGTCAGTTGCCGGTTGCGGGCTGTCGGCTGTAGAGGCCAGTGGCGCCCGGAGCCGGTTCAATCGAAGTGGTTATGGCCTGGAGGTCGAGGACTGTTTCATCTTCCGGTTTGTCGATAAGGCCGAGGAGCAGGTTGGGAAAGAATCCGACCGCGAGGAGAACGAAGGCGAGGAAGATGGCGGGAGGGCGCTCGGTCGCAGTGAGGTCGGCAGCTTCCCTGGTAGCCTGGACTTCCGGTCCCTGGAAGATGCTGCGGTAGGCCCGCAGCATGTAGACGGCACTGATGACGAGTCCCCAGAGGGCTGCGATGGTAGCGAGTTGCACCCATCCGAACGGATCACCGTGGTGCCATCCCTTGAAACCGGCGATGAAGACCATCACCTCGCCCGCGAAATTGGCGAGGCCAGGCAGTCCGATAGAGGCCATGGCGGCTAGGCCGAAGAGGAAGGCCAGACCAGGTGTTTTGCCAGCGAGGCCTCCCAGGTCGCGTAATTCCAGGGTGCCGGTCCTGTTCTCGATGCGGTCGGCAAGGCCAAAAAGCATGGCGATGGTGACGCCGTGGCCAAACATGAGGAGGATGGCGGCGGGCTGGGCGATGGGATTGGCCAGGTTCGACCCGGCTTCTGTCAGGGCAGCAAAGGCCAGAAAGATGTAGCCCATGTGCATTACGCTGGAATTCCCCAGCATGGTATCGAGTCGCTTCTGGTTGATGGTGACGAACCCAACCCAGAGGATGTTGCCGATGAGGAGGACAATGAGAAGATCGAGCCAGTGATGCATGCCCTCCGAAACCAGGGGATGGAGTCGCAGGAGGCCGTAGAGGCCGAACTTTTTCAGCACGCCCGCATGCAGCATGGAGATGGGAGCGGGGGCGCTGGCGTAGGCTGGTGCAGCCCATGAGTGGAAGGGAAAGAGCGAGACGAGGGTGCCAAAACCGACAATGAGGAAGAGGGAAATGCCGCGTTGGGCCTCGATCGGGATGGAGGTGCGGAGCAGTTCGTCAAAGCTGAGGCTGGAGGATCCGCTGGCTGTGACAAGCCAGAGCAGTCCGGCCAGGAGGACAATCGATCCGAAGGCCAGGTAGATGGTGACCTTCCAGGCGATCTGCCTGCGTTCACCCCGGCCCAGGATTCCGATCATGAGGAAGGTGGGTACGAGGGCGAGTTCATGGAAGGCGTAGAAGAAAAAGAGGTCGGTGGAAACGAAGGCGCCCACCGCGCCCGCGGCGATAAGGAGGATGGAAATGTTCCAGAGTCGGGAATGGCGGTCTTCGCAGTCCCCGGTGCGGGAGGCGGCGAAGGCGACGATGACAGAGAGGAGCATCATGATGACGCTCATGCCATCATAGAGGTCGAGGCCGAGGCGGATTTCGGGTTTGGCCAGGACCACCGGGTCGATAGCGAGACCGTTCCGCATGTTCATGGCCCAGAGGGCCGCGAGGGTGACGCCTCCCAGCAGCATGAGGGTGGTTGTTATCCTCGCCGTGCGGCGGGGATTGGATCCCATGAGAATGGCCACAACGGCCAGAAGGGGCAGGAAGACGAGGCAGGCAGTCATCGGTTCTTAGCGGACGAAAACGGTGAGATAGATGACCAGGATGACGCCGGCACCAAAGAGGATTGCGTAGCCTTGCAGGTTGCCGCTCTGGAGGCGCCTGAAGATATTTCCGAGGCCGGTCGCACTGCGCGCGAGACCGCCCACGATGAGTTCGCCAATGAGAAACTCGTCGAAGAAGTGGATGACTGCCGCGACGGCGTCCTGGCAGCATCTTACGAGGACGAGATAGAGTTCATCGAGGTGGAACTTGTTCCGAAAGATCCTGAAGACAGGGTTGTCGGCGAGGGGGTCGGAGTCGCGGCCCCTGTAGAGGAAAACGCCGGCTGCAATGCCGGTGACGAGAGCGGCCAGCGAGATCAGGAAGATCGGGTTTGTCGGATTAAACGCATGTTCCGGGTGATGGAAGGCCGGAGACAATTTGCCTGCGATGGAGGGGAACCCGGCGATTATCGACATGGCTGCAAGGGCAAAGAGGGGGTAGAGCATGATCCCGGGTGCCTCTCTGGCTTCCTTTGCGCCACGGGACCGACCCTGGCCGAGGAATGCAACGATAAACAGGCGGGTCATGTAAAACGGCGTGAGGGCAGCCACCACGATGGCAAGCCAGAACAAGGCCGGGGTTTCGTGGTGGGCCGCTTCCAGGATCTGCTCCTTCGACCAGAAACCGGAGAGAGGGCAGATGGCCATGAGCGCCCCGGTGCCAATGGCAAAGGTGATCGCGGTCTTTTTCATGCGACCAAGGAGGCCGCCCATCTTCCAGATGTCCTGTTCGTGGTGGCAGGCATAGATGACCGCGCCTGCACCCAGGAAGAGGAGAGCCTTGAACCAGGCGTGCGTGTAGAGGTGGAACATGCCCGCCTCTCCGCCATGATCACCAGCCAGTCCCACAGCCATGACCATGTAGCCGAGCTGGGAGAGGGTGGAGTAGGCGAGGACTCGCTTGATGTCGTCCTGCTGCGTCGCCATCAGTGCAGCGAGAAGAGAGGTGATTCCGCCAATCCACATGATGGTGGTTCCGGCAAAGCCTTCAAAGAGTAGAGCACCCGCGGAAACCTGGAGTCGGAAAAGCATGTAGACTCCGGCAGCCACCATGGTGGCGGCATGAATAAGCGCGGAGACCGGGGTGGGTCCCTCCATGGCGTCGGGAAGCCACACATGCAGGGGGAACTGAGCGGACTTGCCCACCGCTCCGCAGAAGACGAGGAGGACGGCGATACCCGTGACGGTGCTGCTGTTCGGTCCCAGAGCTCTGGCGCCGTCTGCCATCTCCGCAAAGGCGAAGGTGCCGAACAATCCCCAGAGCATGAGGATGCCGATCATGAAGCCGAAGTCCCCGATACGGTTGACGAGGAAGGCCTTCTTGGCGGCCTCGGCAGCAGAGTCCTTCTGAAACCAGTGTCCGATCAGGAGGTAGGAGCTGAACCCCACCAGTTCCCAGAAGATGAACATCATGACGAAGTTGCTGGCGAGCACGATGCCCGTCATGGAGAACATGAAGATGGAGAGGCCGCCGAAGTAGCGCGCCTTGGCGGCATCGTCCTTCATGTAGCCCAGCGAGAAGAGATGCACGAGCATGCCAACGCCGGTGACCACCAGCATCATGCCCTTGGAGAGATTGTCGATGAGGAGGCCGATCTCGATATGAAAACTACCCGCGCTGGCCCAATTGATCGCGGTGCTCGTATCTTCGCCTGCGAGAAGAATCAGGGTGATAAGGAAGGTGGTTACAACGGAGAGGATCGACATGCTGACCGCGGTGCCGGGCATTTCTTTCAGCCACAGCTGGATCACCGCAGCAGAAAACAGCGGGAGCAGAAGAAGAAGCCAAACAAGTAGTTCCAGCATGGGTGATCGAGGAGCCTAAGTGTTGAGGAGCAGTTGGATGCATTCCTGAACCGAAACACAGTCCAGGGCTGTCCACCGGGTTCCTTTCGGGGATGTTGTTTGAAGAGCAGTGTTCATCCTTTCATGGATGTGAGATCCTCGACATTGACCGTCTGGCGGGCACGGTAGAGTGCCACGATGATGGCGAGGCCGACGGCAACCTCGGCGGCCGCTACCGTAATGATGAAGAAGACAAGGACCTGACCGTTGTAGTCGGGCAGTCCGCTGGTTCCCGTGTTGAAGCGCGAGAAAGCCACCAAGGTGAGATTGGCTGAGCTCAACATGAGTTCAAGGCACATGAAGATGACGATGATGTTACGGCGCACAAGAACCCCGGCCAGACCGATCGCAAAGAGAAGGCCGGAGATGAAGAGGTATTCCTGGAGAGAGGCCATGATTCAGTGTTCAGAGTTCTCGGGAAGAGAGTCTCTTTTCTTCAGGGACAGCGCTACGACGCCCACCGTGGCGACCAGCAGGAGCACCCCGATGATCTGTAACGGGAAGTTGTAGCCGGGAGTCTTGATGGTGGAGTTGTCACCCTTGTGTCCGAACATGGTGAGTCCCACGAGGTGGACGTCCGGCAGGGACCCCTTCTCAAGGCTTTGGTGGATCTCGGACTGTTCATCGGGCTTCCTGTCCTTGTCGTAAAAGTCCTTCGCTGCTTCCTTGAGAGCGAGAGGTTCGGAATCCTGGTTGGGGACCTGGGGAAGGATGGCACAGAGCTGGATGATGAAGATGAGGGGGATGACGATTCCGCCAAGCAGGAAGAGAGGGTTGGCGCGCTGTCGTCGCTCAACCGCCTTCAGGTCGAGCAACATGATGATGAAGAGGAAGAGTACCATGATGGCGCCCGCGTAGACCAGGATCTGAATGATCCCAACGAAATATGCATTGAGGCCGATGAAGAGGGCGGCGAGGCCAAGGAAAGAAGCTACCATCGAGATGGCAGAGTTCACGGGGTTGCGAAAGCATATGAGGCAGATCGCACCGATGACGGCGATCGCAGCGAAAGCATAAAAGAAAAACGGCATCCTTAATTGGGTTTATCAGCGACCATTTGCCCAGGTTGTGCGAAACCGCGAGTATTCTGACAACTGATCATTCTTCTCCGGGAACTCATTTCAGCTTATTCCACTTGTTGACCAGTCCCTCGCGCACTCCACCGATTTCGTAAAGCCGCCCCTTGGCGTTGACCATCTCATCGCGGGTGGCTCCGACCATGGCGTAGTCCTGTCGCAGGAAGATGGCCTGCTCGGGGCAGACCTCCTCGCACATGCCACAGTAGATGCAGCGGGTCATATCGATATCGAACTCCCGTGGGGCCTTCTCGACCTTGGCCCACGGGTCGTTGGACTGCAGTTCGCCGGGGAGGATCGCAATGGCCCTGGGGGGGCAGATGAATTCGCAGAGCTGGCAGGAGACACAGCGTTCGTGGCCCTGTTCGTCGGTGACGAGGGCGGGGACGCCACGGTAGTACTCAGGCAACTGGGCATCCCATTTCTGCTCAGGATACTGCATGGTGACCCCGAGGCCGGAGGAGGCCAGTTCCTCTCCACCCGGCGCCTTTCCCCGCAGGGTGCCGATGGCGTGCTTGAGGGTGATGCTGAGTCCCTTGAGAATGGCAGGCAGATAGAGATGCTCGTACCAGCTCAGCTTGGGGCGTTTGACTTTGACAATGGCCATGAGAGCAGGAGATTACAGCGGCTTCCCGGGGTGAATATCCAGTGGAGGCTTGGACTGCCCGGGGATTGAGAGTGCATGGAGGGAGCTTGCGAGTCCGTTTTCGTCCCGGGTTGTCCCATTTGTCTGCACGTATATCATATCGGATTCAGGTTTCGTTTGGAGTGGTCTGGTTCCTGTCAGGTGATCTTGACCCTGCGCTTGTCTTCATTCGCCTTGGTGATGAAGAACATGAGGGCGGCGATGACAGTGAGGGAAGGGAAGCCGAACAGCAGGGTGTTGAGGAAGCCGATGTGGGGGGCGGCTATGATGAGTGCGGCGAGGAAGATATTGAAGAGAGCGAGTTCGAAGAAGACCACCCAGCCGAGTTTCATGAGTTGGTCGTAGCGGAAACGCGGGACGGTCCAGCGCACCCAGATGAAGAAAAGAATGAAGGCAATGGTCTTGGCCAGGAAGGCGCCCATGTGGATGAATCCGGCATACCATTTCCAGTCGCCGCCCCCGGTCTGCAGAAGTGCAGCGTCCAGGCCGAAGCCGAGGGACCACCCGCCGAAGAAGATGGTTACGATGAGAGTGGACCCCACGATCATCGCGGCGTACTCGCCCATGAAGAAGAGTGCGAACTTCATGGATGAGTATTCGGTGTGATAGCCTCCGACCAGCTCGGTCTCGCACTCGGGGAGGTCGAAGGGCATGCGGTTGGTCTCGGCGAAGATGGAAGTGGTGAAGACGAAGAAGGAGATGCCCATGGGCAGAAGGAGCAACCACTGGTAGCCACTGCTCTGCCAGTAGCCCTCGTGTATCACCGTGCCGTTTTCGTTCCAGAGCGGAAGAAGGAGCCAGCCGTTGGTGGCCTGATGGGTGACGATGTCGGTGAGGTTGAGCTTTCCAAAGAACAGGAGAATGGGAATGAGGGAGAGACCGAGGGAAATCTCGTAGGAGATCATCTGCGCACACGAGCGCACTCCGCCGAGGAACGGGTATTTCGAGTTGGAGGCCCAGCCTGCGAGGGTGATTCCATAGACACTGAGGGAGGCGATGGCGAAGATGAACAGTGGGCCAACTCCGATGTCGGCAATGACCATCTGGATCTCGTGTCCGAAAAGAGTTACCGCGCTTCCGAAGGGGATGACGCAGAGGGTGATGAAGGCCGGCGCGGCGGTGAAGGCGGGGGCCATCCAGTAGAAAGCCTTGCGCACATGGGCGGGAGTGAAGTCCTCCTTGAAGAGGCCCTTCAGTCCATCTGCCAGCGGCTGAACGAGACCGAAGAACTTCAGGTCCTTCTTGAAGCCCAGGAGGGTGGTCGGAAGGCCCACCCGGTTGGGCCCCACCCGGTCCTGGATGATGGCGCACACGCGGCGTTCCGCATAGGTTGAGTAGGCGACCAGAGGCAGGATGACCAGGAAGGTGAATCCGAAGATCTTGAGAGCCGAAACGATGATGAATACGGTGTCCACTGGGGGAAAAGTTGTCGGTTGCTGGTGGCCGGTTCTCAGGAGTGGGAGGTTGCGGTTGTTCTGGAGGGAGTCTCTGGGAATGCGCTCATAGGACAACTGACGGGGGTCAACCAACAATTTCGCCGGCCCCGATGCGGGCACGCTCGGTTTCCAGGAGAGGAATACTCTCTTTCGTGTCGGTGACCTGCGTCCCGAGGTCACCAATCTTCGACAGCGTGAGTTCCTCGAATTCCTCCACTTCGTCCGCGATCTCCCCGAAGACGTCTTCCAGCAGATTGCGCGCGGGTTCGTTCGGAGCAAGGGCCCTGATCAGGTCGCGGAGGATCTCCCAGTCATCCATGGCTCCCTCCGGGGGGAGGATGGCTTGATTGAGGCGCTGGAGGCGGCCCGTGATGTTGACCATGGAGCCGCGTTTTTCAGCGAATCCGGCACCGGGCAGGACCACGTGGCTGGCACTGGCCGTGCCATTGGTGAGGATGTGATTGGAGACAAGGAGGTCGAGATTCTCAAGGTCGCTGGTCTTGAAGTCCGCTTCGGCGAGAAGGTCTTCGTAGAACACCACCAGAGCCTTGATCCTGCGCCCGGTCACCCCTTCCCGGATGGCGTTGAGTTTGGCATACGGGTCATTGGTGGCCCAGATGAGCCTTGCTCCGGTGGTGTTGGGATTGCGGTCGGCGGCGATCAGCTTGCCGTCGGACTGGTCGAAGCGCGGAACGAGGGTAAGGAGGTCGGTTTCCAGTGTGTCGGCCAGGTGCTTGAGGAGAAAGAGTTCCTCGTTGGTCATGCGACCGGAGCCGATGAAAGCCACTTCCTCTCCATGATAGTTCCTCAGGCCTTCGGAGACCCTCGCGATAGCCTCGAACCAATCAGCCACCTTGTGCCTGCCGTCCGATTTTACGACAGGATCGGTGAGGCGCGTCTCGGCATGGAGGTAGCGAAAATTGAGCCGGTGGCTGTCGGGCATCCAGCACGAGTTGACCTCGTTGTTCTCACGCGGAGTGATACGGAAGATATCGTTGCCACGCGTCCAGATCACGGTATTGCAGCCGGTGCCGCAATTCACGTCGATACTCTTGGTTTCCTTGAGAAACCAGACGCGCATCTGGAATCGGAAATCGGTGGATGTGAGAGCGCCTACCGGACAGATGTCCGCGGTGTTGAGGGAATAGTTGCTGTCGAGTCGGTGTCCCGGATGGACCGTGAGAGTGGTGTGGGTCCCCCGGTCAATGAATCCGAGGGCAGGATCGTCGGCCACCTCATCCATGAAGCGGATGCACCGGCTACACATGATGCAGCGCTCGTCGTCGAGCCTGATGCGGGGACCGATCTCCACATTCTTCGGTTTCTTGACCTTCATCTCCTCGAACCGGGAGAAGCCGCGTCCGTGTTCGACGGAAAACTCCTGCAGGCTGCATTCGCCGGCCTGGTCGCATATCGGGCAGTCGAGCGGATGATTGATGAGGAGAAACTCCATCACCCCGTTGCGACACTCCTCCACGAGGTCCCCTCCCGTGCGGATTCCCATGTTCTCCGCGACGGTGTTGCCGCAGGCGATGACCGGTCGTGGCATCCAGCCGATCTTCTGGTAGCCGTTTTCTTCGTAGGTGGGAGCCTGGCCAGGGGCGGGGCGGGGCGGCATACCCATCTGGACGAGGCACATGCGGCAATTTCCCGGAGAGGAGAGCTTGGGATGATAGCAGTAGTGGGGGACCTCCTTCTCGGCCATCTTGCACGCTTCTATCATGCGTGTGCCAACCGGCATCTGAACCCACGTGTCGTCAATCTGGACATTGACCATGCCCTTCTCGGCGGCGAGGTCCTTGGGAAGTTTGTCAGCGGTAGCAGGTACGGAGTCTGCCATAAATCAGCGTCGAGCGAGGCCTCCCATGGGGTTCGGTTTAGACTATGAATGCAGGAGACGAAAGGGACAAGCGCACTTTGTGAAATTTTTCACAAGCATTCGGAAGACCTGATTCTCTGCAGATCCCGTCACCTTCATCCGGTTTTGTCAGCAGCCGGGAGGGATCAGGATTTTCCTGCCTTCGCAATGGTGTCCTGCAGGTAGCGGCGCTGGGCTTCCTGTTCGGCGTTGCGGGCCACCGAGGGGTTATCTTCCACCGTATCGGCCAGGAGTTCGTCGCGGAACCTGTCGATCATTGATTCGACCGGCCAGGCGCAGGCTTCCCCGAATGCGCAGATGGTCCGACCGTCGATCTGGTAGGCCACCGACTCGAGCGTGTCGAGGTCGGCCGCACTTGCCTTGCCAGCGACCAGGCGGTCGGTGATCTTCTTCATCCAGGCAGACCCCTCACGGCAGGGAGTGCACTGTCCGCAACTCTCGTGTGCATAGAATTCGTTGATGTTGTTGAGCACCCACGACATGCGGCGTGAGTCGTCCATCACGATCACGCCTCCCGATCCTGCCATTGATCCACAGGCCGCCAAGGTGTCGAAATCAAGGGGGATCTCCTCAAAGTCGATTTCGCGTTTCTCCGTTCCAGGCGGGCAGGTGACGTTGAACTTGTCAGAGCAACGCAGGATCTTGGCGGAGGATCCGCCGGGGATGACCGCCTTGAACGATCTCCCCTCGAGAGGGCCCCCACATACATCGTTGAGGAGTTCGCCCATCGTCATCCTGCCTACCTCAATCTCGTAGTAACCGGGTTTCTGCACGTCGCCGGATACGCACAGGATGCGTGTGCCGGTATTGCAGGGCATTCCAATTCCGGCGTATTTCTCTCCGCCCATCGCAATAACGTGCTTCACGTGACAGAGCGTTTCCACGTTGTTTACGATCGTGGGGCACATGTAGAGCCCCATGGCGGCGGGGAAGTATGGTGGTTTGATGCGCGGGTAGGGGCGCTTGCCCTCCAGCGACTCAATGAGTCCGGTTTCTTCCCCGCAGATGTAAGCGCCGGCTCCGCGGTGGACGTGGAATTCGCAGCTGAATCTGGTTCCGCAGATGTTCTTGCCGAGGAAACCTTCCTTCCTTGCTTCCGCAATGGCCTTCTCCACGATCCTGGCCGCTTCCGGGAACTCTTCGCGGATGTAGATGTAGGCCACCTTGGCTCCCACCGCGAAACAGGAGATCACCATGCCCTCGATGAGTTGATGCGGATCCTGGTGGACGATATAACGGTCCTTGAAGGTTCCCGGTTCGGATTCATCGCAGTTGCAGATGAGATAGACCGGCTTCTTGTTGGTGGGAGGAATGAATCCCCACTTCACCCCGGTGGGAAAGCCTGCCCCGCCCCGCCCCCGCAGGCCCGATTTCTTCACCTCCTCGGTGATCTTGCCGGGTTTCATCCGGAGGGATTTCCTGAGTTCCTTGTAGCCGCCATCCGCAAGGTACTTCTTGATGGAGGGGTTCCATCCCTTGCGGTCGACATTGCGGAAAATCAACCGCCGTTCGCGCTCGTGGGGCTCCTTCCCCCTGATGTAGGTAACCTTGGCCATGGAGTTGCGCTACTTGTAGTTCTCGAAAAGTTCGGAGGCCTTGGCGGCTGGGAGGTCTTCGTGAAAATCGTCGTTGACGAGGCAGACCGGGGCCGTCCCGCAGGAAGCAAGACACTCGGCGAATTCCACCGACCAGGTTCCACAGGGAGAGACCGCGATGGGATTGTGGTGCGAGGTGCGGGACCGGTCGATTCCGGCCAGTTCACAGATCTTGTCCATCAGTTCGTAGCTCCCGCCCATTGCGCAGCTGAGGGTGCGGCAGATCCGGATATGATACTTTCCGGGAGCATGCTGACGCAGTCCGGGGTAGAAGGTGACCACTTCTTCGACCTTGATTGGTTCAAGGTCGAGCTTGCCGGCCACCCACCCGATGGCCTCCGGGGAGATGAATCCGAACTCGGACTGCACGATGTGCAGGAGGGGAAGGACCGCCGAGCGTTTCCGATCGTTCGGATACTGCCGGATGCGCAGTTCGGCCTCCTGTTCGATCTGCCTGGTAATCTCAAACGGCGGGTGATGCCTGGTCCCGTCCGACTGGGGGGAAGCGATTTGTTCGTTGAGGATGGAGTGGGACATTGTGTCGGGTTGCCGGCAGGTGGAGCAACTGGGAAGGTCAGCGGTCACACTCTCCCATGACGAAGTCGAGGGAGCCGAGGATGGTGGGGATATCGGAGACCATGTGGTCAACCAGGAGTTCGGAAAGAATGGAGAGGTTGACGAAGGAGGGAGCGCGAATCTTGAGGCGGTGGGGGACCCCGCCGCCCCGCGAATTGATGTAGAAGCCGAGCTCTCCCTTGGGGTTTTCGGCACCGAAATACACTTCGCCCTCCGGGGTCTCGATGCCCTGGGTGGCTACGATGAAATGGTGAATGAGTTCCTCCATCTTCATGAGGACCTTTTCCTTTTCGGGTAGCGAGCTCTTGGTGTCCGCCACGTTGATGGGTCCGTCCGGCAGGGTGTCGAGTACCTGGCGGACGATATGGATGGATTGCCGGAGCTCTTCCATGCGGACAAGGTAGCGATCGTAGCAGTCACCCAGTTCTCCGACCGGGATATCGAATTCATACTGCTCGTATCCGAGATAGGGACGGTCCTTGCGCAGGTCGCGGCTTGGTCCGGAAGCCCGCAGGTTGGGACCGGTCAGGCCATAGGAGATGGCCGTTTCAGCCGAGATGATGCCGACATCCTTGGTGCGGCCGAGAAAGATCTTGTTGCGGGTCAGGAGCTTGTCGACCTCCTCAATCGTCTTCTCACACTCGTTCAGAAAGGAGCGCAGGTTCTCAACGAATCCATCGGGCAGGTCACGAATCTGTCCACCCACCCGGGTGTAGGAAGTGGTGAAGCGGGCTCCGGTGAGTTGCTCGCAGAGGTTGTAGATCTTTTCCCGCTCGGTGAAGGTGTAGAGGAATACCGTCATGGCTCCTACGTCCATGGCGTAGACGCCGACGCCGAGAAGGTGGGAGGAGATGCGCGCGAGTTCGCAGGCAAGTACGCGAATGGCCTGACCACGGGGAGGGAGTTCCCAGTCCATCAATTTCTCCACTGCGCAGGCATAAGCCACATTGTTGGCAAGGGGCGCGAGGTAGTCCAACCGGTCCGTGTAGGGGACAAACTGGTTGTAGTGCATGTTCTCCGCGATCTTTTCGTCACCGCGGTGAAGAAAGCCTATGTCGGGTTCGGCCCTGGTCACTACTTCGCCATCAAGTTCCAGGATGAGGCGCAGAACCCCGTGGGTGGCGGGGTGGGAGGGCCCCATGTTGAGAACCATCTTTTCTCCGAGGAGATCTTCGGTTCCGGCCTGGTAGTCCGTGGCTGCCTGCGCCGCGTTGGCGGCGGCATCGGGAGCCTCGTAGATCGTTGTGGCGGAGGGCTCGCTCATCTGTGGGATACCACGGGAATAAGGACTGAAAGCGGGTAAGCTCGCAAGGACTTTGTGAAAAATTTCACAAAGTCGAGAGTGATCCCCGATCGACCTGGAAACGGTCCCAGAGTGGCCTGGATTGAGGTATTTTTCAGGATTCAGGCTATTATTTAAGAAATCCTAAGTATTGCCACGGCAGGGCCCCTTTGAGACAATATGTCCAAGGACTGATTTTCATGGGTTACTCGATGCGCTGCTTTTACTCGCCGGAGTTCTTTCTGGATCTCCCGGCGAATCACCCCTACCCGATGCAGAAATTCCGCCTTTCGAAGGAGATGCTTCTGGAGAAGGGAACGGTCAGACCGGAAGACATCGTGGAGGTGCGGCCTGCGGCCACTCATGTGCTGGAGCGGGCTCACACGCCGGCCTATTTGCAGAAAATCTATCGTGGTCAACTTGATCGCAAGGAACAGATCCAGCTGGGCTTTCCCCTCACCCCCCAACTTTACACGCGGAGTGCTATCGAAGTGGAAGCCACCCGGCTGGCCTGCGAAGCGGCCATGCAGGATGGTGCTGCGGTGGTCCTCGCAGGAGGAACGCACCATGCCTTTCGCGAGCACGGCGAGGGTTATTGCGTATTCAACGATATTGCAGTGGCGATTCGCAGCCTGCAGATAAAGCATCCCGGTATCAAGGTGATGGTGGTGGACACCGACGCGCATCAGGGTAACGGAACCAACAGTCTGCTGGACAACGACCCCAATGTCTTCACCTATTCGATTCATGTGGGACGGAACTACCCCGTGCGCAAGGTGAAGGGATCGATGGACGTTGAGACCGTGCGCTATGTGGAAGGGGAGATGTACCTGAAGCAGTTGTTCTCGACCCTCGCCGCGGCCCTCGACGTCTTTGCCCCTGATCTGGTGATCTGGATTTCGGGGGCGGACAATCACCGCAATGACCAGTTCGGCCAGATGATGCTCACGGTGAAGGATATCCAACGGCGGGACGAGGTGATCCTGAGTGCCATGATGCGCAATCGTATCCCGATGGCCCTGCTCTACGGTGGCGGTTACAACCGCCAGGCGGAGTACACCGCCAAGCTGCACCGTAACACCGTGGTGACCGCCAAGCGAATCCTGGGCGAAGTCCGGGGTCTTGTCTCCTGAAGTCGTGTGTCGCATCGCGATTGTTGGAGCGGGGGCGGTAGGCGGTTATTATGGAGGAAGGCTCTCGGCCGCGGGAGAAGATGTCTCTTTTCTGGTACGTTCCGGTCTGGAAGACCTGCGGAGCGAGGGGTTCTCGGTGGTGAGCCCGGAGGGCGATTTTCATCTGGCGGCGCCACAGGTTTTCGGCAGTTCGGAGGAGATCGGACCAGTTGATCTCGTGATAGTGGCCTGGAAGGCCACCGCCAACGGTTTCTACCGGGAGGTGATCAGCCCTCTGTTGCACGAAACCACCGTCATCCTGACGCTGCAGAACGGACTCGGGAACACCGAGGGTCTGGCCGAATTGTTTGGCGCGCAGCGGGTGCTGGGAGGGCTCTGTTTCGTCTGCATCAATCGCCTGGGCCCGACCCGCATCTGTCATCTCGCCGAGGGGTTGGTCACCATTGGTGAATTCGAGGGAGGGGAGTCCGCACGGGTGCGGGATCTGGCAGCCTGCTTTCAGCGAGCTGGGATACCGTGCCGGGGGGTAGAGGACCTCATGCACGCCCAGTGGGTGAAGCTCGTATGGAATGTTCCTTTCAACGGACTCTGTATCGCGGAGGGAGGAGTCACGACGGCAGATCTTCTTGCACAACCGGACGGGGAGGGGGAGGTGCGGGCGCTCATGGAGGAGGTCATTGCCGGAGCAGCGGCGATCGGAAAGGTGATAACGTCCGCCCTGATCGAGCACCAGATCAGGTCCACCCGCGAAATGGGAGATTACCGCCCTTCAAGCATGATCGATTATCTGGAGGGGCGGGGAGTGGAAGTGGAGGCCATCTGGGCGGAGCCCCTGCGACGGGCTCAGGTGGCGGGCGCCCGGTTGCCTCGCTGGGAAGGCCTGCTGGAAGCGATCAGGAGGCGTCTTGCGGAGCGGGGCTGACGGGAGATTCAAGGTTGCCGTCGCTTCCCGGGTTCTCTCGGTCAGCTGCCTGTGCCCTCTCAAGGGAAACCCCCTGCGGGAGATAGGGGAGGAGGAAGGCCTCGGCAAAATCGTAGTGGTCGGCGAAGTTCTCGCGAGTGTCGGAATCCTGCTTGCCGAACATCCCCTCTTCGATCAGCTCAAAGACCATGTCGCCTGCGTCCGAGCAGGTATGAACGCCCCACTCCCGCAGCAGGGTGAAGGCCATGGGGCCAAACTCCTGGAGAGCGTGGTCGCGGAATCCATGGATCAGCTCCTTCCCACTCACGTGTCGCTCTTCCCCGCCTTCTTCGCGGGTGCGTTTCAGGGTGAAATCCAGTGCCTCCTTGAGCAGGAAGTAGGCACCTGCATCGAATCGCTTTTCGCGTTCGAGGATATTTTCAACGGCAGTATCGAACCGCAAGGCCTGCATGGGTGGGAGGGTAGGGAGATCAGATGGGTTGCAAAGCGGAAAACCCTACGGCATGAGGTTCAGAGCCATACGTTGAATGGTCTTGTGCACTTCCTTGCGGATTGTCTCCATTCCATCAAGGCGGCTGGGTTTGTCATAACCCACCCACACGCAGATGGCATGCATGGATCCGAAGGAGACGCCCCAGACATCAGTTTTTGCAGAGTTGATTCCAACCATGAGGCGGGGTTCTCCGCCGGGGAACTGCATGGCCAGGGCCGCCCTGGTTGCGTGTTCTGCGAACATCGACTTGCTTGATGGTTCGATGGAGAGAATGGGATTGGATCCGGAGTCACGTAGATCGCGGAGGAAGTGAGTGCGGGGTCGTTGTCCTTCCTGGGTGAGAGTGGCGACCGCGGTCACAACTTCAAGCGGGGTGGCACTTACGCCTCCCCGGAAGAGGTCATCACCCTGGAGGAACGGCCCCTCAAATCCGAATCGCTTGGCCAGGCGAACGAGGTCTTCGCTCCCGATATCCCGTCCGGTAGTCAGCGGTTGTTCGAACCTTGGCTGCAATCCGCGTTCCTCGGCGGCGGCGTAGATGAAAGGAGTGAAGATGTCCCCGATGTCTCGCCGGGCGTCGAGAGCGCGGTTGAACGAGGTGCTTTCGGTTGCTCGTCCCCCCACGATTCCGCGAATGCCGCCCGACTGCGCATTGATGCAGATCGCAGCCACCTGCGGAGTGTCCGGGATTCGCCTGAGAAGGTCGGCCGTTTCCGATTCCAGGAGCTTCTGCATGCCGGAGTGGATCGTGCTGCGCAGGCGCAGCCCCCCATCGCGAATCTCCCGGTCATCGACGAGTTCCTCGAAGTGGCGCCGCACTGCCTGCAGGGCGGGGTTGCCTCCGGGAGTTCCCTGCCGGGAGCGCAGTCCCAGTTCGCTATCCCTGATTTTTTCCACTTCGGCATCGGAGAGATTACCCTCCACAACCATCCGGGCGAGGACCTCGTCCCGCTGGTTAACTGCTTTTTCAAGAGCGCGTAGGGGGGAGCAGGCATGCGGGGCACGGATGATGCCGACAAGAAGGGCGCACTGGGTTTCGCTGAGATCGGTTGCGCTCACTCCGAAGTAGCGGCGGGAAGCTTCTTCCAGTCCGTGGCAACCGGAACCGAAGTAGATCCGGTTGACGTAGGCTGTGAGAATCTCGTCCTTGGAATAGGAAGCTTCGATCCGCAGGGAGATGGCGATCTCAATAAACTTGCGGTGCAGGGTTTTCTCACGCAGGTCGAAGCTGTTGCGAGCGAGTTGCATGGTCAGGGTGGAGGCGCCCTGAGTAAACGACCAGTCGATGGCATTGACCATGGTGGCCCGGATCAGCCCCATGACATCCACCCCGTGGTGGGTGTAGAAGCGTTTGTCTTCCCGGGCCTGCAGGGCTTTCACAAAGAACTCCGGGATTTCCTCACGGGTGATGAGGCGGCGGTTCTCGCCGTGCAGGGTGGCAAGTTCCTGTGCCTCAATGTCGAAGATGACCGAACGTTCGGGCATCTCATTGATCTCCTTGATGTCGTAGCGCAAGGAGAGCATGAAGTAGGACAGGGATCCCAGCAAGAGGATGAAGAACGCAATGACTCCGCAGCGGAAGCCAATGTGCATCACTCGCTGCAGCCAGCGTGGAATCCAACTGGGGAGCTGAGAGGTGCGCCTGGCTGGTTTCCAGTTGGGGTCGTCCCCGGGTTCCTCCCCAGGGGTGCCGTCCGGGGGGCCTTCCTGTCCGAGGTCGACTTGTGTCTCCCGGTCCGGTCCGGAGGGGGGCGATCCGCCCCAGTCACCCATGCGGCGGTTCCTCCGGGTTGGTGAATGGCGGGGCACGGGAGAGGATGGGGTGGGGAGCTAAGGCAGTGGCAGTTCGCCGGAGCGTCATTTGCGGGTTACTCGACTGGAATGGCGCGATCGGCAGGGGGTTCCTCGACCGGAAGAGCCTTTAACGGATGCCTGGGGCAGAAGTCGTTGTCGACGGGAGCGAGATCGATGGGAGTGGGATCATTGTAGGCGGTCTTGGCTCGTTCACATCCGGGAGTGGCACGTTTTCCGGAAGAACGACAGAGGCGACACTGCTTGAGTGCCACGGGAGGCTTGATCTCGGAGAATCCGTAGCGGCCAAGCCGGTCGGCGGTTTTCATGACTCGTA